>Ga0307505_10000003_pt1 | contig 393307 bp, 369 predicted proteins | sample 23_S_MG_FD_202183 | JGI IMG/M metagenome (GOLD analysis project Ga0307505, IMG submission 202183) | Soil microbial communities from Populus trichocarpa stands in riparian zone in the Pacific Northwest, United States - 23_S | ecosystem: Environmental > Terrestrial > Soil > Riparian zone >... | reverse complement strand
GGTTGTGTGTTGCGCCCAAAATTGGGCCGCAACTCTCACGCTCCTGCCAGGACCCGGCCCGCTTCAGCCGCCGAGCGAGGAGCGCAGCCGGTCCATCGCCTCGGCGAGCCGCTCGTCGGGCACCGTCAGCGAGATCCGGAAGAAACCCTCGCCGTTGGGGCCGTAGGCGCCGCCGGGCGAGACCACGACCGCCGACTCCTCGAGCACGTGCTCGCAGTAGGAGGCCGAGCTGTGGCCCTCGGGCACCGGCGCCCAGATGTAGATCGTGCCGCGCGGCGAGCGGACGTCGACGCCGATCGCTCCCAGCGCATCGACGACGAGGTCGCGGCGGCGGGCGTAGACGGCGCTCATGTCGCGGGCGATCTGGTCGCCCTCCTCCGACAGCGCGGCGACCGCCGCCAGCTGGACCGCCTCGAACATGCCCGAGTCGATGTTGGTCTTCAGCTTCCAGTAGGCGGCGCAGGCGTCGGCGTTGCCGACCAGGGCCGCGGTGCGCCAGCCCGTCATGTTGTAGCCCTTCGACAGTGAGAACAGCTCGACTCCGACCTCCTTGGCGCCCGGTGTCTCGAGGAAGCTCGGGGCGACGTAGCCGTCGAAGGTGGTCTCGGTGTAGGAGGCGTCGTGGACGACCAGGATGTCGTTGGCGCGCGCGAACTCCACGACCTGCTCGAAGAACCCCTCGGGCGCGACCGCCCCGGTCGGGTTGTTCGGGTAGTTGAGGTACATCAGGCGCGCCTTCGCGCGCGCGTCGGCGGGGATCGCGTCGAGGTCGGGCACGAAGCCCAGCTCCGGCACCAGCGGCATCAGCACGCTGTCGGCGCCGGCGATCAGCGGGCCGCCCGTGTACACCGGATAGCCGGGGTCGGCGGCGAGCGCGACCGTGCCGGGGTCGAGGAACGCCAGGTTGAGATTGAAGACGCACTCCTTGGCGCCGAGCGCCGGCACGATCTCGGTCTCGGCGTCCAGCTCGACGCCGAAGCGGCGGCGGTAGAAGGCGGCGAACGCCTCGCGATACTCGGCGCGGCCGCGGTTGGAGGGGTACTGGTGGGTGCCGCCGTCGGCCGCGGCGGCGGTCAGCGCGTCGACCACCAGCGGCGGCGTCGGCATGTCCGGATCACCGATCCCGAGGCTGATCACGTCGATCCCGGCCGCCTTCTTCTCGGCGATCTTACGCTCGATCTCGGCGAACAGGTACGTCGGCAGGCGGTCCAGCCGTGCGCTCGTCTTCATGCCTCTCTCAATGCCTCCAGGAAGTCGGGGCTGAGCTCGCCCGCGTACACGGGAACCGCCCAGCCGGTCAGGTCGACGTGCATGTCCTCCTCCACCGCGACGGTCAGCTCCCCGCCGTCGAGCCGGACGGTGACCGGGCTGTCGGCGCCGCGCAGCACCGCGGCGACCGCGGCCCCGGTCGCGCCGGTGCCCGACGACATCGTCTCGCCGACGCCGCGCTCGAAGATCCGCGCGCGGATCGTGTCGTCGGACTCGCGCCGCCAGAACGAGACGTTGGTGCGGTTGGGAAACAGCTCGTGGCGCTCCAGCGCCGGCCCGATCGCCGCCAGGTCGAGCTCCTCGAGGCCCTCGGGCACCTCGATCGAGCACTGGGGATTGCCGATCGAGACGAACTGGAACGCCCACTCGCGGCCGTCGGCGACGAGCGTCCCGCGCCCGTCGTCGGCCCCGGCCGGATAGTCCTTGGCGGTCAGCTTCGCCCGTCCCATGTCGACGGTGCAGGTGGTCGGGCCGGTGATCCGCGGCCGGATCTCGCCGGCGGCGGTCTGGATGCCGAAGCTGTCGTGCTCGGTCCAGCCGTTGCGGCGCAGGTACATCACCGCCTCGCGGACCCCGTTGCCGGACAGCTCGGCTTCTGACCCGTCGGGGTTGAAGATCCGCAGCGCGGCGACGAACCCGGGCTCGGTGGCCGCGTCGAGCAGCAGCACCCCGTCCGCCGCGAGGCCGCTGTGCGGGGCGCAGAGCGCCCGGATGCGAGTCGGAGTGAGCTCGAACGGCAGGTTGGCGGCCTCGACGATCGCGTAGTCGTTGCCGAGGGCGTTCCACTTCTCGAATCGCATCGGCGCGGGAGACTATCCGCGCGGCCCGGACCTCCGGCGGACGGTTCTTCAGCGCCGCTCGAAGGAGACCACCTGCTGGAAGGTCGGCCGGTTGGACCAGCGCATCGTCGCGCCCGGGCCGAGCAGTCCGGGCGCGAAGGCGATCCGCTCGGCGTTGGCGTCGGCGCGCCAGGCGGCCGGGTCGGGCCCCTGGCGGGCGGCGAGGCCGTCCGCGGCCCGCTTCAGAGCTCGCCACAGCGCGCGGCTGCAGGAGGCGCGGCGGCCGTTGCCGCAGTAGGGCCGGCTGTAGCGGCCACGGACGGGACGGCCGAGCAGCCGCCGCAGATCCTTGTCTACGTAGCCGTACCAGCCGCCGCCGAAGGCGCTGCCGCGCGGGCTTGGCGGGTTGTCGCGCGCGGCCACCGCCGCGAGCTGGCCGGTCAGTGGGCCGAGGACGGGGCGCAGCACGGCATCGCCGAGGCGGTCCCAGGCGGCGTCCATCACCGCGGCGCCCGCCGCGTCGATCTTGCCGTCGAGGTCGCGGTCGAGCCGGCTGGACCCGGACCGCTGCCACTCGGTCACCAGCGCCGCCGCCTGGGCGGTGCGGCCGTCGGGCGGACGCGTGGCGGCGAGCACGGCGGCGACCTGCGGCCAGACCTTCGCGGCGCGGAGGTCCTGGGTGGCGGCGCGGTTCATCACCCCGACGACCCGCTCGAGCGTCGGCTTGGCGCCGAGACCGCCGAAGAGGTCGACGCGCTGCACCGGGCCGTAGGAGAACTGGTCGTCGGCGGCGCCGAAGCCGGCCGCCGGCTTGTTGTTCCAGTTCAGCAGCACCCCGCCGCGCGGGTTGACCGCCTGCGGGTGGGCCCGTCGCGAGATGAAGCCGCGCCACTCGTGGCGGCCGTTGCCCAGCGCGGGCAGGCTCGGGTCGACCGAGCGCGGGCGGATCGGCAGCCGCCCGGAGGAGAAGAAGGCGATGTCGCGGCCGTCGGCGTAGTGCCAGTTGAAGGTGAACTCGACCTGACCCATCACGCGGGAGAAGTCGCGCGCCGAGCGGACGCGGTTGGCGTTGAGGTCGGCGAAGCCGAGCGCGCTCATCACCTCGCGCCCGCGCGTGGAGCGCTTGGTGGCGATCGCGTAGGGCCGTCCGCCGACGGTCACCGTGCCGCTCACGGGTCCGTGCACCGTCTGGCGGAAGCGGATCCGCTCGGCCGGCTCGCCGCCGCCGGCGCCGAGCGTGCCGGCGTCGAAGGTCGTCATCGCCCGGCAGCGCCCGCGCCAGCGGTAGCCCGTCGACCGCCGCGTCGGCCGCGAGCCGTTGCGGTTGCAGAGCCGCACGACGTACTGGTCGACGTTGTCCGAGCCCGACGAGGTGGCGCTCCACGCGTAGCCTGGGCCGCGGCCGAGCAGCACGTACAGCGACACGCCCGGGAACGCCGCCCCGCGCGCCGCGATCCCGCCGCCGTGGAGGTCGAGCTCCATCAGGAACTGCGGGTAGAAGTAGCCGACCTGCGGCCCCATCACCGCCAGCGGACGGCCGTTGGCGCTGCGCGACGCAGCGACCAGCAGCGCGTTGGACATCGGCTTGCGCATCGCCATCTCGACCCGCGCCGCGCGGGCGGCGGCGGAGCTGACCGAGCCGGCGTCGGCGACCCGGGAGCCCGGCGCCGAGCCGTTGCCCCCCGAGCGGTACGGGAACCGTGTGCGCAGGGTGACCGGCGTCTCGGGGTCCTGGGCGGAGCGCAGGTCGCGCCAGACGCGCGTCCCGCCGCGCCGCCCGAGCCGCTTGCGCAGCGCCGAGAGCAGCTGCGAGCTGGCGACCTCGTTGCCGCCCCCGCGGCCGAAGACCGCGCCGATCAGCGCCGCGGCGGCGACGACGTCGGTCCGCTTCCACGGCGCCGCCCGGTTGCCGCTGGCGCGGTACTGGGCGTTGATCCCGGCGACGTAGGAGTCGACGTCGCGCAGAACGCGCCGGCCCTTGGCGCCCGCACGCCGCAACGGGCGCGCCTGGGCGGCGAGGAACCGCTCGGTCGCGGCGCTCGGGGTGAAGCTGCGCAGCGAGGTGGCCAGGGCGAACGCGTCGAAGCCGGGCACGTCGAGCGCGGCGATCCGGGCCGGGCCGCGGATCGTCTCGAGGAACAGGCCGCGGTCACGCGCGGTCGCCCAGCCGGCGCCGAACATCACGTCGTCGCGCGTGCGGCCGGTGACGTGCGGCACGCCCCAGCTGTCGTAGCGGACGGTGACCCCGGCGCGCGGCTGCTCAACGAGCCCTCCGGCCGGCTCGCCGAAGCGGGCGCTCTTGAAGAACCGGTCGAGGTCACCGGCCCCGACGTTCGCGCCCAGCGGCGTCAGGCCGTCGTAGAGCGGGATCTGGTCGGTGCTGTTGGCGACGGGCGGGAAGGCCCCACTCTGGCCGGGCGGCAGGACGTTGAGCAGCGTGCCGGCGGCCGGGTCGCTCTGGGCGAGCGCCACGCCTGGGGTCAGGGCCGCCGCCAGCACGGCTCCCACCACGCCCGCGAACGCTGCGATCCTGCGCACGACCTCTCCTCACCTCGCCAGCGACGCCTCCGCTGCGGCGAGTATAGGAGCGCCGCGAGCGCCCGCCCAGACCGGGCGTGCGCAAGCTCAGGCGATGCCGACTCGCGAACATCCGGTCGACGTTGCGCATCCATGGTGTGCGCAACGTCGACCGGATGTGGTGGCACGCGCTTCGGCTGAGGAAACGGAGGCGGCGTCAGCGGGAGAGAGCGGCGGCGATCTCGGCGGCGACGGCCGTCGGCGTGCGCCCGCCGACGTCGATCCGGGTCAGGTTGGGCAGCTTGCGCAGCCAGACCATCTGACGGCGCGCGTAGTTGCGCGAGCGGCGCTTCATCCCCTCGATATCCCCGGCCGGCAGCTCGCGGAAGCCGAGCGCCTTGGCGACGGTGCGGCCCGGGCCGAGCGCGACGGCGGCGCGGACCTCCTCTTCGGCCCCGGCGGCCGCGATCGCCTCGACGCGAGCGTCGATCCGTGCGTAGAGCGCGGCACGCTCCATCGTCAGGCCGAAGATCGCCGTCGGATGGCGGGTCTGCGGCGACCACAGCTCCGACTCGGTCCCCGGCGGCGCCGGCTCGAGCGACAGGTCGGCCAGCGCGGCGCGCAGGTAGAGGCCGGTGCCGCCGACCACCAGCGGCCGCCGTCCCGCCGCCAGCGCCGCGTCGATCGCGGCGTGGGCGAGCGGCATGTAGTCGCCGACGGAGAAGTCGTCGGTGACGGCCACGAAGCCGAGCAGCCGGTGCTCCAACCGCGCGCGCTCGGCGGCCGTCGCCGCTCCCGTGAGGCGCTCCAATCCCGCGTAGACCTGGAGCGAGTCGCAGTTGACCGCGACCGGGTCCTCGCCGCGGGCGCGCAGCAGGTCGGCCAGCTCGAGCGCGACGGCGGTCTTGCCGACGCCCGTCGGCCCGAACAGCGCGACGATCAACGGCGCGCTCAACCGATCCGCGAGAGCAGCCGCTCCTCGCCGGCCAGCGTGGTGCTGGTCGCCGAGCTGACCTCGACGTGGGCGAGCTCGCCGACCGCGGTCAGGCCCTCGAAGTTGACGGTCTTGTTGTGCGGGGTCCGGCCGCGCAGCCGCGACGGGTCGGTCCGCGACGGCCCCTCGACGAGCACCTCGACGGTCCGTCCGACGAACCGCTGGGCGCGCTCGCGGGCGCGCCGCTGGACGACCTCGACCAGCCGGTCCATCCGCTCGCGCTTGACCGAGTGCGGGAGCTGGCCGTCGAGCGTCGCGGCGACCGTGCCGCGGCGCGGGGAGAACACGAAGGTGAAGGCCGAGTCGTAGCCGACCTGCTCGCAGACCGACAGCGTCTCCTCGAACTCGGCCTCGGTCTCGCCGGGGAAGCCGACGATGATGTCGGTCGTGATCGAGCAGTCGGGCACCAGCTCGCGGATCAGCGCGACGCGGTCGAGGTAGCGCTCGCGGTTGTAGGTGCGGCGCATCGCCTTGAGGACGCGGCTGGACCCCGACTGCAGCGGCAGGTGGATCTGCGGGCAGACGCTCGCCAGCTCGGCGTGGGCGCGAATCACGTCCTCGCGCATGTCCTTGGGGTGCGGGCTGGTGTAGCGCACGCGGTCGATCCCCTCCACGGCGTCGACGAGCGACAGCAGCTGCGCGAAGGTCGCCTTCTCCCCCGCCGGCAGGTCGCGCCCGTAGGAGTTGACGTTCTGGCCCAGCAGTGTCACCTCGCGCACGCCGTCGGCGGCCAGCCGCTCAACCTCGGCGACCAGCTCGGCCGCCGGCCGCGAGACCTCGCGGCCGCGGGTCGAGGGCACGATGCAGTACGAGCAGACGCAGTTGCAGCCGACCGAGATCTGCACCCAGCCCTGGAAGTCGCGCGCCCGCTTCATCGGCAGGTGGCCGGTGAAGCCCTCGAACTCGAAGTAGCCCTGGGCGGTGATGCTGTCGGAGGTCAGGAACTCCGCCAGCCGGTGGACCTGGCCGGGCCCGAAGGCGACGTCGACGAACGGGAACTGCTCGAAGACCTTCTCTTTCAGCGACTGCGACCAGCAGCCGCCGACGCCGACGACCCTGGTCGGCTCCTCGCTCTTGAGCCGCTTCGCCTCGCCGAGATGGGCGACGAACCGGGTGTCGGCCGACTCGCGGATCGAGCAGGTGTTGAAGAGGATCAGGTCCGCCTCGGAGCGCTCGGCGGCCTCGCTGTAGCCGAGCGAGTCGAGCATCCCCTTCATCCGCTCGGAGTCGTGCTCGTTCATCTGGCACCCGAAGGTGGTGAGGTGGTACCGGCGCGCCATCGGCGAAACGCTAGCGCGTGTCGCGTTGGCCGCGCACGCCTGCGGTCAGGCGACGGGCGGCGGCGGCGCGCGGAGCTGGGGCCCCGCGAGCGCCACCGCGAGCAGTGCCGCGACGGCGAGCCCCGTCACCGCCACGGCCATCGGCAGCGCCGAGCCGCGTCCGGCGAGTCCGACGAGGGGGACCATCGCCGCCCCGCCGCTGTACTGGGCGAGGCCCATCAGCGCCGACGCCGACCCGGCGCGCGTCGCGTGGCCGGCGAGGCCGAGCGCGACCGCGTTGGGCATCGCGAAGGCCCAGCACGGCAGTGCCAACACCGTCATCAGGTAGAGCGGCCACGGGCCGATGTCGAGCTGCGCGGAGGCCACGAGGACCACCCCGACGGCGACGGTCGCCGCCAGCGCCGCGCGCAGGATCGTCCGCGGCTCGACGCGTCCGACCAGCCAGACGTTGACCTGCGAGGCGGCGACCATCGCCGCGCCGGCGACCCCGAAGACGAACCCGAAGACCTGCGGCGGGAGGTCGTAGACGTCCTCAAGCACGTAGGGCAGCGACGAGGCCAGCACGATCACCGCGGCCGACATGCAGCCCAGCGCGGCCGCGAAGCCGACCAGGCGGCGGTCGCGCGCGAGCGTCCCGAAGGCGCCGACCGTCTCGCCGAAGCTGCCGGAAGCACGCTGATGCGGCGGCAGGGTCTCCGGCAGTCCGCGCAGGCAGACGATCAGGATCACGGTCGCGAGCACGACCAGGGCGACGAACAGCAGCCGCCAGCTGCCGAACGCCAACAGCTGCCCGCCGACGATCGGCGCGATCAGCGGCGAGGTCCCGTAGACGATGATCAGGCGCGACAGGAAGCGGGCGCCCTCCCTGCCCTCGTAGAGGTCGCGCACGACCGCGCGGCCGATCACGATCCCCGCCGCCGCGGCGAACCCCTGCAGCAGCCGGCCAGCCGCGAGCAGGGCGATCGTCGGGGCGAGGCCGCAGGCGGCCGTCGCGCCCATGTAGATGACGATCGAGGCCAGCAGCGGCCGGCGGCGGCCGAGGACGTCGCTGATCGCCCCCGCGCAGAGCTGCCCGAAGGCGAGGCCGACGACGAACATCGTCACCGTCAGCTGGGCGACCGACAGCGAGACGCCGAAGTCGTCGGTCAGCGACGGTAGCGCGGCGAAGTAGATGTCCATCGACGCCGGCCCGAGCACGGCGACCAGGCCGAGCACGACCAGTAGCCGGCGTTCTCCGCGCTTGGTCGCGGGGGCCTCTGAGATCGGCGCGACCGTCACCTGCGCGCTGACTCTAGAGGCTGCCGGACCGTCGGCTGTCGCCGCCGCTCGCCCGGTTGTAAGGCCACTTACCTTTTGTGATGAGCCTCACAGTCGGAGGCCCTGACGGTCCGTACTCTGATCAGTGCAGACGCCAACCGACCTCCACGAGGCGACCGGCGTCGACAAACTTCTCGATCCAGATCCACATACGCATCACTCCTCCCTCAGGAAGCGGCCCGCCTCGGCGGGCCGTTTCTCTTTCTGGAGGCGGTGATGGTCGGATCCGGTCCCAGAAATGGAACCGCCCGCCCGGCTGACGCCGGACGGGCGACTCGAACTCGCTCCTCCCCAGGACGCGGCCGAGGTGACGAAGGCTAGACGAAAGTTGCAGATCGCGCTAGTCGGTCCTGCCAGGCGGCTGTGAGACCGCCGCTCAGGCGAGCGCGCCGCGCGGCGAGCGCAGCTCCGCGGCGACCTGCTCGGCGACAGCCGCCGGGGTGAGCCCGACCTCCTCGCGCAACAGGGCGGGCTTGCCGTGGGTCACGTAGCGGTCGGGCAGTCCCACGCGCAGCACGCGCACGTCGCCGAGCAGGTCGCGGTCGGCGAGATGCTCGAGGACTGCGGAGCCGAACCCGCCGGCGAGCACGTTCTCCTCCACGGTGACCAGCACGTCGTGGTCGGCCGCGAGCCGCTCCACCAGGGCGGCATCGAGCGGCTTGGCGAAGCGGGCGTCGGCGACCGTCGGCTCGATCCCGTGCTCGCCGGCGAGCAGCGCCGCCGCACCGAGCGAGACCGCGACGCCGTAGCCGTAGCCGAGCAGCGCGACCCGCTCGCCCTCGCGCAGCACCTCGCCGCGGCCGATCTCCAGGGCGTGCGGCACGTCTGGCAGCGGCACGCCCTCCCCCTCGCCGCGTGGGTAGCGCAGACCGACGGGGCCCGAGTGGGCGATCGCGGTGTGCAGCATGTGGACGAGCTGCGCCTCGTCGCGCGGGGCCATCAGGGTCATGTTCGGCAGGCAACGCAGGTAGGAGATGTCGAAGGCGCCGTGGTGGGTCGGGCCGTCGTCGCCGACCAGCCCGGCGCGGTCCATCGCGAAGACGACGTCGAGCTCCTGCAGGCAGACGTCGTGGACGATCTGGTCGAACCCGCGCTGCAGGAACGTCGAGTAGATCGCCGCGACCGGCTTGGCTCCCTGGAGCGCGAGGCCGGCGGCGAACAGCACAGCGTGCTGCTCGGCGATCCCGACGTCGTGGTAGCGGTCGGGGAGCTCGCGCTGGAGGATGTCGAGCCCGGTGCCCGTGTTCATCGCGGCGGTGATCCCGATCACCCGCTCGTCGCGGCGGGCCTCGCTGACCAGCGCGTCGCCGAAGACCTGGGTGTAGGCGGGCGGCTTCGGCTTGGCGCTCGCCGGCGCGGGAGCGCTCTTGGGGGCGGGCGCGCCGTTGACGATCGACGCCGGCTTGGCGGCGTGCCAGCGCTCCATGCCCTCCAGGCCGCCCTCCTCGGCCGGGGCGAACCCCTTCCCCTTGACGGTCGCGCAGTGGACCACCACCGGCCGCTGCGCCGCGAGCGCCTCGCCGATCGCCTCGCGCAGCGCAGCGACGTCGTGGCCGTCGACGACGCCGATGTAGGCGATGTCGAGCTCCTCCCAGAACAGTCCGGGCGCCCAGTAGGCCTTCAGCGACTCCTTGACGATCGGACCGAGCCGCTCGAACCGCTCGCCGATCCCCGCCGGCAGCTTGGTCAGGCTGTGCTCGACGTCCTCGCGCGCCTTGTGCAGGCGCGGGTTCATCCGGACGCGGTTGAAGTAGCGCGACAGCGCCCCGACGTTCGGTGCGATCGACATGCCGTTGTCGTTGACCACGATCACGATCGGCAGCTCGAGGCCGCCGGCGTGGTGGAGCGCCTCGAAGGAGACCCCGCCCGTCAGCGAGCCGTCGCCGATCACCGCCACGACCTTGCCGTCCGGGCCGAGCCCGCTGCGCATCGCCTCCTTGAGGCCGACGGCGTAGCTGATCGAGGTCGAGGCGTGCCCGGCGCCCATGATGTCGTGGTCGGACTCGCCGATCGAGCAGAACGGCGCCAGGCCCCCGTAGGTGCGGATCGTCTGCAGCCGGTCGCGCCGGCCGGTGAGGATCTTGTGCGGATAGGCCTGGTGGCCGACGTCCCAGAGCACCTTGTCGCGCGGCGAGTCGAGCAGGCTGTGGATCGCGACCGCCAGCTCGCAGGCGCCGAGGTTGGCGCCGAAGTGGCCGCCGATCTCGCCGATCGTGTCGATGATCTGCTCGCGGACCTCCTGGGCGACCTGCTGGAGCTGGTCGTCGTCGAGGCCGTCGAGGTCGGCGGGACCGTCGATCGAGTCGAGCAGGCGGATCTTGTCGCTGTCGGAGGGCATCGGTGCCACCTAAGTCTGGCGGGTGAGGATGTAGTCCGCTATCTGGGCCAGCCGGCGGGTGTCGCCGGGCGCCTCGCCGAGCGCCGCCATCGCCTCGGCGTGGGACTCCTGGGCGAGCTCGCGCGCCCGCTCCAGGCCGAACACGCTGACATACGTCCGCTTGCCGTGGCGTGCGTCGGAGCCGCGCGGCTTGCCGAGCGCGGCCTCGTCGCCGGTCACGTCCAGGATGTCGTCGACGATCTGGAACAGCACGCCGAGCTCGGCGGCGAAGCGGCGGTAGGCGCGCTTGGCGGGCTCGTCAGCGCCGCAGAGCAGCAGTACGGCGTCGACCGAGGCGCCGATCAGCCGGCCGGTCTTCAAGGCGTGCAGGCGGCGCAGGTCGTCGGGGGCGAGGTCCTCGGGCGCGGTGATGTCGAGGTACTGCCCGCCGACCATCCCCCCCACACCGGCCGCCGCGGTCAGCTCGCGGACGGCCGCGAGCACGCCGGCGGGCTCGCCGGCCTGGCCGTCGAGGACCAGGAACAGCGCCTCGGCGAACAGCCCGTCGCCGGCGAGGATCGCGACGTCCTCGCCGAAGGCGCGGTGACAGGTCGGCTTGCCGCGGCGCAGATCGTCGTCGTCCATCGCCGGCAGGTCGTCGTGGATCAGCGAGTAGGTGTGGACCATCTCGAGCGCGGCCGCGAGCGCCAGGACGTCGCCCGGGTCGCGGCCCAGCGCCTCGGCGGTCGCGAGTGCCAGCACCGGGCGGATCCGCTTGCCTCCGGCCAGCAGCGAGTAGCGCATCGCCTCGCTGAGCCCCTTGGTCGCCGGGCTGTCGTTGAGCCCGAGCCCGGCCAGGTAGTCGTCGACGCGCCGCTGCAGGTCGGTCGGATAGGTCACGCCGGCGGCGCTTCCGAGCGGGCTCAGAGGAGCCGCTCCTGGCTGTCGGGCGCGTCCAGCTCGGAGTCGCGCGCCGCCCGGTCGAGCTCGCGCCCGATCTCGGTCGCCAGCTCGGCGCAGCGGTCCACCAGCTCCGCCGCCCGCTGCGGCTCGGTCGCCGGGTCGCGCAGGTCGCGAGCCGCCTGCTCGAGCTCGCGCGCGACGTCGGCGAGGCGGCCGTCGGTCATGCCGCCGCCTGCTCGCGCGCGATCGCGCCGAGGATTCCGTTGACGAACCCGGGCGCGTCGGTGCCGCACAGCTCCTTGGCGGCCTCGACCGCCTCGTCGATCGCCACCTCGGCGGGCACGTCCGGGCGGTGCAGCAGCTCGTAGATCGAGACGCGCAGGATGCCGCGCTCCAGCGGCGCGATCCGGTCGAGCGTCCAGCCGACTGCGTGGCGCTCGATCAGCTCGTCGAGCCGTTCGCGGTCGCCGTCGACGCCGTTGGCCAGCTCGCGGGTGAAGTCGGTCGCCTCGCGCGGCAGCACGTCGGCCAGTGGCCGGCCGGTGAGGTCGGTCTGGTAGAGCGCGACGACCGCCGCGCGTCGTTGATCGGTCCGGCGCACCGCCGCCTCAGGCGCGCGACACGTAGTCGCCCGAACGGGTGTCGACACGGACGCGGTCGCCGACGTCGACGAACAGCGGCACGCGGATCGTCACCCCCGACTCGAGCGTCGCCGGCTTGTCGCCGCCGCCGGAGACCGTGTCGCCCTTGAGCCCCGGCTCGGTCTCGGTGACGGCCAGCTCGACGGCGCTGGGCACCTGGACGTCGGAGGGCTGCTCGTCGACGTAGAGCAGCTCGACCTCCTGGTTGTCGACGACCCACTTCAGCGACTCGGCGAGCTGGTCCTCGGGGATCGCGATCTGCTCGTAGTTCTCGGAGTCCATGAAGTGCGCGTCGGCGCCGTCGGAGTAGAGGTACTGCATCTTGCGCGTCTCGGTGCGGACCGGGCGGAACTTCTCCCCCGCGCGGAACGTCCGGTCGATCGCAGCGCCGTCGGCTACCCGCTTGAGCTTGGTGCGGACGAACGCCCCGCCCTTGCCCGGCTTGACGTGCTGGAACTCGACGACCTTGAAGATCGTCCCGTCGACGTCGATGTGGGTGCCGTTCTTGAACTGATTGGTGCTGATCACTCCCGAAAAGCTACCGGCTCAATCGAGCATGTCGTCCGGCAGCCGGCCCTCGGCGCGCAGCTTGTCGAGATGGGCGGCCAGCGTGAGGGCGGCGACTGGGCGCAGCGCCGCCGGGGCGTCGGCCCAGGCGCGGTCGAGCAGGTCGTCGGTCGAGCGGGCGCCGGCGGCGAGCGCGGCGAGCAGGCGGCGCTCGCGGTCGAGGCGGTGGGCGACGTACTCGTCGAGCTTGGCGGGCGGATCCCAGACGTAGGGGCCGTGGCCGGGACAGAGCACCGCTGGCGCGAGCGCGCGGATCCGCTCGAGCGAGGCGAGGTAGGCGGTCAGAGAGCCCTCCTCGCCGCCGACGAAGACCGATCCGTGCCCCATCACGAGGTCGCCGGCGAAGCAGACGTCGCCGAGCAGCAGGCAGACGTGGTCGGGCGCGTGGCCGGGCGTCGCGACCGAGCGGAACGGGCCGACGGCGCCGTCGCCGGCGGGCGCGGCGATCACAACCCCGCCGGCCAGCTCGGCCAGACGGGCGGCGCCGTCGGAGTGGTCGGGGTGGGCATGGGTCAGCGCGACGCCCGCCAGCTCGCCCCCGGCGGCCGCGAGGATCGCCGTGAGGTGCGCTTCGTCGTCGGGGCCCGGATCGATCGCCCAGCCTGCGGCGACGTAGGTGTTGGTCCCGTCGAGGGTCATCGGCGACGGATTGGGGGCGCGAACCCGTGCAACGCCGTCGGGATGTCGCTCGCCCGCCATCGCCGGGATTGTCTCAGGCGACAGCAGACACAAGGCCGGGGATCGATCTTTGGACGGTTGGAGAATGGCTTTCCGGCGTGCGGGCGCGAGCATTCGCTGTGTGCGAGACCCGGGCCGGATCAAGCGCTACACCCTCGTCCCTCGCTCCTCCCCAGGTGATCGGTCCGACGGGGTGCGGCGCTTCAGTCTGGCCCGGGTCGGCACGACGCCGCGCTCGGCCCTCGGCGACGACCGCCTCGACCGCCTCGAGCGGATGGAGCGGATCGCCGAGGCCGAGCGACGGCTGTCGCGCAACGGCGGCGACCCGCGCAAGGAGGGACGCGCCGAGCCGGCCGAGCGGCGCGACGCGGGCCGGCCCGACGAGGACGCTGGCGACTAACCGGATCTGGAACGTCGTAAGTCGGCTCGTGGCTAGCCGAGGCGGAGCTGGCCGGGCTCGGGCGGCGGGCCCGGGTCCTGGCCGAGCAGGGCGCGGAAGCGGCGGGCGGCGGAGGGGGCGTCGTCGTCGCGGTTGTTGTTGAAGAGCACGTGGACCTCGGCGGCCTGGTCGACGAGCGAGCGGACCCGGCCGGCGACCTCCTCGAGCTCCTCGTCGCCGTAGATCCAGCCGAACCGCTCGGCGACCGACCTGCCGTGCAGGTAGCCCTGGGTGTCGCGGCCGTGGAGGCGCACGTAGGCGAGGTCGTCGCGGGTGACGGCGTCGACCGCCGGCATGATCGAGAAGTGCTCGCCGGGCGGGGCATCGACGCAGACGAACGCCACGCCGTGCTCCGAGCACCAGGCGAGCGTGGCGGGCAGCCGCTCGCCGCTGACCCAGTGGCGGTTGCGCAGCTCCAGCGCGACCCGGCGGGGCGCCAGCGTCGCCAGCAGCGGCTCCAGCTCGACGAGGCGGTCGGGGTCGCCCGCCTCCTCCCCACCGTCGTCGCCGCCCTCGCCGCGGCGCGACGGCTTGAACGCGGGTGTCGTCTGCAGCAGCAGCGCGCCGAGCCGGCCGGCCGCCTCGAGCGGCGCGATCGCCGCCAGCAGCTCCTCGGCGAGCGCCAGCTCGAGGCCCTGGTCGAGGACCACGCGGCCGCGCGGGGTGGTGCGAGCACGGTCGCGCAGGATCGGCGGCAGCGAGTCGAGGCCGGCGCTGTGGCGCGAGAGCAGCCGGTGGAGCTTGACGTCGAAGACGAAGCCGTCGGGGGTCACGTCGACCCACCGCTGGACCGTCGAGCGGTCCGGCACCGCATAGAAGCTGGCGTTCAGCTCGACCGCCTCGAACCGCTCGGCATACCACGGCAGCCGCTGCGCCGCCGGCATTCCGGGCGGGTACCACTCCTTGACGAAGCCGGGGTCGGCCCAGCTGGAGGTCCCGACGATGATGCGGCCGGCCATCGCCGCAAGGCTAGTCAGAGTTGCGGCCACTTCAGCGCCGCTCGGTCAGAGTTGCGGCCACCGCTCGAGCGCGGTGAGAGTTGCGGCCAAATTTTGGCCGTAACTCTCACCGCGGGTCTGGGGCGACAGCGGCGGGCGGGGGCGGCGGCGGCCGAGTCAGCCGCGGCGGCCGAAGCGGTGGCCGGCGGGGGCGACGGCGCGCAGCTCGCTCTCGGCGGCGCGGGCCTCGGTGAGCGGGGCCCCGGCTGCCGCGGCGGCGGGCCGCTCGGTGCCGGCGCCGCCGCGGACCGGTGGCGCCGGGCGCTCGCGGCGGCCTTCGAGGTCGACGACGTCGGCGCGCGGGAGGTCGGTCCGCTCGAGCCGGTGGATGTCGGAGACCAGGACGTTGACGACACCCTCGCGACGCTCCAGGCGGCCTTCGGCGAGCACCAGCGGCTCGCCGCGGACGACCAGCCGCCGCTCGTCGTGGACCGCCGGCGGGAGGATCAGGTTGGCGGTGCCGTGCTCGTCCTCGATCAGCATGAAGGTGACGCCCTTGGCGGTCTCGGGCCGCTGGCGGGCGACGACCAGCCCGGCGACCCGCACCCGCGCCCCGTGGTCGAGGCGGTCCAGCTCGGCGCTGGAGACCGTCCCGGCCGGCAGCGCGGCGCGCATCAGCTCGAGCGGATGCTCGTGCAACGTCATCCCGGTCGAGCCGTAGTCGGCGAGCAGCCGCTGCCAGGCGGTCAGCTCCGGCAACCGCGGCCCGGCGTGCGGCTCCAGCGGCAGCGCGAGTTGGTCGCCGGCCTCGCCGAGCCCGGCCGCCGGGACCGCGACGCCGAGGTCCCAGAGCGCGACGCGCCGGCGCAACTCCGCTGGACCATCGACAAGCTCGTCGCACGCCCCCGCCCACGCCAGCCGCTCCAACGTCGCCGCCCCCGCCCCGCTGCGCGCCGCCAGGTCCGCCACCGACCGCCACCCCCCGCCCCGCTCCCGCTCGGCGACCAGCGCCCGAACCTCCTCCTCCCGCACCCCGTTCACATACCCCAGCCCGATCCGCACGCCCAGCGACTCCGCCGAAGCGCCGACCCGCTCCACCCGGCACTCCACCTCACTGCGCACCACGCACGGCCCCAGGATCGCCATCCCCCGCCGTTGCGCCTCGTGCGCCAGCGAGTCCGGCGGGTAGAAGCCCATCGGCTGCTCGTTGAGCAGCGCGGCGAGGAACTCGGGGCCGTAGTGGACGCGCAGCCAGGTCGACTGGTAGGCGAGCAGCCCGAAGGCGGCCGAGTGGGCCTTCGGAAAGCCGAAGCCGGAGAAGCCGACGATCTGGCCGTAGACGCGCTCGGCGACCGCCCGCTCGGCTCCCCGCCCGACCGCGCCCTCGACGAACCGCCGCTCGTGCTCGCGCATCGCCGCCTCGGAGCGGCGACGGCTCATCGCCCGGCGCAGCCCCTCGGCCTCGCCGGCGCTGTAGCCGGCGAAGGCCATCGCGACCTCGATCACCTGATCCTGGAAGACGATCGCGCCGAGGGTGTCGCGCAGCACCGGCTCGAGCGAGGGGTGCTCGTAGGGGATCTGGTAGCCGGGGTCCTCGCGCAGTCGTCGGCGACGCTCGATGTAGGGGTGGACGGCGCCGCCGAGGATCGGCCCGGGCCGCACGAGCGCGACCTGGACGGTGATGTCGTCGAGGTTCTCGGGCCTGGTCCGCTTCAGCATCTGCATCTGGGCGCGGCTCTCGATCTGGAAGACGCCCATCGTCTCGGCGGACTGGATCTCGCGGTAGACGGCGCGGTCGGCGAAGTCGATCCGCGAGAGGTCGATCCGCTCGCCGCGGACGCGGGCGATCTCCTCGACGCAGCGCTCGACGCAGGAGAGCATCCCGAGCCCGAGCAGGTCGATCTTGAGGAAGCCGGCGTCGGCGCAGGAGTCCTTGTCCCACTGGACCATCTGGCGGCCCTCCATCGCCGCCGGCTGGATCGGGCAGAGGTCAGTCAGCGGGCTGCCGGAGACGATCATCCCGCCGGGGTGCTGGGACATGTGGCGTGGCAGCCGGCGGGCGGCGGCGACCAGCGCGGCGAGCGCCCGCCAGCGCGGTGCGGCGCCGTCGATGGTGCGCGAGTCGCGGATGTCGGGGGCGATGTCGTTGCCGGGCCGCCAGGGGTCGACGGTGCGGGCGAGCCGCTCGATCTCGGCGGGCGGCAGGCCGAGCGCCTTGGCGAAGTCGCGCACCGCTGAGCGGGCCTGGTAGGTGGGAAACGAGGCGACCAGCGCCGAGCGGTCGCGGCCGTAGCGCTCGTGGACGCGCGGGATCAGCCGCTCGCGGATGTCGCGCGGAAAGTCGAGATCGATGTCGGGGACGGCGGTCAGCTCCTCGTTGAGGAAGCGGCCGAGATGGAGGTCGTTGGCGATCGGGTCGACGTGCGAGAGGCCGGTGAGATGGCAGACCAGCGACGAGACGCTGGAGCCGCGGCCGCGGCCGGGCGGCAGCAGCGCGCGGACGGTGTCGGCCCCGCGCACCTCGACGGCGACCTCGCGTGCCAGCTCGAGCATGTCGCGGTGCAGCAGGAAGAACCCGGACAGACCGAGCTGGCGGATCACCGCCAGCTCCTCGTCGAGCCGGCCTTCGGCGGTGTGGCGCAGGGCGGGGTCGGCGCGGCGGGGGTAGCGGCCGTCGAGGCTGGCGCGGCAGACGGCCGCCAGCTCGGTGTCGGCCGCAGGATCGCCCTGGCGCGGGTAGCGGTAGGCGAGATCGCGGCGGAGGTCGAACTCGACCAGCTCGGCGACACGGACGGTCTCGGCAACCGCCTCGGGATGATCGGCGAACCGCTGCGCCATCGCCTCCGGCTTGGCGAGCGCGTGGGCGCTGTTGCCGCGCCGGGCACACTCGCACTCGTCGAGGGTGCGGCCGAGGCGGACGGCGACGAGCGCGTCCTGGAGGGCGGCGCGGGCGCGGTCGTGGGCGTGGACGTTGCCGGTGGCCACGCAACGGACGCCGATCCGCTCGGCGAGCTGGGCGAGCAGCCGGTTGCGGCGGCGGTCGTGACGGCCGTAGGGGCGCTGCAGCTCGATCCGCAGGTGCTCGGCGCCGAAGATCCCCAGCAGCCGGCGGGCGGCCGCGGCGGCGTCGGCGTGGCGGCCGTCCTCGACGGCGCGCGCGACGGCGCCGCGGCTCGCGCAGCCGGAGAGGCAGATCAGCCCGTCGGCGTGGCGGATCAGGTCGGCGTAGGCGGTGCTCGGCGGCAGTGGCTCGCGGCCCGGGTTGGGCCGGGTGCCGGCGTGGGCGGCGGTGATCAGCCGGCAGAGGTTGGAGTAGCCGACGCGGGTGGCGGCCAGCAGCGTCAGGTGGGCACCGTCCTCGAGCGTCAGCTCAGCGCCGACGATCGGCTTCAGCGCCAGGCCCCCCTCGGCGATCGCGCTCGCCAGCTCCATCGCCCCGTGGAGGCCGTCGTGGTCGGTGAGCGCGAGCGCGCCGTAGCCGAGCCCGGCGGCGGCCGCCGCCAGCTCGTCGGGCAGCGACGCCCCGTCGAGGAAGGAGTAGGCGGAGTGGCAGTGGAGCTCGACGTAGCCAGACACGAACACCTGTTCGTATCACTTTCGTGGCGATTGTCAACCGCAGGGCTGGGGGGCACGGCCGGGTGGCGTTCCGCTCGGGCCTGCGAGCGAGGGTCGCGACGTGGTCCGGTCGGCTGGGTAGGGAGGCATGCGACCCGAAGCGCCTTTGGGGCACCAGCCGCGCCCGCGCACCGGCCCCGTCCCAGGGTGAGGGGGACATTCCCGACGTATCCCGTCGTTCAAGTCCCCCTCGGCCGCCAGCGCCGCCGGGACCGCGGCCACGCCCAAAGTGAAGGGGACATTCCCGACGTATCCTGTCGTTCAAGCCCCTCACTCTCAAGCACCCGCCGAGACCCCCCACCAACGCCAATCCCACCACCCCGAAAACGCGACCGTCGGCCTCCGCGGGGTGACGACTTTCGCGCGCAGGCAAGCGGGGGAGCTCTCCCGCAACCACTCCCACGGAAGCCCACCCTCGGCCAAACGGGAGAGCGCGGGCCGCGCTCCGAGCACGAAAGGCCGTCACCGGAGCCAGGACCCGCGGGCAGCCACGCCAGACGCGGGCAGCCACCCCAGCGGCCCCGTCAGCCGCGCTGGACGTTCCAACCGCCGCCGGAGCGGTCGTGGTAGACGACGATGTTGCGGCCGTCGTCGAGGACGAGCTCGTAGTAGTGGCGCCGCAGGGGCTCGCCGGTCCACCAGCGGTCCTCGACGAACCACTCCTCGCGAACCGCCTCGACCGCCCGGCCGTCGACCGTCAGCGGCCGGCCGCGCGCGCCGGCGGTCACCGCCACCGGCCGCGGGGCGGCCAGCCGGCGCGTGCGGGCGATGCGCATCAGGCGTCCGGATAGGGGGCGAGCACCGCGCGGCGCTCGGGCACGCGCGACTCCGGGTCGACGGCCAGCACTCGCAGCGCCGCCGCCTCGCCGGCCGCCTGGCGGGCCTGGCGGACCGCCTCGACGAGCCGTGCGCGGCGCTCGCCGGCGCCGTCGTCGAGCATCCGGGTCTGCTCGCGCGCCGGCGGGCCGAACGCCTCGGCCTCCAGCGTCAACGACTCGGCCGGCGCCGGCAGCTCGGCCAGCCGGGGAGCGAGCGCGAGCGCGATTCGCTCCGGGTCCGCGGAGGCGTGGCGCAGCGTCGCCGTCGTCCGCCAGGTGCCGCCGGCGACGAACCGCGCCGACAGCGCGACCGCGCGCAGGCCCCGCTCGCGGCGCTCGCCGCGCGCCAGCAGGCGGGCGATCAGCAGTTCCAGGGTCCGCTCGAGCTGCTGGCCGGAGACCCCCTCGGGCAGGTCGACCCGCTCGCTGACGGCCTCCGGCGGCCGCCGCGGGCGCAGCGGCGAGTCCTCGCCGCGGGCCAGCTCGCGGGCCACCAGCCCCGGATGGCCGAACCGCTCGGCGAGCGCCGGCGCCGACAGCGCCGCGACCTCCCCGAGCGTCCGCAGCCCGAGCCGCTCGAGCGTCTCGGGCACCTCCTCGACCTCCGGCCGCGAGCGCAGCAGGCTCACCGGCAGCGGGGCGAGGAAGCCGCGCAGCGACCGCCCCGCCACCGTCACCGTCGGCCGCCGCGACGTCGTGGCGGTGGCCGCGCACCAGGCGGCGAAGCGGCTCGGCGCCGCCCCCAGCCGCGCCCGGCCGAGTGCCCGCCGGGCCGCCGCCAGCACCCCGTCGAGGTCGCCGCCGTGGATGCCGCGCAGACCGTCGGCGGCGAAGCAGGCGACGCCGGCGCGATCGGACTCCGGCGTGCCGCCGATCGACTCGATCCGCTCCAGCACCACCTCCCACAGCTCACGCACGCCGGCCGGGTCGGGCGGCACCAGCCGCAGCTCCGGACAGCGCGACAGCGCCTCCCCGACGCGCATCCCGGCCGCGACCCCGAACGTCTCGGCGCGCGGCGAGACCTCCCCCACCGTCTGCTCGCGCCCGAGCGCCGGCCCGAGCGCGACCGCCTCCTCGGCGACCGCGCGGCGATCCCCCAGCGCCGCCAGCAGCTCGAACCTCGGGATCGCCACGCAGACCACCATGCGAACACATGTTCGCATATGCTGCCGACGTGTCGCTGCCGACAGGCCGACTAGGATCGACCCGGATGACGAACCGCAAGGGCCCGGGCACATCCCTGCGCACACGCGTCTTCTTGGTCAACGCCCTCGTCTTCCTGATCGCCGGCACCTTCCTGGCGCTCACCCCGGCGACGGTCAGCCTGCCGACCAGCCTCAGCGACGCGCTCGTGCTGACCTTCGGCCTCGGCTGCACCGTGCTGCTCAACCTGCTGGTGATCGGCCGCACCTTCGCCCCGCTGAGCCGGCTGATCGAGGCGATGGAGCGGTTCGAGCCGCTCAGCCCCGACTACCGCGTCCCGATCTACGGCGACGAGCGCGAGATCGTCCAGCTGACCAAGGCGTTCAACGACATGCTCGACCGGATCGAGGCCGAGCGGCGCGAGAGCGTGCAGCGGTCGCTGGCCGCCCAGGAGCGTGAGCGCCAGCGGATCGCCCAGGAGCTCCACGACGAGATCGGCCAGAGCCTCACCGCGCTGCTGCTCCAGGTCGAGGGCCTCGCCCGCTCGGTCCCCGAGGAGGAGCGCGACGCGCTCGCCGAGCTGAGCCGCGCGACCCGCGACACGCTCGACCAGGTACGCGACGTCGCCCGCCGGCTGCGCCCGGAGGTGCTCGACGACCTCGGCCTCGGCAAGGCGATCGCCGCCCTCTGCGAGCGGCTCGGCGAGCAGAGCGGGGTCGACATCAGCTGCGCGGTCGACCCGGAGCTGCCCCAGCTCGCGCCGGAGTCCGAGCTGGTCGCCTACCGCGTCGCCCAGGAGGCGATGACCAACACGCTGCGCCACTCCGGCGCCGAGCACGCCGCGCTGGTGCTCGAGCGCGACGGCGAGGACGTCCTGCTGACCGTCGCCGACGACGGCCGCGGCATCGGCGAGGACGCCGACGACGGCTCCGGCATCCAGGGGATGCGCGAGCGGGCGCTGCTGATCGGCGCGCGGCTGCGGATCGATCCCGGCGAGCCGTCCGGGACCGTCGTCCGGCTGCGTCTCGACGGACAGCCGTGGAGCGAGTCCGGCCGCCGACATGAGACCCTGGGGAGCAGATGATCCGCCTGCTCGTCGTCGACGATCACGCCGCGGTGCGCGCCGGGCTGATCAGCCTGCTGCGCCGCGAGCCCGGACTCGTGCCGCTCGGGGCGGTCGGCACCGTCGCCGAGGCGCTGCGCGAGGCGCGCAGCCTCGAGCCCGACGTCGCGCTGATCGACTTCCAGCTCCCCGACGGCGACGGCCTCCAGCTCTGCCGCGACCTCAAGCTGCTGCCCAAGCCGCCGCGCGTCGTGCTCTTCTCGGCGTTCGCGCGGCCGGCGCTGGCCGTCGCGGCGAAACTCGCCGCCGCCGACGGCCTGATCGACAAGGGCGTCGAGGTCGACGGCATGTTCGACTCGATCCGCGCCGTCGGCCGCGGCGAGGAGGTGCTGCCGCCGCTGGACCCGGAGATGATCTCGCGCTGCACGGCACGGCTCGAACCGGCCGACGTGTCGATCTTCGGGATGCTGATGGCCGGCACCTCGACCGCCGACGCCGGGAACGTGCTCGGCCGCAGCGAGCGCGAGGTCGAGGACCGGCTGCGGGCGATGCTCGGCGACCTGCTCGCCGAATCGGCTACGCCTCGATGAGCTCCTTCGCGAACGACGTCAGCACGCGCGGGCCCGCGTCGCCGACGACCGCCAGGTCCTCGATCCGGACCCCCAGCTCGCCCGGCAGGTAGACGCCCGGCTCGACCGTCACGACGTTGCCGGCGGCCAGCTCGCCGTCGGCGCCCTTGCCGAGCCGCGGACCCTCGTGGACGTCGAGGCCGACGCCGTGGCCGAGGCCGTGGCCGAACCGCTCGCCGTGGCCGGCGGCCTCGATCAGGTCGCGCGCGATCCCGTCGAGCGCGGCGCAGCCGACGCCGGGCGCGACCGCCGCGAGCGCCGTCTCCTCGGCCCCCAGCACCAGCTCGTAGATCTCGCGCTCGCGCTCGCCGACCGGCCCGCTGGCGAGCGTCCGGGTGCAGTCGGAGCAGTAGCCGTCCAGCCGCGCGCCCCAGTCGACGGTCACCAGCACCCCGGCGGGGATCTCGACGTCGCGTGGGACGGCGTGCGGCAGCGCGCCATGGGCGCCGGAGGCGACGATCGAGCCGAACGCGACGTCGTCGGCGCCGGCGCGGCGCATCGCCTGCTCGAGGTCGAAGGCGACCCCCCGCTCGGTCCGTCCCGCGAGCCCGGGGGCGACGACGGCCTCCTCGAAGGCAGCAGTCGCCAGCTGCGCGGCGGCGGCGATCCGCTCGATCTCGGCGGCGTCCTTGACCTCGCGCAGCTCGGCGACCAGTGCCCCGACGGCGACCAGCTCGACCGCCGCCCCGGTCTTCTCGGCCAGCCGTGCGTGGGCGCGCACCGTCACCTCGGTGTCGTCGAAGCCGACCCGGCCGGCGGGCGCGGCGGCGGCGAGGTCGCCGAGCATGTCGCGTCCGGCGCGGACGATCTCGAATCCGGCGCCGACCTGATCGGCGGCCTGGTCGAGGTAGCGGAAGTCGGTCAGGAACAGCCGCCGGTCGCCGGCGACCACGCAGCCGCCGTTGGTGCCGGTGAACCCGGTCAGCCAGCGGACGTCGAGCAGGCCGGTGACGATCATCCCGTCGAGATCGGACTCGGCCAGCGCGGCGACCACGCGCTCGGCGCGTCCCGCCGCGGCGGTCACTTCGCCAGCTCCCGGTGGAGGATCTCCAGCGCTTCGCGGTAGCCCTCGGGGCCCTTGCCCTGCACGCGGCCGACGCAGAGGTCGCCGATCACCGTCAGCCGCCGCCAGTCGTCACGGCTGTCGACCTCGGAGATGTGCACCTCGACCGCCGGCAGCCCGCAGACCTCGACCGCGTCGCGGATCGCGTAGGAGTAGTGCGTCCAGGCGCCCGGGTTGAGGACGAGGCCGTCGGCGCGCTCGCGGGCGCGGTGGAGCTCCTCGCAGAACTCGCCCTCGTGGTTGGTCTGCCAGAAGGTCACGTCGAAGCCCAGCTCGGCGGCGTAGGCCTTGATCTGGGCCTCCAGCTCCGACAGCGTGAACGTCCCGTAGACGTCGGGGTCGCGCCGGCCGAGCTGGTCGAGGTTGACCCCGTGCATGACGTCGATGCGGTGCTTGATCACGCGGCCAAGTTAGCCGACGGGCGTTCCTCTGCTCAGCCGGCGTGGACTTCGGCGACCGCCGCGCGCAGGTCCTCGGGCGCGACGGCGTGGCCGGGCGTGACCCGACCGGGCGCCTCGACGAGCACGAACGGCACCCGGCCGCCGCTGCGCTTCTTGTCGCGCTCGGTCAACGCGACCACCTCCTCGACGGTCGCCCCCTCGAAGGCGTCCGGCAGGCCGTGGGCGGCCAGCAGCTCGCCGACCTCGGCGCGCAGCGCGTCGGCCCCGGAGAGCCGCAGCGCGGCGAGCAGCCCGATCGCCACCGCCTCGCCGTGGCGGTAGCGGGCGTAGCCGGTCGCCGACTCGATCGCGTGGGCGACGGTGTGGCCGAGGTTGAGGATCTGGCGCAGGCCGCGGTCGCGCTCGTCGGCGGCGACGACGGCCAGCTTGGTGCGCAGGCAGCCGAGGATCGTCTCGTCGTCGACCGGTCCGCCGCGGCGGACGTGGGCCCACAGCGACCCGCCGGCGATCAGCGCGGTCTTGACGACCTCGGCGTAGCCGGCGGCCAGCTCGGCTGCCGGCAGCGTCGCCAGCAGTGCCGGGTCGCAGACGACCGCCGACGGCTGGTGGTACACGCCGGCGTAGTTCTTGCCCTCGGCGAGGTCGACGCCGGTCTTGCCGCCGTAGGCGGAGTCGACCTGCGCGACGAGGGTGGTCGGGATCTGGACGTGGCGCATCCCGCGCTGGTAGATCGCCGCGCAGAATCCCGCGAGGTCGCCGACCACCCCGCCGCCGACCGCGACCACGATGTCGCCGCGCTCGGCGCCGGCGCGCGCGAGCTCCCCGAGCACCCGCTCGACGGTGGCGAGGTTCTTGGCGGTCTCGCCGGGCTCGATCTCGATCGCGTCCGCCAGCCCCAGCGCGGCGGCGACGTTGCGGTCGGTGATCGTCAGCCGGCGCCCGTCGCCGGGATGCTCGAAGCCGGCGGCGACCAGGCCGCGGCCGAAGAAGACCGGGTAGCTGCCCGACGTCGCGTCGGCCCAGACCATCCGCGGGCGGCCGCCGAGCGCCGCTCGGGCGGCATGCAGGGCCTCCAAGGCGGGCGTGGCGCGGCGTGCGACGTCCTTGCCCCCGCCGGTCGGCAGGATCGCGTCGGCGGCGGCGGCGTAAACGGCCGTTCGCTCGGCGAACAGCGCCTCGAAGCGCTCGCGGTCGCGGGCCAGCGGCCGGCCGCGACCCGACGCCCGCCGCCAGGCCTCGTCGACCGTCGTTTCGACCTGCACAACGGTGTGGGGCGCCAGCGCCGCGCGGACTGCCTCGGAGTGCAGCGCACCGCCACCGAGCGCGACCGGGCGTCCGTCGGGGCGGGCGAGCAGGTCCAGGACGACCTCCTCCTCGACGGCCCGGAACGCCGCCTCGCCGGCGCGATCGAAGTAGGACTCGATCGTCTCGCCGAGGCGCTGCTCGATCTCGCGGTCGGCGTCGAGCGCCTCGGTGCCCAGCTCGGCCGCGACCTTGCGCGCGGCGGTCGACTTGCCGGCCCCCATGAAGCCGACGAACACCAGCGTGCCGCCGGCGGCGGCCGAGCCGGCGGCGTCGGTCAGCGACGCCACCCGATGCGCTCCTCGTAGGCGCGCAGGGCGGCGACGGCGTCGTCGACGTGATCGCCGCCGAGCTTGTCCTTGTAGCCGTCGGCGATCACCAGCGCGACCATCGCCTCGGCGACCACCGCGGCCGCCGGGACGGTGCAGGAGTCGGTCCGCTCGCGCAGCGCCTGCGCCGGCTCGTGGGTCTCGATGTCGACCGAGCGCAGCGGCTTGGTGAGCGTCGGCAGCGGCTTCATCGCGCCGCGCACGAGCACCGGCAGGCCGTTGGTCATGCCGCCCTCGATGCCGCCGGCGCGGTTGGTCTCGCGCGTGTAGCCGGCCTCGTCGGCGTAGAAGATCTCGTCGTGGGCCTTCGAGCCGACCCGTCCGCCCAGCTCGAAGCCGTCGCCGATGCCGACTCCCTTGAGCGCCTGGATCGACATCACCGCCTGGGCGAGCCGGCCGTCGAGGCGTGTCTCCCACGAGACGTGCGAGCCGATTCCCGGCGTGACGCCGAAGGCGACGACCTCGAAGACGCCGCCGAGCGACTCGTTGGCCTTGCGGGCGGTGTTGATCTCCGCGACCATCGCGGCGGTGGCGTCGCCGTCGAGGCAGCGGACCGGCGACTCGTCGACCGCGTCGAAGCCTGAGACCGACAGCTCGGCGGGGATCGGCGCGGTGACCGAGCCGATCCGCAGGACGTGGCTGCGGATCTCGACGCCGAAGGCGCGCAGGTAGACCTTCGCGAGCGCCCCGGCGGCGACGCGGGCGGTCGTCTCGCGGGCGCTGGCGCGCTCGAGCACGTTGCGGACGTCGCTGAAGCCGTACTTCCAGACCCCGGCGAGGTCGGCGTGGCCGGGCCGCGGGAGATGGACCTCGGCGACCTCGGCCGCGACCGGCCAGGGGTTCATCCGCTCCTCCCAGTTGGCGTAGTCGCGGTTGGCGATCCGCAGCGAGACCGGGCTGCCGAGCGTGCAGCCGTGGCGGATGCCGGAGGTCACGTCGGCGCGATCCTTCTCGATCTTCATCCGCCCGCCGCGGCCGTGGCCGAGCTGACGCCGCGCGAGGTCGGAGTCGATGTCCTCGGGGGTCACCTCCAGGCCGGCCGGCAGCCCCTCGACGACGGCCGTAAGGCCCGGGCCGTGCGACTCCCCGGCGGTGGTGAAGCGGATCGACATACGACCGCCCATCCTATCCGTGGGCCCGGTTGCCCCGCCGGGCCGCCCACCGTCCCTGCGGGCTCGATGAGGGATTTTTCGGGCCTGGACTGCACTATTCATCGTCCGGCTAGGTGGGATTGGTGTCGCCGTCCTCGCAGCCGGTACCCGGCGCGAAGCTCGGATCGACGCAGTAGTCGCCCTCGTCGACAGGGGCCGCGCCGGTGACGTGGAGCCAGTAGGTGGCGCCGGGCGTCAGGCCGGTGGCGGAGATGGTGTCGGAGAGGCCGAGGCCGGGCGGGTTGGGTGAGGTCGCGACGACCTCCCCGGCGCCGTCGACCAGCGCGATCACCGTGTCGAGCGTGTCGACCGGGTTGACGTAGATCGAGATCGTGCCGCTACCGGCCAGCCCGCCCGGCGTTCCGGTCGCCGTGACGCGGAACCAGTCGTCGTCGCCCGCGCAGAGCGTCTGCAGCGAGGGCTCCGTGAGCAGTGGGCTGTCGGGCGCCTGGCCGTCGTTGGGCTCGCTGCCGGCGTTGTCGGCGCAGGTCGCGTCGACCTGCACCTCGACCCCGAGCGCCACGTTGCCGGCGAGGTCGGTCGCCTCGCCCGGCCCACCGGCGGCGTAGGACAGCAGCGACGCCTGGTCGCGCGCGGCCTCGGCGATCGCGATGTCGCTGCCGGCGACGTCCCCGGCGGCGAGCAGGCCGAGCAGGGTGAAGTCGCTGGCGGCGAAGAATGGGGTGACGGTGTCCGGTCCCGCCACCGGCTCGGACCAGAGCGCGCGCACGCAGTCGCTGCCGAGCCCCGGGGCGGGCTCGCCACAGCTGCCGCCGGCCTGACGGCCCGCCCGCCCGCCGACGAGGATCGGGCTGACGCCGTCGCTGGGGTCGGAGAACGGCGTCTCGCGGGCGGGGTTCTGGCTCGCGGAGAGGTCGGCGAGCCGTGCGGAATCGGCAACCACCACGGTCGGCCTGATGCCACCGTTGGGCAGCTCCGCCGGCGCGACCTGGATCCGCAGCCGGTCGAGGCTCGGCTCGATGCGGGTCACGGCGGTCGCGACGAGTCCGTCGGAGAGCGTCAGCGCCGGCGTCTCGCCGCCGGGGTTGCCGACTGGCTCGGAGAAGTCGACGTCGACGCGGTCGATCCGGCCGTCGGCCGCACCGTCGGCGTCGCCGGTGATCGCGCCGACGATCGCGGGCCCGGCGCCGTCGGCGGCGAGCACCTCCGCGCCTGGCGCCGCGTCGGCGGTGTCGCCCGGCCCCTCGGGGACGTCGGTGACCGTCGGTGTCGCGCCCGGGACGTAGCGGACGGTCAGCCGCTCGGCGGTGTCGAAGACGCCCTCCCCCGCGACCTCGTCGATCCGCACCTGGACGCTGCGCGCGCCGAAGGCGACCGAATCGACGGTGCGGTCGTCGACCGCGAACGGTCCGGGGTCGTCGGCGCCGATGACGTCCTCGCTGTAGACGAGGTCGACCGCGTCGAGCTTGCCGGGCACGTTGCCCGCCACGGCGTCACGGTCGGCGGTGCGCGCGCCGACGAATACCGGCGGGACGGCGTCGCGGGTGAGGCCCGCATAGCCGCGCACCGCGTGCGGAATGCCGTTGGCGTCGGTGAGCTGCACGCCGCCCTGGCCGTTGTAGGAGATCGCCGGAGCGCTGCCGGTGTCGGGCTCGTCGCGCGGCTGGAGGCGGACGGTGACCGAGCTTCCGCTCGCGGCGTCGACGCCCACGACCGTGTAGCCGTCGCTGGCCGAGAAGGAGAACGGAGCTGTGGCGTCGCCCGCGAAGGCGATCGGCTCGGCGAAGGTGAGCGTGACCGCGTCGAGGCCCGTCGGATCGCCGTCGAGGTCGGCGGTGTGGGCGTCGATCGCGATCGGGGCCGCGCCGTCGCCGGCGAGCACGCTGCCCGCTGCCGCCGGGTTGCCGGCAGCGTCGGCGAGCGCGCCGCCAAGCGCCGGGCCGTAGGCGGCGATCGGGCGCGCGCCGCCGTTGTGGCCGGCGGCGGCGACCGCGACCGCGACCTCGGCGCCGCCCGGCGCGGCGGCCGAGAGGGCGGTCAGCCCGTCGGCGGAGAAGCCGCAGCCCGGGCAGGCGGAGCTGGCCGGCCCGCGGACCGGCTCGGAGAAGCGGTAGCGGACCGCGTCGAGGCGGCCGTCGAGGTCTGCGTCGACGGTGGTGGCCGCGACCAGCCGCGGTCCGACGCCGTCGGCGGTACCCCCGAAGGCGGCGCCGACCGCCTCGTTGCCGGCCGCGTCGCGTACCGCCGCGCCGCGCCCGCGCAGGTAGCCGACCGCCGGCCGTGCGCCGCTGTCGGGCTGGCCGGCCTCGCCGAGCGCGACGTCCACGCGCGCCCCGCCCACCGCCGCGGCCCCGACCGCGACGTAGCCGGTCACGCCGAAGGGCTGGCCGGCGCCGGCGAGCGAGACCGGCTCGGAGAAGCTGACCTCGACGGTGTCGAGGTGGCCTGGCGCGCCGCCGCGGTCGGCCGTTCGCGCGGCGACGATCACCGGTCCGGCGCCGTCGTCGGGCGTCCGCTCGGTCCGCTCGGCCGGGTTGCCGGCGAGGTCGCGGACGGGAGTGTCGGCGCCCCAGACGGTCGCCGGCCGGGCCCCACCGCCGAGCCCGCCGGAGATCGGCGTCACCAAGATCGGACCGTCGGCCGCCGAGGCGCCCGCGCTGGCGCCGGCGACCGCCACCGCCCCGGAGGGCGCGCGGACGGCCTCCGAGAACCGCGCCACGACCGCGTCGAGGCGGCCGTCTCCGTCGCCGTCGGCAGTGCTGGCGGAGAGCAGCAGCGGTCGCGCGCGGTCGCGGGTTCCGTTGAAGGTGGCGCTGCGCGCGGCCCGGCCCCGCCCGCGCGGGCGCACTCCCTGACGGGCCTTGCGCGGCGCGCGGTAGATCACCGCCGGCACGTCGCCGGTGTCGGGCGCCGCCTTCTCACGCAGCGCCAGCACCACCTCGCGCCCGCGCGAGCGCTCGGCGCGCTCGACGACATGGCGGTCGACGGTGAACGGGATCGCCTTGCCGCGCCGCGCCGGGCTGCGGACCGGGCGTGAGTAGGTGACGGTGACGCGGTCGATCCGGCCGTTGCCGTCCGCGTCGCCGGTCACCGCGCAGGTGATCGCGGGGGGCCGGCGGTCGCGGCGGGCCATGTCGACACGCGACGGACCGACGACGCGCCGGCCGGCGGTGAGCCGCTGGCGCCCGCGCGGCCGGTAGGCGACGACGGGGCGTAGCCCGGCGTCGCAGGCGCCGGTCTCGGCGACCGCGATCCGCACCCGCTTGCCGCGCGCGCGGGCGACCGCGGTCACGGTGTAGCCCTTGACGGCGAACGGCAGCCGTCCTCCGCGCGCCGGCTTGCCCGCGACCTTGCCCGAGAAGCGCGCGACGACGGTGTCGACCGAGCCGTCGCCGTCGCGGTCGAGCGCGCTGGCTGCGACCAGCCGCGGCGTCGCGCCGGCCGGCGCGGCGAGCGCCAGCGCGGGGGCCAGCGCCGCCGTCATGGCCGCGAGCGCAGCCGTCAGTCGCGCAGCGCGTAGCGGCGGCAGGTCTCGGAGTTGGGGTCGGGCCAGCACGGGTTGTACGGGTGGCGCAGCGTCTCGCTGCCGTCGCGCGCCCCGTCGATCGGCAGCGGGTAGACCTCGTCGCAGTCCTCCCAGAGCGGGTGGTCGGGCAGCATGTACGGCGGCTGGACCTCGTCGACGTTGGACACGCCGTCGTTGTCCTGGTCGTCGTCGCCGTCCCAGACGCCGTCGCCGTCGCTGTCCCAGTCGAGGTAGTCGACCTGGAGGAACTCGCGCGGCAGCACCGGGTCGTACTCGTAGCCGCACTCCTCGCCGGGCGGGTAGTGGGCCTTCCACATCAGCAGCCGGAGCTCGTCGATGTTGCGCAGGCCGTCGCCGTCGACGTCGCGCTCGTCGTCGGTCAGCCGGCCGTCGCCGTCGAAGTCGAGGTGCGGGCGGTACTCCGGGTGGCCGGGAACCACGTCGAGCGTCGCCTGGAGGCCGTCGGAGTAGGTGAGCGCGACGACCATCGGCACGCCGAGCCGCGCCGAGACGGAGTTGACCGGGGCGCGGCTGCCGTGGCCGCCGAAGGTCGGCGTGCCCGCGTAGGGCCCGCCGAAGGCCGGTGCCTTCAGCGACGCGGTGTAGTGCTGCAGGCCGCCCGGCGCCGGCGCCACGTCGGGGTGCGCCCAGGCGCGGAACTCCTCGATCAGGCTGAGCCCGTCGCCGTCATAGTCGTGGCCGGCGTCGGAGGGGTCGAGCGCGTTGGGGTAGGGCCGCTTACCGGGGTAGGGAACGGCCCCGCCGAGCGCGGAGGCCTGGTTGAGGTCGAGCGCCGACTGGTACTCGAAGCCGTCCTCGACGCCGTCGCCGTCGGTGTCGGCCGAGCAGGGGTCGGTGCCGATCTGGCGCTCGAGCGCCGTCGTCAGGAGATCGTTGTCCGGGTCCACGCCGGCGCCGCAGTCGTCGACGGCCTCGCCGCCGGGCACCTTCGCCGAGACGACCACCGGTGATCGCCGCCGCGGCGTCGGCTTGCCGAACCGCTTGGTGACCACGCGCAGCGCGAAGCGGGTCGGCTTCGGGCTGGTGGCGGCGTCGCGCAGCAGCCGCTCGATCGCCCCGGGCACACGCACGACGAGCACCCTCCGGCCCGCGCGAACGGGCTTGACGAACACCGTGCGGCGGTTCGGGGCGCGGAAGACGACGGTGTTGCGCCGCTTGCGGGGGCTGAACCGCTTGCCGCGGATGCGCAGCGTCTGGCCGACGGTGACGCGCATCGGCGCGACGAAGCCGATCGCCGGGCCCGGGGGCTTCGCCTTCGCCTTGGCCCGCTTGCTGGGCTTGGCGTCCGCCTCGGCCGGGGCCGCCGCGGCGAGCGCGAACGCCAGCGCCAGCGCGGCGAGCAGCGAGAGTCCGATCCGGGACGCCACCTTTCGCCTATCGGCGGCGCCGGCGAGAGCTTGAAGGCGGCCGCTCACCGCTGGACCTCCTCGGTGACGACGTCGACGAGCGGCGGCAGCTCGAAGCGCCGCTGCACCGCGCCGGACTGGCGCGCGCCTCCCGCGTCGCCGGCGCCCGCGTCGGCGGCGCTGACGCGGCGCTCGCGGATCTGGTCGACGCGGATCAGGTAGCGCTGCCCGTCGGCGTCGGCAAAGGCCTGCTGCTCGCCGGGCTCGAGCGCGATCGTCGCGCACGCCTCGCGGCTGGGGGTGCACGCTCCCTCCCCCTCGAGCAGGACGACCGTCGCGTCGACGAGGAAGCGGGCGCTGCCGCCCTCGGCGGTCACGCCGAGGTGGACGATCAGCGGCGACGCGGTGCTCGGAAGCATCGTCAGCCGCTCCAGGTTGCGGTAGCGGCGCTCGCCGGCCGGGCTCTGGAAGGTCAGGTCGAGCGTGTAGACGAAGCTGCGCCGGACGGTCTCGTCGCCGTCGTCGCCGCCGTCCCCCGAGCCGCCGTGGTCGGGCTGGGGCGCGGGAGCGGGCGCGTCGCCGCCGCTCCCGCCACCGCCGTCGGACTGGCCGCCGGTCCCGGCCCCCTCCTCCTCGACGACGTTCACCGAGGCCGCCGAGGCGCTCGCGCCGCCGCCGCGGCCGCCCTTCGGGGCGAACGGGTCGGAGGCCGAGAACGACTCCAGGTCCGAGCTGCGCGGCTCGGCGACCTCGAGCTGGAAGCCGGCCTTCGCGGTCGCGGGCGGCGGCGGGACGACGGCGGCCGTCTCGCCCGCATCCTCGCCGCCGGAGTCGAGCAGGAAGACCGGCACCGCAACGATCGCGGCGACGAGCAGGATCGCGACCGGCAGCAGCCCGCGGGCGCGCAGGTCGTCGAGCATCGCGCGAGCCTGGTCCTTCATCGCGGCGCCACCGTCGTCGAGATCGGGGGCTGGCTGGGCGGCGGCGCGACGGCCTCCTCGGCGGCGGTCGCGGGCGTGGCCGCCCCGCCGCCGGACGACGGAGGCGCGGCGCCCGCGCCGCCGGAGCGGGGCGAGAGGTAGACGGTCGCCTGGATCTCGGCGGTGATCGTCGGGAACTGCTCGCCGCCGAGCAGCGTGAAGCCGTCGATCGTCAGCAGCCGTCCGCGCAGCTCGAGCCGCTGGCCGTCGACGCGGACGAACCGCTTGACGCGGTGGAAGAACTCGGCCAGCTCGAAGAAGCTGCCGCGGAAGGTGAACTCGAGCGGCACCGTGTCGAGCGCGCCGCCGACGGCGAGCGTCGTGGTCGGCGCGCCGCTGGCGCCGGCGACCTCGTTGGCGCTCTCGACCGCCTGGCCGGCGCCGGTCTGCGCCGGATCGCCGCCGGCCTCGGACGCCGGCTCGTCGGTCTCGCTGTCGGTCACCACGGCGACCGTCCCGGAGGTCTCGCGCGGACCGGTGGTGATCCGGTCGAAGGCGATCCCGGTGCCCGCGGCCGCGGCGTCGAGCTGGACCATCAGCGAGGGGGTGTCGACGGTCGCGGGGATCGCCTTGCCGAGCCGCACGACCGCCGCGTAGTCGCGGTTGGCGTCGCGCTTGGCGGCCTGCGCGAGCGCGAGCTGCTGGGCGGCGTTGTCGCGGTCGGCCTCGGCCTGGGCGACCTGGTCGCCGAGGGTCACGGCCTGCTCGCGCTGCGGGGAGAGCAGCAGGAACCAGTAGGCGCCGAGCACCAGCAGCGGCAGCAGCAGGACGACGATCTTGCGGTCGCGGTCGGTGAGACTCACTGTCCCCCTCCCAGCGACGCGGGCACCCGTTGGCCGGCGGCGCCGAGGGCGGCCGCCTGCGGGATCTCGAAGGTGACGGTCGCGGCGAAGCGGTAGCCGAGGCCGCAGTCCTCGGGGCCGGCCTGGTCGGTGGCGGCGGCGTCGGCGTCGCGGACCGACTCGTCGAGGATCACGTCGGTGGCACCGTGCAGCTTGCCCAGCCGCACCAGCATCGTCGCCACCTCGGGCTGGCTCGGCGCGCAGCCCTCGAGGATCACCGCCGGCCCGCCGGCGGCCGCGGTCGGGTCGGGCGTGCCGCCCGACGCCTCGCCCGCCGTCGATGCGGTGACGGTCGTCAGCCAGCTGTCGGCCGGCAGCACCCGCGCGACCTCGCGCATCAGCCGCTCCCAGTCGAAGCGCGACCCGGCCAGCGCGGCGACGGCGGCGATGCGCTCCTGCTTGACGGCGGCCAGCTCCCCGTAGGGCGCCAGCTGGGCGACACGCGCCTCGAGCGCCTCGGCCTCGGCGGAGACCTCGGCGAGCTCGGTCTCGCGGCTGGCGACCTGGTTGGCGGTGACCACGTAGCCGAGCGTCATGACCAGCGCCACGCCGAGCACCGCGAGGACGACCAGGGGGCCGTTGCCGCTGCCGGTCCCACGCGGGCGGCGGTCCTCGGGCAGGAGGTTGACGGGTCTCACGCTCGCGCTCCCAGGGCCAGCCCGAGGGCGACGGTGTGGCAGCGGGGATCCTCCCCGTCGGGCAGCTCGCTCGGCGAGAGGCCGCCGAGCGGCTCGACGCTCTCGGAGATCAGGCCGACGAGCGCCGCCAGCTCGCCGGAATCGACGGCGGTCGAGCCCGGTCCCGAGACGCGCAGCCGCTCGACCGGCGGGCTGCCCGGCTGGCCGCGGTAGTAGTCGATCGACATCCGCACCTCGTCGGCGAGCAGGTGCAGGTCGCCGCCACCCGACGCGCCGAGGGTGCGGGTGAACAGACAGGTCTCGCCGGCGGCGACGGTCAGCTGTCCGACGCCGCCGAGGTGGACGTAGGCGCAGGGCGGGTCGTCGGCGGACGCGCCGCCGGCGAGCGCACGGACCAGCGCGAAGGCGTTGAGATCGATGCCCTGCGGGCGCAGGCCGGCGGCGCGGGCCGCGTCGGCGAACGCGGCGACCATCGAGCGGCGCGCGGCGACGAGCATGAACCGCTCGGTCGGCGCGCCCTCGGGCGTCTCGCCCGCCCCGAGCGGGCTGTAGTCGAGCACCGTGTCGTCGATCGGCATCGCAATCGCCTCCTCGGCCTGGAAGCGCACGGCGGCGTCGCGCTCGGTCTCGTCGGGGATCGGCGGCAGCTCGAGCTGGCGGACCTGGATCTGGGCGTTGGCGACGCCGAGGCGGATCTCGCGCGGCAGCCCTTCGCGGCGGAAGATCTCCTTCAGCGCCGCGCCGAGGCCATCGGCGTCGGCGACTTCGCCGTCACGCACCAGCCCGGGAGCGAGCCCGGCGCTGACCGCGCGCTCGACGTGGCCGTCGCGCAGCATGACCGCGGCAATCGAGTCGCCGTCGATGTCGAGGCCGACGCAGCCGCTCGGCTTGCGACCGCGACTGCGGCGCTCTGCGCGCGCCGGCGCGGGCGTGCCGTCGCTGCTGCTGCCGGCGCCGCGGCGCGGCAGCCTCAACCCCTTTGGGCGGGGCAGCTCGAGCGCGCCCAGGTTCGGGCGCGGCAGGTGGATCTCCTTGCGCAGGTCCATGGGCCGACAAGGCCCCTATCGGCCGCTGTCGCCCGTACTTGAACGGCGTCAGCCGAGCCGGTCGACGTAGAGGTCGATCAGCTCTGGACCCGCCAATAGGCCCACGATCCCGCCGAGCGCCAGGAACGGCGCGAACGGCACGCCCTTGCCGCGCACGCCGCCGCCCTCGCGCACCGCCAGCGCGATGCCGGTGACCGCCCCCGCGAGAAAGGCGACGAACAGCGCCGGGATCACCGACAGCCCGAGGTAGAGGCCCATCGTGCCGGCGAGCTTGACGTCGCCCATCCCCATCCCGCCCGGGGAGATCAGCGCCGCGGCGAGCAGGACGGCGAACGCGCCCGCGCCGGCGATCGCCAGCTCCGGGACCGCCCCCGGGTCGAGTGCCGCCGCCACCGCGACGCCGTAGACCGCCGCCGGGGCGAGGATCCTGTTCGGCACGATCCGGTGGTCGAGGTCGATCGCCGCGACGGCGATCAGCACGGCCGCGAACGGCAGCTCGAGCGCGAGGTCGGCGTCGAGGCCGCGGACGGCCGCGACGGCGGCGAAGACGGCGGCGGTCAGCGCCTCGACGAGCGGATAGCGGGCCGAGATCGCCGTCCCACACGCCGCGCAGCGCCCGCGCAGCGCCAGCCAGGAGACGATCGGCACGTTCTGCCAGGGACGCACCGGCGCGCCGCAGATCGGACAGTGCGAGCCCGGCGAGACCAGCGACTCGCCGAGCGGCAGCCGGTGGATCACGACGTTGAGGAAGCTGCCGACGAGGGCCCCCAACACCCCGACAGCTGCGACGCCGGCTGCATCCATGGCGGCGCGAAGCCTCCCAGGCCAAGCGGACGGCCGCCGGCCTCAGCGGGCCGGCGTCTGCTCGGTCTGGCGGGCGAGCCGCCAGGCCGACTGGACCGGGTCGAGGAAGTGCGGCGGCGACCGGTAGGCGAGCCGGTCGTCGTAGTTGTAGTCCTTGAGGTAGCCGTTGGAGATGCCGCCGCCGCTGCTGCCCTGGCCGACCGGCCCGCGGTACTTCTGGGCGATCGCGCCGTGGACGGTCAGGTCGCCCAACGGCGAGCCGCAGAAGTAGTAGTCGACGGTGAACGAGCGGGTCAGTGACAGGATCGCGGCATCGATCTCGACGTTGGTCGGAGAGTCGTTGTTGGTGCAGCTGCTGCCGCCCGAGCCGACCGACAGGTTGCGGATCGTGTGGTGGACGCGGACGTAGTTGTTGGCGATCAGGCCGAGCATCCGGTCGTTGCTCATCCGCACGTCGTCGGTGACCAGGATGTCGTTCTCGGTCGCGATCGTCAGGTCGCTGCCGTAGGTGCCGTGGATGTGGGCGTCGCCGCAGCCCTCGGGGTTGTCGAGCGGGGCGAGCGGGCGGGTGGTCTGGCCGCAGTCGCCGTTCTGGACGTAGATCACGCCGTTCGGCGGATAGGCCCGCATCGCCTTGTCGAGGCCGGCGGCGGCGTTGGTGATGACCAGGCCGCTGCCGGTCAGCTCGATCTCGGTCTCGCCGGTGAAGGTGTAGGCGGGCTCGGCGACCGTCTTCAGCTTGGTGTTGGTCGGCGGCATCGCGAGGATCGGCGAGTTCGCCGTGAACGTCCCCTCGAAGTTGGGGTTGGCGCTGCAGCCGCTCGCGGCGCGGTAGCCGCTGAAGCCGCCGCGCGGCGGCGCCGAGACCTCGATCCGGTCTTGGGCGTTGCGGCCGAACGTCGGTGAGCCGCAGACCATGATCTCGTCGTTGGTGTGCAGCGGCCCGTTGACCACGTCGCCGTGGGCGAACTGGATCTCGGTGCAGGGCTGGGAGCCGCGACTGGGCCAGCTCGACCAGCTGCCGCCCGGGTTCCACTGGATCTGCCCGCTCCAGCTCTGGCTGCCGCGACCGTCGTTGCCGCCGCTGACCGTCGGGCGGTAGTAGCGCGCGCAGCTCGCCGACGCCCACTCGAGGAAGGTCGGGTGCGCGTTGGATTGGTTTATCCGCGTCGGCCGTCCGCCCGAGACGACCTCGTACCAGGACGGGTCGGTCGTCTCGAAGTCGGTGTAGTAGAGGAAGTCGATGAAGCCGCGGCGGCGGAACGCCGCGACGATGCTGCGCTTGGCGTAGCCGCCGTTGGCGGTCGGCACGCGGCCGGTCGTGCGGATGCGGAACATGCCCTGCGCGTTGATCATCGACGCCTGCGCGTTGTTGGAGTCGCAGCGCGGCTGGCCGGGCGCGGGCAGCAGCTCGATCGCATACTCGGCGTCGGTGCCCGACAGGCGCCGCCAGCGGCGCGGGTCGTCGCCCACGCCGCTCCAGGCGTCGCTGATGCGGGCCGGTGGCGGCACGTCGGTGCAGAGCGCCCAGTAGCCGTTGTTCTGGCTGAGGTGGAAGAGGTAGTCGTGCAGCCCGGCCTCGGCGGCGGCGTAGGCGCGCTTGGAGCGGTCGTCGTGGGCGGCGAGGTTGAGGTCGCCGCTGGCGGCGGTCATCGCCGCCGCTCCGAGGCCCATCACCACGAGCATCGTCAGCGAGACGGTGACCAGCGTCATCCCCGCCTCTGCGGCGAGGCGGCGGCGGATCCTGTGGATGCGGGCGGTCAGAGGCACTGTGGGCTGTGGGTCGGGTCGGTCGGGTCGGAGGTGCGCACGTAGACCTCGTTCTCGAAGCTGGAGTCCACCCGCGAGGGTCCCGACGCCCGCGGCGGACGCGCGTCGTAGGTCACGACGATCCGCACGATGCGGGCGCGGTCGTCGGCGTTGAGGGTGCCGCTGGCGGAGGGGATCAGCTCGAGCGTCGGGGTCGCCGGGTCGCTGCCGGCGAAGGCGAAGTAGCGCAGGAAGTTGGTCGTGCCGGCGCGGTGCAGGCCGCGGCCGATCTCATAGCGGCGCGCCGGCGTGCCCGGATAGCTCGGGAAGTCGAAGCCGGGCGCCACCTCGGTCGTGCGGGCGTCGAATATCTCCTCGACGACGCGGCCGTCGGTCCCGAAGGTCAGCCGGCGCAGCTGCGGCTGGAAGGCGGCGCTGCCGCCGGCCGAGAAGTCGCGCATCTCGGTGTAGAAGGAGACGCGGTCGCGGCGGGCGTCGGCGAGCGCCGGCACACCGGTCCCGAGGCAGGTCTGGGCGCGCAGCCGCTGGGTGATCAGCTCCATCGCCACGCGGCCGTTCTGGGTCGCCTGGACGCGGTCCTGCACCCGCGTCGCGGCCGACTGGGAGCCGTCGAGCAGCGCGAAGGTGGCGAGCACGACGACCATCCCGGCGCCGATCGCGACGAGCAGCTCGGTGAGCGTGAAGCCCTCCTGGCGGCGCAGCTGTCCTGTCAGAGCCCGCAACTCGTCGCGCTCCAGCCGGTCGAGGGATTGCTCGAGGTATCGGTCGAGGTCAGGTCGACCGCCTTGACGGCCGTCGTGTCCGCCGCGAAGGTGACCCGCCGGAAGCGCCGGTTCAGGCTCCCGCCGTTGGAGCGCCGCACGCAGGCCTCGTAGGTCCCGAACGGAACCGCCCCGTCGCCGCTCATGTAGCCACCGGTCAGCGACGAGGTCGTCGTCGCCGAGCAGCCGGAGCCGGTCGCGACGAGCCGGACATCGGTCAGGGCGTTGGTGCCGCCGTCGAAGCGCGGCGTCACCTCGCGGACGGTGACCGCCGCCGTCGTCCCCGGGTCCACGGTCGCGAACTGGCCGGGCGCGTCGACGGCGACCGGGTCGGCGCCGAGGCAGTTGCCGCTGTAGACCCCGTAGGAGCTGCTGAACGGGAACAGTCCCGCGAGCGTCGGGTTCGACGGGTTCGCGCCGGTGGCGAAGATCCGGGTCCCGGGTGTCGCGAGGCCGCTGTGGCCGACGGTGATGTGGCTCGCCTGCGCCGCGGCGTCGGTGCCGTCGGCGCGTTGGGTGACGACGTTGACGGCGAGCGCCCCGGCACGGTCGTAGAGGAACGAGGCGCGGTTGGTCGCGCCGGGGGTCACGCCGACGTCCTGGACGACGTTCGGCTGGCCCTGCGGGTCGACGTAGCCGCCGAGCGCGAAGGAGATCCGGTAGTTGACCGCCGGCAGGTAGCCGAAGAAGGCGCAGCCCGAGGGCCCGGTGGTCTCGTCGCGGCGGCCGCCGGTGCCGCTGAGCGGGTCGGCGTCGATCGGCACGCCGCCGACGCCCTCGCCGTCGCGGTCGACGATCTCGACCAGCAGCGCCCCCTGCTCGCCGAACGAGCCGTTCGGCGGGGCGACCAGCGAGGTGTGCACGACCGGCCTGGCCCCGGCCATGTTCTCCCAGGTCACCGTCGAGGTGATCCGCATGTAGCTGGCCTCGTTGTCGTCGCCGCCCTCCTCGCCGCAGCTCTCGGTTCCGGAGGAGTCGGCGATCCAGGTCGAGCGCGAGACGATCGTGAACGGCACGCCGCGGACGTTCTTGACGCGGCTGTTCTCGTAGCGCTCGAGGTTCGGCGAGGAGAACGACCGCATCCGCTCCTGGTCCTCCTGGGCGAGCATCGCCGCGACGGTGCGCAGCTTGGCGTTGCCGGAGGTGTTCGAGGCGGCGTCGATCCCCTTGGTCACCCCGAGCGAGACGATCACCAGCAGCACCGCGCTGGTGAGCACCTCTGTGAGGGTCATGCCCGACTCGTCGCGCAGGCGTGATCTGATGGCGGAGAGCCGCATCCTCGGGCGTATCGGCAGATCCCGCGCGGGGGCTGAGCGCTTTGGCATGACGCCGGCCCCGAAACGACGACGGGCGGGCCCGAGGGCCCGCCCGTGCGGTCGTTGGACGGTGCGGTCAGGCCGCTACCACTCGCCGCTTCCTGGACATCCGCCCTCGCCCGTTGGCGTGCAGGCCCGGTCCGTCGTCCCGTCCGCATTCCGGGTGAGCGTGAACGTACGGGTGGTTCCATCGGTTGTCGCACTGAGCGTGTACCCGTCCGCAGACGTGTCCGAGACGGTGACGCCAGCATCGGTGAGCGACGGCTCGACGGCGATCAGATCAGCGGCCGTCATGTCCGCGAAGCTCTGCTCGTCGGTGTAGTACGCCCCTGCGGCCGACGCGGCGTTACGAACGTTGCTCTTGGTATCCGAGTCTGACGCCTTGTCGCGCTGGCCGAGGAAGGCCGGGATTGCGATAGCGGCCAGGATGCCGATGATGAGGATTACGACAAGGAGCTCGATGAGCGTGAAACCACGCTCCGACTCCATGCGCTCGCGGATCTTCCGCAGCATTTTTGTTGCCTCCGTGTGACTGGGTGGTTGTGTCTGGGGTCGCCAGCCCGTCGGAGTCGTTGCCACGAGGGCCCTGCACCTCGGCTCTGGCGTGTGGCCCTCTTCGGCCCCGCCCTCCGAGGACTTGAGCGATCCGCCCCAGCCGCGCTAGGACATTCGTCCAGTTCGGCCGGACGGCCGAGGGGTGCGGCCGCGGCTCAGGCGCCGTCCAGGTGGTGCTCCGGCCCGGCGGCTCCAGCGGCGCCTGACCGCGCCGGGCGGCGCCCCGGCCGAATACGATCGCCTGGTGGAGCTCCGCCGCGCCCTGCTGCTGTTCGCGACCGTGCTGATCCTGGCCGCCCTGGTCAGCACGATCGCCAACCCGCCCCAGCGCGGCGGCGAGGAGACCGTGGCGACCACGCCCGCCCCCGCTCCGTCGGCCAGCTCCGGCTCGACGGCCACCACCCCCGTTCCGCTGACGGTCACCTTCCCCGCGGGCGGGCGGGCACTCTCGCGCGAGATCGAGCAGGGCCAGGCGGCAGCGGTGCTCGTCGAGGTCGCGGCGGCCGCAGAGGTCGCCATCCCCTCGCTCGGCCTGACCGGGACCGCCGAGCCGCTCACCCCCGCGCGGTTCGACGTCCTCGTCGACCAGCCCGGCGAGCACGAGATCATCGTCTCCCCCGCCTCCGGCAGCCCGCCGTCGGTGCCCGCGGGCACCCTGCGCGTCGTCGCGCCCTCCTAGCGCCAGCCGGCCCAGGTCCGCCCGTCTGCGGCGCGCGCCGTGCCTACCGTGGGCGCGGCCAGACACGATCGCTACCCTCGAAGGAGCACCTGGCGCTGTGGCCCCCTGCGGCGCCGGGTGCATCTTCTCTCTGGCGCGGCCCGTGCCCCTCCGGCCGCTCCAACTCCGCCCGCGCGAACGATCGTTGGGGGTAGACGGGGTGCCGGTAAGAACCGTGTCACCAGTCGCCATTTGGTCTGGGTCGCGGCGTGGGGCCGCGGGCGCTGTCAGCCAGCTGAGGCGCTGGCGGGACTCTTCGGCGTCGGCTGGGCAGCGGGGCGTAGGAGGTCGGCGAGAGCCGCTACGTCGTTTGGGTGGTGCGGTGCTCGTGTGCTTGGCGGGCGTCGAGCAGTTCGGGCAGGTGGTGGGTGCACCACGTGCGCGCGGCGGCGAGCGGTTCCAGCAACGATCGGCCGAGCGGGGTCAGCTCGTACTCGACGCGCGGTGGGATCTGGGGATAGTGGGTGCGGGTGATCATGCCGTCGCGTTCGAGCGCGCGCAACGTCTCGGTGAGCACTTTGGGCGTGACGGTGCGCAGCGGGACGCGGATCTCGGAGAAGCGCCGTGGGCCATGTTCGAGGCAGCTGATGACCATCGCCGACCACTTGTCGCCGAAGCGGATCGGCATCAGGCTCGACGGGCACGCCGGGTCGAACATCTCGGGGTCGAGCGGCTCGGTCACTATCCGCAGGGTACTCGGGTACCTTTGAAGTAACAAGTACCTCATGGATAGTGTCGACTGGCATGAGCAAGATCATCATCTTCGGCGCTGGCGGCAGACTCGGTCGACTCGCCATCCAGGAGGCGCGGGGCCGCGGTTACCAGGTCACCGCCGCGGTCCGTGACCCCGCTAAGCACGAGGATCTCGTGACCGAGGCCGTCCGAGTCGCTTGCGCCGACGCTACCGACGCTGAGAGCGTCGCCGCGGTCAGCGGCGGGCACGACGCGGCGATCGCCTCTCTGTATCAGGACGTCGTTCCCCACGACGTCTTCTACGCCGGCGCGACGCAGGGGCTGCTCGCCGGCCTCGCCCGGTCGGCCGTCGGTCGACTGCTGGTGGTCGGGATGGCCGCCAACCTGGAGACCGAACCGGGTGTGCGGCTCATGGACGGACCCGATTTCCCGGTCGAGCACCGGCCGTTCACCCTCGGTCACACGGTCGCGCTGCATCTGCTGCGCGCGTCGAGCTCGCCAGTCGACTGGCTGATGCTGACCCCGCCGATGACGTTCACGGTCGATGGCCCGCGGACCGGCCGCTACCGCACCGGCGGCGACCAAGTGCTCGGTGAGGGCCTGTCCTACGCGGACTTCGCGGTCGCGCTGATCGACGAGATCGAGACGCCGACGCAGCACCGCACACGCATCGCCGTAGCGGATTAGAGGGCCGCGATGCGCAGCGAGATCTGGGTGATGGAGAGCGCGCTCCCGTGGCAGGCGGCAGTCCTTGCGGCCGACATCGAGCGCATGGGCTTTGACGGCATGGTGCTCACTGATTCCCAGAACTTGGCCGGCGAGTGCTTCGTGGCGCTTGCCGTCGCCGCCGTGTCTACGAGCACCCTGCGGTTGGGGACTGGAGTGGCTAACGCCATGACCCGGCATCCCGCCACACTCGCATCGGCGATCGCCAGCCTCAACGCCGTCTCGGGTGGCCGCGCCGTGCTCGGCATCGGCCGTGGCAGCTCGTCGCTGGCCTCCGTGGGCCTGGCGCCCGCGCCGCTGGTCGAGTTCGAGATCGCGCTGGATGTCCTCCAGCGGTATCTGCGCGGCGAAGATGTCGCCTTCGCGTCGCTACCGGCACGCTGGCGCACCCAAGACGCAAGCACCGTGCTCGCGGACGGGCCGGGCGCGAGCCGCTTGCGCTTTCTCGGCGACCTGCCAGGCCTCGCCAAGGTGCCGCTCGACGTCGCCGCGACTGGACCGAGGGCGATCATGCTCGCCGCTCGGCATGCCGAGCGGGTCACGTTCGCCGTCGGGACCGCTCCCGATCGCGTGCGCTGGGCGCTGGGCCTTGCACGTGACTCTCGGCACAGAGCCGGCCAACCGGCAGACCTGGCGGCGGGAGCGTTCGTCAACATCGTCATCGACGACGACATCGACCGCGCCAGATCAATCGGCAGCGGCCGACTCGCGAGCACCGTGCGGCTCAATGCCGCCCACGACACGGCCGTGGCGACGACCACCAACGGCGGACCGGACGTCGCCGACCGATTCGGCATCTTCGGGCCCGCGAGTTCCTGCGTCGAGCGCCTCCAAGAACTCACCGAGCTCGGCCTCACCCGATTCGTGGTCATCCCACCGGGCCCTGCGGCCGATCCTGAAGGCACCACGTTGCGCCGCATCGCCGACACCGTCCTCCCCGCCCTCGGCTGACCGACGAGTAACGCCGGCGCCGATGACGTAACGTCGAGCTGCGCGTCCTCACGCCGGCTCGTCGAGGACGTCCTGGAGCATGAGCGTGTTGATGTAGACGAGCGCCGCTTGCAGGATCCGCAGGCACAGCACGACGAGCTCTGCTCGTCGCGCCGGTGGGCTGGATGTCGCCGCGTTTGCCGAAGGCCAGGACGCCGTTGGCGCGGTTGAAGGACAAGCTCGTTGGCGACCTTGCTCTCGGCCCGCGCGCCTGATCGCCCGTCGGCTACCTCGGCAGCGGGCGGGCCGATCGAATCCCCACCGCCGTCGTCGACAGCCACGAGTGCCGCGATTCGCGCTCTCGACAGGTCGCGGGTAACAGCGTTCCTACCAGCAGCCCTAGACCCCCCAAAGATCGTTCGCCCGGGCGCGGAGGTGCCTCTGTCACGCAGGCGACGTCAGCTGAGCGCGAGGCGCAGTTCGACGCCGCCCGGGTCACGCGCGACGACCGCCCCGGCGGCGCCGGCCCCGCCGTCGGTGTCGGTGGCCTGCGGGACGGCGCCTGCCCCTTCGGCGGCTGCGGTCTCGACCCCGCCGGCGGTCAGCGCGCCGGCGGCGGCGTCGCGCGCCGCCGCGCTCGGGAGCGTCAGCTCGTACCAGCGCAGCCCGGCACTGCCGGCCGAAGCCGGTCCACGCGCGCCGCGCCAGGTGTTGGTCCCGACGTGGTGGTGGTAGCCGCCGGCGGCCAGGAACAGCGCGCCGGGGTAGCCGCGGGCGGTGACGTCGAGGCCGAGCAGGCCGGAGTAGAAGCGCTCCGTGGCCTGCAGGTCGGCGACCTCGAGGTGTACGTGGCCCATCGTCGTGGTGGCGGCCGTCCGCTCGGGCGCGCGCTCCGGCCCCTCGGCGAACAGCGCATCGACGTCGAGTGGCAGCGTCGCCATCGCCACCTCGTCGCCGTCGCGGCGCCACTGCTCGCGCGGGCGGTCGCGATAGACCTCGATCCCGTTGCCCTCGGGGTCTGAGAGGTACAGCGCCTCGCTGACGAGGTGGTCGGACGCCCCCGACAGCGGCCAGCGGTGGGCGACGATCCGCCGCAGCGAGGCCGCCAGCTCGGCCCGGTCGGCCACCAGCAGCGCGAGATGGAACAGGCCCGTCGTGCGCGGCGGGCGCAACGGCGCGGCCGGATCCTCGTAGAGCTCGACGAGCGGCGTCCCGCCCGCGCCGAGCGTCGTACGGCCCGGCTCGGTGGTCAGCCGCTCGAGTCCCAGCACCCGCTCGTAGAACTCGGCCACCCGCGCTCCGTCGCGGACCGTCAGCGCGACGCGTCCGACCGCCGTCCCAGGATCGATCCGCGCGCTCATGCAACCCAGGCTATCCGCGACTCCGACGTTTCCCAGCGCCGCCACGACACACGGAGACAGCGGTCAGGCGAGCACCTCGGCCAACAGGACGACGGTCCCGAACAGGCCCGCGGCGACGGCGACCGCCGCGACGGCGCGCGTCGGCGGTCCGCCGTGGATCCCGGTGCGGTGCAGCACCGCGTGGCCGCGGCCACGCCGGATCAACCAGCGGTTGAGCGGATAGGCGGCGATCCCCGCGACGACCAGGGCGACCGACAACGCCCCCCAGAACAGCACGTCCCCCGCCCCGGCGTGCATCGCGCCCGGGATCGACAGCATGATCGCGTTGTCGACGATCTCCATCAGGGCGATGCTCACGGTGTCGACCGAGAGCGCGATCGGGACGACGGCGCCGAGGGCCATTCCGGCACGCAGCAGCGGGATGCTCGTCAGCGTGTAGCCGAACAGGAACGCGAGCGCGACCGCCAGCGCGATCGTGGCGAGGTCGGAGAATCCGAGCGCGGTACCGACGACCATGCCCGTCACCTCGCCGATCGCGCAGCCGGTCAGGCAGTGCAGCGTCGCGGTCAGCGCGATCCCGTTCAGCGCCGCTCCACTGGTCGGCAGCTCGCCGTGGCCGGAGTCGCCGGCATGCACACCACCGGGCGAAGGCGCGCCCTGTGTCGGCGCCGGCGCAGCCGCGCGGCCTCCGGTGCGATCGTTCATGGACCGTTGCCGCCCTCCGCGCGGAACCGCCGCAGCCGCAGCGCGTTGAGGACCACCGAGACGCTGGAGAACGCCATCGCGGCGCCGGCGATCAGCGGGTTGAGCAGGCCGGCCGCCGCGAGCGGCAGCGCGGCGACGTTGTAGCCGAACGCCCAGGCGAGGTTCTGGCGGATCGTGCGCAGGGTGGCGCGTGAGAGCCGGATCGCGTCGGCGGCGCCGTCGAGGTCGCCGCTCACCAGGGTCAGGTCCGACGCCTCGATCGCGACGTCGGTGCCGGTGCCGATCGCGATGCCGAGGTCGGCGAGGGCGAGAGCCGGCGCGTCGTTGACGCCGTCGCCGACCATCGCCACCACCCGCCCCTCGCCCTGCAGCCGGGCCACGACGTCGGCCTTGTCGGCCGGCAGCACCTCGGCGACGACCTCCTCGATGCCCACCTCGGCCGCGACCGCCTCGGCCGTCGCGCGGTTGTCGCCGGTCAGCAGGATCGGCCGCAGGCCGAGCTCGCGCAGCCGCGCGACCGCGGCCGCGCTGGTCGGCTTGACGGCATCGGCCACCGCGAGCAGCGCCCGCGCCCGGCCGTCCCAGCCGGCGAGGACGGCGGTCCGTCCCGCGCCCTCCGCGGCGCGGCGGGCCGCGACGAGCGCCGGCGGGATCTCCAGGCCCCACTCCTCCAGCAGCCCCGGACGGCCGACGATCACGGCCCGGTCGCCATCGACGACGCCCCCGACACCCATCCCCTCCCGGTTGGCGAAGCTCTCCAGCGCCGCCAGCTCGTCGACCTCGGCGCGCGCCGCCGCCGCGATCGCAGCGGCGACCGGATGCTCAGAGGCGTCCTCGACCGCGCCGGCGAGCCGCAGCGCCTCGCGGCGGTCGGTCCCGTCGACGACGACGTCGACCAGCTCCATCCGCCCGCTCGTCACCGTCCCTGTCTTGTCGAGCACGACGGTGTCGACCCGCCGCGTCGACTCGAGGATCTCCGGCCCCTTGATCAGCAGCCCGAGCTGCGCGCCGCGGCCGGTGCCGACCATCAGCGCCGTCGGCGTCGCCAGGCCGAGCGCGCACGGGCAGGCGATGATCAGCACCGCGACCGCCGCCGAGAAGGCGAACGCCGCGCCCTCGCCAGCCCCCAGCCAGAAGCCGAGCGTGGCCGCCGCGATCGCCACCACGACGGGCACGAACACCGCCGACACGCTGTCGGCGAGGCGCTGCACCGGCGCCTTGCCGGCCTGCGCGTCGGCGACCAGGCGCGCGATCTGGGCGAGCGCGGTGTCGGCGCCGACGCGCGTGGCGCGGACCACCAGACGGCCGCCGGCGTTGACCGTCGCCCCGGCGACCTCGGCCCCCGGCTCGACCTCGACCGGCGCCGACTCGCCGGTCAGCAGCGACATGTCGAGCGCCGAGCGCCCGTCCTCGACGACGCCGTCGGTGGCGACCTTCTCGCCGGGACGCACGACGAAGCGGTCACCGACCGCCAGCGCGTCGATCGGCACCCGCCGCTCGTGGCCGTCGGAATCGAGGATCGCGACGTCCTTGGCGCCCAGCTCGAGCAGCGCCCGCAGCGCGGCCCCGGCGCGCCGCTTGGCGCGCGCCTCGAAGTATCGCCCCGCGAGGATGAAGGTCGTCACGACCGCCGCGACCTCGAGGTAGATGTGGTCCGACGCGCCGCCGCGCTCGGGCAGCAGGTCGAGCGTCATCGTCATGCCGGTCATGCCGGCGTCGCCGAGGAACAGCGCGTAGAGCGACCACAGCCAGGCGGAGAGGGTGCCGAGCGAGATCAGCGTGTCCATCGTCGCCGCGCCGTGGCGGAGGTTGCGCCAGGCGGCGACGTGAAAGGGCCACGCGCCCCAGAGCACGACCGGCGTCGCGAGCTGGAGCGCCAGCCACTGCCAGTAGTCGAACTGCAGCGCGGGCACCATCGACAGCACGAGCACCGGCGCCGACAGGGCGGCGCTGATCAGCAGCCGGCGGCGCAGCTCGGCGGTCGCGCGGTCGCCCTCGTACTGGGCGTGGTCGTGGTGGCCGCCGTCGTGGTCGTGGCCGTCCCCGCGGCCGCCCGGACGATCGCGGGGCCGCGGCAGGACGGCCTCGTACCCGGTCTCGGCGACCGCGGAGACGAGGTCCTCGGGGGCGACCGTCCCGGGGTCGTAGCTCACCGCCGCGCGCTCGGTCGCGAAGTTGACCGTCGCGGCATCGACTCCCTCGACGGCGCCGAGCCGCTTCTGGACGCGCGCCGCGCACGAAGCGCACGTCATCCCCGTGATCGGCAGGTCGAGCCTCTCAGTGGCCATCGCCGCGCTCCCCGTGCCCGTCCTGGTCGACGGGCGCGCTCTGGGTCGCGCCGCCACCGTCCGGGTCGAGCGCCGCGCCCGCGGCGTAAGCGCCAGCGAAGCAGAGCACGAGGATCACCGCGAACAGGCTCACGCGAACCGCCGCGTTCACGGCGCTACCTCCGTCTCGCTCGTCGACACGACTCACCTCATGCTGCCGGGGCCATCCTTCCAGCGACGTTAGCATACCCCCCAGGGGTACTGCTACAGTGCTCTTCGTGCCCGCCGACCCGCCCACTCCCGAGCCCGCCGTCCACGGCTACAGTGCCGACCGCGAGAAGCTGCTCAACCGCCTGCGGCGGATCGAGGGCCAGGTCCGCGGCGTCGAGCGGATGGTCGAGGCGGACCGCTACTGCATCGACGTGATCACCCAGATCTCGGCGATCCAGGCCGCGCTCGACAAGGTCGCGCTCGGCCTGCTCACCGACCACGCCCGCCACTGCGTCGTCGGCGGCCGCGCCGCCGGCACCCCCGACGAGCTCACCGACGAGCTGATGTCAGCCGTCAGCCGCCTCGTCCACCGCTGAAGGGGACATCGCCGACGAGATGCGTCGGGAATGTCCCGCTCACCTCCCTCCGTCCTGGCGATCCCGCCGCGGCGAGCCCCGCCGCTCCCGCCCGCAACCGGCCACGCGCCGGAGAGGGGGCCTGGGGGCGCGAGACCCCGATCCCCTACTCGATCTGGTTGTAGACCTCGAACATCGGCATGTACATGGCGACCACGATGAAGCCGACGATCCCGCCGACGAGGATGATCATCGCCGGCTCGAGGATCGAGGTGAGGGCCTTCAGGGCCGCGGCGACCTGGTCCTCGTAGAAGTCGGCGATCTTGCTCATCATCTGCTCGAGCGCGCCGGTCTCCTCGCCGACGCCGATCATCTGGACGACCATCACCGGGAAGGCCGCCGGCGCGTTGCGCATCGGCGCGGCCAGCGTCCCGCCCTTCTTGACCGAGCGGTGGACCTCGTCCATCGCCTTCTCGATCACCTTGTTGCCCGAGGTCCGGCCGGTGATCTCGATCGCCTCGAGCATCGGCACACCGGCCGACACCAGGCCCGAGAAGGTCCGCGAGAAGCGGGCGAGCGCGACCTTCTGGACGATCCCGCCGATCTTCAGCGGCGCCTTGAGCTTGAGCGTGTCCCACTGCTCGCGCCCGCGCGTCGACCGCTTCCAGCGCCGGAACGTCCAGACCACCGCCACCGCGCCCAGGATCACCACGTACCAGCGCTGGGTGAACAGGTGCGAGAGCCAGACGGTGAACTTCGTGATCGCCGGCAGCTCGCCGCCGAAGTCGTTGAAGACGCCCTCGAAGACCGGCACCAGGAACGTCACCAGCGCGATCAGGACGATCGCCGCGAACGCCGAGATCATCGCCGGGTAGATCATCGCGGCGCGGACCTGGCGGCGCAGCGCGTCGTCCTTCTCGAGCTGGTCGGCGACCCGGATCAGCGTCGACTCGAGGATGCCGCCGGTCTCGCCGGCGGTGACCATCGCGACGTAGAGGTCGTTGAAGACGTCGGGGTGGCGGCCGAGCGCCGCCGACAGCGACAGGCCCGCCTCGACGTCCTTGCGCACGCCGGTGAAGGCGTCGCGCAGCTTCTCGTTCTCGGTCTGCTCCTCGAGCACGTAGAGCGCCCGTAGCAGCGTCATCCCGGAGGAGACCATCGTCGAGAGCTGGCGCGTGGCGACCGTCAGATCCTCGGCCTTGACGCGCTTGAAGCGCGCCAGGATGTCGCCGACGTCGGTCGGCTTGCGCTCCTCGATGTCGACGACGATCAGCCCGCGCGAGCGCAGCTGGGTCGCGACGACCTGCTTGTCCTCGGCCTCGATCTCGCCGCGCGTGGGAACGCCGGCGAAGTCGAGGGCCTTGAAGGCGAACGTCGCCACGGCTCAGGCCGCCCGCACGGCCCCCATCAGCCGCCGCAGCTCCTCCGGCGACGACGACCGGGCCTCCGCCAGCTCACGGGAGATCTTGTGCTTGTTGACCAGCTCGGCCAGGGCGCTGTCCATCGTCTGCATGCCGTGCGACGCCCCGGTCTGCAGCGCCGAGTGGATCTGGTGGGTCTTGCCCTCGCGGATCAGGTTGCGCACCGCCGCGGTCGGCACGAGCACCTCGCAGGCGCAGACGCGCGACTGGCCGTCGGCGGTCGGCAGCAGCTGCTGGGTGACGATGCCCTGCAGGGCGACCGACAGCTGCATCCGCACCTGATGCTGCTGGGCGGGCGGGAAGACGTCGACGATCCGGTCGATCGTCTGGGCGGTGTCCTGGGTGTGCAGGGTCGCGAAGACGAGGTGGCCGGTCTCGGCGGCGGTCAGCGCGGTCGAGATCGTCTCGAGGTCGCGCATCTCGCCGACGAGGATCACGTCGGGGTCCTGGCGCAGCGCGGCCTTCAGGGCGGCGGCGAAGCTCGGCGCGTCGGCCCCGATCTCGCGCTGGTTGACGATGCAGCGCTTGTGGCGGTGGAGGAACTCGATCGGATCCTCGATGGTCATGATGTGCTCGGCGCGCTGCTCGTTGATCTGGTCGATCATCGAGGCGAGCGTCGTCGACTTGCCCGAGCCGGTCGGGCCGGTCACCAGCACGAACCCGCGCGGCTTGCGGATGAAGTCGCGCAGCGTCGCCGGCAGGCCGAGGTCCTCGAGGCGCGGCATCTCCTGCGGGATCAGCCGGAACGCCGCGGCGAGCGAGGCGCGCTGGAAGTAGACGTTGACACGGAAGCGGGCGCGGCCCGGGATCGAGTAGGCGAGGTCGACCTGCCACTCGGTCTCCAGCCGCTGGCGCTGGTCGTTGGTGAGGATCGAGTAGACGACCTCGCGGACGGTCGCCGGCTCCAGCTCCGGATAGTCGAGCGCGCTGAGGCGGCCGCGCTGGCGGACCATCGGCGGCGAGCCGGCGGTGAGGTGGAGGTCGGAGGCGCCGCGCTCCATCACCTCGATCAGCACGTCGGAGAAGTCGAAGTCCATCCCGGCCCCTATCGGCAGCAGGTCGCGGCGGGTTGAGCGGCGGCTCGCGCGCGCCGCCAGCGGCGGTCAGCAGACACGCGTGACCTCGGCGATCGAGGTCAGCCCCTGGCGGACCTTGTCGAGGCCGTCGTCGCGCAGCGGCCGCATCCCGGCGGCGATCGCGGCGGTACGGATCTCGTCGGCGGACGAGCGGCGGATCGCCAACGACCGGATCTCGTCGTCGAGCAGCATCACCTCGTAGATCCCGACCCGGCCCTTGTAGCCGCTGCCGCCGCAGCGCGCGCAGCCGCCGGGCTCGTAGGCCTCGACGTCGAAGGCGGCGCCGAAGCCGGACTCGCGCAGCGCATCGACGTCGAGGATCGCGCGGCGCTTGCAGCTGTTGCAAAGGCGGCGGGTGAGCCGCTGGGCGACGACACAGTCGACCGCCGAGGCGGTCAGGAACGGCTCGATGCCCATCTCGGTGAGCCTGGTGATCGCCGACGGGGCGTCGTTGGTGTGCAGCGTCGAGAGGACGAGGTGGCCGGTCAGCGCCGACTCGACGGCGATCCGGGCGGTCTCGGCGTCGCGGATCTCGCCGACCATGATCACGTCGGGGTCGGCGCGCAGCATCGAGCGCAGCCCACGCGAGAAGCTGAGCCCGGCGCGGTCGTTGACCTGGAGCTGGTTGACGCCGTCGAGCTGGTACTCGACCGGGTCCTCGATCGTGATGATGTTCTTCTCGACCGAGTTGATCGCGTTGAGCGCCGCATAGAGCGTCGTCGACTTGCCCGAGCCCGTCGGTCCGGTGACGAGCACGGCGCCGTAGGCCTGGCGGATCGCCGCGTCGAAGCGGTCGCTCGGCTCGCCCGACATGCCGAGCTGGTCGAGGGTCATCAGCGCCTGCTCCTTGTCGAGGATGCGCATCACAACGCCCTCGCCGTGGACGCTCGGCATCGTCACGACGCGGATGTCGATCGAGTGGCCCTCGACCTTCAGGCCGACGCGGCCGTCCTGGGGCACCCGCCGCTCGGAGATGTCGAGGTCGGCCATGATCTTCACCCGCGAGATCACCCCGGCGACCATCCGGCGCGGGATCGAGGTCGTCTCCCCGAGCACGCCGTCGACGCGGAAGCGGACCCGCATCTCGCGCCCGGCGGGCTCGAAGTGGATGTCGGAGGCGCCCTCCTCCACGGCCTGGGCGATGACCGAGTTGACGAGCTTGATGACCGGCGCGTCGTCGGCCGACTCGCGGATCTCGGTGATCTCGCCCTCGGTCTCGAGATCCTCCTCCTCGACCGCCTCGGCGACCGCCTCGTCGAGGCGCGACATCCGCCCGATCAGCCCGGCGATGTCGTCGGCGGAGGCGACCACCGGGGTCAGCTCGTGGCCGGTGAGCAGCTTGAGGTCGTCGAGCGCTACGACGTTGGAGGGGTCGGCCATCGCGATCAGCAGCCGCTCGCCGTCGAAGCCGATCGGGGCGGCGCCGAGGCGGCGGGCGGCCTGCGGCGGGATCAGGTTGGCGGCCGCGAGGTCGACCTTGTAGATCGAGAGGTCGACGTGGGCGAGCCCGAACCGCTCGGCGGTCGCGCGCGCGAGCTGGTCGGCGCTCAGCGCGCCGGCCTCGGCGAGGATCTGCTCCGCGGTCCGTCCGCCCGCGCGGGCCTCGGCGACGGCAGCCTCGACGCGGTCGGCGGGCGCGTAGCCCAGCTCGACGATCACGTCGGAGATGAAGCGGCCGCGCGCCGATGGGTTCGACGGGTGGGTGAGGCCGTCGCCGGGGTCGGGCGTGGTGGCGTGCGCGGGCTCGGCCGAGCCGCCCGCGGGCACCGGCCGCAGGTGTGTCGGTCCGCCGCGTGCGCCGGCGCCGGTCATCTTGCGTCTGAGATCTCCTGGCGCAGCGTCGCGCCGTCGACATAGCCCTCGAGCAGCGTCGCGCCGCGCCGCTTGCCGACCACGACCACGGCCGGCGCCTGGGTGATCCCGAGCGCGCCGACGAGCTGTTGATAGGCGGCGAGACGGCCGACGGGCTCGCGCACGACGGTGACCTTGGCGACGCCGTCCTGGGCGGCGACGGCCCGCGCGGTGGCGTTGTCGTCGGCGCCCGCGGGCGAACCGAAGAAGAGGACGACCACCTCGCCGCGCGCGAGCGCCCGCCGGACCGTGGCGATCTCACCGCGGGCGACGGGGACGGCATCGGCGTCCGCGGCGGGGGCCCCGGCGTCCGCGAGCGCGCGCTCGGCGGCGCGCGCGGGGCCGCTGGCGGGCCGATCGCCGCCGCTCGGCTGCCCGGCTGAGTCGGCCGCCGGCTGTGGCGCCTGCGCGACCGGGGTGTCGCCGTCGCCGGCCGCGTCACGCGAGCCCTGGGTGCCGTAGAAGGCGACCAGGGCGACGATCGCGAGCGCGAGGACGACCAGCAGCGGGCGAGAGATCGCGGGCATCGCGTTTCCTATCGGCAGATCGCCCGCCGGTCCTTACCGCCCGGCGCCGACTGGGAAGCACCGCCCAACTCCCCGTCCGCGGTCAGGCGCTCGGTGTAGCCGTCCTCCCGCCCGGGCCCGGCCCGCCGGCCGCGCCGGGCCCGATCCGGGCCCCGGAACACGCGGTGAGAGTTGCGGCCAGAATTTGGCCGCAACTCTCACCCGGCTCGGGCGGTGGCCGCAACTCTCACCGCACCCCGGGGCGGCGGCCGCAACTCTCACCGTGCACGGGGCGTCGTGTCAGGGGCGCAGGCCGGCGCGCATCGCGTCGAGCGGCGCCGGCCGGCCCGTCCAGCCCTCGAAGCTGCGGGCGCCCTGGCGGACGAGCATCTCGGCGCCGTCGATCGCCCGGCCGCCGCCGCGCGCGGCCCAGCGGGCGAGCGGCGTCTCGCCCGCGCCGTAGGTGAGGTCGAACAGGACCTGCGGCGGCTCGACCGCGGCGAGGCCGACGGCGGCGGCCGCCGCATCGGGGTCGGTCGTCTGGTCGAGGCCGACCGAGGTGCAGTTGACGACGAGGTCCGCGGCGTCCGGCTCGGTGGCGTGGGCGACCCCGAAGTCGGCGGCCAGCGCCGCCGCCCGCTCGGCGGTGCGGTTCCAGACCGCCACCTCTGCCCCCGCCTCGCGCAGCGCCCAGACGACCGCGCGCGCCGATCCGCCCGCGCCGAGCACCAGGCAGCGCCAGCCGGCCGGATCGGCCGCGAGAGCGTCGATGAAGCCGCCGGCGTCGGTGTTGTCGCCGTGGATCGCCTCTGGGCCGTAGGTGAGGGTGTTGACCGCGCCGATCGCCGCGGCGGCCGGCGTCAGCTCCTGCGCGACGTCGTGCGCGGCGGCCTTGTGGGGCAGCGTCACGTTGATCCCGCGGTAGCCGGAGGCGCCGAGCGCGCGCGCGGTCTCGGCAAACCGCTCGGGTGGCAGCGGCAGGCGCAGGTAGCGCCAGTCGAGACCGACCTGCGCGAGCGCGGGGGCGAACATCTGCGGCGAGCAGCTGTGGGCGACTGGCCAGCCGGCGACCGCCAACAGCGTCGGCCCGGCCATCAGCACTCGGTCGGCGACTGGCCGCCCTGGCGCTCGCGCTCGGCGTTGTAGCGCGCCACGTCCTCCTGGAACTCGGCGTCGGTCGCCGAGAAGGCGTGGGCGCCGTCGCCGCACGGCTCGACTACGTAGTAGAGGAAGTCGGTCTCGGCCGGGTTGGCCGCCGCGCGCATCGCCGCCAGCCCCGGGTTGCCGATCGGCCCGGGCGGCAGGCCCTGGTTGAGACGGGTGTTGTAGCCGGAGTCGATCGCCAGCTCGGACTGCTTGAGCGGCTCGCTCCAGTTGTTGGCCGCGAAGCGGATCGTCGCGTCGATGCCGAGCGGAATGCCCTGGCTGAGGCGGTTGTAGATCACCGAGGCGACCAGCCGCCGCTCGCGCGGGATCATCGCCTCGCGGTCGATCATCGAAGCGATGATCACGACGTCGTAGGGCGTCAGGTTCTTGTCGCGCGCATAGCGCATGTCGACCCGGCCGAACTCCCGCTCGAAGGCGGCGAGTTGCTGGCCGACCAGCGCCTTGACGCGCTGTCCGGGCTCGAACTCATAGGTCGCCGGGAACAGGAACCCCTCGAGGTTGCGGGCGCCCCTCGCCCCATAGCGCGCCAGCGGGAACCCGGGCGCGCGGCGGGTAGCCGCGACGTAGTCGCCGCGCAGGCCGCTGTCGCGCACGACCGCGGCCGCTTCGCGCCGCGAGAGGCCCTCCGGGATCGTCACCGTGACGGTGTCCGGGACCGGGGCCTCGACCAGCGCCTCGATCGCGGCGGCGTAGCTCATGTCCTCGCGCAGGGTGAAGTCGCCCGCCTTGAAGTTGGCGCCCTCGCCGTCGAGCGCGGCGCGCAGCCGGAAGAACGTCGCCGAGGACACGACACCCTCTCGCTCGAGGATCTCGGCGATCTCGCCGCTGCCCGACCCCTCCGGGATGGTGACCGCGACCTCACCGCTGCCGTCACCCTTCAGCGGCTGGAACAGCGACATCAGGAACCACGCGGCGGCCACGACCAGCAGTCCGCTGACGACCGCGAGCACGGCGACGCGGCCACGGCGCGGTCCGCGGCGCCCGCCGGCGCTGCCCTGCTCCCCACCACGCCCGCCTCCGCCTCGACCTCCGCGCAGGTAGCCCTTGGCCGCGGCGCGCCGCTCGGCGGCCGTCCGCCCGCCGCGGCGTGCCGCCGCGGCGCGCTCGAACGGCTGTGGCGGCTCGGGTGGCGCGAGCTCGCCGTCGCCGAACGGCTCTTCGTAGTCCGCGTCGCCGGGGAGCTCGTCGTCGATCTCGGGCTCGGCGGGCGCGGCGGCGACCGCCGGCTCCGGCTCGGCCTCGAAGTGCCACTCCTCGGTCGGCTGATCGACCACCGGCCGCTGCTCGGGCTCCGACGGCGGCGTCGGCTCGGCTGGCCTCGGCGGGACCGGCGGGACCGGTGGGACGGCCGGGGCCGGCGGGACGGCCGGGGCCGCGGGCGGCGCCGGCTCGGAGGACCGCGGCGGCGCTGGCGGATCGGACAGTGGCGCCGCGGGCGGCGGCTCGCCGCGCTGGGCGGCGCGCCTGGCCTCACGCTCGAGCCGCGCGCGCTCGCGCTCCTCGGGCGTGCGCTCGGGGCTCACAATCCGCCCCGCTGCGCGGCCAGGTAGCTCTCGAGCAGGTGCGCCGCGGCGACCGAGTCCGGATCCGCGCTGCCACCGGTGGCCTCGGCCATCCGGGTCGTCAGCCGCTCGTCGTAGAGGTCGACGGGAATCCGCAGCCGCCGCGCCAGCCCGTCGGCGAACTCACGCGCGACGGCGGCCTGTGGGCCCTCCTCGCCCGCCAGGGTGAGCGGCAACCCGACGACCACGCGCTCGGCCTCCAGCTCGCCGGCAAGCGCGGCGATCCGCGCCAGGCCCTTGCGGGTGTCGGGGCGCTCGACGACGGCGAGCGGCCGCGCGAGCGTCCCCGACGGGTCGGAGACCGCGCAGCCGCAGCGCACGGCGCCGTGGTCGAGCGCCAGTACCCGCATCAGCCCGCGAGAGCCTCCCGAACCCGTTCGAGCGCGACGGCGAGCGCGTCGTCGAGCCGCTCGGGGTCGCGTCCGCCGGCCTGGGCCATCGTGTCGCGCCCCCCGCCCCCGCCGCCGACGACCGCGGCCGCCGCACGGACGATCTCGCCGGCCTTGACGCCCCGCTCCACCGCCGGCGCCGTCACCTGAGCCACCAGCTGCGCCCGGCCGTCGAGGTTGGCGCCCAGCACGACCACCGCCGTGCCCAGCTTCTGGGCGGTGCGGTCCGACAGCGCCAGCAGCGCCTTGGCGTCGTGCGCGCCCGCGGAGACCGCGGTCACGACCCGCACGCCGTCGATCTCCTCGGCCGCGCCGACGAGCGTCGCCAGCTCGGCGTCGGGATCGGCGGCCCCGACCGCCGGCCGCTTCTTCGCCTCCTTGACCTCCCCCACCAGCCGCTCGGCGGCCCGGGCCAGCTCGGCCTCGGGGGCGCGCAGCAGAGCCGACAGCTCGCGCAGCCGCGCGGTCCGCTGCTCGAACAGCGCGGTCGCGACCGGGCCGGTGACCGCCTCGATCCGCCGCACGTTCGACGCCGACGATGTCTCGGTGACGACGTGGAAGAGGCCGATCTCCGCGGTGGCGCGGACATGGGTGCCGCCGCACAGCTCGCGCGAGACGTCCGCGACCTCGACCATCCGCACCCAGTCGCCGTACTTCTCGCCGAACAGGGCCATCGCGCCGAGCGCACGCGCCTCGTCGAGGCTCGTCTCGATCGCCCGCACCGGGAGCGCCGCCGCGATCCAGCCGTTGACGCGCTCCTCGACGGCGGCGACGTCCTCGGCCGACAGCCGCTCGCCGTGGGTGAAGTCGAAGCGCAGCTTGTCCGGGCCGACGTAGGAGCCGGCCTGGCGGACGTGGGTCCCGAGCCGCTCGCGCAGCGCCGCGTGCAGCAGGTGGGTCGCCGTGTGGTTGCGCATCGTCGCCAGCCGCTCGTCGCGCGCGACGAGCGCGCGCACCGCATCGCCCGCGGCGAGCTCGCCCTCGAGCGGCTCGACTGCGACGGCCTGGTCGTCGCCGACGCGCACCACGTCGACGACCCGCGCGCGGGCGCCGCCGCCGGTCTCGATCACCCCGCCGTCGGAGACCTGGCCGCCGCCCTGCGGATAGAACGGACTCTGCTCCAGCTTGACCAGCAGCCGCCCGTTCAGTCGCTCGACGGAGCGGGCGACGGTCTCGGCGTCGGTCCGCTCGTAGCCGACGAAGTCGGTCTTGAAGCCCGCGCCGCGCACCAGCTCGGCGATCCGCTCGCCCTCGTCGCCGCCGTGGTCACGCGCACCCGCGCGGGCGGTCGCGCGCGCGCCGTCCATCAGTGCCTCGAAGCCGGCGGCGTCGACGGTCAGCTCCTGCTCGCCGAGCAGCTCCTGGGTCAGCTCGAACGGGAAGCCGAAGGTGTCGTGCAGCTTGAACGCGTCGGCGGCGGCGATCTCGCTCGCGCCGGCCGCCCGCGCCGCGGCGATCAGCTCGTCGAGCAGCCGCTGGCCGTGGGCGAGCGTGCGGCCGAAGCCCTCCTCCTCGGCGGCCGTCCAGCGGCGGATCGTCTCGGCCTCGGCGCGCAGCTCCGGGTAGGTGTCGCCGAGCGCCTCGACGACCACGGCGCAGAGGTCGGGCAGGAACCCGTCCTCGATCTCGAGCACGCGGCCCTGGTGGATCGCCCGGCGCAGGATCCGGCGCAGGATGTAGCCGCGATCCTCGTTGGACGGCACGACGCCGTCGGCGATCAGGAAGGCGGCGGCGCGGCCGTGGTCGGCGAGCACGCGCAGCGCGCGCGTGGTGGCGAAGTCGTCGCCGTAGCTGCGGCCGGACCGCCGCTCGCCGAACTCGATCAGCGGCCGGAAGTGGTCGGTCTCATAGACCGAGGGCACGTCCTGGAGGATCGCCGCCATCCGGTCGAGCCCCATGCCGGTGTCGATGTTGCGCTGCGGCAGCTCGGTCAGGGCGCCGTCGTCGTGCAGCTCGTACTGCATGAAGACGAGGTTCCAGAACTCGAGGAACCGCTCCCCGTCGCTGCCGGGCCGCTCGTCCTCGCCGCCGAACCCCGGTCCGCGGTCGAGGTAGAGCTCCGAGCACGGCCCGCACGGTCCGGTCGGCCCGGACTGCCAGAAGTTGTCCTCGCGGCCGAGCCGCACGATCCGCTCGTCGGGCACTCCGATCGCGCGCCAGAAGCCGACGGCCTCGGCATCCTCGTCGAGGCCGAGATCCGGATCGCCGCCGAAGACGGTCACCCAGACGCGCTCGGTCGCGAAGCCGAAGCCGTCGGCGCCGGTGGCCAGCTCCCAGGCGAAGGCGATCGCGTCCTGCTTGAAGTAGTCGCCGATCGAGAAGTTGCCGAGCATCTCGAAGAACGTCAGGTGGCGCGCCGTCAGCCCGACGTTCTCGATGTCGGTCGTGCGGAAGCACTTCTGGCAAGAGGTCAGCCGCGACGCCGGCGGCCGCTCCTCGCCGCGGAAGTAGGGCTTGAACGGCTGCATCCCGGCCGTCGTGAGCAGCACGCTCGGGTCGTAGCTGGCCGGCACCAGCGACGCCGAGGCCATCCGCCGGTGGTCCCGCGACTCGAAGTAGGACAGGTACCGCTCGCGTATCTCCGCTGCCTTCACCGGATGCAGTCTAGGAACCTGTGCAGAGCGGGGCGCGCCCGACCCCGTCACGGGCCCGCGCTTGCAGGAGGCTCGGTCGCCGAGGCGTATAGCTGAGCATTTGGCCATTCCTGCTGCAAATTCCGTCCCCGCCAGCGGCGATGCTGCGGCTCCGTTGCAGCATTACGCCCTCGAACCTCTGCAATGCCCGGGCAAACTGGTCCGACCGGTTCCCCCAGGCTGATCATGCACTGTAGATGCAGCTAGCAGAGCAACTGGTGGGCGAGGCGCGCGAGCGCCGGCGGCGACGCATGTCGCAGCTCGAGCGGATCGTGAACGCCGGCTCCGCCGGGCTGTTCATCGCCGTCGTCGTCGCGATCGCCCTGCTCTTCCCCAACGAGCGCAGCGCCGATCCGCTGCTGGTGCTCGGCCTGGTCGCCGGCTACGCGCTGATCTCGCGGGTGCGGTTCGAGTTCGGCAGCACCTACGTCACGCCCGAGCAGCTGGCGTTCATCCCGACGCTGCTGCTGCTCCCGCTGCCGCTGGTGCCGGTGGTCGTCGTCACCGCGGCGCTGCTCGCCCAGCTGCCCGACTTCATGCGCGGCACCTGGCACCGCGACCGCTGGGTGAGCGCGTTCGCCGACTCCTGGTTCTGCATCGGCCCCGTGCTCGTGCTCGAGTGGCTCGCACCGGGCGTCCCGACGATCGGCGCGATCGGCGCCTACGCGGCCGCCTTCGCGGCCCAGATCGCCGGCGACGTCGCCTGGGCGACCCTGCGCGGACGGATCCTCGACAGCCTCCCGTTCGCCGCCCGCGTCCCGTTCCGCGAGCTGTGGCGCGACTACGCCGGCGTCGCGCGCTTCGATGCGATGCTCACCCCGATCGCGATCGCCGTCGCGCTCGTCGCGGCCTCCGAGCCGCTCTGGCTGCTGGCGATCGCCCCGGTCGTCTGGATGCTGGTCACCTTCGCCCGCGAGCGCCAGGAGCGCTACGCCAAGGCGCTCGAGCTCCAGCGCGCCTACCGCGGCACCGTGATGCTGCTCTCCGACGTCGTCGAGTTCGACGACCAGTACACCGCCGACCACAGCCGTTCGGTCGTCGACCTCACCCATGCGGTCGCCGAGGAGCTGAAGTTCGACGCACGCAACCGCCAGACCCTCGAGTTCGCGGCGATGCTCCACGACGTCGGCAAGATCGCGATCCCCAAGGAGATCCTCAACAAGCCGTCCAAGCTCACCGACGCCGAGTTCGCAGTGATGAAGAAGCACACGATCGAGGGCCAGTACATGCTCGACCGCGTCGGCGGCCTGCTCGGCTCGGTCGGCGAGATCGTGCGCTCCTGCCACGAGCGCTGGGACGGCAAGGGCTACCCCGACGGCCTCGCCGGCGAGCAGATCCCGCTCGCGGCGCGGATCGTGTTCACCTGCGACGCCTACAACGCGATGACCACCGACCGCGTCTACCGGCCGGCGATGCCCGTCGAGGCGGCGCTGCGGGAGCTGCGCGACCACGCCGGCACCCAGTTCGACCCGCGCGTCGTCAAGGCCCTCGAGCGCGTCATCGAGCGGTGGGAGCCCGAGCACGACTTCGCCGTCGACGACATCCGCAAGGTGCTCGCCGAGGGCGCCGCCGTCAGTCGCGTCGGCGCGCACGCCTAGCTTCCCGGCCGCCCCGGCCGCGCTCAGGCCGAGACCGCCCCGGCGTCCCTGGCCGCCTCGCCCGAGTCGGGCGTCGGGCCCCAGTGGCCGCGCAGCGCCAGCGCCACGACCCATGCGATGACCAGGCAGAGCGCGCCCGCCGCGGTGATCACCGCCGCCGGGCCCGCGGTCGACACCGCCGCACCGCCGACGAGGAAGGCGATCGCAAACGCCCAGGCGGTCAGCGCGTCCTTGATGCCGAACACGCGGCCGAACAGCTCGTCGGGGCATGCCGCCTGGATCAGCAGGCGCTCGTAGACGAGCAGCTGGCCGTTGCCGAACCCGCCTAGCGCGAAGGTCGCGAAGCCGACGTAGAGGTTCCCGGTGAGGCCGATCGCGACCAGGCCCGCGCCGAGGACGGCCACGCCGATCAGGTAGCGGCGCTTGAGCGTGGGCGGGCTTCCGCCCTTGGCGCCCGACAGCGACCCGGCGATGAACCCGAGCCCGAAGAAGGCCACCAGCACCCCGAAGCCCGCCTGGCTGGTCCCGATCACGTCGGTGGCCAGGAACAGCTCGGCGATGTTCAGCAGTCCGGCGCAGAACAGCGCCGCGCTGGAGGCGAGCAGCACCAGCCGCACCGCCGGCATCCCCGCGGTGGCGCGCAGGCCGTCGCGCGTCTCGGCCAGCAGCGACGGGCGCGGCGTGTCGGGCGGGTGCGCGGGCACGGCGCCGAAGCGCAACGGAACGAGGATCGCCCCCGAGAGCGCGAACGTCGCCACGTTGACCCAGAGCAGCGTCTCGTTGCCGCCGAACACCAGCACCACCGCCGCGAAGGCCGGGCCGATCGTGAACCCGAGGTCGCCCACCGCTCCGTACAGCGAGGTCGCGGCCGGCACGCGACGCGGCGAGTCGACGACGCTGGGCAGCGAGGCGAGCGCAGCCGGGGTGAACAGGCCGGTGCCGGCGCCGGCGAGCATCGCCAGCGCGACGGTCGCCTCGAAGGAGTCGAACACGACGATGCCGGCGAACGCGAACGCACGCAGGAGGTCCGCGACGATCATGCAGCTCTTGCGCGACCAGCGGTCCGCGACCGCACCGAACAGCGGGCCGAGCAGCATCGCGGGAACCAGGTCGGCGATCAGCACGAGGCTGATCGCCCACGGCGACGAGAAGCGGCTCTCGGCGATCAGCAGCAGCGCGATGTAGCCGGCGCCGGTGCCGAGGGACGACTGCGCGAGGGCGAGGAAGAAGATCCGCCCGCGGGGCTCGCTGCGCAGTAGGTCGAGGGTCTCTCTCATGACGCCAGGCCGGCCAGCCTAGCCCGGCGGACCCGCTCGCGGGGTCTCGGGCAAATGTCGTGCGCACCCCTCAAACGAGACGGGCCGCGCCCGAAGGCGCGGCCCCACACTGCGTTGTCTACTTCTCTAGCGACGCGACGGCATTCTCATACCTCCCTGAAGGTGAGGGAATCCCTCGTCTCTGCACTGACTTGGGTAGGCAAGATCGTGCAACTCTCGCTATGAGCATGGCAGATACGTCGTCCTTGCGCGAGTTTCGACGCAAGAATCCGTGCATTGAGCAGGAGGTTAGGCCCAAAGGCCGACTCGGAGGACCCTTCGCACCTGCGCTCGGCCGAGCCGCCCGGCGCCGCGGAGATCCGCCTAACGGCGAACGGCCGCGCGGTCGCGCGGGTGCGCGGCGGGCACGGCCGCCAACAGCTGGGCCGTGAACGGGTCGGCGGGCGCGGCGAGGATCTCGGCGGCCGATCCCGTCTCGACGATTCGCCCGCCGTGCATCACCGCCACGCGATGGGCCACCTGGCGCACGACCGCGAGGTCGTGGGAGATCAGCAGGTAGGCGATCCCGTGCTCGCGTTGGAGGCCGTCGAGCAGCTCCAGGATCTGCCCCCTGACGGTGACGTCGAGCGCCGACAGCGGCTCGTCGAGGATCACCAGGCGCGGATCGCCAGCCAGCGCGCGCGCGATCCCCACCCGCTGGCGCTGGCCGCCCGACAGCTCGTGCGGCCAGCGGCCGGCGTGGCCGGCCTCCAGGCCGACGCGCTCGAGCAGCTCGCCGACGCGCCGCTCGGCCCGGTCTCGCCCGACACCACGCAGGCGCAGCGCGAGCGCGACGCTCGCGCCGACCCGGCGGCGCGGGTTCAGCGAGCCGTAGGGATCCTGGAAGACGATCTGGAGATCGCGCCGCAGCGGCGCCAGGCCGCGCCGCCGCGCTCGCGTGAAGTCCTGTCCGGCAAAGGCGATCCGGCCGCCGTCGGGGACGAGCAGCCGCGCCGCGGCGCGCGCGAGCGTCGACTTCCCCGACCCCGACTCGCCGACCAGCGCCACGGTCTCCCCGGCGGCGACCGACAGGGTCGCGCCGTCGACCGCGCGCCGGCCGGCGCGCCGCCCGACCAGTCCGCGTCGTGCCCCGTAGGCGACGTCGATGCGCTCCAGCTCGAGCAGCGGCGCGCGGTCGGCCAGCGGCGCCCGCGGCGGCCCGCCGATGCTCGGGACCGCGTCGATCAGCGCGCGCGTGTACGGATCGGCCGGCGCGTCGAAGACCTCCTCCACCCCACCCTGCTCGACGATCCGCCCGTCGCGCATCACCGCCACCCGGTCGGCGAGCTCCGCGACGACGCCGAAGTCGTGGGTGATCAGCAGCACCCCCGCCCCGGTCCGCTCGCGCAGCTGGCCGATCAGGGCGAGCACCTGCGCCTGGACGGTCACGTCGAGCGCCGTCGTCGGCTCGTCGGCGATCAGCAGCCGCGGCGCGCAGGAGAGCGCCATCGCGATCATCGCGCGCTGGCGCATCCCGCCCGACAGCTCGTGCGGGAACGCCCGCGACCGCTCGGCCCCCGGCTCGACGCCGACGTCGTCGAGCAGCGCGGCCGCCCGCTCGAGCGCCTCACGGCGGCCGGCCGGCCCGTGGGCGCGGATCTGCTCGGCGATCTGGTCGCCGACGCGCACCACCGGGTTCAGCGACGAGAGCGGATCCTGGAAGACCATCGCGATCTCCGCGCCGCGCAGCGCCCGCAGGTCGTGGTCGGGCGCGCCGACCAGCTCGCGGCCGTCGTAGCGCGCGCTGCCGGCGATCTGCGCCGCGCCCGTGCCGAGCAGGCCCGTCAGCGCCAGCGCGGTCACCGACTTGCCGCATCCCGACTCGCCGACCAGCGCGACCACCTCGCCGGGCGCGACGGTCAGCGACACCCCGCGCACCGCGGCGACCGGCGGACCCTCCTCGGCCGCGAAGGTCACCGCCAGCTCGCGGACGTCGAGCAGCGGCTCGCTCACCGTCCACCGACCCTGATCCGCGGGTCCAACAGCGCGTAGGCGATGTCGACGACGGTGTTCAGCGCGACGATGAAGAAGGCGCCGAAGAGCGTGACGGCCAGCACCGGCGGCACGTCGAGCTGGCCGACCGACTCCGCCGCGTACTGGCCGACCCCCTGGATGTCGAAGACGGTCTCGGTGAGGATCGCCCCGCCGGCGACCACGGCCCCGAAGTCCAGCCCCCACAGCGTCACGACCGGGATCAGCGAGTTGCGCAGCACGTGGGCGAGCAGCACCCGCCGCTCGGAGAGTCCCTTGGCGCGCGCCGTGCGGACGAAGTCCTCGCCCATCGTGTCGAGCACGTTGGAGCGCACCAGGCGCGAGTAGAAGCCGACGAACAGGACGGCGAGCGTCGCGCACGGCAGCACCAGGTGGTAGGCCCAGTCGAGCGGGCTCTCGGCGAACGGCACGTAGCCGCCGTTGGGGAACAGGCCCCACTGATAGCCGAGGAAGTGGCTGAGGATCGCACCGAGCCAGAAGACCGGCAGCGATACGCCGGCGAGCGCGAAGAAGGTCAGCAGCCGGTCCGACAGGCGCCCCGCGCGCAGGGCGCCGAGCACGCCGAGCGCGATCCCGAACACCATCCACAGGATCGCCGCGCCGAGCGCCAGGGCGAGCGTCCGCGGAAGGCCGGCGAGGATCTCCTGCTGGACGTTGAGCTGGGTGAAGTAGGAGATCGCCTCGCCGCCGAGCACCTGCTCCATCGTGCGCACGTACTGGACGGCCAGCGGCTCGTCGAAGCCCCAGTCGGCCCGGATCGCCTCGACCTGGGTCTCGGTCGGCGACTTGCCGGCCATCCGCTGCGCCGGGTCGCCGTTGGGGATCACGTTGAAGATCAGGAAGGTCAGCACCGACACCGCGAACAGCACCGCGACCATCTGGACGAGCCGCCCGGCGACGAAGCGGGTCATGGCCGCTCGGCCCCCCACGCGGCGCCGCGGCGGCGGTCGAGCGCATCGCGCACGCCGTCGCCGAAGACGTTGAGCGCGAGCACCGCCGCGACCAGCATCAGGCCCGGGGCGATCGCCAGGTGGGGCGCGGTGACGAGCTTCTCGGTGCCGGCGTCGATCATGTTGCCCCACGACGGGTCGGGTGGCACGACCCCGACGCCGAGGAACGACAGCGCCGCCTCGAGCAGGATCGCGTTGGCGACCATCAGGGGCGCCAGCACCACGACCGTCGGCGCGAGGTTGGGCAGCAGCTCGCCGGCCATCGTGCGGGGCCCCGACGCTCCCTGCGCGCGGGCGGCGGCGACGAACTCGCGCTCGCGCAGCGCGAGCACCTCGCCGCGGATCGGCCGCGCCATGTACGGCACGTAGACCACGGCGATCACGGCGATCGATATGCCGATCGAGCCGGCGGCGAGGTCGATCGGCCCGACCGTCAGCCCGCCGAGCGCGAGCGCGGTGCCGAGCGCGACCCCGAGCAGCACGACCGGGAACGCCCAGATCACGTCGAGCGCCGAGCGGGCGACAGCGTCGACCCAGCGGCCGTAGAAGCCGGCGACCAGCCCGACGAGCGTCGCCAGGATCGTCGTCAGCAGCGCCGCCGCGATCCCGATCAGCAGCGAGTTGCGCGCGCCGTAGAGCAGCCGCACCGCCACGTCACGGCCGTTGGCGTCGGCGCCGAGCAGGTACTCGGCACGCCACTGGGGCCCGACCGGCACGCCGTCGAGCGAGACGACGTCGATCGCGCCGCCGTCGGCGGCGATCTGGCCGGTCTCGTTGGTCGCGTTGGGCCCGCGTCCGGCGACCTCGGCCCAGAGCGGCGCAGCCAGCGCCATCAGGGCGAGGACGGCGAAGAGGATCCCGAACGCGACGGCGATCCGGTCGCGTCGTAGGCGGCGCAGGGCGAGTCTCCACGGACTCTGCCCCACGCGCGCGCTGTCGGCTATCTCAGGCAGAAGCTGGAGTAGTCGTTTCCGTACAGCGGATGGACCAGCGAGCAGTTCTCGAAGTCCATCCGGTCGGACATGAAGGTAGTCAGCTCCTCGGACCCATAGGGCGCGATGTAAGAGCGGTCGATCACCCGCTCGTCGAGCGCCGCCCAGCGGTCGGCGACCGACTGCAGGTCCGTCTCTGGCAGCAGGGCCGCGATCTCGTCGTTGATCTCGGGGTCGTCGACCATGCCGTAGTTGCCGTTGGCGGTCGGCTGGATCGTCGTGCCGTCGACCTGCTGGAGGAAGGACGCCGGGTGCGGGAAGTCCGCGTACCAGTTCGCCAGGCCGGTCTGCGCCCGGGTCTTCTGGTTGCCGATCGTGTCGAAGTAGATCGCGCCGTCGATCACCCTGAGGTCGGCGTCGAGGCCGATCTCGTTGAGCAGGCCGGTGTAGTACTGGCCGATCTCCGGCCGGGTCGCGTCGTTGTTGGCCCAGACAGTGACCTGCTCGCCGGTCGCGCCGGCCTCCTCGACGAGCTGCTTGGCGCGGTCGATGTCGCCGGGGCCGTCGGGGTCGCCGAACGGGCAGTCGCGCTCGGAGTGGCCCGGGATCCCGGCTGGGACGATGTTGCAGCTGCCCGACAGGCGGCCGCCGAGCAGGCGGGCGATCGCCGTCGAGTCGAGCCCGACGTTGACGGCCTCGCGCACCTGCTCGTCGTCGAAGGGCGGCAGCGACTGGTTGAGGAAGAAGTAGTTGACCGAGAGCGTCGGCCACTGCTTGTAGCGGTCGGCGTGGCGCTCGCGGATCTCGGCGGCGAGGTCGGTCGGCGGCGGATCCTGCATGTAGTCGAGCTCGCCGTCGATGACGTCCTGGGCGGCGCGCGCCGGGCTCTTGACGATCTCGGTGGTGATCGTGTCGAGGTTGCCGGCCGGGATCCCCGGGATGTCGAAGCCCTCGACGCGCTCCATCACGAACTGGCGGTTGGGAACCGACTCGGTGATCGCGTACGGGCCGACGCCGGGCGGCGGGCTCTCGGTCTGGTTCTCGAACGGAGTGCTGGACGGCACGAAGCCGGCGAAGCTGGTGGCCAGCACGTTGGAGAAGCTGCCGTCGGGCTCGGTGAGGCGGATCGTGACCTCGCCGGTGGCGTCGTCGGACTCGATGCCGGAGATGTCGCCCTCGGACTCACCAGCCTCGATGTACTCGGTCGCGCCCTCGATGCCCTCGAACAGGTAGGTGCCGCCGGACTCCAGGTTGAGCACGCGCTTGATCGCGTGCTCGAAGTCGCCGGCCTTGACCGGCGTTCCGTCGGAGTACTCGAGCCCGTCGCGAACGGTGAAGGTGTAGGTCCGCCCGTCGGCGGAGATCTCGGGCAGGTCGGTCGCGACACCCGGAATCAGCTGCGCGCCCTCCGCCCCCTCGGCGCGCTCGTAGGTCAGGGGGCCGGTGTAGACGAGCCAGAGCGGCTCCCAGGAGTTCGACGTGTAGGCGATCGCGGGATCGAGCGCGTCGGGCTGGGACCCCTGCGCGATCGTGATCTCCCCGCCCTGCTTGCCGGCGGAGGCCTGACCGTCGTCGTCGGAGCCGCTGCCGCAGCCGGCCGCGAGCAGCGCAGCGAGCGAGAGGGCGAGGGCGAGGGCGGTGGGATACCTGCTCTTGGCTTTCATCAAAGACGTCCTCCGTACGGTGGCTGCGGAACCCTCTCCCTGACCACACCCGCTACGGGCGCCCCCGCCACTGTTTCGGCCAGCCGGCAGGGGATCCTTTAATGACTTGCTACGGATTGCACAGCCTGGCGTGCCGATCTTGTACAAGTCGTAACCTGCGGCTCAGCGCAGGCAGATGCTCGAGTAGTCCATCCCGAACACCGGGTGGAACCTTCCACAGCCCTCGAGATCGACCCGTTCGGATGCCAGGACGCCGGCCGTCGCGACGCCGTAGGGCGCCGCATATGCGCCCTCGACGAGGTCGGCGTCGACCTCGGCCCACTCCTCCGCCGCGTCGGCGGGATCGGACTCCTGGGTGAGCAGCTCGACCCGCGCCGCCAGCACCGGATCGTCGGCGTCGCGCAGGTAGCCGCTCGGGTGAGGCGGGGCCGGCGCCGCGACGGCGAAGCCGACCTGCGCCCGCTCGCGCGGGCCGACGCGGGCGTCGAGGCCCAGCTTCGTCAGCGTCTCGGCGAGGTAGCGCGCGAGCCGCCGGCCGCGCACCGTCGGCCCGCCGCCGACGATCACCCGTTCGCCGACCGCCCCCGCCGCCTCGACCAACTCGCTCGCCTGCACGAGATCGGCGTCGCCGGCGCGGTCGCCGAACGGGCACGGATCCAGCCGCTGGTAGCCGGCGACGCTCGGCGCCAGCATGTTGCAGGTCGGCTGCATGAACCCGTCGTGGAGCTGGGCCAGGACGCGCGTGTCGAGCGCGAACGCGAGCGCACGGCGGACGTCGGTGGAGCGAAACGGCTCGCGGCTGGCGTCGATCGCGACGTACAGCGTGCGCGGCAGCGGGTACTCGGCGTAGCTGCCGTCACCGCTGGAGCGGACGTCGGGCAGGATACGCAGCGGGGCCTCGCCCTCGACGATGTCCGCCCGGCCGGCGCGCACCGCGCCGACGCGCCGCTCGCGGTCGCGCAGCGTGCGGGTCACTATCTCGCGCGCGTTCCCGGCGGGGACGGCGGGCAGTGTCCAGTCAGGACGCCGCTCGAGCGCCACGTCGCCGTTGTCGCGCACCTGCGAGACCCGATAGGGGCCGATCCCAAGTGGTGGCCGGCGGGTCCGGTCGGCGAGCGGCGTGCCGGGCGGCACCGGTGCGGCCGCGATGTCGGCGAGCGCGTGGGCGAAGAGCCGGTCCGGGGTCTCGAGATCGATCTCGACCGTCCCGGCGACGTCGTCGGCGGCGATTCCCTCGATGTCCACGCCGTCGGCGTCGGACTCCGCGTAGGCGCGCGCGCCGACGATCGCGCCGAACAGCTCCAGCCCCCGCGGCGAGAGCCTCAGCGAGCGGGCGACGGCGCGCTCGAAGTCGCTCGCCCGCAGCGGCGTGCCGTCCGGATAGGACAGCCCGTCACGCAGCTCGAAGGAGTAGCTGCGGCCGCCGTCCTCGCTCGCGGGCAGGTCGGCCGCCAGCGCGGCGACCAGCTCGGTGCCCTGCGCGCCCTGTGCCCGCCGATAGGTCAGCGGCGGGGTGTAGACCAGCCAGGCGGCGCGCAGGCCGGCCGCCGAGCGCACGAGCGCCGGGTCGAGCGGGCCGGGCGGAGCAGCCTCGGCGACGACGATCGATCCCCCCGCCCGTGCCTCGGCGCGCGGGTCGCCGTCGTCGCTGCAGCCCGCCAGCACGAGCGCCAGCGCGGCCGCCGCGACGGCGGCGCGCCTCACCCCAGCTCCTCGCGCATCGTCGCGAGCGAGCGCCGGATCAGCCGCGACACGTGCATCTGCGACAGGCCGACGCGCTCGGCGATCTGGGTCTGAGGCAGCCCTTCCTCGAAGCGCATCCGCAGAATCTCGCGCTCACGGTCGGGCAGCCTGGCGAGCGCCGGCTCGAGCGTCACGCGGTCCTCGCTGCGGTCGAAGCCGGCGTCCTCGCCGCCGATCGTGTCCATCGGGTCGGTGCCGTCTCCGTCGCCGCCGGGGCCCGCGTCGAGCGACAGCGCGGTGTAGGCCGACCCCACCTCGAGCGCCTCCAGCACCTCCTCCTTGGAGGTGTCGAGCGCCTCGGCGATCTCCGCGACGCTCGGCGAGCGCCCCAGCGCTGCGGTCAGGTCGTCGATCGTCGACGCCATCCGCGCGCTCAGCTCCTGGAGCGAGCGCGGGACGCGGATCGACCACCCCTTGTCGCGGAAGTGGCGCTTGATCTCGCCGACGACGTTCGGGGTGACGTAGGTGGCCAGCGACACGTCGCGCCCCAGGTCGAAGCGGTCGATCGCCTTGATCAGCCCGATCGCGCCGACCTGCTCGATGTCCTCGAGCGGCTCGCCGCGACCCGCGTAGCGCCGCGCGAGCGCCCGCACCAGCGGCAGGTGCCCCGCGATCAAGCGGTCGCGTGCGTCGGCATCGCCGTGCTCGCGGTAGCGGCGCAGCAGCTCGCGGTCCTCGCGCTGGCGCCCGGACCGCTCCGTCTCGCGCCCGGTCACGGTCGCGGCGTTCCCAGCTTCTCCAGCCGCACCACGATCTGCCCGTCGCCAGCGGGCTCGACGCCGAAGGAGTCGACGACCGCGGTCAGCACGCGGCGCAGTCCGAGCGTGCCCGTCTCGCCGTCGGGGCTGCTGAGCAGGTGACCGATCCGGCCTTCGGCGACCGGGCCGACCCGGGCTCGCACGGCGCCGTCGTTCAGCTCGAAGGCGATCTCGACGCGGTCCTGCTCGCCGGTCTCGGCGAGCAGCCGCTCGAGCGCGAGCTGGAGGTCGTCCATCGCCTCGAACCCGAAGCTGGCCTGCTCGGCGATGCCACCGGCGACCAGGCGGATCACGCCGCCGAAGTCGTCGTCGAGCGGAACGCTCAACTCGATCCGTTCGGCCGCCTCAGGCACGGGGATCCTCGGCGATCAGCGCCCAGCCGACGACGTGCTCGCCACGCAGCAGGCAGGCGACCTGGCCCGGCGCGGGGGTCGCGACCTCGCGGTCGAGCTGGAGCTCGAGCCCGTCGTGCTCGCCCGCGCAGGGCGCGGCGGCGATCCGCGCGCCGACGGCCGCCCCCTGGTAGCGCAGGCGGACGGCGTCGACCTCGGCGCCCGCGCGGTGCAGGCGGCCGGGGCCGCAGAGGACGCGGTCGGTCGCCAGCTCGGCGCGCGGTCCGACGACCACGCGGTTGGTGGCGGCGTCCTTGGCGAGGACGTACAGCGGCTCGGCGGCGGCGACCCCGATGCCGCGTCGCTGGCCGACGGTGAAGTTGTGGTGGCCGCCGTGGCTGCCGAGCACGCGGCCGTCGCGGTCGACGATCTCCCCGGCGGTCGGCTGGGCGTCCGGGCCGCCGTGGCGCAGCACGAAGGCGTCGCGGCCGGTGCCGGCGAGGAAGCAGAGATCCTGGCTCTCGGGCTTCTCGGCGACCGGAAGGCCGGCCCGGCGCGCGAGATCGCGCACCTCGGGCTTGGCGTAGCCGCCGAGCGGGAAGCTCAGCCGACGCAGGGTCTCGGTGGTCACCCGGGCGAGCACGTAGCTCTGATCCTTGCGCGGATCGACCGCCGCGCGGATCACCGGGCCGTCGGCGTCGCGCTCGATCCGGGCGTAGTGGCCGGTCGCCAGGCGCGCCGCGCCGAGCCGGTCGGCCAGCTCGACCATCGCGTCGAAGCGGACGAGGCCGTTGCAGCGCACGCAGGGATTCGGGGTCGCGCCGCCGCCGTAGCCGGCGAGGAAGTCGTCGACGACGTCGGCGCGGAAGCGGTCGCGCAGGTCGAGGGTGAAGTGCGGGATGCCCATCCGCTGGGCGAGGCCGCGGGCGCCGCGGACCGCCTGCGGCGAGCAGCAGCTCTGCTCGCCGTCGCCGGCCGGGTCCGACCACAGCTCGAGCGTGACCGCGACGACCTCGTCGCCGGCGTCGAGCGCCAGCTGGGCGGCCGCGGCGCTGTCGACGCCGCCGCTCATCGCGACGAGCGTCCGGGTCGCCGCGGGCGCGAGCCGCGCCGCGCCGTCACGGGCCGCCGCGCCGAGCGCGCGGTGCAGCGCGTCGCAGGTCAGCTCGGCGGCGTGCATGTGGCTCGGGGCCAGGCCGCCGAGTTCCTCGGCGATCACCGCCGGCGAGACCAGTGCCGCCGCGAGCAGCGGCATCCCGTCGACCAGCTCGGCCGTCGCGCTCGCGGCCGCGCGGATCGCGGCACAGCCGTCGGCCTGGAAGCCGGTGTCGCCGACGCGGTCGCCGTCGAGGCGCAGCGACAGCCGCACCAGATCGCCACAGGCCGCTCCCCCGGCCGCACCGGTCGCCGGCGCGTCGGCGAGCCGCCCCCGGTGGTACGGGTGCCTCAGGTGCTGCTCGATCAGCTCGTGCGCCGCCACCTCCGTACTACGCATCGGCTCCACTCTACGCGGTGAACCCTGGCTTGCCGCTGTCGGTGACCGGGTTGGGCCGGATGTTGGCACCGTGGGCATCCTCCGGACCGTCGGCTGGCGGCGAAACGCCTGCCGCGGCCCGAGCGGGACGCCCATCCCGTTGGTGTTGGCTCAACGTGTGGTCCGACTGGCGCACAAGCCAGGGCTGTCCCCAACGTAGCACTTCTCGACGGCTGCGCACACGCCTTGGGCGAGGAGCCAGGGGCCAGGGGTCCGGCCCCCGCGCGAGGGGGACTTCACCGACGAGATACGTCGGAAATGTCCCCCTCACCCCGAGCACGCCGATGCCCAAGGCCGGCCTGGCGGCCGATCCGTCAGCCGGCCTGCGGCCCGACGCCCGGCCGGATTGCGATCCCGAGGTCGCGCAGTTGCACGTCGTCGACCGGGGCCGGGGCGCCCGTCAGCGGGTCTAGCCCCGAGGCCGTCTTGGGGAAGGCGATCACGTCGCGGATCGACTCGCGGCCACCGAGCAGCGCGACGATCCGGTCGATCCCGAAGGCGATCCCGCCGTGCGGCGGGGCGCCGTAGGCGAGCGCGTCGAGCAGGAAGCCGAACCGCTCGCGGGCCTCGTCGGGGCCGAGCCCGAGCGCGTCGAAGACCCGCCGCTGGATCTCCGGCGAGCTGATGCGGATCGATCCCCCGCCGATCTCGGTGCCGTTCCAGACGAGATCGTAGGCGCGGCTGCGCCAGGTCCCGGGGTCGGCGCCGAGATCGCCGCTCGGCGCGGTGAACGGGTGGTGCAGCGCGTCCCAGCGGCCCTCGTCGGCGTTGAAGTCGAACATCGGGAAGTCGACCACCCAGACCAGGTCGTGGCCGTCGCGCGGCACGCCGACCGCGAGCCGCAGCTCCCCGAGCACGCGCGCGGCGACCGCCGGCTCGTCGGCGACGGCGAGGATCGCGTCGCCCGGCCGCGCGCCCGTCGCTTCCAGCAGCCCGGCGATCTCTCCTTCGCCGAGGAACTTCGCCACCGGCGAGCGCCAGCTGCCGTCGTCCTCGACCACGCCCCAGACGAGCCCCTTGGCGCCGAGTGCCTGCGCCTGCTCGGTCAGCTCCTCGAAGCGGCGGCGGGGGAACTCACCCGGGGCCGCGAAGCCGCGGATCGTCCCGCCGCCGGCGAGCGCACCGCTGAAGACCTTGAACTCCGACGCCGCGAAGACGTCGCCCAGGTCGGCGATCTCGATCGGGATGCGGCGGTCGGGCCGGTCGGTGCCGTAGCGCAGCAGCGCCTCGTCGTAGCCGATCCGCTCGATCGGGGTGGCGACGTCGATCCCGCCGAGCGCGAGCAGCCGCGGGATCAGCTCGTCGATGACGGCGATCACGTCGTCCTCGGTCACGAACGACATCTCGACGTCGAGCTGGGTGAACTCCGGCTGGCGGTCGGCGCGCGTGTCCTCGTCGCGGAAGCAGCGAGCGATCTGGTAGTAGCGCTCGAAGCCGGCGATCATCAGCAGCTGCTTGAACAGCTGCGGCGACTGCGGCAGCGCGAAGAACGAGCCGGGCTGGACACGGCTGGGCACGAGGTGGTCGCGCGCGCCCTCGGGCGTCGAGCGGGTCAGGATCGGCGTCTCGATGTCGAGGAAGCCCTGTCCCTCGAGCGCGCGGCGGATCTCGGCGACGACGTCGTGGCGCAGGCGGATCGCGCTCGCCATCGAGGCCCGGCGCAGGTCGAGGTAGCGGTGGCGCAGGCGCAGCTCCTCGCCGACGCGCTCGTCGTCGATCTGGAACGGCGGCGTCTGGGCGTCGGCGAGCAGGTCGAAGGACTCGACCTCCAGCTCGACGGCGCCGGTCGGCATCTCCGGGTTGACCGTGCCCTCCTCGCGCGCGACGAGCGTGCCTAGCGCGCTGACGACGTCCTCGGAGCGCAGCCGGTGGGCGGCCGCGTGGGCCTCGGGCGCCTGGTCGGGGTGGAAGACCAGCTGCAGCAGCCCCTCGCGGTCGCGCAGGTCGATGAAGATCAGACCGCCGTGGTCGCGGCGGCGGTGGACCCAGCCGGCCACACGCATCCGCTCGCCGACCCGCTCCGGCCGTGCCGAACCGCACCAGGCGTCGCGAAACTCGTTCGCGAACGGGTTCATGCGTCCAGCCCCACGGCGATCCGGACCGCCTCCGCCACGTTGTTGACCGGCCGCTGCTCCCCCGTCGCCATGTCCTTCCACTCGATCTCCTCGCCGACGATCGCCATGGCCTTCGCTCCGAGCCTGTCGGCGTGCTTGAGCTGGCCCTTCATCGAACGGCCCGCCTGCTCGAGCTCGGTCCGCACCCCCGCCTCGCGCAGCGCCGTCGCCAGCGCGAACGCCTGGCGCCGCGCCCCCTCGCCCGCGAGCGCGACATACACCGGGGCGGGGAAGCCGCCGAGCTTGCCGTCGCCGGCGAGCAGGATCCGCTCGATCCCAGCCGCCCAGCCGACACCCGGCGTCGCCGGCCCGCCGAGCTGCTCGACCAGGCCGTCGTAGCGCCCGCCACCGCCGACACCGCTCTGCGCCCCCAGCCGCGCGCTCTCGAACTCGAACACGGTGCGGGTGTAGTAGTCGAGCCCGCGCACCAGCGTCGGGTCGACGTCGTAGGAGAGGCCGGCGCCGTCGAGCAGCGCGCGCACCTCGGCGAAGTGCTCAGCGTCGTCGGGCGCGAGGTTGTCGAGCAGCCGCGGCGCGCCGGCCATGACGGCGCGGGTGCCCTGGTGGTCGGCGTCGAAGGCGCGCAGCGGGTTGGCGTCGATGCGGTCGCGCACGTCCTCGGACAGCTCGCCCTCGCGGTCGCGCAGGTAGCCGCGCAGCCGGTCGAGGTACGCGGCGCGCGCCTCGCTCCCACCGAGGCTGGCCAGGCGCAGGCGCAGCTCGCGCACGCCGGCGGCCTCGAGCAGCTCGGCGAGCAGCAGGATCGACTCGGCGTCCAGCGACGGATCGTCGGAGCCGAGCGCCTCGGTGCCGACCTGCGCGAACTGGCGGTAGCGGCCGGCCTGCGCGCGCTCGTGGCGGAAGAACGGGCCCCAGTACCAGACCTTCACCGGCTGGGGGAGCTTGTGCATGCCGTGCTCGACGTAAGCGCGGCAGACGCCGGCGGTCCCCTCCGGGCGCAGCGTCAGCGAGCGCCCGCCGCGGTCCTCGAAGGTGAACATCTCCTTGCGGACGATGTCGGTCGACTCCCCCACCCCGCGCGCGAAGAGGTCCGTGTCCTCGAAGACCGGCGTCTCGAACGGCCGGTAGCCGTAGCGGCCGAGCACCGCGCCGGCGCGGCGGTACAGCTCACGGCGCGCGGCGCCGTCCTCGGGCAGCACGTCGAAGGTGCCCCGCGGGGCCTGGAGCTTCTTGGCGGCCACGCGCTACCCGGCCAGCTGCGTCAGGAACGGGTTGGTGGCGCGCTCGGCGCCGATCGTCGTGATGCCCATGTGGCCGGGGTGCACGACGGTCTCGTCGGGGAGGGCGTCGGCGAGCGTGCGCAGCGTCTCCATCAGCACGCGCGCATCGCCGCCGGGCAGGTCGGTCCGCCCGATCGATCCCTGGAAGAGCACGTCACCGGAGAACAGCGCCTGCTCGTCCGCCACGTGGAAGCTGACGTGGCCGGGGCTGTGGCCGGGTGTGAACAGAACGTCGATGTCGATGCCGGCGAGCTGGAGCCGCTCGCCGCCGGCGACGGTGTGCTCGGCCTCCCAGCTCTCGAACGGGCCGAGCTCCGGCCAGCTGACGTAGCTGTTGATGTCGGCCAGCACTCCCTTCTCCAGCTCGGGCACCCAGACCTCGGCTCCGGTCGCCCTGGCCACGGGCGCGACCGCGCCGACGTGGTCGAAGTGGGTGTGGGTGAGCAGGATGCCTTCGAGCGTCACGCCGAGCTCTTCGATCGCCGCGAGCAGCCGGTCGGCCTCCTCACCGGGATCGACGATCAGCGCCCGGTCGGAGCCCTCGCGCCGGATCAGGAAGCAGTTCTCCTGGATTGGCCCGACGGTGAGCATCCGCACGTCCACGGAGCTACCTGCCCTCCTTGTCCTCGCCGCGCTGCTGCTTGCGCGCCCGCGCGTCGATGGCGGCGGCCTGCTTGCGCTTCTGGCGGAAGCGGTAGATCGCGGTGTCGGTCAGGTAGCCGAGCGGCACGTAGATCGCGAACATGATCACGCCGAGCAGCGCGCCCGCCTCGATCGGCCGCCCGAACAGCACGACCACGAGCACCGCGAAGACCAGCGCGGCGATCGCGGCGCGGTTGATCGTGCTCTTCCACTCGGGTGGGCGGTCGAGCCGCTCGGCGCGGCGCTGGCGGGCGACCGCCTTGGCGTCCTGGCGCGTCGCGGGCTTGCCGGTGCGTCCCGCGCGCTCGATCGTTCCGGCGGCCGTGCCGCGGTGCTTGCGGCGCCGCTTGCTCTTGGTCTGGGCCATCCCCGGCAGGGTATCCCAGCGGGGCGCTCAGCCGAGCGCGGCGAGCGCGTTCTCGAGCAAGTGGCGGCCTGGAGCGAAGCCGCGCAGCGGCACGTCGCGCGGAAAGCCGTCGAACGCGGCGGCCGGAGCGAGGCCGACCAGCTCGGCCTCGGCGACCGGCGCGCGCTCGCGCACGGCGGCGACGACCGCGGCCAGCGGGACCGCGACATGGTCGTGGACGTTGGTCGAGACCTGAGCGCAGCCGCGGTGGTCGAGGTAGAGCCCGATCGCCCGCACGCCGGGCAGCCCACCCCCGGACTCGCGGATCTCGCCGGCGATCCGGCGCGCGAGCGCGAGGTCGGGGGTCGCGAGATCGACGTTGAAGGCGATCAGCGGCGGCCGGGCGGCGGCGAGCACGACGCCGGCGGTCGGATGGGCGCGCGGCGGGCCGTAGTCGGGAACGATCTCGCCGGTGGCGATCCGTTCGGCCAGCCGCTTCGGACCGCCCTCGCGCAGCGCGGCACGCTCACGGTGCTCGGGCCGTGTCGCCAGCTCGCCGTAGAGGATGACCGGCAGCTCGAGCTCGTCGCCGATCCGCCCGGCGGCGGTCAGCAGCTCGGCGCATGCCGGTCCACGCTGGGAGTCGTCGCGGTAGACGACGGGCAGCACGTCGAGCGCCCCGACGTAGGGGTGCACGCCACCGTGGAGGGTGAGGTCGATCTCCTCGACGGTGGCGCGGGCGCCCGCGACCAGGCCCTCGGCCAGCTCGCCCTGGCGGCCGGCGAGCGTGAAGACCGAGCGGTTGTGGTCGGGATCGGCGTGCAGGTCGAGGAAGCGCGCCGGCGCGAACGCCTGCTCGATCCGCTCGAGCAGCTTGGCGTGGCGGCCGTCGCTGACGTTCGGGACGGCGGTCAGCAGCTCCGGGGCGGGGTCTGCGCTCACGCCTCCATCCTGCCCGACTCCGCGCCCAGCCGCCAGCCCCCTAGAATCTTCGCCTCACGGCTCGGTAGCTCAGCTGGTTAGAGCGCACGACTCATAATCGTGAGGTCGGCGGTTCGAGTCCGCCCCGAGCTACTGCGAGTCCACGTCCTCACCCGCGAGCAGATTCTCGGCCACCCCGTCGACGAGGTCTTCCCGTTCTTCTCCGACGCGCGCAACCTCGAGGCGATCACGCCGCCACTGCTGCGCTTCCGGGTCGTCACGCCCGGCGACGTCGCGCTGGCGCCCGGTGCGCTGATCCAGTACCGGCTGCGCCTGCACGGGCTCGGGATCGACTGGCTGACGCGGATCGCCGAGTGGGATCCGGGCGTGCGGTTCGTCGACGAGCAGATCGCCGGGCCCTACCGGCTGTGGCACCACACCCACGAGTTCGAGCCGGCCGGCGCCGGCGCCACGCGGATGCGCGACACCGTGCGCTACGCGCTGCCGGGCTGGCCGCTGGGCGAGCTGGCGGCGCCGCTGGTGCGCCGTGACCTGGCGCGGATCTTCGACTTCCGGCGCGACGCCTGCGCCGCACGGTTCGGGTCCGGAGACTCCACGCTTCACTAAGTAAAGTGAAGCGGTGCGCGTCTTTCGCCGCCTGCTCGGCTTCCTCCGCCCCTACCGCTCCGGTGTCATCGCCTCGTTCGTGCTCGCCGCGCTCGCGATGGGCGCGGGGATCCTGATCCCGGCGCTCGTCGGACGGACCATCGACGACATCGACCGCGGCGCCGACGCGCTCTGGCCGCTGGGCGCCGCGATCGTCGCCGCCGGGCTGCTGCGACTGGTCTTCAGCGTCGTGCGACGGCTGGTCGCCGGGCGGGTGTCGCTTGGCGTCGAGTACGACCTGCGCAACCTGATCTACCGCCACCTCCAGTCGCTGGAGCTGGGCTTCTTCGACGGACAGCAGACCGGCCAGTTGATGTCGCGCGCGACCGTCGACCTCCAGGCGGTGCGGTTCTTCCTCGGCTACGGGCTGATCTTCATGGCACAGGCAGCGCTGACGATCGTGATCGCTGCGGCGGTGATGATCTGGGTCAACCCGCTGCTCGCCGCGGTCGCGCTCGCCCCGACCCCGTTCGTGATCTGGGCGGCGACGCGCTACGGCCGGCTCAACCGGCCCGCATCGCAGGAGGTCCAGCAGCGGATCGCCGAGCTGACCGCGGCCGCCGAGGAGAACGTCTCGGGCATCCGCGTCGTCAAGGGGTTCGCCCAGGAGCACCGTCAGCTGCGCCGTTTCCACCACACGGTGCGGCGGGTCTTCGACCAGTCGATGGTCTCGACCCGGCTGCGCGCCTACTACAACCCGCTGATCGCCTTCCTGCCGCAGATCGGCCTGGCGGCGATCGTCCTGGTCGGCGGCCGCCAGGCGATCGACGGCACGATCTCCGTCGGCGAGTTCGTCGCCTTCTACGGCTACGTGCTGATGCTCACCGGCCCGATGCGGATGCTCGGGGTGTCGCTCGGGATGGCCCAGCGCGCGGTCGCCTCCGGCAACCGGATCTTCGAGATCCTCGACCGCGCGCCGCGGCTGACCTCGCCTCCGGACGCCCCCGCGCTGCCGGCCGGCGGCGGGCACGTCGAGCTGCGCGGCGTCAGCTTCGCCTACGAGGGCGGCCCGCCGGTGCTCGACGGGATCGACCTCGACGTCGCCGCCGGCTCGACGGTCGCCCTGGTCGGCGCGACCGGGGCCGGCAAGACGACGCTCGTCAACCTCGTGCCACGGCTCTACGACCCGACCGCGGGCACCGTCCGCGTCGACGGCGCCGACGTGCGGTCGATCGACCTCGGCACGCTGCGCCGCGAGATTGCGCTGGTATCCGACGACGCGTTCCTGTTCTCGGCGCCGCTGCGCGAGAACATCGCCTACGCGCGCCCCGACGCGACCGACGCCGAGGTCGAGGACGCCGCCCGGCGCGCGGGCCTCGCGACGGTGATCGACGAGCTGCCCAACGGCTACGCGACGCTGGTCGGCGAGCGCGGGCTGACGCTGTCGGGCGGCCAGCGCCAGCGGGTGGCGATCGCCCGCGCGCTGCTCGCCCAGCCGCGGATCCTGATCCTCGACGACGCGACCTCCAGCGTCGACGCGACCACCGAGGCCGAGATCAAGCGGGCGCTGGCCGAGGTGATGGACGGCCGGACGACGTTCGTGATCGCCCACCGGCTCTCGACGATCGCGCTCGCCGACGAGGTCGTGGTGCTCGACGGCGGCCGGATCGCCGCGCGCGGCAGCCACGCCGAGCTGGTCGACGGGTCGGAGCTCTATGCCGAGATCGCGCGGCGCGGACTACCCGACCAGGTGTTCCTGACCCGGCGCGAGAGCGAGGCCGAGGTGGCGGGGCTGTGAGCGGGCCGGCCAACCGGGACGGGCCGGCGCCACCGCCGGCGGGCCGGATGCGACGGCTCTGGTCGACCCTGCGCGGCGAGCGCGGCAGGACCCGCAAGCTCGGCAAGCTGCTGGTGCTGCTGCGCCCCTACCGGCTGCGGGTCGCGCTGATGTTCGTGGCCCTGTTCGTGGCGACCGCCGCCGCGCTCGCTCCCCCCTACCTCGCGGGACGGGCGATCGACGACGGGATCCGTGCGGGCGACGCCGACGCGCTGGTCTGGATCACCGTCGCCTTCCTCGTCGCGGGGCTGCTCTACTTCGCCGCCACATACGCCCAGACCTACCTGACCTCCTGGGTCGGCCAGCGGGCGCTCGCCGACCTGCGCCGGCGGATCTTCGCCCACCTCCAGACGCTGTCGATCGGCTTCTATTCGCGCAACCGCTCGGGGGTGCTGATCTCGCGCCTGACCAACGACGTGCAGGCGCTCGACACGCTGGTCACCGACGGGATCGTGACGCTGTTCGCGGCGACGCTGACGCTGCTCGGCACCGCGGCGATCCTGTTCTTCCTCGACCCGCAGCTGGCGCTGATCACCTTCCTGGTGTTCCCGGTGCTGTTCTTCGCGTCGGTGCTGTTCCGGATCGCCTCCGCCGACGCCTACCGGGCAACCCGGGAGCGGATCGCGACGGTCACCGCCTACCTGCAGGAGACGCTGTCGGGGGTGCGGATCGTGCGGGCGTTCGGCCAGGAGCGCCGCCACCTCGACCAGTTCGCCGACCTCAACGAGGCCAACCGGGCGGCGAACATGAAGACCGTCCACCTCAACGCGGCCTACTTCCCGTCGGTGGAGCTGCTGTCGGCGATCGCGACCGCCGCGATCCTCCTCTACGGCGGCAACCAGGTCGCCCAGGGCGCCGTCGAGATCGGCGTGCTGGCGTCGTTCGTCTTCTACCTGCAGAGCTTCTTCGACCCGATCCAGCAGCTGTCCCAGCTCTACACCACCTACCAGTCCGGGATGGCGGCGCTCGACAAGATCTTCGGCCTGCTCGACGAGGAGCCAGAGGTCCGCGACGCCGAGCACGCGATCGACCTGCCGCCGATCCGCGGCGAGATCCTCTTCGAGGAGGTGACCTTCGCCTACGGCGACGTCGACGGGGCCCCGGCGCTGGCCGACGTGTCGCTGCACGTACCGCCGGGCCAGACGGTGGCCCTGGTGGGATCGACGGGGGCCGGCAAGTCGACGTTGGCCAAGCTCGTGGCGCGCTTCTACGACCCGAGCGGCGGGCGGGTGACGATCGACGGCCACGACCTGCGCGACGTGCGTGAGCGGTCGCTGCGCTCGCAGCTGGGGATCGTGCCGCAGGAGAGCTTCCTCTTCTCGGGCACGATCCGCGACAACATCGCCTTCGGCGCCGAGGACGACGCCGACGTCGGGGTAGTCGAGACCGCCGCGCGCGCGGTCGGCGCGCACGAGTTCATCGAGCGGCTGCCCGACGGCTACGACACCGAGGTCGGCGAGCGCGGAGCCCAGCTCTCGGCCGGCCAGCGCCAGCTGGTGGCCTTCGCCCGCGCGGCCGCCGCCGACCCGCGCATCCTGATCCTCGACGAGGCGACGTCGAACGTCGACGTCCGCACCGAGGCGAACATCGAGCGCGGCCTGCGCCGCCTGCTCGCCGGCCGGACCGCGATCGTGATCGCCCACCGCCTCTCGACGATCCGCGACGCCGGGCGGATCGTCGTCCTCGACCACGGCCGGATCGCCGAGCAGGGCACCCACGACGAGCTGCTCGCCGCCGGCGGCGCCTACGCCCGCCTCTACCGCGACTGGGCCGACCAGGCCGCGGCCTGAGCCGGCAGGGCGCTCTCCCACGCGCTCAGCGAACGGCGCCGCGCACCGGCAGCCGATGGTGGCGCACGTTGCGCACCCACACCGCGCCCGGCGGCAGCCGCGGCCGGCCCTTGTTCAGCGCGGAGAAGTTCGGCGTCTGGCTGTGGCAGTTCGGACACAGCAGCCGCAGGTTCTCCAGCCGGTTGTCGTCACCGTCGCCGTTGACGTGGTGCAGCGCCAACGAAAGCGGCCTGCCCCGCCACTCCGACAGCCCGCACTCCTCGCACACCCCTTGCTTCAAGCCCTCCGCCAGAAGCCTCGCTTTGAGATGACTGCGCGCCACGCGCCGCCCGTTGACGAGGTAGGTGGAGATCGGCGCGGCGGCCCCGCGCGTCCGGATGGCGCCACGCCGCCGCGCCTGGTGCCAGGTCTCGGAGGCGAAGCCAAAGTGGGCCATGCACTCGCGGGCGGTGTGGCCCCTGTCGTGGTAGCGCTGGACCTCGGCCCAGTCGTAGCGCCGCGCGCACGCCGCCTTGGCGGGCACGCCCAGCGCACGGGCATGGTGCGAGATCGTCGCCACCGTCAGTCCCAGCGACCTCGCGATCTGCGCCTGCGAGAAGCCCTGCGCGAGCAAGTCCTGCACCGCTGCGCGGGACTTGCCTGCGGCCCGTGGTCGACGGGGACGCGGCGTCACGTCGCCGCGCTGCACCGCACGGGCCCACCCGCCGTTCGAGAATCCGAAGCGTGCCTTGCACTCGCCCAGGGAGTGCCCGTCCTCATAGAACGCCCGAATCTCCCGCCAGTCGTATGCCCGCCTCGCCATAGCACATATAGTAGGCGCGCGGGCGGACGGAAGCCGATGGCGATCCTCGGTATCCTGAGGCCCGTCGCAGCACTGACAGTGCGGGGTCGTCTAATGGCAAGACACCGGCCTCTGGAGCCGGTTATCGGGGTTCGAGTCCCTGCCCCGCAGTCATCACCGTGTCGGGTTGGACGGTCCTCTCAGAGCGCTCCCAGCTCCACCGACTCATCCGCGAGCTTCGCCGGGTCGGGCGCGGTCTTCTCGCGGATGAAGCGCCGGGCGTGGTCGAGGTCGTCGGAGCGGCCGTTGGTGAGCGCGGCGGTGACGACGCCGCCGTCGAGGTAGAAGGCGGTGAACGAGCCGTGCTCGAGCGAGCCGCGGATCACCGCGTCGCCCTGGCCCGGACCGACGTACTCGATCGACGCCCAGTCGGCGAGATCGGAGAAGAAGTACGGGACGACGTCGTGGTCGACCCCGCGCCCGAGCATGTTCAGCGCGGCGGTCTTGCCGTGGTTGAAGGCGACGTCCCAGTGCTCGACGCGCAGGGACCGGCCGTGGATCACGCTGTCGTACTCGCAGATGTCGCCGGCCGCGTAGATGCCGGGAACCGAGGTCTCCAGCTTCGAGTCGCAGCGCACGCCGCCCTGCTCGCCCAGCTCCAGCCCCGCCGACCGCGCCAGCATCACGTCGGGCATCACCCCGGCGCCGATGATCACCGCGTCGCAGTCCAGCTCGAGGCCGTTGCGGGTGTGGACGTGGCTGACGCGGCCGTCAGCCCCCTCGAAGCGGTCGAGCCCGTCGCCGCCGTGGATCTCCACCCCGTGCTCCTCCAGCACCCGGTGGAAGTAGCCGCCGACCCGGCTCCCGAAGACGTGCTGGAAGGTCTCGCTCTCCTGCATGACGATCGTGCACTTCACGCCGAACGCCGCGGTGATCGAGGCGGCACACTCGCAGCCGATGTAGCTGCCGCCGACGAGCACCACCCGCCCGGCCTGCTCGACGTCGGCGCGGATCGCGTCGGAGTTGCCGAAGGCGCGCAGGTAGTGGATGCCGTCGAGGTCGCCGCCGTCGACGCGCAGCCGGCGGACGTTGGCCCCGGTCGCCAGCAGCGCCTTGTCGAAGCGCACGACGTCCTTGTTGGACAGCGTCGCGGTCCGCGCCTCGGTGTCGAGCTTCATCACGCTGGTGCGGGTGAGCAGCTCGATCTCCTGCTCGGCCCACCACTCGTCGGGGCGGAAAAGGGCGTCCTGCTTGGACTCGCTGCCGCGCAGATAGCCCTTCGACAGCGGCGGCCGGTTGTACGGCGGGTCGAGCTCGCGGCCGACCACCATGATCGAGCCCTCGGCCCCCTCCTCACGCAGCCAGCGGGCGCAGTTCGCGGAGGCCAGGCCCCCACCGATCAGCAGGTGGTCTACCTCGCGCTCGGCCATGTCAGGCAGCCTCCGTACGTCCGATGAACCGTTGGGTCACTGCCTCCTCGAGCCCGATGTCGAGCACGACCAGCACCTCGTCCCCACCCCTGACGACCGACTCGCCGACCGGCACGAAGCCGCCCCCGTCGCGCAGGATCGATATCACCAGCGCGCCGTCGGGCAGCCCGAGGTCGGCGACCCGGACGCCGTCGGCCGGCGAGTCGATGCCGACCTCCATCTCGATGATCTCGAGCCGCTCCTCCTTGAGGTCGAGCAGGTGCACCAGCCCGTACTTGGGCACCTCATGCTCGATCAGGCGGAGGATCAGGTCGGTCGCCGAGACGGCGGGCTTGATGCCGAGCAGCTCGAAGTGCTGCAGGTTGCGGGGGTTGTTGCAGCGCGCTACGACCCGGTCGACCCCATACTTCTCGGTCGCCATCTGGCAGATCAGGAGGTTGTCCTCATCGTCGCCGGTGACCGCGACGACGAGATCGGCGCGCTCGATCCCGGCCCGCTCGAGCACCCACAGCTCGGTGCCGTCGCCGTACTGGATCGCGTGCTCGAGCTCCTCCTCGACGGTCTCGTAGCGGCGGCGGTGCTCCTCGACCAGGGTCACCTCGTTGCCCTTGTCGATCAGCTCGCGCGCAAGGTTCCAGCCGACCTTCCCGGCGCCGACGATCAGCGCGTACATCAGCCGGCCACGCCCTCGAAGCGGATCCGGCCGCGGACGGCGGCCTCGAGCAGCTCGATCGCGGTCTGGGTCGGGCAGATCGTCTGCAGCCCCTGCTCGGCGTACCACTTGGCGCGCGCCGGATCGAGCACCCGCACGACGACACGGTCGACGGCGAACCGCCGCTGGGCGATCTGGGCGATCACGAGGTTGGTGTTGTCGCCGTCGGTCGAGGCGACGAACGCGTCGGCCTGCTCGACGCCGGCCTGCAGCAGAGCGTCGATCTCCAGCGCGGTGCCGACCGTGAAGGAGCCGCCGAGATCCTCCCAGCTGCGCTCCTGGCCCTTGTTGAGCAGGGCTATGGCCTCCGGGTTCTCGTCGAGGACCGACACCTCATGGCCGTCGGCCAGCATCGACTTCGCGATCGAGGACCCAACTCGGCCGCAGCCGACGATCAGAACGAACACGCAGCGGACAATAGCGCTGTGCGGCCCTGCCGCCCGACCCTGCTCAGGACCGGTCCGGCGCGCGGCGGCGGTGCTCGCCGGTCTCGTGCTCGTCATCGGCGGGCGGCGCGGTCAGGATCACCTTGCACGGCGCCTTCTCCACGACGTAGCGCGTGAACTCTCCGGCGAAGCGGGCGCTCCCGATGCCGTGGCCGCCGAGGATCGCGCCGCCGCGGATCCGGGTCGGCGCCTCGGCGGCGAGCACGATCGCCTCGACGCCGCGGCGTCGCGCCTCCGCGACGACGGCGGCCCCGGCCGTCCGGCCGCGCACCATCGCCGTCGCGACCTCGACGCCCTCGTACTCCTCCCCCACCCGCTTGGCCCGCGCGAGCGCCCGCCGCGCGGCCTCGACGCGCTCCTGAGGCACACGCGCGTCGATCGGCAACGACAGCGGCATCTCGAAGACCCAGATCGCCTCCAGCACCGCCCCCTCCTCCTCGCCGTCCTCGGCCTGCTCGGCGGCGAGCCGCCCGGCGGTGCCGACGATGTCGTCGTCGAGCGGACCGCCGAAGACCGGCACGAGGATGCTGCCGTAGGAGGTCGGCCGCGCCTCGCGCAACGCGCCCTCGGGGATCGTGAAGCGGCCGGTGAGCGACTTGCCCTGCGCCTTGCGGTAGACGACGTACATCGCCAGGCCGGCGAGCAGCCAGCCGCCGCCGACGTAGCGCGCACCCTCGTGCGCCACCACGACGGCGACCCACGACGCCGCGGCGAGTACCGCCCCGAGCAGGCTCGGCAGCGGCACCGACCCGCGGCCCACCCGGATGCTGAAGGGCACCCGGAAGGCCCGCGGGCGGTCGGGCTCGCGGAAGCGCAGCACGACCACCGCGAGATGGGCGAGGGCGAAGGCGAGCGTCGCCCCGAAGGCGAAGATGCCGGCGAGCCACTCGGGGTCGCTGGAGCAGGCGAGCGCGAACGCGGTGCCGGCCGCGAGGGTGATCGCCACATAGGGCGTACCGCGCCCGGAGCCCAGCCGCGAGACGACGCTCGGGATCTGGCGGTTGGTGCCGAGCGAGTAGGCGAGCCGTCCGATGCCGAGCATCTGGCCGTTGATCGCCTGGACGAGGATCACCACGCCGGCGGCCCCGACGACGTAGCGCGCACCCTCCGACAGCCATGCCGGCTCGAGCTGGGTGACCACGCCGACGATCGGCGCCTCGATGTAGGTGGTGCCCAGCGCGGTCTCGCCGTCGACCACCGGCAGCGCCAAGACGGCTGCGAGCGCCATCCCGATGTAGAGCGCGAAGACGCCGACGACCGCCACGCCGACGGTCCGCCGCAGCTGGCGGCGGCCGACGCGCAGCTCGCCGGCGAGCCCGGCCGCCGACTCGACGCCGGTCAGCGCGACCCCCGCGACGATCGCCGCGATCGCCAGGCCCTCCCAGGTCGGCGCGGCGCCAAGGTCGACCGAGTCGGCGAGCGCGGCGAAGTCGTGGTGCTCGATCAGCGACAGCGTGAGGATGGCCGCCGCGAGGACCGCGGAGGCGAGTACGCCGCGCAGGACCCAGCGGTAGCGCTCCGCGGTCTGGCCGCGGATGTTCGCCCAGGCGACCCAGCCGAGCGTCGCCGCGGCGACGGCGATCTCCGGCCCGGTGTGCGACAGCGGCTCCCAGAACACTCCGAGGTAGCCGGTGACCGCGACCGCGCCGAGCGCCATCACGATCAGGAAGTCGAGCAGGATCGCCCAGCCGGCGACGAAGCTCCAGAGCTCGTTGAAGGCGTAGCGCGAGAAGACGGCCGCCCCGCCGCGCTCGGGGTGCAGCGAGCTCGCCTCGAGGTAGCTGAGCACCGTCAGCAGCAGGAACAGCCCGGCCGCGGCGATCGCCAGCGGGGTCAGCGCGAGCGCGTCCTTGGCGACGATCCCGAGCGCGAAGTACAGCGACGATCCGACGGCGCCGGCGGCGATCGCGACGAGCGCCGGCGCGCCAAGGCCCCGCTCGATCCGCGCCTCGGCCCCCTCGGTGCGACTGCGCAGCTGCGACCGCACGCCCGTCACCGGACGCTGCGACCCACCCGCGCCGCCTGGCGTCCCGCTCAGCGTCGCCCTCCCCGGTCCCCGGCCCGGACCGCGATCCAGACGCGGGCGGCCCCGAGCGCGGTGAACAGCACCCCGACGATGAACCCGAGGGTCAGCGGACCGCCACCCGCTGAGAGCGTCGCCACGAGCACGGCGACGCCGACGAGGCAGAGCAGCCCGCCGAGCACCCGCTGCGAGACGGCGTAGGCGTCGTTCACCGGGCCGATGCTCCCCCGGCCCGCGCGGCGGATCCGCGCGAGGAGTCGATGATCACCCGGCACGGACGCTCGGAGAGCACCGTCTCGAGGGTGCGGCCGAAGAGCGACGTCCCGGTCCGCTTCGGCGGAAGCGCCATCACGATCGCCCGGGCGTGGATCTCGCGCGCCTCGGTGACGATCCGCCGGCCGGCCTCTCCCGCGCGCACCTTCTCCCAGTGGCCGGTGACGCGCCGCCCGCCGCGGACGCGGGCGGCGTCGATCGCCTGCTGGGCGCGGGCCTCCTGCGCGGGCATCGCGGCGTCGATCGGCAGGTTCGCGGGGACGGTGACCGTCACCAGCACATGGACTCCGCGCCGCCGCCGCGCGGCGAGCTTGACGGCCGTCGCGACGACCTGCTCGGAGTAGTTGGCGTCCTCGAAGGCGACCAGCACCGACTCGTACTCGACCTCGTGCTCGACGGCTGGCTGAGGCATCACCACCTTCGTCGTCGCGGTCAGGCTGAGCCCCTGGCGGCGGCGGTAGGTCACGTAGCTGGCTATTCCGACGGCGAGCCACAGGGTCCCGACGATCAGCGTCACGACGTTGAGGACGTTGACGACGAGGAAGGCGATCCCGGTGCCCAGCCCGCCGACCAGCGCGTAGAGCGGCAGCTCGCGCCCGGCGATCCGCAAGTTCCCGGGCCCCTTCCACGGCCGCGGATGGTCGGGCTCGCTGACGCGCAGCTTGAGCACGGACAGGTGGGCCATCGTGAACGAGAGCATCGCCCCGAAGGCGTAGATCGTGCCGAGGAACTCGGCCTGGCCCGGGAGGATCGTCAGGCAGGCGAGGAACCCGAAGGTGGCGATCGCCACGTAGGGGGTGCGGTAGCGCGGGTGCAGGGCGCGCAGCCGCTCGGGCAGCTGGCGGTGCTGGCCCATCGAGTAGGTCAGCCGCGAGACGCCGAGCAGTCCGGCGTTGGTGGCGATGAACAGGATCGTCGCGGCGAGCACGCCGACGTAGATCTCGGCCGCCCCCTGGAGCGGGCCGAGCTCGATGTTGGCGACCACGCCGAGGATCGGGTCGTCGGCGTAGCCGCCGTCCTCCTTGGACTGGGCGAGCTGGGTCTCGCCGTCGACCACCGGCATCGCCGAGAGCGCGACCGCCGGCAGGAAGGCGTAGATCGCCACCACCGCGGCGACGACCGCGCCCATGCCGCGTGGGATGGTGCGGCCGTAGTCGCGCGCCTCCTCGGCCATGTTGGAGATCGTCTCGATGCCGGTGTAGGCGACCATGCCGACAGGGATCGCGATCAGGAAGTCGCTCAGCGTCGGATAGGTGCCGAAGTCGACGTTGGAGGTCAGCGTGTCGGGCGAGAAGACGAGCACCAGCCCGACGATCACCAGCAGCACCTGGGTCAGGAAGTCGGCGAGGGCGAGGAAGACGTTCAGCGCGGCCGACTCCTTGACGCCGACGACGTTGATCACTCCGAGCACGATCACGACGGCGATCCCGACGACGATGTCGGCCGGGCTCTCGCCGAGCGGCGCCCAGAACACGCCGAGGTAGTGCGGCAGGAAGAACGCCGAGATCGCGACGGTGATGATGTAGTTGAGCATCTGGCCCCAGCCGGCGAAGAAGGACCAGAACTCGTTGAAGGCGCGCCGAGCGAACGACGACGAGCCGCCCGCCTCGGGGTACATCGTGGTCGCCTCGGTGTAGGTGGCGGCGGTGCAGACGAAGATCAGCCCGGCGATCAGGAAGACGACCGGCGTCATCCCGAGCGCGAAGACGGCGACCAGGCCGAGCGCGTAGTAGATCGAGCTGCCGACGTTGCCGTAGGCGGTGCTGAACAGCGCGCCCGAGCCGAGTACGCGCTCCAGCCCGGCGGCCTTCGGTCTCCACTCGGCCATGACGCGGGAAAGCTACTCCTGTCGCGGACGTGAACACAGGGACTGACGCGCCGGATGCGAGACTGCCCGCATGGGGGTCCCGACCGTCGTCTCCGACCGGGTCCGGCTGCGCCCGCTGACCGACGCCGACGTCGAGGCGCTGCTGCCGGCCGTCCACGAGCCCGGGATCGCCGAGTGGTGGGGCGACACCAGCGACCCCGACCACCAGCGCGAGGGGTTCCGCAACGGCGGCGCGGCGTTCGCGATCGACATCCCCGCTGGCGAGCTCGCCGGCTGGCTCTGCTTCCACGAGGAGACCGAGCCCGACTACCGCGAGGTCTCCTTCGACATCCTCCTGCTGCCGGCCTGCCAGGGCCGCGGCCTCGGCGCCGACGCCCTCCGCGCCGCGATCCGCTGGTTCGCCGCCGAGCGCGGCCACCACCGCTTCACGATCGACCCATCGGCGGCCAACGAGCGCGCCATCCGCGCCTACGCCTCGGTCGGCTTCAAGCCCGTCGGCATCCTCCGCCGCGCCGAGCGCGCCCCGGACGGCCACTGGCGCGACGGCCTGCTGATGGATCTACTGATCGACGAGCTGCGCTAGGCGGGCCCCGCACGACGACGGGCCGCCCGGAGGCGGCCCGTCGGTGGAGCGGAGCTTCCTGTCGGCTAGACCAGGAAGGGGATGATCAGGATGGCCACGATGTTGGCGACCTTGATCATCGGGTTGATCGCCGGACCGGCGGTGTCCTTGTAGGGATCGCCGACGGTGTCGCCGGTGACCGACGCGGCGTGGGCCTCGGAGCCCTTGCCGCCGAACTCGCCGTCCTCGATCAGCTTCTTGGCGTTGTCCCATGCGCCGCCGCCGGAGGTCATCGAGACCGCGGCGAAGAAGCCGACGACGATGACGCCGATCAACAGGCCGCCGAGCGCCTGGTAGCTGAGCAGCCCGACGACGACCGGGATCACGATCGGGATCAGGGCCGGCAGGATCATCTCCCGCTGAGCGGCCTGGGTCACGATCCGCACGCACTGGGCGTAGTCCGGCTTCTCGGAGCCGTCCATGATGCCCGGCTTCTCCTTGAACTGGCGCCGGACCTCCTCGACCACGCCGCCACCGGCACGGCCGACCGACTCGATCGAGAGCGCCGAGAACAGGTAGACCATCATGCCGCCGATCAGCAGGCCGACGAGCACCTCGGGCTGGGAGATGTCGAAGCCCCTCAGAACCTCGAGCTTCTTGTCCGCCTCCTCGGTGAGCTCCTCCACGAATGCCGCGAACAGCACGAGCGCGGCGAGCACGGCGGAGCCGATCGCGTAGCCCTTGGTGACGGCCTTGGTGGTGTTGCCGACCGCGTCGAGCGGATCGGTGACGTCGCGGACCTCCTGCGGCAGCTCGGCCATCTCGGCGATGCCGCCCGCGTTGTCGGTGATCGGGCCGAACGCGTCGAGGGCGACGATCAGGCCGGTGAGCGACAGCTGCGCCATGACCGCGACGCCGATGCCGTAGATGCCGCCGAGCTCGTTGGCGACGAGGATGCCGATCGCGATGACGATCGCCGGAGCGGCGGTCGCCTGGAAGCCCTGGGCGAGGCCCTGGATGATGTTGGTCGCGTGACCGGTCTCCGACGCCTTGGCGGTGCTGCGCACCGGGCGGAAGCGCGTCGAGGTGTAGTAGTCGGTGATCACGAACAGCAGCGCCGTGATGCCGATGCCGATCAGGGTGCAGAACCAGATGTCCATGCCCGACGGCGCGCCGTCGAGACCGCCGGTCAGCAGGTTGGAGGCGTCCGGGATGAAGCTGAGGTCGTCCATCAGCCACAGCGAGACGGGCAGGAACGCGGCCGCGGCGATGACGCCGGAGACGATCAGGCCCTGGTACAGCGCGCGCTCGACGTTGCCGGCGGCGCTGCGAACGGCGTAGGTGCCGATGATCGAGGCGAGGATCGAGACGCCACCGATGACCAGCGGATAGACGGCGACAGCGTCGATCTGCTCGAAGGTCAGGACGCCGAGCAGCATCACCGCGACGGCGGTGACCGCGTAGGTCTCGAACAGGTCGGCCGCCATGCCAGCGCAGTCGCCGACGTTGTCGCCGACGTTGTCGGCGATCACGGCCGGGTTGCGCGGGTCGTCCTCGGGGATGCCCGCCTCGATCTTGCCGACGATGTCGGCGCCGACGTCAGCGGCCTTGGTGAAGATGCCGCCGCCCAGCCGGGCGAAGACCGAGATCAGCGAGCCACCGAAGCCGAGACCGATCAGCGCGTCGATCGCGTCCTTCTGATCGACGTCGAACAGCCTCAGGATCCCGTAGTAGCCGGCGACGCCGAGCAGCGCCAGGCCGGCGACCAGCATGCCGGTGACCGCGCCGCCCTTGAACGCGACGTTGAGCGCGTCGCCGATGCCACCACGGGCCGCCTCGGCGACACGCGAGTTGGCCCGCACCGACACGTTCATGCCGATGAAGCCCGCGGCGCCGGAGAACACACCGCCGATCACGAAGCCGATCGCGGTCTCGATGTCGATCGCGATCGCGAGCAGGATCGCGAGGATCACCGCCACCACGGCGATGATCTGGTACTGGCGTGTCAGGTAGGCCTTCGCGCCCTCCTGGACGGCGAACGAGATCTCCTGCATGCGGTCGTTGCCGGGAGACTTCGCCAGCAGCCACTTGGTCGTGGCGAGGCCATATACGACGGCAGCGCCCGCACAAGCGAGCGCGACGATCACGCCGTAGTCGGTTAGAAAGTCGGTCAAGGGAGTCCTCCGTATGGGTCTTCGGTATCGGGCCGGCGCAGGGGCCGCGCGTGCGACAGGCGCGAGTTTGCTGCACCTGCAGCAGCCGCCCGGTCGAAAAGCGCGGGCAGTCTATCGGCCGTGCCGGCGAAATGCGGTCAGATCAGGTTCCGGGTGGCGTCCAGATCTTCGAACGGGCCTTCGCGCGCTCCTCGGCGGCGGGATCCCCGGGCGCTCCAGCGGGGCCGTCTGGCCCCGCCCCCGGGGCGGCGGCCGGCCCGCCCGCAGCGGGGTCCGGAGCCCCGGCCTCGCCGCCGGGCGGGCCGCCGCCCGCCTCGCGGGCGTAGACCATCTGGAGCTGGCTGAGCGCCGGCTGGATCTGCTCGACGACCTCCGGCGGGCAGAGCGGCAGCAGCGCCCGTACCGCCTCGATCGCCAGCTGGGCCTGGGCGATGTCGCGCCCCGCGCCCGGGTCCTCGCCGGGCGCCGGCGCGACGCCGAGGCGGCGCGCTCCGAGGTTGACGAGCGTCACGACGGTCTGGACGACGACCTCCTCGACGCGGATGTTGCGCATCTGGTCCTCGAGCGCGGCGCGCAGCTCCTCCTCGCTGGGCTGCCCGCCCGGTCCGCCGGGCCCTCCGGGGCCCCCTGGTCCAGCCTGTCGATCGGTCATGCAGTCACCTCCGGGTTCGCGTAGGTGCGCGCCGCGGTCTCGACCTCGGCGGCGAACACCTCCTCCATCGTCGCGCCCGCCGCCAGCGCGCGGCGCTGGCGCTGGGCGCCGTTCTCGCCGGGCACGTAGGGCTCGATGCCCAGCTCGGCGCGCGCCGGGGCCGTCCAGGCCGCCAGCCGCTCGCCGATCGCCGCCGCGGGATACTCCTCGAGCGTCTCGAGGTCGATCATCCGGCCATCGAGGCCGTGGCGGATCGCCCGCCAGAAGTTCTCCTCGACCAGCCGCCCGGCCGGGTCGGCGAACGGCACGCCGGCGTCGTGGTCGAGCGCCGCCTGGGCCGCGCACGCGACGATCGTGCCCGCCAGCGCGGTCGCCGAGGCGGCGTCGGACTGGGCGTCGCAGATCCGCACCTCGACGGTCCCGAACGCGTGGTGGGGCCGCACGCTCCACCACAGCTGGGTGTGCTCGACGATCGAGCCGGTGCGCACGAGCATGTCGACGAAGTCGGCGTAGGTGCGGAAGTCCCCCCAAGGATCGGGGACGCCGCAGCGCGGAAAGCTCTTGGTGAAGATCTGGGTGCGGGCGGTGTGCAGTCCCGAATCGCGCCCGTCGAGGAACGGCGAGTTCGCCGAGAGCGCCAGCAGCTGCGGCAGCAGCGGACGCAGGCGGTCGCAGACCGCGATCGCGCGGTCGGCGCCACGCACGCCAACGTGGACGTGGAGGCTGAAGGTGTTGTTGCGCCAGGCGACGTACTTGAGGCCGTCCTCGACGCGCCGGTAGTGGTCGGTGTCGATGATCCGCTGCTCCTGCCACGGGCTCCAGGGGTGGGTGGCGGTGGCCGCCAGCCGCGCGTCCTGGGCGCGGGCGAGCGCGAACAGCCGCGAGCGGCGCTCGCGCTGCGCGGCGACGGCGGCGGCGAACGTCTGTCCACGACCGGAGCGGATCTCGATCTCGGACTCGATCAGCTCGCCGGCGACCGACTCGGCGAGCAGCTCGTCGGCCTGGGCGGCGCCCGACAGCTCGGCGTAGCGCTGGGCGAGCGACAGGCTCGTGGGGTCGAGGATCTGGAACTCCTCCTCGAGTCCGACCGTGAAGTCCTCGGAGGCCTCGAAGACCTCGCGCGCGCGGGCCATGTCCAGCATGGTCAGGTCAGGTAGAAGTAGAGCGCGTACAGCAGGTCGACCGCCGGGCTGGAGGTGTGGACGGTCACCTCCGGCGGCACCTGCAGCAGCGCCTCGGAGTAGTTGAAGAGGATCCGCACCCCGGCTTCGACGAGCTGGTCGGCGACGCGCTGGGCGGCCGCGGTGGGCACCGCGATCACCCCGACGACGATCTCCTGTTCGCCGACGACCTGGCCCAGCTCCGCGACGGGCCTCACCTGGAGCTGCTCGTTGATCGGGGTGCCGATCTTCGCGGGATCCTCGTCGAAGATCGCGACGACCCGGAAGCCGTGGTCGGCGAAGATGTCCGACCCGGCGATCGCGCGGCCGAGGTGGCCGGCGCCGACGAGCGCGATGTTGTGCTGGCCGGCGGTGCGCAGGATCTTGCGGATCTGCGCGACGAGCGAGTCGACGTTGTAGCCGACGCCGCGCTTGCCGAACTTGCCGAAGCCGGAGAGGTCGCGCCGGATCTGGGTCGAGTTGACGTGGGTGTAGTCGGCCAGCTCCTGGGAGCTGATCGTCTCCTTGCCCATCTTGCGCGCCTGGGTCAGCACCTGGAGGTAGCGCGAGAGGCGGGCCGCGACGCCCAGCGACAGGCGCTCGCGGACGTCGCCGTCAGCGGCGGCGATGTCGCGGAGAGAGGGCTCGACGCTCACGGTCCGGCAACTCTACCGAGCAGCCGCTCGATCTCGGGTCCGTCGACGCCCAGCTCGCATGCCTCCTCGCCCGCGACGGCGACGACCGGGATGCGCTCGCCGTAGCGGCGGTGCAGCACGGGGTCCACCGACACGTCGACCTCCTCGACCGCGAATCCGAGCCGTCCGGCAAGCGCGGCGAGCTCGGCGCGAGCGTCGTCGCAGAGGCAGCAGCCCGGCTTGCCGTAGAGCGTGACGGTCGTCATCGGACCAGCCGCGCGGCGGCGTCGAGGTCGAGGTAGCCGGGGTAGGCGACCGGCTCGCCGAAGCGCGCGGCGGCGGCGATCATCGCCGCGTTGTCGGTGCAGAGGGCGAGCGGCGGCGTCCAGAGCCGGGCGCCGATCCGCTCGCAGAGCGCCTGGGCGCCGGCCCGCAGCGCGGAGTTCGCCGCCACACCGCCGCCGAGGGCGACCCGCTCGACGCCCTCGCGCCGGACCGCCTGCTCGAGCCGGACGAGCAGCGCATCGGCGATCGCCTGCTGGTAGGAGGCGGCGAGGTCGGCGCGGCGGGCGGCGGCCTCCGCCTCGCCGAGGTCGCGAACCCGGTAGAGCAGCGAGGTCTTCAGGCCTGAGAAGCTGAAGTCGAGGCCGTCGTCCGCGCCGGGCCGCGAGCGCGGGAACGCGAAGGCGGCCGGGTCGCCGTCGCGGGCCAGGCGGTCGACGATCGGTCCGCCCGGATAGCCGAGGCCGAGGATCCGCGCCCCCTTGTCGAACGCCTCCCCCGCGGCGTCGTCGAGCGTCTGGCCGAGGACCGCGTAGGAGGACGGCTCGTCGACCCGCGCCACGAAGGTGTGCCCGCCGCTGGCGACCAGGCAGAGATAGGGCGGCTCGATCGGGTCGGGCCGCAGGGTCGAGGCGACGACGTGGCCGTGGAGGTGGTCGACGGCGATCAGCGGCAGGCCGCGCGCCGCCGCGATCGCCTTGGCCGCCGAGAGTCCGACGAGCAGGGCGCCGATCAGCCCGGGCCCACGGGTGACCGCGACGGTATCGATGTCGTCGAGGTCGGTGCCGGCCTGCTCGAGCGCGTCGGCGACGATCGCGTCGGCGAGCTCGAGGTGGCGGCGGGAGGCGATCTCAGGCACCACGCCGCCATAGCGCTCGTGCAGCAGGCCCTGCGAGGCGATCGCGTTGGAGCGGATCTCCCCGTCGGCGGTCACGACCGCCGCGCAGGTGTCGTCGCAGCTGGTCTCGATCGCGAGGATCACCCGCCCGCCTCCTCCAGCGCGGATGCCGCGCCCGTCGCGGCCGCCGCGGTGCGCCACATGATCACCGCGTCCTCGCGGTTGTCGTGGTAGTAGCCCGGCCGCTTGCCGGCGGCGCGGAAGCCGTAGCCCTCATAGAGCGCGATCGCGCCGACGTTCGACGGACGGACCTCGAGCGTGTACTGCTCGCCGGGTCGGTCGGCGCGCTCGAAGAGGCGGTCGAGCAGCGCGCTTGCGATGCCCTGCCGGACGAGCCGGTCGTCGACGGCCACGTTCATGATGTGCCAGACGGTGTCGTAGCGCGAGCAGACGAGGTAGCCGACGACCCGTCCGCCCCAGGTCGCCGCCAGGCAGATCCCAGACGGCTTGGACCGCTCGAGCACGAACATCGCCAGCGACCACGGCGTCGGGAACGCCCGCCGCTCGATCGCGATCACCTGCGGCAGGTCGGCGTAGCTGAGATCGCGGATCTCCAGCGGCTCGGTCATCCCGGCCTCGCGACGGCATCGGGATCGCGCAGGTAGTCGGGCAGCACGGCCGCGGGAGCGACCGGCTCAGCGGCCGCGGCGAGCCGGCAGACGGCGAGCGCGGAGACCGCGTGGGCGGGCGAATCCGCGGGCGCGACGTCGATCCCGTCGGCGATGAGCTCGTCGCGGTAGCGCAGCGCGCCGTCGCCGACGGCCAGCGGGGCGGTCTCACACCCGCCGGCCCGCTCAGCGGCCGCGGCGGGCGCCAAGGCGACCGGGCCCCAGAGCGCGATCGGCGCGTAGAGCGCCGCGAACAGCTCGCCGCGACGGGCGTCGATCAGCGCGAGCAAAGGTCGGCCGGCCGCCGCTGGGACCGTCTCGCGGGCGCCTTCGGCGAGCGCCGCCAGCGAGGAGACCGGATGGACGGCGAGCCCGTTGGCCGACGCGAGCGCACGGGCGGTGGCGACGCCGATCCGCAGCCCCGTGAACGCCCCCGGGCCGATCCCGACGGCTACGGCGTCGAGGTCGCGCCAGCCGAGCCCGGCGGCGGCAAGGCAGCGGGCGGCCGCGGGCAGCAGCTCGGCGGCGTGGGCGGGCCGCTCAGCCAGGCGCGCCGGCGACGGGCGCTCCTCGAACGCGGCGCCGTCCGCCCTCACGACACACGCGGCGCTGGCAGCGGTCGAAGTGTCGAGGCCGAGAACGTTCACGGCGCCGCGTCACCTGCGCCGGCGCCGACCCGTTCGACGGCGATCCGCCGGCGGTCGTCGCCGGCGTGCTCGAGCGTCACCCGCGCTGCGACCCCGCCGATCCGCCCCGCTCCGACCGCCGGCCACTCGACGAAGCCGATCCGCCACGCCGTCAGGTAGTCCTCGAGCAGCGCCGGGTCCTCGCCGCCGAGCCCGTCGAGCCGGTAGAGGTCGAGGTGGGCGACCTCGACGCGACCGCCGTAGACCTGGCCGATCGTGAACGTCGGGCTGGTGACCGGCTCGGTCACCCCGAGCGCGCGGCAGGCGCCGCGGACGAACACCGTCTTGCCCGCCCCGAGATCTCCGGAGACGAGCACCACGTCGCCCGGGCGCAGCGCGGCAGCCAGCTCGGCGCCGGCGGCGGCGGTCTCCTCGGGGCTCGTGGTCTCGCGGGCCACCCCGCAAGTGTGACCGACGCCGCGCCGAGAATGCCGCCGCCGCTGCGCGTCAGGCGCTCAGCAGCTCAGGATCAGATGGAAGGGCTTGTTCTCGTTGACCGGGTTGCCCGCGTTGCCGTAGCTGACGGTGCGGACCTCGACCGCGTTCGCGTTGCCCGCCAGCGACGCGACCGACGCCGTCCCGGTGCCGGGCCCGGCCGCGCTGACGTCGCCGACGGTCGCCGCATAGACGCAGCCGCGAACGTCGCGATCGAAGGCCACGTGGTAGCGGCCGGCGGCCACGCGCGCCGCACCGGTCACGCCACGCCCGCGGGCGAGAACGCCAGCGCCGGTCACCACCGCGGTGTGGGAGAGCGCCGCGACCGGACCGAGCGTCGACTCCTTGATCGAGCCGCCGCCGATCGAGTCGGCGCGCAGCTTCGAGCCGTGCAGCGACCGCGGCTTGAAGTCGACGCCGGTCAACGTGCCGTTCTTGACGTTCTTGCCGGTCACGACGATCGCCGCGTAGCCGGTGCCGCCGAGTGCGACGAACAGCGCCAGCAGCGCTACCGCCAGCGCGGGTGAGGGAACGAGCCTGCGAAGCATCCGACGACCTCCTGATCCGGGAATGGTGCCCTGCTACCCCGTCAACCCGCCGTCGAAGCCCCGGTTGCTCTATGGCGCCCCCGCGCCACCCTCCTCGGCCAGCCGCTCGCGCAGCCGCGCCAGCTCGTCCGGGGCCATCGTGTAGCCGTGCTCGGGCTCGGGATAGCGACGGCTGCGGACCTCCTCGGCGTAGGCACGCACGCCGGCGACCATCTCGCCGCGGACGTCGGCGAACCGCTTGACGAACCGGGCGGCGTGGCCGTCGTAGATGCCGAGCAGGTCGTGCATCACCAGCACCTGGCCGTCGGTCGACGGGCCGGCGCCGATCCCGATCGCGGGGATCTCCAGCAGCGGCATCAGCGTGTCCGTGAGGTCGCTGGGGATCGCCTCCAGCACGATCGCGAAGCAGCCGGCCTCCTGTAGGCCGAGCGCGTCGCGGGCGACCTCGAGCGCACGGTCGGCGGTGCGGCCCTGGGAGCGGTAGCCGCCGAGCGCGGTCGCCGTCTGCGGAGTCAGCCCGACGTGGCCCATCACTGGGATCCCGGCAGCGACGATCGCGCGGGCCCGTTGGACCGAGGTGCCGCCGCGCTCGAGCTTGACGGCGTCGCAGCCGGCCTCCTTGACGAACCGCTGGGCGGTGGCGATCGCCTGCTCGTCGGAGACCTCGTAGGAGCCGAACGGCAGGTCGCCGACCAGCATCGGCGTGCGCAGCCCGCGCCGCACCGCGGCCGTCAGCATCAGCATCTCCTCGACCGAGACCGGCACCGTGCTCGGGTAGCCGAGCACCGTCATCGCCGCCGAGTCTCCGACCAGCACGACATCGACGCCGGCCTCCTCGGCCACCTGGGCGCCCGGATAGTCGTAGGCGGTGACCATCGCGATCGGCTCGCCGAGCGCCTTGTGCTCGGCCAGCGACGACAGCGTGACCGGCTTGCCCTTCGCCGGCGGAGCGGTCGCGATCTTCGGCCGGGCGCTCATGAGAGCAGCTCCGCGACGGCGTCGTCGACGGTGACGATCGCGTTGTCGGCGTCGACGTGGACGACGCGCGGCTCGTAGGCGTCCAGCTCGGCCTCGTCGTACTCGGCGTAGGAGACGACGATCACCCTGTCGCCGGTGTGCACGAGGCGGGCGGCCGCCCCGTTGACCTGCACCTCGCCGCTGCCGCGCTCGCCGGCGATCGTGTAGGTCTCGAAGCGGGCGCCGTTGTCGATGTCGAGCACGTGGACCTGCTCGTGCTCGCGGATGTCGGCGGCCTCGAGCAGGTCGGCGTCGACGGTGATCGACCCGACGTAGTTGAGATCGCTCCCGGTCACGGTCGCGCGGTGGATCTTGGACTTGAGCATCGTCCGTCTCATTGGGCTGGGGCTCCTTCTCCTGGGGCACCGGCGCGGGCGGAGGCCATCGCCGGCGGTGGGACGGTTTCGAGGACGGTGTTGTCGATCAGGCGCGCGCGACCGACGCGGGCGGCGAGCGCCAGCAGCGTCGGGCCGGCGACCGAGTCGGCGAGCGCGAGGTCGCCGGCGGCGCGCAGCTCGAGATACTCGGGCTCGATGTCGGCGGCGGCGAGCTCGGCGCGGGCGGCCGCGAGGATCGGCGCGGCGGCGGTCTCCCCGGCGGCGACGGCGCGCTCGGCGGCGGTCAGCGCGCGATGCAGCGCGATCGCGCGCTCGCGCTCGGCCGGCGTCAGGTAGGCGTTGCGCGAGCTGAGCGCCAGGCCGTCGGGCTCGCGGACGGTCGGCAGCGCCTCGATCCGGACGGGCAGGTCGAGATCGCGCACGACGCGACGGATCAACGCGACCTGCTGGGCGTCCTTCTGGCCGAAGTAGGCGACGTCGGGCGCGACGATGCTCAGCAGCTTGGTAACGACCGTCGCGACCCCGTCGAAGTGGCCGGGTCCGCGTCGCTTCGGATCGCCGCACAGAACCTCGGCGATGCCCCCGCGCACCGAGACGGTGGTCGCGAAGCCGTCCGGGTAGATCTCGCCGACCGGCGGGGCGAACAGCAGGTCGACGCCGGCCTCGGCCGCCAGCTCGGCGTCGCGCCCCTCGTCGCGCGGGTAGGCGTCGAGGTCCTCGCCGGCGCCGAACTGCGTCGGGTTGACGAACAGCGACACCACCACCGCGTCGCAAGCCTCGCGCGCCGCGCCCATCAGCGCGAGGTGGCCGGCGTGGAAGGCGCCCATCGTCGGCACGAGGCCGACCGTCTGGCCGGCGTCTCGGCGCGCCGCCAACGCCGCGCGCAGCTCGGCCACGGACCGCACCGTCCTCACGCCGCCACCTCGGGGGATGGGATCGGGGGGCTCGCGCCCCCCGGGCCCCCCGCCGGCGCCTGGCCGGTCGGGGATGGGATCGGGGGGCTCGCGCCCCCCGGGGCGCTCGGGGCGAGCGCGACCGTCGCGGCGACCAGCTCGTCGAAGAGGTCGAGCAGCTCGGGGGCGTGGCGGTCGACGGCGGCGCGCTGGCGGGCGACGGTGGCGCGATCGCCCCGGGCGACCGGCCCGGTCAGCGCCGCCTCGGGCCCGTGCTGGGCCCAGTTGTCGACCGTCCGGCGCACCAGCGGGGCGAGCAGCGACCGCGCGTCGGCGGGCGCGATCCCCGCCGCACCGGCGAGCCGCTCGGCGACCGACTGCAGGGTCACCAGGAAGTTCGACGCCACCGACGCGGCCGCGTGGTAGGCGGCGCGCTCGGAATCGGAGACCTCGATCGCCGTCATGCCGAGCGCCTCCGCGAGCCCGTGAGCGGCAGCGAGCGCCTCGGGGGTCTTGCCCGCTACCGCCGCGCCGGCGCCGGCGAACGCCTCGGCCCCCTCCCCACCCGTGAACGTCTGCAGCGGATGTAGCCCGAAGGCGTGGCCGCCGGCCGCCGCGAGCGCCGCCAACGGAGTCGCGCCGCTGACATGGCCGACCCGGCGCGCGCCGGCCGAGGGCTGCCGCCCGAGCGCGGCGGCGGCCGTGGCGATCTCGCCGTCGGGCACGCAGAGCAGGACGACGTCGCCGGCCGGCGCCGCGCCGCGTCCGAGCGGCCCTTCGACCACGAGGCCGGCTTCGCGCAAGGCGCGGGCGATGGCCGAGCCGAGCCGGCCGGCTCCGACGATCGCCACGCTCGTGAGAGCGCAGCCGCGGGGTTTCGTTGCCTGGGGCATCGTCCGTTCCGGTCCACGAGGGGTACCGGTCGGTACTGGGGTCGACGGTCCACTCCCGGTCGGGTAGCGGCCGTGACAGCAAGGATAGCGCCGTCGCGACCGGCCATCCAACCGCCCCCCGGCGCGACTAGGCTTGCCGCCGATGTCATCGCCCGAGAGCAGGCGCGAGCAGCTGGTCGAGCTGTACCGCGAGGTCCGCGCCTGCACCCGCTGTCCACTCCACCAGACCCGCACCCAGGCGGTCTTCGGCGCCGGCAACGCAAACGCCGACCTGATGTTCGTCGGCGAGGCGCCCGGCCAACAGGAGGATCTGCGGGGCATCCCCTTCGTCGGACGCGCCGGCGGGCTGCTCGACGACCTGCTCGCCGAGAACGGCCTCGAGCGCGGCGACGTGTTCATCGCGAACGTCCTCAAGAGCAGGCCGCCCGACAACCGCGACCCCCACCCGGACGAGATCGCCGCCTGCAAGCCGTACCTCTACCGTCAGGTCGAGCTGATCGAGCCGACCGTCATCTGCACGCTCGGCAACTTCGCGACGAAGCTGCTGACCGCCTCGAACACCGGCATCAGCCGCGTCCACGGCGTCGCCCAAGACCATCAGGTCGGCGGCCGGGCGGTGCGGATCTTCCCGATCTACCACCCTGCCGCCGGCCTGCGCACGCCACGCGTGAAGGAGCTGCTGCGCGCCGACTTTGCGAAGCTGCCGGCGCTGCTCGCCGCCGGCCCGCCAGCGCAGCCGACCGCCGTCCCCAGCTCGGAACCGGCCGCCCAGGCCGACCCGCCGACGAACCTCCAGCCCGGTCTCTTCGACTGAGCTGCTCGACCGGACTCTTCGCACCTCTTTCGCCGCCGCCGTAATTCGGTCCTCCCAGCGCCGTTGGACGGGCAGACAACGACGCCCAACCCCAGGAGGACCGCAATGCTCGCCAAGATCAAGACCCATATCAACCCCGCCTCGGTGCTGGCCCTGGCCGCCCTGTTCGTCGCCCTCGGCGGCGTCTCCTACGCCGCGGCGACCATCCACGGCAAGAACATCAAGAACGGCACCATCACCACCAAGAAGCTCAAGAACGGCACCGTCACCAACGCCAAGGTCAAGAAGAGCTCGCTGCAGGCAAACCGCCTCACCGCCGGCGCCCGCAACGCGCTGAAGGGCAACGCCGGACCGCAGGGCCCGCAGGGCATCGCCGGTCCGCAGGGCCCGCAGGGAGTCGCCGGGACGGCGATCGCCTACGCCCAGGTCAACGACAGCTCGCCGTCGTACGTCACCCAGCGGACGAGCGGGTTCACCGGCCTGACCCGGCCGTCGACCGGCCTCTACTGCCTGGCTCCCGACGCACCGATCGTCGCCTCCTACTTCTCCGGCGGCGACTCCAACCGGCCGACTGTCGCCTCGGTCGAGTACGGCAACACCGGCACGCAGACCGACTCGCTGATCGTGCAGACACGCGGCGCGACCGTGAACTGCCCGCCCAACACCTACGAGGTCCGCACCTACCGCAACGGGGCGCTCGCCGACGACGTGGCCTTCACGTTCATCGTCCCCTAGCCGCACGGCCGCGCCACGACACCACGGGCCGGGGCCTCGCCCCGGCCCGTCGTCGTTCTCAGACCGACCGCGGGCCTTGCGCCGCGCCGGTCAGTACTCGATCTCGCGCAGCACGCGCGCGGGCGCGCCGGCGGCGATCGCGCGGGGAGGGATGTCGGTGGTCACGACGCTGTTGGCGCCGATCACCGCCCGCTCGCCGATCGTCACCCCGCTGGTGACCACGACGTTGGCCCCGCACCAGACGTTGTCGCCGATCCGCGTCGGCCCCTTGGTCGTGAACCCCTGCCACGGCACGGGCGTGTCGGGATCCTCGAAGCGGTGGGCCCCGTCGGTGACGAAGCAGCCGTTGGCGAACATGCAGTGCTCGCCAATCTCGACCAGCTCGACCGCGGCGACCATCACGCCGATGTTGAGGAAGCTGCCACCGCCGATCCGGATCCGGGCGGGGTCCGGGGCGGTCAGCCAGACGTTGGGCTCGAACATCACCTGCTCGCCCAGCTCGAGCCGGCCCTCGCGCAGCAGGTCGAGCACGCCGCCGTGGATCGGCCAGCGCGCGTAGGACCGCCGCCGCGCCAGCTCGTGGTGGAGCGCCGCCCGCCGCCACGGCAGCGAGTCGCGCTCGTACCAGCGCCACTTGCGCCACCAGGTGCGGGCCGCGTCGACGTCCACGCCGGCAGCTTCGCAGAGTGGCCGGCGACCGCAGGCGCACGGGACGACTCGAACATCCGTCCTGAGCCGCTTTCCATCTGTCCGGGGCGGCGGTACATTCGCCGGATCGACACCGGTCCGCGAGTGGGTTTGCGGGCCTCCAACAGGAGAGACCATGCGAACTCGCATCAAGCCCCCCTCCGCGGCGATGATCGTTGCCTGCCTAGCGCTCTTCGTGGCGCTCGGCGGCGTCGGCTACGCGGCTGCCACGATCAACGGCAAAGACATCAAGAACGGTACCGTCACCACCAAGAAGCTCAAGAACGGAACGGTCACCAACGCCAAGGTCAAGAAGAGCTCGCTGCAGGCAAACCGCCTCACCGCCCGCGCCCGCAACGCGCTGAAGGGCAACGCCGGACCGCAGGGCCCGCAGGGCGTGCCCGGACTCGCCGGCCTCGAGCAGATCGAGACTGCGGTCGCCCCCTCTGCGGGTGCCAGCAAGACCGCGATCGCAACCTGTCCCGAGGGCAAGCAGGTGACGGGCGGCGGCGTACGGACGTTGGCCGCGGAGGGCCTCGCCTTCGTCGACGAGTCGATCCCGCAGGGAAACAGCTGGTACGGCGAGGTTCGTACCGTCAACTCCGTCGCGCAGAACTTCGGCATCCGGGTGTGGGTGATCTGCGCCACCGTCAACCCATGACCCGCTGACCGCAACCCTCGGCCGCCGGCGTGTTCTGTCGGTAGGAACACGCTGGCGGCCCGCAGTTCCCTGCGCCGCCGGCCATCCGACCCCGAAAGCCGGAGGCATCACCTCTCATGAAGCGCATCCTGCGCCGGCGGCCGAGCCCTGCGCTCGCGGTCGCCGCGCTCGCACTGTTCGTGGCGCTCGGCGGCAGCTCCTACGCCGCCATCACCGTCACCAACTCAGACATCCGCAACAACTCGATCAGCGGCGCGAAGATCTCCAACGGCAGCATCGGCGCGACCGCGAAGCTGAAGGCGCGGACGGTCACCAACTCGCGCGTCAAGGCGCGCTCGCTGCGCGGCAACCGCTTCGCACAGGACTCGATCGGCGGCAACGCGGTCAAGGAGCAGTCCCTGGACGCGATGAAGCTCGGCACGGTGCGGGCGGCCGAGAACGCCGACGCGGTCGGCGGCATCGCCGTCACCGAGGTCGAGCCGTTCACGCTCGCGGTCGGCCAGGACCGCGGCGTCGCGACGGTCGCACCGTTCGCGATCACCGCCCGCTGCCGGGCGGTCACCGTCGACGAGGCCACCGAGCACGTCGCCGAGATCGTCGTCCAGACCAACCAGAACGGCGCCGCCGTCGCCGCCGAGCAGAACGTGCCGGTGCTGAACATCGGCGCGCTCGCTCAGCTCGTCGCCGCGCAGGCCGCGCCGGGCACGCCCGCGTTCGGTCAGACAGCGGGCATCGCGGTCGCCCCGAACGGCACCACCGTTCACAGCGACGGCCTCTACGCCGGTACCGAGGTCCTCGGAGCCGCGGCGAACCAGTGTCGCTTTGGCGGCTCGCTGGGCGTCGTCGCCGGCGCCTGACGCTCCCGCGCACTCCACGCCGCTCCAGACCGTCGCGCGAAGGATCGTTGGGGGTAGACCCCCAACGATCCTTCGCCGGCCCTGGAGCGCCGGCGGCTCAGGCGGCCGCCGCGACCTTCGCGCGCGGTGGCCGCCGCTTCTTGCGGACCGGCTCGGGCCGGTCGAGGATCTCGGCGAGGAAGCGGCCGGTGTAGGAGCCGTCGGCCGCGGCAACCTGCTCGGGCGTGCCGGTGGCGACGACCAAGCCACCCTCGTCGCCGCCTTCGGGGCCCATGTCGATCAGCCGGTCGGCGGCCTTGATCACGTCGAGGTCGTGCTCGATCACCACGACGGTGTTGCCCGCGTCGACCAGCCGCTGGAGCATCTCCAGCAGCCGCTCGACGTCGGCGAAGTGCAGCCCGGTGGTCGGCTCGTCGAGGATGTAGAGCGTCCGGCCGGTCGCGACCTTCGCCAGCTCGGTCGCCAGCTTGACCCGCTGGGCCTCGCCGCCGGAGAGCGTCGTGGCCGGCTGGCCGAGCCGGATGTAGTCGAGCCCGACGTCGTGCAGCGCCTGCAGCCGCCGCTTGATCTTCGGGATGTGCTTGAAGAACTCGACCGCCTCCTCGACGGGCATGTCGAGCACGTCGGCGATCGTCTTGCCCTTGAAGCGGACCTCGAGCGTCTCGCGGTTGTAGCGGCGACCGTCGCACTGCTCGCACGGCACATAGACGTCGGGCAGGAAGTGCATCTCGATCTTGATCTGGCCGTCGCCGCGACAGACCTCGCACCGTCCGCCCTTGACGTTGAACGAGAACCGGCCCGGCTTGTAGCCCCGGGCGCGCGCCTCCTGGGTCTTGGAGAAGATGTCGCGAATCGAGTCGAACAGGCCGGTGTAGGTGGCGGGGTTCGACCGCGGGGTACGGCCGATCGGCGACTGGTCGATGTTGATGATCTTGTCGATGGCGTCGAGCCCGGAGATCGAGCGGTGCGCACCGGGCCGCTGCTTGGTGCGGTGCAGGCGGTTGGAGACCGCCTTGTGCAGCACCTCGTTGACCAGCGACGACTTGCCCGAGCCCGACACGCCGGTCACACAGCAGAACACTCCGAGCGGCACCTCGACGTCGACGTCGCGCAGGTTGTGCTGGCTGGCGCCCTCGATCGCGATCGCCCCGGCCGGAACCCGCCGACTGGCAGGCACCGCGATCTGACGGGCGCCGGAGAGGAACTGCCCGGTCAGCGACCGCTTGACGCGCATCACCTGCTTCGGAGTGCCCTCGGCGACCAGCTCGCCGCCGTGCTCGCCGGCGCCCGGTCCGAGGTCGACGAGGTGGTCGGCGGCGAGCATCGTCCCCGCGTCGTGCTCGACGACGATCACCGTGTTGCCGAGGTCGCGCAGCCGCTCCAGCGTCGCGATCAGCCGCTCGTTGTCGCGCTGGTGCAGCCCGATCGACGGCTCGTCGAGGATGTAGAGCACCCCGACGAGGCTCGAGCCGATCTGGGTTGCCAGCCGGATCCGCTGCGCCTCGCCGCCCGATAGCGTCGCCGCCGCCCGGTCCAGCGACAGGTAACCGACGCCGACGTTGTCGAGGAAGCGCAGCCGCTCGTCGATCTCACGCAGGATCAGCCGCGCGATCTGACGCTCGGTCTCGGACAGGTCGAGCGCCTCGAACCACTCGATCGCCCGCCGGGCGGCCATCCCGGTCAGCTGGTGGATGCCGAGGCCGCCGACCTTCACCGCCAGGCTCTCGGGCCGCAGCCGCGCCCCTTCGCAGTCCGGACACGGCCTGACCGACATGTACTCCTCGATCCGCTCGCGCGAGTGCTCGGAGTCGGTCTCCTTGTAGCGGCGCTCGAGGTTGTTGACGATCCCCTCGAAGCGCGTCATGTACGACCGCTTGCGGCCGTAGCGGTTGCGGTAGGAGACGTAGATCTTCTCGCCGTCGGTCCCGTAGAGGAAGGTGTCGCGGACCTCAGGGTCGAGGTCTTGCCACGGGGTGTCGAGGTCGACCTCCCACTTCTCGGCGATCGCCTGGGTCATCTGGTCGTAGTAGTTGGAGGCGCTCGTCGACCACGGCAAGATCGCCCCCTCGCCGAGCGACAGCGACGGGTCGGGCACGATCAGCTCCGGGTCGATCTCCATCTGCGACCCGAGCCCCGTGCAGCGCGGACACGCCCCGTGCGGCGAGTTGAACGAGAACATCCGCGGCTCGAGCTCCGGCATCGAGGTGCCGCAGTTCAGGCACGCGAACCGCTCGGAGTAGGTGGTCGAGCGGCCCGGGCCGTCGTCGGATCCCAGCTCCTCGATGTCGACCATGCCGTCGGCGTGGCCGACCGCGGTCTCGACCGAGTCGGCGAGCCGCTTGCGCAGGTCGGTACGCATCACCAGCCGGTCGACGACGATCGAGATGTCGTGCTTGTAGCGCTTGTCGAGCTCGATCTGCTCGTCGAGGCGGCGCAGCTCGCCGTCGACCTTCACCCGCGTGAACCCCTCGGCACGCAGGTCGTCGAACAGCTTGCCGTACTCGCCCTTGCGGCCGCGCACGACCGGCGCCTGGACCATGAAGCGGGTGCCCTCGTCCAGCATCATCACCTGGTCGACGATCTGCTCAGCCGACTGGGCGGCGATCGGCTCGCCGCAGTTGAAGCAGTGCGGATGGCCGATCCGCGCCCACAGCAGCCGCAGGTAGTCGTAGATCTCGGTGACCGTGCCGACCGTCGAGCGCGGGTTGCGCGAGGTCGTCTTCTGGTCGATCGAGATCGCCGGCGAGAGGCCCTCGATCGAGTCGACGTCGGGCTTGTCCATCTGGCCGAGGAACTGGCGCGCGTAGGCCGACAGCGACTCGACGTAGCGGCGCTGGCCCTCGGCGTAGATCGTGTCGAAGGCGAGGCTCGACTTCCCGGACCCGGACAGGCCGGTGATCACCACCAGCGCGTCGCGCGGCAACGTGATGTGGAGGTCCTTGAGGTTGTGCTCGCGGGCGCCGGACACCACGATCGCATCGGCCGCACCGCTCGCACGAGTCTTCGCTGGAGGCACCTCTACGAGTCTACGTAGGCGAACGGACGTTCGCCTCGCGCCCCCCACCTCGCGCGTCCCGATGCGGAGTCCGCACCGGCTGGACGGCGCGAGCGCTCATCGACTGTCAGCCGACGGCGTCGGCGTACAGCTCGTCCAGCAGCGCGCCGTGGTCGGCGAAGCCCAGCTCGCTCTCCAGATGGGCGGCGACCTCCGCGCGCGGCCGTCCGTCGAGGACCAGGCTGTAAGCCACCAGCCGCGCCGCGGCGTCGTCGGGGCCGTCCTCTCCCCCGCCCTCGGACGCCGAATCTGCGCCAACCGCACCGTCCCGGCCGGCGGGCTCCGCGGCGGCCGTCGCCTCCGCGCGCTCGGCCTCGGCCCGCTCTGCCTCGGCGGCGGCCCGCTCGCGCTCGGCGGCCACCCGCTCGCGCTGAGCCTCGGCCAGCGCATCGACGCTCGCCCGCAGCTGCGCGGCCTCGCGCTCGAGCCGCTCGGCCACCTCCGTCAGACGCTCGATCTCCGCCTCCATAGGCGGCGGATCGTAGCCGGCGCGGCCGTGGCGCGAGCCGGCTCAGGCGCCGGCCGCCTCCAGCCGGTCGAGTTCCCCGCGCAGCTGCTTGATCTCGTCGCGCAGCTTCGCCGCGTACTCGAAGCGCAGCTCCTCCGCCGCCTGGAGCATCTCCTCCTCGAGCTCGATCAGCGTGCGCGCGAGCTGCTCGGCCGACATCCCCTCGTGGTCTGGGTCGCGTCGTCGACGGCGATCGGGCACCTTCGACTCGCCGGTCAGGAACTCGCCGATGTCGGAGATCCCCTTGCGGATCGTCTCCGGGGTGATGCCGTGCTCCTCGTTGTAGGCGGTCTGGATCGCCCGCCGCCGCTCGGTCTCCCCGATCGCCGTGCGCATCGCGGCGGACTCGCGGTCGGCGTACATGATCACCTTGCCCTTGACGTTGCGCGCGGCGCGACCGATCGTCTGGATCAGCGACGTCTCGCCGCGCAGGAACCCCTCCTTGTCGGCGTCGAGGATCGCGACCAACGACACCTCGGGCAGGTCGAGACCCTCGCGCAGCAGGTTCACGCCGACCAGGACGTCGAACTCGCCGAGGCGCAGCTCGCGGATGATCTGGATCCGGTCGAGCGTGTCGACCTCGGAGTGCAGATAGCGGACCCGGACGCCGTACTCGTTGAGGTAGTCGGTCAGGTCCTCGGACATCTTCTTGGTCAGCGTGGTCACCAGCGTCCGGTCGCCGGCCTCGGTGCGCGCCCGGATCTCGTTCATCAGGTCGTCGATCTGGTTGCGCGTCTCGCGCACCTCGACGTCGGGGTCGACGATGCCGGTCGGCCGCACGATCTGCTCGACCACACGCGTGGAGTGGTTGCGCTCGAACTCGCCGGGGGTCGCCGAGACGAAGATGATCTGCGGCGCGATCGAGAGGAACTCGTCGAACCGCTGGGGCCGGTTGTCGAGCGCGCTGGGCAGCCGGAAGCCGTAGTCGACGAGCGTCTGCTTGCGCGACCGGTCGCCCTCGTACATGCCGCCGATCTGCGGCACCGTCTGGTGCGACTCGTCGATGAAGCAGACGAAGTCGTCGGGGAAGAAGTCGACCAGGCAGTAGGGCCGCTCGCCGGGCTGGCGTCCGTCGAGGATCCGCGAGTAGTTCTCGATCCCGTTGCAGAAGCCCAGCTCGCGCAGCATCTCCATGTCGAACTGGGTCCGCTGGCGCAACCGGTGCGACTCCAGCGGCTTGCCCTCGGCCTCAAGGTCGCGGCAGCGGGCCTCGAGCTCGTCGCGGATCTCCACGACGCCGCGCTCGATCGTCTCCTGGTCGGTCGCATAGTGGGTCGCCGGCCAGACCGCGGCGTGCTCGAGCTGGCCGATCAGCTCGCCGGTCATCGGGTCGAACTCCGAGAGCTCCTCGATCTCGTCGCCGAAGAGGTCGACCCGATAGGCGGTCTCCGCGTAGGCCGGGAACACCTCGAGCGTGTCGCCGCGGACGCGGAAGGTGCCGCGCGAGAGCGCGGTGTCGTTGCGCGAGTAGCGGATGTCGACGAGCTTGCGCAGCACCTCGTCGCGGTCGACCGAGGCGCCGCGCTTGAACATCTGCATCATCGCGTCGTACTTCTCAGGCGAGCCGAGTCCGAAGATGCACGACACGCTGGCGACGACGATCGTGTCGCGGCGGCCGAGCAGCGCGGCGGTCGCGGCGTGGCGCAGCCGCTCGATCTCCTCGTTGATCGAGGAGTCCTTCTCGATGTAGAGGTCCGACGACGGCACGTAGGCCTCGGGCTGGTAGTAGTCGTAGTAGGAGACGAAGTACTCGACCGCGTTGGAAGGGAACAGCTCGCGGAACTCGTTGCAGAGCTGGGCGGCGAGCGTCTTGTTGTGGGCGATCACCAGCGCGGGACGTTGCAGCTGCTCGATCGTGAACGCCATCGTCGCGGTCTTGCCCGAGCCGGTCACGCCGAGCAGCGACTGGAAGCGGTCGCCGGTCTCGATCCCGGTCGCGAGCGCGTCGCGCGCGGCCGGCTGGTCGGCGATCGGCTCGTAGATCGAATTGAGCTCGAACCGTGGCACGGCGAACGACGCTAGCAGCGTCCGCGGCCGGCCCGGCGCCCCGGGGGTCCGGGGGCGCGAGCCCTCCCCGGCCGGCCAGGCGCCCCGGGGGTCCGGGGGCGCGAGCCCCCGGTTCTACAACCCGAGCTCGGAGGAGTAGTGCTCGCGGTACTCGCCGCGGCGCTCGGCGACGTTCTGGACGTAGTGGCGGGTCTCGGGGAACGGGATGTCGGCGCGCGGGTCGAATGCGTCGCGGCCGCCAGCCTGGGCGATCCAGCGGTTGACGTTGGTCTCGCCGGCGTTGTAGGCGGCGACCGCGAGCATCTCGTCGCCGTCGAAGCGGTCGAGCAGATAGCGCAGGTAGTAGGTGCCGTAGGCGATGTTCAGCTCGGGCGTCGCGAGGTCGGCCTGCACGAAGGCGGTGCCGCCGGAGTCCTGGGCGATGAAGTCGGCGGTGTCGGGCGTGATCTGCATCAGGCCGCGCGCCCCCGCGTGCGAGGTCTGGTCGCGGAAGCGGGACTCCTCGTAGATGACGGCCGCGACGAGCGCCGGGTCGAGCCGCTTCTCGGCCGACTGCTCGCGGATCACGTCCTCGTGCTCGAGCGGCAGCGTGATCTCCCGGACGGCGTCGCCGAGCGGTCCGAGCGCGCCGGCGGCCAGGGCGGCGGCCCCGCCGAGCGCGAGCGCGGCAAGGACGGCCAGCACACGCGTCCGCGCTGTCCGGGCACGACCAGTCCGCCGGCTGCGGGCCTGCCGGCTCGTGCGTGGTCGGGTGGCCGATGCGGACGCCATCTATCTATCCGGTGATCGTGGCAAGAGCCCTGGACAGCTCTGCCTTCAGCTCCTCGATGCCCCCATCGTTGCGGACGACGTGGTCGGCGCGCGCAGCCTTCTCCTCCTCGGACAGCTGGCGGCCCGCCCGCTCGGCGACGGCGGTGTGGCCACGTCCGCCGGCCCGCTCGGCGCGCAACGACTCCTCGGCCACCACCGCGATCGTCGCGTCGAAGGCCGTCTCCATGCCCGCCTCGAAGAGCAGCGGCACCTCCACGACGGCGGCGATCGGTGGCGCGCTGGCGGCGTCGGTCTCCGCCCGCCACGCGGCGATCCGCGCTCCGACGCGCGGCCACAGCAGGCCCTCCAGCCAGGCACGGTCCTCCGGCTCGCCGAACACCCGCCCGGCGACCGCCGAGCGGTCGACCGCTCCGGCGCCGTCGAGGACCTCGTCGCCGAAACGCGCCACGAGGGCGTCGCGCACTTCCCGTGAGCCGAGCAGCTCGTGAACGACCGCGTCGGCGGAGAGCGTCGCCGCGCCCAGTCCGGCGAGCGCGGCGAGCGCGGTCGACTTCCCCGAGCCGATGCCCCCTGTCAGGCCGACGAACGGAACGCGTCCGCCGTCGGCCGGCCCCACCTCAGGCCTCTTTGCTCTCGGACCCGTCGTCGGCGTCGGCGGCCGCGTCGGCCGCGGGCTCGTCATCGGCGGGCGTCGCCTCTGCCTCTGGCTCGGCCGGTGTCGCCTCGGCCTCGACCTCGGCGGGCGACTCCGCCGGAGTCTCGGCGTCGGCAGCGTCGACGTCAGCCTCCGCGACCTCAGGGTCGGCGACCTCAGCCTCCGCGACCTCGGTCTCGCCGGAGGTCTCGGCCTCGGCCGGCGCCTCGTCGACGGCGGCGGCGTCCTCGGCGAGCGCCTCGACCTCGGGCTGCTCGTCGTCGGCGTCCTCGGAGGTGGCGACGACGACCGCGCGCAGATCCTCCGCGCCGGTGACGGTCGGCCCGGCGAACATCTCCTCGGTGATGCCGAGATCCGGCACCCGGCCGAGCGTGCTGCCACCCGCGCTGGGGGGCGGCTCGTTGCCGGCGACGCGCTTCATGCTGAGCGACAGACGACGCCGCTCGGAGTCGATCTCGAGCACCTTGACGCTGACCGTCGCGCCGGGCTCGACGACCTCACGCGGGTTCTCGACGTGGTGGTGGGCCAGCTCGGAGATGTGCACCAGGCCCTCGACGCCGTCCATGATCTCGACGAACGCGCCGAAGGTGACGACCTTGGTGACCTTGCCCTCGAGCTCGTCGCCGATGTTGTAGGTGTCGACGACCCGCTGCCATGGATCCTCCTGGGTCTGCTTGAGCCCCAGGGAGATGCGCTGGCGGTCGCGGTCGATGTCGAGCACCTTGACCGGGACCGTGTCGCCGATCGACAGGATCTCCGACGGGTGGTTGACGTGGCTCCACGACAGCTCGGAGATGTGGATCAGCCCGTCGATGCCGTCGAGGTCGACGAACGCGCCGAAGTCGACGATGTTCGAGATCGAGCCCTCGACCACCTGGCCGGGCTGCAGGCGGTCCAGGATCTGCTGGCGGACCTCCTTGCGCTCCTCCTCCAGCACCGCGCGGCGGGAGAGCACGACGTTGTTGCGCGACCGGTTGAGCTCGATGACCTTGCACTCGATCTTCTGGCTCATGAACTCGTCGAGATCCTGCACCCGCCGGATGTCGACCAGCGACGCCGGCAGGAACCCGCGCACCCCGAGGTCGATGATCAGGCCGCCCTTGACGACCTCGATCACGTTGCCCTCGACCGGCTCCCCGGACTCGGCCGCCGCCTCGATGCGCCGCCACGCCTTCTCGAAGCGGGCGCGCTTCTTCGACAGCACCAGCCGGCCGTCCTGATCCTCCTTGGTGAGGACCAGCGCGTCGACCTCCTCGCCGAGCTCGACCTCGTCGTTGGGATCGACGGACTTGCGGATCGACAGCTCGTTGGAGGGGATTACCCCCTCGCTCTTGTAGCCGATGTCGACCAGGACCTCGTCCTGGTCGATCCGCACGACCTTGCCGGTGACGACATCGCCCTCCTCGAAGGGGACGAGCGTCGCGTCGTAGTTGGGGACGATCTGGCCGTCGATCTCGAGCAGGAGTCCGTTGGATCCCTCGACGACAGTTGGGGTAGTTGGAGTTAGGGTCTGTGTATCAGTCACGCGACGGCGTAGGTTAGCGCCGCATCGGCGCCCCCGCTTCCCGCGCCCGTCCGCCTCCGATCACTACCCTGCCCGGCCTATGCCAGTTCGAGCCACCAAGCGCGGCGCCGACCGCACCCCGCTGTCGGGCGACTACGACGTCCTGATCTGCGGCGCGAGCTTCGCCGGGCTGGCGGTCGCGCGCGAGCTGGCGGGCACGCTGCGACCGGACGGAAGCCCCGCCCGGGTGCTGATGATCGACCGCTACGAGATCGGCGAGCGCCAGACCTCTGCCTGCGGCGTGCCGACCCGCTGGCTGGAGGCGCTCGACCTGATGGGCGCCCACCGCCAGACCTTCCCGGAGCTGGTCGTCAACACCGCGCACGGCACGTCGCGCTGGCCGCTGCCCTGGACCTTCTCGACCTTCGACTACCGCGAGCTGTGCAGGCTGCTGGCCGAGCAGGGCGACTGCGAGTTCGAGACCGCGAAGGTCAACGGCCGCAGCGCCGACACGATCCACACCGACCGCGGCGACCTCACCGCGCCGCTGATCGTCGACTGCCTCGGCTGGCGCCGCGTGCTGGCCGCCGACGGCGGCTACCAGCCCCCCGATGCGCCGCTCTCGCGCGGCCTGGAGGTCCATCCGCACGGCTCCGGGGACGATCTGGCGATCTGGATCGACCGCTCGGTCGTGCCCGCCGGCTACGGCTGGAGCTTCCCCGCGCGCGACGAGCTGCGGATCGGCGTCGGCTCGTTCGACCCCCGCTTCCACGTCAAGGACAACACCGTCAAGCTGGCCGAGGACCTCGGCTCCGAGGCGGTCCGCTATCAGGGCAACTGGATCCCGCACAAGCTGCGCGACTCCGTCGAGGACGGGATCTTCTTCGCCGGCGACTCGGCCGGCCACTGCCTGCCGCTGACCGCCGAGGGCATCCGCACCGCGCTGTACTTCGGCATCGCCTGCGGCCGCGAGCTGCGCGACGTCGTCGAGGGCCGCCGCACCCGCGAGCAGGCGCTCGGCTCCTACTTCGCCTTCAACGCCGCCCACGAGTGGAAGTACGAGTGGATGCTGCGCACCCAGAAGCTCGTGCCGCGCGTCCACCCGCCGCTGCTGGACCGCGTCGTGCGCGGGTTCCAGCGCCCATCGGTCGTCGGCTGGGCCTTCCGCCACTACTGGAACATCGCCTCGCCCGACATCGTCGGCCCCGCGCCCGCGAGCGCGGTCCGCGCGCCGGTCGCCACGGCGGCCTGAGCGCGGCGCGGCGCGCTACTTCGCCGCCAGCCAGTTCTCGCCGGCGCCGAGGTCGGTCTCCAGCGGGGGGTCCATCGCGAAGGCCCCGGCCATCTCGCGCTGGACGATCGCGCCGGCCGCCCCGACCTCGTCGGCGGGCGCCTCGAACAGCAGCTCGTCGTGGATCTGGAGCACCAGCCGGGTGCGCAGGCCGGCCTCGCGCAGCGCCCGCGTGCAGTCGACCATTGCCACCTTGATGATGTCGGCCGCGGTGCCCTGGATGACCATGTTGACCGCCAGGCGCTCGCCGAGCTGGCGCGTCTGGCGGTTGCGCGCACGCAGCTCGGGGATCCGCCGGATGCGGCCGAAGGCGGTCGCCGCGTAGCCCTGGTCGGTCGCCTCGGCGACCGTCGCGTCGATGAACGCCTTGACGGCCGGGAACCGCTCGAGGTAGCGGTCGATGAACTCCTGCGCCTCGCCCTGGGGGATCTGCAGCCGGTCGGCGAGCCCATAGGCGGACAGCCCGTAGACGATCCCGTAGTTGACCATCTTGGCCTTCGAGCGGGTGCCCGCGTCGACGGGGGCGTCGGGGTCGCCGCCGAGGATCCAGGCCGCGGTCGCGGTGTGCACGTCCTCGCCGCGGCGGAAGATCTCCTTGAGCACCTCCTCGCCGGCGATGTGGGCGAGCAGCCGCAGCTCGACCTGCGAGTAGTCGGCCGAGATCAGCCGGCAGCCGTCCTCGGCGACGAAGCAGGCGCGGATCTCGCGGCCGCGCTCGGTGCGCACCGGGATGTTCTGGAGGTTCGGGTTGGCGCTCGAGAGCCGGCCGGTGGCGGCGGTGACCTGGCTGAAGGTGGTCCGCAACCTGCCGTCGGGACCCCGCAGCTGGGGCAGCGCGTCGAGGTAGGTCGACTTCAGCTTGGTCAGCTCGCGCCACTCCTCGACCATCGCGACGATCGGGTGCTCGTGGCGGATCGAGGCGAGCACGCGGGCGTCGGTCGAGAAGCCGGTCTTCCCGCGCCGCTTCTTCGAGAGGCCGAGCTTGTCGAAGAGCACAGCGCCGAGCTGCTGCGGCGAGCCGATCGTGAACTCCTCGCCGGCGGCGGCCCAGATCTCGCGCTCGAGCGCGACCGCCTCATCCCCCACGCGCGTGGCGATCTCGCCCAGCCGCTCGACGTCGAGCCGCACGCCGGCGCGCTCCATCTCGGCGAGCACGTCGATCAGCGGCAGCTCGACGTCGCGCAGCAGCGGCGTCAGCCCGAGCTCTTCGAGCGTCGCGCGCTGGCGCGCGGCGAGCGCGTGGACGAGCACGGCGCGCTCGGCGGCCGCGACCGCGACCTCGCTCGCGCCGCGACCGTCGACCTCCGCCCCGAGGCCGAGGTCCGCGGCCAGCTCCTCGAGCGGGTAGGACCGCCGTGCCGGGTCGATCAGATAGGCGGCCACGAGGGTGTCGTGTACCAGCGGAGGCGCGGGCGGCCCGGCCGCGGACTCGGTCCCGGGGGCGGCCGCCCAGGTCGCGGTCGGCCGCTCGGAGACGGCCAGTGTCTTGAAGTCGTGGGCGGTCAGCGGCTGCTGGCCCCAGCCCGCGACCACGTCGGCGAGCGACTCCGCTTCCCCGACGAGCGCCTCGGCGCCGCCGGCGTGGGCGGCGAAGGCCAGCGGTCCCTCCTCGGCGAAGCCGGGCAGCTGGTCCTCGGGCGGCTCGGGCCGGTGCGCCCAGAGGGCGGCAAGCTCGCCGCCGATCCCCCCGAGCGCGGCCGGCGCGACGGTGCGGGCGCGGACCTCGAGGGTGTCGGTGGCCTCCGGCGTCGGCGCGGCGGCGTCACCCTCGCCGAGCGCCTCCTCGAGCCGGCGCAGCGGGTCACGCAGCTCGAACTCGCGGAAGGTCTCGCGCAGCCGCGCCCGGTCGGGCTCGGCGGCCAGCAGCGCGTCGAGGTCGATCTCGGCGACCGGCACCTCGCGCTGGGCGGTCGCCAGCCGCTTGGAGATCCGGGCGTCGTCGGCGTGGTCGGTGAGGTTCTGCTTGCGCTTGGCGCCGGAGACACGGTCGACGTTGGCGAGGATCTCCTCGAGCGTCCCGAACTCCTGCAGTAGCTGGGCGGCCGTCTTGTCGCCGATCCCCGGGACGCCGGGGATGTTGTCGGAGGTGTCGCCCTTGAGCCCGTAGAAGTCGGGGATCAGCTCGGGCGGGATGCCGTAGCGGTCGATCACCGCCTGGCGGTCGTAGATCTTGGTATCGGTGATGCCGCGGCCGGTCGCCATCACCCGCACGCCGTCCTCGATCAGCTGGAAGCTGTCGCGGTCGCCGGTGACGACGGTCACCTCGGTGCCGTGCTCACGCGCGCGGCGGGCGAGCGTGGCGATCACGTCGTCGGCCTCGAAGCCGTCGGCGCTGACGTTGAGGTAGCCGAACGCCTCGACCAGCGGCGCGAAGTGCGGGAACTGCTCACCCAGCAGGTCGGGCCGCGACGGCCGGTCGCCCTTGTACTCGGGGTAGACGTCCTTGCGGCCGGAGGAGCCGGCGTCCCAGACGACGATCGTCGGCTTCGGGCCGTACTCGGTCAGCAGCTTGACCAGCATCGACGCGAAGCCGAAGATCGCGTTGGTCGGCTGGCCCTTCGACGTCGCGATCGACTCCGGGAGCGCGAAGAAGGCGCGGTACACGAGGCTGTTCCCGTCGATCAGGAACAGCTCCCTGGGCTGCTGGCTGGCCACGGCGGCAGGCTATCTGCCGCGGCGGCCGGGCCGACGGGCTGCCCTCGATATGTTTCGTGGTCGGCCTTGTCCCCGACACCAGAGCCATGGCTATTCCAAGCGCACAGTTCTCCCTGACCCTTCGCGTCGAGCTTCCCCACGAGTCCGGGACGCTCAGCAAGGTAACCGCCGCGATCAGCAAGGTGGGCGGGGCGATCGTAGCCGTGGACACCGTCGAGGCCGGCGGCGACGGGACGATCCGCGAGATCACCATCGACTGCGAGAGCCAGGACCACCGCGGGCGGGTGATCAAGGCCGTCCAGGGCGTCCAGGAGGCGCGGCTGGTCGAGACGACCGACCGCACCTTCGAGCTGCACCGCCGCGGCAAGATCCACACCGGCCTCGCCGCGCCGCTGAAGACCCGTGACGACCTCTCGATGGCCTACACGCCAGGAGTGGCGCGCGTCTGCTCGGCGATCGCCGAGAACCGCCAGAAGGCCTTCAAGTACACGATCAAGGCGAACACGGTCGCCGTGGTGACCGACGGCTCCGCCGTCCTCGGACTCGGCGACATCGGCCCCGAGGCGGCGATGCCGGTGATGGAGGGCAAGGCGATGCTCTTCAAGGAGTTCGCCGACGTCGACGCCTTCCCGATCGCGCTCGATACCAAGGATCCCGACAAGATCGTCGAGACCGTCAAGCTGATCGCCCCGACCTTCGGCGGCATCAACCTCGAGGACATCTCCTCACCGCGCTGCTTCGACATCGAGCAGCGCCTGGTCGACGAGCTGGACATCCCGGTCTTCCACGACGACCAGCACGGCACCGCGATCGTCGTGCTGGCGGCACTGATGAACGCCTGCCGGCTGACCGGGCGCGACATCGCCGACCTGTCGGTGTCGATGGCCGGCGCGGGCGCCGCCGGCGTCGCCTGCGCGAAGATCATGATGGGCGCCGGGATCACCGAGTTCGTCGCCTGCGACCGCTTCGGCGCGATCCACACCGGCCGCGAGGACTACCAGTCCGGCGCGATGAACGCTCCGAAGCGCTGGCTGGCGGAAAACACCAACCAGGCCTGCCGCGACGGCTCGCCGGCCGAGGTCCTCGAGGGCACCGACCTGTTCTGCGGGCTGTCGGGACCGGGGATCATCACCGCGAAGGACCTCCAACGGATGAACCCGGACCCGTTCGTCTTCGCGATGGCCAACCCGGTGCCGGAGGTCCGGCCCGAGGACGCCGCTCCCTACGTCCGGGTGATGGCGACCGGCCGTTCCGACTACCCCAACCAGATCAACAACGTGCTGGCCTTCCCGGGCATCTTCCGCGGCGTGCTCGACGTGCGGGCGCGCAAGATCACCGAGGAGATGAAGATCGCCGCCGCCGAGGGGATCGCCGCGACGATCGACGACGAGGAGCTGACCGAGGACTACATCGTCCCGTCGGTCTTCAACCGCGACGTCGTGGTCGAGGTTGCCCGTGCGGTCGCCGCCGAGGCCGAGCGCGACGGCGCGGTCCGCCTCGACGACCAGACCGGCGAGCTGAGCCTGCCGGCCTGATCCGCCAACCGCCCCACCGTCGCGCGCGTATGGTGGTCTAGATGAGGATCACCGTCACAGGCGCCACCGGCGCGCTCGGCCGTCCGCTGGTCGACGCCCTGCTCGCCCGCGGCGACGAGGTCACCGTGCTCACCCGAAACCCGCCGAAGGCCGAGCGGTCCCTGGGCGGGCAGGTCAACGCCGTCGCCTGGCCAGACCCGAAGGCCGTCCCGGCGCCGGCCGAGGGGCTGGCGGGCCGAGACGCGGTCGTCCACCTGCTCGGCGAGCCGGTCGCCCAGCGCTGGACCGACGACGCCCGCGCCGAGATCCGCGACTCGCGCGTGCTCGGCACGCGCCACCTCGTCGCGGGGCTGCGCGCGTTGGGCGACGCCGACCGGCCCGCTGTGCTGGTCTCCCAGTCCGCCAGCGGCTGGTACGGCCCGCGCGGCGACGAGCCGGTCGCCGAGGACGAGCCGTCCGGCGACGACTTCCTCGCCCAGGTCTGCCTCGAGTGGGAGGGCGAGGCCCGCGAGGCCGGCGCGCTCGGGGTCCGCGTCGCCCTGACCCGCACCGGCGTGGTGCTGTCGGACTCCGGCGGCGCGTTGGAGAAGATGCTGCCGCCCTTCAAGGCGGGCGTCGGCGGCCCTGTCGCCGGCGGGCGCCAGTACGTGCCGTGGGTCCACACCGACGACGTCGTCGGCGCGCTGGTCTTCTGCGTCGACACGGCCGCCGCCGAAGGGCCGATCAACCTCACCGCGCCCCAGCCGGCGACCAACGCCGAGCTGTCGAAGGCGCTCGGCCGCGTGCTCCACCGTCCCGCCGTGCTGCCGGTGCCCGCTCTCGCGATCAAGCTGCTCTACGGCGAGATGGCCCAGATCGTCACCACCGGCGTGCGCGCCGTCCCGGCGCGGCTGCTGGAGCTCGGCTACGAGTTCCGCCAGCCCGAGCTCGAGCCGGCGCTACGGTTGGCCACCGGCAAGGGCTGACCCGGGGGCCGCGTCGGCGAGCCCGACGCAGACCGGAGCGACTCCCTGGATGTCACCGCGACGGTCGATCACGTACTCGCCCGCGGGGCCGTCGACCGCCGCCGGCCGTGCGGCGGCGACCACCCGGCGTCGGTCGGCGCCACCCTCCTCGACCGCCGCCAGCGCCCGGCGCATGGCCTCGTAGCCGAGCACGGCCTCGCCGCCGAGGTCGGGGTCGCCGGCCTCCTCGCGCAGCCGCTCCAGCAGCCGACGGCCGCGCGGCGGGAGCTCGTCCGCGACCGGCACCCCGGTCATCGCGCAGCCGGCGGCCGGCATCCCAGCGAGGCCAGCCGCGCGCGCCAGGGGCGGCCCGCCGACGACGGGGAGGTCCGGAAGCCTGGTGGCGATCGCGCGCAGCGCCTCGACGCCGCCCTCGTCGGCCGGGCCCACATAGAGCAGCGCGTCGGGCCGCGCCTCCTCCAGCTCGTCGATCAGCTCGGTCAGCTCCTCGGGCTCGTCCGACGGGACGCCGTCGGCGTCGCCGTCCTCGCCCTCGAGGTCGGGCGGCTCGAGCGCGTCGCGGTCCGGGGCGTCGCCCCGAAAGACGGTCGCCGGCCCATCGCGCAGCATCCAGAGCACCATCGTCTCCAGCTCGCGGTCGGCGATCCCGGCGCCGTGGATCACCGCCAGCCGCCGCACATCGCCGGCGCGCAGCGCTGCGACGATCGCACGCGCCGACTCGAGGTCGGACGGGACCATCCGGACGAAGTTGCGCCGGTCCCCCGGGTAGTAGCGCTCCGGCCCGGCGCGCGGGCGGCCGGGCGGTCTGCGGGTGTAGCTGGCGAGCCCGTCCGCCGGAGAGAGCTGGAGGATGCCGGCCCGGTTGGTGACCGGCAGCGACAGTGCCGACGCACCGCGGTCGAGCTCACCCACGTAGGCGATCGTGGTCTCGTCCTCGACCGCCCGCTCGGCGTTCTCCTCGACGGTGCCCGGGTCCCATGACTCGTCCTCGGGGCGCGTCGATGAGAGGACTTTCAGCTCGACGTCGCGCCCGTTGACCCGGCCCCCGGCATCGGCGAGGGCGGCGCGCATGCCGATCTCGGCGGCGGCGCCGGCCGCGGCGTCGCTGCCATGGCCGGGGAGGCTCGCATAGACGGTCATCCTGTCACCGACGACGCGTGTCGTCGGCTGCTCGCCCTCGCGGCCGCACGCGACGGCCAGGCAGGAGGCCGCGACCAACAGGAGCGAGAGAGCGCGGCGCACGGCCGCGAATTCTAGGCGGAGAGCGGCTACTGCTCGCCAGGTGAAGGCGGCGTGCCGTGGATCACCTTGCGGATCGACGGCATCGCAAGCTGAACGGCCACGGCGATGAAGACGAAGATCGCGATGATCGAGGCCGCGTCGAGCGCCTTGATGCCGAACGTCCAGGCGACGAGCCACACGACGAGTCCGACGGTGAGGGTGACGAGAACGATCATCTGCTTGGGCTCCTTGGGTGCGCGGCGACCGGATTGCGGCCTCTCCGGCGGGCCACACTACCGCAGCGGGCGGGCGATCAGCCGTCCCGGAGGGCCTCCGCCAGCTCCTCGACCACCGCTGCGACCGCGGCGGCGCCGTCCCCCGCCGCGCGGACGATCCTGCTCCCGACGATCACCCCGTCGGCGAGATCGCCGACCGTCGCCGCCTGCTCGGCGGTCGAGATGCCGAAGCCGACCGCGACCGGCAGCGCGGTCGCCGCGCGCGTGCGCTCTACGAGGTCGGCCAGCTCCGGCGCCAGCTCCGCCCGCTCCCCGGTCGTTCCGGCCAGCGAGACGGCGTAGACGAAGCCGCGCGCGTTCGCCCCGATCTCCGCGACCCGCGCCGCGGAGCTGGAGGGCGCGACCAGCGCCACGAGCGCCAGCCCGGCTTCGTCGCAGGCGGCCCGGACGCCGGCGGACTCGTCCTGAGGCAGATCGGGCACGATCAGCCCGGCCGCGCCGGCCGCGGCCGCGCGGGCGGCGAACGCCGCGGCGCCATCCACGAGCACGATGTTCGCGTAGACCATCAGCACGACCGGCACCCGCTCGGCGAGCGCCGCGCAGACCTTCAGCACGTCCCCGGGCGTCACACCCGCCTCGAGCGCCGCCGTGCCGGCGGCGTGGATGACCGGCCCGTCGGCGAGCGGGTCGGAGAACGGGATGCCGAGCTCGATCAGGTCGGCGCCGGCGTCGACCGCCGCCTCCCCGGCCGCCAGCGACTCCGCCACCGACGGGTAGCCGCCCATCAGGTAGGGCATCAGCGCCGCCCGCTTGCCGTGCCCGGCGAACGCGGCGGCGATCCGCTCGGCCCCGGTGGCCGCCCCGGTGGCGCTCACCTGCCCAGCACCTCGGCGAGATCCTTGTCGCCGCGCCCCGACAGCACCATGGCGTCGAGCCCGCCGGCGTTCGGGTTCTCCAGCAGCCACGCGAGCGCATGCGCCGACTCGAGCGCCGGGATGATCCCCTCGAGGCGGCAGAGCAGCTTGAACGCCGCGACGGCCGCCTCGTCGTCGACGGCCAGGTAGGAGACCCGGCCCTCGTCGCGCAGCCAGGCGTGCTCGGGACCGGCGCCCGGGTAGTCGAGCCCGGCCGAGACCGAGTGGGCCTCCAGCACCTGGCCGTCGGCGTCCTGCAGGACGGCCGTGAAGGCGCCGTGGAGGACGCCGCGGGCGCCGGTGGTCAGCGGTGCGGAGTGGCGGCCGCTGGCGATCCCCGCCCCTGCCGCCTCGACGCCGATCAGCTCGACCCCGGCGTCGAGCGCGAACGGCACGAACGCGCCGATCGCGTTCGAGCCGCCGCCGACGCAGGCGATCAGGCGGTCGGGCAGCCGGCCCTCGGCGGCCAGGATCTGCTCGCGCAGCTCCTCGCCGATCGTCCGCTGGAGGTCGCGCACCATCGCCGGGTACGGCGCCGGGCCGACGGCGGAGCCGATCACGTAGTGGGTGGTGCCCGAGTTGGCCACCCAGTCGCGGATCGCCGCGCTGACCGCCTCCTTGAGCGTCCGAGCGCCCGCCTCGACCGCCTCCACGCGTGCGCCCAGCAGCTCCATCCGCTCGACGTTGGGCCGCTGGCGGCGCATGTCCTCGGCGCCCATGTAGACGACGCACTCGAGGTCCAGCAGCGCGCAGGCGGTGGCCGTGGCGACCCCGTGCTGGCCGGCGCCGGTCTCGGCGATCACCCGGCGCTTGCCCATCCGCTTGGCCAGCAGCGTCTGGCCGAGCGCGTTGTTGATCTTGTGCGCGCCGGTGTGGTTGAGGTCCTCGCGCTTGAGGTAGACCGTCCCGCCGAGCTGCTCGGAGAGCCGCCGCGCCCGGTAGAGCGGGCTGGGCCGGCCGACGTAGTCGCGCAGCAGGCCGTCGAGCTCGGCGCCGAAGGCGACGTCCTCACGCGCCTCGATCCAAGCCGTCTCCAGCTCCTCGAGCGCCGGAATCAGCGTCTCGGGCACGAACCGGCCGCCGTAGGGGCCGAACTCCCGCTCGCGGTCGTCGGTCACGGGTCGGCCACCTCGACGGGGTCGGCCACCTCGACGGGATCGCTCACCTCGACGGGATCGGCGGCCGCGACGGCGCGAGCGAAGGCCTGGAGCTTGGCCGGATCCTTGCGGCCGGGCGCCGACTCGGTCCCGCTCGCGCTGTCGACCGCGAACGGGTGGGCTGTCGCGATCGCCGTGCCGACGTTGTCGGCGTCGAGCCCCCCCGAGAGCACGAGCGGAACGCCGCCGCGATGGTGGCGCAGCAGATCCCAGGCGAAGGGCTCCCCCGTCCCGCCGCGGCTGCCGGCCACGTAGGCGTCGACGAGGTGGTAGTCGGTCTGGAAGGCGCCGAGCCCGCGGACGCTGGCGGCATCCTTGACCCGGACCGCCTTCATCACCTTCGCGCCGGTCCGCCGCGCCGCCTCGCGGCAGTAGGCGGGCCCCTCGTCGCCGTGCAGCTGGAGGATCGTCAGTCCATAGCGGTCGGCGGCCAGCGCGACGTCGTCGAGCGTGGCGTTCACGAAGACGCCGGCGACCTCGGCCCGCCGGTGCAGCACCGCGCCGATCTCCTCGGCCGCGTCCGACGCGCAGATGCGCGGGCTCTCCGGCCAGAGCACCAGGCCGACCGCCCAGGCGCCCAACTCGACCGCCAGCTCGGCATCGGCCAACGAGGTGATTCCACACGTCTTGATCCGCGTCACGGCGGCAACGTTACGCGACGCGCGCGACCCGCCACACGACGCGGGCCCGCCGATGGCGGGCCCGCGATTCCTCCGGCGGCTCCGTGGGAGTGATCGAGCCGCTAGGGAAGGCTTGGCTGCTGCTGCTGGCGGGTGCTGTCCAGCGACGGCGGCCGCTTGCCCAGCTCGACCTCGACGGTCTTGCGCTCGTCGCCGCGGTAGAAGGTCACCTCGACCTCGTCGCCGGGCTCGTTGTCGGCGATCGCCGCGGTGACGTCGTCGGCCTCGCGGATCTCCTCGCCGTTGATCTCGACGATCAGGTCTCCCCCGGCCGAGATGCCGTCGCCGGTGGTGGTGCCGCCGGCGCGCAGGCCCGCCTTCGCCGCCGGCCCGTCGGTCACCACGCGCTGGATCAGCGCGCCGCGGTCGGCGCTGAGGTTGAGGTCACGCGCCAGGTTGTCGGTCACGCCGATCATCTCGATGCCGAGGAAGGCCCGCTCGACCTCCTGGCCCTTGCGCAGCGTCGGCAGCAGGTCCTTGACCGTGTCGACCGGCACCGCGAAGCCGATCCCGACCGAGCCCTGCGTGCCGCCGGTCGCGATCTGCGAGTTGATCCCGATCACGCGGCCCTCGGCGTCGAGCAGCGGGCCACCCGAGTTGCCGGGGTTGATCGACGCGTCGGTCTGGATGACGTTCTCGATCGTGAAGCCGTTGGGCGCCTCGATCTGGCGCTGCTTGGCCGAGACGATGCCGGTGGTCACCGATCGGGTGTAGCCGAACGGGTTGCCGATCGCCACGACCGGGTCGCCGACCTCGGCGTCGGAGCTGCTACCCAGCGGCAGCGGCTTGAGCTCGGCAGCGTCGGGATCGACCTTGATGACGGCGAGGTCGGTGGAGGGGTCGGTGCCGATCACCTCGGCCTCGACGGGCTCGCTGTCCTCCTCGAAGCGGACGCGGACGGTCTGGGCGTCGCCGATGACGTGCTCGTTGGAGAGGATCGTGCCGTCGCTGTCGATCACGAAGCCCGAGCCGGTGGCGGTGCCGCCGCCCTGGCTGTCGGGCAAGCCGAAGGGTGAGCTGGACGAGCTGGTGCTCTGGTCGGCTTCGATGAAGACGACGCCGGCGCCCTCGCTCTTGTAGATGTCGGCGACGGTGCGGCCGCCGTCGGCGTCACGCGCGACGGAGTCGGCGGCGTCGCGGACAGGCGTGCTCTCGCGCACGACGCGGGTGGTCTGGTCGCCGGTGTCGATCACGTCGGTCGCGATCAGCGCGGCGCCCAGGACGAGCACGACGAGCCCCCCGAGCGCCCCGGCCAGCAGAGTCGAGAACGGAGATGAGCGCTGTGGCGGGGTGTCGTTCATGCCAATAGTTGTAGGCGCGGTTGGTTAACGGTGACTAAAAGCCCTCAGAGCGCGGCGTCGCGCCCGTTGGGCAGCGCCGGCTCGTCGCGGCCGACCAGCGCCCGCACGGCGCTCTCGGGATCGTCGGCCCGCATCACCGTCTCGCCGACGAGGATCGCATCGACCCCGACGCCCTCCAGCTCCTCGATCTGCTCGCGCGCGACGATCCCCGACTCCGAGACCACGACCTTGCCGGCCGGCACGTCGGGCAGCAGCGCGAAGGTCCGCGCGACGTCGACCGAGAAGTCGGCGAGGTCGCGGTTGTTGATTCCGATGACGTCTGCCTCGACCGCCAGCGCCACCTCCAGCTCCGCGGGCTCGTGAACCTCGACGATCGCGTCGAGGTCGAGCTCGCGGGCGCCGGCGAGCAGGTCGGCCAGGTCGCGGTCGGGCATCGAGCCGACCACCAGCAGCACCGCGTCTGCTCCGGCCGCGCGGGCCTCGTAGAGCATGTACGGGTCGACGGTGAAGTCCTTGCGCAGGATCGGCAGCTCGGTGGTCGCGCGGGCCTCGCGCAGGTCGTCCAGCGAGCCGCCGAAATGGGCCTCCTCGGTGAGCACCGACAGCGCCGCCGCACCGCCGCGCTCGTAGGCGGCGACGATCTCAGCGCAGCTGGAGCCGGGGCGGATCGTGCCGGCCGACGGCGAGCGGCGCTTGTGCTCGGCGATCAGCGACGTGCCCGGCCGGGCGAGCGCCTCGGCGAAGGGTCGCCCGGCCGCCTCGCGGCGCGCGACCTCGCGCTCCAAGACCTCCAGCGGCACTTCCGCCCTGCGCCGCGCCACGGCCTCGCGGGTCGCGCGCACCAGCGCCTCCAGGCGCTCGGTCATCCGGCCAGCTCCCTCGTCCGATTCACGAAGCGCTCCATCGTCGCAGCTGCGGCGCCCGAGTCGATCGCCTCCTCGGCGATCCGGACGCCCGCCTCGATCGTCTCGGCCCGGTCGCCGACGTGGATCGCCGCGCCGGCGTTGAGGACGGTGAGGTCGCGCTCGGCGCCGGGCTCGCCGCCGAGCACCCGACGGGCGATGCCGGCGTTGCGCTCCGGCGTGCCGGCGGCGACGGCCTCCTGGGGCCAGCTGCGCAGCCCGACGCTCTCCGGCGTCAGCTTCGACGCTGACAGCGCCCCGTCGCGCAGCTCCACGACGTGCGAGGGACCCGACACGCTCAGCTCGTCGAGGCCGTCGTCGCTGGCGACCACCAGCGCGTGCTCGCAGCCCAGCTCGCCGAGTGCCGCGGCCATGAAGTCGAGGAAGCGCAGGTCCGAGACGCCGATCAGCTGGCGACGGGCGCCGGCCGGGTTGGTCAGCGGCCCGAGGAAGTTGAAGATCGTCCGCACCGCCAGCTCCTTGCGGACCGGGACGACGTGCCTGGTCGCCGGATGGTGAGCCGGGGCGAACATGAACCCGAACCCGACCTCCTCGATGCAGGTGGCGACCGCCTCCGGCGCCAGGTCGATCCGCGCACCGAGCGCCTCCAGGACGTCGGCCGACCCGGAGCGCCCGGTCGCCGAGCGGTTCCCGTGCTTGGCCATCGGGCAGCCGGCACCGGCCGCGACGAACGCCGCGGTCGTCGAGACGTTGAACGTCGGCCGCCCGCCGCCGGTGCCCGCGGTGTCGACGAGGTCGGCGCGGTCGACGGCCACCGGAGTCGCCAGCTCGCGCATCGCCCGCGCCAGCCCGGCGATCTCCTCGACCGTCTCGCCCTTGGTCCGCAGGGCGATCAGCAGGCCGGCGGTCTGAACCTCCGAGGCGCGACCCTCCATCACCTCGTGCAGGCAGGCGGTCGCCTCGGCGGCGGACAGCGCCTCGCCCCGGCAGAGCCGGTCGATCGCCTCTGTGAGGATCGGATTGGGCATCTCGGGTGTCCCCGCCGCGGTCAGAGCGCGAGGAAGTTACGAAGTATTGCCATACCTTCGCCGGTCAGCACCGACTCGGGGTGGAACTGCACGCCCTCGACCGGCAGCTCGCGGTGACGGACGGCCATCACGACGTCGCCGAACACCGCCGAGCGCTCCAGCTCCGGCGGCAGGTCCGGGTCGACCACCAGCGAGTGGTAGCGGCCCACCTCGAGCGGTCTTTCGAGCCCGGCGAAGATCGTCCGTCCGTCGTGCTCGACAGCCGCCGTCTTGCCGTGGACCGGCTCGCCGCGGACGACTCGGCCGCCGAACGCCGCGCCGATCGCCTGGTGGCCGAGGCAGACGCCGAGCACCGGTATCCCCTCGGCGCCGAAGCGGCGGATCGCCTCGACCGAGACGCCCGCCTCGGCCGGGGTGCACGGACCGGGCGAGACGATCAGCCGTCCCGGGCGAGGGCTTCGGCTCAACAGCTCCTCGACGGTCGCCTCGTCGTTGCGCACCACGTCGATCTGCGCGCCCAGCTCGCCGAGGTACTGGACGAGGTTGTACGTGAAGGAGTCGTAGTTGTCGAGGATCAAGATCGGGGGGCTCGCGCCCCCCGGGCCCCCCGCCGGCGCCTGGCCGGCCGGGGACGGGATCGGGGGGCTCGCGCCCCCCGGGGCCCCCGCCGGCGCCTCGCCGGCCGCGGCGGTCATGCCCAGTCTCCCTGCCGGCAGGCCAGGTCGATCGCCTGGAACACCGCGCCGGCCTTGTGCTCGGTCTCTGAGACCTCGTAGTCGGGGTCGGAATCGGCGACGATCCCGCCGCCGGCCTGCAGGTGGACGCGGCCGTCCTTGACCAGCGCCGAGCGGATGTAGATGCAGGCGTCGAGGTCGCCGCTGTAGGAGAGGTAGCCGACCGAGCCGCCGTAGGGTCCGCGCCGCGTCGGCTCGAGCTCGTCGATGATCTGCATCGCGCGGATCTTCGGCGCGCCCGAGAGCGTCCCGGCCGGCAGCGAGGCGGCGAGCGCCTCCATCGGGGTGACCTCGTCGCGCAGCGTCCCCGAGACCGACGAGACGATGTGGAGCACGTGGGAGTAGGTCTCGATCGCCATCAGGTCGTCGACGCGCACGCTGCCGTACTCGCTGACGCGGCCGAGGTCGTTGCGGGCGAGGTCGACGAGCATCACGTGCTCGGCGCGCTCCTTCTCGTCGGCGAGCAGGTCGGCCGCCCGCGCGGCGTCGCCGGCGACGGTCCCGGCGCGCGGCCGGGTGCCGGCGATCGGCCGCTGCTCGGCGCGCCGGCCGGTCACCTTGACCAGCGACTCCGGCGACGCCCCGGCGATCTCGAAGTCGCCGAAGTCGAGGAAGTACATGTACGGGCTCGGGTTGACCGCCCGCAGGCCGCGGTAGATCGAGAACGCGCTCACCGGACAGTCGGCACTCCACCGCTGGCTTGGGACGATCTGGTAGGCGTCCCCGGCGTGGATGTAGGCCTTGCACCGCTCGACGGCCTCGGCGTAGCCGGCCGAGCCGAGGTTCGATCGGTACTCCGGCGGCTCGCGGCGACCGGCGTCGGCGCGCGGCACCGGACCGGCGAGCCGTTCGCGGACCTCGGCGATCGTCGCCACCGCGGCGGCGTAGGCGCCGTCGAGGTCTTCGCCGTCGGCGAAGACGTTGGCGAGGATCGACACCTCGTGGCGGAGGTGGTCGAAGGCGACGATGACGTCGGTCACCATCAGCGCGAGGTCCGGGGTGCCGAGCTCGTCGGGATTGGCGGGACCGACCGACGGCTCCGCGTAGCGGACGAGGTCGTAGCCGAACAGCCCGACCGCGCCGCCGACGAACGGCGGCAGGCCCTCGATCGGCGCGATCCGGTAGCGGCTCAGCTCGTCAGCCACCGCGCCGTAGGGATCGCCCCCGAACTCGCGCTCGGCGCCGTCGACGGTCATCGCCCCGTCCTGGAGGCGGATCACCCCGCGCGGACGGAAGCCGAGGAACGACCAGCGGCCGAACCGCTGGCCCTGCTCCGCGGACTCGAGCAGGAACGACGGCCCGTCGCCGCGCAGCTTCAGGTACGCGGAGACCGGCGTCTCGCAGTCGTCGATGAACGTCTGGCGCAACGGGACGAGGTTGTGGGCGCGAGCGAGCTCGCGGACCTCCTCCAACGACGGACCGACCGCCACCGGGGAGTCCGGCGGGCGCGACCCCCCCGATCTACCTCCGTCGGGCATTGAGCTCCTCGAAGGCGTCGACGAGCGAGAGGTCGCGCGCGGCCAGCAGCACGGCGAGGTGGTAGAGGACGTCGGCGGCCTCCTCGCGGACACGCTCGTCGCTCTCCTCGCGGGCGGCGCGGACGACCTCCTCGGCCTCCTCCTCGACCTTCTCGCCGATGAACGCCGGGTCGGCGAGCAGCCGGGCGGTGTAGCTGGAGTCCCCGTCTGCGACCGCCTTGCGGACGGTGATCGTCCGCTCGAGCGCGGCGAGCGCCTCGCCGGGCTGGGGCTCGAGGTCGCCGACGTGGAAGCAGGTCCGCTCACCGGTGTGGCAGGCCGGCCCGGCGGGCTCCACGAGCGCGAGGATCGCGTCGCGGTCGCAGTCGGCGCGCAGGGCGCGTACGCGCATCGTGTTGCCCGACGTCGCTCCCTTGTGCCACAGCTCGCCGCGCGAGCGGCTCCAGAAGTGGACCTCCCCGGTCTCTCGGGTGAGTCGCAGCGCCTCTTCGTTCATGTAGGCGAGCGTCAGCACCTCCCCGGTCCGCGCGTCCTGCATCACGCACGGCGCCAGCCCCTGCTCGTCGAACCGGATGTCCTCCATGCCAGAAGTCTCTCAGGTCACTCGATGCCCAAGCGGTCGAGCAGCGCGTCGTCGTCGCGCCAGCGCCGCCTGACGCGCACCCGCAGCTCGAGGTGGACCCGCTGTCCCAACAGCCGTTCGATCTCGCGCCGGGCCGCGGTGCCGATCGCCTTGATCATCCGCCCCCCGCCGCCGATCAGGATGCCCTTCTGGGACTCGGTCTCGGCCCAGATCGCCGCGTCGATCGCGAGCAGGTCGCCGTCGCGCTCCTCGATCTCGACGACCTCCACCTCGACGGAGTGCGGGAGCTCCTGGCGGGTCCTGCGGAGGATCTGCTCACGCACCAGCTCGGCGATCCGGACATGCTCGGACTGGTCGGAGCGCTCGTCGGCGGGATAGAGGAACGGGCCCTCGGGCAGCAGCGTGGCGAGATGGTCGACGAGCGGTCCGACGCCCTGGCCGTCGCGGGCGCTGATCGGGAAGATCTCGCCCGACACGCCCAGGTCGGATGCGGCGAGCAGCGCCGCGGCGGTCTTCTCGCCGCCGAGCCGGTCGGCCTTGTTGACCGCGGTCACCGTCGGCATCCCGGCGGTGCGGATCGCCCGGGCGATGAAGCGGTCGCCGGGACCGACCCGCTCGGTCCCGTTGAGCACGAAGAGGACCGCGTCGGCGTCGGCCAGCGCGAGCTCGACGCGGCGCTGCATGCGGGCGGTCATCGGGTCGCGCGGGCGCTGGACGCCGGGCAGGTCGACGAGCACCAGCTGCCAATCCGGTCCGGTGGCGATGCCGCGGATCTCGCGCCGGGTGGTCTGCGGCTTGTCGGAGACGATCGCCACCTTGTCGCCGACGATGCGGTTCACGAGCGTCGACTTGCCGGCGTTCGGCCGGCCGGCGAGCGCTACGAACCCGGCGCGGCGCGGCGCGCCGGTCACCGCAGCCCCGCCATCACGCGGTCCTGGATCGCGAGCATCTCGCCGGCGTCGGTCTCGTGGTCGAAGCCGCAGAGGTGCAGCACGCCGTGGACGACCGCCTCGACGAGGTCCTCGGTGTGCTCGGGGCAGATCACCACGTCGCCCAGCTCGCGCGGTCCGGCCACGGGCCCGGCCGCGTCGATCGGGAACGAGAGGACGTCGGTCGGACGGTCGCGGTCGCGGTACTCGCGGTTGAGCTGCCGGATCTCCGGCGCGCCGACGAAGGCGACAGCGAGGTGGGCGTCGCCACCCACGCCGCCCGCGGCGAGCGCCGCCCGGGCGGCCGCCGTGAAGTCCCCTTCCGTTCCGGAAGGTGGGTCGATCACCTCGATCTCGATCAAGCTCGCCTGCGCGACTGCTGGCGCAGCTCCGGCGCCTGCTGCTCGGCATACGCGCCGTAGGCCGCGACGATCCGCTGGACGAGCTTGTGGCGAACGACGTCCTCGCCGGCGAAGCGGACGAACTCGATCCCCTCGACGTCGGCGAGGATGTCGCCGATCACGACGAGGCCCGAGCGGGTGTCGCGCGGCAGGTCGACCTGGGTGATGTCGCCGGTGACGACCATCTTCGAGCCGAACCCCAGCCGCGTGAGGACCATCTTCATCTGCTCTGGAGTGGTGTTCTGGGCCTCGTCGACGATGATGAACGAGTCGTTGAGCGTGCGGCCGCGCATGAACGCCAGCGGCGCTACCTCGATCACACCGCGCTCGAGGTGCTGGTTGACCTTCTCCGGCTCCAGCATGTCGTAGAGGGCGTCGAAGAGCGGCCGCAGATACGGGTCCACCTTCGCCATCAGGTCGCCGGGCAGGAAGCCGAGCCGCTCGCCCGCCTCGACGGCCGGGCGCGTCAGCACGATCCGGTTGACCTCGCGCCGCTGCAGGGCCGCGACGGCCATCGCGACCGCAAGGAACGACTTGCCGGTGCCGGCCGGGCCGATGCCGACGGTGATCGTGTTCGAGCGGATCGCGTCGACGTAGCGCTTCTGGTTGACCGTCTTGGGCGCGACCTTCAGCCCACGGTGGCGCCAGACGACGTCCTCGAGGATCCGGCTCGGACTCTCGTGCTCGTCGAGCGCGGAGCCGATCGCCTCGATCGTGCCGGGCGCGACCTCGTGGCCCTGGCGGATCAGGTCAGAGAGCTCGCGCACGACGGTCTCCCCCATCGCGACCTGCTCCTCATCGCCGTCGAGGGTGAGCACGTTGCCGCGCAGGAACACGTCACAGTCGAGGTGTCCCTCGAGCTTGCGCATGATCAGGTCCCCAGGGCCGGCCAGCTCGGCGGCGACGTCGTTGGACAGCTCGATCTGACGGCGCACTAGCCGGCCAACCGCTCCTTCACGGCGGTGCTGACCCGCCGGCCGTCGGCGCGTCCGGCGATCCGCGGCGTCAGCGCCTTCATCACCGATCCCATGTCGCGCGGCGAGCTCGCGCCGGTCTCGGCGATCGCGGCGTCGACCAGCTCCGCGAGCTCGGCGTCGTCGAGCTGAGCCGGGAGATAGGTGCCGATCAGCTCCGCCTCGCCCTCCTCGGTTGCAGCCAGATCGGCGCGGCCACCGTCGCGGTATGCGGCCGCCGACTCCAAGCGCCGCTTGCGCTCGCGCTGGAGCACCGCGACCTCGTCGACTTCGCCGCCGGCGTCCTTGGCCGCGCGCTGCAGTTCGGCGGCGATCAGCCGGAGCGCGCCCGCAAGGGCGCGATCGCCGGCCTTCAGCGCGGCGCGCGCGTCCTCCTGTACCTGCTCCACGACCGTCATCGAAAGGTAAGTCTAGGCTGCCGGCCAATGCAAGACGGAATGCTGATCCTGGTCGCCGGCACGCTGCTGGCGCTCGGGATCGCCGCGACGCTGCTCGCGGGCCGTCTGCGGGTGCCCGGTCTTGTTCTGTTCCTGCTGCTCGGAATGGCGATCGGGTCCGACGGGCTCGACCTGATCGACTTCGGCTCGACGACCAGCGACGTCGAGATGGCGCGAACGATCGGCATCATCGCGCTGGCGCTGATCCTCTTCGAGGGCGGGCTGGCCGCCGGCTGGGGCGAGATCCGCCCCGTCCTGCGCGCCGCGCTGCCGCTCGCGACGCTCGGGACGCTGATCACCGCGCTGGCCACCGGCCTGCTGTCGCACCTGCTGTTCGACCTGACGCTGCTGCAGGCGTTGCTGCTCGGCTCGGTGATCTCCTCGACCGACAGCGCCGCGATCTTCTCGGTGCTGCGCGGCTCGGCGATCCGCCGCAAGCTCGCCCGCACGCTCGAGGCCGAGTCCGGCTTCAACGACCCGATCGCCGTGCTGCTGGTGATCGGCTTCATCGAGTGGATCGACACGCCCGGCTACGGGGTCGGCGACATGGCGGTGCTGATGGTCGAGCAGCTCTCGATCGGCGCCGCGGTCGGGTTCGCGGCTGGCGCCGCGGCCGTCGCCGCGTTCCGCCGCGCCCGCTTCGCGACCAGCGGCCTGTACCCGGTCGCCTCGATCGCGATCGCCGCGATCGCCTTCGGCGCCGCCGACCAGCTCGGCGGCTCGGGCTTTCTCGCGGTCTACATGACCGGTCTCAGCCTCGGGAGCGCGAGCATCCCAGCCCGTCGGACGATCGACGAGTTTCACGCCGGGCTGGCATGGGTCGCCCAGATCGCCCTCTTCTTCACCCTCGGCCTGCTCGTCTACCCCAGCGAGCTGGGCGAGGTCGCGACCGAGGGGATCGTGCTCGCGGTCGTGCTGACGCTCGTCGCCCGCCCGCTGGCGACGTTCCTGACGACGACCCCGCTCGGCTACAGCCTGCGCGACGCGACGCTGCTCAGCTGGGCCGGCCTGCGTGGCGCGGTACCGGTCGTCTTCGCGACTTTCCCCGTTATCGAGGGCATCCCGAACGCCGAGCACTTCTTCAACCTCGTCTTCTTCGTGGTCATCACCTCGGCGCTCGTCCAAGGCGCGACGATCAACCCGCTGGCCCGGCGCCTGCGCCTGACCAGCCGCGAGGAGGCCGTGCCGCCGCCGGTGATGGAGGTCGGCACGATCCGCAAGCTCGGGGCCGAGGTGCTCGAGTTCCCCGTCGAGGACGAGGATGCCGCGGTCGGGCGGCTCGTCAACGAGCTCGGTCTGCCGCGTGACGCGCTGGTCAACGTGATCGTGCGCGCCGACGAGGCGCTGCTGCCGCGCGGATCGACCGAGGTCGCGGCCGGCGACCGGCTCCACATCCTCGTCCGCGAGGCTGTCCGCGAGGAGGTCGAGGCGCTGTTCGAGCTGTGGCGCAACGGACCGATCCCCGGCGCCGAGGAGCCGCTGCCGGCGCTGAAGGGCCGCACGCCGATCTTCACCGTGCGGCCGTGGCGCGACGCCGACGGCGACCCCGGCGCGCCCGCCACGGTCGCAGGGGTCGAGGTCGCGCGCAGCCTGCGGACCCGTCGCGAGGCCCGCGGCGCGCTCGTTCTGCTCGCCGACGGCCGCGTGGCGGTGACCGGCGAGGGGGTCGCCGCCGCCGGCAGCTCGCGCCAGTTGGCCCGCTACTGCCGCGAGCGGATCGGCCGCACGACCAATCCGGAGGCGCGCGCCTGGTGGCAGGAGGTCGCCGGCGCGCTCACCCGCAGCTCGGCTCCCTGACTAGCCCCAGAACTCGTCGATCGCGACGATCTCGCCGTCGGCCTCCTGACGCGGGCCGAAGGCCAGCAGCTCGAGGCCGTCGGGGCCGGACTCGAGCGCCCGCACGACGCTCGGAGCGATGCGCACGGCGTCCATCGTGTCGAGCTCGATGATGTCGTCGTCGAGCTTGATCTGGCCGCTGCCGGACAGCACGACGTAGATCTCCTCGGCCTTGTCGTGGCGGTGCGCGAACGCCTGGCGCCTGTTCGGGCGCAGGACGTGGTAGGCCAGTCCGGTGTTCTCGGCGCGCAGCTCGGAACCCGGGAAGCGGGCCTCGCCGATCTCCGACAGCCCGTGTCCGGGCGCCGCGTCCTCGACCTGGCGCAGGTTCTTGACGGTGTAGTCCATGGCAGCCGACCCTACCCGCGCACGAGCTCCAGCGCGCTCCATCCCTTGTCGGAGCGCCGACGGCGCTCGGTCAGGGGCGCGAAGGCGGCGGCGATCTCGTCAGCCTCCTCGTCGAGCAGCCCCGAGACGATCAGCACCCGCGGCGGCGCGGCGAGCCGCTCGGCGACACGCAGCAGCAGCGGTCGCATCAGGTTGGCGACGACCACGTCGGCCGGCGGGGCCGGCTGGTCGCGCAGGTTCAGGCGGCGGACGACGTCGAGGGTCACGCCGTTGCGGCGGGCGTTCTCGACGGTCGCCTCGATCGCCAGGGGGTCGTGGTCGACCGCCTCGACGGGCCCATGGCCGATCTTGACTGCGGCGATCGCGAGCAGCCCGGAGCCACAGCCGAGGTCGCAGAGCGACGTCCGCGGCCCGTCGAGCCCGGCGAGCAGCTCGAGGCAGAGCCGGGTCGTGGCGTGCGACCCGGTCCCGAACGCTCGGCCGGGGTCGATCTCGAGGTCTACGACGCCCGCGCGCGCGGCCGCCTCCTCCCACGGGGGGCGGACGTAGAGGCGGTCGGCAACGAGGATCGGCGCGTGGAAGCGCTTCCAGCGGTCGGCCCAGTCGTCGGGCACCTCGCTGCCCGAGACCACGACCCGTACGCCGCCGACCTCCGCGGGCCCCTCGGCAAGCTCGGGCAGCTCGCCCGGCGCCCCGTAGACGGCGAGCTCGACGGCGCCGTCGAGGTCGACCTGCTCGACGCCGCCCGGCGCGAGGTCGAGCAGTGCCGCGAGCACCAGCTCCGCGTCGGCGGCCGGCGCGCGAACGGCGAGGCGGATCACCGCAGCGCCCGGCGGACCTTGTCGACGATCGACTCGCGCCGCGGCTCGTGGAGGTTCTCTTCGGTGATCGAGTCGGCCAGCTCGCGCAGCAGCTCGCGCTGGCGGTCGTCGAGGTTGCGCGGCACCACGACGTTGAGCACGACGCGCTGGTCGCCGCGGCGGGCGCGGCCGATCTGCGGCATCCCGTGCCCGCGCAGCGTCACGACCGTGCCCGGTTGGGTGCCCGCCGCGACCTCGATCTCCTCCTCGCCGTCGAGCGTCGGCACCGTCACGACCGTCCCCAGCGCCGCCTGCGGCGCGGCGACGTCGACCACGGTCACCAGCTCGGCGCCGTCGCGGACGAACCGCTCGTCCTCGGCGACGGCGACGATCACGTAGAGGTCGCCCGGCGGCCCACCGCGGTCGCCGGCGTGGCCGTGGCCGGTGAGACGGATCCGCTGGCCGTCGGCGATGCCGGCGGGCACGTCGACCTCCAGCGTCCGCCGGCGGGCGCGGCGGCCCTGGCCGTCGCAGACCCGACACGGCGTCGTCGCGACCTTGCCATCGCCGCCACAGCGGTCGCAGACCGCGGTGCGCACCAGCTGCCCGAACGCGGTCCGCGAGACCGCTTGCAGCTGGCCGGTGCCCTCGCAGCGCGGGCAGGTCTCGATCGGCGTTCCCGGCTCGGCGCGGTTGCCGTGGCAGTGGTCGCAGGCCTCGACGGCGTCGTAGGCGACCTCGACGGCCTTGCCGTGGGCAGCCTGCTCGAGGGTCAGCTCGACCTCGACGCCGACGTCGCCGCCCTGGACCGGGCCGGGCCCGCCAGCGCCGCCGCCGCCGAACGGATCGCCGCCGAAGAACGCGTCGAAGATGTCGGAGAAGGAGCCGAAGCCCTGCGCACGCGGGGCCTGACCGCGTGAGTCCAGGCCCTCCCAGCCGTAGCGGTCGTAGATCTGGCGGCGCTGTGGGTCCGACAGCACCTCGTAGGCCTCGGCGCACTCCTTGAACCGATCCTCCGCGTCGGGGGCGGAGTTGACGTCGGGGTGCAGCTCGCGTGCGAGCACGCGAAAGCGCTTCTTGACCTGGCGCTCGTCAGCGCCGCGCTCGACTCCGAGCACCTCGTAAGCGTCGCGGCGTGCCATCTACTCGTCGTAGACCTCTGCCACGAACCGCGACAGCTCGCCGGCCGCCTGACGGACCGCGATGATCGCCTCCGGGTAGTCCATCCGCACCGGCCCGAGCACGCCGACCGCACCGAGGTTGCGCCGCGCGACCCCGTAGTTGGCGGCCACCATGCTGAGCCCGCGCAGCTCGGGCGCCGGGTTCTCGGCGCCGATCCGCAGGTAGACGCGCGACTCCGCCAGCGACGCGCGCAGCAGCGACAGCAGCGCCACCCGCCGCTCGAGCACGTCGAGCAGGTCGGAGAGCTGCGGCAGCTCCTGGAAGCGGTGCTCGGCGACCAGCCGGGCGGCGCCGTCGTAGAAGAGGGTGTGCTCGGCGCTGTCCTCCAGCTCGGTGAAGGCCGGGGCGAGCCGGTCCAGGAACTCGAGCTCGCTGGCGCTCAGCGCGGGGTCGGCGAGCTTGGCCTGGAGCATCCGTGCGCCGACGTCGAGCCCGCCGAGCTCCTCGTTGAGGTAGGCGCCCGCCCAGTCGACCAGCCCGCGGTCGAGCGGGCGCTCGAAGGAGATCACACGCTTGGTGACCCCGCCGGTGGAGGTGATCACGACGACCATCGCCACGCTCGGCTGAAGCGCGAGGACCTCGACGCGGTGGATCGTCGCGGTCTCGATCGGCGGCGCGGTGACCAGCGCCAGCAGGTCGGTGACCTGCGAGAGCTGCTCGCTGGTGGCGCGCATCGCCTCGTCGACCTCGCGCCGCATGTCGCTGAGCTCGACGGACTTGCGCGGAGCGGGCAGCGGTCCGTCGGCGAGCAAGTCGTCGACGTAGCGGCGGTAGCCGGTGTCGGTCGGCACGCGACCGGCCGAGGTGTGCGGGTGCTCGAGCAGGCCGAGCTCCTCGAGCCGGGCCAGCTCCGAGCGGACGGTCGAGGGCCCCCAGGGGACGTCGACCTGCTCGGCGAGCCACTTCGAGCCCACCGGGTGATCGAGGTTCGGGTAGGCCTCGACCACCTTGCGGAGGATCAGCTGCTGGCGCGCGGAGATCTGCACGCGGTCAATTGTGACGAAGCGGCTCCAGCTCGGCGACCGCGTTGCGGATGATCCGCTTGCCGTCCTGCTCGGCGACGGTGTCGACGGTCACCCGATCGCCGTCGACGGCGGACACCGTGCCGGTCACCGCGATCTCCTTCTCGGGCACGCCCATGCCGCGGAACTGGACCGTCAGACGGCGCAGCGAACGGGGATCGCCGCCAGCCGCCTCGGTGACGGCCCGGGCGACGAGCGCCATGCCGTAGAGGCCGTGCAGGATGTTGCCCGGCAGGCCGACCTGGGTCGCGAGCTCGCGGTCGATGTGGATCGGGTTGAAGTCGCCCGACGCGCCGGCGTAGCGGTGCGGCAGATAGCGGTCGGGGGTGACCCGCAGCTCGGGGATCGGATCGCCGACGTCCATCTCAGACTCCTCTCACGATGTTCGTCCAGGTGCCGCGCACGACCTCCTGGCCGCCCTGGTTGGTGGACACCGACTCGAAGACGTAGAAGCCCTTGCCGTCCTTCTCGTAGATGTCCTTGCACTCGGCGACGGTCTCGATCGCGTCGCCGGAGCAGACCGGCTCGCCCCAGAGCAGCTCCTGGCCACCGTGGACCATCAGCGCGAAGTTGATCCCGACCTCCGGGTCGAGGATCGCCGGGGCCATCGCGCCGGCCGAGTAGACGACCGCGAACATCGGCGGCGCCATCACGTCGCGCAACCCTGCCGCGCGCGCGGCCTCGCGGTCGTAGCAGAGCGGGCTCTGCTCGCCGACCGCCTGCGCGTACTCGCGGATCTTCTCCCTGCCCACCTCGTAGGCGAAGGGGGCATAACGCTTGCCCTTCGCGCCTGTCTGAACCGCCATGCGCCTCCCTTGTAGCGTGCACGCGTTGCGCCGCGGGAGTCTATGGCGGGGGTAGGCGGACGGGCGGCACGGCCGCGCCGTTCGCGGCCCGAGCGCCGCGGTCCGCGGCGCTCGTGCGGTGGGCTCAGGCAGCCTCGCGCAGCCCCTGCGCCTCTGCCAGCGAGGACAGCTTGCGGACGGCGTGCTCCTCGATCTGGCGCGTCCGCTCACGGGTCAGACCGAACATCCGGCCGACTTCGTCGAGCGTGCGCGGCTGCTCGCCGAACAGTCCGTAGCGAAGTTCGACGACCCGCCGCTCGCGGTAGGAGAGGTTCTCGAGCGCCATCGCCAGGCGCGAGCGGTCGAGCGCCTCGGCGGCCGCCTCGAACGGCGAGATCGCGTTGCGGTCGGGCAGCAGGTGCCCGAGTTCGGCCGCGTCGTCGTCGCCGCCGCCGACGGGCTTGTCGAGCGAGACCGGAGCCCGCGAGGCGGTCATGATCAGCTCGGCCTCGTCGGGGTCGATGTCGATGCCCGACGCTTCGGCGATCTCCTCGAAGGTCGGCGTGCGGTCGCCGACGGCCTCGAGCTTGCGCTGAGCGCCGTCGAGCTTCTGCAGCACCTGGTTGATGTGGATCGGGATCCGGATCGTGCGCGACTTGTCGGCCAGCGCGCGGGAGATCGCCTGGCGGATCCACCAGGTGGCGTAGGTCGAGAACTTGAACCCCTTGCGGTAGTCGAACTTCTCGACCGCGCGAACGAGCCCGATCGAGCCCTCCTGGATCAGCTCCATGAAGTCGAGGCCCTGGTTGCGGTAGCGCTTGGCGATCGAGACGACGAGGCGGAGGTTGGCCTCGATCATCCTGTCCTTGGCGGCAAGATCGCCGCGCTCGATGCGCTTGGCGAGCTCGAGCTCCTCCGGAGCGGTCAGCAGCCGCGTCTTGGCGATGCCGTCCAGGAAGAGCTGGAGCGAGTCGACGGTCTGGTTCGGGGCTGTCTCTAGCGCGGCCATGGCGAGAAACTACGGCCGCGCCCTTAAGCGTTCCTAAGGCCGTCGCTAACTTTTCTTGAAGCCGAAGCACGATCGGCACAGTGTCGTGCTCAATCGTCGTCGCCGAGCGTCAAGACCGAGAGGAACGCCTCCTGCGGCACCTCGACACGGCCGACCTGCTTCATCCGCTTCTTGCCCTGCTTCTGCTTCTCCAGCAGCTTGCGCTTGCGGGTGATGTCGCCGCCGTAGCACTTGGCGATCACGTCCTTGCGGACCGCCTTGACCGACTCGCGGGCGATGATGTGCGAGCCGACCGCCGCCTGGATCGCGACCTCGAACTGCTGGCGCGGGATCTGCTTGCGCAGCCGCTCGGCGAGCCCCCGCCCGGCCGCGTAGGCCTTGTCCTTGTGGACCACCATCGACAGCGCGTCGACCTGGTCGCCGGCGAGCAGGATGTCGAGCTTGACGAGGTTCGACGGGCGCATCCCGGTCAGCTCGTAGTCGAGCGAGGCATATCCCTTGGTGCGCGACTTCAGCTGGTCGAAGAAGTCGAGCACGACCTCGGCCAGTGGGAGGTCGTAGTGGAGCTGGACGCGCTGCTCGGAGAGGAAGCCCATCCCGACGTGGGAGCCGCGCCGCTCCTGGCAGAGCTCCATCACCGCACCGACGGCATCCTTGGGGCAGAGGATCGTCGCCTTGAGGTAGGGCTCGCGCACCTCAGCGATCACGCCCGGGTCGGGCATGTCGTTGGGCGAGTGGACCACGACCTCCTCGCCGTTGGTCAGCGTGCAGTCGTACTCGACGTTCGGCGTCGTCGCCAGCAGCTCGAGGTCGTACTCGCGCTCGAGCCGCTCGCGGACGATGTCCATGTGCAGCAGGCCGAGGAAGCCGCAGCGGAAACCGAAGCCGAGTGCCTGGCTGGTCTCGGCCTCATACGTCAGCGCCGCGTCGTTGAGCGCCAGCTTGTCGAGTGCGTCGCGCAGATCGGCGAAACGGTCGGTCTCCACCGGGAACAGGCCGCAGAAGACCATCGGCTTGACCTCGCGGTAGCCGGGCAGCGGCTCGGCGGCGGGCCGCCCCTTCGGCGTCAGCGTGTCGCCGACACGCAGCAGGCCGACGTCCTTGATGCCGGTGATGATGTAGCCCACCTCACCGGCGCGCAGCTCCTGCACCGGCGTCATCTGCGGGCCGAAGAAGCCGATCTCGTCGATCTCGGCCTGGGTTCCGGTCTGCATCGCGACGATCGCGTCGCCGCCGCGCAGCACGCCGTCGACGACGCGGACGTAGGCGATCACGCCGCGGTACTGGTCGAACTCCGAGTCGAAGATCAGCGCACGCGCCGGCGCGTCGCCGTCGCCCTCCGGCGAGGCGACGCGGGCGACGATCGCCTCGAGGACATCCGTCACCCCCTCCCCCGTCTTCGCCGACATCCGGATCACGGCGTCGGCCGGCTCGCCGAGCAGCTCGGCGATCTCGCCGGCGACGCGGTCGGGCTCGGCTCCGGGCAGGTCGATCTTGTTCATCACCGGGATCAGCTCGAGCCCGGCGTCGACGGCCAGATACGTGTTGGCGACCGTCTGGGCCTCGACCCCCTGGGAGGCGTCGACCACCAGCAGCGCGCCGTCGCAGGCGGCCAGCGAGCGCGACACCTCGTAGGTGAAGTCGACGTGGCCGGGCGTGTCGATCAGGTGCAGCCGGTAGGTCTCGCCGTCGCGAGCGGTGTACTCGACGCGGACAGCCTGAGCCTTGATCGTGATCCCGCGCTCGCGCTCGAGGTCCATCGAGTCCAGCAGCTGCGGGCGGTGGTCGCGCGCCTCCACCGTCTCGGTGACCTCGAGGATCCGGTCGGCCAGCGTCGACTTGCCGTGGTCGATATGGGCGATGATCGAGAAGTTGCGGATGTTCGAGGCGGGCGCGCTCACGAGCCCCTGATTATGCGGGGTGACGCGGGATCGGCGCGGGGTGGCCGAAATCGTCCGCTGTCGGTCATTGCGGCCACGCCCCACGGCCGGCATCATCGCCCCATGGATCCGCGCCGGGTGGTCATCGTCGCCTTCGAAGGTGTGCAGGCGCTCGACGTCGCCGGCCCGCTCGACGTCTTCGACGCCGCCGAGCGGCTCGCTCCGGGACGCTACGAGCACGTCGTCGTCACCCCGCACGGCGCGCCGATCGCGACCGGCAGCGGACTGGCGATCCTCCCCGCTGGCACGCTCGAACAAGTCGACGGGCCGATCGACACGCTGCTGGTCGCTGGTGGCCGAGGCGTCCCCACGACGGCCGCCGACGCCGATCTCGTCGCGGCGCTGGCGCAGGCTGCCGCCGGGGCCCGGCGGGTCGCGAGCGTCTGCACCGGCGCCTTCCTGCTGGCCGCCGCGGGGCTGCTCGACGGCCGCCGCGCCGCCACCCACTGGTCGGCGACCGACCGGCTCGCCGCCCGCCACCCCGCCGTCGAGGTCGACGGCGACTCGATCTTCGTCCACGACCGCGGCGTCTGGACTTCGGCCGGGGTGACCGCCGGGATCGATCTCGCGCTCGCGCTCGTCGAGGACGACCACGGCGCCCCGGCGGCGCTGGAGGTCGCCCGCTGGCTGGTCGTCTTCGCCAAGCGACCCGGCGGTCAGGCTCAGTTCTCGACGCCGCTGGCCGCCCAACTCGTCGAGCCGGCGCCGATCCGCGCGGCCCAGGAGCTGGCGCGCGCCCACCCCGAGGGCGACCTGACCGTCGCCGCGCTCGCCGGGCACGCGCAGATGAGCGTGCGCGGGTTCGCGCGGGCGTTCCGCCGCGAGGTCGGCGTCACCCCGGCGGCCTACGTCGAGGCGGTCCGCGTCGAGCGCGCCGTCCAACTGCTCGAGACGACCGCCGTCGGCATCGACCAGGTCGCCGCGGCGAGCGGGTTCGGCACCGTCGAGACGCTGCGTCGCGCGTTCGGTCGCCGCCTCGGCGTCAGCCCCAGTGACTACCGCGACCGTTTCCGCGGCGCCCTCGCGGGCGCCGCCTGACCGAGGAGGACTCCGATGCAGATAGCGATCCCGATCTACGACCGCTTCGCCCTGCTCGACGCGATCGGTCCCTACGAGGTGCTGGCGGCGATCCCCGGCGCCGAGGTCAGCTTCCTCGGGCCGCGCGCCGGCCCGGTGCGCAGCGAGCGCGGGACCCCTGCCCTGGTCGCAGACGGGCGCTGGGAGGACATTCCGCGGCCGGACGTCGTGGTCGTGCCCGGCGGCAGCGGCGCCCAGATCCTGCTGGACGACGAGCGTCTGCTCGGCTGGCTCCGCGAGGCCCACCGCGAGACGCGCTACACCACCTCGGTCTGCACCGGCGCGCTGCTGCTTGCCGGCGCCGGCCTGCTCGACGGCGTCGACGCCACCGCCCACTGGAGCCAGCTCGACCAGCTCGCCGAGCTGGGCGCCCACCCGGTGGCCGAGCGAGTCGTCGAGCGGGGCCGGATCGTCACGGGGGCCGGTGTCTCGGCGGGCATCGACATGGCGCTGCGACTCGTCGAGCTGCTCACCTCAGCCGAGCTCGCCCAGGCGATTCAGCTGGGGATCGAGTACGACCCGCAGCCGCCGTTCGATACCGGTGCGCCGGCGAAGGCGCCGACGGAGATGGTCACGCTCGTCCGCGCCGCCCTGGCCGCGCAGGAGGCCGAGGCGGTCGCGGAGGCGGCCGGCCGCTGAGGCGCGCCACGGCGGGAGGAGCGCGGCGCTACCGCCCTGACCGGCGCGAGCGCAGTAGGCGCAGAACCTGGTGGGCCTCGGGGACCCGTAGCGCCCAGACGGCGACCGCGTAGGCGACGATCCCGGCCGCGATGCCCACCCCGACGGTCACGACCTGCGCGACCAGCGAGCGGCCGAGCAGCTCGTCGAGCCCGGACCAGGTGCCGTAGGCGGCCGCCGCGAGCGCCGCGCCGGCAGCGAGCATCCGTACGACCGCCCCAGCGAGCGCGCGGCCCTCGATGCCGCCCAGCTCCCCGCGCAGGATCCATCCCTGGGCGGTGGTCATCACCAGCGTGCCCGCGACCGTGCCGATCACGATCCCGGCGATCCCGAGCGGCTTGTAGAGCAGGAATGCGACCAGCGCGTTGACGACCATGTTGACCACCGCCAGCGCCGTCGTCGCCCACGGCTGCTGGAGCCCGAAGAAGGTGCGCGAGAACAGCAGGCTGATCCCCTGGAAGGGCAGCGAGATCGACCACCAGACCAGCGCCGTGGCGACCAGGTCGGTCGCCTCCGGGCCGAACGCCCCGCGCTGGTAGAGCAGCCGCACGATCGGCTCGGCGAGCACAGCCATCAGCACCGCGCTGGGGATCAGCAGCAGGCAGATCTGGCGAACTCCGTTGGACATCGTCGCGCGCAGGTCGTCGCTGGCGCCGCGCGCGGCCAGCTTCGCCAGCGTCGGGAACAGCACCGTCGCGATCGAGATCGAGAACAGCCCCTGCGGCAGCTGGTAGATCCGGAACGCCTTGTCGATCGCCGCCGGCGCCGCGTCGGAGACCAGCGTGCCGAACAGTGAGTTGGTCAGCAGGCTGAGGTTGATCATCCCGAGCGCCAGCGTCACGGGCAGCATCAGCCAGAGCACCCGCCGGACGTGCTCGTTGCGCCAGTCCAGCGCGATCGAGAAGTGCCCCCCGCGGCCGCGCAGCCACGGGATCGGCAGCAGGAACTGGACGACGGTCCCGACCAGCACGCCGATCGCGTAGGCATAGACGCGGTCCTGGCCCTCGAACAGCGGCGTCAGGACGACGAGCGCGACGATGATCACGACGTTCCAGGCAACCGGCGCGAGCGCCGGCACGCTGAAGTGCTCGAAGCTGTTGAGCATCCCGACGATCAGCCCCGACAGGGCCAGCAGGAGGACGATCGGGAACATCAGCTGGGCGAGGCCGACGGTCAGGTCGCGCAACGCCGGCTGGTCGTCGAAGCCGGGGGCGAACAGCGACATGATCGGCTCGGCGAAGACGACGAACAGCGCGGTCGTCAGCCCGAGCACCAGCAGGATCAGGAAGAACAGGCTCGAGGCGACGTGGAAGGCCTCGCGGCGACGGCCCTTCTCCAGCAGCTCGGTGAAGACGGGGACGAAGGCCCCCTGCAGCGCGGCGTCGGCGAAGAGCGCGCGGACGAGGTTGGGCACCTGGAAGGCGATCGTGAAGGCCGACATCGCCCCGCTGACCCCGAAGTACCTCGCGGCGACGATCTCGCGGGCCAGTCCGAGCACCCGCGAGAGGCCGGTCGCCGCCGAGAAGAAGGCGGTGCTGCGCGCCAGCCGCCCGCCGCGCTGGCTGGCGCTCTCATCCCGCGGCGCGGGGCCCGCGGTCCTCGACTCGGCCATTCCCCGCTACACTACGCCGCCGCCCTGCCGAAACCTCGGCTGGCGGACCCAAGACCATGGCCAATATCGCATCCCAGAAGAAGCGGATCCTGCGCAGCGAGCGCGAGCGCGACGAGAATCGGCGCTACACCTCCGCGATCAAGACCTACTTCCGCCGCCTCGAGGCAGCCGTCGAGTCCGGCGACGCCGAGACGGTCGAGACCGAGCACCGTGCTCTGGTCTCGAGGATCGACCGGGCCGTCCGCTCGGGCGCCGTGCACAAGAACACCGCCGCGCGCCGCAAGGCCCGCGCCGCCCGGCTGCGCGCCGGCGCCGGTTCCTGAGCGCCCCTCCCCTCCTCCTCGCGACCTCGCTCAGCGCGACTCGAGCACGTCCAGCCGCGCCCGCAGCTCGCGCAGCTCGGCCAGGATCTCGCGATTGACGCTCTCCAACTCGCCGAACTCCTGCTCCTCCTCGGCGATGTCCGGCGCCAGGAAGCGCTGGGCGACCGCACCGGTGACCACGGCGACGAAGCCGATCCCGACGAGCATCACCGCGACCGCGAGCAGCTTGGTGGCGGTCGTAGTCGGCTGTGGGTTGCCGTAGCCGACGGTCGTCATCGTGGTGATCGCCCAGTAGATGCCGTTGGCGGTCGTCTGCCCCTGCTCCAGCTCGGCGAACGCGGTCCCACCGGCGACTGCGATCAGCGCGACCAGCAGCGCGGCCGACTTCAACCCGGCGGTCGTGAAGAGCCGGTGGGCGATCGGCGCGAGCCGGACCAGCCACAGCAGGCGCAGCAGGCGCAGCAGTCGGGCCGACTGGAAGATCGCGACGAACGGCGGGGTCAGGACGACGATCGCCACCTCGAGGAAGTGACGGCGCAGCCAGCGACCGCGCTCCGGCACGATCGCGAGCATGATCGCCAGCTCGGCGGCGAACGCTCCCCACGAAAGCCAGTCGACGACCCCGGCGATCGTGCGCAGCGTCGGGCCGGCGTCTGACTGCTGGATCGCGATCACCGGAATCACCGCCAGCGCCGCGACCGTGACGATCGGCTCGAGGATGCGGGCGACCCGCTCGCTGCGCTGGTCCATCCACTGGGGATTCGACGCCCGCGCCCGGCGTCCTAGTCGATGCGGAGCTTGGCTACCCCCGGACCGCGGACCTATAGTCGGGCGATGGAGACACGGCTGCTGATCGCCGGCGAGCAGGTCGCGGGAACCGGGGCCCCGCTCGCCGTCGAGAACCCCGCCACCGAGGAGACCGTCGCGACCGTCGGCGCGGCCTCGCCCGACCAGATCGACGCCGCCGTGACGGCTGCGCGAGAGGCAGCTTCGGTGTGGGCGGCGATCCCGGCGCTCGAGCGCGCCGAGCTCTTGCACGAGGTCGCCACCCGCCTGCGCGACGGCGCCGAGGAGATCGCGCGCGTCATGACGCTGGAGGGCGGCAAGCCGCTCGTCGAGAACGCCGACGAGGTCGAGTGGACGGCCGCCGCATTCGACTACTACGCCGAGATCGGCCGCAACTTCGCTGGCCGGGTGATCCCGCCGATCGAGTCCAGCCAAGTCGCGCTGGTGCTCAAGGAGCCGCTCGGCGTGGTCGGGGCGATCGTTCCGTGGAACTACCCGCTGCTGCTGCTGGCCTGGAAGCTCGCCCCCGCGCTCGCCGCCGGCAACGCCGTCGTCTGCAAGCCGTCGGAGCTGACGCCGCTCTCGACGCTGATGCTCGCCCCCTGCCTCGACCATCTGCCGGCCGGGACGGTCGCGCTGCTCGCCGGCGCCGGCGAGGTCGGCGAGGCGATCGTCGCCGACGAGCGCGTCGACTGCGTCGCGTTCACCGGCTCGGTCGCGACCGGCAAGCGGATCGCCGTGCGCTGCGCCGAGCGGATCGCCCGGATCAACCTCGAGCTCGGCGGCAAGGATCCGTTCATCGTCTGCGCCGACGTCGCCGCCGACATCGACGTCGCCGCCCGCGGCGGTGCCTGGGCGGCATATCTCAACGCCGGCCAGGTCTGCACCTCGGCGGAGCGGTTCTATGTCCACGAGTCGCTGTTCGACGACTACGTGGCCGCGTTCGCCGAGCACACCCGCTCACTGGTGGTCGGCGACCCGCTCGACGGGGAGACCGACGTCGGCCCGATGGTCTCGGCCGCCCAGCGCGACAAGGCGGCCGCCCAGGTCGACGCGGCCGTCACGGCTGGGGCCGAGCTGGTCGTCGGCGGCGGGAGCGCTGGCCACGCCCGCGGCCACTACTACGCCCCGGCGGTGGTCGTCGGGGCGGCCGCCGACACCGACCTGCTGCGCGAGGAGACCTTCGGCCCGATTGCGCCGATCGTGGCGGTGAAGTCCCTCGAGGAGGCGATCGCGCTCGCCAACGGCACCCGCTTCGGACTCGGCGCGAACGTCTACACCCGCGATCTGGAGACCGCGGTGCGCTGCATGCGCGAGCTGAAGGCCGGCACCGTCTGGATCAACGATCCGCTCACCGACAACGACGCCGGACCGTTCGGCGGCTTCAAGCAGTCGGGGCTCGGCCGCGAGCTGGGGCAGGAGGGCCTGGAGGCCTTCCAAGAGACCAAGCACGTGCACATGGAGACCAGGATCGAGCCGAAGGAGTGGTGGTACCCGTACGGCTCAGGCGCGAGCTAGCGCGAGCGTGACCGCCGTCTCCTCGCCGAGCGTGCCGCCGCCGCGCAGCTCGACCTCGAGGTCGGCGAAGCGGCAGACCGCCCGCTCGAGCGGCCCCCGATCGGCCCGCCGTGCGAGGGCGAGCACCTTCTTCGCGCGCCAGGGCGGCATCTTCAGCGCCCCGGTCAGCTCCTTCTCGGTGCTGCCGGCCTCGAGCAGGACGACCGCGCGGTGGACCTCGCGCAGCCGCCCGACGACCGGGTAGACGAAGCGGCTCGGCCGCTCGCCGGCGGCTACCAGCTCCTCGGCGAGCGACAGCGCCGCTTCGATGTCGCCGCCGACCAGCGCGTCGGCGAGGTCGTAGACCTTCGGGCTCGCCTCGCCGGCCACCAGGCGCTCGACGTCCTCGGCACGGGCGGTCGTCTCCGGATGCACAGCTATCTGCAGCTTCTCCAGCTCACTGGAGAGCCGCTGCTGGCTCGGGCCCGCGAGGCCGACGAGCAGCTTCGCCGCCTCGCCGTCGAGGCCGAGCCCCAGCTCGCGCGCGCGGCCACTCGCCCAGCGCGGCAGCTCCCACGGCTTCGGCGCCGCGTACTCGTTGACGTCGCCGCCAACCCCCTCGACCGCTTTGACGAGCCCCTTCAGCGGCTTGCCGCGCACGACGAGCACCAGCACGGTGTCGGGCGTCGGCGTGGCGAGCGCGTCGACGAGCGGATCGAGCTCAGCGGCCTTCCACGCCCCGACGTGGTCGACCATCAGGTAGCGGGCTCCGGCGGCGAAGGTGAGCGCCGCGAGCGAGGCCGCCACGGCGGAGGCGTCGTCGGCGCGGGCGTCGAAGGACTCCAGGCCGCCCGGACCGTGCTCGGCCTCGGCGCGGCGGCGGACACGCGCCCGCCAGGCGTCGATCTTCGCGTCGTCGTCGCCGCAGACGAGGTAGGCGGGCTTGAGGTCGGCCACGCCGGCGATCCTAGGGACCGACGGCGACGGCGTCGCCGCGCTCGGGGTCGACGGTCAGCCGGCCGCGCTCGACGGCGAGGCGGATCGTGCCGTGGAGATCGGTCCGCCAGGTCGCGACGCCGGCTCTGCGCAGGGCGGCGACGGTCGACGGCGCCGGGTGGCCGTAGGAGTTGGGCCCGACCGGGATCGCGGCGACGGAAGGACGCAACGTCGCGAGGATCTCCGGCAGGCCGGGATCGGCGCTGCCGTGGTGGGGCGCCTTGATCGCGTCGACGCGCGGCAGCGCGAGCGGTGCGAGCGCGTCGCTCTCGGCGTCGCCGGAGAGCAGCAGGCGGAAGCCATCGGCCGCGACGACCGCCACGACCGCGCGCGGGTTGGGATCCTCCGGCGGCGGGCCCGGCGGCCGCGGCCGCGGCGAGAGGACGTCGATGGTCACGCCGCCCGCGGTGACCGCGAGCGGCGCGAGCGCGGCACGCACCGGCGTGCCGCGCGCGCGGACGGCGCCGAGCACCGCCCGGTAGGAGCGGTCGCGCGTGCCGTCGCCGCCGTCGAGGACGAGGTCGACCGGCAGGGCGCGGACGACCTCGAGCAGGCCGCCATGGTGGTCGCGTGAGGCGTGGGTGAGCACGAGCGCCGACAGTCGGCGTACCCCGGCGCGGCGCAGCAGCCCCAAGACGCCGCCCTCCGGCGGACCGCCGTCGAACAGCACGGCGCTGCCGTCCGGATGCTGGACGAGCGTCGCGTCGCCCTGCCCGACGTCGAGGAAGCTGACGGTCAGCGTGGCCGGTGGCGGATCGGGGCCGAGGGTGTGGGCGGCGCCGAGGGCCAGCGCCGCCGCCATGCAGCCGGCCAGTGCCACCCGGCGGCCGCGCGGCAGCCGGCGCAGGCGGGCGACCGCGACGGTGCGCCGGTCGGCGCCGCGATCGACGAGGTGGCGCAGGGCGAGCGCGACCGTCGCGATCGCTACGTAGGCGAGCGCCAGCTCGAGCGGGCCGCCGATCGCCACCCGGGCGGTGGCCCCAGGCAGGTCGGCGAACAGCGCCGCGATCCGCGCCATGCCCGCGAGCAGCGGGCCGAGCGCCGCGACGAGCAGCGCGTCGGCCCAGCTCGCCGGCGGCGCCAGGTCGCCCGACGCGAGTTGGGCGAGCGCGCCGCGCAGCGTGCCGAGCCACATGATCGGCGCCACCAGCGCAAGCGCGGCGACGTTGGCCGGAAGCGACACGGCCGAGACCTCGCCGAAGTGCAGCGCGACCAGTGGCGCGGTGGCGGCGGTGGCGGCAACGGTGAGCGCCACCCCCTCGGCGAGCGCGACCGGGAGTCCGCCGAGCCGGCGGCGGATCGGCCCGGCCGCGACGAGGATTCCGGCGACGGCCGCGAATGACAGTTGCCACCCAGGCTGGCGCCAGGCCTGCGGGTTGGCCGCGAGCGTTGCCGCGGCGGCCAGCGCGAGCGCGTACCAGCGCGAGGCAGGCCGGGCGGCGAGCGTGGCGACCAGGCCTGCGGCGGCCATCACCCCGGCCCGTTGGATCGGCGCCTCGGCGCCGGCGAGCGGAACGTAGAGGGCGATCAGCGTCAGCAGCGCGACCAGCCGCGCGCGGCCGCCAAGCCCGAGCGCGGCGAGTGCCGGCACTGCGAGCGCGACCAGGAGCATGACGTTCTGCCCGCTGGCGGCCGTCAGGTGAGCGAGTCCGCTGGCGCGGAAGTCCTCGCGCACGGTCGGCGGCAGGTCGTCGTCGGCGCCGAGCACCATGCCGCGCGCGAGAGCCGCGCGGTCGGCGGGCAGTCCGGCGCCGATCGCGTCCAGCGCGCGCGCCCTGATCCCGTCGACCGTCCCGCGCCAGCCGCCACGCCGGCTGCCGGTCGCGACGGCCCGGTCGACGTGCAACTCGCCGGCGATCCCGTGTGCGCGCAGGTGGCCGGCCAGGTCGAAGCGCCGTGGCACCGGCGCCGCCGCCGGCCCGCCTTGGCCACCGCGGACGGCGTCGAACCGTCCGTCGAGCCGAGCCTCGGCCCCCTGCCACGCCGCCGCGGCGTCGGCTCGGCCGCTGCCGGGCAGCTCGTCGAAGTCGAAGCCGGCGTCCCGCGGCAGGCGCGCGAGCAGGCGCACGCCCGCGTGCGGGCCCTCCGCGACGACGACCTCGACGCTCCAACCGAACGGCCCCGGCCGTGGCTCCTCGACCAGGTGGACAGCGACCGTGAGCCGCTGCCCGTCCGCCAGGACGGCCACCGGATCGTCTCCGCCCCCCGCCGCCAGCGCCACAGCCGCCGCGGCGGCCAACAGCGCGAACGGCGCGATCCGTCCGCTCCACCGCCTCGCGGCATCCCACCGCGCCGGCCGCCCCCTCACGGGACCAGCGCCTGCTCGAGCGCGGCGAGCCGCTGCTCGCCGATCCCCTCGACATCGGCGAGGTCGGCAACCGCAGCGAAGCCTCCTCGCTCTGCGCGCAGCGTCACGATCCGCTCGGCGAGCGTCGGTCCGATCCCGTCGAGCTCGGCCAACTGCTCGGCGGTCGCGCTGCCGAGGCTGAGCGGCAGCGCGCCGTCTCCCGGGCCCGCGCCGACAGGCAGGCCCGGCGCGCCCGGCGCCGCGGCCGGCACAATGACCTGCTGGCCGTCGCGGACGTGCGCGGCGAGGTTGATCAGGTCCAGCGCCGCGAGCGGTCCGGAGCCTCCCGCGCGCTCGATCGCGTCGGCCACCCGGGCTCCGTCGAGAACCCGATAGAGGCCCGGCCGGCGGACCGCCCCGGCGACGTGGACGACCAGCCGCGGGCGGCCGCCGCCACGGGGGCCCGCTCCCCCCGCGCGCTGCTCGCCGGGGTGGCCCGCGACCCGCACCGGCGGCGGATCCGGAGCGCGGTCGAGCAGCCGTGCCGCGGCGAGTACCGCGACCACCGCGGCGACCGCCCAACCCACCGTCTGCCACCCCCGCTCGCCCACATGGGCGACGCTAGGCGGATGCGACGCGCCGTTGGCGCGCGAAGGTCACAGGAGCGCGTCAGCGCAGCGACAAGGCGTACTGAAAGCCGGTGGCGGAACCGGCGGAGCCGCCGAGGGCGACCATCCGGGCCGCCGCGTCGGCGAGCGTCACGGTGTCGCGGTGGGCGATCCCGTGACGGCGGTCGATCCGCTCGAGCTGGTTGGAGACGTGCCGCTCGATCCGGCGGGCGCGGGGGCTGACGCCGTAGTCGGCGCGGACGATCTCGCTCGCCGTCCGGGTCGGGAAGTCGCGCACGGCGCGCAGCGCCCTGTTGAAGACCGCGCAGCTGGCCTTGACGCGGACCAGATCGCGGTAGGCGGCGACGCGCCGCGCCTGGGCGTCGGCCGCCTCGCGCAGCAGCGGGTCGTGGAAGGTCGCTCCGCGCAGCCGTGCCACGAAGCGGGCGTAGGCGTCGCCGTGGACGGCGATCAGCGGCTGCTGGACGGTCAGCAGGACGCGCATGTCGGACAGCAGTTGGCGGGCGGCCGCCGCGTAGCGCGACCGCTGCGATCCATGGCTGACCGCCCGAATCCGCTTCCAGCCCGGGCCACCGCGCAGGCACGGCGCCAGAGCGGCGGCGCCGGTGCGCGCGTGGCGCACCACCTGGGCGGCGCCGGCACGCTTGGCGCGGGCGAGCTCGGCGGTCGCCTGCTCGAGCACGACGATCTCGTGCGGCGGTCCGCCGGCGGCGGCCTCGTCGGCCTGGCCGCCGGGCTCGATCGCCATGGCCGTCGCGCTGGCCGACGCCCCCACCGCCACCAGGAGGGCCGCGAGCACGACGGAGACGAGCGGCCGGAGGGTCACACTGGGGCCATCGGCACCGTCGCCGCCGGCCTTGACCCTCCGCCGCTCGCGCTCAGAGACCCGTCCACGCGCATCGATGTCGATGTGGCGCCCGTCGGCGGCTCAGCGGGCGACGAAGTTGACCAGCCGGCCCGCCACGACGATCGCCTTGACGATCTCGCGGCCGTCGAGCCGCGCGGCGAGCCGCTCGGAGGCCCGCGCCAGCGCCTCCTGCTCGTCCTCTGCGAGCCCGACCGGAGCGTCGAGCTTGTCGACGGTCTTGCCGTTGAGCTGGACGACGACGGTCACCGTCTCGGCGACCAGCAGCGCCGGGTCGGCCTGCGGCCAGGGCTCCTCCCAGACGCGCCGGCCGACGATCGCCTCGTAGACCTCGCTGCCCAGATGGGGCGCGAACGGGAAGATCAGCGAGGCCGCCGTCGCGGCGGCGAAGCGGTACTGCGCCGTCCCCTCGGCGGTCGTCAGCAGCTCGTCGCGGTGCTTGGTCAGCTCGTTGACCAGCTCGATCACCGCGGCGATCGCGGTGTGGGTGGCGAACCGCTCGCCCAGGTCGACGGTCACCTTGTCGATCGCCCAGTGGGCCTTGCGCAGCACGTCGGTCGGCTCCCCGAGCGCGCCGGGGTCCTCGACCGGGTGGGCGGCGGCGTCCATGCCCGCCCGCCACAGCCGCGACAGGAAGCGGTGGATCCCCTCGATGCCCTTGTCGTTCCAATCGCCGCCCTCGGCCGGATGCCCGACGTAGAGGATGTAGCTGCGGGCGGCGTCGGCGCCGAAGGCGTCGACCAACTCGCGCGGGCTGACGACGTTGCCCTTGGACTTCGACATCTTGGCGCCGTCGCGGGTGACCATTCCCTGGGTGAACAGCCGCGCGAAGGGCTCCTCGGTCTGCAGCAGGCCGATGTCGGCGAACGCCTTGGTGAAGAAGCGCGCGTACATCAGGTGCAGGATCGCGTGCTCGACCCCGCCGATGTACTGGTCGACCGCCATCCAGCCGTCGACGACGTCGCGGTCCCAGGGCGCCTGGTCGTTGCGTGCGTCGCAGTAGCGCAGGAAGTACCACGACGAGTCGACGAAGGTGTCCATCGTGTCGGTCTCACGCCGCGCGGAGCCGCCACAGGACGGGCACGTCGTCGCGACCCACTCCTCGGCGGCGGCGAGCGGCGAGCGTCCCTTCGGGGCGTAGTCCTCGACCTCGGGCAGCTCCACCGGCAGCTGGTCGTCGGGCACCGGCACCGCTCCGCAGGCGTCGCAGTAGACGACCGGGATCGGGCAGCCCCAGTAGCGCTGGCGCGAGAGCAGCCAGTCGCGCAGGCGGTAGTTGACCGCCGGCTCGCCCTTGCCCTCGGCGCCGAGCCACTCGACGATCTGGCCGAACGCCTCGCGGTTGTGGACACCGTCGAAGCGGCCACTGCCGGTCATTGGGCCGTCGCCGGCGTAGGGGAGCTCCTCCCCGCCTTCGATCACCCGCCGGATCGGCAGATCGTGCCTGACGGCGAACTCGTGGTCGCGCCCGTCGTGGGCGGGCACCGCCATGATCGCCCCGGTGCCGTACTCCATCAGCACGTAGTCGGCCACGTATACGGGGATCTGCTCGCCGTTGACCGGGTTGGTGACGGTGACGCCGAGCGCCACGCCGGTCTTCTCCCGGTCCTCAGCCCCACGCTCGGACGCCGACTCGCCCAGCGTGCGCCGCACGTAGTCGGCGACCGCCGGCGAGTCGCTGAGCTTCAGCACGTCGGGGTGCTCGGGCGCCATCACGAAGAACGTCGCGCCGAACAGCGTGTCGGGCCGGGTCGTGAAGACGGGGTAGTCGGCGCCGTTGGCCTCGCAGTGGAAGACCACCTCCGCGCCCTCGGAGCGGCCGATCCAGTTGCGTTGCATCGTGACGACGTTCTGGGGCCAGTCGATCGTGTCGAGATCGGCGAGCAGCCGGTCGGCGTACTCGGTGATGCGAAAGAACCACTGCTCGAGCTGGCGCTGGACGACCTCGGCGCCGCAACGCTCGCAGCGGCCGTCGACGACCTGCTCGTTGGCGAGCACCGTCGCGTCGTTGGGACACCAGTTGACCGCCGCCTCGTCGCGGTAGGCGAGCCCGCGCTCGTGCAGGCGCAGGAACAGCCACTGCGTCCAGCGGTAGTAGGACGGCTCGTGGGTGCCCAGCTCGCGCGACCAGTCGATCGAGACACCCCAGTCGTCGAACTGGCGCCGGAACTCGGCGATCGAGGCCTCCGTGGACTCGCGCGGGTGCTGGCCGGTGCGGATCGCGTGGTTCTCGGCCGGTAGCCCGAAGGCGTCATAGCCGAGCGGGTGCAGGACGCGGTGGCCGGTGCGCCGCTTGAAGTGGGCGATCGCGTCGCCGACCGAGTAGACCTTGAGATGGCCGATGTGCGGCTCGCCCGACGGATAGGGCAGCATCTCCAGCACATAGGACTTCGGCCGCCCGTCGTCCTCGTTGCCGACCTCCCAGGTCCGCTCGTCGCGCCAGACGCGCTGCCACCTGCCCTCGATCGCGCGCGGCTCGTAGCTCTCGGTCGCCATGCGACCCGGCAGCGTACCGGCTAGCCGCTCGGCTTCGACGAGCCGGCGAGGAAGAAGAACCAGAAGGCCATCGCCACGGCGCCGACGGCGACGCTGACGATCATCACGACGTCCAGCACGGTCCGCTGTGGCCGGCCCTCGTTCTCGCCGCGCAGCCCACGGTGCCACGGCAACACCACGCGGACCGGCTCGCCGAGTCCGGCGACCCGACCGTAGAGGCGGTTGAGCAGCTGCAGTCCCTTGGCCAGCGCGACGGCGGTCACGCCAATGCCCGCCAGCACGACGAGGTAGGGCCCGAATCCGGCCGCCTGGGTGTCCTTCTGCATCTGCGAGCCGACCCACAGCCAGCCGAGCGGCGAGCCGATCCAGAGGACGACGCTGCCGATCGCCATCAACAGGATCAGGGCCGCCTTGGCCAACGGCTGGGCCACCGCTTCCCCCACCCCCCTACGGCCAGCCGTCAGGGGCCGGGGCCAGGTCGGCCTGACGCACCTTCATGTCGCCGACTCCGCGCGAGTGGAGCTGAGGGGGCTCGAACCCCTGACCTCCGCCATGCCATGGCGGCGCTCTTCCAGCTGAGCTACAGCCCCGAGGGCGGTCCAGTCTATCGCGGCGGCCGGGTCGGCAGCAGCCATCACGGACCGCCGGTCAGTCGACCGCCCGCTGCGGCGCGTCGCCCCAGAGCTTGTCGAGGCGGTAGAAGTCGCGCGCGTCGGGCGTGAAGATGTGGACGACGCAGTCGAGGTAGTCGAGCAGGATCCAGCGGGCCTCGGTCGCGCCCTCGGACCGGCGCGGCAGCAGCCCGTTGACGTCCTTGAGCTCCTTGTGGATCGAGTCGCGGATCGCGGCGGTCTGGCGCTCGGTGTTGCCGGTGCAGATCACGAGGAAGTCGGTGTAGCCGACCAGCCCGCGGACATCGACGACGCGGATGTCGATCGCCTTGCGGTCGGAGGCCAGCTCGGCGATCCGGTCGGCGAGCGCCTCGGAGTCCAGGGCCGGGGCCGCGGCGGCGGGCTGCTCCCCCGCGCTCATCGCGCCGCCCCCGCCGGCTCGCGGTAGAGGCCGCGCGCGGCGATCCGCTCGGCGACCGCGTCGGGCACCAGGTAGCGGATCGGCAGGCCGGCCGCGACGCGCTCGCGGACCAGCGTCGAGCTGACGTCGACACGCGGCATCGCGAACCCCTCGATCCGGTCGGCGCCCGCGAGCCCGTCGAGCTCGGCGACGACCGCGTCGCGTCCGATGCCGTCGCGCTCGGCGATGGCGACCCGCGCGCCGGCGAGCACCCGCTCGGGCGCGTGCCAGGTCCGCAGGCGGCGTGCCTGGTCGGCTCCCAGGATCAACGTCGGCTCTGCGTTGGGCTCGGTCTGGTGCAAGAGATCCAGTGTGTCGGCCATGTAGGACGGACCCGGCCGGTCGACCTCGATCGATGACACCCCGAGCCACCCCTCGCCGCCGACCGCGAGCCGTGCCAGCGCCAGCCGCTCGTCGTGTCCGGGATCGGCGTCGACCTCGCGGTGCGGCGCCTCGCCGAACGGCACCAGCAGCACCCGGTCGAGCGCGAGCCGTGCGTGTGCCTCCTGGGCGAGCAGGAGGTGTCCGATGTGCGGAGGGTTGAACGCGCCGCCGAGGATGCCGACCCGCTCGCCCGGTCCGACGATGCCGCTCACTCGCGGATCTGGCCGGTGCCCTCGGCCACGTACTTGTAGGTCGTCAGCTCGCGGACGCCGACCGGTCCACGGGCGTGGAGCTTCTGGGTCGAGTTGCCGATCTCGGCGCCCATCCCGAACACGCCTCCGTCGGTGAAGCGAGTCGAGGCGTTGACGTAGACGCAGGCCGCGTCGACGGCGTGGGTGAACCGCTCGGCGGCCTCGGTCGAGTCGGTGACGATCGCCTCCGAATGGCCGGACCCGAAGCGGTTGACGTGGTCGATCGCCTCCGCGACGGAGTCCACGACCCGCACCGCGAGGATCAGCGCGAGGTACTCGGTCGCCCAGTCCTCCTCTGTCGCCTCGCCGAGCGAATCGGCGAGCTCGCCGGCCAGCGAACGGCTGCGTGCATCGACGCGCAGCTCGACGCCGGCCTCGCGCAGCGCCCGCAGGACGGCCGGCAGGAACGCCGGCGCGGCATCGGCGTGGACGAGCAGCGTCTCGGCGGAGTTGCAGACCCCAGGCCGCTGGACCTTGGCGTTGAGCACGATCCGCTCGGCCATCTCGAGATCGGCGGTCCGGTCGACGAAGACGTGGCAGTTGCCGGCCGCGGCGTAGATCACCGGGACGGTCGCGACCTCCTGCAGGGCAGCCTTGAGGCCCTCGCCGCCGCGGGGGATGATCAGGTCGACCACGCCCTCCTGGGTGGCCAGCTCGGAGAGCTCAGAGCGGCCCCCTCCGGCAACCAGCGACACCGCGGCGCGCGGTAGCCCGGCCGACTCGACAGCGCTCGCGGCCACCTCGGCGAGCACGGCGTTGGAGTGGGTCGCCGACGAGGAGCCGCGCAGCACGATCGCGTTGCCCGACTTCAGGCAGAGCGCCGAGCAGTCGATCGTGACGTTCGGTCGGGCCTCGTAGACGACAGCGACGACACCGAGCGGCACACGCACCTTGCGCATCTCGAGCCCGCTCTCCAGCCGCCACCCCTCGAGCACCTCGCCGATCGGGTCGGGCAGCGCGGCGATCGCGCGCACGCCAGCGGCGATCGCGGCAACCCGCTCGGGGTCGAGGCGCAACCGGTCGAGCAGCGCCGGCGCCAGCCCGGCCTCCAGGCCTGCCTCCATGTCGCGGGCGTTGGCCTCGAGGATCTCGTCGAGCCGCGCTTCCAGCGCGCCGGCCATCGCCTCGAGGGCGGCATCCTTGGTGGCGTCGCTCGCGGTCGCGAGCGCGCGCGAGGCGGCCCGCGCCTCGCCGCAGACGTCGGCTACCGACTTCGCGGTCGTTGCCATACAGGCAGGGTAACGGGCCGGTCCAGCGAGCTCAGGAGAAGCCGGCCGGGTCGCGCACGACGTCGTGCGCGGCGACGATCCGGTCGATCAGCCCGTACTGCTGGGCCTGCTCGGAGGTGAAGAAGCGGTCGCGATCCATGTCGTCGTGGACCTGCTCGACCGACTGGCCGGTGTGCTGGGCGTAGATCTCGTCGACGCGGGCACGCAGCGCCAGCGTCTCGCGAGCGTGGATCTCGATGTCGCTGGACTGGCCCTCGAAGCCGCCGCTCGGCTGATGGATGAGGATGCGGGCGTTCGGCAGCGCCATCCGCTTGCCGGCCGCGCCGCCGGCGAGCAGCAGCGAGCCCATGCTCATCGCCACCCCGAAGCACATCGTCTGCACGTCGGGCTTGACGTACTGCATCGTGTCGTAGATCGCCAGGCCGGAGTAGACGACCCCGCCGGGCGAGTTGATGTAGAGCGAGATGTCGCGGTCGGGATCCTGGCTCTCGAGGTGGAGCAGCTGCGCGACGATCAGGTTGGCGACCTGATCGTCGACCGGCGTGCCGAGGAAGATGATCCGCTCGTTGAGCAGGCGGGAGTAGATGTCGAAGCTGCGCTCCCCGCGGGCACTCTGCTCGACGACCATCGGAACCAGCGGCATGGCTATCCTTTCGACAACTGCACGGTTGTCGTGCACACTAGCAACCAGCCAGTTGTCCAAGGAGGCCGTTCGGTGAGTCCAAGCCCCGCCGTCGAGGACGAGCAGACCGTGACGCGGACCCTTGACGTCGATGCCCCACCCGAGGACGTCTACGAGGCGTTGGCCACCGAGGACGGCCGCGACCGCTGGCTCGACGACGATTCCGAGCGCGAGATCCATGTGGAGAGGGCCGCGGCCCCACACCACCTGGTCTGGTGGTGGTGGTCGGGCGACGGCCCGGCGACCCGCGTGGAGTTCTTCGTCGCCGCCGTGCCGGGCGGCTCGCGCGTGGTGGTCACGGAGTCCTCCCCGCGGCTGCCGATCGCCGCCCTCGCCCTCGCCCTGACGGCGGTCCCGGCTTGAGCGACCGGCTCGACTCGGTCTTCGGAGCGCTCGCCGACCCGACGCGGCGAGCGGTCGTCGAGACCCTCCTGCGCGACGGCACGACCACCGTGCCGGAGCTGGCACGGGCGTTGCCGATCACCCGCCAGGCGGTCGCCAAGCACCTCACCGCGCTCGGCGATGCCGGCCTCGTCGAGCGGGCGCCTTCCCCAACTCGTCCGATCCGCTACCGCCTCACCGACGACGGCCTCGGCCCCGCCGCGGCCTGGATCGAGGCCACCGCCGCCGCCTGGGACACCCGGCTGGCGCGCTTGAAGCGATCGCTCGAGGCGCCCCACCCCTAACCGGCCGGGCAACGGAGGGGGTCCGGGGGCGCGAGACCCCCGGCTCTGCTCCCCCAACCGGCCAGGCAACAGAGAGGGGGTCCGGGGGCGCGAGACCCCCGGCTCTCACTCACTCCAACACGAAGTAGTCCCGGTGGATCGCCTCCTCGGCGGCGCGCGGGAGCGTCTGTTGGATCGCCTCGGAGTTCATTCCCTTGATGCGGCGCAGCTCGGCGGCCGAGTAGTTGACGATGCCCTTGCCGATCGGCGCTGCGCCGCTGCCGGAGCGGACCGCGACCGCGTCCCCGGCCTTGAAGTCGCCCTCGACGGCGGCGATGCCGACCGGCAGCAGGCTGGCGCCGCGCTCGCGCAGCGCCCGCTCGGCGCCGGCATCGACGGTCAGCGCGCCGTGGGTCGGCTTGGCGTACTTCAGCCAGAGCCGGAAGCTGGAGACGCGGCCGCTCTGCGGATGGAAGAGCGTCCCGGTGCGCTCGCCGTGTAGCGCGCGGGCCACGGTCGCCGGCTCGAGCCCGGTGGTCACCGTCACCGGGATGCCGGCGGCGGTCGCCATCTCGGCGGCCACGACCTTCGAGCGCATGCCCCCCGAGCCGAGCGGAGAGGAGGAGAAGCCGATGTCGAGCGCCTCCAGCTGGGCGATGTCGTCGATCTCGGCGACGGGACGGGCGGCCGGGTCGAGCGTCGGGTCGGCGGTGTAGAGGCCGTCGGTGCTGGTGAGCAGGATCAGCCGCTCCGCGCCGAGCAGGATCGCGACCTGGGCGGCGAGGAAGTCGTTGTCGCCGAAGGAGATCTCGTCGGTGGTGGTCGTGTCGTTCTCGTTGATCACCGGGACCACATGCCAGTCGAGCAGCTTGCGCAGCGTGCGGCGCGCGTTGAGGTAGTGGGTCCGCGCCGACATGTCGAAGAAGGTGAGCAGCACCTGGGCGCTGGCGACTCCGCGCGCGGCGAGCAGCTCGTCGTAGTGGCGGTAGAGCTTGCCCTGGCCGACGGCCGAGGCGGCCTGCAGCTCCGCCATCGCCGCCGGCCGGGCGGGCAGGTCCATCAGCCGCATGCCCCGTGCGATCGCGCCCGAGGTGACCAGCACGACCTCGTCGCCGGCACCATGGCGGGCCGCAACGGCGTCGCAGATCGGCGCGAGCACCTCGCCGCGCACCTCGCCGGACGGGTCGGCGACGATGCTCGACCCAAGCTTGACCACTAGCGACCCCATGACGCGGGGCAGCGTAGCCGCCGGAGAGTGGGAAGGCGGCTAGCCCGGGTCGAGCTCGAAGACGGTGCCGGCGATCTCGACGTCGTCGCCGGCCTCGAAGCCGGCCGCCTCGAGGCGGGCGATCACGCCCATCCGCCGCAGCCGCTCCTCGACGTAGCGCTGGGCGTCCTCGTTGGCCATGTCGTGGCGGCGCAGGAGCCGCTCGACGCGGACGCCGGTGACCCGGTAGCCGCCGGAGTCGGTCCGCTCGATGCCGAACGCGTCGTCAGCCCCGGGCCGGTACACACGGTGCTCGGCCATCACCTCGCGCGCCGCGTGGGCCTGCTCGAGCTCGGGCGCGGCCCGCACGACCGCGGCGCGCAACTCGTCGAGTCCGGCGCCGGTGGCGGCGGACGTCGCGACCAGCGCGACGGTCTCGCCCGGCCGCGGCGCGGTCGGCTCGGCGTAGGGGTCGTCGCTGGGATCGGCCAGTCCCAGCCGGGCGCCCCACTCGGACAGCGCCTGCTCGACGTCGGTCGGCGCGACCAGGTCGATCTTCGATAGGCAGACGATCCGCGGCAGCTCGGCCAGGCCGTGGCCGTGCTCGCGCAGCTCCGCCTCGACGGTCGCGTGGTTGGCGACGGGGTCGCTGCCGTCCAGCGGCGCGAGGTCGAGGACGTGGACGAGTACCCGACAGCGCTCGATGTGGGCGAGGAACTCGTGGCCGAGCCCGGCGCCGTCGTGAGCGCCTTCGATCAGTCCCGGGATGTCGGCGAGCACGAGCTGGCGCTCGTCGGCCTCGATGGTGCCGAGCACCGGCGAGAGGGTCGTGAACGGGTAGTCGCCGACCTTCGGCCGGGCGGCGGTGAGGCGGCCCAACAGCGAGCTCTTGCCGGCGTTGGGCAGGCCGACGAGTCCGGCGTCGGCGAGTAGCCGCAGGCGCAGCTCCAGCCACCGCTCGTCGCCCGGCAGGCCCCGCTCGGCGATCCGCGGTGTCTGGCGCGTCGGGTTGGCGAACACCTTGTTGCCGCGACCGCCGCCGCCGCCGCGCGCGACGACCGCGCGCTGTCCGGGCTCGGTCAGCTCCCAGCGCGCGCCGTCGTCGGACTCGGCGACCGTTCCCGGCGGTACCAGCAGCTCGCGCGGCTCGGCGGTCGCGCCGTGACGCTGGCCGCCCTCGCCGTGGCCGCCGCGTGCCGCCTTGTAGTGGCCGCCGCGGTGGAACTCCGACAGATCCCGACGCGACGGGTCGCAGACGAGCACCACGTCGCCACCGTCGCCACCATCGCCACCGTCGGGCCCACCCTTGGGCACGTGCGCCTCGCGCCGAAACGAAACGACGCCAGACCCGCCGGCACCGGCGGTGACACGGATCCGTGCGCGATCGTGGAACACCCGACGATCCTAGGCAGTCGCGGCGGCGTCGGCCGCCCGCAAGCTACTCGGCCGCTGGATCGACGGTGATGAAGCGGCCGCGCCGCTTGGTGTGAAACTGCACCACGCCCGGGCGGATCGCGAAGATCGTGTCGTCCTTGCCGATTCCGACGCCGTCGCCCGGCTTGAAGCGGGTTCCACGCTGACGGACGATGATCTCGCCGCCGGTGACGGCCTGGCCGGCGAAGACCTTGACGCCGAGGCGCTGGGCGTTGGAGTCGCGGCCGTTGCGGCTGGAGCCGAGCCCCTTCTTATGCGCCATCGCCGTCGTCCTCCTTGGTCTTCTTCGCGGCCGGCTTGCGGCTGAGCAGCTTGATCTCGCCGATCTCGAGCCGGGTGAGGTCGGAGCGGTGGCCCATCCGCCGCTTGTAGCCGCGCTTGGGCTTGAACTTCAGGACATGCACCTTCTTGCCGCGCTCGTGGCCGGTGACCGTCGCCTCGACCTTGACCTTGGCGAGGTCGGCGCCGGCGAATACGAGCTCGTCACCCTCACCCTTGAAGAGCAGCGGCTCGAGCACGACCTTGGCGCCCTCGTCCTCGGCCAGGCGGTCGACGAGCAGGCTGTCGCCGCGCTCGACGCGGTACTGCTTGCCACCGACTTTGACGATTGCATACATGACAGAAGAAGGGCGCCCCGCGGGGAGCGCCGGCCCGGCAGTTTAGCGCTTGGCCGGCGCGACGGTCGCCAGACCGATCACTCGCCGTCGGCCGCCGTCTCGGCCTTCTTGCGCCGGCCCCGTCCCCCGCGCCGCCCGCGCCGCCGCGGCCGGGTGGAGTCGGGGTCGGAGGCGCGCGGCGCCGCCGGCTGTGCGCTGTCCGGCTCGACGTCGATGACATCGGCGCCCTCCACGAGCGTCGCCGAGGCGGCCGAGCGGCCGACCTGGTCGATCCGCACGAGCGTCTTCTTTCCGATCAGCCGACCGGCCCGCTCCACCGAGATGATGTAGCCGTCGAGCTTGGCCACCGCGTCGGCCTCGTTGTACATGTGCGGCTCCTCGATGGTGACGAGCACCTCGTCGCCCTCGCTGAACGGCAGCGCGCGCTGCTCGACGTCCTCGCGAGAGCCCTCCATCGTGACTGCGAAATGGTCGAGCGGCAGCGCCTCGGAGCCCTCGAAGTGGAAGCTCTTGCCGGTCTCGTCCTCGATCGCCAGCAGCGGCCGTCCGGGCCCGCCGGCGAGCAGCGCCGCGACGCGGGGATGCAGCTGGAGCAGGTACGCCTCCGGCTCGGGCCGTTCGGCGACCAGCTCGCGCAACCGCCTTTCGACGTCGATCGACACCGTCTCCTCGGAGAGCACGACACCCTCGCCGGCGCAGGTCGGGCAGGTCTTGGTGAGGATCTCGCGGACGCCCTCGGTGACGTTCTGGCGAGTCATCTCGACCAGCCCGAGCGGCGAGATCTCGACGACGTAGGTCTTGGTGCGGTCCTCGTCGAGCGAGCGGCGCAGCGTCTTGAGCACGGCGTCGCGGTTGCGCGCGCGGGCCATGTCGATGAAGTCGATGACGATGATCCCGCCGATGTCGCGCAGCCGCAGCTGACGAACGGCCTCCTCGGCCGCCTCGAGGTTGGTCTTGGTGATCGTGTCCTCGAGCCGCGCGCCCTTTCCGCGGCCGACGAACGAGCCGGAGTTGATGTCGATGACCGTCAGCGCCTCGGTGTAGTCGATGATCAGGTAGCCGCCGGAGGGCAGGTCGACGCGCCGGTTGAGCGTCGACTGGATCTCGCGATCGACGGCGTAGCGCTCGAACAGCGGCTGGCGATCCTCGTAGAGCTCGAGCCGCGGCAACAGCTCCGGCGCGGTGCGGTTGAAGAACGACTCCAGCCGCCGGTGCTGCTGGGGGTCGTCGACGATCGCGCCGTCGAGCTGCTTGGAGAAGATGTCGCGCACCACCCGGACCGAGAGGTCGGCCTCCTGGAAGATCATCGCCGGCGCCTTCGACTCCTTGGCGCGCTCCTGCAGGACCTCGTGGAGCTTGTGCAGGTACTTGATCTCGTGCTCGAAGTCGCCTCTGCCGGCACCCTGGGCGGCGGTGCGCACGATCACGCCGCCGTCGCCGATCTCGAGGCCCTTGGCCTCCTTGCGCAGCCGGTCGCGCTCCTTGTCCTCGAGCCGGCGCGAGACGCCGACCCCCTCGCCCTGCGGCGTGTAGACGAGGTAGCGCCCGGCGATCGACAGCTGCATCGACAGCCGCGAGCCCTTGGACTTCAGCGGATCCTTGATCGCCTGGACGACGATCTCCTGCCCGGGCTCGAGCAGGTCGCCGATCTGGCGCCCCTTGCCGCCACCGCGGCCCCGGCGCGCCACCTCGACGCCCGGGATGACGATGTCGTCGGCATGCAGGAAGCCGTTCTTGTCGAGCCCGATGTCGACGAACGCGGCCTCCAGGCCGGGCAGCACGTTGTCGACGCGGCCCTTGTAGACGTTCCCGACGATCGACCGGGAGCCGCGCCGCTCTATGTAGAGCTCGGCGACCTTCCAGTCGTCCTGCCTGGGCTTGCGGTTGCGCCCGCCTGTGGGCTTGGCGTCCTCACCGACGGATCCCTCCGCCTCGAGGATCCCAACTCGTGTCTCGCCACGGTCGGCCGTGACAAGTACTCGCTTCTTCAAAATTTCCTCTTCTCATATCGCCATGTCCCGGCCCTTCGCGAACGCCGTGTCGCGCGCTTGCGCGTGAACGCTCTGCAGAAGTCCGAGAGCTATGAAGGTTGCTAGCACCGACGAGCCGCCATAACTGAGGAGGGGCAGCGTGATGCCGGTGATGGGCATGATCCCGATGGCCATGCCTACGTTTACGAAGATCTGATGCATAAGCATTGCAAGAACCCCGGCCGCGATCAGCGTGCCGAACAGATCCTTGGACATCGTGAGGATTCTCAGGGTGCGCCAGATGAGCAGCGCGAACAGGGAAAGCACCAGCGCGGCCCCCATGAATCCGAACTCCTCGCCGACCACCGCGAAGATGAAGTCGGTGTGGTGCTCGGGCAGGAAGTTCAGCTGGGTCTGGGTCGCGTCCTCGCCGCGGCCGGTCTTGCCGCCGGCCCCGATCGCGACCTGTGACTGGACCTGCTGGTAGGCCTCCTCCCCCCGCTTGTCCTCGGGGCTGAGGAAGGCCGTCAGGCGGTCCTTCTGGTAGGGCTGGAGGACCTCGACGCCGACCGCCGGGGCCGCCACGAGCACGACCGCGAGCGCGGTCGCCGCAAGCGCACCGAGCGCCGCGAAGTGCGTCCACGGCGTCCCGGCGACGAACAGGATCACCAGCGCGATCGAGATGTAGACCATGCCGCTGCCGAGATCCTGGGAGATCACCAGCAGCGCCGGGATCAGCGCGAGCAGCATCGCCCCCGCGGTGATCTGGCGGCTGCCGATGTCGCGCACCCGCTCGACCATCGCCGCGGCCAGCACGACGATCAGCAGCACCTTGCCCAGCTCGGAGAACTGCAGGTCGAAGAACGGGAGGGTGATCGCGCCGCGGCCTCCGGAGCCGAGCACGAATCCGACGAGAACTCCGCCGACCAGCACGCAGTAGAGCGGTATCCGCCACTGGCGCAGGCGGCTGTAGTCCAGCCGCGACAGCGCGAACATCAAGATCAGCCCGACCGCGACGAACGCGATCTGGCGGTAGAGGAAGTGGTACGGGCTGCCGGCGACGTCGTCGCGGGTGGCGGCCGCGATCGTGTAGAGCGAGCAGGCGGTCAGACCGAGGATCGCCGCCAGCAGCGCCAGGTCGATCCGCAGGCCCCCGATACCCGGGCGGTCGCGGAACTCGCGCACCGTCGCGCCGAGCGTGTTGCCCTCCATCAGCGCCCCGCCCCGGACACGCCTAGTCCTGCGCAGTCCCGGCGACGATCTCGCCGTTGTCGTCGACGTCGAACAGGGCGCTGAGGATCTGTCGCACCGCCGGAGCCGCCGTCTCGGCGCCGAAGCCGCCCTGCTCGATCGTCGCGGCGACGACGTAGCGCGGGTTCGGGTAGGGCGCGAGCGCCAGGTACCAGGACTGGTCGCCCTTCGGGGTCTCCGCGGTGCCGGTCTTGCCGGCGATGTCCAGCGGGAAGGTCTCGAAGACGGGCGTCGAGGTGCCGCCCGGCTCGTTCGCGGCCGAGTAGAGGCCGTCGAGGATCGCCTCCCGGTACTCGTCGGCGATCTGGACGCGCCGCGCCGGCGGGCTCTCGAGCTCCTGCAGCGGGCGGCCGTTGCCGTCCTCGATGCGCAGGCCGAGGTGAGGCTTGACGATCTTGCCGCCGTTGGCCACCGCGGCGTAGGCGATCGCCATCTGCAGCGGGTTGGTGAGCAGATCGCCCTGGCCGATCGAGAAGTTGACGTTGTGGCCGACCGTCCAATTCTCGTCGGACAGCCCCTGTCGGACCCACTCGTTGCGCCACTCGGGCGTCGGGACCCGTCCCACCTGCTCGCCCGGCAGGTCGATGCCGGACTCGCGACCGATGCCCAGCCGCCTGGCCCAGCGCTGGATCAACAGGCCGTCGCCGGTGCTGTCGGCTTCCCGGCCGAGCAGGTAGAAGTAGACGTCGCTGGAGACCGACATCGCGCTGCGCAGGTCGACCGGGCCGTTGAACTGCTCGCCGGCGTTGATGAACTTCACGTCGCCGATCTGGACGAAGCCCGGGTCGTAGATCACGTCGGAGGGCGTGATCAGCCCGCCCTCGAGGCCGGCGACGGCGGTGATCAGCTTGAACGTCGACCCTGCCGGATACGAGCCGGAGATCGCCCGGTTGACCATCGGACTGCCGTTCTCCTCGGCGAACAGCGCCTGGTACTGCGCGGTCGTGAACCGCCTCGAGAAGAAGTTGGGATCGAACGACGGGGCGCTGCCCAGGCCGACGACCTCGCCGCTGTCGATCTCCATCGCCACGAAGCCGCCGAGCCGTCCGGCGAGCGCGGCCTGGCCCGCCTCCTGGACGTCGAGGTCGATGGCCAGCCGCAGCTGACGGCCCTGCTCGACCTCCCGCGGCTTGGGCCGCCGGCCCCGCACGCGCCCCATGGCGTCGACCTCGACGCGGGTCGCGCCGTTGCGGCCGCGCAGGAAGCGGTCGTACTCGCGCTCGATGCCGTCCTGGCCGACGATGTCGCCCATCGCCACGCCGGGGAACTCGCCACTGTCGAGCTGATCCTGGTCGACCTCCCGGGCGTACCCGAACAGGTGCGCCCCGGTCTGGCCCTGGGGGTACTCGCGGACGAAGATCCGCTCCGGCTCGACGCCGGGGAAGTCGGAGCTGTGCTCGAGCAGGTAGGCGACGACTTCCTGGTCGACGTCCTGCTTGATCGTCGCGTTGGCGTAGGGCAGGGCGGCGAGCTGCCTGTCGACGCGCCGCTCGATCGTCTTGGGCCGGACGCCGAGCACCTCGCCGAGGCGGCGGTAGACCGCGCGCCGCTCGGCCTCGCCCTCGGGAAGCAGCTTCGGCGAGACCTTGACCGCGAGGGCGACCCGGTTCTCGACCAGTACCCGGCCATCGCGGTCGACGATCTCGCCGCGCGGCGCCTGGACCTTGATCTCGCGGATCCGGTTGTCGTTGGCCTCGGCGCGGTAGGAGTCCCCGGAGAGCACCTGCAGGTACCAGAGGCGGAAGAAGACCAGCGCGAAGGCGATCAGCGCCACGCCGCCGAGGATCGCGACGCGGACGGCGAGCTGGGGCGTGAGCGAAGGCCGGTCACCGGGATCGAGGTACACGCCTCAGACCTCCAGCCCGCGCAGGCCGATCGGCCCGGCGTCGCGCGGCGCGCGGCGGCGACGGCGCAAGTCGAGCGGATCGACGAGCAGCACCGGGCGCAGCACGCGCCGGCAGATCGCGAAGACCGGCAGCGCGATGATCGCGCCCAGCAGCGTGGTCGCGGCCATCTCGCGCAGCACCAGCCAGCTGACCGTCGCGCCGACGTCGAGCATGAACGAGACCGCTGCGAAGGCAACCACCCAACCGAGCGTAGCCGCAGCACCGACCGGTATCGCCATCAGGCCGTGCGCGGGGTCGCGCACCTCGCGGTAGCGACCGACGCCGTAGCCGACCGCGGTCAGCACCAGCGACGACGCGCCGACGGTCCCCCCGACGAGCAGATCGAGCAGCAGGCCGGTGCCGAAGCCCATCGCCGCGCCCGGCACCGCGCCCGCGTAGATCGCCACCGCGGCGACGACGAGCGGCGCGAGGTCGACGTAGCCGCCCAGCACGCGGCCGCTGCCGAGCCCGGAGATCTGCAGCAGGACCGCGGCGATCGCCAGCAGCGCGCAGCGCAGGTAGGCGTCGGGCGTGCGCTTCACTGCGCGGGGACCCCCGCCTGGGTGGTCACGCCGCGCTCGGTCAGCACCTGGACGTAGTCGATGCCGCGGATGTCGGCGAGCGGCGCGAGGTGGACACGCTGGAACTGCTCGAACTCGTCGGGATCGACCCGGACGACGCGGCCGATCGGGATGCCCCGCGGGAAGATCGACTGGACCTCGTCGGTCGCGAAGCCCGAGGTCACGACGATCGTGCCCTCGGTCACCCGGCGGCCCTTGGTGATGTAGTCGAGCAGCAGGTCTTTGGGATTGCCGATGACCGGATGGACGATGCCGGTCGCGCCGTTGGGCATCACCTGGGCGGCGACGGCGCTCGAGGCGTCGGTGATCAGCGTGACCTCGGCGCTGCCGCCGGTCACGTCGGTGACCTTGCCGACCAGGCCCCCGGCGGCGACCACCGGCTGGTCGAGGCGGATCCCGTCCCCAGAACCCTTGTCGATCCCAATCGTCGAGTACCAGACCGTCGGCGAGCGGACGATCACCCGCGCGCCGACCGGCTCGGTGCCCTGCGGAAAGCCGTCGGTCTCGTGCAGGCCGACGAGCTGGCGCAGCTCGCGGACGTCGTGGCGAGCGGTCTCGGACTCCCCCAGCCGCTCACGCAGATCGGTGACCTCGTCGCGCAGCTGCTCGTTCTCGCCCTTGGCGTCGAAGGTGTCCCCGACCCACCCGAAGAGGTCGCGGACCGGCTTCAGCGCACGGTTGACGCCGGTCTCCAGCGGGGCGAAGACCGCCTGGGCGCCGCGCTGGACGGAGTGCAGCGCGCCGCCACCGGACTCGCCGAAGTACACGGTCAGCATGCCGAGCGAGAGGACGACGAATATCGCCAGCGCCGCCCGCCGGCGGCGGATCACCTTGCTGTCGTACACGTCCGGACTCCTCCGGCGCCGTGCTTACCGGCGCCGACCGTTTCGGGAATTCTTGTTCGCGCGGTGGATGGCCTCGAACTCCTCGAGGCTGCGGCCCGAGCCGACGGCCACGCAGGTCAGCGGGCTCTCGGCCAGGTGGGCCGGCATCTGGGTCTCGTCGCGCAGCCGCTCGTCGAGGCCCTGGAGCAGCGCTCCGCCGCCGGCGAGCATGATGCCGCGGTCCATGATGTCGGAGGCGAGCTCGGGCGGGGTGCGGTCGAGCGTCTCCTTGACCGCGTCGATGATCGCCTGGAGCGGCTCCTCGAGCGCCAGGCGGACCTCCTCGCTGGTCAGGACGACGGTCTTGGGCAGTCCCGAGACGAGATCGCGGCCGCGGATCTCCGCCTGCATCTCCTCGCGCAGCGGGAACGCCGAGCCGATCTCGAGCTTGACCTCCTCGGAGGTCTGCTGTCCGATCATCAGCTTGTACTCGCGCTTGACGTAGTTGATGATCGCCTCGTCGAGCTCGTCGCCGCCGATGCGGATCGACTGGCTGACGACGATGCCGCCGAGCGAGATCACCGCAACCTCGCTCGTCCCTCCGCCGATGTCGACGACCATGTTGCCGGTCGGCTCACCCACCGGCAGCCCGGCGCCGATCGCGGCCGCCATCGGCTCCTCGATCAGGTAGGCCTGCCGCGCGCCGGCCGACAGGCACGCCTCCTCGACGGCGCGCTTCTCGACCCCGGTGACGCCGGACGGCACGCAGACGACCACTCGCGGGTGCGCCCAGCGGTTCTGGTGGACCTTCTGGATGAAGTGGCGCAGCATCTGCTCGGTGACGTCGAAGTCGGCGATGACGCCGTCCTTGAGCGGCCGGATCGCCTGGATCGTGCCCGGCGTGCGGCCGAGCATCCGCTTGGCCTCGATGCCGACGGCGTGCACCTCGCTGGTGCGCGAGTCGATCGCGACCACGGAGGGCTCGGAAAGCACGATGCCGCGACCGCGCACGTAGACGAGCGTGTTGGCCGTACCAAGGTCGACCGCCATGTCGCGGCCGCCCATTCCGGTGAGGTATGAGAAGAGTCCCATCGGAGGAACAACCAGGATAGGGGCTGCGCCGCTACGGGTGGGACAGCGGCAAGGAAGGCTTCAACTCCAGCAGCTTCGCCAGCGGCAGTCCGACGACGTTGAGGTAGTCCCCGTCGATCGCCTCCACGAGCGCCGCCCCCCGCCCCTGGATCGCATATCCGCCGGCCCGGTCGCGCCACTCGCCGCTGCCGAGGTACCACTCCACGGTCGCCAGGTCGAGCGCACGGAAGGCGACCCCGGTGCGGCAGACGGCGGTCCGCTCGCGTCCGTCCTCGATCAGCGCGATGCCCGAGAAGACGGTGTGCGTGCGCCCGGAGAGCTCGCGCAGGAACCGCCCCGCCTCGGCCCTGTCCGCCGGCTTGCCGTAGACATGGCCGTCGAGCGCGACCTCGGTGTCGCAGCCCAGCGTCAGCGGTGCGCCGACGGCCCGGGCCTTGCGCAGCGCGTTCTCGACGACGACCGTCTCGGGGTCGCCGGCGGTGAGCTCCTCGACGTCGGGCGCGGCGGCGTCGAAGGCGATGCCGACCTGGGCGAGGATCGCGCGCCGCTGGGGCGAGCGCGAGGCGAGGACGAGGCGGGGCGACGGCACGCGCGCGAGCCTAGCCGGCGGCGCCGGCCCGCCGCGCTCGCACCTGTCGCGTTGGACCGCGCTCGCAACGGGCCCGGCGGAGGATCGTTGGGGGTCTACCCCCAACGATCCTCCGCGCGGCCGGGCGAGGCCGCCGAACGGGGCTGCCGCCGTTGCGGCGGGTCAGAGCTCGGGGAAGAAGATCCCGATCTCGCGGGCGGCCGACTCGGGCGAGTCCGAGCCGTGCACGAGGTTGGTCTGGACCTCGAGGCCGAAGTCGCCGCGGATCGAGCCGGGAGCCGCCTCGACCGGATTGGTCGCGCCGATCGTCTGGCGGGCGGCCTTGACCGCCTCGTGGCCCTCGAGCACCAGCGCGACCAGCGGGCCGCCGGTGATGAAGTCGACAAGCTCGCCGAAGAAGGGCTTCTCGGCATGCTCGGCGTAGTGCTGCTCGGCGGTCTCGCGCGAGACCGTCATCCGCTTCAGCGCGGCGATCTGGAGGCCCTTGCGCTCGAAGCGGGCGATCACCTCGCCGGTGAGGTTGCGCTCGAAGGCGTCAGGCTTGACCAGGATCAGGGTCCTGTCCACGGTTGCTCCTTGTTCGGGGGGTCAGTCGCGCTCGCGGCGGGGCTCCGCGGGCTCGCGGCCGCCGGCGCTCGTCGCCGGCCGCTGATCGGCCTTGGCGGCGGGACGCTTCTGGGGGCGGGAACGGTCGTCGCCCTGACCGGATCCGCCGCGCGGATCGTCGGCGGCGGGGCGGGCGCGCCGGCGTGCGGCGTCGTCGGAGGTGCGGGGGCCGGCACGGGTGGGCTCCTCGCTGGCCGAGCGGTCGCGCGGCGGACGCGTCTCGCCGCTGGCGGCCCGCTTGGGCGCCTGGCGGGGAGCGGGGTCGTCGCCTTGGCGCGGACGGCCGCGCGACTGCGCCGAGGCGCCGCCACCGCCCCCTCCTCCTCCTCGCCGCCGCTGGCCTCCACGGTCGGGTACGTCGGCCTCGCAGTACGGGCACAGGCGCCAGCGCGGGTCGAGTGGCTTGCCGCAGGTGCCGCACGGCTCCTTGAGGCGACGCTGGCAGCTCGGACAGCGCAGGAACGACCGCTCGACCGGATACTCGCAGTACGGGCAGGCGTGCTCGCTGGCCGAGGCCAGGCGCGCCTCGGCGGCGGCGATCTCCAACTCCCGCTCGTGGACGTCCTCGAGGTACTCCGGCGGACGCACGACCATGTAGACGATCGTGCCGACGAACGGGAACAGCGCCGCCACGGTCGCGCACCCGACGAGCATCGGGTCGGCGATGCGCCGCTTGGCGTCGGCGTGGGTCCAGTAGATCAGCGCGAGCCAGAGGACCACGAGAAACAGCAGCAGCAGGCTGACGGCGAGGTTGAGGCCGTCGTTGGTGATGCCGAATATGGCCAGCGGCGCCATGGTTCGGGGAGCCTAGAGGAACAGTCGGCCGATTCCGTAGCCGACGCCGAAGAACGCGAGGATGACGGCGGCGACGACGACGGCCACCAGGGCGATCATCGCGATGAAGCTGGGCCCGTCTCCGTGGTCCATGGGCGGCCATGTTCCCATGCTGGGCCGACAGCGGTGGAGGTCACGCCAAAATGCCTGTCGGCGCAGTCGGCCAGGTGCCGCGATCCCGCTCTCAGAGCGACGACGCGCGCGCGTCCGCGGCCTCGCGAACGAGGTCGGCGATCAGGTAGATCGAACCGGTCGCGACGACCGCGCCGTCCCTTCCGGCGAGCTCGCGCGCCCGCTCGACCGCCCGCCGCGGATCGGCGACGATCTCCGCGTCGCGGTGGCCGAGCTGCGCCGCCAGCGTGGCGAGGGTTCCCGGCGGCAGAGCGCGCGGATTGGCACAGCGGGTCGCCACCAGCCGGTCGGCGACGGCGAGCAGCGGCGCGAGCATGTCGGCGGCGTCCTTGTCGTCGAGCACGCTGACCACCGCGACCACCGGCGAGCGCTCGCCGAGGACCTCGCCGAGGGCCTCCGCGAGCGCCGCCGCGCCCGCGGGATTGTGCGCGCCGTCGTAGATGGTCAGCGGATCGTCGGCGACCACCTCCATCCGGCCCGGCACACGCGTCTGCGCCGCCGCGGCGGCGACCGCGTCGGGGTCGAGCGCGCGGCCGAGGAAGGCCTCCGTCGCCGCGCACGCCAGCGCGAAGTTGCGCCGCTGGAACGCCCCCAGGGCCCGCATCTCGCCTCGCGGTCGCGGCCGAGGTGGACCTTCCCGACGCATGCCGTCGGAAATGTCCGCGTCGCGGGCGTGCGGCGCCGAGAGAGGGGCCGGGTCTGCGACGACGAGGCGGGCGTGGCGCTCGGCGGCGGCGCGCTCGGCGACCGCGACGGCGTCGGGATCGAGGTCGGACGGGACCACGAGCGTCGTGTGGTCACGCAGGACCGCCAGCTTCTCGCCGGCGATGTCGGCGACGGTCGGACCGAGCCAGCGAGTGTGCTCGAGCCCGACGCCGGTCAGCACCGTCACCCGTGAGGGGATGACGTTGGTGGCGTCGAAGCGCCCGCCGAGGCCGGCCTCGATCACCGCCACGTCGACCCCGCCGACGGCCAGCGCGTGGAAGGCCGCGGCCGTGCTCAACTCGAACTGGGTGACCCGCTCGTCGCCCTCGGGCGCGGCCCGCTCGACCAGCTCCGCCGCCTCGATCGCCCGCTGCACCGCCGTCGCGAACCGCTCCGCCGAGATCGGCTCCTCCCCCACCTCGATCCGCTCGCGGAAGCGACGCAGGTGCGGCGATACGTAGGCGCCGGTGGCGAGGCCGTGGCGTTCCAGCAGCGCCGCGACGAAGCGCGTCGTCGAAGACTTGCCGTTGCTGCCGACCACATGGACCTGGGCGAAGCGGCGCTGGGGCATCCCGAGCGCCGTCGTCAGCCGGTGCATCCGCTCCAGGCCGAAGCGCATCCCGAACAACTCGCGGCCGAGCAGCTCGGCCTCCGCGTCGGCCTCGGTCCAGGCCATCGGCTCAGCCGAGGCGGTCGCGGTCGGCGCGGTAGCCGTCGAGCTTCGCGCGCTCGGCGGCCACGACTTCGGCCGGGGCCCGCTGCACGAACCGCTCGTTGGCGAGCTTGCCCTCCAGCCGTGCGATCTCGCCGTCGAGCTTCTGCCGCCGCGCCGCCAGGCGCTCGGTCGCCGCTCCGGCGTCGAGCTCGGGACTCTCCAGCAGCTCCACCGCGCCGCCCGGCACCGGGACGTCGGCGGCCGACGCGCCGCCGTCGGGCCGCAGGTCCAGCCGCGCCAGGCGGGCGATCGCGGCGGTCGCGCCGTCGTAGCCGTCGGCCGCCAGTCGCGCCGGCAGGATCGCCGAGGGCTTGACGCCGGCGTCGTCGCGGTAGCGGCGCAGCTCGGTGATCGCGGCGATCGCGCGGCCGATCAGCTCCTCGGCCTCGGGGTCGATCCGGGCCGGGTCGGTCGCCGGCCACGGCGCGACCGCGAGCAGGCCGCGGTCGCCGCCGGGCATGAACGACCAGATCTCCTCGGTGACGTGCGGCATCAGCGGGTGCAGCAGTGCCAGCGTGCGGTCGAGGCAGTGCAGCAGCGTCGCCGAGACCGCCGTCCGATCGCCGTCGGCGTCGTAGAGGCGCGGCTTGGCCAGCTCGAGGTACCAGTCGCACAGCTCCGACCAGAAGAACTCGTAGAGCTCGAGCGCCACGGCCGACAGCTCGAAGCGGTCGAAGCTCACCGCCGCACGTTCGGTGATCCGCTCCAGCCGCGAGAGGATCCAGCGGTCCTCCGGGGTCTCGGCTCGGTCGGGCGAGGGCTCGACGCCCTCTGCGACCCCGAGCAGGATCAGTCGCGAGGCGTTCCACAGCTTGTTGGCGAGATCGCGGCCTTGGCGCACCCGCTCCTCGTTGAAGCGGACGTCCTGCGACGACGACGACGCCAACAGGCCGAAGCGAAGGGCGTCGGCACCGTAGGCCGGGAAGTCGCCGCCCTCCTTGTAGACCGGCGGGCGCGGGCCGCCCTCGATCAGGCCGAGCGGGTCGATGCCCGTGCCGAGCGACTTCGACATCCGCCGACCGTCGGGCGCCTGGATCACCGAGTGGATCGCGACGTCGCGGAAGGGCAGCTCGCCGGTGAACTCGACGCCGAACATCACCATCCGGGCGACCCAGAGGAAGATGATGTCGCGCGCGGTCGAGAGCACGTCGGTTGGGTAGAAGGCGCGCAGCTCGGCGGTCGGCTCCGGCCAGCCGAGCGTCGCGAACGGCCACAGCGCCGAGGAGAACCAGGTGTCGAGGACATCGGGGTCGCGCTCCCACCCATCCCCCTTCGGCGGCGCCGTGCCGACGTGCGTCTCCTCGCCGCGGTACCAGACCGGCAGCTGGTGGCCCCACCACAGCTGGCGCGAGACGCACCAGGGACGGATGTTCTCCAGCCAGTCGAGGTAGACGCCGGTCCACGGCCGCTCAGGGTGGAAGCGCAGGCTGCCGTCCCTGACCGCCCCGATGGCGGGCCCGGCGAGCTTCTCCATGTCGCAGAACCACTGGAGCGAGATCAGCGGCTCGATCCGCATGCCGGAGCGGTGCGAGTGCGGCACGTCGTGGACGTAGGGCTCGGTCGCCGAGACGAGCCCCTCCGCCTCGAGCGCGCTCACGACGGCGGCGCGGGCCTCCTCGGCCGCCAGCCCGGCGAACCGCTCGCCGCCGAGCTCGGTGATCCGGCCGTCCTCGCCGATCGCCGACAGCTGCTCGAGGCCGTGGCGGCGGCCGATCTCGAAGTCGTTGGGATCGTGGCCGGGGGTGATCTTCAGCGCGCCCGTACCGAAGTCGGTCTTGACGTAGTCGTCGCCGACGATCGGGATCCGGCGGTCGGTCAGCGGCAGGATCGCCTCCTGGCCGATCAGGCGGGCGTAGCGCTCGTCGGCGGGGTGCACCGCGACGGCGGTGTCGGCGAGCATCGTCTCGGGCCGGACCGTCGCCACGGTGATCGACCCCTGCCCGGAGGCCAGCGGGTAGTCGATCGAGTAGAGCGTGTCCTCCAGCTCGCGCTGCTCGACCTCGAGGTCGGAGATCGCCGAGCCAGTGCCCGGATCCCAGTTGACCATGTAGTTGTCGCGGTAGATCAGGCCCTTCTCGAAGAGGGCGACGAACACCCTCTGGACGGCGACCGCGTAGGAGTCGTCCATCGTGAAGCGCTCGTCTGCGTAGTCGAGCGACGCGCCGAGCTTGCGGAACTGGGCGGTGATCTGGCTGCCGTGATCGCGGCGCCACTCCCACACCCGCTCGACGAACGCCTCTCGCCCCAGATCCTCCTTGGATCTCCCCTCCTCGGCGAGCGCCTGCTCGACCTTGACCTGGGTGGCGATTCCGGCGTGGTCGGTGCCGAAGATCCACTTCGCCCGCCGGCCGCGCATCCGCGCCAGCCGGATCAGCGCGTCCTGGATCGAGCCGTTGAGCGCGTGGCCCATGTGCAGCACGCCGGTGACGTTCGGCGGCGGCACCGCGATCGAGAAGTTCTCGGCCGCGTCGCCCTCGGGCTCGGGGTGGAAGACCCCCGCGTCCTCCCAGCGCGCGAACACACGCGGCTCGACGTCGGAGGGCTGGTAGCGGGTGCGCTCCTCGAGGACCTTCAGGCGATCGCTGGACACCCGGCGAAGTCTGTCAGGCGGACTCGGCGGCGGGCGTGTCGTCCTCGTCCGCGGCCTCGGTGACCAGCGTCGGCGCGAGGCCCTTCTCGATCGTCTCGCGCGTGACCACGCACTTCTTGACGTCGCGGCGCGAAGGCAGCTCGAACTGCACGTCGAGCAGAGCCTCCTCGAGGATCGAGCGCAGGCCACGCGCGCCCGTCTCGCGCTCCAGCGCCCGGTTGGCGATCGAACGCAGCGAGTCCTCGGCGAAGACGAGCTCGATGCCGTCGAACTCGAAGAACCGCTTGAACTGCTTGATCAGCGCATGGCGCGGCTCGGTGAGGATCGTGATCAGGTCGTCGCGCGAGAGCTGGTGGATCACCGAGAGGACCGGCAGGCGGCCGATGAACTCCGGGATCAGCCCGTACTCGATGAGATCCTCGGGCAGGACCTGCTCGAAGGTCTGACCAGGGTCGCGGTCGCGGCGCGAGGAGACCTCCGCGCCGAAGCCGACCGACTTCTGCCCGACGCGGCGCTCGATCACCTTGTCGAGGCCGGCGAACGCCCCGCCGCAGATGAACAGGATGTTCGTCGTGTCGATCGTCAGGAACTCCTGGTGGGGGTGCTTGCGCCCACCCTGCGGGGGCACCGAGGCCACCGTTCCCTCGAGGATCTTCAACAGCGCCTGCTGAACACCCTCGCCCGAAACGTCGCGCGTGATCGACGGGTTGTCGGCCTTGCGGGCGATCTTGTCGACCTCGTCGATGTAGATGATCCCGGTCTCGGCCTTCTTGACGTCGAAGTCGGCCGCCTGGATCAGCTTCAACAGGATGTTCTCGACGTCCTCGCCGACGTAGCCGGCCTCGGTGAGGGCGGTCGCGTCGGCAATCGCGAACGGCACGTTGAGGATCCGCGCCAGCGTCTGGGCGAGCAGAGTCTTGCCGCAGCCGGTCGGGCCGAGCAGCAGGATGTTGGACTTCTCGAGCTCGAGCTCCTGCTCGCCCTCGCCCTGGAGCATCTGGACGCGCTTGTAGTGGTTGTAGACGGCGACGCTGAGCGCCCGCTTGGCCTGGTCTTGGCCGACCACGTACTCCTGCAGGACTGCGTTGATCTCGATCGGCTTGGGCAGGTTCTCGAGGTCGAACGGCGAGGTCGCCGTGAGCTCCTCGTCGATGATCTCGTTGCAGAGATCGATGCACTCGTCGCAGATGTAGACGCCCGGCCCGGCGATCAACTTCTTGACCTGGCGCTGCGACTTCCCGCAGAAGCTGCAGAGAAGCTGCTCGTTGGAGTCTGTCGGCCGTGCCATGTGCGCTCCTCCCGGCTCGACTGGAGGCCGAGCCCGCCTGAAAGGCTAGACGGGCTCGATCACCCTGTCGATCAGGTTGTACTCCTTCGCCTCCTCGGCGGTCATGAAGTAGTCGCGCTCGGTGTCGCGCGAGACTTTCTCCAGCGGCTGGCCGGTGTGCTCGGCCAGGATCTCGTCGAGGCGGTTGCGGGTGTCGATGATCTCCTTGGCGTGGATCTCGATGTCCGACGCCTGGCCCTGAAAGCTCGAGGAGACCTGGTGGATGAGGATCTTCGCGTTCGGCAGGCTCATCCGCTTGCCCGCCGCGCCGCCGGACAGCAGCAGAGCGCCCATCGACATCGCGATCCCGACGCAGATCGTCTGCACGTCGGGCTTGATGTACTGCATCGTGTCGTAGATCGCGAGGCCCGCGTAGACCGAGCCGCCCGGCGAGTTGATGTAGAGCGAGATGTCCTTGTCGGGATCCTCAGCCTGCAGGTGCAGGAGCTGGGCGACGATCAGGTTTGCGATCTCGTCGGTGACCGGGGTGCCGAGGAAGACGATGCGCTCGTTCAGCAGGCGGGAGTAGATGTCGAACGACCGCTCGCCGCGAGAGGTCTGCTCGATCACCATCGGTACCAGTGGGCTCATTGCTCTCGCTCTGTTTCGTGTGTTCGCCAGGATTCCTTCCGGGCGCCATGCGGCGGCCCGGGCGAAGGGCTCCGCGCCGAGTCTACTCAGCCGGCTTGGCGGCCGGTACGGGCTTGACGGCCGCGACGATCAGGTCGACCGCCTTGCGCATCGCGATGTCCTCGCGCAGCGCCTCGTCACCGCCGCGCGAGCGCGCCTTCTTCAGCGAGCGCCGCAGCGCCTTCTCGCTCGGCGGCTGCTTGCCGGGCTCGGTCGACGCCTGGCGGAGCACGTCCAGCAACTCGTCCTCGTCGACCTCGATGCCCTCGGTTTCGACGATCGCCGCGAGCGCCGCCTCGCGGCGCAGCGCGCGCTCGGCGTCGGGCTCGGACTCCTCGATCAGGTCGTGGGCGCTCTTGCCGACGAACTGGAGGTACTGCTCGGGGTCGAGCCCCTGCTGACGCAGCCGGTGGCTGGTCTGATGCCACATCTCGTGGGCTTTGGCGTGGACCAGCTCCTTGGGGACGTCCATCTCGGCCGTCGCGGCGACCGCGTCGACGGCGGCCTCGCGGAAGTCCCGCTCGACGCGCTCGCCCTTGGCCTCGCCGATCCGCTTGGCGATCTCCTCGCGCAGCTCCGCGACGGTGTCGTAGCCGCCCGCCTCGAGCGCGAAGTCGTCGTCGAGCTCGGGCAGCTCCTTCGCCTTGACCTCCTTGACGGTCACAGCGAAGCTCGCGTCCTTGCCGGCCAGCTGCTCGGCCTGGTAGTCGTCGGGGAAGGTGACCTCGACGGTCCGCTCGTCAGCGGCGGCGGCGCCCTCGAGCTGGGACTCGAAGCCCTCGATCAGACGACCGGAGCCGAGCTCCAGCAGGAAGCCGCGCGCCTCTCCCCCCTCGAAGGGCTCCCCGTCGACGGTTCCGAGGAAGTCGATCACCACGAAGTCGCCCTGGCCGGCCGCCCGCTCGACGGTCTCCAGCGAGGCGATCGACTCGCGCATCCGCTCCAGCTCGGCGTCGACCTCCTCGTCGGAGGCCTCGGCGCCGTGACGCTCGACCTCGACGCCGCGCCACTCGCCCAGCTTCGCCGGGGGACGGACGCCGACCTCGAACGCGAACGCGAGCGGCTCCCCCTTCTCGGGAAGGTCGGAGACGTCGAGCTGGGGATCTCCGACGGGGACGATCCCCGTCGCGCGGACCGCCTGCTCGTACCACTCGCCGAGCGTGCGGCTGACGGCCTCCTGGAGCACCGCCGGACGGCCGACCTGGCGCAGCACGACCTGCGGCGGGACCTTGCCCTGCCGGAAGCCGGGGACCTTCATCTCCCTGCCGATCTCGTTCGCCGCGGTGGCGATCTCGCGCTCGACGGCGTCGGGGTCTACTTCGACGTCGACGCGCAGGCGCGAGTCGCCGAGCTCGGTGGTGTTCGTCTTGAGGAGGCTCATCGGAGGGCGCAGGACGATAGCGTGGCCGGCCGTGACCGCCCATTCTGCCTCACTCCGCCGTGGCCGCGGCGAGCGCCTGACCGCCTGGCTGGTGACCGGACCGCTCGGCCATCTCTACAGCGTGGCCGCCGACCTGGCGGTCTTCGGCGCTCGTCATCTCGCGCAGCGGCTGCGGGGGGCACGGCCGTGAGCGCGACCGACGCGGCGCGCGAGGTCGCCGTGCTCGCGGCCGAGCACGGCCGCCTGGCGATCGACACCGAGTTCGTCTCCGAGCGCCGCTACCAGGCGCTGCTCTGCCTCGTCCAGGTCGCCGCTCCGGATCCCGGCCGCGAGGGCGGCGTGCGCACCGAGGTGCTCGATCCGCTCGGCGACGACCCGTTCGACCCCGCGCCACTGGCCGTCGCACTCGCCGACCCCGACGTCGAGACCGTCGTCCACGCCGGCCGCCAGGACGTCGCGATCCTGCGCCGGACCTGGGGAACCGACGTGACGCGCGTGTTCGACACCCAGGTCGCCGCCGGATTCCTCGGCATGGGAAACCAAGAGGGCTACGAGACGCTGGTGCGGAGGGTCCTCGGCGTCCAGCTGAAGGGCGGCGAGGGATTCACGCGCTGGGACAAGCGGCCACTGACCGAGCGTCAGCTCGGCTATGCCGGCGACGACGCCCGCTGCCTGCTCGCGCTCGGCACGGCCGTGGAGCGTGAGCTGGAGTCGATGGGCCGGCTGGAGTGGGCACGCGAGGAGTGCCGGGTGGTCGAGCGCTCCGACGACGTCAGGTCGCCCCAGCAGGCCTACGACCGACTCCCGAACGTCCGCCAGCTCAACGACCGCGGCCGGGCCGCGGCGCTGGCGCTGTGCAAGTGGCGCGACGCCGAGGCGCGCGAGATCGACCGTCCCCCCTCCTATCTGATCCCCGACCAGGTGCTGGTCCAGCTCGCCCGCCGGCGGCCGACCGACAAGAGCGGACTCGAGCAGATCCGCGGCCTGCCTCAGCAGACGCTGCACCGCCGCGGCCGCGAGCTGATCGCCATCATGGAGGCCGTCGATGAGGCGACCGCTCCAGCCCGCACGCCCGGCGGCCCGCAACGCAACCCCGTCGACCAGCCCGTCGTCTCGCTCGCCCAGGGCCTACTGCGCCACCGCGCCCGCGAGGCCGGCATCGCGACCGAGCTGATCGCCACCCAGTCGGAGCTGACCGGCCTCGTCGCCTCCGTCCTCCACGACGACTCCGTCGATGGCATCCGCGCCCTCTCGGGCTGGCGTTACGAGCTGGTGGGGTCAGAGCTCTGCGATCTCGTCCAGGGCCGCATCTCCCTCTCGGTAGCCCCCGACGGCACACTCGCCGTCGACGACGCGGCCGAGTAGGCGGCCCCTCCCGCGCCGGGCCGGCGCGCGCTAGTGTGGCTCTGGAAACGGGGTCCTTGGAGGGACGGGCTCGATGTACCAGGCGCAGAGCGCACGAATGCTGGTGGAGGGACGGCGCACGGCACGCAAGGGCGGCCGTGGCGCCCCGCGCTTCGCCGGGGTCTCGCGCAACGTCGTCGTGCTCGGGACGGTCAGCCTGCTGACCGACGTCTCGGCCGAGATGGTCGCGGCGGTCCTGCCGATCTACCTCGTCGTATCGCTGGGAGTCTCGCCGCTGCAGTACGGAATCGTCGACGGGCTCTACCACGGCGCGGCAGCGCTGGTGCGGCTGGCTGGCGGCTTCACCGCCGACCGCTGGCGTCGGTACAAGGAGGTCGCCGTCGCGGGTTACGGGCTATCCGCCGCCGCGAAGGCCGGGCTGGTCACCTTCGGCGGGTCGCTCGGCGCGGTCACGGGAATCGTGCTTGCGGATCGGGCCGGAAAGGGCATCCGAACCGCGCCGCGCGACGCGCTGATCGCTCTCTCCTCGTCACCGACGGCGCTCGCCACCGCCTTCGGCGTCCACCGCGCGATGGACACGGCGGGTGCCCTCGCAGGCCCCCTGGTCGCCTTCGGCCTGCTGCTCGCCGCGCCGGGCCGCTTCGACGCGATCTGGGTCGTCAGCCTCTGCTTCGCGGTCGCCGGGCTCGCGGTGCTGGCCTTGCTCGCCGACGGCCGTCCACGGGCCCGGGCGAAGGCACTCGCCCGGGGACGCGCCCAATGCGGGGGCCGCCATCCCGACGCGCCAGAGCAGGCCAGCGGAGCGACGGACGCCGGGGTTGCCGTCCGCGATGTCACTGCGCGCCCGCGACCGCGTGAGGCGGCACTGCTGCTCGCCCGACCACGTTTCCGACGGCTCGCGGTGGCGGCCGGCCTGCTCGGCGCAGTGACCATCAGCGACGCGTTCGTCTACTTGAGTCTCCAGCGCGCCGTCGGCCTCCCGCTGACGGCGTTCCCGCTGTTGTTCGTGGGCTCGGCGGCGGTATTCATGGCCCTCGCGATCCCGGTCGGAAGGCTCGCCGACCGAGTTGGGCGGGTGCCGGTCTTCATCGGCGGCTACTCCTTGCTGCTGGCGGTTTACGTGGCGCTGCTCGCTCCGGCCGCGGGCCTGCTGACGGTCGGGGTCGTGCTCGCCGCCCTCGGCGCCTACTACGCTGCGACCGACGGCGTGCTGCAGGCGATCGCCAGTGCCGCGCTTCCCGACCGGCTGCGCGCCACCGGCCTTGCGGTCCTGGTGACCGGAGTCGGTCTCGCGAAGCTCGTCGCCTCGATCGCGTTCGGCGCCGCCTGGACACTGGGCGGCCTCGAGACCGCGACGGCCGCGTTCGCGGTCGCGCTGGTCCTCGCACTGGCCGCCACGGCCCGTCTGTTGACTCGACCGGTATCGCTCACATGAGCGCGCGATCCATCGCTCGCCCGTCGATGTCGACCTTCGGGCGAGATGGACGCCGCAACGTCGACATCGACTCGCGGCGACGGACCGAGGGCGGGAGGAGACCGTGAGAGCGCAGGCAATCGCTGTGACCGCGATCGTCGTCGTATGCGCGTTCGCCGGCGCCGCCTACACCTTGGTAGCCGTCCTGACAGCCGAGCAGCCCACTGCTGACGCGCGGCCACGGCTGACGGTGCAGACACCGCTCGCGGGCGTAGACGCCTCGCTACTCGTCCGTGCCGTCGACCACGCCAACCCGGGCGGCGACGGCCGACTGTTCGAGGCGCGGCTCGCCCCCGGCGCCACGCCCGACCGAGCCGGCGGGCTTGCCTGTGAGCGCGTTCACGAGAACGCGCATGGCGACGGACTCTGTCTCGCTGCCAAGCGCGGCGGGTTCGACTACGAGGCGATCGTGTACCGCGGTCGCGACCGAACCCCCCGCGCCCCCCTGGGAATCTCCGGGATCCCTGACCGCGCCCGCGTATCCGCAGATGGCCGCCATGCCGCCTACACCACTTTCCTCTCCGGACACACCTACACCGCCGGAATCCGGACCTTCTCGGTCCACACGGGGGTCCTCGACCTGCGCACTGGCCGCGAGCTGTTCTCGCTTGACGAGCTCGAGGTGGTGGCACGCGACGGCGCGCCCGTCCGCGACCGCGACGCGAACCTCTGGGGCGTCAGCTTCGCCGGCGCCGACAGCTTCTACGCGACGTTGGCCACCCGTGGGCGCCACCACCTGATCGAAGGCTCGCTCTCCGATCGCCGCGCCCGCGTCGTTGCCTCCGGGATCGAGTGCCCGTCGCTCTCTCCTGGCGGCGAGCGGATCGCCTACAAACGCCGTCTCGGCGACAGCGACCGGTGGCGGCTCGCCGTTCTCGACCTGGCGACCGGCATGCGCACCGACCTCGCCGAGCGCCGTTCGATCGACGACCAACCGGAATGGCTGGGCGACGAGACGATCGTCTACTCGGACGACCGCGCCGTCTGGGCCGTGCCCGCTGATGGGGGCGGGCGCCCGCAGCGGCTGCTGCGCGGCGCGTCCTCGCCGGCCGCCCTGCCCGCCAGCCGGTGAGCCCGACATCGCCGAGGAGATCCGCGTCGGCGATGTCGCGTTCAAGATCAGCGCCCGCGGGCGATGACCGGGCGGGGGCGGCCCTCGAAGGGGTCGGGGATCGGCTCGGCCGGAGCGAGGCGGCAGGCGCGGCCACGGCAGGTCGAGAGCCGCTGCAGCTCGGCGTGCAGCGCGCGCTTGGTCGGGGCGTAGCGGCGGTCGCGGTGGCGTGAGCGCAGCTGGTAGGGGTCGCGCCAGAGGTCGTAGAGCTCGCGCTCGCCGCTGCGGTAGACGACATAGAGCCAGTGGTCGTCGCGCACGGCTCGGTAGGTGCGCACGGTGCGGACCGGCACGACGCCGGTGTCGTCCTCGGGCTGGAGCGAGGTCGCGCGCAGCCCGCCGGTCTCGTGCAGGACCATCCGGGCGCTGCGGCGGCGCGGCTCGCGGGCGAAGCGCAGGAACGAGCGGCCGTCGACCGGCAGCCCGCCCGCGGCGCTCGCGCCGGCCATCTCGAGGATCGAGGGCGCGAGATCGACGTTGGAGACCGGCTCGCGGATCGTGCGCCGCGACGGCAGGCCCGGACCGCGCACCAGCAGCGGAACGCGGGCCGACGGGTCGTACGGAAGCATCTTGCCGTTGGTGACCGAGTGCTCGCCGAGCATATAGCCGTTGTCGGAGGTGAACAGCAGGTAGGTGTTGTCCAGCTGGCCGGTCGCCTCCAGCTCGCCGACGATCGCGTCGACCGCCTCGTCGACGGCCAGCAGCGACTCGCGCCGGGCGCGGAACTCGGCCGTCATGCGGGCGATCGCGGCGCCGTCGATCGGTGGGAAGCGCCGCATGAACTGCGGCTTGTCGGAGCGGTCACGCTCGGCGAAGCCACGCGGGCGCGGCAGCGCCGCGGTCGCGAAGCGGCCGCGGTGACGCGGCGCCGGGCGGACCGTCATCCCGGATCGGGCGCGGGCCGGAGCCTCCTCGTGGTGAGGAGCCAGGAACGAGACCGCCAGGAACAGCGGCTGGCCACCAGTGGCGGACCGGCGGATCGTGTCGAGCGCGATGTCGCGCAGCACGTCGGTCTGGTAGAGGCGCTCAGGCTCCTCCCCCGGCCCGCCGTAGGTCGTCAGCTGGCCGTTGACGTTGAGCGTGTAGTTCCACATCCGGTAGGTGGTCGGATCGACCGACGTGTACCACTCGCTCCAGCCCGGCGGCACGATCGGCGGGCGGTCGCTGCCGTAGCCGTTCATGTACTTGCCGATGTGCGCGGTCCGGTAGCCGGCGCGCTGAAGCCACGTCGGCAGCGCGTCGAGGTCGTTGAAGCGGGCGTAGCCGCCGGTCGGCAGGTAGAGGCCCATCACACCGTGGTTGTGGGCGTAGCGTCCGGTGAGGAAGGTCGCCCGCGACGGGCAGCAGACCGGATAGGAGACCGTCGAGTCGGCGAACTTCACGCCGTGGCGCACGAACGTGCGCCGGGTCGCAGGCATCGCGGCGAGGTCGTCGACGGTCTGGTCGTCGGTCATCAGCACGACGACGTTTGGCCGCGCGTCCTGGGCGTGCGCCGACCCCGCGCCAGCGAGCGCGGCGATTCCGAGCGCGACTCCCGCCGCAACGGTTGCGAGCCATCTGGCCACCGTCACCTCGGACACGCTAGAGGCCCCGGAGTTGCGGCGCGTCGCCGGGACTCCTGCCCCCACCCGGTCAGGCGGGCGGGGGCAGGAGGGCAGTCGCGGCCAGACCGCCGACGTGCGCTCAGCGGGCGCGGGCGTTGACGGTCGCCGTGCCGAGCACCAGGCCCTCCGCGAACGCCGTCGTGCCGAACGCCTGGTTGAGCGCGCCGGCAGCCGTGGCGGTCAGGCTCGCCTTGGCGCCCGCCAGCACGATCCGGCGGCCCTGGACGCGGGCCTGGAGGCCGGACAGGTCGAGCGAGAGGATCGACACGCGCTGTCCCCCGACGAGCGCCGTCAGGTCAGGGTCGGCGTCGACCTGGATCGTGAACGACGTCAGGTCGACCTTGGTCGCGTCCTTGGTCAGCGAGATGCCGCCGCTGTGGCGGATCGCGCCGGCGTAGGTGCGCACGTCGACCTTCCCGCCGGTGATCGGGAAGCGCAGCCCGTCCGCGCCGACGCTCCCCGGAGCGATCAGGCCGGGGGCGACGCCGAGCGCCGTCAGCGCCGAGACCGCGCCCGCGTCGAGCTCGAGCGCGGTGTAGCCACCGGCCAGCTCGACCTGGGCCGGCTGCGCCTTCACCGTGACCGCGCCGAGCGGGATGCCGCGCTTGAACAGCGTCGTGCCGAACGCGGAGTTCAGGGCCCCCGCGGCCTTCGCGGTCAGGGTCGCCCGCACCCCGCGGACGGTGGTTCCGAGGCCCGGACGGGTCACCTTGGCCCGCCGCAGCGAGAGCGACGCGACCGCCAGCCGTGCCTTCCCGGCCTGGCCGGTGAGGACCGCCCGCTTGGCCCCGACGTGGACACGGAAGCGCCGCAGCGCGACCGACGTCTTGCCGGCGCTCAGCCGGAGGCCGCCGGAGTGGTCGATCCGCCCGGCGGCGGTCGCCGGATCGATCTTGCCGCCGGTGATCGGGAAGCTGACGTTGCGGCCCTTCGCCTTCGCCGGCTTGATCGGCTTCACCGCGACCCCCGCCCCCGCGAGTGCCTTTGCGGTGCCGGCGTCGAGCCTCAGGGTCGTGCTGCCGCCGGCCAGGTCGACCTTCGCCGCGGCGGCCGGTGCGGTGGCCAACAGCCCGGCTACGATCAGGGCGCTGACGCCCTTCGCTCGCAAACTCATGCGTTACCTCCGAAGTCGATTGCCATTCGGCGGTGGTTACGCGGCCGCGCCGGTCGGCGGTTGGCCAACCGGCAGGCGGTTCCCGTCCGTAGAACCCGACGTGACCGCCGCCGTTGTCGCCTCCGCGATGGCCTCCGGCCCGTTCCCGGCCCTGCGTCGCGGCGCGACCGGCGGACCCTCCTCGCGCCGCTTCGTCGGCCGGCTGCACAAGCGCGACCGCGGCGCGCTCGACGAGCTCTACGCCGAGTACGCCCCGACCGTCTTCGGCTACCTCGTCAACACCCTGCGCGACCGCGGCGCGGCCGAGGACGTCCACCAGCAGGTCTTCCTCGAGGTCTGGCAGCGCGCGCCCGACTACGACCCGCGCCGCGCCACGCTGCTGACCTGGATCATGACGATCGCGCGCAGCCGCGCGATCGACGAGTTGCGCCGCCGCGTGCCCGAGCCGCGCGACCCCGGCGACGGACCCGAGCTGGCGGCCGACCCCGATCCCGACGCCTCACCCGACGCCCTGATCGAGCGGTGGCGGGTCGCCCACCTGCTCTCGCGGCTGCGGCCCGAGGAGTCCGACCTGCTGCGGCTGCGCTTCTACGAGGGCCTCAGCCAGAGCGAGATCGCCGAGCGGACCGGCGTGCCGCTCGGCACGGTGAAGATGCGGATGGTCTCCGCCCTGGGTCGCCTGCGCGAGATGATCGACGAGGAGGAGACGGAGGCCGTGCCGGCATGAGCGACCGTCCGACCGACGATCTCGAGCGCCGTCTCGAGGCGCTGCCGCGCGAGGCCTGGGACCGGCCGGTCCCGCCGCCGGCGCCGTGGCCGCCCGAGCAGCCGTGGCGGGTGCGCGCGCCCGGCTTCTCGCTGCGTCCGCTGACGGCGGCCCTCGCCGCGGCGGCGCTGATCGCGCTCGGGGTCGCCGGCGGTGTGCTGGTGTCCGGCGGCGAGGACAGCCCCGACACCGTCGCCTCCGGGACCACGGTGGCGCTCGCGCCGCTCGGCGACGCCGACCCGACCGCCGCCGGCGAGGCGACCCTGACCGAGGGTGAGACCGGCGAGGCGGTCGTCGAGGTCAGCGGGCTGGCACCCAGCGGCGACAGCGACTTCTACGAGCTGTGGCTGATCGGCGAGGACGGCGAGCTGGTGTCGCTCGGGTCGTTCCGGGTGCCGGGCTCCGGCGAGGCGAAGCTGCGCGTCCCGGTGCCCGTCGACCCGTCCCGCTTCAGCTTCGTCGACGTCTCGCTCGAGCCCGACGACGGCGATCCCGGCCACTCGTCCGACTCGGTGCTGCGCGGACCGACGACCTAGCGGCGTCGAGCGGCCAGATCGCGCTCAGCGACCGCCGCCGAGCAGGCCGTTGACGACCTCCTTGACCGTGTCGGTGACCGGCTTGACGGGCGGAACGGTCTCGCCGACGCCATCGAGGACGGGGTCGAGCACCTGGGCGGTCGTGTCGGCGACCGTCGGCGCGGACGGCGTCGCCGGCGCGGGGACCGGGGCCGGAGCGGGCGGCGTGGCGGCGGCGCCGGGGGATCCGCCCCCGCTCTGACCGCCCCCGGACCCTCCCGCGCCGGTCTGGCCTCCCTCGCCGCCGCCGTCGTCGCCGGCCCGGGGCGCGACGGCCGGCGGCGCCGTGCCGGCCGGCGCTTGGGGGCGCTGGACTCCGCCGCCGCCGGACGGAGAGCGGCCGCCGCCGGTTGGAGCACGATCGGAGCCCCGTTTGTCGCGTGGCGGCGCCGGCCCTCCGCCGGCCGCCGCAGACCGCTCGACCGGCGGCGTCGCCCGCGCCACCTCTGTCGTCGACGGCGCTGGCGGGGCCGGCCGCGCTGCCCGCTCGGCGACGGCCGGCGCCCGATCGCGATCGGCATCGCCGGCCGCCGGCAGGCCCCCGAGGCAGGTGCCGGCGACCGCGAGCGCGCCGGCCGCGCACACTCCCTGCACGACCGCGGGCGCGCCGGCGGTCGAGAGGCCGGCGGGCGCGGCGGCCAGCCAGCGGACCGCGCGCTGCGGCGCGGTCGCGGCCAGCGCCATCCCGAGGATCCCGCGGGTGCCGGAGTAGTAGGCGGCGCAGGCGGCGACGACGGCGGGGTCGAGCGCGCCGCCCGCCTCGGCGGCGAGCTGGTCGAGCGCGTTGCGGCGGCCTGTCGCGGGAGTACCGGGCGCCGGCGAGAGCAGTTCGTCGAAGCGGTCGGCGACGGCCACGATGCGCGCGCCAACGGGGATCAGCTCGCCCCCGAGGCCGTCGGGGAAGCCACCGCCGTCCCACCGCTCGTGGTGGTGGCGCACGAGCGCGGCGGTCTCGGCGTCGCTGGCCGCCGCGACCCGCTCGGCGCCGGCGTCCGCGTGGCGTGCGATCACAGCGCGGTCCTCGGCGGTCGGGTCCGGGTTGTCGCGGATCGCGGCCGGCACGCCGAGCAGGCCGATGCCGTGGACGCTGGCGGCCGCTTCGATCCGGGCAACCTCGTCGGCATCCAGGCCCATCCGCCGCGCGATCCGCCCGGCGTGGCGGGCGACCCGGCCGCTGTGGCCGTGACTCGCCCCGTCGCGGGCCTCGAAGACGACCGTCAGCCGGCGCAGCGCCGCCAGCTCGGGGTCACGGTCCCCGCGGCGGGCGTCGCGGGCAAGCCGCCGCTCGGCGGCGACCCGGCGGGCGAACGTCCACAGCATCAGATCGCCGAACGGAATCTCGCGGGACTGCGCCATCCGCGCCCAGAGCGTCCCGAGCGCCGTGCCGGCCGCGACCGACAGACCGCAGGCCAGCAGCGCCGAGACCGCCACGTCGGCGATGCCCGACAGCGGCGAGAGCGCGACCACGACCAGCGCGGGCGCGACGATCGTCAGGGCGGTGGCCGCCACCGCGGCGGGCAGGAATCGCCGCGAGTCGACGTTGCCCAGCGCCTCCAGCGTGACTCCCTCCCGGAACACTGCCGAGAGATTACCCTGCACCCCACCCCAGATCGCAACCCCGATGTCGTCAAAGCGGGGACACGGCCTGCAAAGCAGCGCAAATTCGACCAACCGGGCCACCTCCGCACCACGCGCGCGGAAGGCCGAGATGGTTCGACCGGCGGTGCGCGGGTAGGCAACGTCCGATGGAGCGAGAGGTCCCCACGATCACCCCCTACCGCGACGGGCCGCTGCTGGTCCGCGGCCCGGTACGGCTGGTCGACCAGGATGGCGGCAGGATCGACGTAGGGCGCGAGACGATCGCGCTCTGCAGGTGCGGCAAGTCGCGCTCTCGCCCGTTCTGCGACGGCACCCACAAGCTCGCTCGCTTCCGCGCGCCGAGCGGGCGAGAGACCAGCGGCGACTGGTAGCTGCTGGCGGCCAAGACCGCTGATGGGAGTCGGGTAGCCTCGGCCCATGCGTCGCCCCCCGCTGGTCACGATCTCCGCCTCCTACGGCGCCGGCGGCAGCCGCGTCGGGCCGCTGCTGGCGCAGGCCCTCGATGTGGACTTCGTCGAGCGGGCGATTCCCCGCCATGTCGCCGCCGGCTTGGAGAGCCCGCTCGCGGAGGCGCGGCTTCAGGATCAACACGCGGGGCGGTCGCTCGGTCGCCTGCTGCGCCAACTCACGCCCGAGGTCGAGTCGGCCGCCTCCGCCCGCACCGCCCGTCCCGCCGAGGACGACGACGAGTACCGTCGCGCGAGCGACCACGAGATCCTCCACCGCGCCGACGATGGCGCGGTGATTCTCGGACGCGCCGGGGCCGTGGTCCTACGCGACGTCCCCCACGCCCTCCACGTTCGGATGTCGGGGCCCCGCGACCTGCGGATCGAACAGGCGTTGCTCGTCGAGGGCATCGACCGCGATACCGCACGCTGGCGCCAAGCCGAGGGCGATCACGCCCGCGACACCTACGTCCGTCACTTCTACGGGGTCGACCCGCTCGACGAGTCGCTCTACCACATGGTGCTCGACTCGACCCGGCTGCCGCTGGCGGCATGCGTCCAGGCAATCGCATCCGCGGCGCTGGAGCTGGCCGCAGCAGAAAACCTGTGACGGCGGGCAGCGGACGCACGCGCGTGGTCGACTGCCGGCAGCGGACCCTGAAACGCCGGATCCGCGAGGGGCGAACGACGGGACTCGAACCCGCGACCGCTCGGACCACAACCGAGAGCTCTACCAGCTGAGCTACGTCCGCCAGGACGGGAGCGACCCTAGCAACCATGCGGGTTTGCGCATAGTCGGGAGCCGTGGCTCGGGGGCTGTTGGCCGGCGTTGGTGCCCGGTTCGGGCCCAATGCCGGGCCCAAAAGGCGCTCGGGCTGCTCGCGGTCGGTGGCCGGCTGGGTCGGTTCGGTGGACAATGGCTCCTCCCCGGCTGCCGGACGGGCTCGCCGCTGGCCCGTCTGTCCAACGAGAGCAATGGACGGGGATCGCCAGAGCCAAAGCGGGGATCGCCATCGCGAGCTGGCCGACGCGGTGGCGCGGCGGGTCGTCGAGGTCATCCGTGTCGAGCTGGGCCCGCGTTCGGATGATCGACTCCAAGGAGGTGGCCAGGCGGTTCGGGCTCTCGCGGGCGTGGGTGTATGAGCATGCCGGCGAGCTGGGTGCGGTGGCGATCGGCGACGGCCCGCGGCCGCGCCTGCGTTTCGTCCCCTCGCTCGTCGCGGGCGCCCGCCTGAGCAGCCTTCCGCAGCCGGAGGGCGGTCTCGCGATCCATGGGCCGCGCGTGCGTTCTAGCGAGGCTGCGCCGCGTTCTGTAGGTCTGCCGAATCCGGTCGCGTCCGCGCAGCCGGTACGGGGGGACCAAGGTTGTTGGGCGAATTGACCCAGTGTGGTCGTAGCGCAAAGCGCGAGCCCGTCAGCTAACCCCGGAGGCGCGACAACGGAGGCAGTCGTAGGCGTGTCGCACGGGCTCGCGCGAAGTGCCATTGCCGCAAATTGCCGCAACCATCCTGGCGTCGATCGCGGCACCGGGCGCTGCGTCGGCGGCCGGCGGCTCGGGCGGTTGCGCCGTCATTCCGCAAGCGCCATCGGTGTCCGGCGTGCGTTGCGTCGCCACGCCGAACATGGCCTGTGCGGCCGAGCGGTCGGTCGTCCGCGGTGGCCAGGCGAGGATCGCCGGCCGCTCGCCCGAGACGGCCTCGAAGGTCGTCTTCCTCGGCCGCAAGACCCGCCGCGACGACATCGCCGTTCGGCCGCGCCACAGCAACGACGGTCATGGCGACGCTCTGGTCCCGTCGAAGGCGCGCAGCGGCCGGATCGCGGTCGTCGACACGATGGACCGAACCGCGACGACGCCCGGCACGGTGCAGGTCGTCGAGCCACCGCGATCGACACCGCGCCCGGCGGCGGCTACTGGATCGGCGGCAAGCGCAAGCCGACGATCGTGACCGCCGGGGAAGAGGTCGAAGTCCTGGCCCAAGACGGCACGCCCGTCACGACCTTCGCCGCGACAGACACAACCGGCATCTGGAATGGCCTCATCAACGACAAGCCCGCACCGGCCGGCGCTGATCTGGGAGCGGCTGCATCCAGCCGCTGACGATCTGCCCGACTTCGACCTCCTCCAGGGCTTCGCCGGGATTCTGTCTTGCACGGATCCCGACGACGCCCGCCGACGCCGCGGCGAGCTGATCGACCTCCTCTGCCACGGCGCCGGCTTCGCCGGCCCGCGTCATCGCGAGACGAGGAAGCGGTCGATCTCGGCCGCGACGAGCTCGGGCGCGGCGGTGTGCGCGACGTGGCCTTGCCGCTCGAGCATGGCGACCGTCGCGTCAGGAATCGCTGCGGCGAGCGCCTCGTTGTTGCGGCGCGCCTGTTCGGGGCTGCGCTCGCCGACGAGTACGAGGACTGGCACGTCGATCGCGGCGTAGCGCGCAGGGTCCGGGTGCAGCGCGGCGACGGCGCTGATCTCGCGCGGCACGGTCGCGGCGAGTCGCCGAAACGCAGGCGACGGCTTGATCCGCAGCTTCGACAGCGGGCCGTCGGCGACGACCAGGCCGACATCGTCGAGCAGCCTCATCGACAGCGCCACCGCACGCTCGGGAACACCGTCGGCAAGGTGGCGACGCAGCTGGCGGAGCTGTTCGTCGGAGATCAGCCCGCCAACGCCCACGGCCGGCTCATAGACCACCAGCGCGCCGATCTCTTCCACGCTTGCGAGGGTGGCGAGCTCCAGCGTGAGCGTGCCTCCGAAGGAGTGGCCGAGCAGCGTGGCGCCGGCGCCGGCGACGTCGAGGACGGCGCGCACGTCGTCGATCTCGTGCGCGAGGCGGTGCGGGTCGTCGCCGTCGTCGCTGTCGCCACGGCCGCGGCGGTCGACCAGGAAGACCTCGTGCCTGTCGGCGAGCAGGCGCGCGACGGGCTCCCAGCTGCGCGAGGAGCCGAGGCCGCCGTGGACCGCGACGATCGGCTGTCCGGCACCGAGTCGCCGGTAGGCGATTCGCGTGCCGTCAGCAGATCGGACGTACTCGCACGTGGTCATGCTGGCTCGGTGGCGAGCACCTCGGTGCCTGGCTCGCGATCAGCGTCAGGCCTGGTCGCGCGCTGGCGTCCGAGCAGGGGCCAGGCCACCCCGGCGCCGATGAGCGCGACGGTTGCGGCGATGAGCGCGACGGCGTCGAGCCCGCGCGTGATCCCGGCGACGGTGGCCGCTTCGGCGTGGTGGCCGAAGATCGCGCCGAGACCCGCGATGCCGATGGCGATGCCGAGCTGTCGGAAGGTGTTGTTGATGCCAGAGGAGAGGCCGCCGCGATCGACGGGCAGGACGGCGACCATCGCGGCGGCCAGCGCGGGGCTGATCGTGCCGACGGCGACGCCACCGATCAGCAGGCCGGGCAGCAGGCGAGTCCAGTCGTCGCCTGGGTCGATGCCGCGCATCGTCAGCAGCGCGACGCCGAAGAGCGCGAGTCCCACGGCGAGCGGGATCCGCAGTGGCAGACGGCCGGTCAGCGTCCCCGAGATCGGTGCGACCGCGAGGATCAGGAGCGTCATCGGCAGCAGGCGCAGACCGGCGTCGGTCGGCGAGTAGCCCAGCGCGTTCTGGAGATAGATCGCGAGGAACAGCAGCAGCGGGTAGATCGCCACCGACTGCGTGAAGGCGATCACCGCCGTGCCGCTGAACGCCGGGACGCGAAACAGCGCGAGTGGAAGCATCGGCGCCTCGGCCCGCCGCTCGGCGATTACGAACGCGACGAACAGCAGCCCCGCGCCAACTAGCGCCACGAGGATCGGGGCGCTGCTCCAGCCGTCCTCGTTGCCGCGGATGAGGGCCAGCACGGCAAGGAAGGTCGCGGCGCCGAACAACGCCATGCCGGCGACGTCGAGCCGAGCGGGCGTCGGCGCCCGCGACTCGGGCAGCGCGCGCAGCGTCGCGATCACAAGCACGATGCCCAGCGGGACGTTGACGAGGAAGATCCAGCGCCAGCTGAGCCCGTCGACGACCAGGCCGCCCACCAACGGCCCGATCGCGAGCGCGGCCCCGGTGATCGCGCCCCAGACGCCAAGCGCGAACCCGCGCTCGCTGCCCTGGAACTCCTGCGCGAGGATCGCCAGCGAGGCCGCGAACATCGCCGCCGCGCCGATGCCCTGCGCGCCGCGCGCGAGGTCGAGCACGAGAGCCGAGTCGGCCAGCCCACACAACGCCGAGCAGATAGTGAAGACGACGAGCCCGGCAGCGAAGACGACCCGCCGCCCGAGCCGATCAGCGAGCGCGCCGGCCCCCAGCAGCGTCGCGGCCAGCGCGACGGTGTAGGCATCGATCACCCACTGCATCGACGCGAACGACGCCCCGAGGTCGCGCTGGATCGCGGGTAGTGCGACATACACGATCGTGACGTCGAGCAGCAGCATCGCCGTCGCGGCCGAGACGACCGCCAGCGTGATCCAGCGCGTTGGGTTCATCGGACCGACATCGCCGATCGGCGGGGCCCCGTCGCATGCGCGCGCAGCGCGGCGACGACATGGCGTGCATCGCGCCCGCAGCCGCGCAGGGTGTTGGAGGAGAAGCTGCGCTGGAACTCCAGCCCGACATAGCCCAGGCCGGAGACGGTGGTGGAGACGCCGCCGCGGTGCAGCGGCAGCCCGTCGGCGTCGAGCGCCTTCGTGTCCGCCAGGTAGGGCAGGTTCGGCCGGTAGCCCGTCGCGAGGATCAGCCCGTCGAGTCGCTCGCGGCTGCCGTCAGACCACACGACCTGCTCGCCGTCGAGGCGGTCGAACATCGGCCGACGATCGGGTCTGCCGGCGGCCAGGACGGCGCGGTAGATGCCGGTGTCGATCACGGACACGGGCAATCTGACCAGCCACCGCGACAACGGCGCTGTGTCCAACCGCGTCCGCTCCAGCCACCAATGGATGTCACGGCCCAGCGGACGCTGCTCAAACCACTTCACCGGCTCGCGCGTGGCCAGCGTCGTCGCCGCGACCGCGGCCAGCTCGGCGGCGATCTGCACCGCCGAGTTGCCCGCACCGACAACCACGACCCGCTGACGGGCGAACCGGTGCGGCGCGTCGTACTGCGCCGAGTGCAGCACCGTGCCCGTGAAGCCGTCCAGCCCGGGCAGCTGCGGCATGTACGGCATGCCGAACGAACCCGACGCTGCGATCACCGCGCCTGCGACCAGGTCACTGCCCACTGACGTCGCGACCCTGAACCCGCCGCCGCCCTCTAGCGCGACCGTCTCGACACGCTCGCCAAGACGAACGCCGTCGCCGAACTGCCGCGCGTACGCGCTCAGGTAGGCGACGACCTCATCGCGCACGGGATAGCGGTCGGGATCGCCGGGAAACGGCCAACCGGGCAACGACGAGTAGCGCGCCGGCGAGAAAAGCGTCAACGAGTCATAGCAGCGCGGCCACGCCCCCGCGGCCGTCTGCGACGCCTCGAGGACGACCGCCTCGACGCCGGCCGCCCGCGCCTCATAAGCGGCGGCGAGCCCAGACTGGCCCGCGCCGATGATGACCAAATCGATCTGTTGCATGCCCACAACATACCGTCATCTCGGGAAAAGACAAAATGAACTTCGGCATACTCCTCCCATGGCGACAACCGTCCCCGAGATCCGACTCAACACCCAAGACTTCCTCAGAGCACTTGCCAGCGAGACCCGACAGCAGATCCTGCAGCTGTTCGCCGGTGGCATCGAGCTGACCGTCGGCGAGGTCGCCGAGCGCGCCGGCCTGGGCAACTCGACCGCCTCCGAGCACCTGTCGCTCCTGCGCCGCGGCGGCCTCGTCCAAGCCACCCGCGACGGCAAGACCGTCCGCTACCGCGTCGACTCCGCACGCATCGCCACCGAGCTCGACCAGCTCAAGGCCTACCTCACCGTCTGCTGCCCGCCGACCTGCTGACGGCGAAACCCCGGACCACCCAACGGTCCACCCCCGACCACGAACTAGCGCGCCTCTGGAGAGTCGAGCGCCGCGGCCTCCCCTGGCCGGGGGCGCTCTTGAGCGGCTCGGCCGTCTAGCTTTCGCGTGGTTTGACAAGGTTGGGTTGTGGCAGGAGTGGTCGCCGCGGGTGGGTTTCGCGGTGTTTGCGGGAATTGGCGGTTGGGGCGCGAGGTGGCCGCTGTTGGTTCGGCGGGCTGATCAGACGCCGTCGTGCGGCAGGCTTTCGTGTGCGCCGTAGAGAGCGGCTGCGCGGGCGGGCGGAAGGCTAGATGGTTGATTCCGCGGCGTCCGCGCCGGATCGGCTGGGTAGACGCGCCGCGCAGTGGGACCCAGACGGCAGGGGCAACGCGGCTCGATGACCTGCGGGCGATCTATCGCGAGGGTCGACGAGGCATGCGCGCGACCAACGGGCCAAGCGCCGCGCGTGATCGATCCACGCGCCGCGAGGTCGCAGGTCGTGCGTGGCGGAGTCGCTCAGCCGAGTTCGCGCGCCTCGGCCTCATCGCCGACGCGCAGGTCGGGAGATCTGACCGGGAATCTCGGGCCCGATCCCGGGCCCAAAGGCCGTAGAATCGTCTGTGAAGCACCGTGCTAATCGACCCTTTGGATCGGCGTCGCGGCACATGGAAAGGCCCTGGAATGCCGGATCCGCGAGGGGCGAACGACGGGACTCGAACCCGCGACCGCTCGGACCACAACCGAGAGCTCTACCAGCTGAGCTACGTCCGCCAGGACGGGCTGAGAGTAGCAGTCGTCCAGATCCCGGCGGTCCCCGGCGGCGCAGGACCGCGGTCGACTGAGCGGGGCCGTTTGTGCCAGCACACATGGCCCGTCTCCGTTACTGTGAGGCGGTCGGCCAGAGAGGGAACCGGACGTGGCGGAGCGAGATCTCGACGGGCGCAGCCTCCAGAGGCTGCTCGAGGTGGGACGGGCGTTGGTCGCCGACCTCGATCTGGAGTCGGTGCTCCACCGGCTGCTCGAAGAGGCCCGTGAGCTGACGGGCGCGCGCTACGCCGCGCTCGGCATCCTCGACCACGACCGCTCCGCGCTCGAGCGGTTCCTGACCGTCGGGATCGACGACCCGACCCGTCGCGCGATCGGCGACCTCCCGCACGGCCACGGCCTCCTCGGCGAGCTGATCCGCCGGCCCCGGCCGCTGCGAATCGACGACCTCCACGACCACCCGCGCAGCTACGGGTTCCCGCACGCCCATCCGGCGATGACCAGCTTCCTTGGCGTGCCGATCATGATCCGTGGCCAAGCCTGGGGCAACCTGTACCTGACCGAGAAGGCCGGCGGCCCGTTCGACGCCGCCGACGAGCAGGCGCTGGTCGTGCTCGCCGAGTGGGCCGCGGTGGCGATCGACAACGCCCGCCTGTACCACGACGTCGAGCTCCAGCGCGACGAGCTGGCGCGGGCGGTGCGCAGCCTCGAGGCGACCACGACCATCGCGCGCGCCGTCGGTGGCGAGACCGATCTCGGCACGGTGCTCGAGCTGATCGCCAAGCGGGCTCGCGCCCTCGTCGAGGCTCGCACCGTGCTGATCCTGATCGTCAACGGCGACGAGCTGGTGCTCGCGGCCGGCGCCGGCGAGGCAGCCGACCCGGCCCACGACCTGCGCATCCCGCTCGAGGACTCGGTGCCCGGCGCGGTGCTGCGCTCGCGGCGCCCCGAGCGGCTCGCCGACGTGCGCACCCGGCTGCGCCTGTCGCTCGGCCGACTGCCGGCGGGCGCCCGCACCGCGCTACTGGTGCCGCTCGTCTTCCGCGGCCAGAGCTCCGGCCTACTCGTCGCGCTCGACCGCACCGCCGCTGGACCCGAGTTCAGCACCGAGGACGAGCGGCTGCTGTCGGCCTTCGCGGCGAGCGGGGCGACCGCTGTGGCGACGGCCCAGACCGTCGAGGCGCAACGGCTACGCGACAGCCTCGCCGCCGCCGAGGAGGAGCGCAAGCGCTGGTCGCGCGAGCTCCACGACGAGACGCTCCAGGGCCTCGGCGCGCTCCAGGTGATGCTCTCGGCCGCTCAGCGCGCCGACGACCCCAGCGAGCACCTGCGGCGCGGCAGCGAGCATCTCGAGCAGGAGATCGGGCGCCTCCAGGCGCTGATCGCGCAGCTGCGCCCGGCGTCGCTGGACCAGATCGGCCTCGCCGCCGCGCTCGAGCACCTCGTCCACCGCACCGCCGACGTGGTCGAGGCGAAGGTCGACTGCACGATCTCACTGCCGACTCTCAGCGCGGCGCGCGCCTCGGAGCTGCTCGCCCCTGACGTCGAGAGCACGATCTACAGGGTCGTCCAGGAGGCGCTCAACAACGCCCGCAAGCACGCCGCGCCCAGCCGCATCTCGGTCGAGGTGACCGAGAGCGACGGCCTGATCGTCGCCGAGGTCGTCGACGACGGCTGCGGGTTCGACCCCTCGATCGCCTCGCGCGGGTTCGGCCTGGTCGGCATGTCGGAGCGACTTGCGCTCGTCGGCGGGCGCATCGACGTGCGGTCCACGGTGGGCGGCGGGACGACCGTGCGCGCAACCGCTCCGTTCGACAGCGCCGACGTCGGCGGCGCTGGCGTGGCCACTCCGAGCTGACGGTCGCGGCGCCTACTCGACCAGGCCGTGGTCGAGCGCGTAGCGCACCAGCTCCGGCCGCGAGCTGCGCCGCGTCTTCTGCTGGATGTGGGCGCGGTGTGTCTCGATCGTGCGCACGCTGAGATAGAGCTGGCCGGCTATCTCGGCGTTGGTGTGGCCGAGCGCGATCAGCTTCAGCACCTCGACCTCGCGGTCGCTGAGCCCGTCGAGCGCGTCAGATCCCGCCGCGGGCGCGGCGGCCAGCCGGGCGCCGAGCTTCGGGCTCAGGTAGGTGTCGCCCTTGGCCGCGACCCGCACCGCCTCGAGCAGCTCCTCGCCCGCGGAGTGCTTGACGACGTAGCCGCGCGCGCCGGCGCCGAGCGCCTCGCGCGCGAACGCGGGATCGTCCTGCATCGTCAGCACCACGATCGCGGTGCCGGGGCTGCGCTCGATCATCTCGGGGATCGCCGGCAGGCTCGACTCCTCGCCCATGTTGAGGTCGAGCACCAGCACTCGCGGCTTGTGGCCGAGAACGTAGCGGCGGGCCGAGGCGACGTCGTCCGCCTCGGCGAGCACCTCGATGTCGGGCTCGGCGTCGAGCAGCATCCGCAGGCCGCTGCGGACGATTGCGTGATCGTCGGCGAGAACGACGCCGATCGCCTCGGCGTGGCGACCGTCTTGTCCTGGGCCAGGCACGGCCTGAAGTAAAGCGGGCGGGCCGCCTCGCCTGTCGGGCCTAACCCGCGAATGAGACTGTGGGATTCTACGGATACGCAGCGGGGATCGCTCGGATGCGCGACCGCCGGGGCGCGACTACCGTCGTCCAGGCGATGACCCAGCCCGCCCTGCTCTCCACCCCCGCCCGTCGCTCCCGCGGCTCCACTCCTTCCCGGGACGCCACGCGGCTCGCCGCCGCGGTCTCCGAGGGAGCGATGGTCGAGCGCCTCACCCGGATGCGAGCGGCATGCCAGGCGCTCGCCTTCGAGCTGGCCGGCACCCGCCGCGAGCTGCGTGCGGTCGAGCTCGAGCTGCGCCGGCTCAAGCGACGCTACGGCGCCGAGTGACCGCCGGCCGCTGACGGCCTGAGGGTCAGTTGCCCGACAGCGCGTCGGCCTGCGGGGAGGTCGGCGGCGGCGGCCGCGGGTCCTCGTGCTCCTCGACGGCCGAGCTTCCGCCGGACTGGTCCTCGGCGGCGTCGTCGAAGTCGAGGTCGTCGAAGTCGGCGTCGCGCGTCTCGCCGGCCTGGTCGTTGTTGGTCTCGTCGCGATCGTCGATGCCGTCGTCGTCGGCGTCGTCGTCCTCGGGAGCAGGACGGACGGCCGACTCCTCGTCGAAGATCGGAAACGTGCCGCCGGCCGCCGCGAGCGGCACCTTCTCGAGCTCCGCCAGCACCGGCGGATGCTTGCGCACCACGTTCTCGCGCTCGTCGTCCTCGTTGTCGGAGTGCTCGTTGTCGAAGTCGTGCAGCGTGCGCTCGTCGCCGAGCATGTCCATCACCATCAGCCAGCGCGGGTCGCCGACCGCGACGCGGGTGACCGACGCGCACATGAACGCGCCCCGCTTCGGCGGGTCCTCGTCGTCGAGCAGCGCCTCGAGGTTCTCGCCGTCCATCCGGCCAGGGATGTCGGCGCCCATCACCGAGAGCAGCGTGGGCGCCACGTCGTGGGTGGAGGCGTAGTAGTAGCTGTAGTTGCCCGCACGCCGGCCCTGGGGATCGCGCAGCAGGAAGGGGACGAAGTAGGCGTGCTTGTAGGTGCCCGGGGCACCGCGGCCGATCCAGCCGTGCTCGCCGAGCATCGTGCCGCCGTCGCTGACGAACCAGACGGCCGTGTTGTCGCGCAAGCCGAGGTCATCGACGCGGCGCAGCAGCCGGCCGACCGCGGAGTCCACGCGCGCGAGACCGTCCATGTAGGCCTCCCGGGCGATCCGCACGGTCTCGTCGTCGATGTCGGCGGCGACGATCCAGTCGCGCCGGTTCAGCGGCGCCGCCAGTGACGGGTCGACCTCCAGCTCACGCGTCCAGGCGGGCGGCGCGTAGTAGGCCTCGGCCGGGTCGAACGCGTCGACGGCGAGGAAGAACTGCCGGCCCCCTCGCTCCAGCCGCGCGAGCTGGCGCTCCCCGGCGCGGACCGCGCGCTCCATCGCCGCCGCGCTGCGCTCGATGCCGCCGAGCAGGTAGCGCTCGACCTGGCGCTTGGTCTCGGCACGGCCGAGCGTGCCCTCGACGGTGGGCGGAACCGGGTAGTCGGCGGCGCGCACCTCGGTGGTCCGCTGCACCCAGTCGTCGTAGCGCGGACCGGAGAAGAACGGGTTGTCGGTGATCCAGACGGTCTCGGCGCCGGCCGTCGTGAGCGCCTGCTCGATCAGCGGCTGACGGCGGTAGACGGGGTTCCAGCCAGGCACTGGGGCAAAGCCGTCGTGGCGGCGCCACTCGCGGTAGGGAAACGAACGCTTGCCGGTCACCAGCGCGCGCCGCGAGATCACCGCCGGCATCGCCTCCGGCACCGCGCGCTCGAAGCGCAGCGCGTCGCCGGCGAAGTCGTCGAGGTTGGGCGTGTCGCCGACGTGGTTGTCGTCGAATGCGCCGTCGAATGCGCCGATGCTGTCGGAGCGCAGGCCGCTGGAGACGATCAGCAGCGCGTTTGGCTGCTCGGCGCTGGGGCCGTCGCCGCCCTGCTGCGCGCTGGCCGCCGATGCCGCCAGCGCGCCGCCGAGCAGGCCGCCGCCGAGCGCGGAGCCGGCGGCGATCCCCCCGCGGCCGAGCAGACCGCGCCGTGTCAGGCCCGACTCGCTCATCCGCCCATCACGTGGTCGTCGCCGAGCTGCGGCAGGGTCCCACCGGCCTCCTCCTCCAACACCCGCCAGAGGCGGTCGACGACCTCCGGGTACTGGCTGGCGAGGTTGGTCTCCTCGCCCGGGTCTGCCTGGCGGTCGAAGAGGCGCACGCGCGCACGCTCGCTGTGGGCGATCAGCAGCCAGCGGTCGTCGCCGCAGATCAGGTAGCGGGCGTAGCAGGCGGTGAAGTAGGGCCGGTCGTCGTAGGGCTGCTTGCCGTCGAAGATCCGCGAGAGGTCCTCGCCGTCCATCAGGCCGGGCTTGCGGATCCCTTGGAAGCCGAGGATCGTCGAGGCGACGTCGTGGGTCGAGGCGTAGTAGTTGGTGTGCTCGCCGGCGAGCTTCTTGCCGCCGGGCTCGCGCACGAGGTACGGCACGCGGTAGATCGGCCAGTTCGGGTAGGCGGCGTGCTTGCCGAGGATGCCGTACTCGCCGAGCGTCAGGCCGTGGTCGCTGAGATAGATGACCGCCGTGTTCTCCATCAGCCCGAGGTCGGCCATCTTGTTGAGCAGCCGGCCGATCCAGCGGTCGACGAAGGTCAGCTCGGCGGCGTAGAGCTCACGGATCCGCTCGAGGGTGTCCTGGTCGATGTCGAGGTGGTGGACGCGGCTGTAGGGCGTGTCGAAGGGCTGGATCGGGATCAGCCCCTCCTTCTCGCTGCCCTTGACCGCGTCGAACTTCGACATGTAGACGCGCGGCGGGTCGAACGCCTCGTGCGGGTCGAAGGCGTCGACGCCGAGGAAGAACGGCTGGTCGCCCTTGAGGTCGTCGAGCACGTCCATCCCGCTGCGGATGACCCGCGCTGCGGAGTAGTCGCTCTCGCGGCGGCGGTAGAGGTTGTTCCAGCCCACGTACTCACGCAGGCGCTGGACCTCGACGGAATCCGACAGCTTCGGAAAGAGGTAGCGCTCGATCGCGCTGCGCGGGGCGAGCCGCTTGAACGGCCGGTTGAACGCGCGGTAGGAGCCCTGCGAGTAGTCGGGGCGGGCCATGTTCAGCGTGCGGCGGAACTGCTCGAAGCGCGGGCCGACGAGGAACGGGTTGTCGGTCACATAGGCGGTCTTGACGCCGGCCTCGCCGAGCACCTCGGTGAACATCGGCTGGTAGGGGTAGATGTCGTTCCAGCCCGGCTCGGCGGGCAGCCGCGGCGTCACCGTCCAGTTGCGGAACGGGAAAGACCGCATGCCGGTGATCAGCGCTCGCCGGACCGATCCGGTCGGCATCGCGTCCGGGACGGCGTGGTCGAAGATCAGCGACTCCTTGGCCAGCGCCTCGAGGTTCGGCGTGTCGGCGAGCGGGTCGCCGTCGTCGTAGACCGAGACGAAGTCGCGCCGCGTCGAGTCGGTCACGATCAGCACGACGTTCGGGGCGTCCTCGGCGTGGCTGACGCGCGGATCGAGGTCGTCGTTGCAGGCGCCGAGGCCGAGCGCCAGCGCGCCGGCGCCGCCGGCCTGAAGCGCGCGCCGGCGAGTCAGTCGAGGAGAGGGGAGGGCCATCTGCGAGGCCGCAGGGTATCTATCGCGGTGGCCGCATGAGCCGACAGGCCGCGACGAGGGCCGGGGCAGCCGCTGTAATGTCGCCGCCCGTGAGCGCTCCCAGGTTCGACCTCCAGTCCCATTCCATCCATTCCGACGGCGAGCTGCCGGCGCCCGAGGTGATCGCCCGGGCGGCCGCCGCGGGAGTGGAGCTGCTGGCCCTCTCCGACCACGACACCGTCGACGGCGTCGACGAGGCGCTCGCGGCCGGCCGCGAGCACGGCGTGCCGGTCGTGACGGCGACCGAGATCTCCGCGGTCGATGGCCAGTACGAGGACATGCACGTGCTCGGCTACGGGGTCGACCACACCGACCCGGTGCTCGCCGAGCGCCTGCTCGACGCCCGTGGCGACCGCGAGCGGCGCGCGGAGGCGATGGCGGCGAGGCTCAAGGAGTTGGGCTTCGAGATCGACCCGGCGCCGGTTCAGGCGCGCCGCGACGCCGGCAAGCCGGTCGGACGGCCGCACCTGGCCGCCGGGGTGCTCGCCCATCCGGCCAACGCCGAGCGGCTCGCCGCGGAGGGCCACGCCGACGTCTCCTCGTTCATCCCCGCCTACCTGATCCAGGGAACGCCGGGCTATGTGGCACGGGCCCACCCCACCGTCGCCGAGGCGATCGGCTGGATCCACGACGCCGGCGGGATCGCGATCTGGGCGCACCCGTTCTGGGACGTCTCCGATCCCGACGAGGTGCTCGCGCTCGTCGACCGCTTCAGGGAAGCGGGAATGGAGGGCGTCGAGGTCTTCTACGTCACCCACAGCGAGGATCAGGTCCGGCTGCTCGCCGAGCGCTGCGCCGAGCTCGGGCTGCTGGCGACCGGCTCCTCGGACTACCACGGTCCCGAGCACCGACTCTTCTCGCGCTTCCTCGCCCACGAGACCCACGGGATCGAGCCGAACCTCGGCCCGATCCCGGATCTCGCTAGGTAGACCTCCTACGCCCCCACCGGGGCGAGCCCGAACTCGGCGCGGAACTCGTTGGTGTCATGCAGGTGCGGGAAGGGCTCGTCGGGCACCGGGACACCGAGCGCCTCGGCGAGCGGCTCCCAGCCGTCGGTGCCGAGCTCCCAGACGATCAGGCGGTCGGACGGAACCTCGCGCTTGATCGTCTCGATGCGGTCGTAGTACATCTGCCGCACCCACTCCTTGTCGTCGAAGCGGCCCTCGAAGTCGCCCTGCCAGATGATCTTCTCGATCGCCTCCCAGAGGAGGGGTGACGGGGGCTCGCGGTTGGCGTCGGGCTGCAGCTCGCCGGCCATCGCCGCCTTCTTGATCGCCGCGATCGTGTTCTCGCAGCTCTTGTAGAAGCCGTCGAAGTCCCGGTAGTTGAGCAGCACCGGGGCGTCGGGGAAGGCCTCGACGAGCTCGCGCCAGTACCGGCAGGCGGGCCAGTCCACGGTCGCCTCCCAGCCTTCGAAGACCTCGTGCCAGTCGACCTGCTCGCCGTCGGCGATCCGCTTCCAGTAGGCGAGATCGCGCTCCTTGTTCTCGCCCACGACCAGATCGATCATGTGGAAGCAGGGGCTCGCGCCGAGCTGCTCGAGCGCGGCCTTGAGCGACATCGTGCCGGTGCGGCCGAAGCCAACTCCGATCAACTTCATACGCTGGTCCTCCTCGGGTCGTTGAGAGGTGTCGCCAGGGGGGATTTCCCGCATTCCCCCGACGATCCCGGAGAACCCTACCCTGCCGGCTGGCTGCCCGGGGGCCCAGGGGGCGGCGAGGTCCCACGCGGCGCGGCCGGAGGGTCGGGCGGCGCACCTGACGCGTCCGGCGGTGCGGGCGCCCCGGGCGCCGGTCCTCCCCCGCCGCCGTCGCGCTGAGCCTGCATCGCGGCCATCGCCGCGGCGCGCGCCTGGGCGGGCGAGCGCTGCATCGTCAGGGTGAAGGGGATGGCGAGCAGCACGAGCAGCGCCGCGCCGCGGTAGGCCCAGCCGAAGGCGTTGCGGGCGGCGCCGGCGGTCCGCCGGAACGCCTCCTCGTCGAAGCCGGGCGTCGGGTCGTAGCGGTCGGTCGAGCCGCCGACGAAGCCCTGGATGTCGCGGTGCATCATTCCGCCGAACGTCGCGGGCGCGATCTGGAACTGCTTGGCGGTGTCCTCGATGTCGTCGTAGGCGGAGCCGGCGTGCCAGGTCAACGTGGTCGAGAACATCGCGACGAGCAGCGCGATGCCGATCGCCGCTCCGAGCTGGCGCGAGGTGTTGAGGATGCCGGAGGCGAGCCCCAGCTCCTGTCCCTGGACCGCGCCCATCGCACCGACGTTGATCGTCGGGAAGCCGGTGCCCATGCCGATACCGATCAGCACGAGGCCCGGGAAGACGATCGCGTAGTCGACCCACCCCTCCCACAGCGACGGGGTGAACGAGACCCAGAGCAGGCCGACGGCCATCAGCCCGAGCGCGGGCGCGGCCAGCTCGCGTGGCGGACGGCTGTCGGCGGCCTTGGCGATCTTCGGCCAGACCAGGATGCCGGTCACCGGCACCGGCAGCAGCGCGAGCGCCGCCTCGAAGATCGTGAAGCCCCACAGGTTCACGAAGGTCAGTGCGAGCAGCAGCAGCGCGCCGAGCGCGCCGGCGCCAAACAGCAGCATCGCGACGTTGGAGCCGACGAACTGCTTGTTCTGCTGCAGGCCGCGCGTGATCATCGCGCCGGGCCGGCGCTGGGAGAACACGAACGCGACGGTGAGCAGCACCGACGCCTGGAGCAGGAAGATGATCAGGCCGTCGTCCCAGCCGCGGTGGTTGGCCTCGGCGAGGCCGAAGGTCAGGCAGAACACCGCGAGCGCGAGCAGCGCCATGCCGAGGAAGTCGATCCGGCGGTCGGCGGTGAGGTCGTAGGTCTCGGGCCAGATCCGCCAGGCGAGGACGACGCCGGCGATGCCGAGCGGCACGTTGACCAGGAAGATCCACTCCCAGCTGGCCAGCTCGACGATCGCGCCGCCGATCGCCGGCCCGGACGCGCTCGCGGCGAGCGCCACGATCGCGATCGTCGCGAGCGCCTTGCCGCGCTCCTCGATCGGGAAGGCGGCCGCGGTGATCGCGAAGCCGAGCGGCGCGAGGATGCCGGCGCCGGCGCCCTGGAGCACGCGGAAGGTGATCAGCAGGTCGGCGCTCGGCGCCAGCGCGCAGAGCAGTGAGGCGACCGTGAAGACCGACAGGCCGATCATGAACAGCAGCCGGCGGCCGAACTGGTCGGCGAGCTTGCCGGAGGCGACCAGCAGCGCCGCGAACGACAGGTTGTAGGCGTTGACCACCCAGGTGATCGACGAGAGGTCGGTGTCGAGCTCGTCCTGCAGCTCCGGGACGGCGACGTTGATGATCGACACGTCGAGCAGGCTCATCGCCCACCCGATCATCATCACGGCGAAGATCTTATGCCGTTTGGCGTAGAGCTCCTCGACGGGAGGGTTGACGCGCTGCCTCGTCACGGCCGGGGAGACTAGCCATCACGACCGCCGACTCGCTCCACCGTCCCCGGCGGTCGCTGCGCGGCCGCTCAGTTCGGCGCGCCGACCGGCACCACGACGGGCACCTGATCGGTGGCTACGGCCTCGACGCTCTCCTCCAGCCCCGGCTCCTCGCCGTCGCCGGCGCAGAGGATCTCGAAACGGCCCGTGCCGACCTTGTCGTCGGCGCGGATCGGGACGCCGCGGATCTCCTCCCAGCCGAGGCGCTCGACCTCGAAGGGGTTCATCAGGACGGCAAGCGTCGGGTACTCGCAGGCGCGCTCGTGCTGCTCGATGGCCTTCGAGATCGCCTCGAGGTTCTTGGCCTCGGATGAACTCATCTCCCCCGAGTATGAAGGATCGGGCCGGCACGGCGAGGGCCGAGGCCGGCGGTAGCCTCGAACCGCGATGCGCGCCCAGGGTGACCTCACGACGGCGATGACCGACGAGCAAGGCTTCGACGCCCCCGTCCGCGTTCGCCATGTCCGCTGGCAGGCGCCCGACGGCGCCTTCGCCGTGTTGTCGGTGGAGGACGACGACGGCGACGAGGTCACCGTCGCCGGACCGGTCGCCCACCTTGGCGAGGGCGACCGCGCCCGCGTCGTCGGCCGCTGGACCGACCACGAGCGCTACGGCCTCCAGGTCCAAGCCGACGCCGCCTACGAGCTCGACCCCGACGACGTCGACGGCGCGCTGCGCTATCTGACGACGATCTCGAAGATCGGCAAGCGCCGCGCCCAGCAGCTGGTGGATCGCCACGGCGCGGCAGTGCTGGAGCGGATCGACGCCGACCCCGAGGGCGAGTTCGCCTCGCTGCCGCGGATGAGCGCCCGTGCCTCGACGGCCGCCTCGAAGTCGTGGCGCGAGCGCCGCGCCCTGCGCGACCTCTACGTGCTGCTGGCCCCCCACGGCGCCGGCTGGCTGGCCGCGACGCTGCACGAGCGCCACGGGGCGAGCGCGGTCGGCCTGGTGCGCCAGGACCCCTACCGGCTCACCGAGGAGCACGGCATCGGCTTCGAGACCGCTGACGCGATCGCCCGCGCGCACGGTGTCGCCGCCGACTCTCCCAGCCGATACCGGGCCGCGCTGATCCACGTGCTGCAGACCGCCGAGCAGCGCGGCGGCCACACGTTCCTACCCGTCGATCGCCTCCAGCGCGACGCCGCCGAGCTGGTCGGCCCGGTCCCCGACGGGCTCGTCGCCGACCTCGGAGCGACCGGCGCGTTGGCGGTCGAGGACGGCCGCGCGGCGCTGCCGGCGACCTGGGCGGACGAGGCCGCGCTCCGCGACGACCTCGCGAGGCTCGCGGCAGCGATCGCGAGCGAGTTGCCCGAAGAGGTCGCCGCCCGGCTCGACGCGCTCGCCGCCGACGACGACCTCACCGACGAGCAGCGCGGCGCGATAGCGGCCGCATTCGGGCGGCGGCTGTCGGTGATCACCGGCGGCCCCGGCACCGGCAAGACCACGCTCGTCAAGACGCTCGCCGCGCTCGCCGGCGAGGCTGACGTCGAGCTTGCGCTTTGCGCGCCGACCGGCCGCGCGGCCCGGCGCCTCTCGGAGGCGACCGGCCAGGACGCCACGACGATCCACCGCCTGCTGGAGTGGATTCCCCAGGAGGGCCCGCTACGCGGCCCGGCCTACCCGATCGAGTGCGACCTGCTGGTGGTCGACGAGTCGAGCATGCTCAGCCTCGACGTGGCGCGCAGCCTGTTCGACGCCGTGGCCGGCGAGACCGCGGTGGTGATGGTCGGCGACGCCGACCAGCTCCCGCCGGTCGGGGCCGGCAAGCCCTTCGCCGACCTGATCGAGTCGGGCGTGGTCCCCGTGACGCGGCTCAGCCACGTCTTCCGCCAGTCGGCCCGCTCGATGATCGTCGGCGCGGCCCACGCGGTGCGCAGCGGCGCCGAGCCGCCGACCCTCCCCAACCCCGACCAGGAGCGCGACTTCTTCCTGATCGAGCGCGGCGGTGACAGTGCCGCCGCCGACACCGTCGTCGATCTCGCGACCGAGCGACTCGCCCGTCATTACGCCGTCGACCCGATCCGCGAGATCCAGGTCCTCTCCCCCGTCTACCGCGGCCCGCTCGGCATCGATGCGCTCAACGAGCGGCTGCGCGCCGCGCTCAACGCCGACGGCGCCGAGCTGCTCGACGGCGACTTTCGCGCCGGCGACAAGCTGATCCAGACCCGCAACGACTACGAGACCGGACTGATGAACGGCCAGATCGCGATCGCCGTCGAGTCCGACGTCGACGACGAGCGGCTGATCGTCGAAGCCGACGACGGCCGGCGGGTGGAGATCCCGGCGTCCGCGACACGCTGGCTGCGGCCCGCCTACGCGATCTCGGTCCACCGCTCGCAGGGCTGCGAGGTGCCGGTCGTCGTGATCCCCGTCCATGCCGCCCACGGCGGGATGCTCTCGCGAAACCTGCTCTACACCGCCATCACCCGCGCCCGCAGGGCGTGCGTGCTGGTCGGGCAACGGTCGGCCGTCCTGCGCGCCGCCCGGCGCGCCGACGCCTTCGGTCGCAACACTCGCCTGGCCGAGTTCCTCCAGGCGGATCAGGTCGAGAGGCCGAGCCGCTCGGTGTAGTGCTCGAGGGTGCGACCGAGACCTTCGCGCAACTCGATCTCGGGCTGCCAGCCGAGCAGGTCGCGAGCGCGCGTGATGTCGGGCTGGCGAACTTGCGGGTCGTCGACGGGTAGCGCCTCGTGGTGGATCTCCGAGCGCGAGCCGGTCAGCTCGACGACGAGCTTCGCCATCTCCAGCAACGAGAGCTCGTTGGGATTGCCGATGTTCACCGGCTCGTGGATGTCGGACTCCGCGAGGCCGATCAGCCCGCGGATCAGGTCGTCGACGTAACAGAAGCTGCGCGTCTGGCTGCCGTCGCCGAACACGGTGACCGGCTGGTCGGTGAGCGCCTGCTTGAGGAACGTCGGCACCGCGCGGCCGTCGTTGGGCCTCATGCGGGGGCCGTAGGTGTTGAAGATCCTCGCGATGCAGGTGTTGACGCCCTGCTGGCGCAGATAGGCCATCGTCAACGCCTCGGCGTAGCGCTTGGCCTCGTCGTAGACGCCGCGCGGGCCGATCGGGTTGACGTTGCCCCAGTAGGACTCCGGCTGCGGATGCACCAGCGGGTCGCCGTAGACCTCCGAGGTCGAGGCGAGCAGGAACCGCGCCCGCTTGACCTTCGCCAGCCCGAGCGAGTTGTGGGTGCCGTAGGCACCGACCTTCAGCGTGTGCAGCGGCAGGCGCGCGTAGTCGATCGGGCTAGCCGGCGAGGCCATGTGGAAGACGAAGTCGACCGGCCCGTCGATCTCGTAGTGCTCGGTGATGTCGACCATCTGGAAGTCGAACTCGTCGTCTCGGATGTGCTGGATGTTGCGCAGCGTCCCGGTCTCGAGGTTGTCGACGCAGATCACCCGATGCCCCCGCGCGAGCAGATGGTCGCAGAGGTTCGAGCCCAGGAAGCCGGCGCCGCCGGTGACCAGTGAAGTAGGCATCCCGAGCAGCGTACAGCGGGAGCGCGACGCCGCGACAGGTCGCAAAAGGGTTCACGCCGAGGCGCAGCCGTGGTACCGTCGCCCCAGAAGGGAGGCCCGGGTGAGTTCAAGGGAGGCTGCGCAGTGGCAGGCCGGGGGCGAGGCCCCCCGCGACGACGTGATCGCGTGGGCGGCGATGGAGCTCGCGGACGTGCCAGAGCTGAGCCCGGAGCCGTTCGATGTCCACGCGCTGGTCGGCGAGGCCGAAGCGCGCTACCAGCCGGTGGCGCGTGAGAAGGGACTCTCGTTCGAGGTCAAGCTCGCGGCGAGCGTGCCGAGACGGGCGCTCGGCGAGGAGACCTGGCTGCGGACCGTGCTCGCCGGACTGATCGACAACGCGGTCCGCTTCACAGACGCCGGGGAGGTGGTGGCGTCGGTCACCGCGGACCCGACGAGCGGGGCGCGCATCCTGCTGCACGCCGAGGTGTCTGACACCGGCTGCGGAATGCCGACCGAGGCCGTGAGGACGCTCTTCCGCCAATCGGGGGCCCGCTTCAACGGGCGGGACGAGCTCGACGGCGGCGGCTCGCTGCGCGTCTGCGGCCGGCTGATCGACCTGATGGACGGCCGGATCGGCGCCAGCAGCGCGCTCGGCATGGGCACCACCGCCTGGTTCACCGTGCCGCTCGACCTGCCGGCCTGAGCCGCGCGAGCGGCCCCGCTGAGGACGCTCAGCGCCCCTCGAAGGTGGCGTGGCCGGGCCCCCGCTCGAGAAAGGCCGCTACGGCCCGCTGCAGATCCTCGCTGGCGAACAGGTCGGCGGCTTCGGTGCGGGTCGCCTCGTCGGCCGCCGGTACGCCGCCCTCGCGGTAGCGGCCGACGAGGTGCTTGGTCATCGCATGGGCCCGCGTCGGTCCGTCGGCGAGCGTGGCGGCCAGCGCGCGCGCCCGCCCGTCCAGCTCGCCGTCGTCGACGACGCGATTGACCACGTTCCAGCGCTCCAGCTGCTCGGCGCCGAACAGCTCGCCGGTCATCACCAGCTCGCGCGCGCGACCGCTACCGGCGCGCTCGGCGAGGCGCTGGGTGCCGCCCATCGAGGGCGTCAGGCCGACCACGGTCTCGACCAGTCCGAACCGCGCCGAGCGGGCGGCTACGATGATGTCGCAGGCGAGCGCGATCTCGAACGCCGCGGTCAGCGTGAGGCCGTGGGCGGCGAAGACGACGGGCGCCGGCAGCCGCTCGAGCGGATCGATCAGATCGGCGAACAGCGCGGTCCAGAGCGCCGATCCCTCGGCGGGCGTGAGGCCGTGGAACAGCTCGACGTCGACGCCCCCGGAGACGACCTTGCCGTCGGCGCGGATCAGCAGCGCCCGCGGCGGGTCGGCCGACAGGTCGGCGACCGCCGCCACCAGCGCGTCGATCAACGTGCGGTCGAACAGGTTCAGCGGCGGGCTGTCGATGGTCAGGACGGCGAGGCGCTCGCCTCGCTCCAGGCGCACGGGAGTCATCGCCTGAGGCTAACGGCCGGCTGGCGGACGGGCCCGCCCCTCGCCCACCGGCGGCCTACACTCGGCGATGGCGCGCAACCGCGCGTGGACCTGTCCCAACCGATGCGAAGCCAAGCCGTCGACACGCTGCTGGAGCTGGCCCCCGACCCGACGATCGTGGTCGATCGTGCGGTGCGCGTGGCCGCCGCCTGCGACCGCGCGGCGCGACTGTTCGGCCGGTCGCGGCAGGAGATCCTCGGCCGGCCGCTCGAGGAGGTGGTCTCTGGCGGCGTGCTCGACCCCGAGGCCAAGCTCTACGCCCTGCGCCCCGACGACCTCGAGCTGCCGATCGAGATATCGGTCCGGGTCGTCGAGATCGCGGGCGAGACGGTGCTCGCCGTGGCTCTGCGCGACGTCTCCGAACGGCGCCGGCGGGCCGCCACGCTGCGCGAGGAGAGCGAGCGCTTCCGGCGGCTGTTCGAGGACGGACCGGTCGCGATGGCGCTCGCCGAGCCCGACATGGGGCTCACCGAGGTCAACGACGCGTTCTGCCGGCTGACCGGCTACGACCGCGACGAGCTGGCGCGGCTGACCCTCGGGGACATCACCCACCCCGACGACGTGAGCATCTCGCTGCGCCTGGCGGGCGAGGCGTTCGCCGGCGCGCTGCCCACCTTCTCGGTCGACAAGCGCTACGTGCGCAAGGACGGCGAGACGGTCTGGGTCGAGGTGACCGTCTCGTCGATCCGCGACGAGGACGGCCGGCCGCTGAAGGGGCTGGGCGTGATGCGCGACATCGGCGAGCGGCGCGAGGCCCTCAAGCGCGCCCACGCCGAGCTCGAGCGCCTCGAGCGCGATCGCGACCGCATCCTGGAGTTCGCCGGCGAGGGCATCTACCACGTCGACGGCCGCGGCACGATCACATTCGTCAACCCCGCGGCGGAGGCGATGCTCGGCTGGCCCGCCGAGGCGATGATCGGCAAGCCCGCGCACGAGCTGCTCCACCATCGCCGCCCCGACGGGACCCACTACCCGCGCGCCGAGTGCCACCTCCACGCCGATCCCGGCCACCCCCTCGAGCACATCGCCGACGACGTGTTCTGGCGCGCCGACGGCACGTCGATGAACGTCCAGTACACCAGCGCACCCGTCGGCGAGCCGGGCGGCGGCACCGTCGTCGTCTTCGCCGACGTCTCCGAGCGGGTGCGGATGGAGGCCGAGCTGGCCGAGTCGCGCGAGCGTGCCGAGCGCGCGCGGATGCAGGCCTCCGAGGACGAGCGGGCGCGCTGGGCGCGCGAGCTGCACGACGAGACGCTCCAGGGCCTGGCCGCCGTCCACGTCCTGATCTCCTCCGGGCTGCGCGCCGCCAGCGAATCCGACGGTCGCGAGCGGATGCGCACCGCCCAGGAGGAGGTCGCCGACGAGATGGAGAAGCTGCGCGGGCTGATCGCCGACCTGCGCCCGCCGGCCCTCGACGACCTCGGCCTAGCGGCGTCGGTTCGCGACCTCGCGGCGCGCATGCAGACGATCTACGGCATCGAGGTGTCGAGCACGGTGACCGAGGAGGGCGGCGGCGACCGAGTCAGGCCGGCTCCGGAGGTCGAGACGGCCGCCTACCGGATCGTCCAGGAGTGCCTGAACAACATCGCCAAGCACGCCGGGTCGGAGTGGGCGACCGTCGAGGTCCTCCACTCCTCCGAGACGCTCGAGGTGCGCGTGTGCGACGGTGGCTCCGGCTTCGATACCGAGCGCGACACCGGCGGCTTCGGCCTGCGCGGCATGCGCGAGCGGATCGATCTCCTCCACGGCACCCTGACGGTGCGCTCAGGCGCCGACGGCACCGAGGTGCGGGCGGCCCTGCCGCTGCGCGACGCCGCCGATCACGACGGCGCCGCGGCGTCGAGATCGCCGACGATGCCGCACTCGATCGCGTAGTCGACGAGGTCGGAGCGGCGCGAGCGCCCGAGCTTGCGTTGGATCCGCGCGCGGTGGCTCTCGACGGTCCGGACGCTCAGGCAGAGCCGCTCGGCCATCTCGCGGTTGGTCAGTCCGCGCGCGATCAGGCGCAGGACATCGGTCTCACGATCGGTCAGCGCGGCCGGCGTCCGGTCCGGGGCGCCCGAGCTGGCGGCGAGCCGCGCGCCGAGCTCCGGCTCCAGGTAGGTGCCGTCGCTCGCGGCGGCGCTGATCGCCGCGAGCAGCTGGCTCTCGGCGGCCTCCTTCGGCACGTAGGCGGCTGCCCCGAGGCGCATCGCCTCCGCGGCGAAGCTGGGATCGCGTTGAGCGGTGAGGATCACCACCCTGGTCTGCGGACAGCGCTCGCGCAGCCGCGGCAACGCCGGCAGGCTCGGCTCGCCCGGCATGTGCAGGTCGAGCACGAGCACGTCGGCGCGGTGGCGTTCGGTCTCGGCGAGCGCGCTCTCGACGTCGCCGACCTCCGCGACCACTTCGATCGCCGGCTCGGACTCCAGCAGCAGGCGCAGGCCGGTGCGGACGACGACGTGATCGTCGGCCAGGACGATGGTCAAGCGCCGGCCCTCCACGCGGCCCAGCGTAGCCCCTCCGAGCCGCCCCGCGCGGCGACGCCCGTGGCTTGCGTAGAAAGTACGCACCGCGGCGGCGGGGCTTGTACGGCAGCCGTCGCGTAGCGGCACGGGAGCGAAATTCGGGTGGTTCGTACGCCTTGTGGGGGCCGCCACGGCCTCGCATAGTTCGGCGGTCGATGACAGCGCAGATCTCCTCCCCCAGCCGTCCGACGGTCGCCGGCTCGGCGACCGCCGCCCCCTACCCCCCGTCTCGCGTCAGAGCGACCGTCGCGGGCCTCGCCGCCGTCGCCCCAGAGCAACGGTTCGACCAGGCCGAGATGCTCGCGATGCTCGGGCTGGCCGACGACGAGTTCGCCCAACGGATCTTCGCCCGCTGCGGGATCGACGCCCGCCACCTCGCGATCACCCCCGAGCTGCTGCGCACCACCCTTCAAGCGCGCTCCCGACGCACCGAGGACCACCTCTTCGAGATGGCCGTCGACGCGGTCGAACGGATCGACTTCGACCCCGCCGAGATCGGCGTGCTGGTGACCGGCAGCTTCTGGACGCTCGGCGGCCCGACGCTCGGCCACCGGCTGATCGAGCATCTCGGACTCCCGGCAGATGTCGACAAGTACCACCTGGTCGGCCTCGGCTGTGCGAGCTCGGTGCCGCTGTTCCGGGCGGCCGGCCAGGCGCTCGGCGAGTGGCCCGGGCGCAGCGCCCTGGTGGTCGCCGCGGAGAGCCTGAGCGGCGTGCTGACGTGGGCCGGCCCGGGCGCCGACCGGGGCAAGATAGTCGCCTCGGCGCTGTTCGGCGACGGCTGCGGCGCAGCGCTGCTGCGCTCCGACGGGGCGGGCGACGGTGGCCCGGTGGTCGTCGCGAGCGCCGTGCACCAGGTTCCGGACACCCTCGACCACGTCGAGCTGCTCGCAACCGCCGACGACAGCCTGGTGCGGATTTCGCCGGAGCTGCCGCGGATCGCCGAGAACGGCCTGCTGCCGCTGGTGGAGGGCTTCCTCGCCCGCGAGGGCCTCGGCGTTCGCGACGTCGACCACTGGCTGGTCCATCCGGGCGGGCGCGGGATCGTCGACGGCGTCCAGGTCGGGCTCGACCTCGCCGACGAGCTCGTCGCGCCGAGCCGCGCGGTTCTCGCCGAGTACGGGAACGTCGGCACGCCGTCGGCGTTCTTCGTCTTCGAGGAGGTCGTCCGTCAGTGCGATCCGGGCCACGGCGACCACGGGCTGGTCGTGACGATCGGCCCCGGGGTGACCGTCGGGCTGATGCTGCTGCGCTGGTGAAGCCAAGGACCTGGAGGTAGAGAGATGAAGATCATCGGAGCCGGCTTCGGCCGGACGGGCACGATGTCGCTGAAGGCGGCGCTGGAGCGGCTCGGCGCGGAGCCGTGCTTTCACATGATCGATCTGGTGCGCGACCCCGCCCCGCTGCCCCACTGGCAGGCTGCGGCAGCCGGCGAGAAGGTCGACTGGACCGCGGCCCTCGACGGCTGGGGCGCGACGGTCGACTGGCCGGGCTGCACGTTCTGGGAGGAGATGGCGGACGTCTGGCCGGACGCGCCGATCCTGCTCAGCGTGCGCGATCCCGAGGCCTGGTACCGCAGCACGCTCAACAGCATCCACGCCGCCAAGGAGGCGGCCGCAGCTGGCGAGCTGGACGGCAACACCGAGAACCCTCCCCCGCCCGAGGTCATGGCGATGATCAGCGACCTGATCTGGAATGGGACCTTCCACGGCCGCTTCCTCAAGAAGGAGTACGCGCTCGAGGTCTTCGACCGCCACATCGCCGAGGTCAAGGCGAAGGCGCCGGCCGACCGCCTCGTCGTCTACGAGATCGGACAGGGCTGGGAGCCGCTCGCCGACGCCCTCGGCGTCCCGGTTCCCGACGAGCCGTTCCCGCACCTCAACGACACGGCCTCCTTCCGCCAGATGTTCGGCATGCCGGCGCTGGCGTAGCCGGGCGCGACCGCGGGCGCGGCGATTCAGCCGCGCCCGTCCGGGTAGCGGTCCCATATGGCCGACTCTGCCGCTCTGCAGCCGCGCCGCGACGGCGTCGGCAACGTCGTAGCCGCCGCGATGATCGCCGCCGGCGTGATCGCGGTGGCCGGCATCGGCGGCCTGGCGACCGACCCCGACGGCGCCTGGTACTCCGGGCTCGAGAAGCCGGCGTGGCAGCCGCCGAGCTGGGTCTTCGGACCGGCGTGGACGGTCCTCTACGTGCTGCTGGCCATCTCGACGTTCCTCGCCTGGCGCCGCGTCACCGGCCCGACCCGCCCGGCGGTGCTCGGCCTCTACGCCGCCAACTACGCGCTCAACCTCGGCTGGACGCTGATCTTCTTCGCCGCCGAGGCCGCGCTGATCGCCGGGGTGGAGATCATCGCCCTGCTCGCCACGATCGTCGCCCTCGCGGTTCTCGTCCGACCCCATTCGCGCGCGGCCGCGCTCGCCCTCGTCCCATACGCCCTCTGGGTCGCCTTCGCCGCCTCGCTGAACTGGGCGATCGTCTTCCTCAACTGACCGCGACCGCCCGCCGCGCGCCGCGCGCCGCAGGCACGTCGAGGCCCCCCGGTCGGACGTTGCCCTCCTCACCCGCCCCCAACCCGACATTCCCCCGCCACCTCCGATTACGCCCATCGTTTCCCGCGCAATGCCCGGTGAACATCGGGCAGGCGCGCGGAGCACACGACAACGGCGGGCTGGTCGCCCAGACCCCCGATCGGGTGAGCGTCTACTGCCTACGGCCAGATCCCCACGCCCCCGGCACGATTCGAACGTGCGACCTGCGGATTAGGAGTTGGCCTGGAAAACGCGAAGCTGCGCCGAGTTGGCTCTGCTCGCAGGGTACGGCCAGGCTGGTCCGGACTGTTACTGCCGAGCTGGGGACCAGGTTCGGGACCCGTTTGCTCCGCGACGGCGGTCAGGAGCCAGCGAGTTCGGCGCGAGCGCGCCCCGAGAACTGTGCAGCGCCGGCCCGCTCGAACGCTTCGAGCAGGACGTCTACCGGACGACCGCCACCCCACTCGCCAGCCTGGAGTTCGAGAACATCAAGGACCGCTTGCGGCTGGTCCTCGAAGACGCGGCACAAGAGATCGTCAGGAGCAACGACCTCTACCCCATGCTCACCCAGCCCATCAGGCGAGCAGCCCTGGTCGCGGGTGATCAGGTAGTCGGCGCGGCCGGCCACCGCAAGCATGCACACATGATGGTCGTCCGGATCGGCGGTCAGCTCAGCAAAGTCCAGTCCGGCCGGCGCATCCGCGATCTCCACGCGCCCCGCCGGGAAGCTGTTCGCTAGGTAGCCGACCCAGCGCTCGGCAGCGTCAGCGCTGAGCGCCTTCTCCTCGATCAGCTTGCGCCTCGCCTCAGCCAGCAGCTCGTCGCTCCACAGCAGATCGAACAGCTCCAGGCTCAGGGCGATACGACCGAACAGGTCGTGCAGGACCCGAGAGAAGAGGATGTCGGCATCGAGCACCGCGCGCGATACGCGCTCCGTATCACTCAAGTGGTGCGCCCAGCTCGTCCAGCGAGCGGGACCACTCGGCCGCCGAACGGTCAGCCTCGGCCCTCCGCTCCTCGAACGCCAGCACCGCCGACAACGGAATCCGCCAGTAGCTCGACCCCTCCATTCGCTCCGCCTCGATCCTGCCCGCGTTGATCAATCGCACCACATGCTGGCGCGAGAACCCCAACCGCGCCGCGACCTGCTGCGGCGAAAGAAGCTCCCGCTCCTCGGCGACCGTCACCGTCACGCTCTTGCCCTCAGCCAACAGCCGCTCAACCTCAGCCGCCACCGGAGCCATCGGCTCGCCCGCCTTCGGATCGACATGAACGGTCTTCATGACAGCCAGACTAGCAAACTTGTCCTACCTGCACATGAACGGCGGATAGTGCTGCTACGTACCGGCTCTATCTAGCACCCGTAGCCCGCGAACGAGGGGCCCATCTCGTCGCGCCGCCGTTTCTCTGCCTCTACCTTCGCCAACCGGACAGCCCGCTGCTCAGGAGACTCAGTCAACACCTCATCGGTGGCGCGCCTCAACTGATCGAGTGCGGGGGCCTGCACCTTGCCGATGAAAAGCGCGTCGACCAGCGCGTCGTTTGCCTCCCGCTGACGACTAACGGCCTGCCATGCCAAGAGCCCTGCAAAGGCAGCCGCGCTGGCGGCGACTAACAGAGCGGTCACGACACCTGGCATTCCGACCGCCACCAACAGACCGATGGCCAAGATCGGGGTCGCTGCCGCGATGCGAAACTCGGCCTCTGACTGGGAGCGATCCACCTGGGCGAACAGCGCTGGTTCGTCGCCCATTAGCCGAAAGCGGACCAAGCCAAGTTCACGCAGCGTCTGAGCATGCAGCGCGCTCGCGAGCTGCTGGGCTTGATGCTCCTCGTCGTCGAGCCACGTAGGACCGTGCGGCTCCCACTCGCTCTCGCTTGAGGCGAGTGTCGCTGGCAGGGCGGCCAGCGTCTCGCCTCCGGCTCTAAGACGGACCTCAGCCTCCGCGACCCTCTCCTCGAGCAGGAGCCTCAGCGAGGTTTGCGCATATGGCGTGGTGCTGGCTTGAGGCCGTTGCCCCCACCCCCATGTCGAGACATCAGAAAGCTCCCGCCACTGCCTCCAAACCCCCCTCAACACGTCGCCCACCAGCGAACCCACCAAGTACGCACCGAGACTGAGAACCCCGAACACCGCTAGCAGCGGCGCGCGTTGCTGACTACCCCCTAACTCGAAAGCGACATCCCTACCTTGGACCCTGACGTCTAGGTCTGGCCCCCACACGAGGAACACCACGACCAGCCACAGCCAGCCCGCAAGCAGAGGTGCCCGGACCTCCCTCAGTCCCGGGAGAAGAGTGCTCAGGAACATTCCCACCGCTAGGACTCTAGGAAGGACCTCGGACCTTGACCGTGATCACGAAGCCTGCAGGGAACCCGACGAAGGACCCGAACCAAATCCCGTGGATTCCTTGGGCGCCCGCCACTCTCACCTGCGACTGGTCACAGAGACGCCGGGAATTCGTCCCCCCGCTGGCCGCCTGGGCGGGTCCCTTACGGCCAGCCCATTTCGACCTGGCGAGCTTCCCTCATCATGCCGAATCGAGCTGAGTCCTACTGACCAAGAGTTGGTGGCTGAGCGGTCGCGCCGTGCGCGGATCCCTCCCGAGCTTTGGACTCGAACCGCGGTCGAGTGCGCACGCGTTCGGAATGAGATCGCTGAGTACGCTCGGCAAGATCCGCGCCAAGTGGAGTTGGTTCTAGACGAAGCGATCGACGCCGCGCCCGACCTCCCGGTGAGCCTGACGGCTGCGTCTTCGCTACGCCAGTACGCCGCCCTTCTCGAACGCGGCGAGTCAGTTCCAGCGCTTTCGCCCACCATGGTTCTTCATCTCTCCGACGAGATCAGCGGGACATGGGCGCGTACAGCCACCGGCCAGCGGCAGTCGCTGACCGACTGGATCTCAGAGCAAGTACGAACCGCACCCGAGATGTCAACCCGGTGGGAGATCTCGGCTGCCCGGCAGTGCCAGACACTTGCGGAGTGGGCCTACGCCGCTTGGCTCAAAGCCGCCGCATCGTCAAGTGCCTGAGCCCACGCGACAAGCCGTTTCAGACCGAACGCCTTTATCTCTTGAGAGAGACCGGCCGACCCGAGCTGCGCAGCATGCGCAAGCTCGAATCGCAGCCAATGAGCATTGTGCAGCCGGATCTCAAGGTTCTTAGCCTTCCCTTTGAGAACAGCACATGACGGATCTCGACACGGTTTGATCGATCCCTTTCGCGTGCGCCGTTGAGCAGCCTCAATCGGCTGACGGTCACAGCGCCCAGCGGTGGCGTACTTGAGCCGAATACGCGGATTGAAATTGTTCGTCCAGCGGGGTGACTCGCCGGTCGTGCGATACAGCCTCGTCCCGAGCACCGCACCAGCCGCACCAATCGCAACAGCGGGCACGCAGACCTCAGCCGCCCGATCGAGCACCACCTGCAACCCGAGCGCGGCGAAATCAGCTACGGCCGCGAAATACTTGGTAAGGGTCGATACCTCGGTACTCGGCTGGAGATCGCAAACCGTCAGGAACACCGTGGCACCCGGCGCGAGGGCTTTGGCATAGCGCGAGGCGATGACCGAGAGATGCCCTGACTCGACCGTTTCCAGCGGGACGCGAATCGTTGCTGCAACAGCCCGGCCTCGCGACAGTTTCCGGCTCATCTGGATGGCACGTAGGTTGACGCCCAGCCACGGATCGTCGGGATCCCGCACCATGAAATAGGGGGCGATCGTGCAGATCGCCCCGACTTGAGCGCGCAGCACTGACCTGGTCAAGCGCTCCAGCGAATCGTCGTCTAGATCTTGGACCTTCAGCGGCAGGGGCACCGCTGCCGCACATGGCATCCGAGCGGCTCGTCCTAGGGACCGATCCTCTAGCCCCTCCAGGTGCGGGAGGTACCACGTCTCCGGATCGAGGATGAAGTTGAGATGTGCCTCCAGGACATCGCGCTTCAGCTCGGAACCCGTGAGCCCGCTCTTCGCCGCGCGCGAGTCGGGCCAGTGGGGCGCATCAAACCGACCGGCCACTACGACCCCATCTACATGGGAGCCGCACGCAGCAACGAAAGCCGGCTCGGAGCGCTCCAGCCGCACATATGCCTGTGGGTGCCTCTCACCCCCTGGCGCTGTCGCCTGGTTGGCCATCTGACCAGTTTGTCGCTCGCCCCGGATGGAACCGGACGCGCTCAGCTTGGCTCACCCGGAACGATACGACCGTTTCTCCAACTCAGCACCAACGGCGCAATGCCGTCGGTCAACCCCTGGCCCTACCGCCCGCCCTGGTGGGTTTGTGAGCGAGAAGTAGCTCTAGCAAGCGGCGGGGGGGCTCGACGCAATCGGACTGATGCTGCCGCGGCCGTCGACATCCGCACCTACGAGCACGACCGGCTGCTGGCCTCCAACGCGATCCGATTGGAGCGCGAGGTCGGCCGCCCTGACATCAAGACTGAGCGCGAGCTGCGCTCACGCGACGCGGCTGCCGCTCAGCCGCACTACGCGGTCCGCCGCGCCGGCCAACACGGTTGGCGCGGTCTGCACTTTCCCGACCTGGCGGTGGACGGCATCGATGGCCGTCCGCTCGCCGTAGAGGTCGAGCTAACCGCGAAGGGACGCGGCCGGCTCGACTCAATCGTCGCGGGCTACGTGGCAGCACGGCACATCGCTGCCGTCCGCTACTACGCCGCGCCCGCTGCGAAGGCCGGCCTCGAGCGCGCGATCGCGCGTGCGGGAGCCGGCGAGCTGTTCCATGTCTACGACACCGAGGAGATCGACCCATGAGACCCGACAAGACCACTCGACAGGAGCCAGTGGCGGACCTGCGGGACATGCCGCTGTTCGACATGGTGGAGGCCTGATGATCGCCGTCCCGGCGGTGATGGCCTTCGCGATCCTGCTCGCGCTGCTGCTGCGTCACACCAACCGCCGCGGCACGCTCGCCGTCTTCCCCGCACTCGCCTCTCTGCCACTCGTTCTGATCGAACCAGTAGTCGGCTGGAGCGCGGTCGCGGCGCGCGTGTGCGGAGGCGCGGCGCGGGAGTCCTGGCGACTCGGAGACATCAAGAAGGGCCACGACAAAGCCCGGCTGGGTAGGGTGGCGATTGGCGTCAGGCAGTCCATTCGCATCTGGCGGGATCGCGGCCGGCTCGCGGACGGAGCGTTCAGCGACGACGAGACCTACGCCGTTGGCCTCGACACGGCCGGCGGCGTCGTCCGTCTGCCGTTTGGAATCAGGGCCGCCACTCGCTGCTGATCGGAGCGACCGGGTCAGGCAAGACGACCACGATGCTGTCAGCGATTCGTTCCCATCTCGATGCAGCCTTCGGGGTGATCTTGATCGACGCCAAGGGCGATCCCGACACCACGGACATTCTTCGACGTGCCGCGCTGGCCGACAGGCGACCGTTCTACTCGTTCTCGCTCGACGGCGACAGCCACCACTGGAACCCGCTGGCGCACGGCACGCCTTCGGAGAAGGCCGACAAGCTGATCGCGACCGAGCCGCCCTGGCGACGGTCGTCGACCTGCTGCATCCGAGCGCTTTGCGCTCTACGCCCGCGAGATCAGCCAACCCCATTTTCATTCCGACCCGACCTGCGCCAGAAATCGCGATGCAGGGCTCTTGCAACGCCCCCGGCACGATTCGAACGTGCGACCTGCGGATTAGAAGTGGTGGCGAGCAAGGTCGCGTTGCCTCGATCTAGCTCTGGGACGCCCAGTTGAGTCGAGTAGGTTCGGGACACATCTGCCGTGTTGGGGACATGGTTCGGGACACGGTTTCGCGGCACCGCCCGGAGACAGCCAGCACAGCATATAGTCCGATTCGGGCCTGTAGGAGACGCTTCCATCCGCGGCGGCCTTCACGATTGGTCGACGGTTGACAGCTCAGGCTGACACGGTCGCATCCACTGCCGGGACGGATCTGGTCATGACCGCTGGGGTTCGCTGATGAACAGCAGAGACTCGAAGGAAACACAGGGAGAGCGGCATCTCCGCTTCTGGAAGACACGGCTCCGTGAGCCATGCTTCGTGTATGTCATTCAGAGTAGGCCCAAGACACCGTTCAAGGTCGGCGTCGCCGTCAACGTCGAGGCCAGACTGCGCACCCTCCAGACGGGCAACCCTCAACTGCTTCGCATTCATTGCGTTGTCCCGGGGGACCACCATCTTGAGCACCAGTTCCATCGTCGGCTGGTCGACGCCCGAGTGACTGGCGAGTGGTTCGCCGGCCCCGTCGCGGCCGAGTTCAGGCGATACATCCGCGACCTCGCCGACCGAATGGTCGACGCATACGGGGACGATGGCGAAGCGCCGGCCTACTGGCGCCTTGACCCTGAGCTGCACAAGCCGGGGCCGCCGGGTATGACGGTGCGCTTCGTGGAGCCGAATCCTCGCATCGATCCAGAGGAGGCGCAGCGGATGCGGGAGAGCGTCAGGGGCATGTCCCGAAGCGCGTACCTTGGGCCCCCATCTGCCATTGTCCGGAGTCGGACACCCGGGGCCGCTCGCTACTCGCCTCAGTACCGCCTATAGGGCGCGACCAGGCGATCCTCCCGACACCGCTACCTCTCGACTACGACGGTCTATCGTCACCGAGGACGAGGGTCCGCTCGCGCAACTGCCGTCGGAACGGTGCGAGCTGCCCGTACTCCTCCAGGAACGGGCGGAGTCCGTCTCCCCCACCAAGCTTCATGATGAACGGCCCATCGACGAGCTCTGACAGCGCCACAAGCTGCATGAGGGTACGAATCGCGTTGATCTCCGTGCCGTAGCCCGCGGATCGCCCGTGAAGGATCAGGTGGCGGTTCAGATCAGGCGCCTGCACGACCTGGGCTGAGAAGTCGCGGCGACTGAAGAACTCACCGTCGAGTGCGGCCAGTGCGTCGACGGCGCAGATCGCATCGAGCGGCCCCGTTGTCTTATCAAGCAGTTCCTCGAATCGCCGGCCGACTCGGACATCAGAGAAGATCGCTGCCTCATCCGAAATCACGCCCTCGATCACGGGCATCAAGGTGCAAACGGCGGCGTGCCATTGGCGGCCTTCGATACAGCACAGCCCATCCTCCACGACAGGCAGGCGAGTCGCGAGCGCGTCACTCGCCCGCAGCCCGTCGGTGACTAGCTCCCAGTGGGCCGAAGCAGGCCCTACGAGACGTGCGGCCTTCCTCGCATCGAACGGGACGTGGTATCGCTGGCTCTCGATGGCGTAGCCGCGGAGGTCCGCCTGCAGTGGCAGGTACCAGCCTGTACGCCTGAAGAATCGGCCGGCCTCGCTCCCAAGCGCGAAGTAGTCCGCGGTCGCGAGAATCGCTTGCCCGGTGTCGCCACCGAGCCAATCCCCTACTCGGCGACCCGCTCCCTCAACCTGTCGGATCATGTCTCGATAGTGATTCGCCAGGCCGTCGAGCATGCCCGCCACACCCTACCGTTAGCCCTACCGTTTAGAACGGTAGGGCTGGGCCCGTCGGGGCCGCTGGTGGAGCGGGGTTGCACGTCTCGCTCGATCCGACCCCGCCCTCCCATCATGCATATACGAAGGGGTTGGGAGGGCGGGGTCGGATCGAGCGAGGCGTGCGGGCAGGGATCGGCACTGGAGGGTAGTGGGATCGGGTGGATTCGGCAGGGATACGGCGTAGCGGTCGGCGATGCGAGACGTGCGGGGTGCGTGGGAGGTGGTGGGTCTGGGCTGGGTAGGGCGGCGAGCCCGCGGCGCGGACCGGGGTTGGTCCGCGCCCAAGCCGCCGGGACTCAGGCGGCAGCGGGGAGCCGGTAGTAGAGGACGTCGCGGGTGAACGGAACGACCTCGGCAAGGACCTGCGCCAAGACGACAGGGTCGGTGGCGGCGCGAGCGAGGCCGGCGAGGGTCTCAGCGAGCCACTGCTCGGCGGTGTCGGAGCCGAACTGCTCGGCCAGACAGACCAGGCACTCGTAGGGCGACAGCTCGGAGTCGACCGCGGCGCCGCAGCGCGAGCACTCGCTCTGCGGCTCTGCGGGGCGGCCGACGTCGCGCTCGGCATGCCGGCCAAGCCACTCGTGGAACTCGGGACGATCGGTCAGGGGCATCTCGGTACCTCCATCTGGTTGGAGGCGACCAAGCCACACACAGCCCGCAGAGACGGGGGTACCGTCCCAAACGCGTCTGAGTCTCGGCTCGGGCGCCACGCCCCCGGCCTGCTGCTACAGGTGCGGGGGCACTCTCGTAGTCGGACTCCGCCGACGCTAGACGGCCTCCTCGCGATCCACAAGAGCAACCGGTCCGCTGACGCAGAGCCGTAACGCAGGCGCGCGCTCAATCGACGTCCGTCTCGGGCGCAAACGCCCCAGCCAACCGCCGGGCAGCGTCCTTGCGCGGCCGATACGACAAGTACTTCTGTGTCGTCTGGATATCCGCGTGGCCCATCCACTCCATCACTTCACGCGGATCAGCAACCCGAATCGCGTGCGTCCCGAACGTATGACGCAGATCGTGGAAGCGAAGGGGACGCAACCGCGCGGCCGCCAGCGCCGCCTTGTACCGGAGGCTCAGGGACTTCTCGCCCAAATGGCGCCCGAGCCCGTCGCAGAACACCAAGTCGTGGGCACCGGCAAAGCGGGCACGCCGTCTCAATTCCGCGAGTGCGTCTGCCACCTCGGGAGTCATCGGTACGGGCCGGCCGTGACCGCTCTTCGGCGTCCCCTCGATGCCATTCGTCCAGTTGCGCTGGACCCGGATCGTCGCCGTCTCGAAGTCGACGTCCAGCCACCTCAGCCCGAGCAGCTCGCCGCGCCGTAGACCCGTGAAGGCGGCGGTCAGGAACAGGGCTCTGTCCTGCCGGCCGGCGGCCGCCCCCACCAGCAGCTCGATCTCCTCCCGCGAGAACACCTCGATACCCGCCCGGCGCTGCAACCGCGGCCGCTCGACCGTCGCCAGGGGGTTGCGCGGCAGACCATAGACCTTCATCGCCCGCTTGAAGATCGCGTGCAGCACCACCAAGTACTTCTGCAACGTCCGATTCGACAGGTTGCGGCGCGCGCCGAAATCGGTCTTCCACGCCTCGAAGCCCTCCGCCGTGAACTCCTCCAGGCGCCGGCCACCAAACTCGCCGCCCAGGACCCGAACCATCATCGAGTAGTCGGCCACGGTCCTGGGCTTGCACGCTCGCTGCTGCTCGACATAGACCAACCACTCGGCCGCAGCCTCCGCGAAGGTCGTCTCGGTCCGCACCATCCCGGCCAGCTCGCCACGCCGAGCCTCGGCCAAGGTCGCGTCCAACCACTCCTGAGCCAACCTCTTCGTGAAGTAGCCGGCCGCCGGCCTCCCCCGCCGCGTCCACGCCGGCCCCAACCGCTTCTGGACCTGGCGCCCGTCCGGCAGCCTGTACTTCGCGTACCAGACCGGACCGCGCTTGCGATCGACCCGGAACACGTGGCCGCTCACCGACCGGCTGAGACCCGCTCCCCTCATCCCCCCGATCCTCGGGAAGCTCGGGACATATTTGGGACACGCTCTGCGCCAGGAGCGCCACAGCCGACGCACCACCTGCACATTTGCAGGCAGATCTCCACGCCCCCGGCACGATTCGAACGTGCGACCTGCGGATTAGAAGTCCGCTGCTCTATCCAGCTGAGCTACGGGGGCCTGGTTGAATGATCCCTTCTGGGCGGGATGTTGTCGACCGACGTCCCGCGGGCGGCACGAGGAGGCGGACCGATGAAGCTCTACACCTGTGGACAGAAAACTCGGGGCGGCAGCCTGCCCGGTCCGATCGCGCATCCGTGCGGGCAAGCGGGGAAAGCGCTCGACGACGCGGGCCTGACCTACGAGTTGGAGACCGTGAAGGGCTACAAGCGCCTGCCCTGGACGCGCAAGGGCGACGAGCGGGCCGAGATCCGCCGCCTCAGCGGCCAGGAGGACGTGCCGATCCTCGTGCTCGACGACGGCACCGTCATCGCCGGCACCGACGAGATCATCGGCTGGGCCCGGAACCCGACGACCGGAGCTGTCTGAAACGGCTGGCCCACCGAGTCAGCGCGCGCCAAGGACGAGCAGTCCGACCCCCGCAGCGAGGATGAGGCTCGAGAACGTCCCGATCAGGAAGTACTCGGTGATGTCAGCGGCCCCGCGATCGGCGGGGTCACCCCCTTCCACGGAACCCTCCCCACCGGAGCTCTCGCGAATCTCGGGAAAACGGAGCAACCCCTTCGCGGCGATCACGAGGGCTGCGCCAGCCGGCTCCCCAGCCACGACGATCACCCGCTCCATCGGACCGAGCAGACGCCCGCCACGAAGTTTCACCTCGCCACTGCTCGCGGGTGTCCCGGCCGCCTGAAGGACCAGACGAACGACACGGTTCGCGCTGGCGAGCAGGAACAAGCCACCGGCGACCGCCATGACGAACGCGTCAGCCGACCCCGTCGAGAACCCCTGAGGCAGGTCTTGGTGCCAGTCGAGCAACGGCCCAGCGATCGGGTCGAAAGACCCGACCAGCGCGAGCACGGCGATCCCGCAGGCCGGCGCCACGCCCGCGAACCCAAGGCCACTCGCTGAGGCGGCTGCGACCACCGCGCCCACGCCGCCCCGCGCAGGCCAGAGCCGTGCGAGCGGGCGAGGTCGTCTCTGGGGACCAGCGGAGCAGGTCGGTGATCCCGAGGCCGAGCAGCGTGAGCGCCAGCACGATCACCTTGCGCCTCCCTCGAGCTCCGCCTGCGCCGCGACCACGACGTACGCGCCACTCCCCGCGAGACTCTTGGAGACAGTGCCCTGGGTAATGCCCTCGGCGGCTGCCAGCTCGCGCTGCGAGCGGCCACGCAGGATGCCGAGGAGCATCCTGCGACCGCGGTCGTTCATGCCGCCGACGATGCTGTCGCGACATGTGAGAAAGGCGTTGGCCATCGCATCCGTCTGGGGCGGCGGCACCGAGTCCGAGCGCCACGTCGAGGCTCGCGTCCGTATGAAGGACGTGCGCTTGGCTGCCGCGTCCGACTCGGCCCGCTCGATCGCGGCCCGTGCGGCCCACCATCCGGGACCGTCTTGGGAGACCGGCGCCCGAGTGCCGTCGAGCACGGTCACGTCGCCGATCCCGATCCCGAAGCGACAGTCCGCGCCGACGTCGCCGAGCAGCTGAAGGCGCAGCAGCAGGGTCGCGCGGACGGCGGCCGCGAACGAGCCGAAGACGCCCTGGAACTCGTCGCCGATCGTCGGCTCCAGCGCCCGAACGGCCTCGAGTTCGTCGCCGACGTCGCGCAGGGCCCTGCGAATCGCTCTCTGTAGCCGCTTGCGATCGTCGCTTCCCGCGAACCTTCGTGAATCGACGACGTCCCCGATCAGGGTGACTGGAAGCGCGAGATCGGTGTCGGGCGCTATTCCCATTGAGCGAATATTGCCGCAAGTATTCGCTAATGGCGAATACTGCACCGATCTTTGCGAGCACTCCAGTCGGGACGACTGGATTCGAACCAGCGACCCCCTGCTCCCAAAGCAGGTGCGCTACCAGGCTGCGCCACGTCCCGAAGTCGAGCCAGTCTAGCCCCGATAGGGTCCCCGGGCGATGGCCGAGATCCAGCCGCTGCGGGCGCTGCGCTACGACAACGACGTGACAGGGCCGCTCGACGACACGATCGCGCCGCCCTACGACGTGATCGACGCCGAGTTGCGCGAGCGGCTGGTGGCGCAATCGCCGTACAACGTCGTGGAGATCGACCTGCCCGAGGATCCCGCCGGCGGCGACCGCTACCTGCACGCCGAGACGCTGCTCGACCACTGGCGCCATCAGGGCGCGCTGGCCGAGGACCGCGCACCGGCGTTCTGGGCTCTGCAACAGGACTACGTCGCCCCCGACGGCTCCGCCCGCCGCCGCCGCGGCTTCTTCGCCCGCGTGCGCGTGACCGGCTACGGCCCCGGCCGCATCCGCCCGCACGAGCGGACCCACCCGGGCCCGAAGGAGGACCGCCTCCGGCTCACGCGCGCCACGCGCGCGAACCTCTCGCCGATCTTCACGCTGTTCCCCGACGGCGACGGCGCGGCCACGGCGGCGCTCGACCGGGCGACCGCGGCGGCCGAGCCCGCCGCGACGGCCACCGACCACGAGGGCACCCGCAACACCCTCTGGCGGGTCGGCGACCCGGCCGAGATCGCCGCGCTGACCGACGCGCTCGCCGACGCCGAGCTGCTGATCGCCGACGGCCACCACCGCTACGAGACCGCCCGCGCCTACGCCGAGGAGATCAGCGGCGAGGGCCCTCACCGCTACGTGCTGATGCTGCTCTGCTCGCTCTCGGACCCCGGGCTGCTCGTCTTCCCCACCCACCGGCTGCTGACCGGCCTGGCCGACGACCGCACCAAGCAGGAGGCGATCCGCGACACCCTGCGGCGCGACTTCGAGGTCGAGGAGGTCTCCCGCGACCGGCTCGAGCCACACGGCGACGCCGCCGGACGGACCCAACTCGGCTACATCGACGCCTTCCACCGCCAGCCCTACCTGCTCACCCTGAGAGAGCAGGCGATCGCCGACGCCGCGCTGGCCGGCAAGCCCGAGCCCTACCGTCGGCTCGATACCGCGGTGCTCGAGGCGATCATCCTGAAGGGCGCGCTCGGCATGACCGAGGACGACATCTCCCACCTGCGCGGACTCGCCTACTCCAAGAGCTTCGACGACGCGGTCGACGCCGTGCAGACCGGCCGCGCCGACGCCGGCTTCTTCCTGCGCGCCACGCCGGTCGACCAGGTCCGCGCGGTGGCGGCCACCGGCGAGTCGATGCCGCCCAAGTCGACCTACTTCCATCCGAAGATCCCGACGGGGCTCGTCTTCAACCTGCTGCAATGACCGCGTGAAGATCTACACGCGCAAAGGCGACGACGGCACGACCGGGCTCTGGTACGGCGGCCGCGTCGGCAAGGCATCGCCGCGGCCGGAGGCCTACGGCTCGGTCGACGAGGCGGCCTCCGCGCTCGGACTCGCCCGCGCCGCCGCCGAGCAGGGCTCCGAGCTCTACGTCGACATCCTCCGCTTCCAGAACGAGCTGTTCGTCGCCGGCGCCGAGCTGGCGACCGCCCCCGAGGCCGCCGGCCGGCTCGAGGACGGGGTCTCGCGCGTCACCGAGGAGATGGTCGCCGAGCTGGAGTCCAACATCGACCGCTACATGGACCGCGTCCAGCTGCCGCCGAAGTTCGTGATCCCCGGCGGCAACGAGCTGTCGGCGCGGCTTGACGTAGCCCGCGCGACGATCCGGCGCGCCGAGCGGCGCGTCAGCTCGCTCGCCGAGATGGGCGAGCTGGCCGACGACACCGTGCTGCGCTACCTCAACCGGCTCGCCGACGCCGTCTTCGCGCTGGCCCGCTTCGCCGACCGGCCCGACCCCGAGCTCTTTCAGGGGCGGGAGGGCCGATGAAGGCGGTCGCGCGTCGGGTCACCGGGTCCGGCTTCGAGCACCGGATCGAGGTCGGCAGCCACCGGCTGACTTCCGACGAGCCCGTCGCCGACGGCGGCACCGACACCGGGCCCAACCCGCAGGAGCTGCTCGCCGCCAGCCTCGCCTCCTGCAGTGCGATCACGCTCGAGATGTATGCCCGCCGCAAGGGCTGGGACGTCGGCGAGGTCGCCGTCGAGGTCGACTACGAGCCCGCCCACCGCGGCTCGCCGACACGGTTCGAGATCGTCGTGAGGTTGCCGAGCGACCTGCCCGACGACCAGCGCGAGCGGCTGATGCAGATCGTCGCGAAGTGCCCCGTCCACCGCACCCTCGAGGGCGAGGTCATGTTCGACGAGCGGCTCGAGCTGATCTGACGCCGATGGGCGAGCAGCGGCCAGACCACTTCCGCATCGCGGTGATCGGCGCCGGCTTCGGCGGCATCGGCGCCGCGATCAAGCTCAAGCAGTCGGGTATCGACGACTTCGTCGTCATCGAGCGCGAGAGCGGCATCGGCGGCACGTGGTGGGCGAACACCTACCCGGGCTGCCAGTGCGACATCCCCTCCCACCTCTACTCGTTCTCCTTCGCGCCGAACCCGAACTGGACGCGCACCTATGCGCCGCAGGCGGAGATCCAGCGCTACCTCGCCGACGTCGCGGCGCGCGAGGGCATCCTTCCCCACGTCCGCTTCGGCTGTGAGCTGTACAGCGCCGACTGGGACGACTCAGCCGGCCTCTGGCGGCTGGAGACCTCCGGCGGCGAGGTGACCGCCGAGCGGGTGATCGCCGCCCCCGGCCCGCTCGCCGAGGCGCAGGTACCCGCCGTCACGGGGCTCGACTCGTTTCGGGGCGAGGTCTTCCACACCGCGCGCTGGAACCACGATCGCGATCTCGCCGGGCGCCGCGTCGCGGTGATCGGGACCGGCGCGTCGGCGATCCAAGCGGTCCCGCGGATCCAGCCCGAGGTCGAGCGACTGACGCTGTTCCAGCGCACCCCGCCGTGGGTGCTGCCACACGGCGAGCGGCCGATCACCGCCGTCGAGCGGTTTGCCTACCGCCGCCTTCCCGCCCTCCAACGCATCGTCCGCGCCGGCATCTACTGGAGCCGCGAGGCGCTCGTCCCGGCGCTCGTCCATCGGCCCGCGCTGACCAAGGTGATCGAGCGGATCGCGCGCCGCCACATCGCCAGCCAAGTCGCCGACCCGGCGCTGCGCGAGCGGCTGACGCCCGACTACACGATCGGCTGCAAGCGCATCCTGCCGTCCAACGACTGGTATCCGGCGATCACCCAGCCGAACGTCGACATCGTCTTCGGCGGCCTGACCGAGGTCCGCCCCGAGGGGGTCGTCGGCCCCGACGGCGAGCTGCACGAGGTCGACACGATCATCTTCGCGACCGGCTTCCACGTGACCGACATGCCGCTGGCCAAGCTCGTCCGGGGCCGCGAAGGCCGCACGCTCGCCGAGCTGTGGCAGGGCAGCCCGCAGGCCTACCGCGGCGTGACGATGGCCGGCTTCCCGAACATGTTCTGGCTCGTCGGCCCGAACACCGGCCTCGGCCACAACTCGATCGTCTTCATGATCGAGGCCCAGCTCGCCTACGTGATGGACGCGCTGCGCACCGCCGAGGCGGTCGGGGCAACGCGGATCGAGGTCAGGCCCGAGGCGCAGAGTGCCTACAACGAGCGCCTGCAGGCGCGGATGCCGGGCACGGTCTGGAACTCCGGCGGCTGCGCCAGCTGGTACATCGACGAGAACGGCCGCAACAGCACGATCTGGCCCGACTTCACCTGGCGGTTCTGGACGGAGAACCGCCGCTTCGATCCGGCCAACTACACCCTTCTCTCCCACATCTGAATCTCGCCGAGCGATCGGTAGCCCATCCGCTCGTACACCGGGCGTCCCATGTCGGTCGCCTGGAGCGTCGAGGTGGTGCGGCCGCGGTCGCGGGCGTCGGCCGTGGCATGGTCCATCAAGGCACGCGCGAGACCGCGGCCGCGCGACCGCTCGCGGGTGGCCACCAGCCAGACGCTGCAGTCCTCGCCGTGGTCGAAGGCGACCAGCCCGGACGCCAGCTCGCCGTCCTCCTCGATCCCGTAGAGGTGGAGACCGGTCCGCGACTCGAGGTTCGCGAACGCCCGCGCGAACGCGCTGCGGGTACCGTAGGCATCGTCGTTGAGTCGGGCGAGCGCGGCCGCGTCGAGATCGCGGGTGTAGCCGTCGGGGACCGGCGGGCGAACCACCTCGTCGAGGTCGAGGATCATCGCCTCGGGGTCGGCGTCGAGGACGTGGCCGCGGTCGGCGAGCAGCGCTGCCGTGGCGCGGTCGCCGTCGGGCACCCAGACCGTCCAGGCGACGATGCCGGCCGCCCGGTAGGCCGCGGAGATCGCGTCGTAGTCGGCGCTCAGCGCGGCAGCGTCCCAGTAGACCACGTCGTTGACGATCGACCGCTCCGGCACCGCCGGGGTGACCGTCATCACGTATCCGATCGCCTCGGTGACGCGCATCCCGTCCGAGGCGCCGTCGATCGTCCGCGACCACTGGGCGAGACTGGCGATCATCCGTCGCCAGCCCTCGGAGTCGTCAACCTCGGCCATGCGCGCGATGATACGGCGATGCCCGACCCGCACCGCCTGCGCGACCTGCTGCTCACGCCCGAGCAGGCGGCCGCCCTCGACGCCCCGGGCAAGATCGACGCGGCGGTCCTCGTGGCGCTGTTCGAGCGGGCGGGCGAGCCGGTCGCGGTGTTCACCGAGCGGCGCGCCGACCTGCGCCGCCACGGTGGCGAGATCTCATTCCCCGGAGGGCGCCAGGACTTCCCCGACGAGGACCTGCGCACCACCGCGCTGCGCGAGGCCCACGAGGAGATCGGCCTCGCCCCGGACGCGGTCGAGCTCGTCGGCGCGCTGCCGCCGGTCGGGACGATGGTCACCGGCTTCCGCGTCCACCCCTTCGTCGGGGTCGTGGAGGCAGGTCAGGTCTGGACGCCACAGGAGAGCGAGGTCGCCGAGGTGCTCGAGCTGTCGCTCGGCGACCTGCGCCGCGGGCACGAGCTCAAGCGGCTGGTGCGTCGCGGGGTGCCGTTTCGCACCACCACCTACACCGTCGACGGCCACCTCGTCTGGGGGGCGACAGCGCGGATCGTCGCGCAGCTGCTGGAGCGGATCGATCCGCTGCTGCAGTAGCCGGCGGCCGATCTTTGTCCAACTGGCCAACGACCGAGGATTGCGCTCGGCCTAGCGTGGGCATCGTGACCAGCACCGTGGCGGCGATCGAGACGCTCGACCTGGACGCGACGGCCGCCGCCGTCCAGTCGACGCTGGACGGGTGGGGGGTCTGCTTCGGCGCCGGCGCCGGCCGTTCGCCCTTCGTCGTGGACCCGGTCCCGCGGATCGTCGACCGTGGGGACTGGGACCTCCTGCGACGTGGGATCGCCCAGCGGGCCGCGGCGCTGGCCGCGTTCGTCGCCGACGTCTACGGCGAGCGGCGGATCGTCGCGGCGGGTGTCGTGCCAGAGCGGGTGGTGCTCACCGCCGAGCACCACCATCCGGAGCTGACCGGCGCGTTCCCGGAGCGCTTCGGCTGGGTCGCCGGGCTCGACGTGGTCTGCGACGCGTCCGGGCGGCTGACGGTTCTCGAGGACAACATGCGCACCCCGTCCGGACTCGCGTACGCGCTCGCGGCACGGGCCGCGGTCGACTCCCATCTCCCCTCCCCGCCGCCGTCGGGTCGGCTCGACCCCGCCGACGGGATCGCAGCGCTGGGCGCCATGCTCGATGCCGCCGCCCCGCCTGACCGGTCCGCGGACGCGCCGGCGGTCGCGCTGCTCTCCGACGGCCCGGGCAACAGCGCCTGGTATGAGCACGGCCGCTTGGCGAGCCTGCTCGACGTGGCGCTGCTGGTGCCCGACGACCTGCTCCGCGAAGGCGACCGGCTGCTCGCCCGCGACGGCGACGGCGTCGCGCGACCGCTCGACGTGCTCTACCGGCGCACCGACGAGGACCGCCCGCGCGACGGCGACGGCACCCCGACCTGGATCGGCGAGCTGACGCTGGGCCCGCAGGCGGCCGGAACGCTGTCGGTCGTCAACCCGTTCGGGACGGGGATCGCCGACGACAAGCTGGTCCACGCCTACGTCGAGGCGATGATCGGCTTCTACCGGGACGAGACGCCGATCCTGCCGTCGGTCCCGACCTACGACCTCGGAGATCCCGACGTCCTCGACGAGGTCTTCCCCAGGATCGGCGAGCTCGTCGTCAAGCCGCGGACCGGGCACGGTGGCGAAGGCGTGGTGATCTGTCCGCGCGACAGCCTCGCCACCCGCGACGAGGTCCGCCGCCGTGTCGCCGCCGACCCCGGCGCCTACGTCGCCCAGGAGGTCGTCGAGCTGTCTACCGAGCCGACGGTCGCGCGCGGACGGCTGGAGCCGCGCCACGTCGACCTGCGGCCGTTCGCCGTCGGGATCGGCGAGGCGGCGACGACGCTGCCGCTCGCGCTGACTCGGGTTGCGCTGACACGCGGCTCGCTCGTGGTCAACAGCTCTCGCAACGGAGGGGCCAAGGACACATGGCTCATGGCCTGACCCCCACCCGGCCGCTGATCGGCGTGACGACCTCCGAGGTCCGCTTCGCCGAGCGGATCTCCCAGACGCCGCAGGCCGACCCGCCGCGCCGCGAGATGGCGCTCGGCCTGACCTACCTGCGAGCGATCGAGACCGCGGGCGGGATTCCGCTGGTCATGCCGCCGCTGGAGCTGGAGGCGATCGAGCCGCTGCTCGGCCGGCTCAGCGGCCTCTGCCTCTCCGGCGGGCCCGACCTCGACCCCGAGACCTACGACGAGCGGCCGCACCCGCAGCTGGGACCGATCGAGCCCGACCTCGACCGCTTCGAGCTCGAGCTGGCCCGCCGCGCCGACACGCGCGGCCTGCCGGTCCTCGCGATCTGCCGCGGGATGCAGGCGCTCAACGTGGCGCGCGGCGGATCGCTGCACCAGCACCTCCCCGACCGGCCCGGTGTGACGATCGACCACCGCCAGAGCGAGCCCGGCGAGCAGACCGTCCACGACGTCGCGATCGCGGCCGGCAGCCGGCTGGCGCGCACGATGCGCACCCGCACGTCGGCGGTCAACTCCTTCCACCACCAGGCGATCCACCGGATCGGCAACGGGCTGCGCGCGGTCGCCTGGTCGCCCGACGGCGTGATCGAGGCGGTCGAGGCGCCGGGGCGCGACTTCGCGATCGGCGTCCAGTGGCATGCCGAGAGCCTGGTGGCGCGGCGCGAGCACGCCGCCCTGTTCGCCGGCCTGGTGGACGCGGCGATGCGGTTCGAGGCGGTGCCGGCCGGGGAGCGCGCGGCGTGAGCGGCCGGCTACCGGGCTGGGCCCAGTGGAGCGGGTCGAACGAGTACACGCTCGGCGCCGAGGAGGAGGTGATGCTGCTCAACCCCCACGACTGGTCGCTGGCGCAGCAGATCGACCGGGTGCTGCCGCGGCTGCCGCAGGAGCTGGCCGCCCACGTGACCCGCGAGACCCACACCTCGGCGCTGGAGCTCAGCACCGGGGTGCACGGCACCCCGGCGGGGATCGCCGAGGAGCTGATGCGGCTGCGACTGCTGCTCGACCGCGAGCTGGTCGCGCTCGGGCTGCGCGCGGCGGTGGCGGGCACCCACCCCTCGACGGTCTGGCACGAGACCGTCGTCTCCGGGGGCCCGCGCTACGAGGCCGTCTACGGGTCGATGCGCGAGCTGGCGCGGCGCGAGCCGACGTTCGGGCTGCACGTTCACGTCGGGGTGCGTGGCCCGGCCGAGGGGATCCGCCTCTTCAACAGGATGCGCGTCCACCTGCCGCTCCTGCTGGCGCTGTCGGTGAACTCGCCGTTCTGGCAGGGGCGCGACACCGGCTTGGCCTCGGCGCGGACCCCGCTGTTCCAGGCCTTCCCGCGGGTCGGCATCCCGCGGGCGTTTCCCGACTACGAGGACTGGGTCGAGGCCGTGGACCTGCTGATCCGCTCCGACGCGTTCCCCGAGCCGACGTTCCTCTGGTGGGACGTTCGCCCGCAGCCGCGATTCGGCACGATCGAGGTGCGAGTGCTCGACGCCCAGACGACGATCGCCGAGACGGCGGCACTGACCGCGCTCGTCCAGTCGATCGCCCGGCTCGAGGTGGAGGACGGCTACGTTCCCGCGAGCGCGATCGGTGCCCAGGAGGCGCTCGAGGAGAACCGCTTCATCGCGGCACGCGACGGGATGCAGGCCAGGCTGATCGATCCGGTCGGCGATCGCCGTGTGCCGGCGGTCGAGCTGCTCGCGGATCTGGTCGAGGCCTGCGCGCCCCACGCCGTGGCGCTCGGCTGCGACGCGGAGCTGGCGCTCGTTCCGGCGATGGCGGCCCGCACCGGGGCCGAGCGCCAACTCGCCCTCGCGCGCGACGAGGGGCGGTTGCCGGGGCTGGTGGCTGGTCTCGCCGACCGCTTCCTGGCGGTCGGGCTCGAGCCGCCGATCGTGCTGGACGAGACGGCCGCGCTCGACGAAGCCGCCGCGGCGCTCGATGCGCCGTCGGCCGACGGGCCGGACCCCTCGGCCGGCCTGTCGACCTACGCCTCCGGGTCGGAGTAGCCGCGCAGCCGCCGCTCCTCCTCGGCGGCGACCTCGTCGCGCAGCCCGTCCTCGGTGAGCTCGGGCCGCCCGCTGGCGCGGCGCCGGGCGTTGTTGGCCTCCAGCATCTGCGCGACGTCGTCGAGCTCGAGCTCGACCTCGAGCTCGGGCGAGCGGGTCGGCTGCCAGTCGACCTGATCCGCGCCGCTGCCCGGATACCACTTGCCGAGCGCGAGCAGGATCAGCACGAACGCGGTCAGCCCGCCGGCCACCAGCCACGCGAACTCTCCTCCCATCGGTCGAGCATAGACCGCTGACTCGGAGCCGTCGGCGGCTCTAGACTGCCCCCGTGATCGACTTCGAGCTGACCGACGAGCAGCGGATGGTTCGCGACACCGCGCGCGAGTTCGCCGACGGCGTCATCGCGCCGCGAGCCCGCGAGCACGACCGCAGCTCGACCTTCGACCACGAGCTGGTCGGCGAGCTGGCGAAGATCGGCTTCATCGGGGCGATCCTGCCCGAGGCCTACGGCGGCCGCGGAATCGACTACCGCACCTACGGCCTGATCGTCGAGGAGATCGGCCGCGCGGACTCCTCCGCCCGCACGGTCGTTTCGGTGAACACCTCGCTGGTCGGCTCGGCGATCGTCGAGTGGGGCACCGAGGAGCAGAAGCAGCAGTTCATCCCGGGGATCTGCTCGGGCGAGGCGCTCGGCTGCTTCGGCCTCACCGAGCCCGACACCGGGTCGGACGCCGCGAACCTCGCGACCCGCGCAGAGCGCATCGACGGCGGCTGGCGCCTGACCGGCCAGAAGCAGTGGATCTCGCTCGGCAACGTCGCCGCGTTCGCCCTGGTCTTCGCCCAGACCGACCCGGGAGCCGGCCACCGCGGCCTGGCGGCCTTCCTCGTGCCGACCGACGCCCCTGGCTTCTCGAGCAGCGAGATACACGGCAAGCTAGGGCTGCACGCATCCGACACCGCCGAGCTGTTCCTCGACGGGGTCGAGGTCGGCGACGACGCGCTGCTCGGCAGCGTCGGTGACGGCTTCAAGGTCGCGATGACCGCGCTGGACTCGGGCCGCTTCAGCGTGTCGGCAGGGTGTGTCGGGATCTGCCAGGGCTGCGTCGATGCCTCGACTTCCTACGCATCCGAGCGCGAGCAGTTCGGCCGGCCGATCGCCGGCTTCCAGCTGGTCCAGGCGATGATCGCCGACATGGTCGTCGACACCCACGCCGCACGCGGGCTGGTCTGGAAGTCGGCCTGGCTGAAGGACACCGGCAAGCCGAACACGCTCGAGACCTCGGTCGCGAAGCTGTTCTCGACCGAGGCCGCGATCCGCTGCGCGAACACCGCGATCCAAGTCCACGGCGGCGCCGGCTACGTCGACGACCACCCGGTCGAGCGCTACCTCCGCGACGCCCGCGTCACGACCCTCTACGAGGGCACGTCGCAGATCCAGAAGCTGATCATCGGCCGGCTGACGACCGGCATCAACGCGATGACCTAGCCGGCGCCCGGCCGCAGCGATGCCCAGGCGGCGTCGGCGAGCGCCGGGCCTGCCGGCGGCGGATCGGGGTCGGCGATCCGGTCCGGTCGCTCGAGCGCGAGGCGCGTGTACTCCTGGGCCGGGCCGAGCCAGACGGCGTGCAGCAGCGGCTGGTCGAGCGGACGCAGCTCGCCTCGCTCGGCCCGCGGCCGGTACCACATCGCGATCTGCCCGAACATCCGTCGGTTGAGCACCTCGATCCGCGGCTCGACGAGCCGCCTGGTCTCCAGCTCGCGGCGGCGCGTGAGCAGCCGCGCCGCGGCCGGGTTGCGGCCGACCCAACGCAGGTGCTGGTCGACGACCCCGCGCACGCCCGCCTCCGCGTCGGTGGTGCCGCGCAGCACCGCGGCGAGGCCGCGCTGGTAGCCGATCAGCGCCCGCACGTAGACGGCGGCGGCGAGGCCGTCCTTGTCGCCGAAGTGGTGGTAGATCGATCCGACGCTGACATCGGCCTGGTGGCGCAGATCGTCGATCGTCGCCTCAGCGAACCCGAGCTCGTCGAAGACCCGCAGGCCCGCCTCCATCGCGGCCCGCGCGGCGCCCTTGGGCTCCAACACGGCCTGATCTCCCCACCGCAGCCACGCACCGTCCGCCACACCGCCTCCTCCGCGTTCGACCGCTCCGGCCGCGACGAGAGCGACATCTCCCGCCCAGCCCTCCTAGAATCCAGTTCTAGAATTGGATTCTAGGAGGGCCTGGCGCGTGATGCAGGTCCGGGCAAGGGAGGCTGAGACCGGGCCGCCGCCGAGCTGGCCGCAACGCCCTGGCGCCCCCGCCCGCTACCGCTCCACGTGCGCGCGCTGCGCCGGCTGCTCGCCGGCCGCGCCCGCGCTCGCCGCTAGCGCGAGCGCAGCTGGCGCAGCACGAAGTGCAGGATGCCGCCGTTGCGGTAGTAGAGCCACTCGTTCGGCGTGTCGATCCGCACGCGGGCGTCGAAGACGATCGGCTCGCCGCCGTCGGCCGGGGTGGCCGTCACCAACAGCGTGCGGGCGCCCTCCTCGAGCGGCGCCAGGTCGAAGGTCTCGAACCCGGTCAGGCCGAGCGACTCGACCGACTCACCGTCGGGGAACTGCAGCGGCAAGATGCCCATGCCGACGAGGTTCGAGCGGTGGATCCGCTCGAAGCTCTCGGCGATCGCGAACTTCACGCCCTGCAGCCGGGGACCCTTCGCCGCCCAGTCACGCGACGATCCCGACCCGTACTCCTTGCCGGCCAGCACGCCGAGCGCGACGCCCTCGTCCTGATAGGCCATCGCGGCGTCGTAGATCGTCGTCTGCTCGCCGTCCTTGACCGTGACACCACCCTCGGTGCCCGGCGCGAGCCGGTTGCGCAGCCGCACGTTGGCGAAGGTGCCGCGCATCATCACCTCGTGGTTGCCGCGGCGTGAGCCGTAGGAGTTGAAGTCGCGCTGCTCGACGTCGTGGTCGAGCAGGTACTTCCCGGCCGGGCCGTCGCGCTTGATCGCCCCGGCGGGCGAGATGTGGTCGGTCGTCACGCTGTCGCCGAGCAGGGCGAGGATTCGCGCGCCGGAGATCTCGTCGAAGCCCTCCGGCGCCTGCGCCGGCATGCCCTCGAAGTACGGTGGCCGCTTGACGTAGGTCGACGCGTCGTCCCAGGCGTAGCGGTTGCCCTCCGGGGTGTCCAGCTCGCGCCAGTGCTCGTCGCCCTCGAAGACCTCGCCGTAGCTGCTGCGGAACATGTCCGACTGCACCGCCGCCTCGACGGCCGCGCTGACCTCCGCCTGCGATGGCCAGAGGTCGCGCAGGTAGACCGGCTCGCCGTCACGGTCGGTCCCGAGCGGCTCGGTCAGCAGGTCGAGATCCATCCGGCCCGCCAGCGCGTAGGCGACGCAGAGCGGCGGCGAGGCCAGGTAGTTCATCTTGACCTCGGGGTGGATCCGCCCCTCGAAGTTGCGGTTGCCCGACAGCACCGAGCAGACCGTCAGGTCGGCCGCCTCGATCGCCGCCGACACCTCGTCGGGAAGCGGGCCCGAGTTGCCGATGCAGGTCGTGCAGCCGTAGCCGACGAGGTTGAAGCCGAGCGCGTCCAGCGGCTCGGTGAGACCGCCGCGATCGAGATAGTCCGTGACGACCTTCGATCCCGGCGCGAGACTCGTCTTGACCCACGGCCGCCGTGTCAGGCCCCGCTCCACCGCCGCCTTGGCGACAAGCCCGGCGCCGACCATCACCGACGGGTTCGACGTGTTGGTGCAACTGGTGATCGCCGCGATCACCACAGCTCCGTCCTCGAGCTCGAAGCTCTCGCCGTCCATCGTCACCGTCGCCGACTGCTTGGCCACCGTCGCCGTCGCGCCGTGCTCGTGGGCGGGCTCGCCCCCGCCGTCGTCCTCGCCCGGCTGGTTGGTCGGCGGGTCGCTCGCCGGGAACGACAGCCGCGATCCGTTGCCGCCCGGGTCGCCGTCGCGGCCGTCGGCGAGCTCGGACAGCTCGGCCAGGAAGTCGTTCGCCGCGCTCGACAGCGCGATCCGGTCCTGCGGGCGCTTCGGCCCGGCGAGGCTCGGCTCGACCGTCGAAAGATCGAGCGACAGCGTGTCGGTGTAGACCGCGTCCTCGCTGTCGGCGTCGTGGAAGAGGCCCTGCTCGCGCGCGTAGGCCTCGACCAGCTCGATCTGCTCGGTGGGCCGGCCGGAGAAGTCGAGGTAGCGCAGCGTCTCGGCGTCGACCGGGAAGATCGCGCAGGTCGAGCCGAACTCCGGCGACATGTTGCCGATCGTCGCGCGGTCGGCCAGCGGGAGGTTCGCCAGGCCCGGCCCGAAGAACTCGACGAAGCGGCCGACGACGCCCTTCTTGCGCAGCATCTCGGTCACCGTCAGCACGAGGTCGGTGGCGGTCGAGCCCTCGGGCAGCCCGCCCTCGAGCCGGAACCCGACGACCTGGGGCAGCAACATCGAGACCGGCTGGCCGAGCATCGCCGCCTCGGCCTCGATCCCGCCGACGCCCCAGCCGAGCACGCCGAGGCCGTTGACCATCGTCGTGTGCGAGTCGGTCCCGACGAGCGTGTCGGGGAACGCCTGTCCGTCGCGCGCCGTGACCACGCGCGAGAGGTACTCCAGGTTGACCTGGTGGCAGATGCCGGTGTTCGGCGGGACCACCTTGAAGTTGTCGAAGGCGGTCTGGCCCCAGCGCAGGAAGGTGTAGCGCTCGTGGTTGCGCTCGTACTCGCGCTCGGCGTTGCGCTGGAAGGCGAGCCGCTCGGCGAAGCTGTCGACCTGGATCGAGTGGTCGATCACCAGCTCGACCGGGACCAGCGGGTTGATCCGCGTCGGATCGCCGCCGAGCTCCTCCATCGCGTCGCGCATCGCCGCGAGGTCGACGATCGCCGGGACGCCGGTGAAGTCCTGCATCAGGACCCGGCTCGGGGAGTAGGCGATCTCCTTCGACGGCTCGTCGGAGGCCACCCAGGTCGCGACGTTCTCGATGTCGGCGGCGGTGACCGCCTCGCCGTCCTCGTTGCGCAGCAGGTTCTCCAGCAGGATCTTCAGCGAATAAGGCAATCGAGCGACATCGAAGCGCTCCTGGAGCGCGTCGAGGCGGAAGATCTCATGTGCGGCGCCGGCGGCCTGGAGGGTCGCGCGGGCGCCAAAGCTGTTCGGATGGCCCACGCATTGAACGGTACCTGTAGCCGCCGGTCCCTGTAGCTTGGGGCAATGCGCAAATCCCTTCGCCGTTCTCTCATCGCGGCCGCCCTGGTGGCGGTCGCCGTGGCGGTCCCCGCCACCCCGGCGGCCGCCCAGTCGCCGACCGTCTGCTCCGCCACCTTCCACGTCCTCCACAACGACTACATCGGCTCGGTCAGCCTGCCCCAGGGCAACTACCGGGTCACCGTTCGCGGCGGCCTCAGCTGTCCCGCCTCGACCGACCTCTTCGCCCAGTTCCTGCAGGACTGGGACGGCGTCCTGCCGCGCCCCTGGCGGATGAGCTCGAGTCGCGCCGGCCAGGCGAACTTCGCCAGGGGGGGCACGGGCGTCGGCTTCTCCGTCCGCCGCGTCGCCAAGGGCGGCGGCGGTGGCGGCGGCGGTGGCGGCGGCGGCCGCCATCCCGCCCACGGGCTGCTCTGCCCAGGGACCTTCGAGGTGCTCCACAACGACCGCATCGGACGGCTGCGCCTGCCGATGGGCGAGTACACGATCACCCTGCTGGCGATCAACCGGCCGACCTGCCCGCGGGCGTCGAACCTGTTCGCGCGCTTCCTGCAGCGTCCGGACGGCACCCTGCCGGGCCAGTGGGGACTCGATCCGACGACCGGCACCTTCCGCCGCGGTTACGGCAACTTCGGCTTCCGGGTCAAGCCCGCGTTTGACTAGCTGGGAGCACTACGAGCGTGCGTGTGCGGGGCTCGACGCCCCGTACGCGCTGCTCGACCTCGACGCCATGTGGGAGAACGCGGCGTCGATGTTGCGACGGGCGGGGGGAAAGCCGATCCGCGTGGCGAGCAAGTCGGTGCGGTGCAGGGAGGTCCTGCACCGCATCCTCGCCCGCGACGGCGGGTTCCAGGGCCTGATGACCTTCACCCTCGCCGAGACGCTGTGGCTGCACGGGGAGGGCTTCGGCGATCTGCTGCTCGCCTACCCGACGGCCGACCGCGCCGCACTCGCGCGGCTGGCCCGCCTCGAGGGCGACGACCGCCCGATCGTGATGGTCGACTCCGCCGAGCAGCTCGACCTGATCGCCCGTGCCGCGGGCGACCCGGCCGCGCCGCTGCGCCTCTGCATCGAGTTCGACACGGGCTACCGGCTCCCCGGCGGGCTCGCCACGATCGGCCCGAAGCGCTCGCCGATCCGCACGCCCGAGCAGGCCGCCGCGCTCGCCCGCGACATCGCCCGCCGGCCAGGGTTCGAGCTGGCCGCGCTGATGGGCTACGAGGGCCACGTCGCCGGCGTTGGCGACCGGCCGCTGGGCAAGCCGCTGCAGGCGCCGGCGATCCGAGCCATGCAGCGCGCCTCGGTGGCCGAGATCGCAGAGCGCCGCGCCGCGATCGTCGCGGCCGTCCGGGCGATCGCTCCGGTCGAGATCGTCAACGGCGGCGGCACCGGCAGCCTGCACACCACCGCCCGCGAGCCGGCGGTGACCGAGCTGACCGCCGGGTCCGGCTTCTACGCTCCCACCCTCTTCGACCGCTACACGGCCTTCGACCAGCGACCGGCCGCGCTGTTCGCGCTGGCGGTCGTGCGGCGGCCGCGCGCCGACACGGTGACGCTGCTCGGCGGTGGCTATGTCGCCTCCGGACCGGCCGGGCGCGACCGACTGCCCGAGCCCTACCTGCCCGCGGGCCTGACGCTCGATCCGCTCGAGGGCGCCGGCGAGGTCCAGACGCCCGTCCGCGGCGATGCCGCGCGCCGGCTGCGCCTCGGCGACAACGTCTACCTGCGCCACGCCAAGGCCGGCGAGCTGTGCGAGCGCTTCGAGAGCCTCCACCTGATCTCCGGCGGCGAGATCGCCGACGAGGTCCCAACCTACCGCGGGGAGGGCCATGCATTCCTCTAGCCCGGCGGCCCCCGGCGGACTCGCGGCCGCCGTCGCGGTCGCGGCCGCCCTCTGCTGCGCGGCGCTCGCGACCGTCGCCGTCCCGCCCGCCACCGCCCAGCAGGCCAAGCCGAACATCGTCTTCGTGATGACCGACGACCAGACGCCCGCGACGGTCGCCTATATGCCCAACGTCCGCCTGCTCGAGAGCCAGGGCACGACCTTCAGCCACACGATCTCGACCTATCCGCTCTGCTGTCCCTCGCGCGCCACCTACTACTCGGGCCAGTACTCCCACAACCACGGCGTGCTCCACAACGCGGGCCCGTTCGGCGGCTACACCCGCTTCGACAACGCCAACACGCTCGCGATGTGGCTCCAGGCCGCCGGCTACCGGACGATGCACGTCGGGCGCTACCTCAACGGCTACGGGGTCCAGAACCCGATCGTCACCGAGGTCCCGCCGGGCTGGAGCGACTGGATCTCCGGCGTCGGCGAGCAGAGCTCGATCTTCAACTACCGCGCCTGGCTGACCAACGAGAACGGCGAGATCTTCAGCCGGCCCGGTCCCGACCGCCCCGAGGAGCACCAGACCGACTTCTACGGCCGCCGCGCCGCCGAGCTGATCGACGCCCACGCCGCCTCCGACCAGCCGTTCTTCCTCTCGCTGACCTTTCCCGCCCCTCACCTCGGCGCGCCGCGCGACCCCGACGACCCGGCGCTGCTGGGCACCCCGTCGCCGGCTCCCCGCCACCAGAACGCGTTCGCGAACGTGCCGCTGCCGCGGCCACCGAACTTCGACCTCGCCGACGTCTCGCGCAAGCCGCAGATCGTCGCCGACCGGCCCCGGATGAGCCCCGAGCTGATCGCGGCGGTCCAGGAGAACTACCAGCAGGAGCTGGAGTCGCTGCTGTCGGTCGACGACGCGGTAGGGGGCCTGATCGAGGCGCTGCGCCGCCAGGGGGAGCTCGACGACACGCTCTTCTTCTACACCTCCGACAACGGCTTCTTCCACGGCGAGCACCGGCTCGCCTCCGAGAAGGTGCTCCCCTACGACGCCGCGGCCCGGATCCCGCTGGTCTTGCGCGGACCGGGCGTGCCGCGTGGCCGCGTGCTCGGCAACCTGGTCGCCAACATCGACTGGGCGCCCACGATCGTCGACGCCGCCGACGCCCGGGCCGGACGGCTGATGGACGGCCGCTCGCTGCTGGAGACGATCGCCGACCCGCGCCGCGAGACCGGCCGCGAGATCGTGCTCGCGAACGGCTTCGGCGCCAACGGGGTGCCGCGCTACCGGGCACTGCGCAACCAGCGCTACCTCTGGATCGAGCACAAGACCACCGGCGAGTACGAGCTCTACGACCACGTCGCCGACCCGTTCGAGCTGCGCAACCTCGAGGACCTCGACTCCTACGCGCCGATCCGCACGGCGATGGCCAAGCGGCTGCGTTCGCTACAGCGCTGCCGCGGCGCGCGCGGCTGCTCGCGGAGCCGGCCGAAGCTGGTGCTGCGCGCGACCGCCGCCCCGGCGCGGACCGCGCGCGAGCGCCGCCAGGAGCGCCGTCGCTCCGGCGGCGGCGTCCAGCGCTGTGTCGGCGGCGACGTCCGCCTCTCGCTCGCCGGCTCCGACCTCGCGGCCGTCGTCGCGGTCGCCTACTTCCGTGGCGCCAAGCGGCTGCGCGCCACCCGCAGGCCACCGTTCGCGGTACGCCTGCCTGCCCGGGCGCTCCCGCGTGCCCGGACGAGCCCGTTGCGCGCGCGCGTGACGACCTTCGACGGCCGTACCGCCACCTACGACCGCGCCGTTCGAACCTGCCGCCACTGAGCGCTGGCCGGCCAGCCAGGAATTCCTACCCGGAGTAGACTTCGGGCCGCAGATGGCGGCGCTCGACTACGACTACGACTGGCTGGTGATCGGCTCCGGCTTCGGCGGCAGCGTCGCGGCGCTGCGGCTCGCCGAGAAGGGCCACCGCGTCGGAGTGATCGAGGCCGGCCGCCGCTTTGGCGACGGCGACATGCCGCGCTCGACCTGGGATCTGCGGCGCTACTTCTGGAGCCCCCACCTCGGCCTGCGCGGCATCTTCCGCGTCACCACCTTCAAGGACGTCACGGTCGTCTCGGGCAGCGGCGTCGGCGGCGGCAGCCTCGGCTACGCGAACACCCTCTACGTGCCGCCGGCGCGCTTCTTCGAGGATCCGCAGTGGTCGGCAATGGCCGACTGGGAGGGCGAGCTCGCGCCCCACTACGCCGAGGCGCAGCGGATGCTGGGCGTCGTCGACTACGAGCACGACGACCCCGCCGGCGAGCTGCTGCGCGAGTTCGGCGCCGAGCTGGGCGTCGTCGACACATACCAGCGCGCCCGCGTCGGCGTCTACTTCGGCGAGCCGGGCGAGACGGTGCCCGACCCGTTCTTCGACGGAGAGGGCCCCGACCGCACCGGCTGCATGCGCTGCGGGCGCTGCATGGTCGGCTGCCCGCACGGCGCCAAGAACACCCTGCCGAAGAACTATCTCTGGCTCGCTGAGCGCAGCGGCGCGCAGATCACCCCCGACCGCGAGGTCGTCGAGGTCCGCCCACTCGGCGCGCCCGACGGCTCCGACGGCTACGCCGTCTACACCGAGCGGCCCGGCGCCTGGCGCCGCCGCGACCGGCGCCTGCACACCGCCCGCGGCGTGGTGATCGCCGCCGGGCCGCTGGGCACCAACCGCCTGCTCGCCAACTGCCGCCACAGCGGCGCGCTGCCGCGCCTCTCGCACCGGCTCGGCGAGCTGGTGCGCACCAACAGCGAGGCGATCCTCGCGGTCACCGTGCCCGACGACGCCGTCGACTACACCCGCCGGGTGGCGATCAGCTCGAGCATCTACCCCGACCCCGACACCCACGTCGAGACCGTCGTCTACGGCAACGAGGGCGGCGCGGTCAAGCTGCTCCAGACACTGCTGGTCGGCGACGGGACGCGCGTGACCCGGCCACTGAAGCTGCTCGGGACGATCCTCCGCCATCCGCGCCGGCTGGCGAGCCTGCTGCTGCGCCCAGGCTGGTCACGCCGGACGATCATCCTGCTGGTGATGCAGACGCTCGACAACGCGATCGCGCTGCGACCCAAGCCACTGCCCAACGGCCGTGTCCGGCTGCAGACCGAGCAGGATCCGCAGAAGCCGATCCCGACCTTCATCCCGGTCGCCAACCAGGCCGCCGAGTGGTTCGCCGACCGCACCGGCGGCATCGCCCAGAGCGCGACCTCCGAGGCACTGTTCAACGTCCCGACGACCGCCCATATCCTCGGCGGCGCGGTGATCGGCCCCGATCCCGACCACGGCGTCGTCGACGCCAACCAGCGCGTCTACGGCTACGAGAACCTGCTCGTCTGCGACGGCGCCGCAGTGCCGGCCAATCCAGGCGTCAACCCGAGCCTGACGATCACCGCCCTGGCCGAGCACGCGATGGCGGCGATCCCGCCCGCGCGCTGACAGCTGCCGCGCACGCTCAGCCCGACGTCGTCTCGCCGCCGCCGGGCTCGCGGATGCCGAACTCGAAGCCGCCGTCGAGGTCGGTCAGCCGCACGTCGACGGCGCGGCGGGCGCCCTGGCGGTCGATGGCCGAGCACTCGACCGTCGCGCCGCGCCGCAGCGCGATCCGGGTCGGGCAGGCGACCTCGGCGAGCGCGACGCCGCGCTCCTCGATCAGCCGCCGCAGCGCCCGCTCATAGAAGACGCCGGGCGCGTTCGCCGAGACGACCTCCCAGCGGTAGTCGAAGCCATCGCCGGTGGTGTCGGTGACCTCGCCGCCGATCTCCAGTTCGACATCGCGGGCGTTGCGCCCGGTGCAGGCCAGCTCGGCGCCGACGTCGGCCTCGACCTCTTGACAGGTGAGTCGCGGCAGCTCGATGCCGGTCTTCTCCACGTAGTCGGCCTCGACCCGCTCGGCGATGTCGGCGCCCGAGGCCTGGTCGCCGTCGCCGACGCTGACCTCGGCGCTGCAGCCGGCGAAGGCGAGCCCCGTGGCGGTCGCGGCGAGCAGGGCGTGAAACGGCGCGCGGCGCCGGGCGTTGGACTTCATCGCCACATTGTCGCCCCCGGGAGCGCCCGTCGAAGCCAGCGCCCCCCACGAACTTTCGGCCGCCCCTCCACGAGGCTGGCGGCGCGACCGCGCTAGGAGCTGGCGGCCGCGCGCTCGGCGGCGGCCGCTAGCTTGTCCGGATCGGGCTCCCAGTGGGCCTCGGCGTCGACCGGCGCATCGCGCAGGTAGGCCTCGGCGTCGAGCGCCGCCGCGCAGCCGGAGCCGGCGGCGGTGACCGCCTGGCGGTAGGTGTTGTCGATCAGGTCGCCCGCCGCGAAGACGCCGCCGACGTTGGTGCGACTCGAGCGGCCGTCGACGAGCACGTAGCCCTCGCTGTCGACGTCGACCTGGCCGGCCACCAGCTCGGAGTTCGGCTTGTGGCCGATCGCGACGAACGCGCCGTCGATCTCGAGCGTGCGATCCGGCCCGCCCTCGGCGTTCGCGAGCACCGCGCGCGCCAGGGACCCGTCCTCGCCGGCCTCGAAGCGGTCGACCACATACGGGGTCACCAGCTCGATGTTCTCGGTGTCGCGGGCGCGGTCGAGCATGATCGCCGACGCGCGGAACTCGTCGCGGCGGTGGACGACCTTGACGTCGCTGGCGAACTTCGAGAGGAAGGTCGCCTCCTCCATCGCGGTGTCGCCGCCGCCGACGATGATCGTGCTCTTGCCGCGGAAGAACGCCGCGTCGCAGGTGGCGCAGTAGGACACCCCGCGCGCCGAGAGCTCCTGCTCGCCGGGTACGCCGAGCTTCTTGGGCTCGGCGCCCATCGCCAGCACGACCGCGCGGGCGCGGTACTCGACGTCGCCGACGAAGACGCGCTGGACGCCACCGTCGGAGAGCTCGACGCGGGTGGCGTCGTCGGTGACGAAGCGGGTGCCGAACCGCTCGGCCTGGTCGCGCAGCTGCTGCATCATCTCCGGCCCCATCACGCCCTCGGGGTAGCCGGGGAAGTTCTCCACGTCGGTGGTCTGCTGGAGCAGTCCACCCCACTGGAAGCCCTCGATGACCAGCGGATCGAGATCGGCCCGGGAGGTGTAGAGCGCGGCCGTATAGCCGGCCGGGCCACTGCCGACGATGATCACGTTCTCGACTCGGTCGTTCGCTGCACTCACTTCGCTTGGGCCTCCGCTGTCACTTTACTTTCTGAAGTATAGCCCTCCCGCTCGGCGTCCCAGCCCGCGACCGTGCGGCGCAGCTGGAAGAAGGCGACGATCCCCGGCGGGATCGGCAGCCAGAAGGCGATCACCCGGTACATCAGCACCGCCGGGAAGACGATCCCACCGGGAATCCCGAACAGCACGAAGGCCCCGATCATCCCGGCGTCGACCGAGCCGACGCCGCCGGCCGGCGACGGCACCAGGTTGGCCGCCATCCCGACGAAGAAGCCCTGCACGAGCACCGCGAACGGGACGTCGCCGCCGAACGCCTCGAAGCTCGCCCAGAGAATGCCGATGTTCGCCGCCCAGAAGCCGACCGCGCCGACCAGCGCGAGGGCGCCGCGGCGCGGGTGGCGGACGAAGGCGATCGCGGTCCGCATTCCCGCCGCCGCGGTCGCCGGCACGGGCGCCAGCTTGGCCGCCCAGCGCGCCATACGACCGCCACCGCGGACGCTCGACAGCCGCCGCTCCAGGTCGGTCGGGATCAGCGCCACCAGCCCCCCCACGAGCATCGCGCCGCCGGCGAGGGCCGCCGGAACGATCGTCCCGGCGACGGGGGCCTCGCCCGGCAGCACCCCGGTCCGCAGCAGGACGCCGAAGATCACCAGCGCGAGTCCGTAGACCGAGTAGAGCAGCACCAGGAACGCGACCATCCGGCAGGCCGATCGCCGCCGCGGCATCCCGGCCTTGCGCAGCGCCCAGTAGGAGAGCACCACCCCGCCGGCGCCCGCCGCGGAGAAGATCCGCGTCGCCGCCAGCCCGGCCATCGTGATCTCGTAGCTAGCACGCACGCCGAGCCGTTGTCGCACCGGCGCCGAGGCATTGCCGCTCAGCACCCCGCGGAACAGCGCCACGTAGGCCCCGAAGGCGGCGACGGTGAAGCCCACGGCGATCGCGACCCAATACCAGGTCGCGTCACCGATCCGCTTGAGCTCGTCGTCGAGGCCGACGATCCGGGGCAGCAGCACGTAGATCGCCACCACCAGGCCGAGCAGCAGCAGCCCGCCGATGGCCAGCCGCCGGCGGTCGGCGAGCATCGCCCCCATTCCCGACACGCGCAGGTCCTCGTCGGCGTCCTCCTCGAAGACCTCGTGCTCGTCGGTGCTGTTCATCGAGCCGCCCGCGGCTCCAGTCGACCGACCGTCTGCGCGGCCGCCAGCAGCGGCCGCGCCGCCACCGGCGCGCCGCGCCAGATCGCCTCGGCGAGCGCGAAGCCCGCGATCAGATCGACGACGTAGTGCTCGCCGAGGTACACCAGGCCAAAGCCGAGCGTCAACGCATATGCCCACCCGACCGTGCCCGGCCCCCTGCCGACACCGGACAGCACCCGAGCGGCCATGACCGATGTGCCGAAGTGCAGAGATGGCATGGCAGCGAAGGGATTGCCCTCCAGACCATCGTAGAGCGGCCTCCAGAGGCGACCCCAGAAGCGCTCCCCGGCCTCGACCATGATCCGTCGCACCGGGGCCATCCGACCGCGCTGCGCGGCGTACCAGGGCGGCGCGGTCGGCACCGTCCAGTAGACAGCCGCACCGAGGTCGAAGGTCGCCGCGATCAGCACCGCGCCGCGCGTGAAGTGGTCGTGCCGACGCAGCAACAGGTAGAGCACGGTGCCGTGCGGAACCACGAACCACGCCCAGTGGACCAGCGAGAAGGCGACGTCATGGGAGCGCACCACGCCGGGCCGTCCAAGGGCGCGCTGCAGGCGCGTGGTCGGCGTCTCGCCGAGGCCGATGACGCGGTCGACGCGGATCGGGTAGTCGATCCGGGTGCGCGCGAGTAGCGCGTCGGGATCGTCGTCGGGCATGTCGTACTGGGCGTAGTAGGCCCACATCTGCAGCGCGTAGAGGCCGGCGTCGCGCGCCCGGGAACGTGGGGTGGCGACCGCCAGGGCCACCGGGGCCTGGACCGTCAGTGCCGTCACGACCCGGGGGCTGAGGCGCAGCCGGTGACGCAGGAGCGGCGCGGCGATCCCGACCGCGACGGCCCCCCAAGCGAGGGTTCGGAGGGCGCGCGAGCTTCGCAAACCGGGCGGGAGCATAGACCCAGGCCCCGATGCCATCCGGCGCGCGCCGAAGCGCTCAGCCGGCGGGATCGAGAACCCGCGTCTCGACGGGGGCCCCGGCGGCGAACCGGTCGGCGTCCGCACGGCTGCCCAGGTGAGCGCCCCAGTGGCTCGGCACGGCGACCCGCGGCTGGATCCTCCGCGCCGCCTCGACCGCCTCGGCCGCCGTCATCACATAGGTCCCGCAGACAGGCAGCAGCGCCACGTCGACACCGACCACGTGGTCCATCTCCGGGATCACATCTGTGTCGCCGGCGTGGTAGAGCCGCTCGCCGCGCACGTTGAGGTCGAACCCGACCCCGCCGCCGGCGCGCGGATGGAACGGCTCGCCCTCGCTGTCGCGCTTGGAGGTGTTGTAGGCGGCGACGGCCGTCACGTCGATGCCGTGGAGGTGCTCGAGCTCGAGGGTCTGGCCCGGGGTGATCGCCGCGACCCGCCCCCGCGCGCGCTCGACGACGACGGGCGGGCCCACCAGCCAGGTGTCGTGGTCCGACAGCGCATCGACGTCCCGGGGCGAGAAGTGGTCGTAGTGGCCATGGGTGACCAGCACCAGGTCCGCGCGCGGCGCGCCGGCCGGGACCCGGTAGGGGTCGATGTAGACGGTCGCGCCGGGGGCGTCGACCCGGAATCCGGCGTGTCCGAGCCAGGTCACCGAGTCGATCAGCATGCGGCCAGGATAGGTTGCCGTGGTCGTAGACCCCCGGCGGGCGTCAAGGCCCGCGCGACGACGGCGGCGAGATAGCCAGACAGGAGAGCGCGTGAGCTACGAGACGGTCAAGTGGGAGAAGGAGGGTGGCGTCGGGCGGATCGTGCTCGACCGGCCCGAGACGCTCAACGCCTGGAACACCCAGCTCGGTGAGGATCTCCGCTCGGCCGTCGCCGAGGCGGCCGCCGACGAGTCGATTCGTGCCGTCCTCGTCACCGCGACAGGCCGCGCCTTCTCCTCGGGCGCCGACATCAAGGCCGGCTTCGAGGAGTCCTCCGAGGACGGCCTGCCCGATATCCGCGGCCGCCTCGACGGCCTCTTCCACCCCAGCCTCGTCGGTGTCCGGACGATGGACAAGCCGGTCGTGGTCGCCGTCAACGGCCCGGCCGCCGGCATCGGCGCGTCGCTCGCGCTGGCCGGCGACCTCGTGCTCGCCGCCGAGTCCGCGTTCTTCCAGCTCGCCTTCGTGAACATCGGCCTGATGCCCGATGGTGGCTCGACGCTGTTCGTGCCGGCGCGCGTGGGCAAGGCCCGGGCGTTCGAGATGGCGCTGCTCGGCGAGCGGGTGCCGGCCGCACAGGCGCTCGACTGGGGCCTTGTCAACGCCGTCCATCCCGACGCCGAGCTGCCCGGCGCGGCCGCCGAGCTGGCCGCCCGCCTCGCTGCGGGGCCGACCCGCGCCTACGCCGCGGCGAAGCGCGCGCTGAACGCCTCGATCTACCCGAACCTCGCTCCACAGCTGAATCTCGAGGCCGATCTTCAGCACCAGCTGGCCCGTACCCAGGACTTCGTCGAGGGCGGTATGGCCTTCGTCGAGAAGCGCGCGCCCCGCTTCCAGGGCCGCTGAGGTTATGATTCCGCGCGCTTTGAGCCCCGGACGTCCTCCCCACCGCCTGCGACTGCTGTCGCTCGCCCTCGCGGCGGGCTTGCTGGTCGCCCTGGCGCTGGCCCCGACGGCCCTCGCCGACTTCCTGACCCCGGAGTCGGGCGGCTCGCCGAACGCCGACAAGATCGACTCGCTGTACAAGATCACGCTTGCCGTCGGCATCGTGATCTTCCTCGCGGTCGAGGGCGTGCTGGTCTGGACGCTGATCAAGTACCGCGCCCGCCGCGGCGGACCCAAGGAGGGCGCGCAGATCCACGGCAACACGCGTCTAGAGGTCGGCTGGACCGTCGGCGCCGCGGTGATCGTCGTCGTCCTCGCCGTCGTCACCTTCGTCTACCTGCCCGACATCGAGAACCCGCCGGCGTCCGGCCCCGACGGCCTCGCGGTCGGCGTCGAGGTCGCCTCGATCGACCAGCCGGCGCCCCCGGCGGGATCGAGCGAGGCGCTGACGATCGACGTCAACGGCGAGCAGTACCTCTGGCGCTACGACTACCCGGGCGGCGCGTTCAGCTACTACGAGATGGTCGTCCCGACCAATACGACGGTCGTGCTGAACCTGACCGCCACCGACGTCATCCACTCCTGGTGGATCCCCAAGCTCGGCGGCAAGATGGACGCTGTCCCGGGATTCGTCAACAAGACCTGGTTCAAGATCTCCAAGCCCGGCCTCTACAGCGGCCAGTGCGCGGAGCTGTGCGGCTCCGGCCACGCCGACATGCGCGCCCGCGTCCGCGCGGTGAGCCCCGACGAGTACCTCGCCTTCCTCGAGCGCCAGCAGGCCGACTTCGAGGCCTCCCAGGAGGCGCTCGCCGAGCAGCGCGAGCAGCGTGAGGCCGTGGCCGACGAGACCGAGCTTCAGTAGGAAGGATCAGAGACTTGGCGACCACCCCACAGCCTGCAGGCGCGACCTCCGGAAGCGAGGGCCGCCGGCCTGAGATCGTGATGCACGGACTGCCGTCCGAGCCCAAGGGCTGGCTGTCGTGGCTGACGACGACCGATCACAAGAAGATCGGGATCATGTACTTCGTCGCCACCTTCATCTTCTTCATCATCGGTGGCGTCGAGGCTCTGTTGATGCGGCTGCAGCTCGCGCAGCCCGACAGCACCCTGATCGACCCGGAGACCTACAACGGCCTGGTGTCGATGCACGGCACGACGATGATCTTCCTGTTCATCGTCCCCGTGATGGCCGCCTTCGGCAACTACTTCGTGCCGCTGATGATCGGCGCTCGCGACATGGCCTTCCCGCGCCTGAACGCGCTCTCCTTCTGGCTGCTGGCGTTCGGCGGCATCGCGTTCTACGCGAGCCTCTTCTTCGAGCCGCCGCAGGCCGGCTGGACCTCCTACGCGCCGCTGTCGGACGACGCCTACATGCCCGGCGGGGGAATCGACGCCTGGATCTTCCTGATCCACCTCACCGGCCTGTCGTCGCTGGTCGGCGCGATCAACTTCGTGGCGACGATCCACAACATGCGCGCCCCCGGCATGAGCTGGGGCCGGATGCCGCTGTTCGTCTGGTCGATCCTGATCTACAGCTACCTGCTGATCGCCGCGCTGCCGGCGATCGCGGCCGCGGTCACGATGCTGCTGACCGACCGCCACTTCGGCACAGCCTTCTTCGATCCGACCGCCGGCGGCGACCCGATGCTCTGGCAGCACCTGTTCTGGTTCTTCGGCCACCCCGAGGTCTACATCATGATCCTGCCGGCGTTCGGGATCATCTCGGAGATCCTGCCCGTGTTCTCGCGCAAGCCGATCTTCGGCTACAAGGCGATCGCCGCCGCGACCGCGGCGATCGCGTTCCTCGGCCTGCTGGTTTGGGCCCACCACATGTTCACGACGCCCACCGCAACGGTCGTCTTGATCTTCTTCATGCTCTCCTCCTTCGCGATCGCCGTCCCGACGGGCATCAAGATCTTCAACTGGCTGGCGACGCTCTGGAAGGGGTCGATCGTCTTCAAGACGCCGCTCTACTTCGCGGCCGCGCTGCCCGCGCTGTTCGTGATCGGCGGCATATCCGGGGTGATGCTCGCGATCTTCCCCGTCGACTGGCAGCTGCACGACAGCTACTTCGTCGTCGCCCACCTGCACTACGTCCTGTTCGGCGGCTCGGTGTTCGGCATCTTCGCGGGCGTCTACTACTGGTTCCCGAAGATGACCGGCAGGCTGATGAGCGAGGCGATCGGAAAGCTGTCCTTCTGGGTGATGTTCATCGGCTTCAACATGACCTTCCTGGTCCAGCACTCAGCCGGCCTGTCGGGCATGCCACGACGGATCTACGACTACTCCGGCGACCTCGGCGTCAACGAGTACAACCTCGTCTCGACGATCGGCTCGTTCCTGCTCGGGATCGGCGTGATCCTCACCGTGATCAACGCGCTGCACTCCTACCGCAAGGGCAAGGTGGCCGGCAACGACCCGTGGCACGGCAACACGCTCGAGTGGTTCACCCAGTCACCGCCGCCGGTCAACAACTTCGACGAGATCCCGCGCGTGCGGTCGGTCGAGCCGATGAAGGACATCCGGCGCGAGGTCGCGCGCTCCGGCGAGCAGGCCGGTACCGTCGCCCAGCCGGTCGTCACCGGCACCTGACTCCCGCTGCACCGGGAACCTGGAGGCCTTAGAGTGCCGATGCGGCGCGCCCGGCGCGCCGCATCCCCCGCCCGCCCAATGTCCGACGCCAGCAGCCAGACAGCCGTCGCAGCCGCCCCGCGCACCGGAACGCGGGCGCGCCAGGTCGTCTCCGACTACCTGGAGCTGACCAAGCCGAAGGTCCAGTCGCTGCTGATCTTCACCACCGTCACGACGATGTACGTGGCGGGCGATCCGTCGGTCGGCCTGGTCGCGCTCACCTGCCTCGGCGGTTACCTGTCCGCGGGCGGCGCCGGAGCGATCAACCACTGGTACGACCGCGACATCGACGCGGCGATGGACCGCACAGCCGACCGGCCGGTCGCCTCTGGCCGAATCTCACCCGGCGCGGCGCTGAGCTACGGCATCGCGCTCGCCGTGCTGGCCTTCGTCGTGCTCGCGACCTGGGTCAACCCGCTCGCGGCGGTGCTGTCGCTGTCGGGGTTTCTCGGCTACGTCTTCGTCTACACCATCTGGCTGAAGCGCTCGACCCCGCAGAACATCGTCATCGGCGGCGCCGCCGGCGCGGTTCCACCGCTCGTCGGCTGGGCGGCCGCGACCGGCAGCCTCAGCTGGACGGCGCTCTACCTGTTCGCGATCGTCTTCTACTGGACCCCGCCGCACTTCTGGGCGCTGTCGCTGTTGATGAAGGACGAGTACGCGAAGGTCGGCGTGCCGATGATGCCGGTGGTCCGCGGCGAACGCGAGACGCGCAAGCAGATCCTGCTCTACTCGCTGCTGCTCTACGCGATCACCCAGCTGCCCTTCTGCGCCGGCGGCTTTGGCGTCACCTACCTGGTCGCCTCGGTGGCCCTCGGTGGCGTGTTCATCTACTTCGCCTACCGCCTCTACCGCGATCCGAGCCGTCCAGCGGCGCTGCGGCTGTACCTCTACTCGCTGCTCTACCTCGCGCTCCTATTCGGCGCGATGGTCCTCGACGCCCAGCTCTGACGGGTCGACGGTGAACGACGTTCACCCCGAGCCCGACCAGCGGCTGCCGACGCAGGCGCGGACGCTGTTCGCGTTCCAGTCGCTGATGGCCGCCGCGCCGCTGGCGCTGCTCGCGCTCGGCGCACGCTCGGCCCTGGCCGCGGCCGGCGCCCCGGACTGGACCGGCATCGCGGTCCTCGCGCTGGCGGCGGTCGCGGCCGTCGTCCTGGTGGCCGTCGAGCCCCGGCTGCGCTGGCGCAACTGGCGTTACGCGCTGCGCGACGAGGAGATCGATCTGCGCCGCGGCGTGATCGTCGTCACGCGGACGCTGATCCCGACGATCCGCGTCCAACACGTCGACACCCAGCGGACGTGGCTGTCGGACCGACTCGGGCTGCGCGCGGTGGTGATCCACACGGCGGGCGGCTCGCACCGCATCCCCGCCCTACACCCCGACACGGCCACCGCGATCCGCGATCGGATCGCCGAGCTGGCGCGCCGGCCCGACGATGTCTGAGCCGCCCGACGGCCCGCGACGACCGGCGCCCGAGTCGTCGCCGACCTCGGGCTACGGGCCGGCGCCCGAGCAGGGCCCGCCGGACTCGAACCAGCAGGTGACCGAGCCGCCGGCCACGCCGGACGAGCGGCCGGCGCTCGCCGAGCGCCATCTGCACCCGGTCGCCGCCGCGCTGGCGGCGCTGGACAGCGTGCGCGATGCGATCGTCAGCGTCGTCGTGCTGGTCGTGATCGGCTCGCAGTCGGGCCGGCTCGGCAACCTGGCGGCCGTCCTGGCGGTCGGCGGCGCGCTCATCGCGGTCACACTCGGAATCGCCCGCTGGCGCGCGGAGACCTACACCGTCGTCGACGGCACGATCCGCCACCGACGCGGCCTGATCTCACGCGAGGAGACCGTCGTCCCGCTCGCCCGCGTCCACTCGATCGACACCGCCCAGGGGCCGCTGCAGCGGCTGTTCGGCGTGCACGAGCTGCACGTCCAGACCGCCGGCGGGGGCGCGCGGGGGGAGATCGTCCTGCGCGCCGTCGAGCCGTCGGAGGCACGCCGGCTGCGCACGGTCGCAGGCCTGCCGGCGGACCCGGTCGCCCCCGACCGACCGCGCTGGCGACTCGGCGGGCGCGGCCTGATCGCCGTTGGGCTGACCGCGCCACAGCTCGGCATCCTCCTTCCGCTTGCCGCCGGCACGGCGGCGCTCGCCGACAACATCTTCGGCGACACCGGCATCCGCGACGCGGCGGTCGACGCGGCGCCGACCGAGGCGAGTGGCATCGCGATGCTGGCGCTGCTCGTGCTCGTCGTGCTGTGGGCGGTCGCTTTCGCGGGCTCGCTGGTCGTCTATGCGGGCTTCTCGGTCGTCCGCGACGGCGACCACCTGCGGATCGAGCGCGGCTTTCTCCAGCGACGCGCCACCACCGTCCCGCTCGCCCGGGTACACGCGATCTCGGTCGCCGAGGGACCGCTGCGGCGGCCGTTCGGGCTCTGCAGCGTCCGGCTCGAGACGGCCGGCTACGGCAGCGAGGCCGGTGCGGCGCGCACGCTCTTCCCGCTGCTCCGTCTCGCCGACCTCGACGGCCAGCTCGCCGAGCTGGTGCCGGGCCTCGCATTGGAACGGGCGACCGCTCCAGCGCGACAGGAGGTGGGCGGCGGGCCGTCTCCGGCGACGCTCCAGGCAGGTGCCCGCGGCGCGGAGGCGTTGGCCCCTGACGGCTGGCGGCGCCCACCCCAGCGGGCGCTGCGCCGCTACCTGCTGCCGCGCGTCCTCGTCGGCCTGCTCGCAGGCGCGATCCTGACCGTCGCCGTGCCGTCGCTCTGGCCGCTGCTCCCAGCGCTCGCGCTCGCCGGTGTGCTGGTCGGCGTCGCGGCCTTCCGCGCCGCCGGCTGGCGCCTGGCCGGCGGCCGCCTCGCCGCCCGACACGGCGCGCTGACCCGCCGCACCGTGCTCGTCTCCGCCGGCCGCCTCCAGGACCACTCGCTCGCCCAGACGCCGTTCCAGCGTCGCGCCCGCCTCGCGACGTTCTCGATGACCGTCGCATCGGGCACCTCCGCCGCCGTCGCCCACCTCGACGTCGCGCCCTCCCAAGCGCTCTTCGACTCCCTCCGCCCCATCCCCGACAGCTGAGGGAGACATGACCGACGATATCCGTCGGAGATGTCCCCCTCGTCGCGGGCAAGCGGCAGGCGGCCCAGGTGGGCGGGGAACCCGGACGGGCGGCTGGGCGGACCAGCTCCGCGTCAGCCGGTGGCGCCGAGGCGAGCCGCCGCGGGCGCGTCCAGCAGCACCGTGAGCGCGCCGTCGGCCGGCCGCACGAGGCTCGCCGGGGCGTCCGGGCCGGGCGCGTCGCCGAAGGCGCGCGCGACGGCGTCGGCCTTGTCCGCACCGGAGATCAGGAACAGGACCTCGGCCGCGGCGTCGAGGACCGGCAGCGTCAGCGTCACGCGCGGCACCAGCGGCGCCATCCCCGGCGTCTGGACGCCGACCGCCCACCGTTCGCGCTCCCCGAGCGCCGAATCGCCAGGAAACAGCGACGCGGTGTGCGCGTCGGGCCCGATGCCGAGCAGGATCAGGTCGAAGCGCGGCGGAGCGTCCCCGTCACCGAAGCTGTCGCGGAGGTCGTCCTCGAGCGCGGCCGCGGCCGGCTCGGGCCCCAGCTCGCCGCGGATCCGGTGCCAGGCGCGCGGCCGACGGCCGGCGGGCAGGCGGGCGACCAGCTCCTCCTCGACCATCCGGTAGTTGGAGAACTCGTGGTCGGGGCCGACACAACGGTCGTCGCCGAGCCAGAGCCCCACGCCCGTCCAGTCGAGGTCCATCGCTGCCAGCAGCTCGTAGGACCGCCGCGGCGTAGAGCCGCCGGCGAGCGCGATCTCTCCCCCGGCCCGCACCACGGAGGCGATCCGCGCGGCCGCCTCGGCCGCCGGGTCGTCGACGACCGCGACCTCGCGGCTCAACCGACCAGCTCCCGAGCGAACTCGAGCGCCGATCCGTAGCCGCTCTCGCGCAGCAGCGCCTGGCGGATGCCCTCGCCGAGGATCCCCGACTCACCGCGCGAGGCGCCCATCACCGTCCAGGAGGACTCATGGCCGCCGGGCGTGCGCCGGCCGGCGGTCAGCCCGCCCGGGCCGCGGTCGAGCGAGATGCACATCCCCGAGCGGGTCTCGATCGTCAGCCCGGCAAGCCCGGGGATCGGCATCGTCGTGTCGGGCTCGAAGCGCACCTCGACCGGCCCGTCGAGGGCGTCGGCGCCACCGGCGCAGCGGCCGCGCGGGTCGGGGTCCCCCAACTGTCCCGGCGACCAGCCGAGCCGCTTGGCCAACCAGCCCACCAGCAGGACGGCGGCGACCAGCGAATCCGGTTGAAAGCGGACGGTCACCGCGCTGATCCGCTCCAGCTCAGGCCGCCACTGGGGCGGATCGAAGGTCGCGGCGACGCGCTCGCGCCAGGGCGTCGAGCGCAGCCAGGCGAGATCGACCACGTATGCGCGCTCGCGCAGCTCGGCCGCGCGCGCGACCGCCGCCGCGGTCTGCGGCTCGTCGATCGAGTCGATCAGGACGATCTGTGCCAGCCGGAGCAGGCCGTCGACCGCCTCGGGATGGCCGTGTGGAGACCAGATCAGCGTCGGCAGGTCGGCCACCACGAGCGGATCGACGACGCTGGCGAGGTGGGCGAGGTGCTCGGGGCCGACGTCGATCCGCACCTGCTCGTGGGCAACGGCGATCGTGTCGCCGGGCTCGTCGTCCTCAGCCGTGACCGTTGCCCGCGCGTCGATGGTGGTCCGCCCCTCCTCGACCGAGCAGACGATCGTGCGCGAGCCGTGGTAGCGGCCGACCTTCTCGAGCCGGTTGGTGACCTCGCCGCGCCACGCTGCGTCGACGACGACGACCATGTTGAGCACGCGCGCCGGCGCGACGGCCTCCCCCACGGCATGGCGCTCCTTGAGCAGGTGGCGCAGCGCCTCGTCGATCGCCGACGGGTTGGTGTCCTGGGCCGACCAGACGGTCCCGCTCTCGGTCATATCGCCCGCCAGCGCTCCCCTTCGCGCAGCAGCCGGTCGGCCTCGGCCGGCCCCCCGGTGCCCGCGTCGTAGGTCGGCACCGGCGACTCGTCGGCGGCCCAGCCGGCGAGGATCGGGTCGCAGATCGTCCACTGCGCCTCGACCTCGTCGTTGCGGGTGAACAGCGTCGCGTCGCCGCGCATCGCGTCGGTGATCAGTCGCTCGTAGGCCTCCGGCGACTCCGACAGGAAGGCGGTGCCGTAGAGGAACTCCATGTTCACCGGGCGGATCCGCATCCGGCTGCCGGGGATCTTCGCCCCAAGCGAGATCGTCACCCCCTCGTTGGGCTGGACGCCGAGCACGATCTGGTTGGGCTGGACGCCGACCGAGCCCTCCTGGTCGAAAGCGAGGTGCGGCACCGGCTTGAGCGTCACCGCGATCTCGGTGACCTTGCGCGCCAACCGCTTGCCGGTGCGTAGGTAGATCGGCACGCCCGCCCAGCGCCAGTTGTCGACCTCGAGTCGCAGTCCGACATAGGTCGGCGTCTTGGAGTCGGGCGGGACGCCCTCCTCGTCGCGGTAGCCCGGGACCCGCTCGCCGCCGACGACGCCCGGTCCGTACTGGGCTCGGACCGCCATCTCGGCGACCCGCTCGGGGTCGGGGTCGGGCGCATGGATGGCGTGCAGCACCTTGACCTTCTCGTCGCGCACGTCGTCGGCCGAGAACGAGGTCGGCGGCTCCATGCAGAGCAGCGTCAGCAGCTGCAGCATGTGGTTCTGGACGAGGTCGCGCAGCGCCCCGGCGTGGTCGTAGTAGCCGGCCCGGCCGCCGATGCCGAGGTCCTCGGCGGCGGTGATCTGGACGCATTCGACGTAGTTGCGGTTCCAGATCGGCTCGAACATGCCGTTGGCGAAGCGAAACGCCAGCATGTTCTGGACGGTCTCCTTGCCCAGGTAGTGGTCGATCCGGAAGACCTGACGCTCCTCGAGCACCTCGAGCACGTCGCGGTTGAGCTGCTTGGCCTCAGCGAGGTTGGTGCCGATCGGCTTCTCGATCACCACCCGTACCTCACCCTCGTCCTTCTCGTTGAGCCCGTGCTCGCCGAGCTTCTTGACGATCACCGGGAAGAACGCGGGTGCGGTCGAGAGGTAGAAGATCCGGTTGAACGAGATCCCCGCGGCGGCCTCCAGCTCGTCCTCGATCTTGCGGATCTCGTCATACACAGAGGGGTCGTCGAAGCTGCCGGGCACGAAGCGGGCGTCATCGAGCAGCGCCGCGAGCACCTTCTCGTCCGGCGTGCGGCGCGAGAACTGGCGGATCGCGGTCGCGGCCATCTCGCGGAAGTCGCCGTGCGGCATGTCGGCGCGCGACGAGCCGACGAGGTTGAACCGCTCCGGCAGTGCCCCCTCGTGGGCGAGGTTGTAGAGCGCCGGCAGCAGCTTGCGGCGCGAGAGGTCGCCCGTCGCGCCGAAGATCGTCAGCGTCGTCGGGCGGATCGGCTGGCGCTCGAGCCCCTCGGCGAGCGGGTTGGCCGCGGTCGCGGTCAACGCGTCATCTCCGCGACCTTGGCGGTCAGCTCCCGCAGCGCGGCGACCGGGTCGCCGGCCAGCCGGACCCGCTCGGCCGGCAGGCCGTGGGCGCGCAGCGTCAGCACGTCGCCGGTCGCGGCGCCCTCCTTGAGCTGGTCGAAGCTGTAGGGCGCGCCGGGTATCGGGACGTCCTCGCCACCGTCGTGGATCAGCTGGAGGAACAGCCCGGTCTTCGGGCCGCCCTTGTGGTACTGGCCGGTCGAGTGCTGGAAGCGGGGTCCGTAGCCGAATGTCGTCGTCGCGCGGGTCGCGTCGCGGATCGTCCTGCGCAGCTCGTCGACGGCGGCGTCGAACTCGGCCGAGGGCTCGAGGTAGCCGAGGATCGCGACGTAGTGCGGCGGCGTGGCCTGGGTCAGCAGCGCGCGCAGCTCGTCGTCGTCGGCCTCGGCGACGGTCGGCGGCTGCGAAGCGGCGAGCACCTCGTTGGTCTTGTCCTTGGCCTCCTGGACGTTGGGCTGGTCGAACGGGTTGATCTCCAACGCCCAGCCGGCGACAGCGACCGCGAACTCGGCGAAGAAGAAGATCCGTCCGAGGTCCTCCGGTCCGGCGCTGGCGACGGTGACCACCGGCTGGCCGGCCTCGCGCAGCGCCTGGACGCCCGCCTCGAGATCGGCGTCAGGCTCGTCGGAGTCGCGCAGGTAGACGAACAGCCGGTCCTCGCCGTAGGACTCGGGCTTGCCGAGCGGCTCGCCGGCGACCGGCAGGATGCCGCGGCCGTGCTTGCCGGTCGACTCGGCGACCAGCTGCTCGACCCAGAGGCCGAAGCTCTCGATCCGCGGCGAGACGACGAAGGTCAGCTTGTCGCGACCCTGGCGGGCCGCCTCGCCGATCGCCGCGCCGAGCCAGAGCCCGGCGTTGGAGGCGGTCCCGTCGAAGCTCTGGCAGGCCGCCGCCGCCTGGTCCGCCGACTCCAGCAGCGCCCGCACGTCGACGCCCATCAGCGCCGCCGGCACCATGCCGAAGTGCGACAGCACCGAGTAGCGCCCGCCGATGTTCGGGTTGTTCTCGAACACCCGCCGGAACCCGCGCTCGCGCGCCTCGGCGACCAGCGGGCTGCCGGGATCGGTCACGGCGGCGAACTGTGCGCCGTTGCCCCCGACACACTCGTGGAAGTAGCGCATGTGCGACAGCGTCTCGACCGTCCCGCCGGACTTCGAGGAGACGACGAAGAAGGTCTTGGCGAGGTCGAGCGAGCCCTCCAGCGAGCGGATCGCGGCCGCGTCGGTGGTGTCGAGCACGTGCAGCCGCAGGCCGCCGTCGAGCTCGCCGAAGCTGCGCCGGATCACCTCCGGCCCGAGGCTCGAGCCGCCCATGCCGCAGAGCACCGCGTCGGTGAACCCCTCGCCGCGCAGCTCCGCGGCGAACGCTGCCAGGTCGTCGGCGTCGTCGAGCAGCTCGTCGCTGACGGTCAGCCAGCCGAGCCGGTCGGCGATCTCCGGGACTCCCGGACCGCCCCAGAGCGACTCGTCCTTGGCCCAGACACGCCGCGCGACCGTCTCCTCCGCGGCGCGCTGTGCGCGAGCGGCGATCGCGGTCTCGAGGTCTTCGGGCAGTGAGGACTCGATCCCCTTCGGGCGGCCGGTGAGCACCGCCTCGCGCATCGACTCGATGCCGGCGATCAGCTTGTCGTAGGGCTCGACGAACTTCTCGATCCCCTCGCGCAGCAGGGTGTCGGTGACGTCGGTCATGTCGATGCCGGCCTCGGCGAGCTGGGCGAGCGCCGGCCCGGGGTCGCGCTCGGCCGAGCCGGGATCGATCTCCGAGCGCTCGGCGACCGCGAGCAGCGTCGCCATCGGCATCGTGTTGACCGTCGTCGGAGCGACCAGCCCGTCGACGTACTTGGTGTCGGGGTAGGCGGGGTCCTTGACGCCCGTCGACGCCCACAGCGGGCGCTGGAGCGGGGCTCCGGCCGCACGCAGCGCCGCGAACCGCTCGCCGTGGAAGATCCGCTTGAAGCTCTGGTAGGCGGCCTGCGCGTTGGCGATCGCCGCCACGCCGCGGAGGTCTTCGCGGCCGAGCTTGGCCAGCCGCTTGTCGACCTCGCTGTCCACGCGCGAGACGAAGAAGCTCGCGACCGAGTGGACGCCGAGCGACAGGCCGGCCGCGAGCCGCTGCTCCAGCCCGCGCACGTAGGCCTCGGCGATCGCCTCGTAGGACTCGACCTTGAACAGCAGCGTCACGTTGACGTTGATGCCGTCGGCGACCGCCTGCTCGATCGCCGGGATCCCCTCCTCGGTGCCGGGGATCTTGATCATCACGTTCGGCCGGTCGACCCGCTGCCACAGCTCGCGCGCCGAGGCGAGCGTCGCGTCGGTGTCGTGCGCGAGCGCCGGCTCGACCTCGAGCGAGACGAAGCCGTCGGCCCCGCCGGCATCGTCCCAGACCGGCCGCAGCACGTCGCAGGCGCTCTGGACGTCGGCGATCGCCAGCTCGAGGTAGATCTCGACGGCGTCGCGACCCGCGCGGGCGAGACGCTCGATCTCGGCGTCGTACTCGTCGGCGCCGAGGATCGCCTTCTCGAAGATCGCGGGGTTCGAGGTCTCGCCGCGCAGCGACAGCTCGTCGCGCAGCCGCGCCAGCTCACCCGACTCGATCAGCGATCGGCGGATCTGGTCGAGCCAGACGCTGACGCCCGCCTCGGTGAGCCGGACGAGCCGCTCGTTCTGTGAAGTCGTGGCGTGCATTGGTCCTCGGTCCCTTTCGATGTCGTCGCTCAGGCGGCCGCGCGCTCGACGGCCCGCCGTCCGACCTCGGCAACCTTCTCGGGCGTGAAGCCGAAGTGCTTGAACAGTTCCTTCGCCGGTCCGGACGCGCCGAACCCGTGCATTCCAACGCACTCCCCCGCGTCGCCGACCCAGCGGTCCCAGCCGAGCGTCGACGCCGCCTCGACCGACACACGGGCCCGGCAGGCCGGCGGCAGCACGCTGTCGCGGTAGGTCTCCTCCTGCTCGCCGAAACGGTCGACGCAGGGCATGCTGACCACCCGCGTCGGGATACCGTCGGCCTCGAGCAGGTCGGCCGCCTCGATGCAGAGCGCGACCTCCGAGCCGGTGCCGATCAGGATCGCCCGCGGCTCGCCGCCGGACGCCTCGCGCAGCACGTAGGCACCGCGCTCGATCGCGTCGTCGGGGATCGAGTCGGGGTCGATGATCGGCAGCCCCTGACGGGTGAAGACCAGCGCCGTCGGCCCCTTGTCCTGACGCAGCGCGAACCGCCAGGCCAGCGCGGTCTCGTTGGCGTCGGCCGGACGCACCGCGTAGACGAACGGGGTCGCGCGCAGGTGGGCGAGCTGCTCGATCGGCTGATGGGTCGGACCGTCCTCGCCGAGGCCGATCGAGTCGTGGGTGTAGACGGCGATCGCCGGCAGCCGCATCAGCGCGGCCAGCCGCAGCGAGGCCTTCTGGTAGTCGAGGAAGTTGAAGAACGTCGAGCCGAACGCCCGCAGGCCGTGCAGACAAAGTCCGTTGACGACGGCGGCCATGGCGTGCTCGCGGACGCCGTAGTGGACGTTGCGCCCCGCATAGTCACCCTTGGCGACGGCGCCACCGTCGGCGATCTCGGTCAGCGTCGACGGCTCTAGGTCGGCCGAGCCGCTGACCAGCTGGGGCACCTGCGCCGCCGCCCACTGAATCACCTGCGAGGAGGCCTTGCGGGTGGCGATCGCGTCGTCGGCGGGGTCGAACCGCGGCAGCTCGGCGTCCCACCCCTCGGGCAGCCGCCCGGCGATCAGGTCGTCGAGCTCGGCGGCGAGGTCGGGGTGCTCGGCCCGGTAGGCGGCGAGCCGCTCGTCCCACTCGGCCTCGGCACGGGCGCCGCGCTCGGCCGACGCGGCGAAGTGGGCGCGGGCGGCGTCGGGGACGAGGAAGTGGGCGTCGGGGTCCCAGCCGTAGAACTGCTTGGTCAGGCGCACCTCCTCCTCGCCGAGCGGCGAGCCGTGCGCCGAGTGGGTGTCCTGCTTGTTCGGCGAGCCGTAGCCGATGTGGGTGTGCAGGACGATCAGCGACGGGCGATCGTCGATCCGCTTGGCCTCGGTGATCGCCTCGCCCAGGTCGGCCAAGTCGACGCCGTCGAGCTCGAGCGTGTGCCAGCCGTAGGCCTGGTAGCGGGCGCGGACGTCCTCGCTGAAGGCCATCGCCGTCGAGCCGGCGAGCTGGATGTGGTTGGAGTCGTAGAAGGCGATCAGGCGGCCGAGCCCGAGGTGGCCGGCGAGCGAGCTGGCCTCCGCCGAGATGCCCTCCTGGACGTCGCCGTCGCTGGCGATCGCGAAGGTGTGGTGGTCGACGATGTCGTGGCCGGGGCGGTTGAAGCGGTGGGCGATCATCCGCTCGGCCAGCGCGAAGCCGACCGCGTTGGAGATCCCCTGGCCGAGCGGCCCCGTCGTCACCTCGACCCCAGGCGTGCCCTCGGCCTCGTACTCGGGGTGGCCGGCGGTCGGGCTGAGCAGCTGGCGGAACCGCTCGAGGTCGTCCATCGAGATCCCGTAACCGGACAGGTGGAGGATCGAGTAGAGCAGCGCCGAGGCGTGGCCGGCGGAGAGGACGAAGCGGTCGCGGTCGAACCAGTGCGGGTTCGCCGGGTTGTGGCGCATCGTCTCGGTGTAGAGCTGGTAGACGACCGGGGCGAGCGCCATCGGCGCGCCCGGGTGGCCCGAGTTGGCCTTCTGCACCATGTCGATCGACAGCGTCCGGATCGTGTCGACGCAGAGCTTGTCGAGGGCGTCGCGGTCGGTGGTCGGGGCGGTCATCAGGCTCCTGTCACAGTGGGTCGATCCGGGGTCATGCGGCAGTATCGCCGTTGCGTGCCAGCTCGTGGTCGGCGAGCATCGCCGCGCCGATCGCGCCGGCCTCCGGGCCGCCGCGCGCGAGGCCGACCGCGGTCCGCTCCCAGAGGGCTGGCAGCGCCCACAGCTCCGCCTCGGCGACCGCGGCGTCGAGAAACAGGTCGGCGGCCTCCGAGAGGCCGCCGCCGATCGCGATATGGCTCGGCTCGAGCACGTTGACCACGGTCGCCACGCCGATCCCGAGCCAGCGGGCGTAGGCGGCGAGGACCGCGACCGCGGCAGCGTCACCGGCGCGGGCCGCGGCCACGGCGTCGCGGCCAGAGACCCGGCCGCGCTCGGCCAGCGTCCGGCCGATCGCGCTGTCGGGCGCGCCGCCCGCGGCCTCGGTGGCGGCCCGCTCGAGGCCGCGGCCGCTGCAGTGCCACTCCAGCGAGCCGGGCCGCGGGAACGGGTCGCCGGCCGTGGCGGCCGGGCGGGCGCCGTCGAGCACCATGTGGCCGAGCTCTGCGCCGAGTCCGCTGGCGCCGCGGAAGATCCGCCCATTGGCGACGATCCCTCCGCCGACCCCGGTGCCGAGCGTCAGCATCACCAGCTCGGTGGCCGGCCGACCGCCGATCAGCTGCGACTCGGCGAGCGCGGCGCAGTTGGCGTCGTTGTCGACGAAGACCGGCACTCCAAGTCGCTTGCCCAACTCGTCGCGGACCGGAACACCGGCGAGTGGAACGTTGACGCTCGCCAGCGCGGTGCCCGTCGCAGCATCGACCTGCGAGGGCACCCCGACGCCGACGGCGCCGACCGCGACACCCACCTGCGCCGCCGCCGCCCGCGCGAGCGCGGCGACCTCGTCGAGCAGCTCGCCCGGCCCGGCCAGCTCGGTCGGCCGCTCCACCGCCGCGACGATCTCCGCTCCGTCGACGACTGCCGCCGCGACCTTCGTGCCGCCGACGTCGACGCCGACCAGCGCGCCGTCCAACTCAGCCGTCCGCCCGCGCGGGCGCCCTGTCGTCGACCAGCAGGGCCGCGCCGAGCGCGCCGCCGAGGTCGCCGAGCTCGGCCAGCAGCAGGTCGGGCGGGTCCTCGTCGCTGAAGAGGTGCGGCATCATCGCCGCCTCGATGCGGGCGCGGAACGGCTCGCCCAGACGCAGCCCGAGGCCGCCGCCGAGGATGATCGCCTCGACGTCGAGCAGGTTGGCCGCTGAGGCGATTCCGGCGCCGAGCGCGTCGACGGCCTCGTCGAGCAGCTCGCGGGTGAGCTTGTCGTCGTGGTCGAGCGCGCGCGACCAGATGCCGCTGGTGAGCCGGTCACGGCCGTGCTTCTCCATGAGGTGGAACAGCTTGGTGTGGTGGCCCTCGTCGACCAGCTTGCGTGCCCGGGCCTCCATCGCCGCACGGCCGGCGTAGGCCTCCATGCAGCCCCGGCGACCGCACGGACAGTGACGCCCACCGATCCTGACCACGACATGGCCGATCTCGCCGGCCGCGCCGCGGCCGGCCCACGGCCGCCCGCCGAGGACGATCCCACCGCCGACGCCGGTGCCCCAGAAGACGCCCAGCAACGAGTCGCGGCCTCGGCCGGCACCGAGCCGCGCCTCGGCCGCGGTGGCGACGTCGACGTCGTTGCCGACCGCCACCCGCGCGACGCCGGCCAGCTCCCCGACCCTCGGCCCGAGCGGGAACGAGCCCTCCCACCCAGGCAGGTTGCGCGCCTGGGAAACGGTCCCCGAAGCGGCGTCGATCTCGCCGGGAGAGCCGATCCCGACGCCGGCCAGCGTCGCGGTGTGAAGGCCCGCCTCGGACGCCGCCGCGGCCAGCGCGGCGCCGATCGCCTGGGCGACGTCCTCGGGGCCCCCGGTCGTCGGCGTGGGGCGCCTGTCGGCGCCCACCACGGCATGGTCGGCGTCGACGATCGCCGCCTGGATCTTCGTGCCGCCGAGATCGATGCCGCCGCGCGGTTCCATCCGTTCTCCTGCTCGCCTTCTCCGGTTGCGGCGCCATCATCGCCGCGCTGGCGGACGCATGGCCCACGCGGCGCTCCGGGCGTCGGATCTGGTAGAAACGGCGGCCGGATGGACCGACGACTCGCCCACAGGAATCTCCGCACCGCCCTGATCGCGGGCGCCATCTCGCTGATCGTCTTCGCGGCCTCCTGGGTCGTGGGATTCGTCTACTGATGGCCTCCGAGCAGATCAAGTCCGGCACGGTGCCGCCGCCCGGCGAGGCGATCCACCTCCCCGGCCCGTCGTACCTGCCGGTCATCGTGGCCGTCGGTTCGACGATCGCGCTCGTCGGCGTGGTCATCAGCTGGTGGATGTTCGGCGCCGGCCTCGCGATCACCCTGCTGGCGATCGTCCGCTGGTCCCTCGACACCCGCCGCGACATCGCCGAGCTCCCGCTCGAGCACGACGCTCACTAGCTCGGCTCACCGCATCCGCGCCCTCTAATCCAGGGTGTCCCGGGCGCTCTGAGGCCGCGGACCCGCTCGTCTCCGCCCTTTCAGCCCTCCAACCCGCGTTTTCCCTGCCAGCTCTCTGTCGGTCCGATGTTTCCCGCGCATAGCCGGGGAAATGGTGGACGCGCCGAGAGTCGTCTGGGAAACGGTGGATCGGCCTGAGTTGGGGGTGGGGAACGTTGGGTTAGCGGAGGGTTGCTGGGGAAGGGTGGGTGGCGTTCCGCTCGGGCGTGCGGGAGAGGGTTGGGACGGGCCTTGGTTTGCTGAGTAGGAGGGGTGCGGTGTGGGGCGTGTGTTCAGCGGCCGGCCGCGCCGGGGGTTTTGGCGGCGTTGGGGTGGGGTTCTCGATCGGTATCCCCTTCAATCCACGGTTTCCCAGGCGCTCACGCCCGCCAACCCGCTCCTCCCCGGCCCCGAGACCCTCCAACCCGCGGTTTCCCTGCCAGCTCTCCGCCAGTCCGATGTTTCCCGCGCATAGCCGGGAAAACATTGGACCCACCAGCCCCGAAACCGCCGACGTTGGCCTCCGCGGGTGGTGACGGTGGCGACTTTCGCGCGCAGGCAAAGCGGTGGAGCTCTCCCGCAGACCGACCGGCGGACAACCACCCAACACCGCATCGGGAGAGCGCGGGCCGCGTGCCGAGCACGAAACGTCGACCACCGGAGCCAGGCCCCGCGGGCAACCACGCCCCGAGCCCCACCGGAGCCAGGCCCCGCGGGCAACCACGCCCCAGGCCCCGCGGCCGGCAACGCTCTCGGGCTAGGCGGCCGGCATCTCCGAGGTGGCCCCCTCGGTGACCCAGCAGCGGACGATGTCGCGCATCGAGACGACGCCGGCCAGCTCGCCGCCGTCGACGACGATCAGGTGGCGGAAGCCGCCGCGGACCATCTCCTCGGCGGCGTGCTCGAGCGACCAGTCGCAGGAGGCGAAGGTGAGATCCGCGGAGAGGTGGTCGCCGACCCGCTCGCGGTCGGGGTCCTCCCCCGCGCCGACCGAGTCGAGCAGGTCGCGCTCGGTCAAGATGCCGGGTCCGGGCTGCTCGGGGTCGAGGACGATCGCCGCCCCCACTCCACGCTCGGACATCGACCGGGCCGCCTCGCGCAGCGTGTGCCCGGGCCCGATGGTCAGGACCACCTCGCTCATCCCGTCACGTACCTGCACTTCGGCGCTCCTTCCGGTCGCTTGTGTCGATCGTCGCGAATGCTACCCGGGACGGCAAGAATGTCCACATCCACACGGATACCTTGCCTGCCGCCGGCCGAGTCCTTAGACTCGCCGCGGTGACGTGCTTCGGGGGAAGCGATGCGTAGCCGCCGGCCCCTCTTCTGGGTCGTGCTGCTCAGCGTGATCGCAACGGCGATCGGGATAGTCGTCGCCCTATTGATCGACTGGTTCCCGTCGCAGGCATCGACGGCTGCGACCGACATCGACACCCTCTACGACGTCCTGTTGATCGTCTCGGTGCCGATCTTCGTGCTGGTGATGGCGGTCGCCATCTACTCGGTGTGGGCGTTCCGGGTCCGTCCCGGCGACACCCGCGACGGCGCACCGATCCACGGCAACACCAAGCTCGAGATCATCTGGGTGACGATCCCGTTCATCATCGTCGCCGTCCTCGCCGGCTACGGCTGGGTGGTCCTCGACGACATCGAGGCCAAGAAGGCCGACGAGATGGTCGTCGAGGTGACCGGCCAGCAGTTCGCCTGGAGCTTCGTCTACCCAGAGCTCGAGGGCCTGCAGACCAACGAGCTGGTGCTGCCCGTCGACCGGCCCGTCCACTTCAAGATCAACACCGAGGACGTCATCCACGACTTCTGGGTGCCGGACTTCCGGTTGAAGTCCGACGCCGTGCCTGGCATCACCACGACCGTGCGCGTGACGCCCAGCCGGATCGGCGCCTACCCTGTCGTCTGCGCCGAGCTGTGCGGGATCGGGCACTCGACGATGCGCCAGACCGTGCGCGTCGTGCCGGCCGCCGATTTCGACAGCTGGGTCGAGCGCCAGCGCGCGAGCAGGGTCGACGGCGGCGTCGACGACGCCGGCGGCGACCCGATCGCCGCCGGACGCCAGCTGTTCAACGACACCGGCTGCAACGCCTGCCACGTCCTCGCCGACGCTGGCGCGAACGGCGCCGCGGGACCGAGCCTCGACGACCTCGCCGCCGTCGCCGAGCGGCTCGGCCGCCCGGAGGGGCTGACCCCCGCCGAGTACGTCGAGAACTCGATCGTCGATCCCAACGCGATCGTCGTCGAGGGCTACCAGCCCGACATCATGCCGACCGACTACGGCGACCGGCTCACCCCGGCCCAGCTGCAAACCCTCGTCGACTACCTGCTCGAGGTGGGCGGGGGAGGTAACGGCCAGTGACCCTCACCGCCAAGGTCCGCGCCCCCGGCTGGTACCGAGTGGTTGTCGCGCTGCCGCTCGCCTTCGCCTTCTCGATCGCGCTGGTCGCCGCCGTTCGCACCGCCTACGGCTGGGATCCGATCGTCAAGTGGGACGCGGTCGCAACGGTCGCGATGATCTCGATGCCGCTCGCCTTCCTGGTGGCGATCGGCTGCTTCACCTACTGGTTCGACTGGGCGGTGGGCAAGCCGACCGTGCCCGACGACCACTCCAGCCACGGGGCCAAGAGCTGGCGCGACTACTTCAAGGTCAACACCGATCACAAGGTGATCGGCATCCAGTACATCGTCACCACCTTCTTCTTCTTCATCCTCGGCGGGCTGATGGCGATGCTGATCCGGGCGGAGCTGACCCAGCCCGGCACGCAGTTCGTGGACCCGAACACCTACAACGGCCTGTTCTCGGTCCACGCGTCGCTGATGATCTTCCTGTTCATCATCCCGGTGTTCGCCGGGATCGCGAACTACGTCGTCCCGCTGATGATCGGTGCGCCCGACATGGCGTTCCCACGGCTGAACGCGCTGTCGTTCTGGCTGCTGCCGACGGCCGGCGTGATGATGGTCGCCAGCTTCTTCGTCGAGGGGGGCGCCTTCGCGACCGGCTGGACCGCCTATGCGCCGCTGTCCACCGAGGCGCCGCTGGGCCAGCAGTTCTTCACGATCGGCGTGCAGTTCGCGGGCGCGTCCTCGATCGCGACGGCGCTGAACTTCCTGGTCACGATCATCACCATGCGGGCGCCGGGAATGACCTTCTGGCGGATGCCGCTGATGGTCTGGGCGCAGTTCACCACCTCGCTGCTGGTGGTGATCGCCACCCCGTTCATCGCCGGCTCGCAGTTCTTCATCCTGCTCGACCGCTCGCTGGGGACCAACTTCTTCAACGCGGCCGCCGGCGGCGACGTGCTGATGTACCAGCACGTCTTCTGGTTCTACTCCCACCCGGCCGTCTACATCATGATGCTGCCCGGGTTCGGGATCATCAGCGAGGTCATCTCGACCCATGCCCGCAAGCCGGTCTTCGGCTACCGGATGATGGCCTTCTCGCTGGTGGCGATCGTGATCCTCGGGTTCACCGTCTGGGCCCACCACATGTTCGTCTCCGGGATGTTCGCGTGGCTGCGCGTCCCGATGATGATCACCACGATGCTGATCGCGATCCCGACCGGCGTGAAGATCTTCAGCTGGCTGGGAACGCTCTGGAGAGGCGCCATCCACACCAACACCCCGATGCTGTTCGCGCTCGGGTTCATCACGATGTTCACGCTCGGCGGGATCAGCGGCGTCATGCTCGCGGTGATCCCAGTGACCATCCACGTCTCCGACACCTACTTCGTGGTGGCCCACATCCACTACGTCCTGTTCGGCGGCTCGGTCTTCACGATCTTCGCGGGCATCTACCACTGGTTCCCGAAGATCACCGGCCGGATGTACGACGAGACGCTCGGCAAGCTCCACTTCTGGCTCTCGTTCGTGTTCTTCAACCTCACCTTCGCGCCGATGCACCTCGTCGGCGTCGACGGGATGCCGCGGCGGGTGGCCGACTACGCCGAGGAGTTCGCGACGCTCAACGCCATCATCTCGGTCTCCGCCTTCCTGTTCGGCCTGTCGTTCCTGATCTTCCTCTACAACATGATCGTCAGCTGGCGGTTCGGCCCGAAGGCCGACGCCAACCCGTGGCGGGCGCACTCGATCGAGTGGCAGGTCTCCTCGCCCCCACCGATCTTCAACTTCGACGAGATCCCGACAGTCGTGGGCGGCCCCTACGAGTACGGCGTCCCCGGCGCCGTCCACGCCGTGTTCGACGAGCGAAAGGCAGCCGTGGCTTCTACGACCCCGACACCCGCGGGCGGCGGTGCGCCCCCGCCCAACCAGACATGAACGCGAACGCCAACGCCATCCTGGTCGTCGCCAACGAGACCGTCACCGGGCAGGCGCTGATCGACGCCGTCAAGCGACGCGCCGGATCGGAGCCTTCGAGCGTCCATGTGATCTGTCCGCAGAACCAGACCAAGCACGGATACGTCATCTACGACGAGACGATCCGCAGCGCGGCCGAGAACCGGCTGCGGATGACCCTCGCCCAGCTGGCCGAAGCCGGCGTCGAGGCGACCGGCTCGGTGATGGACCCCGACCCCTACTCGGCGATCATGGACGCCCTCGGGGAACGCGACTACGACGAGATCATCATCTCGACCCACCCCGACACCCGTTCGGGCTGGCTGCGCCAGGATCTGATCACCCGCGTCGGCCAGGCGACCCGGCGGCCGGTCGAGCATGTTGTGGTCGACCTCGGCCACCACGACGGCGACGAGGCGATCCGCACGCTGGTGGTCGCCAACCGGACCGTCGGGGGCCAGGCGCTGATCGACAGGCTCAAGGATCTCGCCGCCGACGGCCCGCACCGCTTCATCGTGGTCTGCCCGCAGGGCGGCGACGGCGGCGAGGACGACGAGGCCCACCAGCGGCTGGCCCAGACCCTCGCGAGGCTGCAGGAGCAGGGACTCGAGGCGATCGGGCAGGTCACCCACCCCGACCCGTTCACGGCGATCCAGCAGGCGCTGCACTTCTACGGGATCGACGAGGTCGTCATCTCGACCTTCCCGGCAACCCGCTCGGGCTGGCTGCGCTCCGACCTCGTCGCGCGCGTCGAGGCCTCGACCGACAAGCCGGTCCACCACGTCGTCTCCGAGGCGGCGCGGGCGGAGGCCAACGCCTGATGGAGTCGGCGTCGATCCCGGCGGGTGGGGCGGTCGTCGCCGCCGACCACGCCCACCACCACGGGCCCCCGGAGGCCCACCGCTCGTCGCGTGTCGACCCCCCGTTCCTCGGGATGCTGCTGTTCATCATCTCCGAGGTGATGCTCTTCGGAGCGTTCTTCACCGCCTACTTCTTCATCCGGGTGGTCAACGGGGACGCCTGGCCTGCCGAGGGCGATCACCTGCCGGTCGCGATCGCCGGCGTCAACACGGCGATCCTGGTGTCGTCGAGCTTCACGATGCACTGGGCGCTGGAGGGGGCGCGGCGTGAGAACCGCCGCGCGCTGCGCGCCGGGCTGCTCACCACCCTGCTGCTCGGCGCGACGTTCCTCGTCATCCAGATCAACGAGTACTTCCACGTCGGCTTCGCGATCTCCGAGAATGCCCAGTCCTCGATCTTCTATGGGCTCACCGGCCTGCACGGCGCGCACGTCTTCGTCGGGATCACGCTGCTGGCGTTCGCGACGATCCGCGCCTTCCGCGGTCACTTCACCGCCAAGGAGCACCGCGGGGTCGAGCTCCCAGGCATCTACTGGCACTTCGTCGACGTGATGTGGATCGTCGTCTACGTGACGATCTACGTCATCTAGCGGTCGGGCCGCGCCGGTAGGGTTCCCGCCGTGCGCAACCCGTTCGCATCCGAGCAGGCCGCCTTCGCCTGGCTGCTCACCATCGGCGCGGTCGCGCTGGTGGTCGTGGCGGTGGTGCTCGTGGTCCGCGCCCTGTGAGCTCGCTCGCCGCCGAGCTCGAGCTTGCCGAGCGGCTGGCCATTGGCGCCGGACGCCTCCTGCTCGAACGGTACGAGGGGGCCCCGAGCGGCGTGGAGCGCAAGTCGAGCCGGACCGACATGGTCTCCGACGCCGACCGCGACGCCGAGTGGCTGATCCGCGAGCTGCTCTCCAAGGAGCGCCCCGACGACGGCCTGCTCGGCGAGGAGGGCTCCGACGCGGCCGGGTCCAGCGGGAGACGCTGGGTCGTCGACCCGCTCGACGGCACCACCAACTACCTCTACCGCTTCCCCGCCTGGGTGGTCAGCGTCGCGCTCGAGGACGGCGACGGCAGCCTCGTCGGCGTCGTCCACGATCCGCTCCGCGGCGAGACCTTCACGGCGATTCGCGGCGCCGGCGCCCACCGCGACGGCGAGCCGATCGCCGTCAGCGGCGCGCTGCGCCTCGACGAGGCGCTGGTCGGCACCGGCTTCGCCTACGACGCGAACCGCCGCGCGGAGCAGGCCGAGCTGGTCGTCGAGGTGCTCCCACGGGTCCGCGACATCCGCCGCGCCGGCGCCGCCGCGCTCGACCTCTGCATGGTCGCCTGCGGCCGTCTCGACGGCTACTACGAGCGCGGCCTCAACGCCTGGGACTGGGCCGCCGGCTCGCTGATCGCCACCGAGGCCGGCGCCACCGTCCGCCCGCTGCCCGGCGAGCCGTTCGGCCTCGTCGTCGCCTCCCCCTCGATCGCCGCGCCGCTGTTCGATCTCGTCGCCTGACCCAGCACGAGCGCAGCCGCCCCCGTCAGCGGCGGCGCAGGCGCCCTAGCCGGGATAGACGATGAAGTCCTGGGTGATGGCCTCGTCCCCCCGCTGGTCCGGATACAGCGTCACGAACACGTGCAGGCCCCGCTCGCCCGTGACGATTGTCGACCAGATCTCGATCTGGTAGGCGGACCCCCACGCGGCGCGATACTCGATCGGTCCGCGCTCGACACCCTCGCGCCGACGCCGCCCCCTCCACGTCCTGCTCTCGGCCGTGAACGCCCGCCACAGATCCGCATGCCCCCGTGCTTCCAACGTCTCCACGTACTCGCTGAGCAGCTTCTCCCACCGATCCATCCGTAGGTCAAACCCTAACGGCGCGAGCCCCCTGCGCAGCGTCCCTAGTTGAGATGCCTCGGGAGGTCGCGAACGTGAGGGGTTGGGTCCGGGCATGCCAAGAGGCTCGTCTCCGAGCTCGTCACGTGGCCCGCCGGACGATCATCTTCCAGATCCCGGTGCAGACCGTCGCGCCGCTCGCGTCCGTCGTCACGGCCTCGAAGTCGTAGAAGCCCATGCCGCCCTTCTCCTCGATGCCCTGCACCTCCGCGCACGTCGTCAGCTCCTCGCCCGCGACGACGACCCGCTCCCAGCGGAACTCCTGCCGGCTGTGCACCAGCATCGCGAAGTCGATCCCGACCTCCGGGTCGAACAGTCCGAGCTTCACCGCCGGCGACTGGTAGACGGCCGCGAACATCGGCGGCGCCACGACGTCGTCGTAGCCGGCCGCTCGCGCGGCGGACGGGTCGAGATACAGCGAGTCCGTCTCGCCCACCGCGCGCGCGTACTCCCTGACCTTCTCGCGGCCGACCGTGTAGACGACCGGCGCATACCGCTTCCCGACGGCGCTTGGCCTGGCCGGCACCGGCTCGGACACGATCGAGGGCAGGGTCAGCCGGCCATCGTCAGGCCGCCGCTGACACTCACGACCTGGCCGGTCATGTATCCGGCGGCGTCCGATCCGAAGAAGGTGATCACCGCGGCGATGTCCTCGGGCTCGGCGACCCGTCTCATCGGGATCGCCTTCACGAGCTTCTCCACCAGTTTCGGCGACGACTCGAGCTCGGCTTGCATCAACGGCGTTCTCGTCGGACCCGGGCAAACGCAGTTCATCGTCACGGAGTGCGGGGCAAGCTCGCGGGCGAGTGACTTGGTGAGCGAGACGACCCCGCCCTTTGCCGCCGCGTACACGCTCTCGCCCTTGCTGCCGACGCGCGCCGCGTCGGACGCCACGCTCACGATCGTGCCGGCTCTCTGCTCGATGAGGACGGGCACCGTCGCGCGGCAGACGTTGAGCATCGACCACAGGTTCACCGCGAGGAGCTTCTCCCACAGCTCCAGGGGCTGCTCCCAGAACCGGCCGGGATCGTCCCAGCCCACGACGTTGCAGACAACGTCCAGGCCCCCCAGGCGCGCCACCGCCCCGTCGACGGCAGTCTGGACGGCAGGCGAATCGGTGAGATCGACCGGGACCACGAGGGCGTTCCCGTTCGCAGCCATCGACGCGGTCTCCTCGAGGCCAGGCTCATCGATGTCCAGCATCGCGACGGATGCGCCCTGCGCCGCGGCACGGAGCGCGACCGCTCGGCCGATGCCTGACGCCGCACCGGTTACGAGGACGCGCTTCTCCTCAAGGGTAGGTCGGAGGGCCACCGTGATCTCCTCTGTCGGTCGTTTCATGATCTATCTATCGATCGTTCGATCGTTAGATAGCGAACATAGCAGATGGCACTGCGCCATGCCGCCCTGGAAGCTGCGTGGAATTGAGAGAGCTGCAACTCGCGCAGCCGGCGCCCTTGCCGTGGAGCGAGAGCGGGAGGGCCCGCGAACGAACGCGGCGGGAAGACTTCCTATTAACCCCTGCTGCCTCGTGCGAGAAAGCCCTCGTCGTGACTGAGCTCGCTCTCGGTGAGCAGCTCGAGGTGACGGCCCAGACGGTTGTCGATCGACGCCGATGCGTTGACCAGAACCTTCGCTCGGCTCAATGCCGGGCGCCCCACCGTGTCCGCCAGCTCGAGCCCGAACTCGACGGCGCGGTCGACAGCACGACCCTGTTCGACGACCTCGGTCAGCACGCCGGCCGCGAGCGCCCGCTCGGCGTCCAGCCGGATCCCGGCGAGCGTCACCGCCTTGGTCAGCCCGAGACCCGCGACCCGGGTCAGGCGATACGTGCCACCCCAACCGGGGATGCCGGAGAGCGCCACCTCCGGGAAGCCGAACGTCGCCCCCGATCCGCTGATCCGCAGGTCGCACGCCAAGGCCAGCTCGAACCCTCCACCGAGGCAGAACCCCTCGACCGCCGCGATCGCCAGGCACGGATGGTCCTCGATCTCCTCCATCACCGCCTGGCCGAGCGCGGTGTGCGCAAGCCGCTCGCTCGGGGACATCTCGGCCAGCGCCTTGAGGTCCGACCCCGCGCAGAACGAGACGCCGCCTTCGCCCTCGAGCACCAGCACCTTGCGGGTCTCGTCGGCCGCCGCGCCGCTGAGGGCCTCGCGCAGGAGCCGCAGCGTGTGGTTGTCGAGCGCGTTGCGCCGCTCCGGCCGCGCGATGGTCAGGACCAGGATCGGACCGTGGTCCTGGACCCGGAGTGAGCTGGCGGGGGTCACAGGCTGAACGCCTTCTGCGCGTTCTCGTGAAGCAGCGCTCTCACGGTCTCGTCCTTGAGACCGAGCTGTCCGATCTGCGCCATCGCGTCCTCGTGGCGGACGAGCGGGTAGTCGGTTCCCCACACCATCTTGTGCCGCCCACGCCGCGAGTCCATGAACTGCAGCATCTGCGGCTGCCAGTACTTGGGCGCATAGGCGGACGTCCCCAGGTAGACGTTCGGGTGCTTGGACGCGATGGCGATCGCCTCCTCGACCCACGGCCACCCCGTATGGGCGCAGACGATCTTCAGGTCGGGGAAGTACAGAGCGATCTCGTCGAGATGCATCGGCCGGCCTACCTCGCCCGGCATGAACTCGAGCGTGTGGCCCATCGAGATCACGACCGTGGCGCCGAGCTCCTCGCATTTCGCATAGAAGGGGAAGTACCACTGGTGGTTCGGCGGCATGCCGAATCCGTGCGGGTGCAGGTGCATGCCGACGAACCCCTTGTGCTGGATGGCGTCCTCCATCTCGCGGACGCCCGCCATCCGCAGGCGGGGATTGACGCCGTAGAGGCCGAAGATCCGGTCGGGAAAGTCCTTGCGCGCCTCGACGATCTCCTCGACGGCTGTCCACTCGATCGGGCGCTGCTCCCAGTAGCTCCAGGTCAACAGCGTCGGCAGGATGACCGTGCCGACCCCCGCCGCCTCCAGCTTGGCCATGAACTCCTGGGGTGAGTAGCCTCTCAGGCCTTTGAGTACGCCGACGCTCTCGGCGATCTCTTTCTCGTCGCCTTCGAAGAAGTTGCGCTGGATGTTCTCGGGTGTAAACGGATTGCAGAGCGTGTCTACTGCCAATGGAGCCATGACTTCATTCACCTTGCCTTAGTGCCAACCTATTTCGTGAAGAGGAGCATCTGCCTTGGCAAGCCGCCGCGAGATGATCACCTGCTGAATCTGCGTGGTGCCGTCGAGAACCTCGAACGCTGTGGCGTCTCGAAGCATCCGCTCGACCGGGATGTCCTTGGTGAGGCCGCTGCCGCCGAACACCTGGACGGCATCTCGCGTCGCTGCGGTCGCCGCGCGCGTGGCCGCCACCTTCGCCATCGCGATGACGGTGCTGGCGGCACGCGATGGACGCTCGAGGTGTGCATCGATCGCCTGGCGGAAGAGGGTCCAGGCTGACGCCAGATCGGTGTACCGGTCCGCGAGCATGAAGCCGACGCCCTGGTGGTCGATCAGCGGTCGGCCGAAGCTCTCCCGGTCCCGCGCGTGACCGACCGCGAGCGCGAGCGAGGCGCGCGCGGTGCCCAATGCCACCGCGCACATCGTCAACCGCGCGAGATCCAGCATCGACATCGCGATCTTGAATCCCTCTCCCTCGGCGCCGAGCCGTGCGTCGGCGGACACGGCGACGTCCTCGAAGCTGAGCTCGGTTGCGGGAAGCCCGCGCAGACCAACGAGGTCCTCGCTGCGGCCGATCTCGAAGCCCGGCGCCCCGCGTTCGACCAGGAACACGGTGTAGGACGGCGCGCCGCCGGGCTGCTCGGTCCTCGCCAGCACCGAGAAGCAGTCACCGACCGTTCCGTTGCTGCAGTACAGCTTCTGTCCGGTCAGGAGGTAGCGGTCTCCGTCGCGTCGTGCGGTCGTTCGCAGCGCGCCCGCGTCCGATCCGGCCCCCGGCTCCGTGACCGCGAAGCACGGGATCGCATCGCCGCGGCCGATGAGCGGGAGAAGCCGCTCCTTCAGCTTGGGGCTGCCGCCGATGACGAGCGGGTCCGACGCCTCGGCGAACGTCCCGAGCAGCAGCCCGCACGTCGCGCTGTCGCGTGAGATGCGCTCGACGCACAGCATGAGCGTCAGCAGCCCGATGTCGACGCCGCCGTGCGCCGGCGGCACGCATGCAGCCAGCAGGCCCGCCTCCGCGAAGGCGCGGACGACATCGGCGGGGAACTCGGCCGAGGCGTCGATCTGCGCTGCCCGCGGTGCTATGTGCTGGCGGGAGAGCTGGTCGACCGTCTCCAGCAGCAGCGGCCGCTCATGTGCGGGGCTCGCGATCAACGGCCTTCCCGTTCATCGGACCAGCGGCGCGCCTTGTACTCGCTTCGCGGGATGTCCTCCACCTGCACCACGTCGAAGCCGATCCCGATTCGCTCCCGCAGGCGCTCGCCGACGGCGGCGAAGAAGTCGCCCGCCGCCTCGGGGTCCGGCAGCGGCTCCTTCGTCATGACCTCGACGGTCGCGTGATCGCCCTTGTTGGGAAGGGTTCTCAGGACGACGCGATACTCGTCGACGTTGCTGAACGAGTACAGCACGTCGTCGACGGCCTGCGGGTAGACGTTGATCATCTTGATCTTCTTCACGTCGTCCGTTCGCGCGATCGACGAGATCTCGACGCCGGCGAAGGGTCGGCCGCAATCGCAGTAGGCCGCCTCCCGGAAGACCCCTCCGTCTCGCGTGCGGCAACGCACCAGCGGATTGTCGAAGTGGTACAGGCTCGTCAAGATGATCTCGCCGAACTCGCCGTCGCCCACGTGCCGACCGGTCTCGGGGTCGACGACCTCGAGCAGGACATACGGATCGATGTTGTGCAGGAGCCCCGGTCGATCCGGCGTGCCGATCCCGTGCTCGCACGTGAAGGCATGGTCGACGCGCATCTGCGCGCAGCCGAAGCGGTCGTAGACCTTCGCCTGCCACTGCTCCTCCAGCGACTGGAGATACGACCAGCCGACGCCCTCGCCGCCGGCGAGCAGGATCTCGATCGAGTCGACCGGCGGAAGCTCCTCCGCGATCGCCGCCAGGTGCGCGATGTACGTCGTGCTGCTGAGGAGCGCCCGAGGACGGAACTGCTGCAGCAGCGAGAGCCGCCGCTCGGCGTCGTAGGGGCCGAGCGGCAAGACGCTCAGGTCGTTCTGCACGGCGCCTTCCAGCTCGGCGCGGCCTCCGGCGAGCATGCCCACCGGGATCGGCATGCCGACTCTGTCGCCGGGCACGAGGCCGGCCCAGCGGAAGTAGAAGGAGTAGACCTTCGCCATCCCCTGGAGCTCGCGGAGGGTCTGGGCGTGCGTCTCGGTTCCCTGCCCGCTCGTCCCGCTCGTCGTGTACAGGTCGACGCGCTCGCGCAAGCCGAGCGTGCGCTCGAGGCGCTTGCCGAACGGAGGATGCGCCTGCTGATCGGCGAGGAAGTCCGCCTTCTCGGCCGTGGGGATGACCTCCCGAAAGCGTTCGATCGAGTCGATCGTCTCGACGTCGACACCGGCTGTCCGCCACGTGTCGCGATAGAAGGCATTGGTTGCCCACGTCGAACGCACCATGTCCTGCAACCTCGAGAACTGAAGCGCGCGCACCGTGTCGCGGTCGAGCAGTTCGAGGCTGGGATCGGCTATCCGTTTTTCCATTTACATCTCGCTCTTTGAAGTGATCTATCGGTCGATCGGTAGGCGTACGTTACCACATCTTCTCGCAATCGCGACCGGCCGCGAAAAGGGTCGCGCAGGCGGTCGAGGCCGCCGTGCGCGGGCCCCAGGGAAGCGCTACAGTGAGCCTCTTTATCGATCGAACCCTCGATAGAGGGGAGTCAGCTTGAGCCCGAGTCCAACGAAGCCGCGTCAGACAGGAACCGACGTGTACGCCCGAGCCGTGGAGCTCATGGCCGCCCGGGGCTACCACGGGACGTCGCTCCGGACGGTCGCGAGCGCCGTCGGGGTTCAGATGGCGAGCCTCTACTACTACTTCCCGAGCAAGCAGGAACTCCTGATGGAGATCATGCGACGCACCCTCACCGACATCATCGCGGAGATCGGTGCCGCCGTCGAGCAGGCCGAGGGACCGACCGCCAAGTTCGAGGCGGGGATCCGTGCGCACGTCGAGTTCCACGCCAACCGGCGCCTCGAGGTCCTGATCACCGACTCTGAGCTGCGCGCGCTCGAGCCGAGAAACCGCGTGAAGATCGTCAAGCTCCGCGATCGCTACGGGAAGATCTTTCTCGACATCCTCGAGGACGGGTGCGAGCAGAAAGTCTTCGACGTCCCCGACACACGGGTCGCCATGAGCGCGCTCCTGCTGATGACCAGCGACGTGGTCATGTGGTACCGCCCCGAGGGACGCTTTACGCTCACCGAGATCGCGGAGCAGTACGTCCGGCTCTGCATGCAGGCCGTACGGGCCGCCTGAGCGCTGCGCTCCACGTCCGGCCTCCTCGGGCTGGCCGGTCATCGCTGACCGCACCGTGCCGTCGAAGGCCGGACCACCGCACATTGTCACCGTTTGTGAGTAGCTCGGCTGGAGCGGGTCGCTCGCGCTAGCCGTCGAGCCAAGCCTCGTCGAGGATGAAGCCGCCTAGATAGCCGGCTCCGCTCGGCTCGATTCCCCTGACGCGCTTGGTCGTGCCATCGACGTAGTTCGGCTGAGCGAAGGTCAGGTAGCCGCCGGTATCGAACTGCCTCTCCTGCAATGCGCGCCACTTGTCCCCGGCCGAGGCCTCGTCGGTGTCGCTCATCACGTCACGGAGCAGCCGATCCGTCTCGGGCGTCGCCCAGTAGGTCTGGTTGAAAGCGGCCTTTGTGTACAACAGCTGGTTCCAGAACTGGGTGAGTGACGCCATCGGGCTCAGCCATAGGTCGCAGCTCATCGGATACGTGAGCCACCCGCCCGTCTCGGTGAAGAAGTTGGCGGCGGTGACGCGCTTCAGGTCGACCGTGATGCCAGCCTCTGCGGCCTGCTCTTTGAGGAGCACCGACGCCTCACTCTGGCCGGGGAAGGCGTTCGACGTGTAGAAAGGGATCGTGAGATCCTCGTAGCCGGCCGCCTTCAGCAGTGACTTCGCCTGCTCGACGTCCCGCTCGACCTTCAAGTCGTCAGCGAAATACGGCACACCGACCGGACTGAGGTCGTTGCCGACGGTTGCGAAGCCGCTGAAGATGTTGTCGACCATCTGCTGCCGGTCGACCACCAGCTTGAGCGCGCGGCGAACGCGCTCGTCGTCGAACGGTGCTGTGCGACAGTGCATCGGGAACGTCATGATCTGAGGCGCCGGGCTGTTCACGAGCGCGATCTCACCCGAGGCCTCCATGGAACGGGCCTGCGTGAACGGCATCTGAGGCATGGCGTCGATCTGGCCGGCGAGCAGAGCGTTGAGGCGCGGCTGATCGTCGGTGAACGAGGTGTCGATCACGAGCTGGTCGACGTACGGGCGCCCTTCCCGCCAGTAGTCCGGGTTCCGCGCATAGACGCTTCGCTTGCCGGGCTCGAACGACTCGAGCATGAACGGTCCGGTGCCGATGGGATCCTTCGCCGGGTTCGAGCCGTTTTGGATGACCACGAAGTTCAAGCGCGTCAGCAGCGACGGGAACTCGGTGACTCCGAACTGCAGGGGCACCTCGACCGTCAGCTTGTCGCGCTTTCTCACCCCGGCGAAATCGATCGTCGAGCTGGCGATCGCGTTGCCGCCGTGCTTGGGATTCGACCAACTCTTGATCGTGTACAGGAGATCGTCGGCGGTCAGCGGCTTCCCATTGTGGAACGTCACGCCGTCGCGCAGCCGCAGCGTCCACACCGTCGCATCCGCGTTCGTCTCGCCGCTCTCGAGCAGCCGAAGCTGCGGGCGACCGTCACGGCCGCGTGTCCACAGCGAGTCGTAGAGATTGAAGACGCGAAAGAAGTCCGGCTGCTGGGTCCCCGAGGCGGGATCCAGCGACTCCGCTGCGCCTCCACTGAGCCACCCGACGGTGAGCGTGCCCCCGCGACGAATCGGCCCGGAAGACGCGCCGCTCGCGCCTCCCGCAGTTGTGTTGGTGCCGCTGCCGCCGCATGCCGCAAGGCCAAGGGCGAGAGCACCGCTGCCGGCTACCTGCAGCAGCCGGCGCCGTGTGAGTTCGTGATCATCAATGAGGCCAGACAAGTTGCACCACTCCTCTCGTACTGCTTGATGGGTTCCACGTAGGACCGTGATCCAGCTCGGTTCCGCGCGGTCATCCGCCGCCCTGACGATCGGGTCCGGCGGTGACAGACGGCGGAGGGCCTCCATCGACGCCGCGCCCGCTCGGGCTCGGGGTCGAGTCGGCCGATTCCGACACGGCTTGCGAGATGCTCGGCGCAGCCGCCAACAGCTCTCGCGTGTAGGCGCCCTGCGGGTCGTGCAGCACTTCGCTGACCGGCCCCGCCTCACAGATGCGCCCTCTGTCGAGGACGAGCACGTCGTCAGCGACCGCCGCTACGACGCCGAAGTCATGGGTGATGAAGAGCAGCGAGAGACCGAGCTCTCGCTTGAGCCCTCGGAGAAGCTCGAGAACCGCGGCCTGGACGGACACGTCGAGCGCAGAGGTGATCTCGTCGCAGACGAGGACGTCGGGCTTGGCGATCAGCGCTCGGGCGATGGCGACACGCTGGCGCTCGCCGCCGGAGAGCTCGCGAGGGTAGCGCCCCGCCACGCGGCGCGGGAGGCGCACCAACTCGAGCAGGTCCTGCACTTCGGCCTCGGCGGCGGCGCGGCTCAGGCCGCGAAGGACCCGGGCACTGCGCGCGATCGTGGTGCGAACGCTGTGCTGAGGATTCAAGGCGTCGGCTGGATCCTGGAAGATCATCTGGACCTGGCGCCGATGCTCCCTCGTGCGATCTTTCGCGAGACCGGGAAGCAGTTGGTCACCCAGGCGAATCTCGCCCGCCGTCGCGGCGTGAAGACCGGCCACGCACCGCGCGATCGTCGTCTTGCCGCTGCCTGACTCTCCGACCAGAGCGACGGCCTGCCCGCGGTCGAGGGTGAAGCTGATCTCGTCTGCGACGACAAGGTCGACCTGCCGACTCTTGTACTCGGCCGTCAAGCGCGAGACGGACAGGACTTCTTCCGCGAGGCTCGACTCTTCGCGGCTGCGCTCATGCACCGACCAGCCGAGCGGGTCCACCTGCTCCGCGCGAATGCATCGCACGCCTCGACCGTCGAGATCTCGGAGTGGAGGCACCGCCGCCTCGCAGGCCGGCGTGCGGAGCTCACAGCGCGGTGCGAACGCGCAGGCGGTAGGACGATCCCCCGGCGCCGGCGCGACGCCCTTCAGCGGCCGCAACGCCCGATCGGTCAAGTGGTCCGGGGTGGACGAGATCAGCCCACGCGTGTACGGATGACGCGGCCGGCGCAGGATCCGGGCGGCCGGCCCGATCTCGACGATCCGGCCCGCGTACATCACGGCGATGCGGTCCGCGACCGGCGCGACGGCCGCCAGGTCGTGCGTCACGTAGACCATCGACACGCCCTGCTCGTGCCGCAGCCGCAGCAGCTCGTCGAGGATCTTGCCCTGCGTCACGACGTCCAGGCCGGTCGTCGGCTCGTCCAGAACGACGACCCGCGGTTCGCAGACGAGCGCGATCGCGATGCAGACACGCTGACGCTGGCCGCCCGAGAGCTGATGCGGATAGCGCCGCAGGAACGACGGCTCGCACGGAAGCTGGACCATCGTGAACGCGGAGCTGACGGCTTCGGGGGACGACGATCGCCCGTGGGTCCGCAGCATGTAGGCCACCGCGTCGCCGACGCGCATCGCGGGATTGAGGGCGGCCGCGGGGTTCTGCGGCACGTACGAGATCAGCGAGCCGCGCATCCGCCGCGCGTCGGCCGCCGTCGCCCCGACGATCGGCTCGCCCCCGACGGCGACGGATCCCGCGGCGATGACCGCCCCGTCCGCGGCGTAGCCCAGGAGCGCCCGGGCCGTCGTGGTCTTGCCGCATCCCGACTCGCCGACGATGCCCAGGATCTCGCCGGCGGCGAGCGCCATGTCGATGTCCTGGACGATCGGGACTCCGTGCCTCGTCTCCACTCGAAGGCTCTCGACGCACAGCGCACCCCCGCTGTGTCGTGGGCGCCGCTCGCCCGACGGCGTCGTGGCGCCGGGCGCGTGATCGCGGGTCAGGGATCGCCGAATCTTCATGAGGTCGCGAGCGAGTCCGACTTGACGGGACCTGGATGCGCGGCGATGAAATCGTCGGCGACCACGTCGAAGCCACCACGCGATTGCGCGTAGGCATCGGCGACGACGTTGACGGCTACCGTGATCAGTGCCAGCAGCACGGCCGGCGCCACCACCGACAGCGGATTCAAACCCAGGACCGGCCGGTTCTCCGAGACCATCAGGCCCCAGTCGGCGGCCGGCGGCTCGAGGCCGAGCCCCAGGAAGTTCATGCTGGCGATGAGGATGATCGTGTAGCCGAAGCGGACCCCGACATCCGCCACCACGATCGACCTGATGTTGGGAAGGACGTCGCGAGCCAGAATCATCGTCGTGCGCTCTCCACGGGCGACGGCGGATTCGATGTATCCACGGGTGGCGACTTCCTGTGTCGCCGATCGAACCATTCGCGCGACGCTGGGAACCTGGACCGCGACGACGCCCAGCACCAGCACCGGGATGCTTGCGCCGAGGCCGGTGACGAGGAGCAGGATCAACAGCAGGGCGGGGAAGCTGAGCACGACGTCGAGCACGCGCATGACGCCCGTGTCGATCCACGACCCCAGGTACCCGGCGGCCATTCCGAGCACTAGGCCGCCGATCATCACCAGCAGTGTGGTTACCGTTCCCAGCCACAGCACGGACAGGCCGCCGTAGAGCGTTCGGGAGAGAACGTCACGGCCCAGGACGTCGGTTCCGAGCAGTGCTTCGGACGACGGGCCCGAACCGGGCACGCCGATCGGCTCACTCGGCGAGTACGGCGCGAACAGCGGGCCGAGCAACGCCACCGCGAGGACGAAGCCGAGCAGCGTGAGTCCGACGATGCCGCTGCGAGAACGCGCAAAGAGGGGCAGGCGCATCGAAGCTCTCATGAGAGTTGCGCGGTCCTGAGCTTGGGCACCATCAGGACGACGACCACATCGGCGGCGATGTTGATGACGATGTACGCAGCGGCCAGGATGAACGAGATGCCTGCCACCTCCTGGATGTCGCGAAGCGACACTGCCGAGACCAGCTTGGCGCCGATGCCCGGGTACGCGAAGACGCTCTCGACGATGATGATTCCGCCGATCAGGTTCCGCATGGTGTTCGCGAGCACCTGGATGTTCGCGGCCAGCGCGTTGCGGAGAACGAACTTCCGGACCACCTGGGGTTCGGGTACGCCGTTCAACCGTGCCTGTGACACGTAGTCGTGCTCGAGCACGTCGATCATGCTGGCCCGCACCAATCGGATGCCGTACGAGCCCGCGGCCGCCACGAGCGTCAGCACAGGCAGCACGAGCCGCTCCGGCTCGTTCAGGGGGGTCGCGCCCGGCGCCACCTGTGAGATGGGAGGCAGCAGTCCCAGCGTCGAGAAGAAGAGGGCGATGAGTAGGGTCGCGATCACGAACTCGGGCACGGCGCCGACGCCCAGCGACGTGTTCGAGAACAGACGGTCCACAGCGGTGTCGCGCCTCAACGCCGCCCACGAGCCGATGACGAGGCTCATGACGATGAACAGGACCGCCGCGATGACGGCGAGGATGAGGCTGTTGACGAGCGGCGTCTTGATGTCCGACCAGACGGAGACCGTCGAGCCCTGCGCCGCGGCCGCCGTCGAGTTGCCGAAGTCACCGGTCACCGTTCCGCCCAGCCAGTCGACGTAGCGCTGGAAGAGCGGCTTGTCCAGACCGAGATCCGCTCGGACGGCGGCGACTCGTTCCGCCGTCGCCTGCTGGCCCAGGACGGCGTCGGCCGCATCCCCCGGAAGGACCTGCACCGCCGCGAAGATCAGCGCCGAGGCGATCAGCAACGTCACCAGCCCGGCAGCCAGCCGCCGCACGACGAAGCGCACCGCGGGAGGGAGTCCGATGGTCAGCCGACGCCCTTCCGGGCTACCGCGCGGAAGGTCTGTCCTGGGGTGTATCGCGGTAGGCATGACTTATCTCTCGGGGCGATGATGCGGGGCCGCTGACACCCATCCCGTTGCTGCCACAAATCGGCCGAAACGTGAGTCCGACACCGCTACCTCCGACAATCCATCTATCGTTCGATAGGTGCGTCTGCCGACTATACCCGCGGGTCCCCTGCCGCGCAAGTGGCCGCGCCGGCCACCGGCCGCCCGCACGCACCGCCCTGTCCGGGCCGCGTACCCGGCCCGCTCGCGAACCGCGCCATCGAGCGATCGATCGCGGATCAACCGAGAGCTGGAGCGGCAGCCGTGACGACAGCCGCGGTGGCCCTCGAGGGGCCGTATCACCAGCGACGTGGACAGCTCTACGTGGCGCTCGCAGCGGTCGCGTGGTCCAGCTTCGGCGTCCTCCAGCGACAGATGACAGTCGACGTGTCGACCCAGGTCCTCGGCCGCGCGGTGTTCGCGACGGCCGCGCTGCTGGCCTTTGTCGCACTCGTCGAACGCGGTCGGATGGTGCAGGCGTTCAGGTCCGTCGGGATAGCGGGCGTCGCGGTGGCGTTGTGCGTCGCGACCGCCTCGGCGACGTCCATCGCCGCGCTCGCTCAGACGAGCGTCGCTCGCGTGCTGTTCATCCTGGCCGTCACCCCCGTGCTCGCCGCCCTGCTCGCCCGTGGCATGCTCGGCGAGCCGATCACACGGCCCACCGTCGTGGCGATGGCTGTGGCGCTGGCCGGCGTTGCGCTGATGCTGGGCGACCCTGGCGCAGGCAGCATCACCGGGGATGGCCTCGCGCTCGTCTCGGCGCTCGCCTTCGCGATGATGATCGTCATCACCCGCCGGCGCCGCGACGTCTCGATGGCGCCGGCGACATGCGTCTCGCAGGCGATCCTCGTCGCGGCCTTCCTGCCGTTCGCGAGTCCCGGCGAGATCGGCGGCGGCGACGTCGGCTGGATGGCCGCGCTCGGCATCGGTCAGATCGGGCTCGGCTTCGCGCTGTTCAGCGTCGGCGCGCGGCTGATTCCGGCAGCGCAGGTGGGCGTCATCACGTTGCTCGAGGTCATCCTCGGCCCCCTGTGGGTGTGGCTCGTGCTGAACGAGCGGCCGAGCACGCTGACGCTCGTCGGGGGCGCGCTCGTGATCGTCGCGGTCGTGATTCAGACCCGTGGGGCGCCACCACGCGGGCGCGACGACCAACCGGCCGTTCCCACACCGCACTAGCGGACCGGTCACTTCGTGAGCTGAACTCGCTTCGCCGCTGTGCCCCGTCATGCGCATCGGCAACCGCTAGAGCGAGTCCACGAACAGGTCGAGCTGCAGCTCCGCGTCCGCGCCGGCGTACGCGTACCTGCCGAGGTCCGTCACGCCCTCCTCGGCGAGCACGTCCTCGACCAGGAACAGGTTCGCGGTGCATTCGCGGCTATCACGTACGAGGACCGCGTGAGCGGCGTCGGCCACGATCTCGGGGCGGCGCGACCTGGCGATCGCCTCGTCGCCGCCGAGCAGGTTCTGGACCGCTGCCGTCGCGACGAGGGTCTTGGGCCAGAGCGCATTGAACGCGATGCCTTGGTGCTCGAGCTCCTCCGCCATGCCGAGCGTGCAGAGACTCATCCCGTACTTGGAGATCGTGTAGGCGATGTGCGCGCCGAGCCAGCGCGGGTCGAGGTTGAGCGGCGGCGAGAGCGTGAGCACGTGCGCGTTGTCGCTTCGCTCGAGGTGCGGCATGCACGCCTTGCTCACCATGAAGGTGCCGCGCGTATTGACGTCCTGCATCAGGTCGTAGTGCTTCATGCCGATCGCCTCGGTGCCGGCCAGGTTGATGGCGCTCGCGTTGTTGACGCAGATGTCGATCCCGCCGAACGTCGCGACGGTCTGCGCGACGCCGTCGAGGACCTGCGCCTCGTCGCGGATGTCGCCGACGATCGGCAGCGCCTTGCCGCCAGCCGCCTCGATCGCCTCGGCCGCCGTGTAGACCGTGCCGTCGAGCTTGGGATGCGGCTCGGCGGTCTTGGCGATCAGCGCGATGTTCGCGCCGTCGCGGGCTGCGCGAAGGGCGATCGCGAGCCCGATGCCGCGGCTGCCGCCGGAGATGAGCAGGGTGCGGCCTGCGAGCGTCCGGGACATCGCCGCTCAGCCTCCGCTCGCGGTCGCGGCCTGCGGCGCGTCGAGCCCCATGTGCTCGCCGGCGGCGCCGAGGACTGCTCGCAGTCGCTCGACGATCTCCTCGAGCAGCTGCTCGTCGGCGTTCAGCGGGGGCGCGACCTGAAGGACGGCGTCGCCACGGTCGTCGGCACGCGCGACGAGGCCCGCCTCCCGCAGCGCCCGCGGGAGGAAGCGCCGCAGCAGCTCGTCGCGCTCCCCCTGGCCGAACCGCGTCGTGGCCTCGTCCTTGACGAGCTCGACCGCCCAGAAGAATCCCTTGCCGCGCACGTCGCCGACGATCGGCAGCTCGAGCAGCGAGCCCATGCGGGCGCCCAGATGGGGCTCGAGCGCCCGGACGTTGTCGATGATCCCGTCGCGCTCGAAGATCTCGATGTTCTTCAGGGCGACCGCGGCCATCACCGGATGGCCGCCGAAGGTGATGCCGTGCCGGAGCACGGTGTCCGGCGCGAAGAGGCTCTCGGCGACACGGTCGCCGACGATCACCGCCCCGCCCGGGGCGTACGCTGAAGTGATCCCCTTGGCCAGCGTCACCATGTCGGGGATCACATCCTCCTGCTCGATCCCGAGCCAGCCGCCCAGCCGGCCGAACCCGCAGATGACGGAGTCGGCCACGAGCAGGATCCCGTGCTCGTCGCAGATCTCGCGCAGGCCCTTCCAGTAGCCCGCGGGCGGCGTCAGGCAACCGCCGGCGTTCTGCACCGGCTCCGCGATCACGACAGCGACCTCGCGCGCCCCGACGCGCTCGATCGTCTCGCGCAGCTCACGCAGCAGGCGCGCGCAGAAGGCGGCCTCGTCGTCACCGTCGTCGGCGCGGAACGCGTTGGTGGTCGCGACGTGCGTGACGTCGATCGGCGGGGGTCCGAAGCCTTCCTTGAAGCCCGCGACGCCGGTGAACGACAGAGCGCCGAGCGTCACTCCGTGGTACGCGATCGAGCGCGCGATCGCCTTTGTCCGCTGCGGCTGACCGATCGCGCGAAAGTGCTCGCGCGCGATCTTCCACATCGCCTCCACCGACTCCGAGCCCCCGCCGGTGAAGAAGACTCGGTTGAGCTCGCGCGGGGCCCGGTCGGCGATGGCCTGCGCCAGGCGGATCGCCGCCGGATGAGCGGTGCCCCAGTTCGTGTTGAACGGCAGCTCCCGCAGCTGCTCGGTGATCGCTTCGGCGAACTCCTCGGCGTATGAGTAGCCGATCTGTGCGCAGAACAGGCTCGAGAGGGCGTCGATGTAGCGGTTCCCCGCCGTGTCGAAGACGTACGGACCTTCGCCGCGCTCGAGGATCAGCAGCTGGTCCTCGGAGCCTTCCCCGTACGCGGACGCGTGCTTGGTGAAGTGCAGCAGCAGGTGACGACGCGCGGCGTCCTGCAACACGGCGTGGGAGGTCTCGGTCGCGGTCATCTAGAAGCGCAGGTCGCCGTTGGTGACCGAGGTGCCCGCCCAGCGGGTGGTGAGCACCTTCTGGCGCGTGTAGAACAGGAAGGCGTCGTCGCCGTTGGCGTGGAGGTCGGCGTCGATGGACTCCTTCCATCCGCCGAACGGCATCCAGGCGATCGGTGCGGCGACCCCGATGTTCACGCCGAGCATTCCGGCCTGAGCCTGTGCGCGGAACTGGCGCGCGGCACCGCCGGACTCGGTGAACAAGATGGTGGAGTTGCCATACCGACTGGCGTTCGCAAACGCCAGCGCGTCGTCGAGATCGTCGGCGCGGACGACGGCGAGCACCGGCCCGAAGAGCTCCTCCGTCGCGATCCGATGATCGCGCGGAACACCGTCGATCACGGTCGGACCGAGGTTCGCGCCCCCCTCGCCCGGGTCGGCGAGGCGTCCGTCCACGATCACCCCCAGACCGTCGGCCTCGGCAGCGGCGATCTCTTCGACCAGCCGTTCGCGCGAGGCGGCCGAGATCACGGGGCACACGTCCGTGGCGGGATTGGCTCCCGCTCCGGTCCGCAGCCGCTTCGCGGCGTCGACGATCGCCCCGAGGGCGCGATCCTGCTCCGCCTGCGTGCCGACCAGCACCACCACCGAACCCGCCATGCAGCGCTGTCCGGCGGCCCCGAACGCCGATCCGGCGACGCCCGAGGCAACCGTGCGCAGGTCCGCGTCCGGCAGCACGATGAAGGCGTTCTTCGCCCCGCCCAGGGCCTGGACCCGCTTCCCTGCCTCGGTCCCCTTCGTCGCGACGTAGCGCGCCGTGGACGCCGAGCCGACGAACGACACGGCCCCGATGCCGGCGTGCTCGAGGATCGCGTTGACGGCCTCGCGCCCCCCGTGGACCATGTTGACCAGGCCCCTGGGGATCTCCTCGATGCCGCCGATCAACTCCATGTAGCGCTCTGCGGTGAGGGGCACCTGCTCGGACGGCTTGAGCAGGAAGGCGTTCCCGGTCACCACCGCGAACGGCAGGAACCACATCGGGATCATCGCCGGGAAGTTGAACGGCGTGATCGCCGCGACGACGCCGACGGGCTGGCGCACGAGCTCGACGTCGACGCCCGTGCCGATGCCCTCCAGGAGCTGACCCTTGAGCCGGTGCACGCCGGACATCGCGGCCTCGACGCTCTCGATGCCGCGGCCGACCTCCGCCAACGCGTCGTCGGTCGTCTTGCCCATGTCGCGCGTGACGATCGCGGCGAGCTCGTCACGGTGAGCGTCGAGGACGTCGCGCAGGCGGTAGAGCGCGCGTGCACGCACCTGGGGCGGCGTCGTCGCCCACGTGACCTGTGCCCGGCGAGCCGCCTGAACGGCGGCGTCGACGTCCGCCGCAGCGCCGGCGGGCACGTGCGCAAGCAGATCGCCGGTCGCGGGATCGCGGTCGTCGATGACCGCATCCGACGCTCCCTCGCACCACGCGCCGTCGACGAAGTGCCTCAGCGTCCGAACCGTCGCAGTCGGCGAGTTCAGTGTCATGGCTCAGATCATGAGCGCGACCGGTGCGGTCCTCGACCGACGGAACGTCCACAGAACGGGATCGCAGATCGACGAAGTGTCAACGTCCGGGTCGCTGCAGCCTCGGCTACGCTGGCACGGTGGTGAACGCAGATGGACCTCGCATCAGCGTCGCCGCCGCGCTCGAGCTTCCGGAGCTGAGGCGCGGGCTTCCGCAGGTCGTCGCCGGATCCGGGAACCTCGGCCGCCGCATCCGCTGGGTCCACGCCGGCGAGGTGCCGAACATCGCCACCCTCCTGCGCGGCGGGGAGCTTCTCCTGACCACCGGCATGGGCATCGGGAAGCCCGCTGCCGACCAACGGAGCTTCGTCGACGAGCTCGCCTCGCTCGGCATCGCCGCGCTCGTGGTGGAGCTGGGCACCACCTTCTCAAAGCGCCTCCCGAGCGCCCTGGTGGCTGCGGCCGAGCGCCACGGTCTCCCGGTCGTCGAGCTGCATTCCGAGGTGCCATTCGTCGCCGTCACGGAGGCAATTCACACGGCGATCGTCAACGAGCACTACAACCTGCTTCGTCGGGCCGAGGAGCTCCAGGTCCGATTCACCACGCTCATGCTCGAGGGCGACGGGATTCCGGGGGTCCTGCAGCTGCTGGCCGAGACCCTGGGCAACCCGGTCTTCCTCGAGGGCAGCGACGGGCGGCTCCTGCACATGGTGACGCCGCCGGGATCCGGAGCGCGAGCGGATGCGGTCGCCGCGTGGTCCTCCGCGGCGCACGACGAGTGCGCTCCCGGCCTCACCGTGCCGATTCCCATGGTCGATGCGCGTGGTGCCGCGCGCCTCGTCGTCTTGCCGCTCGAGGCGCCGTTGGACGGCATCGCCGCGCCCGCCGCGGAGCGGGCCGCCGGCGCGGTCGCTCTCGCCTTCCTGCGCACACGGCAGGAGAACGAGCTCCTCGCCCACGGGCGAGGAGAGCTGCTCCGAGAGCTCGCGACGGATGGACTCACGCCGGACCACGCTGCCCAGAGGGCCCGGACCATGGGGTTCGAAGCCGGCGAGCAGCCGGCGCTGCTGAGCTGCGTCGCGCAGCTCGACACGGGCCGGGGGGCGCTCGCGCGGCGACCCGGCGAGCCACGTTTGTGGCCACTCGTGCGAGACGTCGAGCGCGGGCTCGTGCGGCTTGGCCTCCCCATGCTGGTAGGGCTCAGCGCCGCGGAGGGGATGATCCTGATCCTGCTCGGGCTGCGCGACGGCGACGACCGCGTCACGATTGCGGAGGCCGCCGCCGGCGCCATCCACCAGGCCGTCGACACGGCGAGCGGCGAGGCCGTGGTCGCGGTGGGCGCCGTCGGCCCGTGGGACGCCGCGGGCCGCGACATGCGCCGAACGATGAACAGCGCCGCCGCCGCCACGCGCTTGCCGAAAGCGAGCTGGCACGACGCCGCGGCGATGGCTCTGGAGCGTCTCCTCTGGGAGTTCCACGGGCAGGACGCGCTCGAGGCCTACGTGAGCGATCTGCTGGGGCGGGTGCTTGCGCACGACGCAGAGCGCAAGCACCAGCTCCTGCCCACCCTCGAGGCGCTCTGCGCGCATGGTGGCCGCAAGACCGAGACAGCCCGAGCCCTGCATGTCAACCGTCAGGGGCTCTACTCCCGGATCGCCCGCCTGGAGCGCATCCTGGGAGCCGACCTCTCCGACACCAGAACGCTGCTGGCCGTGCACCTCGCGATCACGGCACGTCGTTACACGCGAACCCACCCGTGATCCCGAAGGAGCCACGAGCATGACGAGCGAGCTGCTGCACGAGAGCGTCGGATGGCGCGTGGACGCGTCGACGGCGCACATCACCCTCGCCCGGCCGGACGCCGGCAACGCCCTCGACCTGGCGATGGGCAAGGGGTTGCTGGAAGCCGCGACCAAGGTTCGGCAGGAAGCCGAGGCGGGACCGATTCGCGTTGTCCTGGTCGATGCCGAGGGGCCGTCGTTCTGCGTCGGCGGGGATCTTCGCGACTTCGCCGGGGCGGATGATCGCGGTGGCCGCGTCGGCGCGGTCGTGGCCGCGGTACACGAGACGATCCGGCTGCTGCAGGACGCCCCGGTGCCGGTGATCACCGTCGTGCATGGCGTCGCCGCAGGGGGCGGCGTGGGCCTCGCGCTGAGCGGGGATCTCGTCCTGATCGCCAGGACGGCGAAGGTTCGCCTCGCCTACACCGCCGCGGGGCTGTCGCCCGACTGCGGCGCCTCGTGGCTGCTGCCGCGAGTCGGCGTTGCACGCGCGCTCGATCTCGCCCTGACGAATCGCCTCGTCACGGGCGACGAACTGGCGCAGTGGGGACTGGCGAGCCGAGCGATGGACGAGACGGTGCTCGCACGGGAGGCGACGGTGATCGCCGCCGCGCTCGCCCGTGGGCCTCGTGCGGCCCTCGCCGAGACCAAGCGCCTCGTGCGACGAGCGTCGTCGGTCTCTCTGCATGAGCATCTCGATGCGGAGGCGTCGACGATCGCACGCCTCGCCGGCGAATCCGATGGACGAGAGGGTGTCGACGCGTTCCTCGCCAAGCGTTCGCCGGCGTTTCTCTGACCAGCCGCTGCCCTGGGGGCGGCGACAGGACCCGTGGGACGCCACGCCCGATCCTAGGCCGTCACCCGCGACTCAGCGGACGGTCAGCTCGCCTTTCATGCCGCCCTCCTCGTGGCCGGGCACCGTGCAGACGAACTCGTAGGTGCCCGGCGTGAGGTCGGCGTTCAGGCGCGAGGTGCCGCCGGTGCCGACGACGTTGCCCTCGACGAGGCGGCTGCCGTCGCGGATCGCGATGTTGTGGTCGATCGGCGACTCGTTGGCGCTGAGGATCTCCAGCGGCCCCGGGCCGGCGGTCGCGCGGGTGCTGGCGAAGGCGAGCGCACCGGTCGGACTGGCGTCGATCTCCAGCCGCCCGCTCTCGGCGGCGATCGGCTCGTTGGAGACCTCGGCCGCGCCGGCGTTCGCCAGCCGGCCCTGGTCCTCGCCGGGCATCCCCGCGACCTCCGCGACGTAGGCGGCGACGTCGTCGACGTCGGAGCCGGAGACCAGATCGGCGGGCATCTGGCCGTTGCGCAGCGGGTTGGCGATCTGGTCGCGCGTGACGCCCTGAACCGTTCCCTGGCCGAGGCCCTGGCGGCGTGCGGGCCCGAACGCCTCGTCGAGGTTCGGGCCGACCTCGCCGGAGGTACCGGCCCGTGCCAGCACATGGCAGGCTCCGCACCGCTCGACGAACAGCTCCTTGCCAGCCACCAGGTCGGGCTCGTCGCGTCCACAGCCAGCCGCAAGCAGCGCGAACGCCGCGGCGGAGACCGCCGCGAGGGCCAGCCTCTGCGATCCACTCCTCCTCACGGGCACAACACTAACCGCAACGGCGGGCGGAAAGCCAGCTCTTTCACCCGACGGGTGCGAGCTCGTCGAGGTCGCCGTGCGCGGCGGCGAGCACCCCTTCGGCCACCGCCTCCCAGCCGAACCGCCCACCCGCGCGCTCCGCGAGGGCCGCAGATGCCCGCTCGCGCTCGGCTGCCGGCAGCTCGAGCCAGCGCGTCAGCCGCGCGGCGATCGCCTCGACGGCCCCCGGACCACGCTCGAACGAGAGCAGCTCCCGCAGCTCCGGGGCCACCGCGCCGGCGAGCGCCGCCGTCACCTCGGCGAGCCCGGAGTGGTCGGCCGACAGCGGCAGCGCGCCGCAGCAGGCGGCCTCGGCCGCAACCATGCCGAACGCCTCCGGGAAGGTGCTCGGCACCACCTGGGCAGTGAACGCCGGCAGCACGTCCGGCAGGTCGCCGTGGTGCAGCGCGCCGGTGAAGCGCACTGCCGCCGCGGCCGCGGGCGCGGCGGCCAGGTAGGCCCGGCGGGCGCCGCCCTCCAGACCGTCGAGGAAGGCCGTCAGATAGCTCAGGGGAGCCTCCTCCCCGCCCTCGGCGCCGCGGCCGCGCGCCGCCAGCGTCGCGACCGCGTCCAGGTCGCCGCGGCCGAGCGCCTCGACGAGCTCGCCCAGCGCCGCCCGGTAGGCCCCGAAGCCGACGACCAGCAGCCGCGCGTCCGGCGCGCGGGCGTGGACCAGCGGCCACGCCGCCAGCAGCAGGTCGACGCCCTTGGAGACGATCAGCTTGCCGACGTAGCCGACGATCCGCTCGCGGCGCGGGTCGAACGCCCGCAGCGCGGCGCTCGCGCCCTTCTCGCCGCCCCAGAGCGGGCCCTCCGAGCCCTCCAGCCTGTCGGCGAGCGCCGTCAGCCGCGCGGCCGCCTCGGCCGGCGGACACGGGCGGAAGGCGTCCACGTCGACGCCCGGCGGGCCGAGCCGCGTGCGCGCCGGGAGGCCGGGATCGCCCGCCACCTCCCACAGGCTCTCCGCGGTGTGGCGCGAGCCGACCAGGACGCCGGCCGCGCGGTCGAGGCCCTCGCGCATGTATGGCAGGAACCGCTCGGGCTGTGGCCGCACCGTGTACTCCAGCGCGCTGCCGTGGATCTTGACCGCGTACGGCGTCCGGCCCCCGAGCGCCCGGGCGAGGATCGCCGGTCCCATCACCGCGTGGTTGGCCAGCGCCAAGTCCGGACCGAAGCGATCGGCAGCCGACCGCACGGCCGTCACGTTGGCCTCCAGGTAGCGGTCGAGCGTGGCGTCGTCGAGCTCGGCGAAGCGGACGGCGTCGAAGCCCTCATAGCGGTCGGCGACGTAGACCGGCAGCACGCGCCCGATGTCGGGGTTGACGATCTCCACCGCCGCGGGCAGCCCCAGCCCCTCCGGCGCGCGCTCCTGGCAGACCAGGCAGACCTCGTGGCCGAGCGCCGCCAGCGCCCGTGCCAGGCTCACGTTGTAGATGTTCGAGCCGGTGCCACGGAGCAGGTAGCCGTGGAAGATCAGGACGCGCACGCCGGCATCGTGTCAGCGGGAGCGGCCACCGCGCCGCTTGGTAGGCTCCCGACCCATGCCGCCCCGCCAGCTCTACCGCCTCCGCACCCGGTCCGACCGCGAGACGATCCGGGAGGCCGAGCCGGGCAAGGACTACGTCGACGCCGAGACGGGCGAGCCCTACGAGGTCGTCGGCAAGCTGGTTCCGCTCGCGCCCTCGCCGAGCAACCTGCCCTACTCGGTCGAGAACCTGCGGATGTGCGGCTGCTCGCTCGAGCAGCTGGTCCAGCGCGACGTCAACGACTGCCCGCACTGCGGCCGTCGGATGCCCGCGCTGGCCGACGGCACCGACCAGTAGAGGCTCGCTAGCGCCGGGGAAGCGCTCTCTCCGGGGTGTCCCCCGGAAAGCGGACGCGGGCCGGAGCGGGCCCGGGAACGGCCCTGCCGGGACGTGGGGGCGCGTGGCCCGGGCGGTGTCCGTCGCGGCGGCGCCATCCCTGGGCAAAGAGGCCGAGCGGCAGGCGCAGGCCGCCGCCACCGCCGTCGCGCGGGCCGCGCGGGCGGTCCTGCCCGCCGCCGCCACCGCCCCCGCCCTCATCCTCGGGCGGCAGGTCGTCGCCGTCGTCGCGCAGACGGAAGAACCAGACCATCCAGGCGATCAGCAGCCCCACGTCGAAGACGCGGAACCCGACCATGAAGATCCACCCCTCAGTGGACACGTCACCGATGGTAACGACGGACGGTCGGCGTCACCAGCGGCCGCTGGCCCTCGCCTGCTGTCAGGGGGCGACGGCGCCGCCGCGGGCGACCAGAGTCCTGGCGATCCGGGCCGCCCGTGCAGCGGTGGCCCGGCGGGCTGCCCTGCGGTTGGCGTCGCCGGCCGCCGGCTTGGTCGTCGGCTTCGGATCAGGGATGTAGGTCGCCGTGTAGAGCAGCCGCGACTTGAAGTAGGTGCAGCGGTAGTCGACGATCGACTTCAGCTCCTCCTGGACCGACGGGGGGCTGAGCTGGTCGTCCTTGCCGCAGCCGTCCTTGGGCCGCGAGGCGCGCCACCAGTTGGTGCCGGCGAGGTCGACGGTGTCGAGCACGGGCGCCCAGGTCGGGACGGTCAGCGCCACACGGACGCCCTTGCCGACGCGGATCGGCTTGGCCAGCGCGAAGGTCGGCGCCGAGCCGAGGAAGTCGGAGACGTCGTAGATCTCGCTCTGGGCCATCAGGCGGTGGTTGCCGAGCTTGCCCTTGCGCGTGCTGCGGCGCAGGATCGACAGCTGCACCTGGGGGTCCTGGCCGAAGCGGCCGTTGAAGAACTCGATCTGGCTGTCGGTGAGCTTGCCGAGCGACACGCTGAAGGCCACCACGTAGCCCGGGCGCGGCACCACGAACGGGTTCTCGAGGCTCGCGGAGCGGCCTTGATAGGCGGTCATCTGGTACGCGGCGACGCACGGGTCGTTCGGGCAGTTCGACGCCGCCGGCGGCGTCGCGCCCGCGCCGAGCTCGATGACACGGGCCTGAGCGCCGGCGGGGAGCGCGAGCGCGGCGATTGCGAGGGCTGGGATGAGATAGCGCTTCATGTCGAGGTCCAGAACACGGGCTTCGCGCCCGAGTTTCGGATTCCTACTTGTACCGGTAGGTGATCCGTCCCCGGTCGAGGTCGTAGGGGGACAGCTCGATCTTCACCCGGTCGCCCGGGAGGATGCGGATGTAGTGGCGCCGCATCTTGCCCGAGATGTGCCCGAGGACCTCATGGTCGTTGTCGAGCTTGACCCGAAACATCGTGTTCGGGAGGGCCTCAACGATCTCGCCCTCCATCTCGATCTTCTCCTCTTTCGACAAGTCTTCCTTCCGTGTGTGGTGTCGGCTGCGAAGGCCGCAAATTCCGCGCGGATACGCTAGCAGTCACCGGCGAGCAGCCGGCGGCCGAGTGCGACGGCCTGGTCTGGGGTGACCGCCTCGCCGGTGTATGCGGCCTCGGCCAGACGGCCCATCAGCCGGCCCAGCTGGGGCCCCGGCTCGATCCCCAAAGCGGCCGCCAGCTCGTCCCCGCGCACTGGCGCGCGCGGTGGTCCCTCCGCGTGCCAGCGCAGCGCCGGTCCGATCAGCTCGCGCGCGACCTCCAGGTGGGCGGCGATCGCCGGCTCGGCCTTGCGCCCCCGGGTCGCGAGCCGGTCGGCGCAGGAGAGCACCGTCACGTCGACGGCCACCGCGCCGCAGCGGTCGAGGTAGCCGTAGACGTCGGCCGGCCCGAGCGGCCGTTCGTGGACCAGGAAGCCGGCGGCGAGGTGGTGGCGGGCGAGCGCGCCGACGTGGACGCGCAGCCGCTCGCTGGTCCGCAGCCGACCGAAGATCCGGCCGATCAGCTCCTCGCCGGCGACGTCGTGGCCGTGGAAGGTGACCCGCCCCTGGTCTCCGACCGCCCGCGTGGCAGGCTTCGCGACGTCGTGGAAGAGCGCGCCGAAGCGCAGCGCGCCGGCGCGCGTGAGATCGTCGGCGAGCGGCTCGGCGAGCACCGCGACGAGCTCGGCGGCGGCGTCGCCGAACAGCTCCTCCAGCCGGTCGGGCGCCAGCAGCTCGATCTGCTCCTCGAGCACCGCGAAGGTGTGTCCGAGCACGTCGAGGTGGTGGTAGCGGCTCTGCTCGACGCCGTCGAGCGCCGCGATCTCCGGCAGCGCCCCGGCCAACACGCCGAGCCGGTGCGCGAGCGCGAGCCCCGCCACCGCTCCGGGCGCCGTCAGCAGCCGCCGCAGCTCGCCGAAGACCCGCTCGCCCGCCGGCTCGGTCAGCCGCGGCGCGGCGGCAGCGGTCAGCCGCTCGGTCTCGGCGTCGGGCGCCATCCCCAGCTCGGCTGCCAGGCGCACCAGCCGCAGCGTCCGCAGCGGATCGGAGTCGTAGGCGGCGGCGCCGAGGGCCCGCAGGCGACCAGCGGCGAGGTCGGCGGCGCCGCCGAAGGGATCGAGCGGCGGACCGCCCGCGAGCGGCACCGCGAGCGCGTTGACGGTGAAGTCGCGCTGGGCCAGATCGGCGGCGATCGTCGCGCCCTGCAGCGGTGAGATGTCGCAGGCCGCCGTCCGCTCGCGCGACAGCACCCGCCAACCGCCGAACCGCTCCGAGAGCGCAAAGCGCGGCCCGCCGAGGGCGCGCGCGGCGGCGCGGGCGGCCTGCTCGGGATCGCCGGCGACCGCCAGGTCGACGTCGGCCAGCGGCCTGCCGAGCAGCGCGTCGCGGACCACGCCGCCGACCAGCCACGCCTCGATCCCGGCCGCGGCGAAGGAGTCGCGCAGCGCGACGGTGGCAGGCGATCGCGCGAGCGCGCCCTCGAGGTCGCCGGCGTTCACGGCTCGTAGACCCGCGGGACCCGCGCCGACAGGCCGCAGGTGACCTCGTAGTTGATCGTCCCGATCCTCCGCGCGACCTCCTCGCAGCGGATCGTCTCGCCCCCCTGGGTGCCGATCAGCACCGCCGGCTCGCCCGGGGCGACGGCCGCTCCCGGCCCGAGGTCGACCGTCACGTTGTCCATGCTGACGGCACCGACGAGCGGGTGGCGGCGCCCGCCGATCAGCACGTCGCAGTCGTTGGTGAGCGCCCGCCGCCAGCCGTCGCCGTAGCCGATCGGGAGGGTGGCGACGACGGTCTCGCGCTCGGCCGCCCAGCGGCGGCCGTAGCCCGCGCTGGTTCCCGCCGGAAAGACCCGCGCCGCCCCCACCACCGACTCCAGCGTCAGCGCGGGGCGCAGCCCACTCGCGGCGGGGTCGCCCTGGAAGGGGTCGAGCCCGTAGATCGCGACTCCGCAGCGGACCATGTCGAAGTGGCTCGCCGGCTCGCGCAGCACCGCGGCGCTGTTGGCGGCGTGGAGGATCGTGCCCGGATGCTCGGCGCGGATCGCCTCGGCGAAGGCGGCGAAGCGACCCAGCTGGGCGGGAAACCAGTCGTCGCCCCGCTCGTCGGCGGTCGCGAAGTGGGTCATCGCGCCGACGAGCGCCAGGCGCGGATCGGCGGCGGCGATTCGCGCTACCGCGAGCGCCTGGTCGAGATCGAGGGCGCCGAGGCGGCCCATCCCGGTGTCGAGCTTGACGTGGACTCGCACCGGCGGCCCGGTAGCAGCCCGCTCGGCGAGCGCGCGCGCGTACTCGGGCTCCCAGACGACGACGTCCGCGTCGGCCGCCAGCGCGGCCGCGGTCTCGTCGCGCGTCAGCGGCCCCATCGTCAGCAGTGGCCCGCGGATGCCCGCCGCTCGCAGGCGTGCGGCCTCCCCCGCCGCGGCGACCGCCAGCCAGCTCGCGCCCGCTGCCTGGGCGACACGCGCACACTCGACCGCGCCGTGGCCGTAGCCGTCGGCCTTGACGACCGCGCAGAGCGCCGCGCCACCGGTCAGGTGGCCGTGCAGCGTGCGGCAGTTGTCGCCGACCGCGCCGAGGCTGACTCGCGCCAGCGCTCGGGCGGAGCGATCGCCGGCCATCTCAGGCGACGAGCGCCCCGAGCACGTCGAGACGCGTCACGACGCCGACGAAGCGGCCGTGCTCGACGACCGGGAGCCGGTTGTGGCCCGACTCGTGGATCAGGCGCGCCGCCTCGTCGATCGGCGCATCAGCCTCGACGGTGTCGGGATCCTCGGTCATCAGCTCCGACGCCGTCGACGCGAAGGCCTTGCGCAGCCGGTCCTCGAACCGCTTCAGCGGCTCGAGGAAGACCGTGCCGCCGAAGATGTTCACGTAGTGGGGAAGATGGAGATCGCCGGAGTCGTCGGGGAGCACGAGGTCGGCCTCGGTGACGATCCCGACGCAGCGCCCACCGTCGTTGACGACCGGCACGCCCGGCAGCTCGTGCTCGCGCATCACCGCCAGCACGTGCTCGACCGAGTCGTCGGGCTCGACGGTGGGCGTGTCCGCTTCCATGATGTCCCTGACGGTCTTCGGCACGGAAGGCACCCTAGCCGAAGCGGCCGGCTCAGAGCCGGTGGCGGCCCTGCGCCGGCGCGCCGTCGAAGCCCCACGGCAGCGCTTCGACGACATCCCCGGCGACGACGTGGTCGGCACCCATCCGGCGCGCGGCGACCCGTCCCGCGCGGGCGTGGGCGTAGGCGCCGAGCGCAGCCGCCGCGAACGGATCGAGCCCCTTCGCCAGCAGCGCCCCGATCGTGCCGGAGAGCACGTCGCCGGTGCCGGCGGTCGCCAGTGCGGGCGTCGCGCCCGGACTGACGGCGACCGGCCCGCCCGGCGCCGCGACGAGGGTGTCGTCGCCCTTGAGCAGGACCACCGCGCCGCTGCGTTCGGCCGCCTCCCGGGCGCAGGCCAGGCGGTGGGCCGAGACCTCCTCGGGCGTGCGGCCGAGCAGCCGGCCCAGCTCCGCCGCGTGCGGCGTCAGGACGGTCGGCCCGCGCCGCGCCCGCAGCGCCTCGAGTCGGCCCGCGTGGGCATTGAGGCCGTCGGCGTCGAGCAGCAGCGGGCAGGCGATCCCGACCGCCACCTCCTGCGCGAACGCTGTCGCCGGCTCGGAGCGGCCGAGCCCGGGCCCGAGGACCGCAGCACCTGCGCGCCCGGCCAAGTCGAGCAGCTGCTCGACGCCCGCTTGGCAGTGGGCCCCGCCCTGCTCGGGAAGCCCATGGGGCATCTGCTCGACCAGCCGCTGGGCGAGTGCCTGCTGGGCGGACTCCGGCACCGCGACCTGGACGTAGCCGGCGCCGGCGCGCGCCGCGCCGAGTGCCGTGAGCGCCGGCGCCCCGGTCAGCCCGCGCGAGCCGCCGGCGACGACCACGACGCCCGAGTCGAACTTGCTCGAGAACCGCTGCCGGCGCGGGTAGAGCGCAAGCACCCGCTCGGAGATCAGGCCGGCCAGCGCCGGCGCCGGAGCGCCGCGCGGGATGCCGATCGCGACGATCTCGACGTCCCCCGCGTGGGCGACGCCCGGTGCGACGTGGAGGCCGATCTTCGAGCCGTGGAAGGTCGCGGTCAGGTCGGCGGCGACCGCGGTGTGCGCGATCTCGCCGCTGGAGGCGTCGACCCCCGACGGCACGTCGCAGGCGACGACCGGCGCACCGGCCGCGCGGGCGTCGGCGACCGCCGCGATCGCCGCGGGGATCGGATCGCGCGGCGCGCCGGCGAACCCGGTTCCGAGCATCGCGTCGACGATCGCGCCCGAGCCGGCGAGCGCCTCCGGCCGAAACGGCGCCGGCCCCGCGCCGGGCAGGCGCTCCAGGTTGAACTGCGCGTCACCGGCCAGCCGCTCGAGCGGGGCGACCGACAGCACGTCGACCGCACGTCCCTCCGCGCGCAGCAGCCGCGCCGCGGCGAGCCCGTCGCCGCCGTTGTTGCCCGGCCCGACCAGCACGCGGATCGGCAGCCCGGGCAGCGCCACCCGGGCGACGGCGCGCGCCAGGCCGCAGCTGGCGGCCTCCATCAGGTCGAGTGAGGGCACCGCGCGGTCCTCGATCGCCCACGCGTCACAGGCGCGCATCTCATCCGCGTCGTAGAGCGGGTCGAGCCAGTCCGGCAGCGTTGTCACATGCCGATCCTAGGCCGGCGCCGCTCGATGCACGATCGCGACCGCGCCCGCCGTCGTCTCGGTGTGGGTGAGCGAGACCGCCAGGGTGGCGCCGAGTGCCGCCGCGGCGTCGGCAGCCGGCCCCGAGAGCCGCAGCCGCGGCGCCCCGCCGGTCGCTACGACCTCGACGTCGCGGAACGCCCAAGCCGTCAGCCCGAGCGCCTTGGCCGTCGCCTCCTTGGCGCAGAAACGGGCAGCGAGATGCTGGCCCGGGCGCGCCTTGCCGGCGGCGTAGGCGCGCTCGTCGTCGGTGAAGAGCCGCTCGGCGAGCCGCGGGCGCCGCTGGAGCGCGCGCTCGAGGCGCTCGATCTCCAGCAGGTCGATCCCGACCATCACTCCACCGTGACGGTCTTGGCCAGGTTGCGCGGCTGGTCGACGTTGAGCCCGCGGCCCTGGGCGATGTGGTAGGCGAGCAGCTGCAGCGGGATCACCGCCAGCAGCGGCTGCAGCAGCCAGTCGGTGCGCGGCACGTAGAGGACCTCCTCGGCGTGTGCGGCGACCGACTCGTCGCCCTCGGTCGCGACGGCGAGCACGTGCGCGCCGCGGGCCCGAACCTCGGCGATGTTCGAGAGCACCTTGTCGAGCACCGGAGACTCAGTCGCCACGCAGACGACCGGGGTCCGTTCGTCGAGCAGCGCGATCGGCCCGTGCTTCATCTCGCCGGCGGCGTAGGCGTCGGTCGGGACGTAGGAGATCTCCTTGAGCTTCAGCGCACCCTCGAGCGCGGTCGCCAGGCCGGCGTGGCGGCCGAGGTAGAGGAAGAAGCCGGCGCCACGCCAGCGCTCGGCCATCGCACGTGCCGGCGCGTCGGCCTCGTCGACCACGCGCTGGATCAGATGTGGCAGGCCGCGCAGGTCGGAGACCAGCCCGGCGATCCGCTCAGGCGTAAGCGTGCCGCGCACCTCGGCGAGGCGGAGCGCCAGCAGGTACATCGCCGCGACCTGGGAGACGAAGGTCTTGGTCGCCGCGACGCCGATCTCCAGCCCGGCGCGGGTGAACAGCACACCGTCGGCGTCGCGCGTGGCCTGGCTGCCCATCACGTTGGTGACGGCGAGCACGCGGGCCCCCTTCGATCGGGCGAGGCGCATCGCCGCGAGGGTGTCGGCGGTCTCGCCGGACTGGGTGATCCCGACGACGAGGTCGCGCTCGTCGACGACCGGGTCGCGGTAGCGGAACTCCGAGGCGATGTCCATCTCGACCGGCACCCGCGACCACGCCTCGATCGCGTAGCGGCCGAGCAGGCCGGCGTGGTAGGAGGTGCCGCAGGCGACGACGACGACGCGGCGCAGGTCGCGCAGCTCGGCGTCGGTCACACCGATCTCCCCGAGCGCGACCCCGTCCCCGATCAGCCGGTCGGCGACGGTCTCGGCGACCGCGTCGGGCTGCTCGTGGATCTCCTTGAGCATGAAAGTCTCATAGCCCCCCTTCTCGGCCGCCTCCTCGTCCCAGTCGACCTCGTGGGCAGGCCGGATGACGGGGGCGCCCGCGGCGGTCGAGAACTCCGCCCCGGCCGGGGTGATGACGACGATCTCGCCGTCCTCGACGAGCTGGACGCGGCGCGTGTCGGCAAGGAAGGCCGGTATCGCAGAGGCGACGAAGGTCTCACCCTCCCCCAGCCCGACGACCAGTGGACACTCCTTGCGGGCCGCGACGAGCGTGTCGGGCTCGTCGGCGTGGACGGCGACGAAGGCGTAGTGGCCGCGCAGCTCGGCGTAGGCGGCGCGCACGGCCGCCGCGAGCTCGCCCTCGTAGCGGGCGGCGATCAGGTGCGCCACGACCTCGGCGTCGGTCTCGGAGCTGAACTGCGCACCCTCCTGCTCGAGGCGGCGACGCAGCTCGACCCAGTTCTCGACGATCCCGTTGAGCACGACGTGGACGCGGCCCGAAGTGTCGTCGTGGGGGTGGCAGTTGGCCTCGGTGACCCGGCCGTGGGTCGCCCAGCGGGTGTGCCCGACGCCGGCGTGGGCCTCAGCGCCCCGGTCGGCTCCCTCGATCGCCGCGCGCAGCCGCGAGAGGTTGCCGACCGCACGCACCGATTCGACCGTCTCGCCGCCCAGCAGCGAGATCCCGGCCGAGTCGTAGCCGCGGTACTCGAGCTTCTCGAGGCCTGCGAGGAGGATCTCGCGGCAGGGGCGTGCGCCCGTGTATCCGACGATGCCGCACATGGAGGACGGAGAGGGTAGCCGCCCGCGCCGTCGTGGCGGAGGGCGCGCAACCGGACGGTCAGCCCAGCTCGTCCTTCACCGCGGCGACCAGCCGCTCCAGGACGGCCTCGCATTCGGCGTCGTCGGGAGCCTCGACCATCACGCGCACCAGCTGCTCGGTGCCCGACGGACGCACCAGCACCCGCCCACGCCCCTCCAGCCCTGCCGCCTCGGCGGCGATCGCCGCCTGGACGGTCGCGGCGCCGTCGAGGGCGTCGCGGTCGGCGACGGCGACGTTGACCAGCCGCTGGGGCAGCTTGCGCATCGCGGCGCGATCGGCGAGATCGCCGCCGTCGAGCGCCTCGAGCGTCAGCAGCGCGGCGGCGATCCCGTCGCCGGATGGCACGAATCCCGTCTCGATGATGTGGCCGGACTGCTCCCCACCGAGGCTCCAGCCGCGCCGCAGCAGCTCGGCGAGCACGTGGCGATCGCCGACCGGGGTCACGGCCACCTCGACGCCGGCGTCGGCCATCGCGGTGTGGAAGCCGAAGTTGGTCATCACGGTCACGGCCACGCCGCCGTCGGGGAGCCGGCCCTTGGCGCGCAGATGCAGCGCCGCGAGGGCGATCAGCTCGTCGCCGTCGACGACCTCGCCGCGGCGATCGACGGCGAGCATCCGATCGCCGTCGCCGTCGAAGGCGAAGCCGATCTCGAAGCCACCGGCTACGACGCGTTCGGCGAGCGCGGACACGTGGGTCGAGCCGACGCCGTCGTTGATGTTGCGTCCGTCGGGCTCGACGGCGAGCGCCTCGACGTCGGCGCCGAGCCGGCGGAAGATCTCCGGCGCGACGCGGTAGGTCGCCCCGTGGGCGCAGTCGAGCAGCACCCGCCGACCGGCGAGATCGAGCGCCCCGAAGCGCAGCTCCAGCTCGCGCAGGTAGTCGCCGTCGGCCCCGTGCAGCGCCCTGATCCGGCCGATCTCCCGTGCGAGGGGCGACTGTCCGCCGACGGGAGCGCCGGCGGCGACGAGCTCCTCGATCGCCGCCTCGCGTTCGTCGGCCACCTTCGTGCCGTCCGCGCCGAAGAACTTGATGCCGTTGTCGGCGTAGGGGTTGTGCGACGCCGAGACGACCGCCGCGAGGTCGAAGCCGTGGCGGCGGGTCAGCAGCGCCGCGCCCGGCGTCGGCAGGACCCCTCCGAGCAGCGCGTGGCCACCGGCCGCGGCGACCCCGCCGGCCAGCGCCGCCTCGAGCATCTCGCCCGACTCGCGCGTGTCGCGCACGATCAGAACCTGCGGAGCCGCGGCGGCCGCGTCCCAGGCGGTCGCGGTCGCGGCCCGCCCGAGCGCGAGCGCCAACTCGGCGGTCAGGAAGTCGCCGGCGGCGCCGCGGACGCCGTCCGTGCCGAACAGCCACCTCATGGAGGCTCTAGCGCTTGGAGAACTGCGGGCGCTTGCGGGCCTTCTTGAGGCCCGCCTTCTTGCGCTCCTTGACGCGCGGATCACGCGTCAGGAAGCCGCGCCGCTTGAGCTCGCCGCGGAGGTTGGGATCTGCGTCGACGAGCGCGCGGGTGATCCCGTGGCGCAGGGCGCCGGCCTGAGCCGAGACGCCGCCACCGTGGATCTTGGCCACGACGTCCATCCGCTCCTGCTGGCCGACGGTCTCCAGCGGCCGCCGCGCGAGCGTCTGCAGCGTCGGGCGCGGGAAGTACTCCTCCAGCGTCCGGCCGTTGATCTCGTACTTGCCGGTTCCGGGCTTCAGCGTCACACGGGCGACGGCGCGCTTGCGCTTGCCGGTCGCGCGGTAGCGGGCGTCGGCGGCGAGGTCGAGGACCGCCTCGAGCGGGCCGTGGTCGACGTCGTCCTCGTCGTCGGAGTCGGAGGAGCTGGCAACGACCTCCGCGCCGGACTCGACGCCCTCGAGCTCGGCGCCGGCGTAGCCCAGCTCGTCCTCGCGGCTCTTGGACTCCTCGAGCACCAGGTCGGGCTCGAGGTGGGCGCCGGGGATGACGTCGGGCTCGTCGGACTTGGCGTCCTTCTTGCGCTTGGGCTTCGCGCGCTCGGCGGCGGCGTCCGCGGCGCCGGTCTCCTCGGTGGCGGCAGGCGCGTTGGTCTCGACCGCGGGCTCGTCCTCGCTCTGGGCGTCGTCGGCGGCGGCCTCCGGATCGGCCGACTCCGCGTCCTCGGTCTGCGACTCAGCTGGCTCGGCGGCCTCAGCGTCGGACTCGGCAGCCGCGGCCTGCGGAGCGTCGGCCTCCTCGGCGGCGGGCGCCTCGGCGTCCGGCTGCTCCGGGCTCGGCTCGTCCTGCGGGGTGTCCTGCGGCTCGTCGGCCATCGTCACTTGTCGGTCTCCATCGGCTTGGGCTGCTGCGCGGCGTGGGGATGGTCGGGCCCGGCGTACACCTTCAGCTTGCGCAGCTGAGCGCGGGCGATGCGGTTGCGCGGCAGCATCCCCTTGACGGCGAGGCGGATGACCTCCTCCGGCCGGCGGTCGAGCATCTCGGCGAGCGTGCGGGTGCGCAGGCCGCCGGGATAGCCGGAGTAGCGGTGGTAGAGCTTCTCCTCGCGCTTGCGGCCGGTCACCGAGATCTTCTCGGCGTTGACCACGACGACGAAGTCGCCGACGTCGCAGTGCGGCGTGAACTCGGGCTTGTGCTTGCCGCGCAGCCGATCGGCGATCTGGGTGGCGAGGCGGCCGAGCGTCTGCCCGGTCGCATCCACCACGAGCCAGTCGCGCTCGCGGTTCTCAGGGGTGGCAACGTAGGTCTTCATGTGGTGTTTTCACGGCCGCAACGCACCAGCGGGAAGTCGCAGCGACTCCCGACTCCGGCCCGGCCGGCCGCACAGTCTGGCACAAGCGGGCGAAGCGGGCATCTCCCACCGACGCGACCGCGACGTGTTCTATGCTGCCGCGCAGTTTGAAGCCTGCCGAATCCCTGCGGGTCAGCCCAAGGGGAACGGGGGAACCAATCGGTCGCCGCGAGGCGTCCGAGGGGCGAATCGAAGTGTGGTCCCGCCACCGTCGTAGCGCCGCTCTTTCGGCGCGAGCCCGTCAGCTAACCCCGTAGGCGCAATCGAAAGAGAGGCGACACCGGGGTGTCTTCGGGTCGAGCAACCTACGCAGCGTTGGCCATCTGCGCCGCCCTCGCGGCTGTCGCCGTGACGGCGACCGCGGGCGCCTCCACGAACTCCTCTGCGGGTGGTGTCGTATTCGTCGAGACGCCGCGGCTCGCCAAGGTCGTCTGCGTCCAGCGGTGCGCGGCGGGGAAGCGCGTCCAGGGCGGCAGCCTCGTCCGCTTCGCCGGCCGCTCGCTCGGCCAGGTCACCACCGCCGTGTTCCTCGGCGCCGACGGCGACGCCGACGACGTGCGCGCGAAGGTGCGGGCGCTCGGGGCCCGGCGCGCCCGCGCCCGGGTGCCCAAGACGGCCGTCAGCGGTCCGATCTCGCTGATCACCGAGGCGTCGGTCGCCTCGGCGCCCAGCCCGCCGGTCGCGATCCTCCCGCCACTGCCGAGTGAGGTCCTCGCGGGCGCCGACCACGTCTTCCCGGTGCGCGGCAAGTGGCGTTACGGCGGCGGCGCCGGCCAGTTCGGCGCCGGCCGCGGTGGCCGTAGCCATCAGGGCCACGATGTCTTCGCCCGCTGCGGCACGCCGATGGTCGCCGCTCGCGGCGGAACCGTGCAGATGGCCGGCTACCACGATCTCGGCGGCCACTATCTCGTCATCGACGGCGACGGCACCGAGACCGACTACGTGTACATGCACCTCGCCGCGAGCAGCCCCTTCCGGCGTGGCGACACGGTCCTGACCGGCCAGCGGATCGGCGCTGTCGGCGACAGCGGCAACGCGAGCGGCTGCCACCTCCACTTCGAGCTGTGGTCGGGCCCCGGCTACTACGAGGGCGGCCGGCCGTTCGACCCCCTCCCCGCGCTGCGCTCGTGGGCGCGCGCCGACGCCGCGCGGCGGACCGCGCGCTCCTAGACTCAGCCCAGTCGTCCGCCAAACCCCGCCGAAAGCAGGCCGCGTGCCAATCCCCAGCCCGATCAGCCTCCGCCGTCTCCCCGCGCTCGCGCTCGCCCTGGCCGCCTGCCTGGTGCTCGTCGTCGGCCTCGCCCAGCCCGCGGAGGCGAAGCTGAAGTTCAAGCAGCCGGCCTGCGGAAAGCTCCAGAAGAAGGTTGGCAAGGCCAAGCCGGGCGCCCCGAAGCGGAGCGCGCGCCGCGCCTTCTCCCAGTGCCGGGCGAACACGAAGGCCTACCGCCAGATCCGCAACGCCCACTACGAGGGCGCGAGGACCGACGGTGTCGAGATCGACTCGACCTACTGCGCCAACGGCAAGGTCGACAGCAGGGGTCAGGTCTACCGCGACGGCTGGCGCGTGGTCGACGCCAAGGTCCGGGCCGGCGGCCGGCGGCTGACCGCGACGGTCGAGGCCTGGATACCCGGCGGGCGCTTCGTCCAGGGGATCATCCGCGCGGGCAACGTCTGGAAGGTCGGCTACGAGTTCGGCGGCAAGATCAACAACGCCGGCGTCGTAACCCGCACCAACGCCACCGCCACCTGCAAGACCCTCTAGCGCGGCGTAGCCGCGTCGTGGGCGTGGCTGGCAAGGACGCAGGGGGCCGTAGCGGGCGCCAGCCCGTGAGGCCCCCGAGGACGCCGCCAGCCAGCGGCGTAGCCGCGTCGTGGGCGTGGCTGGCAAGGACGCAGGGGGCCGTAGCGGGCGCCAGCCCGTGAGGCCCCCGAGGACGCCGCCAGCCAGCGGCGCAGCCGCGTCGTGGGCGTGGCTGGCAAGGACGCAGGGGGCCGTAGCGGGCGCCAGCCCGTGAGGCCCCCGAGGACGCCGCCAGCCGCGCCCACGACGCGGCTGGGTTACTCCCACTCGATGGTGCCGGGAGGCTTGGACGTGATGTCCAGCACGACCCGGTTGACCTGCCTGATCTCGTTGATCATGCGGGAGGCGACACGCTCGAGCAGGTCGTATGGGAGCCGGGCCCAGTCGGCGGTCATGGCGTCGTCGCTGGTGACGGCGCGGACGACGACGACGTAGCCGTAGGTCCGCTCGTCGCCTTGGACGCCGACGGTGCGGAGGTCGCCGGGCAGGACGCAGAAGGACTGCCACAGCTCTCGGTAGAGGCCGGCGGAGCGGATCTCCTCCTGGAGGATGAAGTCGGCGTCGCGGAGGATCTCGAGTCGCTCGCGGGTGACCTCGCCGCCGACGATCCGGATGCCGAGTCCCGGTCCGGGGAACGGCTGGCGCCAGACGAGGCGCTCGGGCAGTCCGAGCTCGATGCCGACCTTGCGGACCTCGTCCTTGAACAGCGCGCGCAGCGGCTCGACGAGGTCGAACTCGAGGTCGTCGGGGAGCCCGCCGACGTTGTGGTGGGACTTGATCGTGGCGGCGCCGGCGCCGCCGCCGGACTCGATCACGTCGGAGTAGAGGGTGCCTTGGACGAGGTAGTCGGCGTCGCCGAGCTTTATGGCCTCCTCCTCGAATACGCGGATGAACTCGGCGCCGATCGCCTTGCGCTTGGCCTCGGGCTCGGTGACACCGGCGAGCCGGGCGAGGAAGCGCTGCTCGGCGTCGACGGCGACGAGCGGCACCTTGAAGTGGTCGCGGAAGGCGCTGATCACCTGCTCGGCCTCGTTCTTGCGCATCAGGCCGTGGTCGACGAAGACGCAGGTGAGCTGGTCGCCGATCGCGCGGTGGACGAGCAGCGCGGCGACGGAGGAGTCGACGCCGCCGGAGAGGCCGCAGATGACCTTGCCGTCGCCGACCTGCTCGCGGATGCGGCGGATCTGCTCCTCGGCTACCGACGCGGCGTTCCACGACATGTCGCAGCCGCAGATGTCCTTCAGGAAGCGGGTGAGGATCTGGGTGCCGTAGGGGGTGTGGACGACCTCGGGGTGGAACTGGATGCCGTAGATGCCGCGCTGCACGTCCTCGAAGGCGGCGACCGGCGACTCCGTCGAGCTGGCGAGCGCGACCGATCCGGGTGGCGGCTCGTAGACGGTGTCGCGGTGGCTCATCCAGCAGCTCTGCTCGGCGGGCAGTCCGGCGAGCAGGCGGCCGTGCTCGCGCACGGCGAGCTGGGAGCGGCCGAACTCGCCGACTTCGGCCGCCTCGACGCGGCCGCCGAGGCGGTGGACCATCGCCTGCATGCCGTAGCAGATGCCCAGCACCGGGATGCCGAGCTCGAGCAGCTCGGGGTCGAGCTCCGGCGCGCCGTCGGCATACACGGACGCCGGCCCGCCGGAGAGGACCAGCCCCTTCGGCTTGCGCCTGCGGATCTCCTCGATCCCGACGTGGTGGGCCAACAGCTCGCTGAAGACGCCGCACTCGCGCACGCGGCGGGCGATCAGCTGCGAGTACTGGCCGCCGTAGTCGAGGACGACGACCTCGTCCTGGCGGGCCGCGGTGGCCGCGTCGACGGCGGGTGCGCCGACGGGCTCGGCGCCGTCGGGCGACGCCGCTTCGGCCTCGGCCACCCCGCCTTCCGACCCCGCCGCGCCGCTCACCTACTCGACCAGCGCGGGGTCGGCGGGCACGGGGCCGGAGCCGTTGACGACTCCGTCGGAGGCGGGGGCGGCCTTGGCGGCCGACTGGGCGCCCATGCCGATCGCCTGGTCGCGCTGGAGCTGCTTGCCCTCGGTCTGCAGCGATGGGGCGACCATCACCTCGGCGCGGTGGAAGGACGGGATGTCCTCGTAGCCGCAGGTCGCCATCGAGGTCCGCAGGCTGCCCATCAGGTTGAAGGTGCCGTCGTTCTCGTGGGCGGGGCCGAGCAGGATCTGCTCGAGCGTGCCGTTCTGGGTGGTCTGGACGCGGGCGCCACGCGGGAGGTCGGGGTGGAAGGTCGCCATCCCCCAGTGGTAGCCGTGGCCGGGCGCCTCGTAGGCGCGCGCGAGCGGCGAGCCGATCATCACCGCGTCGGCGCCGCAGGCGAACGCCTTGGAGATGTCGCCGCCGTTGCGCATGCCGCCGTCGGCGATCACCTTGACGTACTCGCCGGTCTCGAGCATGTGCTGGGAGCGTGCGGCGGCGACGTCGGCGATCGCGGTGGCCTGCGGCACGCCGATGCCGAGCACGCCGCGGGTGGTGCAGGCGGCGCCCGGGCCGACGCCGACGAGCACGGCGGCGGCTCCGGTGCGCATCAGGTGGAGGCCGGTCGAGTAGGAGGCGCAGCCGCCGACGACGACCGGAACGTCCGGCGGCACTTCCTCGCGGATGAACTCCTTGAGGTTCAGCGGCGGACGGGACTCGTCGGTCGAGACGTGCTCGGCGGAGATCACGGTGCCCTGGATGACGAGTACGTCGATCCCGGCTTCGATCGTGACCTCGTAGAAGTCGCGCACCCGCTGCGGGGTCAGCGACGCCGCGCAGACGACGCCCTGGTCCTTGATCTCGCGGATCCGCTGGGCGATCAGGTCCTTCTTGACCGGCTCCTGGTAGATCCGCTGCATCTCGGCGGTCGCCTCGTCCTTGTCGAAGGTCGAGATCCGCGCGAGCTGCTCCTCGGCGTCGGGGTAGCGGCAGAAGACGCCCTCGAGGTTGAGCACCGCGAGGCCGCCGAGCTTGCCGATCGCCCCCGCGGTGCGGGGCGAGACGACGCCGTCCATCGCCGACCCGAGCAGCGGCAGCTCGAAGCGGTAGTTCCCGAGCGTCCAGGTGATGTCGATGTCGTCGGGGTCGCGCGTTCGGCGCGAGGGGACGATGGCAATGTCGTCGAAGCCGTAGGCGCGACGGCCCTTCTTGCCCCGACCGATCTCGATCTCCATTGGTTGAATCCTAGGTTCGGCGACGGACGAACCCCGAGGTTACCAATGCCGGTTTTCCGCTTCCCGGAGCCGAATTCCCGCAACGTGCGGGGAATCAGCCGCCGACTTGCAGCGCGGGCGCGTCGACGGTCTCCAGCGCGACGTCCGCGGCGAGCCGGTCGACCTCGCGCGGATCGATCACCCCGGCGCCGAAATGCTGGGTCGACTCGGCCCCGCAGGCGACGCCGAAGCGGAGGCACTCCTCGTCGGAGAGACCGTCGTAGCGGCCGGCGACGTAGCCGGCGAGGAAGGCGTCGCCGGACCCGACCGACGAGACGGGCTCGAGCGGCTCGAGCATGACGCGCGCCATCCGCCGCGGGCGGGTCGCGTCGGTGTCGTCGCCGTAGAGCGCGAGGCAGCCGTCGGCGAGCGTCATGATCGCCTCGCCGGCGCCGAGCGCGACCATCTCGGGCAGCGCGGCGTGACGGTCCTCCTCGTCGGCGAACTCGTGACCGACGAGCTCCTCGGCCTCGTTCTGGTTGGGCGCGATCACGTTCGGCTGCGCGCGCACCGCCTGGCGCAGCGGCTCGCCCTCGCAGTCGAGGACCGTGGTGACCCCGACGCGGCGCAGCTCGCCGACCAGCTCCGCGTAGAGGCCGGCATCGACGCCGCGCGGCAGGCTGCCGCTGAAGACGCACATCGCCGCGCCCTTGGCGAGGTAGAGCAGCTTGTCGACGAACAGGCCGAGCTCGCTCTCGGTGACCGTCGGGCCGTGCTCGTTGATCTCGGTCTGCTCGCCGGAGGTCGGGTCGACGACCGCGGTCGAGGTCCTCGACTCCTGGCGGATGCGAACGAAGTCGCAGAGGATCGCCTCGTCAGTGAGCTGCTCGACGATCCGCGCCCCGGTGTGGCCGCCGGCGAACCCGGTCGCGATCACGGGCCGACCGAGCGATTTCAGCGCGCGGGCGACGTTGACGCCCTTTCCGCCCGGCATCGACGCCTGCTCGACGGCGCGGTGGCGCCGGCCGAGCCGGAAGCTGGGGACGGCGAGCGTCTTGTCGATCGCCGCGTTGAGGGTGACGGTGATGATCATGGCCCTAGGCGGTGTCCGGGTCTTCGGGAGCCCGCCCGCCGATCCGGCGGCGGCGGTCTTCCCTCCGCGTCCGCCGGCGGCGACGCCGCCCGAACGTGATGCCCGTGATGCCTACAGCCGAAACGATGACCAACAGCGCGAGCGCCGTCAAGGGAAATCCCAGCGCATGGGTCAACTGGCGCAGCGGACCGGCCCCTGGAACGTCGGCGCCGGTCAGCAGCGCGACGCGCCGTACGCGCTCCCCGTCGCGCAGGACGGTGACCGTCCCGACCCGCGTCCCGGCGGCCAGCTCGCCGTCGAGCTCCTCCGGCGCACGGACGCGCTCGACGATCTCCTGGTCGCGGCGGGCGGTCACCGCGACGCGGCGGGCGGCGACCAGCGGCACGGTCTCGTGGCGGTGGGCGACCGCCGCGCGGGCGACCTCCTCCCCCCTGCGCACGGCCGGCACGCGCCGGTACTGGGAGAGCCCGTAGCGCAGCAGCGCGAGCGTGTCGGCGTCGCGGGCGGCCTCGCTCGGCTCGCCGAGCACGACCGCGATCACCCGCGCCCCGTTGGAGGCGGTTGCCGACCCGACCAGGACGTAGCCGGCCTGGCTGGTGTGGCCGGTCTTGACGCCGTCGACCGCCGGCACGTCGACGACGAGCCGGTTGCGGTTGGCGAGCGTCCGGGGTCGCGCGCCCGACTCCAGAGTCGCTGCCGGCAGGTCGACGACCCGCGCGAATGTGCTGTCGCCGAGCAGCTCGCGGGCGAGCGTCGCGAGGTCGTTGGCGGTCGAGTAGTTGGCGGGATCGTCGAGGCCGATCGGGTTGGCGTAGCTGGTGCCGTCGAGCCCGAGCTCGGCTGCGCGGTCGTTCATATCCGCGACGAACTGCTCGGTCGAGCCGGAGATCCCCTGGGCGAGCGCGACCGCGGCGTCGTTGGCACTCTCGAGCATCAGCGCGACGAAGAGGTCCTCGACACGCATCCGCTCGCCCGGCTGGAGGTCGATCCGCGACTCGATCGGCGCGGCGCGGTAGTCGGAGGCCGGGAAGACGTCGTCGAGATCGGCGCGCTCGAGCGTCAGCAGCGCGGTCATCAGCTTGGTGGTGCTGGCGATCGCCGCCCGCCGGGCGGGGTTCTTGCTGAGGATGACCGTGCCGTCGTCGGCGTCGACGAGCAGCGCCGCGTCGGCGCCGGCGAGCGACGGCCGGTCGACCTCGGCGGCAGTCGCGAGGGACGCGGCCGTGGCGAGCCACAGCGCGGCGACCGCGAGCGCGATCCCGGCGAGCCGCGTCACGCCACTACCGCAGCTTGATCTTCTGGCCGGCGATCAGCGCCTGCGGATCGATCTCGGGGTTGAGCTGCTGGAGGGTCTCGACCGGCACTCCGGTCTCCTCGGCGATCGCCCCGAGCGTGTCGCCGGACTGGATCGTGTAGGTCGCCGGCTGCCGGCGCGCCTTGGGGGCGGTCGCCGTCTGCTCCTGCTGCTGCTGGCCGGAATCGGAGGCCGACGTCGACGAACCGCCGGAGGACTCCCGTTCGGACAGCGCGCCGCCGACCACGAGCACGACCGCGAGTGCGCAGGCGGCCAGGGCGAGCGGCGCGAGGACGCGCGCGAAGATGCGTGATTTTCCCTGGGGCTGGGGCGCCATTCCGTCCTCAGCCGGGCAGCATAGGGACTAGACCCGCCATGCCAGCGCACGCAGATCCTCGGCGGCGGCCGCCGCGGCGGCGGCGGGATCGCCTCCGCGCTGGGCGTGCGCGTCGACGATCGAGCGCGAGGACGCGACCAGCCCAGCCGCCGGATGGGGGGCGAACGCTGGGCCGAGCGCGTCGGCGCTGCCGCCCTGGGCGCCGACGCCCGGCAGCAGGAAGATCGCATGGGGCATCAGCGCCCGCAGCCGCTCGAGCCGCTCGGGCCGGGTCGCGCCGCAGACTGCGCCGACGAGCGAGAGGCCGCAGTCGCCGCGGTGGTCGGCCCCGAAGACGTCGGCGATCTGGGCGAGTCGCTCGTGCAGCGGCCGGCCGCCGGCGTCGAGGTCCTGGAGGTCGGCGGCGCCGGGGTTGGAGGTGTTGACGAGCAGGAAGCAGCCGGCCGCGGCGGCCGCCGCCGCGTCGACCAGCGGCTCGATCGCGTCGCCGCCGAGCAGTGGGTTCGCTGTGAATGCATCGGCCCCGAAGCCTGGGATCTCCCCGAACGGGCCGGCCGTCGATCCGACGAGCGCCTGGCCGTAGGCGCGCGCGGTGACGGGCACGTCGCCGCGCTTTCCGTCGGCGAGCACCAGCAGTCCAGCCGCGCGGGCGTGGTCGCGGACGTCTTCGAGCGCCTTCCAGCCGGCCGAGCCGAGCCGCTCGAAGCAGGCCAGTTGCGGTTTGACCGCCACGCAGGCGGGGCCGGCGGCGTCGATCGCCAGCCGACAGTGTGCGGCGACCGCCGCGGCGGTCCGCTGGGCTGGCGTGTCGCCGTCCGCGCCGTGGAGCGCGGACGGCCACAGCCGTGCCGGATCGGGATCGAGACCGAGCACTATCCGGCTGCGGCGCTCCTCTACGAGCGCCGCGAGCCGGTCGGCGAAGTGCCTCAGCCCTTCACAGCCTTCTTGAGCGCGGAGCCCGCGGAGAACCGCGGCACCGTGCTGGCGGCGATCTGGATGCGCTCGCCCGTCTGCGGGTTCACGCCCTGACGGGCGCCGCGCTCAGCGACCGAGAACTTCCCGAAGCCGGTGAAGTTGACCTCGCCACCGCGCTTGAGGGTCTCCTCGATGACCGTCAGGACCGCGTCGACGGCCGTCCCGGCATCACCTTTGGAAAGGCCGGACTCCGCGGCCACCTGATCGACGAACTCTGACTTCGTCACCTTGATTCCTCCTTAGAGGGCTGAACAGTGCGGCGAACCTAACAACGGGCGCGGACGACCGACCGGTCAATTCGCTCCAGCAGCGGGTTTCCCGCAGTCAATTCCCGCTATTTGCGGATTTCGCTAGTGCCGTCATCCGCTCTGCGATCGCCAACAGCTCGTCGTGGCCGCGCGCGCCAGGGGGCCACAGGTGCGGGTCGCCAGGGCCTCTGTAGAGCAGGATCCGCGGCCCGCGGTCGCGCTGACGGCGGCGCACCGCGCCCGCGAAGCCCTCGGCGGCCGCCGTGGCGCGGGCGACGGCGCCCTTGGGACGGTCCTTCACGTCGCCTCGGTCCGAGCGCGCAACTCGGCGAGTGCGCGCGCGAGGTCGTAGAGCACCAGCGACGGCAGAGCCGAGCGGCGCGCCACGCAGACGATCGCGTGGAGATGGTCGCGGACCGCGAAGACTGCGCCAGAGCCGGTCTGGACCTCGATCTGAGCGACCGGATCGGCGGCGGACGCGTCGGCCCGTCCGATCAGCTCGCGCGCCAGCTCGCCCAGCTCCCGTCCGCGCTCCGGGTCCTCCCCGCTGGCCTCCAGGAGCGTCCCCGCGGCGTCCAGGACGACCACCGCGTCCACGTCGGTCGACCCTTCGCTGAGCGCTCCGGCCACCATCACGGTCACAATAGCCGCGTGCCGCTCGCCCGAATCTCGTGGATCGTCACCATCGCGATCTGCGGCCTCGCCGCCCTGATCCTGCTGCTCAACGGGTACTCGGGCTATGCCGGCCTGCTGGTCGCGGTCGGCGCGGCGGCGGCCGTGAACCTGCTCTAGGTGTAAGAACCGGCCCGCGGATCGCGACCCCGCCAGGGCAACGGCGCTGGCGGAACTCAAGCGCACCGGCAGCGCGCCGATCCGTTTCCGAGCGCCCTACCACCGAGCCCGCGGGGCCGCCGGGCGCCTGCCCGGCGGCCTACGCGTCGGCGAGCTGCGCCAGCAGCTCGCGCGCGGCGCGGCCGCGGTGGCTGATCGCGTCCTTCTCGGCCGGCGTCAGCTCGGCCATCGTGCGGCCGTCGTCGTAGTCGTCGGGGACGAAGGCCGGGTCGTAGCCGAAGCCTCCCGCTCCGCGCGGCTGGTGGGTCAGGCGGCCCTCGCAGCGGCCCTCGGCGACCGTCTCGCGGCCGTCGGGGGTCACGTGGACGAGCGCGCAGACGTAGGCGACGCGGGTGTCGCCGTCGGCCCGCACCTCGCGCAGCAGCTTCGCGAGGTTCTCCCCGTCGTCGGCATCGGGCCCGGCGTAGCGAGCCGAGTAGATGCCGGGCGCACCGTCGAGCGCGGCGGCGGCGATGCCGGAGTCGTCGGCGACGGCGGCCAGGCCGGTCGCCGCTGCCGCGGCGTGGGCCTTGACGAGCGCGTTCTCGGCGAACGTCGAGCCCGTCTCCGGCGGCAGCTCGACGTCGGCGGGCAGCGGCGTCAGCTCGTGGGGCGCCAGCAACACCTCGAGCTCGCGCAGCTTGTGGTCGTTTCGGGAGGAGAGGACGAGGCGCATCGCGACGCTCAGGCGGGCGTCGCGGTCGCGGAGGCGACCGCGGCCTGCTGGGCGGTGCGCAGCTCCTCGATGCCGGCGGCGGCGAGGCCGAGCAGCGCGTCGAGCGAAGTCCGCGACAGCGGCGTCCGCTCACCGGTCGCCTGAACCTCGACGAGGCCCCCGTCGCCGGTCATCACGACGTTCATGTCGACCTCTGCCGTGGAATCCTCGGGGTAGTCGAGATCGAGCAGCGGCTCGCCGTCGACGACCCCGCAGGAGACAGCCGCCACCGATCCGTTGAGCGGCACCGCGTCCAGCTTGCCGGCCGCGACGAGGTCGCGCAGCGCCAGCTCGAGCGCGACGAAGCCGCCGGTGATCGCCGCGCAGCGGGTGCCGCCGTCGGCCTCGAGCACATCGCAGTCGACCCAGACGGTCCGCTCGCCGAGCGCGTCGAAATCCACGACCCCGCGCAGCGCGCGGCCGATCAGCCGCTGGATCTCGACGGTGCGACCGTCCGGACGGCCCTTGCTGACGTCGCGCTGCTTGCGCTCGCCCGTGGACGCCGGGAGCATGCCGTACTCGGCCGTGACCCAGCCGCGCCCGCCGCCGCGCATCCAGCGCGGCACCTGCTCGTCGACCGAGGCGGTGCAGATCACCCTCGTGCCGCCGGCCTCGATCAGCGCCGAGCCTGATGCCGAGCGGACGAATCCGGGCTCGATCCGCAGCGGGCGCAGCTGGTCTGGTCGTCGTCGGTCGTGTCTCATGCGGCCACCTCCGTGGGGGCGGCGACCTCGACATCGCCGACGGTCGCGATCGGGAGTTGCAGGAACCGGGTGCCGAGGCGACGGAACTCGTCGACGTCGCCGGTGGCGAGGAAGCGGTAAGTCCCGCGCCGGCCGGGCGCGGTGGCGGCGCCGGCAGCGGCGAGCTCGCGCTCGATCTCCTCGACGATCGCCTGACCGGAGGTGACGATCTCGACCCCGCGGCCGAGGCAGCGCTGGATCGCCGGGCGCACCAGTGGATAGTGGGTGCAGCCGAGGATCACGGTGTCGACGCCGGCCTGGAGCAGCGGCGCGCAGGCGTCCTCGACGGCCGCGACGGTCCGCTCGTCGATCTCTCCCCCGGCCTGGATCAACGGCGCCAGCTCGGCGCTCGCGACCGGATGGAGCGTCGCCGCGCCGCCGGAGGCCTCGGCGAGCGCCCGCTCGTAGGCGCCGCTGGCGACCGTCGCTGGCGTGGCGAGCAGCCCCACGCGGCCGCTGCGCGTGGTCGCCGCGGCGAGCCGGGCCTCGGGCGCCACCACGGCGACCACCGGCGCCCGCCCGGCGAGCCGGTCGCGCAGCTCCGGGAGGGCCGCGGCCGTCGCCGAGTTGCAGGCCACCACGATCAGCTTCGCGCCCTCGGCGAGCAGGATCTCGGCCAGCTCGCCGGAGAATCGCCGCAGCTCGTCGGGGCTGCGGGTGCCGTAGGGGAAGCGGCCGGTATCGCCGAGATAGACGAAGTCCTCGTGCGGAAGCGACACGAGGCACTCGTGCAGGACGGTCAGGCCCCCGACGCCCGAGTCGAAGACCGCGACCGGGAGGTCGCGCTGGCTGGCTGGCACGGCGTGCATCGTGGCAGGCCGTCCGGACCGGGGCGCGGAGGCCCGACCGCCCCACTCAGAACTCGACCTTGCGGACCGCGTCGCGGATCTTGGTGAGGATCACCTCGCCGAGCTCCTGGCCCTGGTCGGTCTTGAAGCCCTTCATCGCGGCGACGACGCCGGCCATGATCAGCGCGACGAGCAGGATCAGTGCGACGTACTCGACCGTGCCCTGCCCGCGCTCGCAGCGCAGGCGGGCGACGGTGGCGACGAGGCTGGCGTGGACCAGTCCGAACAGGCGGTACATGGGGCGACCTCCATTGGTCGTCGTTGACGGACGACCACCCTCGCCCGCGGCGACCGACCGGTGGGGTCGCCCGTGCGTCGGTTCTGCGCCAGCGCTGCGACAGGATCGGTCGTGCGGGGCCGGAGCGGCGGCGGTGTCGCTGCGCGCTGCCAAGATGGCGGCCCATGTGCGGCATCGGCGCCCTCCTCGACCCGACCGGCACGGCGGCGCCCAGCGCCCCGGCGCGGATGGCCGCCGCGCTGCGCCACCGCGGTCCCGACGGCGAGGCGACCGTCCAGCTCGGCCCGGCGACGCTCGTCCACACCAGGCTGGCGATCGTCGACGTCGCCGGCGGCGACCAGCCGCTGTGGTCGGAGGACGGTGAGATCGCCCTGGTCGCCAACGGCGAGATCTACAACCACCGCGCGCTGCGCGCCGACCTCGAGGCGCGCGGCCACCACTTCGCCACCGACTCCGATTGCGAGCCGATCGTCCACCTCTACGAGGAGCACGGCGACGACTGCGTCCGCTACCTCAACGGCATCTTCGCCTTCGCGATCTGGGACGGCCGCCGGCGCCGGCTGCTCGCCGCGCGCGACCCGCTCGGCGTCAAGCCGCTCTACTGGCGGACCGACGGCGCCCGCCTCGCGCTCGCCTCGGAGGTCGGCGCGCTGCTGGCCGCGACCGGGGTTCGGCCGGCGGTCGACCGCGTCGCGCTCGACCACTTCCTCGCCTGCCGCTTCACGCCCGCCCCGCGAACGCTGTTCGAAGGCATCTCGAAGCTGCCGGCCGCGACCGTCCTGACCGCCGACGGCGAGTCGCCGCCACGGCTGGCGGGATACCGCCGTGCGCCGGCCGCGGCCACCGTCACCGCCCGCGGCGAGGAGCTCGAGCGCGAGCTGTCCGACCGCTTCGCCGACGCCGTAGCCCGCCAGATGATGTCCGACGTGCCGTTCGGCGCCTTCCTGTCGGGCGGAGTCGACTCGGCGGCCGTCGCCGCCGCGATGGCCGCCCGCTCGTCCGCGCCGCCGCGAACCTTCACGATCGGCTTCCCCGGCCACGGCGACGTGCTCGACGAGCGCGCCTACGCCGCCGAGTCGGCGCGCGTGCTGGGCACCGACCACAGCGACACCGCGATGGAGCGCGACGCCTTCACCGCCGAGCTGGCGCGCGCGGTGCGCCGGCTCGAGGAGCCGTGCGGCATCCCCTCCGCCCCCGCGTTGATGCAGCTGTCGCGCTTCGCCGCCGGCACCGTCAAGGTCGCCCTCTCCGGCCAGGGCGCAGACGAGCCCCACGGCGGCTACGGCCGCCACCAAGCCGCTCTGGCACTCGGCGCGATCGGCCGCCTCGGTCCGCTCGCCGCCTTCCCGCTCGCGGCCGCGGCGCGACTCGCGCCCGGCAACGAGCGGGTCCGCCGCGCCGCCCGGCTCGCCGGCCCGCTCTCCGACGCCGAGCGGCTGGTGCGGCTGGTCGAGATCACCGGCGAGGACCTGCGCGGCCGGCTGGTCGGCGGCATCGGCGAGCAGGCGGCCTCCGAGCGGACGGCGCTCGCCGCCGGCGTGGTCGCCGACGTCGGCGACCGGCCGCTGCTCGAGCAGGCGCTCTACCTCGACACCCACCTGTTCCTGCCCGACGGCCTGCTGATCTGCGCCGACAAGATGTCGATGGCCGCCGGCCTCGAGCAGCGCGTGCCGTTCCTCGACCTCGAGCTGCTGCGCTTCGTCGAGGCGATTCCCGCCGCCGAGCGGGTCGGTCCGCGCGCCGGCAAGCGCCTGCACCGCGCGGCGATGGCGCGCTTGGTGTCGGAGGAGATCGTCCGCCGACCCAAGCACGGCTTCTCCACCCCCTACGACGACTGGCTGCGCGACTCGCTCGGCGAGGAGGTCCGCCACCGCTACGCGCCCGATCGGCCGGTCGCCGAGCTCGTCGACTCCGCGACCGTCGCCGGCCTCGTCGACGCCCACCGCTCGGGCGCGGCCGACCACAAGCGAATCCTCTACTGCCTGCTCGAGCTGTCGGAGTGGCACGGCGCCTTCGTCGACGGGCGCGAGCCGGCGGGCATATCGACGTGAGCGAAGGACGGAAGCGACTGCTGTATGTGCACAGCCGCAAGGCGAGCTTCGTGGCGATCGACCGCGAGATCCTCGCCGAGCGCTACGAGATCGTCGACTACTACCAGCCGGGCCGCTGGCCGAACCTCGCGCGCCTGCTGCCGGCGCTGGCGCGCTGCGACGGCGTCGTCTCCTGGTTCGCCTCCTGGCACAGCTTCTTCCCGATCACGCTCGCCTGGCTGGCGCGCAAGCCCTCGGTGCAGATCGTCGGCGGCTTCGACACCGCGAACATGCCCGAGATCGGCTTCGGCTACCAGCAGGGTGGCCTGCGCCGCTGGGCGAGCCGCTGGATCATGGCTCGCGCGAGCCGGCTGGTGACCAACTCGGAGTACAGCCGCTCGGAGATCGCCGCCAACACGCCGTTCGCTCCCGAGCGGGTGACGGTGCTCCACCACGGGGTGCCGGACCCCTTCACCGACACCGACGCGGCCGCCCCGCGCGAGCGGCTCGCGCTCAACGTCGGCGCGATCGACGCCGGAACGCTGCTGCAGAAGGGGCAGCTGCCGTTCGTCGAGGCGGCCCGGCTGCTGCCCGACGTCCGATTCGTGATCGCCGGGAAGTGGCTCGACGACGCGGTCGACCGGCTGCGCGCGATCGCGCCGCCGAACGTCGAGCTGGCCGGCTGGGTCTCCGACGAGGAGCTGCGCGACCTCTACCGGCGCGCCGCGGCCTACGTGCAGGTCTCGCGCCACGAGGGGTTCGGGCTGGCGGTCGCCGAGGCGATGCTCGCCGGCTGCGTGCCGGTGGTGCGTGACGTCACTGCGATGCCCGAGGTCGTCGGCGACGCCGGCGTCTTCGCGGCCTCGCAGGACCCCGACGATGTCGCCGCCGCGATCCAAGCCGCCCTCGCGGCCGGGCCGGAGGCCCACGTCGCAGCGCGGGCGCGCATCCGCGACGCCTTCCCGCTGCAGCTCCGACGCGACGGCCTGCTGCGCGTCGTCGGCGAGACGATCGGCTAGCGCTCGAGCGCCTCCATCGTCGCGAGCACCGAGCCTGCCAGCGCCTCGAGATCGTAGCCGCCCTCCAGCAGTGCGCCGACCGGGGCCCCGAGCTCGTCCCCGAGCTCGGCGACACGCGCGGCCATCGCGCCGAAGGTCGCGGTCTCGAGCCGGCAGCCGCCGAGCGGGTCGGCGCGGTGGGCGTCGTAGCCGGCGGAGATCAGGATCAGCTGTGGACGGTGGTGGCGGGCGGCGGGCAGCGCGGCGCCGTCGAGCGCGGCGAGCCACTCCTCGGGCCCCGACCCGGCGGCCTGGGGCAGGTTGAGCGTGAAGCCCTCCCCCGCGCCGACGCCGACCTCGCCGGCCGCGCCGCTGCCGGGGTAGAACGGCCACTGGTGGAGGCTGACCAACAGCGCCTCGGCGTTGTCGTAGAGCGCCGCCTGGGTGCCGTTGCCGTGGTGGACGTCCCAGTCGAGGATCAGCAGCCGCTCGATGCCGTGGGCGGCGAGGGCGTGGCGGGCGGCGATCGCCGCGTTGGAGAGCAGGCAGAAGCCCATCGCGCGATCGGGCTCGGCGTGGTGGCCGGGCGGTCGCAGCGCGGCGAAGGCCGTGTCGGCGCCACCTTCGAGCAGCGCGTCGACGAGCGCGCAGGCGCCACCCGCCGCCCGCCGCGCCGCCTCCCAGGAGGCCGGCACGACCGGGGTGTCGGGATCGAGTGGCCGCGACCGCTCACAGGCCGCCCGGACCCGCTCGACATGCGCCCGCGGGTGGACGCGCAGCAGCTGCTCCTCGGTCGCGGCGGGCGCCTCGCGAACCTCCCACCCGAGCCAGTCCCGAGCGGCGAGCGCGGCCTCGACCGCCCGGATGCGGTCGGCCCGCTCGGGGTGCGCGCCGGTGTCGTGCTCCAGCGACGACTGGTGACGGAGGTAGAGGCCGCTCACGTTCGCGTTACCGTACCCGCGGCGTGGCCCCTGCTCCCTCGACAGCGCCGCGCGCCGACGTCGCCGTGATCGGCGCCGGCGCCGCCGGTCTCTTCTGTGCGCTGACCGCCACTGCGGCGGGCGCCCGCGTGACCCTGATCTCGCGCACCCCGCTCGACGGCTCGGCGAGCTACTGGGCGCAGGGCGGGATCGCCGCCGCCCTGGCCGCCGACGACTCGCCCGAGCGCCATGTCGCCGACACGATCGCGGCCGGACGCGGCGTGGCGCGCGCGAGCGCGGTGCGAGCACTCTGCGACGAGTCGCCGGAGCGCGTCCGCGAGCTCCAGCGGATGGGGGTCCGCTTCGACGCCGACCGTCACGGCGCTCTCGCGCTCGGCCTCGAGGGTGGCCACTCGGCCCGGCGGATCGTCCATGCGGGCGGCAGCGCGACCGGCCGGCGGATCAGCCGCCAGCTCGCGGCGCTGGCGGCGACCGACGACCGGGTCGAGATCCTCGAGGGCACGACGGCCGACGCGCTGCTGGTCGCCGACGGCCGCTGCGCCGGTGTCCGCATCCGCACCCCGGACGGCCACGCGACGCTCTCGGCTCGGGCGACGGTGCTCGCGACCGGGGGCGCGGCCGCGCTGTGGGAGCGCACGACCAACCCGGCGGGCTCGCTCGGCGTCGGTCTCGCGCTCGCCCACGCCGCCGGCGCCGACCTCGCCGACCTCGAGTTCACCCAGTTCCATCCCACCGCCCTGGTCCTGGACGGCCCCGACGACGGCTTCCTGGTGACCGAGGCGATCCGGGGCGAGGGTGCCACGCTCCACAACGCCGCCGGCGAGCGATTCGTCGACGAGCTTGCCCCGCGCGACGTCGTGTCGCTGGCGATCGTCGCCGAGCTCGAGCGCAGCGGCGCTCCCGCGGCCCGCCTCGACCTGCGCGAGGTCGACATGGCGCGCTTCCCGAACATCGCCGAGGTGCTGACCCGCAACGGGATCGACCCGCACCGCGACACCGTGCCGGTCGCCCCGGCCGCCCACTACACGATGGGCGGCGTCGCGACCGACCTCGACGGCGCCTCGTCGCTACCGGCCCTCTACGCCGTCGGCGAGTGCGCCTGCAGCGGCCTGCACGGCGCCAACCGGCTCGCGTCCAACTCGCTCGCCGAGTGCTTCGTGCTCAGCCGTCGGGCGGCGCTGGCGGCGCTCGGCGAGCCGCGCCCGCCACGCGCCGAGCCGCAGCCGAGGCCGATCGGGACACCGCCCTCGTCGCAGACACGCGCGGCGCTCTGGCGCGACGCCGGCCTGCTGCGCGACGCCGACGGCCTGCGCACGCTGCTCGAGGATCCGTTCCCGGTCGCCCGGCTGATCGCGGCGTCCGCGCTCGCCCGCGAGGAGAGCCGCGGAGCCCACCAGCGTTCCGATCGCGCGGCCCTCGATCCGACGCTCGACGGTGTCCACACGGTCGTGGGGGCGAGCGGATCGGTCGGTCTCGAGCGGTGGGAGTGAGGCGCCAGGGCCACCCGACCCGAGCTCGGCGGTTAACACAGTCTTAACTTTCCATTCGTTCTCACTACATGAGGCGTTGCTCTAATCGACGCCGTGGGAGACAAGGCGGCGGGCACGTCGCCCAGGCAGTAGGGAGGCATTCACCATGTACCAGTTCAGCAGGGCGATCTACCGGGAGTTGGCACCCGAGGTAACCCCTCAGGCCGGCGGCCAGCGCATGGCCGGCCAGGCGCGCCTGTTGCGCGAGTGCGAGGCGTCGATGACCCGCCTCGCGACCGACCGCCACTACTTCGCGCACCCGGTCAAGACCCTCTTCAACGACGTCCGCAGCCTGTTTCCGATCGGGAACCAGATGCGCGTCTACCGGGTCATCGAGCACCACGTCCTCGAGGCGGTCGAGTACGTCGACACCCAGGCCCGCGACGGGGTCACCTTCGACGGCAGCCCGCTCTGCTGCCACGCGACCACCCGCAAGGGCACCTCGTGCCAGCGCGTGCCGCTTCCCGCCAGCAAGTACTGCCCGTCGCACAAGCACCTCGAGGAGGCGCCGGCCGTCGCCGAGCCGGTCGCCGTCGCCGTCGCCGCCTGACGCTGCCCCGCCCTCCAACGCCCCGGGCGCCCGCCGCTCGGGGCGTGCCGCCGACCGGCTAGCGTCCCCCGCGTGATTCTCGGGGTCGACGTCGGCGGCACGTTCACCGACGCCGTCGCCATCGACGGCGACGGCATCCGCACCGGCAAGGCGCCGACCACGCCCGAGGACCAGTCCGCGGGCGTCCTCGCGGCCGTCGAGGAGGCCCTCGGCGGGCGTCCCGCGACCTCGGTGCGCCGGCTCGTCCACGGGATGACGGTCGGCACCAACGCGCTGCTGGAGGGGCGCGTCGCCCGCACGGCGCTGGTCGCCACCGAGGGGTTCGTCGACGTCGAGGAGCTCGGTCGCCAGGCACGGCCCGAGCTCTACCGCCTCTGTGCCGCCGCCGCACCGCCGCTGGTGGCGCCAGGGCTGCGCGTCGCCGCGCCCGAGCGGTGCGGCCCCGAGGGCGTGCTGCGCCCACTCGACGAGGCGGAGCTGGCCGACCGGCTCGCGCGACTGCCCGACGACGTCGAGGCGGTCGCGGTCTGCCTGCTGTGGGGCTTTCGTCACCCCGAGCACGAGCGGGCGGTCGCACGCGCCGTCGCGGCGACGCTGCCCGACGCCCACGTCTCGACCTCGCACGAGACCGCGGCGGTCTTCCGCGAGCACGAGCGGACGGTCACCACCATCGTCGACGCCGCCGTCTCGCCGTTGCTGACCCGCTACCTCGGCCGGCTCGCCGAGCGGACCCGCGCCGCCGACCTGCCCGACCCCGAGATCATGCTCTCCAGCGGCGGCGTCATCGACGCCGCCACGGCCGCCCGCCACGGCGCCTGGACGGTGCTGTCGGGCCCGGCCGGCGGCGCGATCGCGGCGAGCGCGGCGGCCCGCGCGGCCGGCGGCGACGCGGTGGCGCTCGACATGGGCGGCACCTCCTGCGACGTCTCGCTGGCGCTCGATGGCCAGGTCGCGGTAACCGGCGGACGCGAGATCGCGGGCCGCGCGCTGGCGCTGCCGATGGTCGACGTCCACACCGTCGGGGCCGGCGGCGGCAGCGTTGCCTGGCGTGACGCGGGCGGGGCGCTGCGGGTCGGCCCGCGCTCGGCGGGCGCCCGACCGGGACCCGCGTGCTACGGCCACGGCGGGACCGAGCCGACCGTCACCGACGCCAGCCTGCTGCTCGGCCACCTCGACGCCGAGTCACCGCTCGCGGGCGGGATCGCGCTGCGCCGGGACGCCGCCGAGCGGGCGGTGGCCTCGCTCGCCGAGCAGACCGGGCTCGACGTCGCGGAGGCCGCGCGGGGAATCCTGCGGGTCGCCGCCGTCGAGATGGCCCAGGCCGCTCGGGTGATGACCGTCGAGCGCGGCATCGATCCGCGCGACCTGTCGCTGGTCGCCTTCGGCGGCGCCGGCCCGCTGCACGCCGCCGCGATCGCCACCGAGCTTGGCATCGGGCGGATCGTGGCGCCGGTCGCCGCCGGCGTCCTGTCGGCGGTCGGGCTGGCGATCTCCGAGCGTCGGCGCGATCTGGTCGAGTCGGTCCTGCTCACCGGCGACGCGCTGAGCGCCGAGGCGGTCGCCGCCGCCGTGGCCCGCCTCGGCGAGCGCGCCCGCACCGAACTGGGCGCGCCGAAGGCCGAGCTGCGCGCCACCTTCGACCTCCGCTACGCCGGCCAGGCGTTCGAGCTGCCGGTCGAGGCCGGCCTGGAGCCCGATCCGGAGCAGTTGCGCGTGGCCTTCGACCGCGCCCACAGCGAGCGCTACGGCTACGCCGACGCCGACGCGGCGCTGGAGTTGGTCACCATCCGCGTCGCCGCCGCGCTGGCGGGCGCGGAGCCACCGACTCTCACCGAACAGCCGGCGCAGCGGCGCGGAACGCGCCCCGTCGGGTTCGGCGCCGACGGCTGGCACGAGGCGACGGTGATCGGGCCCGGAACGGGGCCGGTGGCCGGACCCGCGATCGTCGAGCTGCCCGGCTCGACGCTCGTCGTCCCGCCCGACTGGAGTGGGTCCGCCGACGCGGCTGCCGTCGTCCTGGAGCGAGAGCGCCCCTGATGCTCGACGCGATCGAGCTCCAGGTCACGGTTGGCGCGCTGCGCGCGGCCTGCGACGAGATGGGCGTGGTGCTGGTGCGGTCGGCCCACTCGGCGAACATCAAGGAGCGCCGCGACGCTTCGACCGCGCTGTTCGACGCCCGCGGGCGGATGGTGATGCAGGCCGAGCACATCCCGGTCCACCTCGGCGCGATGCCCAGCTCGGTGGCCGCCGTGCTCGACGCCGAGCACCGCCCCGGCGACGCCTGGATCCTCAACGACCCCTACGCCGGTGGAACCCACCTGCCCGACATCACGGTGATCTCGCCGGTCTTCGCCGGCGACGAGCACGTCGGCTTCGCCGCCAGCCGTGCCCACCACGCCGACGTCGGCGCCCCTGAGCCCGGGTCGATGCCGGCCGACTCGCGGACGCTGGCCGACGAGGGCGTGGTGATCGCTCCGACGCGGCTCGCGCGCGGCGGCCGGCTGGACGGCGAGCTGCTCGCCGAGCTGACCGGGCGGATGCGCAACCCGCGCGAGCGCGAGGCCGACCTGCGCGCCCAGCTGGCGGCCAACCGCGCCGGCGCTCGGCGGCTCGAGGAGCTGGCGCTGCGGTCCGGGCCCGACCGCCTGCGCGTCCTCCTCGACGCGACGCTCGACTACGCCGAGCGGCGGACGAGGGCTCGGATCGCCGCGTTGCCCGACGGCGAGCGGACCGCCGTCGACGTGCTCGAGGCCGCCGACGGCGACCTCGAGCTGCGGCTGGTCGCGACGGTGAGCGGCGACGAGCTGGAGCTCGACTTCGCCGGCAGCGCCGCCCAGCACGACGGCAACCTCAACTGCCCGCTGGCGGTGACGCTGTCGGCGAGCTACTTCGCCCTGCGGGTGATCGCCGACCCCGACGTGCCGCCGTGCGCGGGCGCCTACCGGCCGCTGACGGTGCGCGTGCCGGAAGGGTGCCTACTCGCGGCCCGGCCGCCGGCGGCGGTCGCGGCGGGCAACGTCGAGACCTCCTCGCGGGTCGCCGATCTCGTCCTGGCCGCCTTCGGCCACGCGCTCGGGCAGGGCACGATGAACAACCTGACGCTCGGCAACGACGACTTCACCTACTACGAGACGCTCGGCGGCGGCCAGGGCGCCTGCGCCGACGCGGACGGCCCGAGCGCGGTCCACGTGGCGATGAGCAACACGCTCAACACCCCGATCGAGGCGCTCGAGCTCGAGTTCCCCCTGCGCGCGATCGAGTACGCGATCCGGCGCGGGTCGGGCGGCGATGGCGCCCACCGCGGCGGCGACGGCGTCGCGCGCGAGCTGGAGGCGCTCGCCGAGATGCGCTACTCGCTGATCTCCGAGCGTCGCCGCCATGCGCCGCCGGGCGCCGCCGGAGGAGCGCCCGGGGCGCCCGGGCGCAACCTGCTCGACGGCCACGAGCTGGCACCGAAGGCGTCGGGGACGCTGCGCGCCGGACAGCGGCTGCGGATCGAGACGCCTGGGGGCGGTGGGCATGGTGTAATGGGCAATCTGTGACGACCATCACAGAGCCCTTGATTTCGCATAGGCGCTCCGTCACAATCCCGATTCCCCGTGCCGCACCAGGATCGACCCTGCGCACGGAACCCGGAAGGAACCCTTTTCATGCCAGTTGCTTTGAAGGAATGGGCTGTGACCGTGCGCGCCCTCGCCGAGGGTGAGCAGCTCGTGACCCTGCGCAAGGGCGGGATCCACGAGGAGAACAAGCACTTCGAGATCGAGCACGATCAGTTCTTCCTCTACCCCACCTTCGACCACCAGCGCAACAACCTCGTGCGCGACTCCCACCTGCCGGAGCTGAGCCGCGCGCTCGAGGAGGGCGTCTGGCCCGACGGCGACCCGCCGGCCCGCGCGCTGCTCCAGGACGGCGGCATCCCGCAGCCCGACAGAGTGCGCATCCGTGCCTGGGCCGAGGTCGCGGCAAGCTATCTGGTGACCGACCCGCGCGTGATCGAGGCTCTCTCGCCCTACTACGTGTGGACCACCGACTACGCCGAGAAGCGGCTCGAGTGGAAGCGCCATCACCCGATGCACGTGATCCTGCTGCGCACCTACCGGATCCCGCGGCCTGTGACGGTCAAGGTCCGCCCCGAGTACCACGGCTGTCGTTCGTGGATCGAGCTGCACCGCGACCTCCCCTTCGAAGGCACTCCGGTGCTCTCCGACGAGGAGTTCGAGCGTGCCGCAGCAGAGATCGAGGCGATCGCCTCGGACGCCGTCCCGGTCCTCGCCTAGCGGCTGCTAGGCCGCCGCGCCGTCCAGCTCGGCGGCGACCGCGTCGACAACCGCCGGGTCGAACTGCGACCCGGCGCCGGCGGCCAGCTGGGCGCGTGCGTCGGCGTCGCTGAGGCGTTCGCGGTAGGGCCGCTCGGCGGTCATCGCGGCATAGGCGTCGCAGGCGTGGACGATCCGCGCGCCGAGTGGGATCGCCTCACCGACGAGGCCGTCGGGGTAGCCGGCGCCGTCCCACCGCTCGTGCGCGTGGCGCACCAGCGGCCGAACGTCGGCGAGGAAGTCGACCGAGGCGAGGATCCGCTCGCCGGCGACGGTGTGGGCCTCGACGATCTCGCGCTCGACGGCCGTCAGTGGGCCGCGCTTGTTGAGCAACTCGTCGGAGACGGCGACCTTGCCGATGTCGTGGAAGATCGCCGCGAGGCGGAGCGTGCGGATCTCCTCGGCGGACATCCCGAACCGCCTGCCGACCGCGGTCGCCAGCCGCGCGACGCGGCCCGCCGGCTCGAGCACGCCGCTGCCACCGGCCGCGAGCGCGGCGGCGAGCGCCTCGGCGGTGCCGATGTAGGCCTCGTCGAGGCGGGCGTAGAGCGTCGCCGAGCGCAGCGCCGAGCCGACCTGGCCGGCGACGGTCTCCAGCAGCCGGGCGTCGTCGTCGTCGAAGGCGTCGAGCACGTCGGCCTCGATGTCGATCGCGCCCCACAGCTCGTCGCCGACCAGCAGCGGCGTCGCCAGCTCGGAGCGGGCGCCCGTCGTGTCAGGTCCCGCGACGTAGTCGGGGTCGGCGTCGGTGTCGGCCACGATCACCGGGCGGCGCTCGCGCAGACAGCGGCCGACGATCCCGGCGGCGCGCGGCACCGCCGGCAGCGGCCGCTCCCCGCGCCGGACGGCGTTGCCGCGGCGCGCGACGGCCTCGATGTAGTTGTCCGGGCGCAGCCGCAAGATCGCGCAGAGGTAGTAGCCGAACGCGCGCTGGATCTCGTCGACGGCCGCCTCGATGATCTCGGCGGGGTCGGTCATCGCCGACAGGCGCGTGCCGATGGCGTTGGCGACGGCGAGCTGGCGGGTGCGCACGCGCAGCCGCTCGGCCTGCTCGCGGCCGCGGTCGGGCCAGGAGGTGTCGCCGGGGGCCAGCGCGGTGACCAGGGACTGCGGCAGCTCGCGCGGGGCCACCGGCGCGCTCCCGGGCGGCAGCGCGGAGTGCGCCGACGCGGCTCCGCGGCCGTCTGACTGCTTGCCGTGCAGCAACGCGCGGTCGGCGTTGTCGATCACGACGGTCGGGCTCTGGCCCGGTTCCCACTCGGCCACGCCGGCGCTCGCCCCGCAGGCGTCGGCGCCGAGCATCCGGTCGACCCCGGCGAGGGTGCGCCGGGCCAGCTCGGCGGCGGCGGTCTCGTCGGCGTCGATCGCGACGATCGCGAACTCGTCGCCGCCGTAGCGGGCGACGAGGTCGTAGGGCCGGACCGAGGCGCGCAACGCCGTGCCGACGCGGCGCAGCACGTCGTCACCGGCGAGATGTCCGCGCAGCTCGTTGACCTGCTTGAAGTCGTCGAGGTCGACGAGCACCAGCGACAGCGGCCGGCCGGTCCGCTCGCAGCGCTCGATCTCGCGCCGCAGCATGTGCTGCATCGCGGTGTGGTTGAGGCAGCCGGTGAGACCGTCGGTGCGCGCGACCTCGGCGAGGCCCGCGTGTGCGCTGGCGTTGCGGCAGGCGGCGGCGGCCAGCTCGCCGAAGGCCTCGAGCACGTTCATGTCCTCGCGGGTCACGCGCCGTCGGCGGTGGAAGCCGACCGCGAGCACGCCGCGCAGCTTGCCGTCCCAGTGCATCGGAACCGCCACGCAACTGCGGACGGCCCCGAAGAACGCCGGGTCGGGCTGGGGCTCGAGCGTGCCGTAGTCGTTGCTGATCAGCGGCCGATCGAGCTGGGCGACGCGGCCGGAGAGGCCGACGCCGGGCTCGACGCGGTAGCCGACGGCCTCCGGCACGAGCCCGTGGACGGCCTCGACGGTCAGGCCGGAGGCGTCGCCGCGATAGATGAGGGCGTTGTCGCCGTCGAGGATGCTCGCCGCCTCGTCGCAGATCCGGCCGAGCACGCGCTCGAGGTCGAGGCTCTCGTTGAGCGTCTTGGCCGCCCGCGCGAGCGCCGCCTGCTGGGCGACCTGCTCGGCGTGCTCCTCGGCGAGTCGCAGCTGGGCGAGGCTGGCGGCCGCCGCGGCGGCGAAGGAGCCGGCGACGCCGATCTCGGCGTTGCTGAGGTCGCGGTCGGGGCCGTCGAGCAGGACGAGGACGTCGCGGACGGCCGCGCCCGCACGCATCGGCAGCAGCAACGCCGTCTCGGCCGCTGTCTCACCGGAGATCAGTCGGTCGAGCTCGATGGCGTCCTGGCCATGGGCGCTGAGCGCCGGCGGGTCGTCGGCGAGCAGGGTGGCGATCGCGGCCGAGTCGGCAACGGCGATCAGTGGCCGCTGGACCGAGACGGAGGGGCTCGCGGCGACCAGCTCGGCGTGACCGTCGCCGGCCACGACATGCAGCAGGGCCGCCCGCTGGACGGCGAAGAAGTCGCGCGCCTCGGCCACCAGACGGCGACGGATCACGTCGGGGCCCTGGAGGTCCGCGGCGGCGCTGAGCAGCCTGGTGACCGCACGCATCGCGTCGGTCGCCGAGCCGACGCGCGCGTCGGCCGACGCGACGGGCGCAAGGCGAGTCACCGGGTTCGCAGTCCCCACGAGCCAGTGATCGGCCGCGGGGCCGGTTTCCTTTAGCGGCCGCGATGCCAGACGGCCCAGCGGTGCAGGGAGGTCAGAGCCCGAGCGTCTTGGCGATGATGTTGCGCTGGATCTCCGAGGTGCCGCCGTAGATCGTGGTGACCACGGCGGAGCGCAGATGGCGCTCCATCGGGTACTCCTTCGCGTAGCCGTAGCCGCCGGCCATCTGGACCGCCTCCAGCGCACAGCGCTTCGCCAGCTCGGTGGACGCGAGCTTGGCCATCGAGGCCTCCTGCGGCAGCATCCGCTCAGGATCCTCGTCGGTCAGTCGGGCGACCCAGCGGACCAGCAGCCGCGCCTGGACGAGGTCGGTGGCGAGATCGGCCAGCCGATGCTGGAGCGCCTGGAAGGAGCCGATCGGACGGCCGAACTGATGGCGCTCCTTGACGTAGGCGAGCGTGTCGTCGAAGGCGCGCTGGGCGAGCCCGAGCGCGAGCGCGCCGAGGATCGCGCGCTCCTTGTTGAGGCCGGCCATCAGCTGCGTCCAGCCGCCACCCTCGACGCCCAGCAGCGCGTCCGCGGGAACACGGACCTCGTCGAGGTGCAGCTCGTTGGTGTCCTCTCCGCCCAGGGTGTCGATCGGACGCATCGTGAAGCCCGCGGCGTCGCGCGGAACCCAGATCATCGACAGCCCCTCGTGGCGCTCGGACCCCTCACCGCTGCGGCAGACGATCAGCACGTGGCTCGCCTTGTGAGCGAACGAGCACCACATCTTCGATCCCGAGATGACCCACTCGTCGCCGTCGCGGCGCGCGCGACACTTCAGGGCGGCGACGTCGGAGCCCGCGTCGGGCTCGGACATCGCGATCGCCAACGTCCCACCGGCGGCCACGCGGCCGAGCAGATCGCGCTTCTGGTCCTCGCTGCCGAAGCGGTTGAGCGCGCCGACACAGATCAGGGTGACCCCATAGGCGCCGATCGGGGCCTGGCCGTGAGCGATCTCCTCCAGGAAGAGCGTCGCGTCGAGGAAGCTGGCGCCGGAGCCGCCGTAGCGCTCGTCGATCTCGAGTCCGTACCAGCCCAGCTCGGCCATCCGTGCGGCGACCTCGTGGTTGTGGGGGTCGCGGCCACCGTCGGTCAGCGCGTCGAGCTGGGCCGGGCCGCACTCGCGTGCGCAGAAGTCGCGCACCGAGGCGACGAAGTCGCGCTGCTCGTCGGTCAGGCCGTGGTCGGCCGGTCTGGTCGGCGCTGCGTTCATCTCTGAGGTCCTCCGCGGTGGCTCACTGGCGCGGCCAGGCTACTGATCTGGGAGCTGCTCGGCGAGCAGCTGCCGGGCAAGCTCGGCCCCGCTCGCGGGCACGAAGATGTCGCGCGCGCCGGCGGCAAGGAAGTCCGGCACGTCCATGCCGAGGGTGCGGCGGAACATGCTGGGGATGCCGTTCTCCAGCAGCAGGCCCTGCATCAGCTCGGCGATCGGCTGGTTGGGGGCCCAGCCCACCTTGACGAGGTCGCCCTCGGCATAGGCCGGATCGATCTTGCGCGCCCGCTCGCGCCGCTCCTCGGCCAGGCTGTCGGCCGGCTCCTCCCGGCCACCGTCGCGCGGCGGTTCGGATCGGTCAGCCATCGACATCGATCGGCTCCTCCTCGACCCGGCCCTCGTCGATCCGCCAGGCCCGGATGTGCGCCTCCCCGTCCAGCGAGACGATCACGTAGAGCCAGTGCGGGTAGGTGGCGAGGTTGATGTCGGTCTGCGACGGCTCCGCCGGACTGCGCGGGTGCGAGTGGTAGATCGCCACGCCGAAGCCCTCGTCGTCGAGCTCGTTGGCGGCCAGCAGGCTGCGTCCGTCGAGCTCGTAGCCGTACGGCGAGCTGCGCGGGTTGCGTGCGCGGACCACCTCGCCGACCGCGCCGTCGTCGAGCCGCAGATATCCGCAGCACTCGTTGGGAGCGTCCTCGCGCGCATGCGCGATCAGCTCCTCCCACTGGGCCCGGGTCATCCGCATTGCCGCAAGCCTATGCCACGAGCTACGCTACCCGGGCATGGTCCTCGCGTTCATGGCACCCTCCCCGATGGAGCTGGTGGTGATCCTGATCATCGCGCTGCTCGTGCTCGGCCCGAAGCGTCTCCCGGACACCGCCCGCTCGCTCGGGCGCGGCATGCGCGAGTTCAAGGACTCGCTGCAGGGCATCAGCCTCGACCACGACGACGAGCCCCGGCGCAAGGTCGAGCCGGCGCAGGCGCGCCGCGAGGATCCGGGCGGATTGCCGGCCGACCCGGCGGTCGTAATGGGCAGCCAGGCCTTCGACGACGACCTGTCGGACCGCTACGCGGGCGCCGACGATCTCGGCCGCGAGGGCCGGAGCGCGGGCGGCGAGGACGGCATGGAGGCCGCCGGCGCCGCCGACGGGCCCTTCGACGACGACCTCCCCCACGACGACGAGTACGCGATGGACGACGCGGACGGCTACGACGACGGGCCGCACGAGACGGCGGCCGACCCGCCGCCCGGCCGCGTCAGCTGACCGCCGGCCTTCGGGCCGAAGGTCGCGGTCGACTCCCGCCGGGCGCATCTCGATTCCGCCGGGCCCCTCGCCTACTCTCACCGGAAGGACCACATGCACACCACCCGCCCATTTGCCCCGCTCGTCGCCGCCCTCGCCTGCATCGCCGCGCTGGCGCCCGCCGCGAGCGCGAAGTCGACCCCTGCCGACGTCCAGCGCGGGCTCGAGCGCCTGGTCGCGGCGCCCGGCGGTCCTCCCGGGGCGATCGCCACGCTATACCGCAACGGCAAGCTGACCGTGGTCCGCGCCGGTACCGCCGACGTCGACCGCCGGCGACCGCCGCGGGCAACCGACCACATGCGGATCGCCAGCGTCGCCAAGGCCTTCAGCGGCGCCGTCGCGCTCAACCTCGTCCGGGCGGGTGAGCTCGGCCTCGACGACACGATCGCCCAGCGGCTGCCGGGGATGCCGGCCGCCTGGGGCGCGGTGACCGTACGGCAGATGCTCAACCACACCAGCGGCCTGCCGGACTACACCAAGTCCGAGGGGTTCGCCGAACAGGCGGGGAACAACCCGCGCGGGTTCGTCTCGCCGCGGAAGGTGATCGACTGGGTCAGCAACGACCCGCTCGTCTTCGCCCCCGACTCGAAGTACGAGTACTCGAACACCGACAACATCGTGGTCGGCCTGATCGTCGAGGCGGTCACCGGCGAGTCCTACGGCACGGCGCTGCAGAAGGTCGTCTTCGGCCCCGCCAAGCTGCGCCAGACCACCTTCCCGACCCGGAAAGTCGCCCTACCGCGGCCGTTCATCCACGGCTACGTCACCCGTCCCGCGCCGCCGGCCGACGTCACCGCCTTCCTCAGCCCCAGCGGCGCCTGGGCCTCGGGAGCGATCGTCTCCACGCCCCGAGACCTCAACGCCTTCATCCGCGCCGACCTCGGCCTGCGCTTCTTCGACCGCGCCCAGCAGCGCCAGCAGATGAAGTTCTGGCCGGGCGGCAAGTCGAGCCCCCCCGGCCCCGGCCGCAACTCGGCCGGCCTGGCGCTCTTCCGCTACCAGACGAAGTGCGGAACGGTCTACGGCCACACCGGCAACTTCCCCGGCTACGTCCAGTTCGCCGCCGCCACCGCCGACGGCGGCAAGGCCGTGACCACGAGCCTCAACATCCCCGCCCCGAAGGGCAAGCTGCTCGCCCAGCTGCGCCGCGTGCAGGCGACCGCGGTCTGCGCCCTAATGCGGCGGTAGGCCTGGCCCGAGCGGCCCCTCCCCGGTCAAGGCGCGGTGGCGATCCGTCGGATCGCCCGCGCCAGCCGGGGAGAGGGGCAAGCCCACGACGGCCCTACCAGAACGAGGCGGACTCGAGCACCCCTTCGTCCTCGAGCTGCTCGATCGGCTTGGTGTAGACGCCCGAGCTGAGGTACTTCCAGCCGTCGTCGGGCGAGACGAAGACGACGTTGCCCTCGTCGAGCTCGCCGGCGATCCGCGTCGCGATCGCCGCGACCGCGCCGGTCGAGACGCCGAGGAAGAGGCCCTCCTCCTCGAGCAGGCGCTTGGTCCAGACGACGGCGTCGCGGTTGGAGACGAAGATCTTGCGGTCGATCAGCGACAGGTCGATGATCGGCGGGATGAAGCCGTCGTCGAGCGAGCGCAGGCCCTGGACCAGCTCGCCCTGGAGCGGCTCGGCGGCGACGATCGCCGTGTCGGGATCGTGCTCCTTGAACCGGCGGCCGTTGCCCATCAGCGTGCCGCCGGTGCCGAGGCCGGCGACGAACGCGGCGACCTCGTCGAGCTCCTCGAGGATCTCCAGCGCCGTGCCGTTGTAGTGCGCGTCGGGGTTGGCGCGGTTTCCGTACTGGTAGGGCATGTAGTAGGACGCGTCGGCCTCGGCCATCTCGAGCGCCTTGGCGACCGCGCCGTTGGAGCCCTGGTCGCCCGGCGAGTAGACGATCTCCGCGCCGTACATCCGCAGCAGCTGGGTCCGCTCCTCGGTGACGTTGTCGGGCATCACGACCTTCAGCGGGTAGCCCTTGCGGCGGCAGATCATCGCCAGCGAGATCCCGGTGTTGCCCGACGTCGGCTCGAGGATCGTCTGGCCCGGCGCGATCGCGCCGCGGGCCTCGGCGTCCTCGATCAGCCCGCGCGCGACGCGGTCCTTGACCGAGCCGGTCGGGTTGTAGGACTCGAGCTTGGCGTAGATCCGCACGCCGGGCTTCGGCGAGAGGCGCTTGAGCTCGACCAGCGGGGTGTTGCCGATCGACTCGACGATGTCGCCGTAGCGGCCACCGCAGGGCCGGTTTGTGATCCCCTCCATCACTTCAGAAAGTGTAGCGGGGTGGCCAAGGGCCGCTGGAGCGTCAGCGGCCGCCAGCCATCGCGGGCAGGATCACCAACGTGTCGTCGCCCTTGACGGGGGTGTCGAGGCCGTCGAGCACCCGTACGTCCTCGTCGTTGAGGTAGACGTTGACGTAGCGGTTGAGCGTGCCGTCCTCGCCGAACAGCTGGCCCTCGGTCGCGGGGTGCTGGACGGCCAGCGCACGCAGCACCTCGCCGACGTTCGCACCCTCGGCGGAGACCTCGCGGTCACCGCCGGTCGACGGCCGCAGGACGGGTGGGATCTTGATCGTGCTCACGACGGGGAACCTAACCGGCGGCGGCGCAGAACGCCTCGTAGTCGGGGAAGACGCCCATCTCCTCGTCGGCGATCGACTCGGGGTCGCGCGAGCAGATCGGGCAGTCGGGGTCGCGCCGCACCTTGAGATCGGTGAACGTCGTGCCGAGAGCCTCGTAGAGCAGCAGCCGGCCGATCAGCGGGTCGCCGGAGCCGGTCACCAGCTTGACGACCTCGATCGCCTGCAGGACGCCCATGATCCCCGGCAGCGCGCCGAGCACGCCGTTGGCGCCGCAGGAGGGCGCCAGCTCGGCCGGCGGCGGCGTCGGGTAGAGGCAGCGGTAGCAGGGGCCGTCGTAGGGGGCGAAGACCGACAGCTGGCCGTCGAAGCCGAGGATCGAGGCCGAGACGACCGGGATCCGCAGCCGCACGGTCGCGTCGTTGAGCAGATACCGCGTCGGGAAGTTGTCGACGCCGTCGACGATCACGTCGTAGCCCTCGATGATCTCCATGATGTTGGAGGCGTCGAGGCGCGTCTGGTGCTTGACGACGTCGACGTCGGAGTTGATCTCGTGGATCGCCTGCTCGGCCGAGTCGACCTTCGGCATCCCGATCCGCGCCTCGGAGTGCGCGACCTGGCGCTGGAGGTTGGAGAGGTCGACGACGTCGTCGTCGACGATGCCGATCGTGCCGACGCCGGCGGCGGCGAGATAGAGCGCGGTCGGCGAGCCGAGCCCGCCTGCGCCGAGCAGCAGCACCTTGGCATCGAGCAGCTTCAGCTGCCCCTCGAGGCCGATCTCGGGCACCAGCAGGTGGCGCGAGTAGCGCTCGCGCTGCTCGGAGGTCAGCCGACGCGGGGTCTCGACGTCGTAGCCGCGGTCCTTCCAGAGGGTGATCCCGCCGATCATCGACTCGGCCTGCTCGTAGCCGAGCTCCTCGATCATCGTCTTGGCGGCGAGCGCCGAGCGGTTGCCGGCGGCGCAGTAGAGGATCACGCGCTTGGAACGGTCGCCGACCGCCCCCTCGATCCGCTGCTCGAGGTGGCCGCGCGGCACGTGGACGGCGCCCGGGAGGTGGGCCTCCTCGAACTCGTGCTGCTCACGCACGTCGACGAGCACGACCTCGTCGCGGTGGCCGTTGCCGAGCACGTCGGCGACCTCGCGCGGGTCGACCTCGACGATCTGCTCCTTGGCCTTCTTGATCAGCTCGGCACCGCTGGGCATTTCTCGAAACTCCTGAAAGTCGGTCTGGTCTCGACCAATTCTACCCGACCCCCGAAAAGCGGCCGGGGCGCCCACTTGGACGCCCCGGAACCTAACCCAGACACTGCTGCGGAAGCCCCGGCGCCGTGCGTCCAAGGCTTCTCTCCAGGATTGTCGGCGAAGGCATCCCCTGCCGATATGGGGTCTGGACCCCATCTTCGCCTGCCCTTGCCCCGCTCACGCCTCAAACGCCGCGACGACTCCCTGATCGGACAGGTGGTCGCCGCGAACATCGTGCTGGTCGTGCTGACGCTGCTGGCCGCGACGGTCGCCGCCCGCATCGACAGCTCCGTCTGGGACGAGCCACGCCAGTTCGGCATCCTCGCGCTGGCCGTCGTCCTCACCCTCTGCGTGAACCTCTGGATGCTCCAGCGCCGCTTCGACCCGCTCGAGCGGCTGGTCGACCGGATGGAGTCCTTCGACCCCGCGGCCGACGGTCGGCTCGACCTCGCCGGAGACCATGTCACCGAGGTCGATCGGCTCGGCGCCTCCTTCCAGCGGCTGCTCGACCGCATCGACGAGGAGCGCCGCCGGACCGGCAAACTGGTGCTGCGCGGCCAGGAGGAGGAGCGTCGGCGCATCGCGCGCGACCTCCACGACGAGGTCAACCAGGCGCTGACCGGGGTGCTGCTGCGGCTCGAGACGCTCGCCCACGACGTCCCCGCCGACCGCCGCCCCCAGGTCGCCGAGATCAAGCGCGTGACCGGTGTCGCGATGGACGAGCTGCTCCGGCTGGCCCGCCAGCTGCGCCCGACCGCGCTCGACGACCACGGCCTCGCGCCGGCGATCGAAGCCCAGCTGCGCGGGCTGGCCGAGCGGACCGGCGCGACGGCCGATCTCGCCGTCGACGGCGACCCCGAGCAGCTCGACGCCGAGACCCAGATCGTCGTCTACCGCGTCGCCCAGGAGGCGCTCGCCAACGCCGCCCGCCACGCCCGCCCGGGCCGCGTCGAGGTGCGGCTGAGCAGCCACCTCGACGGCGCGGTGGAGCTGCGCGTCCGCGACGACGGCGAGGGCTTCGACCCGCTCGCCCCGGCCGGCGGCGGCCTCGGGCTCGGCGGCATGGCCGAGCGGGCGCGACTGGCCGGGGGCGCGCTGGAGCTGCACAGCACGCGCGGATCGGGGACCGAGCTGACGCTGAGGCTGCCGTCGTGACCGGCGCGCGGATCGGCGTGCTGGTCGCCGACGATCACGGCGTCGTCCGCTCCGGCCTGACGATGCTGATCGAGCGCCAGGCCGACATGGCCGTCGTCGCCGAGGCGCCCGACGGGATCGCCGCCGTCGAGCGCGCGCTCGCCGACCGCCCCGACGTCGCGGTGCTCGACGTCTCGATGCCCGGCCTCACCGGGCCACAGGCGGCCCGCCAGATCCACGCCCACGACGACTCGATCGCGCTGCTGATGCTGTCGATGCACGAGGACGAGCGCTACTTCTTCGACGCGCTCGACGCCGGCGCGCTCGGCTACGTGCCCAAGCGCGCCGCCGACTTGATCGGCGCGATCCGGACGGTCGCCGGCGGTCACACGTTCGTCTCCTCGTCGACCCAGCGGACGTTGATGCGCCGCTGGCTGGAGTCCGACACCGGAGACCGCCGCGAGCAGCTGACCGCGCGCGAGCTGGAGGTCGTCAAGCTGATCGCCGAGGCGCACACCAACCGCCAGATCGCCGAGGCCCTCCACGTCTCGGAGAAGACCGTCGAGTCCCACCGCGCCAACCTGCTCGCCAAGCTCGGCATGCGCGACCGCGTCGAGCTTGCCCGCTACGCCATCCGCCGCGGCCTCGTGGAGCCGTAGGCGGCTCCCTGCCATTGTCATCGGCCCCTCGCGGGCTGGCGCCCGCCACGGGCCCTGCTTCCGCGGCAGAGAACCGCCTACGGCTCCACGCCGTCTACCCTGCGGGCCGTGATGAACCCGCGGATCGTGATCGCGCTGGTCGTCGTCGCGGTCGCGGCGTTCGGGGCCGTGGCGCTGGCGGCGACCGACGCGGCGCGCGAGGGCGAGCCGGTCGCCGACGCCGACCGCTTCGCCGGCGCGACGGTGCCGCCCGACCTGCCCGCGCCGCGGATCGACCTGCCCGACCAGGACGGCGAGACGGTGCGGATCGCCGACTTCCGCGGCGAGCCGGTGATCGTCACGTTCCTCTACACCAGCTGCGAGGACACCTGCCCGACCCAGGCCCAGCAGGTCAAGGGGGCGCTCAACGAGCTGGGCCGCGACGTGCCGTCGCTGGCGATCTCGGTCGACCCCGACAACGACACCGCCCAGAGCGCGCGCGGCTTCCTCTCCGACCAGCGGATGACCGGGCGGATGCGTTTCGTGCTCGGCGACCGCGGCGAGCTCGAGCGGATCTGGCGTGGCTTCGGCGTCCAGCCCCAGCTGGACGACCTCGACCACACCGCGCGGATCGTCCTCCTCGACGGCGCCGGGATCCAGCGCGTGGGCTACCCGCTCGGCGAGGTCACGCCCGAGCGTCTCGCCCACGACGTCCGCCTGCTGGCAGCCGGGCGCTGAGCGCGACTCCGCCCGGAACGCTGGCCTGAGTATCCTCATAGGCCGCCCTAAGGGCAGCCGAACACCCTCAGGGTCGCCGACCCCCGACCAGCCACGGAGACCGCCCACCGCATGAGCTTGGAGATCCAGAACCTGCACGTCCGAATCGAGGAGCGCGAGATCCTGCGCGGACTCGACCTCACCGTGCGCAAGGGGGAGACGCACGCCCTGATGGGCCCCAACGGATCGGGCAAGTCGACGCTCGCCAACACGATCATGGGCAACCCCAACTACGAGGTCACCGAGGGGCGGATCCTCTTCAACGGCGAGGACCTCACCGAGGCCGACCCCGACGAGCGGGCGCGTGCCGGGCTGTTCATGGCATTCCAGTACCCGGCGACGATCCCGGGCGTGTCGGTCGCGAACTTCCTCCGGATGGCCGTCAACGCTCGCCGCGAGGAGCCGATCAAGGTCAAGGAGTTCGGCGCGATGCTCGGCGAGCACATGGAGCTGCTCAAGATCGACCGCGCGTTCACCAGCCGCTACCTCAACGAGGGCTTCTCCGGCGGCGAGAAGAAGCGCGCCGAGATCCTCCAGATGGCGATGCTCAAGCCGGAGATCGCGGTGCTCGACGAGACCGACTCGGGCCTCGACATCGACGCCCTGCGGATCGTCTCCGGCGGCGTCGACGCGCTGCGCGGACCGGACATGGGCTCGCTGATCATCACCCACTACACGCGCATCCTCGACTACATCAAGCCGGACTTCGTGCACATCATGCTCGACGGCCGGATCGTCCGCGAGGGTGGGGCCGAGCTGGCCGACACGCTCGAGGACCAGGGCTATGACTTCATCCGCGAGGAGGTGGCGGCCGCCGATGCCAGCTAGCTCCGCAGACTGGCTGGCCGACGCCCGCCGCGCCGCGCTCGAGGCCTACGAGGCCGAGCCGGTGCCGACCTGGCGCCGCTCCGGCTTCTGGACCACGTCGCTGCGCGACCTCGACGTCGCCGCGCTCGAGCCGCGCCGCTACGAGCCGGTCGCCGGTCGCGACGCGCTCCCGGCCGTGGTCACCGACGCCCTCGACGACGAGCCGGGCGCACTGATCGTCCAGCGCGGCGGCTCGACGATCCACCTCGACGTCGACGCCGAGCTGGTCGAGCAGGGCGTCGTCGTCTGCTCGCTCGAGCAGGCGGTCGCCGAGCACGGCGACCTGGTGCGCGAGTGGTACATGCGCCGCCTCTCGGCCAGCGAGGGCAAGTTCCCGGCGGCGACCGCCGCGTTCTGGACCGGCGGCGTGTTCGTCCATGTGCCCAAGAACGTGCGGGTGGCGCGCCCGATCCAGTCGGTGTACGTGATCGACGAGCCGGGCACCGTCCAGTACGCGCACACGCTCGCGATCGTCGGCGAGCACGCCGAGTGCGCGATCCGCGAGTACTGCCTCGGCGACGACATCGACGGCCAGGCGCTGCACGCCGGCGCGTTCGAGCTCTACGCCCGTCCCGGCGCGCGGGCGAAGGTCGCCCACTTCCAGGACTGGGGTCGCAGCGAGATCTACGACATCTCGACCAAGCGCGTCGAGATCGCCCGCGACGCCTTCGTCAGCTGGGTGCCCGTCCACCTCGGCGGCCGGCTGACCAAGCAGGCGCTCGACATCGTGACCGCCGAGCCCGGCTCGGACATGCGCCACACGGGGCTGTACTTCACCGAGCGCGACGAGCACCTCGACCTGTTCACCACCGACCTCCACGAGGCCGGCCACACCACCGGCGACACCGTCTGGAAGGGTGCGCTGACCGGCAACTCGCGGGCCTCCTACGAGGGACTGATCGAGATCGTCGAGAACGCCCAGGAGAGCCACACCTACCTGCAGACCCACCAGATGCTGCTCTCGCAGAAGGCCAAGGGCGACGCGATCCCGTCGCTGATCGTCAAGACCGACAGCGTCTCGGCGTCGCACGGCGGCACCGTCGGCGAGCTCGACGAGGAGCAGATCTTCTACATGATGAGCCGCGGCATCTCGCGGATCGAGGCGGTCCGCACGCTCGTCGAGGGCTACTTCGAGGAGGTCGTGCAGCGGCTCGACGATCCGGGGCTCGAGCAGCTGGTGCGGCGGCGGATCGGCGAGAAGCTGCTCGCCGCCGAGGATCAGGTCCAGGAGTTCGTCGGGCACCGGGCGGGAGCGGTACAGGGAGCCTGATGGCGGCGCACCCCTCCCCCGCCGCCAAGCCGCTCTCCGACGTCCGGGCGGACTTCCCGATCCTGCGCCGCGAACGCGACGGCCGGCCGATCGCCTACCTCGACTCGGCCGCCACGTCGCAGAAGCCCGAGGCGGTGATCGAGGCGGTCGACTCCTACTACCGCCGCTCCAACGCCAACGTGCATCGCGGCGTCTACGGGCTGGCCCAGGAGGCGACCGACCTGTTCGAGGGCGCGCGCGAGCGGATCGCCGCGTTCGCCGGCGGCGAGACCCAGACGACGGTCTTCACACGCAACGCGACCGAGGCGATCAACCTCGTCGCCTACGCCTGGGGCCGGACGAACGTGGGCCCCGGCGACGTGGTGCTGATCACCCACATGGAGCACCACTCCAACATCGTCCCTTGGCAGATCCTCTGCCAGGAGCGGGGGGCGCGGCTGCGCTACCTGTCGGTGTCCGAGGACGGGCAGCTCTCGCTCGACGAGCTCGACGGGGCGCTGGCCGACGGCCACGTGAAGCTCGTCTCGGTCGCCCACCTGTCCAACGTCCTCGGCACGATCAACCCGGTCGAGGAGATCGTCGGGCGCGCCCGCGCGGCCGGCGCGGCGACGCTGGTCGACGGCTCCCAGGCGCTGCCGCAGCTGCCGGTCGACGTGAGCGAGATCGACGCCGACTTCTACGTCTGGACGGGCCACAAGGCGCTCGGCCCGACCGGGATCGGCGTGCTGCACGGCCGCCGCGAGCTGCTCGAGGCGATGCCGCCGTTCCTCGGCGGCGGCGACATGATCTCCTCGGTCGGCTTCGACACCTCGACCTGGAACGACCTGCCGTGGAAGTTCGAGGCCGGCACCTCCCCGATCGCCGAGGCGGTCGGACTGGGGGCGGCGATCGACTACCTCGCGGCGATTGGAATGGACGCGGTGCGCGCCCACGAGCGCGACCTGACCGCCTACACGCTGGGGCGCCTGGAGGAGGTCGCGGGCGTGCACGCATTCGGCCCGATCGATCCCGACGCCCGCGGCGGGGTGGTCTCCTTCGAGCTGTCCGGCATCCACCCGCACGACCTCGCCGAGATCTGCGACCGCGAGCACGTCTGCATCCGGGCGGGCCACCACTGCGCCCAGCCGCTGATGCGCGAGATGGGCGTGCCGGCGACCGCTCGCGCCAGCTTCCACGTCTACAACACGCGCGAGGACGTCGACCGCCTGATCGCGGCGCTCCAGACCGCCCGGGAGGTGTTCGCGCTCTGATGGACGCCCTCTACCGCGACTACATCCTCGACCACTACAAGAACCCGCGCAACTTCGGCGAGCTGGAGCCCCACGACCGGGAGTGGCTCGACCACAACCCGCTCTGCGGCGACGAGCTGGGCGTCCACCTGGTCGTCGACGGTGACGGCACCATCACCGACCTGCGCTTCCACGGCCAGGGCTGCGCGATCTCCCAGGCCTCGGCGTCGATCGCCAGCGACGAGCTGATCGGCCGCAAGGTCGACGAGATACCGCAGCTCAGCGCCGACTGGCTGATCGACCTGCTCGGCATCGAGATCTCCCCCACCCGCCGCAAGTGCGCGCTGCTGAGCCTGAAGGTGATGCGCGGCGCCACCTCCGGCGACGCCTCCTGGCCGGAGTAGCCGCCGTGGCAGCCGACGCGACGCCGGCGCGCCTGGTCGTCGCGCACACCGCCCACCTCGAGCCGGCGACGCTGGCCGCGGCCCGATCGATGCTCCACGAGGCGTTCGACGGCACGTTCACCGACGACGACTGGGAGCACTGCCTCGGCGGCGTGCACGCGATCGTGCTGGAGGGCGATGCCCCGGTCGCCCACGCGGCCGTGGTTCAGCGCCGGCTGCTGCACCGCGGGCGGGCACTGCGCAGCGGCTACGTCGAGGGCGTAGCGGTGCGGGCCGACCGCCGCGGGCAGGGCCATGCGGCGACCGCGATGGACGCCGTCGAGGCGATCTGCGCCGCCGCCTACGACATCGCCGCGCTCGGCGCGACCGACCGTGCGCTCGGCTTCTACACCGCGCGCGGCTGGCTGCCTTGGCGCGGCACCTGCTCGGCGCTGACCCCGGACGGGATCGTCTCGACCCCCGACGACGCCGAGTCCCTGTTCGTCTTCCCCGGCGACTGCGAGATCGACGTCGGCGGCGAGATCACCTGCGACTACCGGCCCGGCGAGCTGTGGTGAGCGAGCCGAGATCGGACCGGTCGCGCGGACCCGAGCCGGGTAGCGCACCGCGACTGGAGGTAGCCCACAGCTCGCAGGTCGACCCGAGGACCCTCGCGGCCGTCCACGCGATGGTCGAGGACGCGTTCGCGGGCCGCTTCCTCCCCGACGACTGGGAGCACTGTCTCGGAGGCGTCCACGTGATGCTCTTCGACCGCGACGAGCCGATCGGGCACGCCGCGGTGGGGCAGCGGCGGCTGGTCCACCGTGGCTACCCGCTCCGCGCCGGCTATGTCGAGGCCGTAGCGGTCCGGCCTGACCGGCGCGGCGAGGGCCACGCCTCGACGCTGATGGAGCGGGTCGAGGAGATCTGCGCGGCGGCCTACGACGTGGGTGCGCTGCGCTCCGCCGAGCGCGCCGTCCACCTCTACGAGCGGCGCGGCTGGCAGCTCTGGCGCGGGCCGTGCTCGCAGCTGTCGGCCGACGGGCTCGTGCCGACGCCCGACAGCTCCTCGCCGCTCTACCTGCTCCCGCTCGCCGCCGACCTCGACCCCGACGCTGCAATCGTCTGCGATCCGCGGCCGGGCCGGCCCTGGTAGCTGGTCGCGCCGTCTCGGACCAACCGAGCGTGGCCGCGCTCAGACCGAGCGCTGGTAGGAGCGGAAGGCGTGGGTGGCGACGACGAAGCAGACGACGAGGATCGCCAGCAGGCCGAGGCGGCTGCCCATCAGCGTCCGCTCGATGCTATGAAGCACTCAATGGTGGTACTCCGCAGCAAAGATGGTATTTCGCGAGCAAGATCCCATCATTCCTGCGGGTGCCGGGGCTGATCAGCCCTGACCACAAGGCACCCGATGCCCCCGTCAGCCGACGGTTTGCAGCCGGCTAACCGATGCGATCGATCGGTTGAGCCGAGCGAAAACCGAGCATGGCAAGGAAGAGGGAGCCGTGGCGGGCGCCAGCCCGCGAGGCCCCCGATGACGCCGCCAGGCGACGGTTTGCAGCCGGCTCAACCGATCGAGCCGACCATCTCGAGCTGAATAAGGCGGTTCAGCTCCACCGCGTACTCCATCGGAAGCTCCTTGGTGACGGGCTCGATGAAGCCGTTGACGATCATCGCGGCGGCCTCCTCCTCGGTCAGTCCGCGCGACTGGAGGTAGAAGAGCTGCTCGTCGGAGATCTTGCCGACGACCGCCTCGTGGGCGACGGTGACGTGCGGGTTCTGGATCTGGATGTCGGGCCAGGTGTCCGAGCGGGAGTGCGGGTCCATCATCAGGCCGTCGCACTGGACGTGGGCCTTGGAGCCTTGCGAGTTGTGGCCCATCCGGACCAGTCCGCGGTAGCCCATGATCCCGCCGTCCTTGGAGATCGACTTGGCGAGGATGTTCGACGTGGTGTTCGGCGCGAGGTGGACGACCTTGGCGCCGGTGTCCTTCCAGACGTCGCCGGAGGCGACGCCGACGTTGAGGTGGTCGGCGCGCGCGTGCTCACCCATCAGGAACGAGCCCGGGTAGAGCATCACCTTCTTGGCGCCCATCGAGCCGCCGACCCACTCGACGGTTCCCTCGGCCTCGACGATCGCCCGCTTGGTGTTGAGGTTGAAGACGTCCTTCGACCAGTTCTGGACGGTCGTGTAGCGGGCCTTCGCGCCCTCCTTGACGAAGATCTCGACGACTGCGGAGTGCATCGAGTTGACGCTGTAGGTCTGCGCGGTGCAGCCCTCGATGTAGTTCACCTCCGAGCCCTCGTCGGCGATGATCAGCGTGTGCTCGAAGGTGCCCTCGTTGGCGCCCTCCATGCGGAAGTAGGCCTGCAGCGGCAGGTCGACCTTGACGTCCTTGGGCACGTAGAGGAACGAGCCGCCCGACCAGACCGCGCCGTGCAGCGCCGAGAACTTGTTGTCCTGCGGCGGGACGCACTTCTTCATGAAGTACTCCCGCACCAGGTCGGGGTACTCGGTGATCGCGGTGTCCATCGAGCAGAAGAGGATGCCGAGCTTGCGGTACTCCTCCTTGAGCCCCTCGTAGACGGGCTCCTGGCGCCAGACGCCGACGACGCCGGCGAGGTGCTCGCGCTCGGCCTGCGGGATGCCGAGATCCTCGTAGGTCTTCTTCATCTCCGCGGGGACGTCGTCCCAGGAGTCGAAGCGGCCGGCCTCGGGCGGGCTGTAGAGGACGAGCTCGTCGAGGTCGAGGTCGGAGAGGTCGACGCCCCAGGTCGGGATCGGCTTGCGCTCGAAGATGTCGTAGGACTTCAGCCGCAGCTCGCGCATCCAGTCGGGCTCGCCCTTGATCTTGGAGAGCTCCTGGATCACCTCACGCGAGACGCCCCTCTTGGCGACGAGCTGGCCCTGGTCGTCCTCGACGATCGGGCTGGGCTTGGCGATGCGCGTCTTGTCCGGAGTAGCCATGAGATCCTGTGCTCGGGGTCTGGTCCGTCTCGGGGAGTTCGACCTACCACTCTAACGGGCCGGTCACCCGACCGACCGCCCCCAGCAGGAGAGTTAGGCGGCCCTAACGACCGCTGGCCCCCGATCGGCCGCCCGTCCTGGCAGCATCGGGGGGCATGCGCGCCGCCCGTTCCGCCCTTCCAGCACTGTCCGCACTTCTCGCCACCGTCGCGGCCACCGCCCCGAGCGCCTCCGCGGCCGCCGAGCCCGAGCTCCGCGGCCCGACGAAGGTCGGCAACGTGGTGGCGTGGGCGCCGTCGGCCGGCACCGCGCGGCTGGTCGTCGACGTCGGCGTCCGCCACGGCGCGCTGTCGCCGCGGGCCGTCGCGGTCGAGCACCGCCACCGCGTACGAAACCTCACGCGGGTGACGGTCCGCGCGGGCGGGGCCGCGCGGACCGTGCGCGCCCAGCTGCCGCTCGCCGAGCGAGGGGTGACGCGCCACCGCGTCGTGCTCGCTGGAGCGGGCGCCCGCCGAGCCCTGCGCGCCGTTAGCGACGGCACGCTGGCGGTGCGAGTGCGGGTGCGGACCCAGGTCGCGGTCGCCGGCGAAGGCATCACCGACCGCGCACGGGCGCGCGGCCGTCGTCGTGTCGAGCTGCGCCGGCCCGCCCGCGCCCCGCGCGCCGCGGCCCCCCGCTGCGAGCGATTCGCCCAGCTGGTCCCCTACGCCACGCGGCTTTCCCTGGCCGCGGTGTGCAGCGGCCACCGCGTCAGGTTCCGCATCGTCGGTGGGCCCCGCAACGGCGGCGCCCGCGTCACCGGTGCGGCGGCGGGCCGCGCCGAGCTCGCCTACCGCCCGGCGGCTCGCTACGTCGGCCGCGACCGGATCGTGCTGTCGGCCCGCGCCGCCGGCGGCGCGACCACCCGGCTGGCGATTCCGCTGACCGTCGCGCCGCCGAAGTTGCGCGCGCTCGGCGACTCGGTGACCGCCGGCTTCGGCTTCATCGGCGACTCGGGCGAGATGTCGGTCGAGCAGTTCCCGGACTGCATCCCGCCCGACCAGCCCAACGACCAGTGCTCGTCGAACTCGGCCAGCGGCCCTTCGTCGACCAACTCGCTGCCGGACTACCTGCCCGACTTCGGGCTCTCGAACGGGATCGCGTGGCCGGCCCAGTTCGCCCAGGCGCGCGGTCTGACCGGGCCGGGGATGTACGAGAACCGGGCCGTGTCGGGCTCGACCCCAGCCCAGTGGGCGGACGGCTACCTCCAGGCGCAGCTGCAGGCGATCGTCGCCGACAGCCCGAACCTGACCGTGCTGACGCTGGGCGCCAACCCGCTGCTGGACACCTTCCTCGGCGGACCGGGGCTCGCCTGCGACGCGGCGAACACCGACGCCCTGTTCATCGCCTGCATCCAGGCGTTCGTGACCAACGCCGGCCTGCAGCCGAACCTGATCTCGGTGATCGAGCAGCTGCTCGCGGCGCCCGGCAACCGGATCGTGGTCTCCCAGTACCACCTCTCGATGCCGTCGCTCGCGCTCGCCGCCGAGTACACCCCGCACCGCCTGGAGCTGATGGCGACCGTGCTCAACCACAACGTCGCGGCGGCGGTCCAGGCGGTCGGCGGCTACGGCGAGCGGGTCTTCACGTTCGCCCCGCCGCGGTTCGACGTCGGAATCGCCCCGGGCGCGACGACCTGCCCCGGCCAGGCGTTCCAGGTCGACGGTCCGAGCCGCCAGTCGACCGCCGCACAGCTCGTCCTCGCCTCCCAGAACCCCCAGTTCTGCCCGACGTTCGACCCCTGGATCATCTCCGCCGACGACGGCATCCACCCCAACGCCGCCGGCTACGCGCAGTTCGCCGCCGCGCTCGAGACCGTCGTCGACGCCGAGGGCCTGCTGCCGGCGCCGCCACGCTGAGTCCGGCGCGCGCCGCCGACCGCGCGCTAAATGCCGGCCGTCCGGCTGCCGATGGGCAGACGGTGAGCGCGGTCAACGACCTGGTCCTCGTCCGTGGGATGGACGACACCCGCCGCACGCTGCGACGCTGGAACACCCACCCGTGGCGTGTCCTGGGCCCGTGGACGGCGCTCAGCCTGGCGATCGCGCTGGCGATGCTGGCGGCGGTCGTGGCGGTCGCCCAGGCGGTGACTCCCGACGCGACGCTCTGGCGGCTGCCCGGGATCAACTCGCCCCAGACCGCCGGCGACTTCCTCCACATCCTCTACCGCAACGGGCTGGTCCTGGCCCTGCACGCGATGGCCTGCGTGGCCGGCTTCATCGCCGGCAGCTCGCTGCCGCTGTCGGCGGCGAACCGCAGCGGCCTCGACCGCCGGATCCACGAGCGGGCTGGTCCGCTGGCGATCGCCTTCGTCGCCGCCGCGACGATCTTCTCCCTCTGCACCCAGACCTTCGGGATCGGGCTGGTGGCAGCCGATGTCTCCACCCAGCTCGAGATCGCGCCGGGCATGCTGGCGCTCGGCCTGATGCCGCACGCCATCCCCGAGCTGACCGCGCTGTTCCTTCCGCTGGCGGCCTGGCTGATCGCCAGCCGTCAGGGCCGCTGGGACGAGCTGCTGGCCGCGACGTTGGTGACGGTCGCGCTGGCGGTGCCGGTGCTGCTGGCGAGCGCGGCGGTCGAGCTGTACGTCTCGCCCGAGCTGTTGCGCGCGCTGGCCGGAGCCTGAGACGGCGGCGGCCCCGCCACCGTGGCGGGGCCGCCGTCCCCCTTCAGGAGGGCAGGTCCAGCGTCGCTAGGCCTTGCACTTCTGCGTGTTGGTGAGGTTCTTCTTGCTGCCGTCGTCGTAGACGAAGTTCGACTTGACGGTGAACTTCTTCGACTTGCCGCACTTCGGCGTGGTGATGAAGGCCTTTGCCTTCTTGCCCTTGCCGGAGGTGACCTTCTTGATCTTCACGGCGAAGTCGGTCAGCACGATCTTGTTGCCGCCCGGGATGACCGGCAGGTCGCGCTCGACGTTGACGCTCAGGGCGCCCTTCTTGCTCAGGTTCGCCTTGAGGATCGCGGTGGTCGGGAGGGTCGTGCCCTTGACGACCAGGTAGATGCCGCCCTTGGCCGTGTATGCCGCAACCGTCTGGGCGAGGTTCGGCACGACGGTCTTCGCACCGGTCTGGGTGTTGGTGCCGACGAGGTTCGCCGACGCCTTGCCGGTCCCGATCTTGGTGTTGGCGGGGCAGCTCTCGGCCTGGTCCTTGGAGAGCTTGCAGACCTTGGCGGCCTTGAAGTTCACCTTGGCGCCCTTGAAGGTGATCTTCAGGGTCTTGACGCCCGGCTGGGCGCCCGCGGGCACCGCGCCCGGATCGGTGGCGCTGAGGTTGACCGACAGGCCCGCCGCCTTCTGCGCCTTGGCGGTCGTGTACTTGACCTTGACCGTCTGCTTGAACTGGGGGCTGGCGACCGCTACGGCGGACAGGACCAGCGCGAACACGCCCACAAGGGCGCCGATCAGGTGCGTTCTGCGCACTTGCTCCTCCTGGCTTCGGGGGTTGCAGCGAGGTGCTTACCTAACCTCACTGTACAAGGGAGACAACGCTTGCGACAAGGAATGGTTTCGCAGGCGGGTCCAATCTTTGTACGTAGTGGCCAATCGAATTCGGGGCGATGGTCCCAAATGTCACGAAGTTGGGTCTGGGAGCGGCCGAACGCCGCGTCCGGCATGCTTCGCGGCGCGATGCGCGTCCCCGACCAGGCAGACATCCGCGCACCCGAGTTCCCGCCCAAGATGGAGTGGCTCAATGTCGCGTTCCTGCGGATGGCCAAGCTGGTCCGCCGCGAGGCGACGCTGATCGAGTTCTTCGACTTCGCGCGGATCAACTCGCTGCGCACCCTCCCCTACCTGCGCGCCTGGCACGAGCGCTACGGCGGCCACGGCCTGCGGGTGATCGGCGTCCACTGCCCTGGCTACTCGTTCGGGACCGACGGCGCTTGGGTCGCCGCCGAGGCCGAGCGCCACGCCGTCGAGTACGCGGTCCTGCTCGACCCCGGCTTCGAGGTCTGGCGCGAGTACGCCAACAAGGGCTGGCCGGGCCGCTACCTCTTCGACGTCGAGGGCAGGCTGCGCTGGATCCACTACGGCGAGGGCGAGTATCTCGACTGCGAGCAGGCGATCCAAGAGGTCGTCGCGGAGGTCGAGCCCGAGCTCCAGCCCCCCGAGCCGCTCGAGCCGCTGCGCCCCGAGGACGCCCCCGGGGTGCTGCTCGAGGCCCAGACCGCCGACATCGCGCTCCCGGACGGCCGCGACCGGCTCGAGCTGGCCGGCGACTGGACCGCGGGCGAGGACTACCTCGAGGCCGCGGCCGCCGGCGCGCGCGCCCGGCCGGTCTCCTTCGACGCCGGCGCCGCGTTCGCGGTGCTCGGCGGCGCAGGGGTCGACCGTCCCGGCCTGCACGAGGGCGACGGCGCGGTGACCGCCGCGGAGGCCGGCCTGCGGCTGTACGGCTACCAGTTCACCCCGAAGACGTAGGGTTACGCGATGCACTTCGTCGTCGATGGCATGAACGTCATCGGGACCAGGCCGGACGGCTGGTGGAGGGACCGCGACGCCGCGATGGCGCGCCTGGTCGACCTGCTCGAGCGGTTCTGCGCGGCCGGCGGCGACGACGTGACCGTCGTCTTCGAAAGAGCGCCCAGGCCGCCGCTGCGCTCGACGGTGATCGAGATCGCCCATGCTCCCAGGCCGCGCGCCGACGCCGCCGACTACAAGATCCTCGAGATCGTCAAGGCCCATCCCAATCCCGCGACGCTCCACGTGGTCACCTCCGACCACTGGCTCGCCGACGCGGCTCGCGACGCCGGCGCGATCGTCGAGCCCTCCGAGGGCTTCAGGACCCGCCTCGAAGAGTGACCTGGCGGTTGAGGACCCGCGCCCGGTAGGCGCCACCGCCGGAGTAGGCGATCCGAACCTTGGTCCGGCGCGCCGCGGCGCAGGCGCGCGGCAGGCGCATCGCCACCGCCCAGCGGCCCTTGCGCGGACGCTTCGCGCGGCGCGTCGAGCGAGCCTTGCCGCAGCGCGCGGTCACCGCGATCCGGCCGGTCGCCTTGCGGGCGATCGCGCCGCGCACGACCAGCCGCTTGCCGGTCGCGCGCAGGCGGCGCAGCTTCAGCGCCGGCCGCCGGCACGGCTTGACCATCCCGACCCGCCGCTGCGGCGCGACCTTGCCGTTGTGGCCGGCGAGCCGGTTGGCGCTGACCTGGCGGCGGCCGCAGATCCGCGGGCGGCCGGTCGCCGCGAGGACGCCGCCGCGGCCACCCTTCAGCCGCATGACGAACCGGCTGACCGGAGCGTCGGGAATCGCGCCGAACGTGCTCACCAGCCGGCCGCCCTCGACGTCGGTGACGCCGCGCAGGTTGAGGCGGATCTCGCCGCCGAGCTTCGCCAGCAGGCTCGGCAGGGTGCGGATCCGCGCGCCGGTGGTCGGGTCGATCCGGATTCCCTGGACGAAGTAGACCGGGCCACGCAGCTGCCGGTTGAGCGCCGGTGAGTGGGCGACCGCCGTCCCGATCCGCGACGCCTTCGGGCAGACGGCGCGCAGACCCGCCTCGAAGCCGCAGACCGCCTGGGCGTTCGCCGGATCGAGCGCGAGGCTGCGCGGAAGCTTGACGACGGCGCCGGAGATGTTCGCCTGGCCGTCGGGCTGGGTGAGCGTCACGCGCAGACCGGGATGGCGGCTCGGCGCCATCTGGCGCGGGCCGAGCAGCGCCATCCGCATCTTCGGCGCGAAGCCGAGCCGGTCGCAGCCGGCGATCGCCAGCGTCGCCGCCCGGTCGACGGTGGCGCCGGCCGCCGAGGTGAGCCGCCCGCCGACGCCCTTGTCGCCGCAGGAGGTCGGGTTGTAGACGAACCGCGGCCGATCGAGCGTCACGGCGACCTCGCGCAGGCGGATCGGCACGCCCTCGAGGATCTGCGGCAGCGGGTCGCTGACCACCGTCAAGCTCGCGTCCTCGGGATCGACGTAGATCGCCTGGCGGACGACGACGGTGCCGAGGTCGAATGGACCCGCAACCGCCCGGATCACGGCGACCATCCCGAACGGCGCGCCCCGGTGGCCCTCGGTGAAGTAGACCGGTCCGCTGAGCCGGTAGGGCTCGGGGCCGGCCCCCGCAGCGGTGGTCGCGGTTCCGATCCGCGTCGCGGCCGGGCAGGTGCCGGCGTTCGCCGCCGCGTCGGAGCACTTCTCGACGCCGCGGATCCGCGCCGCCAAGCCGGGTGGCGTGTCGACGCGCACTCCGGAGAGGAACTGGTTGCGATCGCCACGACCGAACGCGACGGTCAGCGGCGCGAAGGCTCCGCCGGAGCCGTCCGCGGTCGCCGCGCCGAACGCGGGCTCGAAGCCGGGCGGACAGCCCGCGCCGGAGATCTCGAACGGCGCGCTCGCCGGTGTCGCCGCGGCGTTGCCCGACCACGGCGCGAGGTTCGCCGAGGCGACCTTGGCGCCGCAGTCCGGCGGCGTCGCGAGCACCGCCCGCGGGCCGTCGTCGAAGTCGACGGCGAGCTCGCCGAACGGCAGCTCGGGATTGTCGACGAAGTGCGCGGTCAGCTGGCCGGTGACCGGGTCGGGCCGCACCGAGCCGACGAGGCGGATCGACACGCCGCGGCCCTCCAGGGTGACGAACAGCCGGTAGCGGTCGCCGGGGAGCGGCTGGCCGACGTGCGCGTCGCCCGTCAGCGCGTCGGGCAGCAGGGGGCTGGAGACCGTCGCGTCCCCGACGTCGGAGGCCGCCGGGCAGGCGTCGCCGCCGGGAACCCCGGCGTTGGTCGCGAGCTGCGCGTCGGTGCACGCCGCGAGCCCGTTCGCGGCCGAGGGATTGATCGTCATGCCGGGCGGCAGCGTCACGCTGACATTGCGGACGTGCGCGGTGGTCAGCGTCCCCTGGTCCGCGAGCCCCGGCTGGGGGACGGTCAGGGTCACCCGCGGCCCGGCGGGTGCATCGGGCCCGCCGACGCCGGGGTCGACGTCGATCTCGGCCGCGAACGGCACCAGGTCGCACCGCTGGGCGCCCTCGCTGGGGATCCCGTCGGCGTTGGGCAGCGTCGGCGTCTGGTCGATCCGGTTGGCGGTCGCGCCGGCGTGCGAGTTGACGATCAGCCGCGCGGTCAGCTTCTGGCCCGTGCAGCTGGTCGGATTGGTGAGGAACGGCAGCGACGGGTCGGGGCCGCCGGCCGGCAGGGCGAGCCCACAGAGCTGGATCGGCAGGATCGCCGCCAGGACGCAGCTCTGGCGGCGCTGGGCGTCGTGCTCGGCGGCGCCCGGCGCGCCCCAGAAGGTCAGCTTCGAACGCAGCAGCGCCAGCGACGCCGGGATGTCGGAGATCGTGAAGAAGAGGCCGTGGTCGGCGGGCATCGGAAGCGGGTCGGAGCCGGGCGGGTTGGCCTCGGCGGCCGAGTCGCGCACGCCGCCGACGATGTGGACGGGATGGAGCGCGTCGAGCGCCGCCGCGAGCGCGCCGATTCCGGGGACGGCGGCCGCGTCGGCCGGGTTGAAGCCGAACCGCGCGACGTCGCTGGGCCGCGGCTCGACGTTGTAGAGCGGGACCCTCAGCTCGAGCGTGATGCCCGACACCGAGACGCGCAGCTCCTCGGTCCCGATCTGGGCCGCGACCGGGCAGGTGGACGCCTCGAGCGCGGCCTCCGAGCACTTCGCGAAGGCGTTGGGGTTGGGCACCAGCCCCGGCGGGATGTCGACGCGCAGGTTCTCGACGTTGTCCTCGATGGTGCCGGTCAGGACGAAGTCGGTGATGCCCTTGAACGGGTGGCCGCCTGCCTGGTCGTAGATGCCGACGCCGTCGACGGTGAAGGCCCTCGTCTCGTCCTCGCCGTCGGGGGCGAAGATGTCGCTGCCAGCGCCGCTGGAGAAGACGCTGCCGCGGAACCCGCCGTCTCCCGGCTCGATCCCGAATCCGTGCGCCGCGGCCGGCGCCAGCACGCCCGCCAGCGCGAGAATCGCCACGCCCATGCCCGCCCAACGTCGCATCCGGCTCTCCTCCGTCGACTGCTTGCCGACGGTGGTTCCCAGACAGGTGCGTTTCTACACCTGGCGCCTGTCGCGCCGCTGGCGACCTAGCGCGCCGCTAGGGCTTTGCGGATGTCCTTGGGGAGCATGAACCGGACGTCCTCCTGGACGACCTCGAACTCCGAGACGTCGGAGGTGCCGCGGGCGCGGAAGAACTCGACGAGCCGCTGGACGAGGTCCTCGGGGGCGCTCGCGCCGGAGGAGATGCCGACGACGCGCTTGTCGGCGAGCCAGTCCTCCTGGACCTCGGCCTCGTTGTCGATCAGGTGGGATTCGGCGCCGTGGTCGCGGGCGACCTCGACGAGCCGGTTGGAGTTCGAGGAGTTGCGCGAGCCGATCACGAGCACCAGGTCGCACTCGCCGGCCATCTGGCGGACGGCCATCTGGCGGTTGGTGGTGGCGTAGCAGATGTCGTCGGTGCGGGGACCGACGATGTTGGGGAACTTCTCGCGCAGCCGTCCGATGATCGTGCGCGTCTCGTCGACCGACAGGGTGGTCTGGGAGATGAAGGCGACACGGTCGGGATCTTCGACCTCGAGGGCGTCGACGTCGGCCTCGGTCTCGATCAGGACGATGTGGTCGGGCGCCTCGCCCATCGTGCCCTCGACCTCCTCGTGGCCGGCGTGGCCGATCAGGACGATCGTGTAGCCCTCGGCGGCGAACTTCTTCGCCTCGACGTGGACCTTGGTCACCAGCGGGCAGGTCGCGTCGATCGTCTTGAGCTCGCGCGCGGCGGCGTTGGCGTGCACGCTCGGGGAGACGCCGTGGGCGGAGAAGACGACGGTCTCGCCCTCGGGCACCTCGCTCTCCTCCTCGACGAAGATCGCGCCGCGCTCGCGCAGCTGCTCGACGACGTGCTTGTTGTGGACGATCTCCTTGCGCACGTAGACGGGCGGGCCGTACAGCTCCAGCGCGCGCTCGACGGTCTGCACGGCGCGGTCGACGCCGGCGCAGTAGCCGCGCGGCGCGGCGAGCAGCAGCTTCTCTGGTGCGTTGGCCATCTCTTCAGAGTCTACGGAGGAGCTCGTGGACGGCCTCGCCGCTGGCGTCGAGGCTGCGCACCGAGATCCGGCCGAGGTCGTCGCAGGCGCGGTGCCAGCACGGATAGTCGAAGTCGATCAGGTTGATCGACGGGACTCCCTCGCGGATGAACGGCAGGTGGTCGTCCTGGATGCCGGCGCCGTAGTCCTCGGCAGGAAAGACCTTCCCGACGCCGACCGCCCGCGCCGCCCGGCGCAGCTTGCGCCACAGCGCCGGGTGCGAGTACGCCTCGCGGGGGAGGCGCAGGCCGTGCTCGCCGACGAAGTCGAGCAGGATCATCGCCTCGGCGTCGCGGTAGCGCGGCGCGACGGCGCGGCTGCCGCGCAGGCCGAGCTGGGCGAACTGGCTCGGCGGCGTTCCGGGCGGGGCCTCCTCGCCGTCGAAGAGGACGAACTCGACCGTCGGCCCGAGCTGGCGCGGGCGGATCGAGCGGGCGAGCTCGGTGACGACGGCCGTGCCGGACGCTCCGTCGACGGCGCCGATGAAGCCAGGGCTGTCGAAGGTGTCGTAGTGGGCGCCGACCACCACGCGCCGGCCGGGCTCGCGGCCGCGGATGGTGCCGACAACGTTGCGCAGCCCGCCCGGCACCGGCTGGAAGCGGCCGTTTGGCAGCGCTCGGCGCAGCCTCCGTCCCAGCTCCCGCGACGCGCGCGAGCCCGCCGGCCGCGGCCCGAGCGCGACCTGCATCCGCACGAGCCGGTAGGCGGCGCGGCCGTCGAAGCGGTCGACGTCGGCGCGCGGCACCGGTTCGGCGGCCGCGGCGTCGCCGCCCGCGTCGCCGCCGCAGCCGGCGACGGCCACCGTCGCCAGGGCCAGTGCGCCCAGCGCCGACACCGCCCCCCACGGTTTCGGACTGCGTTGCATCCGCCCCATTGTGGCGTAGTCTGGGCGGCGATGGCTCAGCGTCACCGCGACAGGCTCAGCGCGATCGACGCGTCGTTCCTCCATCAGGAGCGCCGCTCGTCGCACATGCACGTCGGCGCGATCGTCTTGATGGAGGGTCCGCCGCCCAGCCGCGAGGAGTTCACCCGCCACATCGAGTCGCGGCTGCATCAGGTGCCGCGCTACCGCCAGAAGCTCGCCTTCCCGCGCTTCGAGATGGGCCGGCCGTTCTGGGTCGACGACCCCCGCTTCAACATCGAATACCACGTCCGCCACACCGCGCTGCCGTCGCCGGGATCGATGGAGCAGCTGCGCGGGATCGCCGGACGGATCTACTCCCAGCGGCTCGACCGGTCCAAGCCGCTCTGGGAGATCTGGCTCGTCCAGGGCCTCGCCGATGGCGGCTATGCGCTGGTGTCCAAGACCCACCACGCGCTCGTCGACGGCGTCTCCGGCGTCGACATCGCCACCGTTCTGTTCGACCTCGCGCCCGACGCCCCGCCGCGCGAGGAGCCGCCTGCGTGGGTGCCGGCCCAGGAGCCCTCGCAGGCCGAGCTGGTCGCCGAGGGGATCAAGGGCCTGATGCGGGCGCCCGGGATGCTCGCGGGCGAGGCGGCGAAGGTCGCGCGCGACCCGGCGGGGACGATCGACCGTGCCCGCGAGGGCGTCGAGGGGATCGGGGAGATCGCCTGGGCGGGCCTCAACCCCGCGCCCGACGTGCCGCTGAACGTGCCGATCGGCCCGCACCGCCGGATCGTTTGGGCGCAGTGCGACCTGGCCGACTTCAAGGCGATCAAGAACGGACTCGGCGGCACGGTCAACGACGCGTTCCTCGCGGTCGTCGCGGGCGGCCTCGGCCGCTGGCTGCGCTCGCGCGGGGTCCGCACCGAGGGGCTCGAGCTGCGCGGGCTGGTGCCCGTCTCGATCCGCGCCAAGGACGAGCACCACGCGCTCGGCAACCGGATCGCCGCGATGCGCGGCCCGCTGCCGGTCTACGCCGAGGATCCGGTCGAGCGGCTGCGGATCGTCCGCGAGGCGATGAAGGGCGTCAAGGACTCCAAGCAGGCGCTCGGCGCCGAGGTCATCTCGGGCCTGGAGGACTTCGCGCCGCCGACCCTGCTCGCCCAGGCGTCGCGGCTGAACTTCTCGACGCGGCTGTTCAACCTGATCGTCACCAACGTGCCTGGGCCCCAGTTCCCGCTCTACATGCTCGGCCGCCAGATGCGCGAGATCGTCCCGGTCGCCTTCCTGCCGGAGAACCATGCGCTGGCGATCGCGGCGATGAGCTACAACGGCAAGCTCGACTTCGGCCTGCTCGGCGACTACGACGCGATCCCCGACCTCGAGTCGATCGCCGACTTCTTCCAGGAGTCGCTCGACGAGCTGCTGGCCGCGGCCGGCGCACCGCGGACCAAGGCCAAGCGGGGACGGGCGGGCCCGCGCAAGGTCTCGACCTCGGCGAAGGCGAAGCCGGCCGCCAAGCGCAAGCCGGCGGCCAAGCGCAAGCCGGCCGCCAAGGCCGAGTCCCCCACTCCGAAGACCGGCGCCACGACCGCCCGCTCCAACGGCCGCCCCGCGAAGCGGTCGGCGATCCGCGGCAAGGCGCAGCGGCCGCGTCTGATCGACGGCGACAGCGACTGACCGGGTGGCGCGCGCGCCGGCCGAGCAGCGCCTGGTCGTCGAGACCGACGTCGGCGACCCGGTGCTCGACATGGCGCTCGCCCACGCGCTGATGGACCGCGTCGCCAGCGGCGCGGTCCCGCCGACGGTGCGGATCTCGCGCCCGGGCCCGGCGGTCGCCTTCGGCCGCCGCGACGTGATCGCCCCCGGCTACGCGCGCGCCTGCGCCGCCGCCCGCGCGGCCGGCTTCGAGGGTGTCGAGCGGGTCGCCGGCGGACGGGCCTCGGTCTTCCACGGCGGCACGCTGCACTTCGGCCACGCGGTCGCCGACCCGGATCCGCGCGCCCGGATCGGCGAGCGGTTCGAACGGACCGCGGCGCTGCTCGCGCGCGCCTTCGGCGGGCTCGGGATCGACGCCCGTGTCGGCGAGGTCGACGGCGAGTACTGCCCCGGCGAGCACAGCGTCAACGCCCGCGGGGCGGTCAAGCTGATGGGGCTCGCCCAGCGGGTGGTGTCGGGCGGCGCCTACGTCGGCGCGGTCGTGGTGGTCTCCGATTCGGCGCTGGTGCGCGACGTGCTCGCCCCCGTCTACGCCGAGCTCGGCCTCGACTGGCGTCCGGAGGCGACCGGCGCGCTGGCCGACGAGGTTCCCGGACTCGAGGTGCGGGCCGTCGTCGGAGCGCTCGCGAGCGCCTGCGCCGAGGAGCTGTCAGCCGAGCCGGGCGGACTCGACGCCGAGACGCGCGCGCTGGCGCGGCGGCTGGCGCCCGAGCACCGCAGCCCCGACGGCGCCGGTCAGTAGCCGAGCGCGAACTTCGCGTCCTCGGACATCAGGTCCGGGGTCCACGCCGGCGTGAAGACCAGCGTCGGGTGGACCTTGGTGATGCCCGGCAGGTCGCCGACGAACTCCTCCATCTGCTCGCTGACCTGCGGCCCGATCGGACAGCCGGGGGTCGTGAGCGTGAAGGTCACGGTGACCTCGGTGCCCTCGATCGCGATGTCGTAGACGAGCCCCAGCTCGACGAAGTCGAGGCCCAGCTCGGGGTCGATCACGTTCTCCAGGGCCTCGCGGACGTCGTCTACGGTCACGTCGATCTCGGACATGGCCGCAATGGTAGACGGGCGACCTTCTAGGGTTGCGGCCGATGATCCTGCTCCTCGCCGCGCTGTTCGTGATCGTCCCGCTCGCGGAGCTGTACTTGATCCTCAAGGTCGGCGACCTGATCGGCGTGGCTCCGACGCTCGGCCTGCTCGTGCTCAGCTCGCTGGTCGGCAGCGGAATGCTGCGCAGCCAGGGCCGCGCGGTCTGGCGCCAGTTCAACGAGGCGCTCGGCTCGGGAAGGATGCCCCACCGCGAGCTGTTCGACGGGGTCGCGGTGATCTTCGGCGGGGCGTTCCTGATCACCCCCGGCTTCATCACCGACATCGTCGGCCTGCTGTTGCTCGTCCCGCCGACCCGCCGGCTCGCTCGCCGGTTCGCCGCCCGCCGGCTCGGCAGGCGGTTCGGGGTCGCCGTCGCCGCGGCCGGCGGGCCGGTCGAGGGCGTCGCCCGGACGCCCCGTGACCGCCCGGCGCGACGCGACCTGCCGCCAGAGGGGAGAATCGACCCGTGAGCCAGCCGGCGCTCTCGCTCCAGTTCTTCGATCCCGCCCACGGGCTGCACGGCAGCGCCCGCTCCGGGATGACGCTGCTCTTCGACGACGGGACCCCGCGGGCGCTCGACGACGGGCCCGCGGTCTCGGCCGCCGGTGGCGGCTGGCACGCCGAGCTGGCGGGCGAGCTGTCGCTCGACTTCGAGCCGGTCGCGGTCGGCGCCACGCTCGACGGCATCGAGGCCCACGTCTGCCGCGTGTCGGGCACCGTCGGCGGCCGGACCGTCCGCTGCCTCGGCACGGTCGCCGAGACGCGCGAGCCGCCCGCCTGGGGCGAGCTGGACGCGCTGCGAACGATCTCGGCGCTGTTCGACGAGCGTCACGCGCTGCTCGCGGTCGCCAGCCGCCCACGCGGCGCGTCCGGCCATGACGCCGAGCACGTCGACTGCTGGCTGCTCGACGACGGCGAGCCTGTCCGTGTGGCGGAGGCCAGGATCTCGACCGTCTACGACGGCGCCGGCCGCCAGCGCAGCGCCGGGCTGGAGCTGTGGATCGCCGAGGAGGAGCCGCCGCTGCGGGCGTCGGGCAGCGTCGTCGCCGGTTCGTCGCTGCAGCTGGAGGGGCTCGAGGTCCACGCGGCGGTGTTCCGCTGGCGCGTCGGCGACCGCGAGGGGGCCGGCGCCTACGAGCTGATGGCCCGCACCGAGGACCGGGCGGCGGCGTGAGCGCGCCGAAAGCGATCGTCAGCGACTTCGGCGGCGTGCTGACCACGCCGCTGGGCAACGCGTTTGCCGCCTGGTCGCAGGAGAGCGGCGTGGCGCTGGAGGCGCTCGGCCAGGCGCTCGTCGCCTCCGCCGAGCGCCACGGCGAGCACCCGCTGTTCGTGCTCGAGCGTGGCGAGATCCCCGAGGCGGAGTTCATCGCGCGGATCGAGGCCGAGCTCGACGGCCACACCCTCGACGGGATGACCGGCGTGCTGCTCGGCAACCTCGACCGCAACCCCGCGATGATCGACTTCGTCGCCGGGCTGTCCGGTCGCGGGCTGCGGACCGCCCTGCTGACCAACAACGTGCGCGAGTGGGAGGCCCAGTGGCGGGCGATGCTGCCCGAGCTGGACGAGATCTTCGAGGTCGTCGTCGACTCGGCGTTCGTCGGGATGCGCAAGCCCGAGCACGGCATCTACCACCTGACCGTCGAGCGGCTCGGCGGCGGACTGCAGCCCGAGGACTGCGTGTTCGTCGACGACATCGCGCTCAACTGCGACGCTGCCCGCGAGGTCGGTATGGCCGCCGTCGTGTTCGAGTCGACCGAGCAGGCGATCGCCGACGTCGAGCGCATCCTGTCCGGCGACTGACGCGTTTCGGCGGCACGCCCTAGTCAGGACGCGGACGGAGGCGTACCCTGGCCAGAGGTGAGGAGTGTCCTGGAGACCCCGATGCGGGCTCTGGTCGCGTTGGCGGTCACGCTGACGGCGTGCCTGGCCTGTGCCGCCGTGCCGGCTTCGGCGGAGCTGCGCACCGAGACCTTCCGTTACGGCCCGATCGAGGTCGGGCCCTATCAGGTGCTGCAGAAGGACCTCACACTCGGGATCCCGAAGCCGGCCGTCGACGGGTTCGTGACCGACATGGAGGTCGACGTCGTCGACCCCGACGGCCAGCAGGTCCCGATCAGCCGACTGATGCTCCACCACATCGTCTTCGCGAACCTCGGCGACCGGATCGGCGCCAAGACCGACGGCACCTGCAACCGCTTCACCGCCTTCGACTTCAAGTCAGAGATCCCGGCGCTCGGCGAGCGGTTCTACGCGGCCGGTGAGGAGCGCGCGAAGCTGAAGCTCCCCGACGGCTACGGCTACCCGATGAAGGGCGCCGACCAGTGGGCGATGACGCTGATGGTGATGAACCACCGCGCCGTCCGCGACAGCGCCTTCGTCCAGTACAAGGTGACCTACGACACCGCGGCGCGGACGCCGGTGACCCCCTACTGGCTCGACGTGCGCAACTGCCTCGCCGACCCGGTCTACGACGTGCCCGGCGGCGGCAAGCGCGGCTCGATCCACCGCGAGTCGAAGGCCTGGACGGTGCCGGCGAGCGGGCGGGTGGTGGCGGCTGCCGGCCACGTCCACGGCGGTGCCCGCGATCTGACGCTCAACCGCGGCGGCTGCGAGCTGTACTCCTCGCGGCCCACCTGGGGCGGGCGCGGCCACCCGTTCTACCGGGTCAAGCCGGTCCTGCACGAGCCGGGACCGGTCCACATGACGGGCTTCACCAGCGGCCAGGGTTATCCGGTGCGCGCCGGCGAGCGGCTGCGGCTGGACTCCAACTACGACAACAGCCGCCTGCACACGCGGGTGATGGGGATCATGGTCGTGTTCCTGGCGGCCGATCCGGCGGCGCCCCCACCGGAGGGCTGCGAGCGGCCCGCCAACATGGTCGAGCTGGAGTCCGAGCTGCCGGGCCGGGCGGTCGCGCCGCGGTTCGCGGTGCCGCTGACCGGCATCGGCCGACGCGGGCGGGCGGTCGAGATCGCCAAGCCACCGGGGCGGCGGGTGAGGGTCCGCAGCGGGGCGCGGATCGTCGTCGGCGACCGCTTCTTCTCCAAGCCGAACGTGACGCTGCCGCGCGGCGGCCTGCTGCGTTGGAGCTTCGCCTCGCGCGAGTTGCACAACGTGACTGTCGCCAACGGCCCGCGCGGCTTCTCGTCTCCCAACCTCGACGACGGCCGCGTCTACAAGGCCCGCCTGCGCGCGCCCGGCACCTACAAGCTCTTCTGCGGCCTCCACCCCGTCTCGATGACCCAGACCGTCAAGGTCGGCGGCGCCAAGAACAAGCGCAAGCCCGCCGGGCGGCGTTGAACCGTCCACCAGGAACCGGGCTCCGCAACTGACGAGCCTGCGGGGCCGGCTGACAAGGACGCAGGGAGGCCATAGGCCGGCAGGCCATGGCCGACCGAGGACGCCGTCAGGCGGTCCCGCAGGCCGCTTCCTGACGAGTGCGGGGGGCCGGCTAGCGAGGAAGAGGCCCGCGATGCGTGCGCTAGCACGTGAGCGGGCCGATGACGTCGCCAGGCGGTTCCCCGCGCCGTCAGGTCAGTTGTCGGAGCCTAGGCGGTCCCAGCAGTAGATCTCGATCGCCTCCGCCGCCAGCTCGGTCAACCGCTCCTTGGAGAGGAATGGGAGGACGGTGTCGATCGCCTGCTCCTCGCTGACGCCGGACTCGAAGGCGTCCTCGCCGCGGAATCCGGCGGCGATGCGGAGCGCCTCGCGGCGGTGCTCGCCGAGGTGTCCGAACGCCTTGAGCAGGAAGTCCTTGTTGGGGACGGGGGTGCCGACCTCGAGCGATGCGTGCCAGGCGGCGAGCATCGAGAGGTCATCGTCGTCGAGGACCTCGACGGCCTTGGCGTAGTGGACGGCGAGCTCGTCCTCGGGGATCTCGTCGACCCAGGCGCGGACGACTTCGCCGAGCAGTTGGCGGCGCGCCTCGCGCCCGACTGCGTCGGCTACGACTCTGACGGCCTCCTGCGGCTCGATGAAGCACAAGGGCATGGCAAGAAGGTAGGGATGGGCCTGGACGGAACCGTCCGGGTCATTGGGGCGGCTCTGGCGCGAGGGTGCGCTCGGGGGGCCAGGAGCAGAGGCCGGGCTGGCCGGGGCAGTCGGCGCAGAGGCCGCGCCAGGGACGGTCGGTCGGCTCGAAGTGGCCGTCGGAGAGCGGTCGGACCTGTTCGCGGAGGAGGTCTGCGAGCGCCGGAGCGTCGGCGGCGAGATAGGTTGCGACGACGGGGTCGCCGGGCCGGTCGAGGAACAGGTAGGCGATCTCGACGGCTGGGGCGCCTGATTGGAGCGCGGCGAGCGCGTAGACGAGCCGTTGGGTGGCGTAGTGGGCGTCGACCAGCTCGGCGGGGTGCTGGCCGTCGGCGAGGCGGTCGGTCTTGTAGTCGACGATCAGGACGCGGTCGGGCTCGGTGGCGTGGACGTCGACGACGCCGTTGATCAGGGTGCCGCGTCCGCCGGGCCGCTCGACGGGGAGCTGGAAGACGAACGGCAGCTCGGCGCGGACGCGGTCGGCGGCGGCGAGGCGGGCACGCAGCGGCGAGTCGGCGAACGCCTGAACGAGCGCGGCGATGGCGGCGACCTCATGGTCGCGGACGGTCTCGCCGTGGCGGTCGATCAGCGCGGCGATCGCGTCGGGCGCCGGGACCGAGGGGGCGGCGAGGTCGATCTCCTCGAGCAGCTGGTGGACGATCGAGCCGCGCACGGTCGGCGCGAGCGCCTCCGCGTCGGTGGGCGGGACCGGCATGCCGGGCGCGTGGGCAGTCTGCGGCGCGGCGGCGTCCGACGCGGGGCCGTCGGCCTCGCCGGCGGCCTGCTCGCGGACGGGCGAGCGCGGCAGCCGCAGGACCCGCTCGAGGTAGAAGCGGTAGCCGCATGCGGCGTGGCGGGCGAGCCCGGTGTAGCTGGTGCGGCTGACGGGCAGCGCCGGAGGCGGCGGCACGGCGGCGAGCGCCGGGGCGTCGAGCGCCTCCAGCCCCGCCGGCGGCGCCTCGTCGCGGACCGGCGCGCGGTCGGCCGGGCCGAGCACGGCGTCGACGGTGTCGGGCCGCAGGACGGTCACGCCGATCCGGACCGCCCGTCCCTCGAGGTGGCGCTCGACGGTCGCGGCGGTCTCGACGTCGGGCAGCTCGGGGGCGAGCGCCCGCCAGACCCAGCGCATCGGCTCCTCGAGCGGCTCCTCCTCGCGGAGCTTGAGCAGGTCGGTGCCTCCGCTGAGGATCAGGTGGCGCTCGGCGCGGGTCGCGGCGACGTAGAAGACCCGCTTCTCCTCCTCCTCGTCGGCGAGCTTCTGGCGCTCGCGGATCTCCTTCAGCCGGGTCGAGGCGACGCTGCCGCCGCCGAGTTGGGCGAGGCTGATCCCGACGGCGCCGTCGTCGGAGATCTGCAGCGACGAGCGGTCCTCGCGGCCGGGCTTGCCGAGGTCGGCGACGCAGACGACGGGGAACTCGAGCCCCTTGGCGCGGTGGACGGTCATCAGCCGCACCGCCTGGACGTCCTCGGGCTCGAGCGGCGCCTCGCCCTGGCGGTCGCCGAGCGCGTCGCGCTCGGCGACGTAGTCGATGAAGCCGCGCAGGTCGCGGCCCTCGTCGGCCTCGTACTCGCGCGCCAGGCGCATCAGCTTGCGGACGTTGGCCATCCGCCGGCGGCCCTGCGGCTGGGCGAGCAGGTGGAGGTCGTAGCGGGTCCGGGTGACGGCGCGGTCGATCAGCGCCTCCAGCGAGCGGCGCGGCGCCCCGGACCGCTCCTCGGCGAGCAGGCCGGCGAAGCCGGCGATCCGTTCGGCATCGCGCGCACCGAGCCGCTCCGCGAGCTCCGGGACCGCTTCGGCCGCGCCGGCCAGCTCCGCGACCACCGTCCACGGCTCCCTCCCCCGCCGGCGCGCCGCGTCGGCCACGACGACGAGCGCGTCGAGCGAGACCCCGCCGAGCGGCGAGGCGAGCGCCGTGTAGAGGGCGAGGTCGTCGAGCGGGTTGGCGAGCGCGCCGAGGTAGGCGCGCAGGTCGCCGACCTGCTGGGCCGACCAGTAGCCGCGCCCGCCCATCACGTAGGTGGCGATTCCGCGGTCCTCGAGCGCCCGCTCGAAGGCGGCGAGGTGGGTGGTGGCCCGCACCAGCACGACCACCTCGCCTGGTGTGCACTCCCCGGCCGCGATCAGCTGGTCGATCCGCTTGGCGAGCATCCGCGCCTCGGCGGCGCGGTGGGGCACGACCTCGCGCAGTGCCTCGCCGAAGGCCAGCTCGGGGCCGGGCCCCTCCCCGGCGGCCGCGTCGGCCTCGAACCGCTCGCGCCAGCGCGACCCGTTGTGGGGCCGGTCGGCGACGATCAGCTCGACCGCCGGCGCGTCGCCCAGGGGCTGCGCCGCCCCACCGGCGCTGAGGCGGGGGAACCGCTCTCCCCAGACGGCCCCGAACAGCAGATCGATCGCGTCGAGCACGGCGGGGGCGCTGCGGAAGTTGGCTGTCAGCGCCTCGAAGCGGCCGGCGGCGCGGGCCCGCTCGGCCTGCTCGCGAAAGACCGAGACGTCGGCGTGGCGGAAGCGGTAGATCGACTGGAACTCGTCCCCGACGCGGAACGTCCGGTCGCCGGCGATCCGGTCCAGCAGCTCGTTCTGGAGCGGGTTGGTGTCCTGGAACTCGTCGACGAGCACGTGGCGGAAGCGGCCGGCCCACCGCTCGCGGACCACGACGTCGGTCGCAAGCAGCCGGTTGGCGACCAGCTCGAGGTCGTCGAAGTCCAGCGCCGAGCGGTCGCGCTTGAGCGTGGCGTAGCGGGTGCCGTAGGCGCGCAGCAGCTCGCGCAGCAGGGCATGGTCGCGCAGCTCGTGGAGGTGGGTGACGTGACCGGCGAGTGCCTCCAGCGCGTCGCGGTAGGCGTCGCAGGCGTCGGTCTTCAGCGCGCCGGCCCCGCGGCCGACGGCCAGCTTGCCGAGCGCCGCCGGGTCGAGGGCGGCGAGGTCGGGTTCGGCGGCCGCCGCCGCGAGCACGTCCAAGCACCGCTCCAGCCGCTCGCGCGCCTCCACGACGCGCATTCCGTCGCCCGCCGCGGCCAGCTCGGCGAGCGCCGCGCGCGCCGTCGCCACCACCCGCTCGGGCTCGCCGCCTCCGGTCGGCGGCTCGATCTCCGGCAGCTCGGGCGCCTCCTGGCCGCGCGAGCGCAGGTGTCCGTAGGCGGTCCGGGTCATCGCGGCGAGCCGGTCGGGCGTGTAGGCGGCGACGAGCCGCAGCCGGTCGGCCCCGGCGCTGTCGTGGAGGAACTCGGCGAGCGCGCCGTCGAAGGCCTCGCCGCCGAGCCGGTCGGCCTCGAGCTGGTCGAGCACCCGGTACTCGGGATCGATTCCGGCGGCGAGCGCGTGCGCGCGCAGCAGCTGCGAGCAGAAGCCGTGGATCGTCGAGATGAACGCGCCCTCGGCGGCGCGCGCCTCGGCGTGCAGGCCGGCGGCGGCGAACCGCTCGCGCACGCGCGCCTTCAGCTCGGCGGCCGCCTTCTCGGTGAACGTGATTGCGAGGATCTCGTCGATCGCGCAGCCGTCGTCGACCACCGCCGCGGCGATCCGCTCGACGAGCACCGACGTCTTGCCCGACCCGGCGCCGGCGGCGACGAGCAGCCCGCCGTCGCGCCGCTCGATCGCGCGCCGCTGCTCGTCGGTGAAGCGACGGCCGGTCACTGCTCGATCCGGCAGATCGAGGGGTGCGAGCAGCCGCCGCGGTAGGCGCAGGAGCCGGCGCGCGAGCAGATCCGCCCCTCCCCCATCTCGGCGGCGGCGGTCGCGATCGCGGCGCGCGCCCAGGCGCGCAGCTCGTCGAGATCGTCGGGGGCGAGCACGTCGCCGGCGACGAAGTCGCCGCCGAGCGCGGCGGCGCGGTCGGCGCTGACGGCGCCGCGCGGCCGGCGGTCGTCGCCGGAAAGCGGCACGTAGAGTCCGGCGACCGCGGCGACGCCGAGCAGCCGCTCGGCGACCAGCATGTACAGCGCGGCCTGTAGCCGGCCCTTCGACGGCCACTTCTCGGCGCTGTAGTCGTTGACGCGGCCGCTCTTGTAGTCGAGCACGGCGACCTCGTCGCCGCGGCGGTCGACGCGGTCGATCTTGCCGCGCACGCGCAGCCCGTCGCCGAGGTCGACCTCGGGGTGGTCGGCGCCGGGCACGCCGAAGCCCAGCTCGAGCGCCACCGGCTCGAACTCCGAGTCGACGCGCGCCTCGTGGGCGAGGTGGCGCAGCAGCTGGAACTCCAGCCGGCGCAGCGCCGCCCGCATCCGTGGCGCCCGCAGCGCCGCCCCGCGCCGCTGCGCCTCCTCGGCGAGCGCCTCGAGCAGGATCGCCTCGGCGCGCGGGAGGTTGGCCGGGGTCGGCCGGCGGTCGCCGGTCCGCTCGGCGAGGCGGCGGTAGGTCAGCTCCAGCACCGCGTGGGCGAAGGCGCCCTGCACGAGTCGCTCGGGGTCCGGCTCGAGCGCGACGGGCGCCAGCACGTCCTCGACGAGCCAGTTGACCGGGCAGCCGGCGAACCGCTCGATGGCCCCCGCCGAGACCGCGCCGCGGTCGCCCAGCGCGGCGAGCGCGGCCTCGAGCGCGATCGGTCCGACGGGGTCGGGCGGGGCGTCGCGACGGCCGGCGGCGACGGCGCGCTCCCACTCGGCCGCGGTCGGCGCGTCGGCGGGCGTCCAGGTGACGTCGGCCAGCGAGCGGCGGCGGGCGCGGTCGCGCAGGCCCGGCAGCACCCGCTCGACGTCGGCGAGGAAGAACGACGGCCGCTCGGCCTCCCCCTCCTCGCCGCTGGTCCGCGCGCTGAGCACCAGCAGCCGCTCGGCCCGCGAGGCACAGACGTAGAAGAGGTAGCGCTCGCGGTCGAGCTGGGATCCGCGCAGCGCCAGCGCGAGGCCGGAGGCTGCGGCGATCTCACGGCGGTCGGCGTCGGAGAGGAACGGGTCGGCGCCGCCGGCGGCGGGGAACTCCCCCTCCTGCAGGCCGCAGACGAAGACCGCCTGGTAGCGGCGGGCGCGGACCTCGGTCGGCGAGGCGACGGCGACCCGACCCGGCTGCGGGTCGTCGCCGACGCGCAGCTCCTGGGCGGCGAGCGTCTCGAGGACGGTCGCGAGGTCGACGGCCAGCGCGCCGCCGCGCGCCAGCCCGCGCAGGTCCGACAGGGCCGCGCCGACGGCAGACAGCGCACGCGCGTCGTCGACCTCGGCGCCGGCGAGCACATGAGCGGCCCGGCGGTGTGGGGCGGCGAGCAGAGCGTCGGCCCGACGGCGGATCTCGTCGAGCAGCTCGTCCCCGCGCAGTGCGGCGAGCCGGTCGATCTCACCCAGCGGGAACGGCCCGATGCCACCTTCCCCGTCTCCTCCCTCCCACAGCGCGCGGGCGCGGGCGGCGGTGCCGACTCCGTCGCGGCGGACGGCGACCTCGAGCCGGTCGGCGTAGACCGGCTCGCGCAGCCGTCCGGGAGTGCGCAGGTAGGCGAGCAGGTCGTCGGCGCTGCCGGTCCCCGCGGCACAGCGCAGCAGTGCGAGCAGTCCGCGGCCGAGCGCGGTGTGGCCGAGGCGCAGCCGGCGGTCGATCGAGTACGGGATGCCGTAGGCCGCGAAGACCTGCTCGACCGTCGTCGCGTAGGCACGCGGATCACGCAGCACGACGGCGATCTCGCCGGCCGGCGTGCCGGCGCGCAGCAGCGCGAGCACCTCGGCGCCGCACAGCTCGACCTCGGCGCGCCGGCCGCCGGCGAGGTGGAGGCGGACCGCGTCGCCGGGATCGGCCCGGGCGGGCGGGTCGTCCTCGAACAGCCCTCGCTCGAGCGCCGACAGGGCGGCTCGCGAGCGGTCGTCGTAGTAGTCGTCGAGCGCGGTGAGTGGCGTCTCGCGCGCCCCCGCCTCGATCAGCGACTGCCGCGGCTGCCCGGTGGCGCGGAAGGCGGCCCGGCCCTCCTCGTGGGGCAGCGAGACGCAGACATCGGCGTCGGCGTCGCGCCCCAGCGCGGTCAGAGCCGCCAGCTCCAGCGGCGTGAAGTCGTCGAAGCCGTAGACGAAGACCGGCGTCGTCCCCCAGCTGCCCGGCCGCTCGCGCAGCGCGGCGACCGCCTGCCAGGCGTACAGCTCGTCGTCGACCAGGCCGGCGGCATCGAGGCGGTCCCGGTAGCGGCGGTAGATCGCGGCGATCTCGTCGGCGTAGCGGCGGCGCGGACCGTCTCCGGCCCAGGCGCGCAGGGCGGCGGTCAGCCGAGCCGGCTCGACGAGGGCTGGGCCTGCCGCCGACCGGTCGGCCAGCGACCGCTCGATCTCGGCGACGAAGCGGGTCGCGGCACGGGCGAACCCAGGCTGGGTCGCCGACTCGGCGAGCGTGTCGAGCGTGCAGTCGCGAACGGCGGCGGCGACGATCAGCTCGCGCTGGAGACGGGTCGCGACGCGGCCGCCGACCCCGGCCCGGCGGGCGATCTCGGCGAACAGCCGCTTGAAGCGCAGCACCCCGACGCCGAACACCGCGCCGCGCTCGGCCAGCTCGCGCTGGTTGTGCTCGACGTCCTCGAACGCCGGGACGACCAGCAGCGGCTCCTCGTCGACACGCGCGCGCAGGCCGCCGAGGACGGTGCCGGCCTTGGCGGCGTTCGCGGGACCGGTGACTAGCTGGAGCGGCACGGGGCCGTCAGGTATACGGCTGGCTCAGGACGGCTGGCGATCGCCGGCGAGCGACCCGCGGCGCAGCGCGTCGGCGAGGGCCTCGGCGTAGCGCTGGGCGGGCAGCATCGGCGGCGCGTCCTGGAGCTCCCAGCCGATCGCCGGCCGCTGGACCCAGCGGGCGACGCGAACGTCGCCGTCGCCGAGGGGCTCGACGCGCAGCTCCTCCTTGAAGTCGCCGCTGCGGCCACGGCTGACTCCGGCGGCGCCGTCGCCATCAGCGGCGGTCGCGGTGTCGAGCGCGGCGGTCAGGCGAGTGGCGTCGCGCGCCTGGAGCGCCTCGCCGCTGCGCGCGGCGAGGTCGACCAGCTCGCCCGCGGCCAGCACCGGCGCCTCGGGCACGAGCGCCGAGCCGCGCCAGCGGCCGAGCCGCACTCCCCCGGGCACTCGCTCGAGGCGCACCAGCGACCGCATGCCCTCCGCGTCGACGTGGACCGCCGTCGCGACGTGGGGCCCGCTGAAGGTCGGGGTGGCGGCTTTCCCGCCGCCTGCTCGCCTGCGGGCCGACTGGCCCGATCCTGAGCTGCGCCGCCGCGTCGTGGAGCGGGCCGGGTCCAGCACCGTGCCCTTCGCGCAGATCGCGCAGTCGGCGGTGAACCGGTTGTGACGGCAGAACAGGGACACGACTGTCGGAGGATAGACACCGCGCGCCTGCCAAGATGCGCACGGTGGCTACGGCGATCGTCTCCGACCTGCATCTCGGGACCGTCTCGGGGGCCGACCTGGCCCGCGGCGGCCCGGCGCTCGACCGGCTGCTCGACGTGCTCGCCGGCGCCGAGCGGATCGTGCTGCTCGGCGACCTGCTGGAGCTGCGCGAGCAGCCGGCGACCGCGGTGCTCGAGGACGTCGCCCCGACACTGCGGCTGATCGGCGAGGCGGCGGCCGGCAAGCGGGTCGTCGTCGTGCCCGGCAACCACGACCATCAGCTGGTCGCCCCCGCACTGGAGCGGGCGCGGCTGGCCGGCGGGACGCTGGCGATCGCCGCCGAGCATCCGCCGGAGCCGGGTGAGCTGGCGGCGCGGCTGGCCGAGGCGATGCCGGCCGCCGAGGTCGCGATCTCCTATCCGGGCGTCTGGCTGCGCGACGACGTCTACGCCTTCCACGGCCACTACCTCGACGCCCATCTCACGGTGCCGCGCGTCGAGTGCCTGATCGCCGCCGCGGTCGAGCGGTTCGCGACCGGCGTCGGCGCCGACGGCCCGCAGGCCGCGGTCGACTACGAGGCGATCCTCGCGCCGATCTACGCGCTCTCGCACGCCGTCGCCCAGAACGCCCGCCCGCACCCGCCCGCACGTCGCAACAACCTGTCGCGCGACGTCTGGCAGCTGGCGACCACCGACGGCGCCGGCACCCTGCCCGACCGCCTGCGCCGCCGCCTCGTCGGCCAAGTCGCGATCCCGGCCGCGGTGGCGACGGTCAACTGGCTCGGCCTTGGGCCGTTCAGCGCCGAGCTGTCCCCGACCGAGCTGCGCGAGGCGGGCCTGCGCGCGATCGGCGCGGTCACCGACCGCCTCGCGATCTCCGACGCGCATGTGATCTTCGGCCACACCCACCGCGCCGGCCCCCTGCCCGCCGACGATCCCGCCGGCTGGCGCCTGCCCGGCGGCGGAACCCTCACCAACGCCGGCAGCTGGATCGACGAGGCCCACTTCACCGCCAACGACGGCCCCACCAACCCCTACTGGCCCGGCCGCGTCGTCTGGGTCGACGCCGGCGGCGGCCCACCCCGCCTCGAGACCGTCCTCGAGCCGGCCGAGCGGACGGCAGCGCGGCGGGGCTAGCCCTGCCTTTCAGCCCCCCAGTCCGCGCTTCCCCTGCCTGCTCTCCGCCAGTCCGATGTTTCCCGCGCATAGCGGGGGAAACGTTGGACCCGCCGAGAGTCGTCAGGGAAACGGTGGATTGGCCTTCGCTGGGTTGGGAGCGAAGAGTCACCGGGAAGGTGGGTGGCGTTCCGCTCGGGTGTGCGGGCGTGAGTTGGGGTGGGGTTGGGTTTGCTGGGTGGGGAGGGGTGTGTGGAGCGTGCGTTCAGGGGCCCGGCCGCGGTGGGGGCTTGGCCGCGCCGGGGTGAGATTCTCAACCGGTGTCCCCCTTCAATCCACGGCTTCCGGGGCCCCGAGCCCGCCAGTCCGCGCTTTCCCTGCCAGCTCTCCGCCGATCCAACCTTTCCCGCGCATGGTCGGGGAAATGTTGGACGTGCCGAAAGTCGTCAGGGAAAGAGCGGATCGGCCTCCGTGAAGCACGAAAACGTTGGGCCAGCCCCGAAGCCGCGAGCGTTTGCCTCCGCGGGTGGTGACGGTGGCGACTTTCGCGCGCAGGCAAAGCGGTGGAGCTCTCCCGCAGACCGGCTCGCGGACAACCACCCACGTCGATCGGGAGAGCGCGGGCCGCGTGCCGAGCACGAAACGTCGACCACCGGAGCCAGGCCCCGCGGGCAGCCACGCCCCAAGCCCGGCCCCACCGCCGTCTAGGCCGCTGACTCCTCGATCGCCGGCTGGTCGTCGGCCGCGACCTTGTCCTCGGCGGCCGCCGCGGCGTCCTCGCGCTCCTTCATCGGCTGGTTGGCCCACTCCTCGTCGAACTCGACCTTCCAGCGGCCGGGCGCGTCGTCGCGCGGCTCGATCTTCAGCTTGGCGCGGAAGCTGCGGCCGGAGCGGCCGCGGAAGCCGGTGACCTGCTTGGCGGTGCGGCCGATCGCCGGCTCGTCGCCGCGCTCGATCGACTCCTCGAGGCTCGCCATCAGCTCCTTGGCGACCGATACCGGCAGGTTCTTGCGCGCCTTCTGCTTCCAGATCACGAAACCGCAGCCGGGATCCTCGCGCGACCAGCAGGAGTAGCCCTTGCGGTTCTCGGTGACCTCGCGGCCGCAGACCGGACAGGGGCCGAGCTTCGCCCGCTCGATCTTGACGCCCTTGAGCTTGTCGAGCTCGGCCACGGTGTCGCCGATGAACTTCGCGATGTCGCGCATGAACGCCGGCCGCGAGTCCTCGCCCTTCTCGATCATGCCGAGCCGGCGCTCCCAGTCGCCGGTGAGCTGCGCGGAGGTGAGCGCGTGCTGGCCGAGCAGGCGGATCACTTGGACGCCCTTCTCGGTGGCGTGCAGGGCGCGGCCCTCACGCTCGATGTAGCCGACGTCGATCAGCCGCTCGATGATCGACGCGCGCGTCGCCGGGGTGCCGATGCCGGAGTCCTTCATCGCCTCGCGCAGCTCGGCGTCCTCGATCTCCTTGCCGGCGGTCTCCATCGCCGCCAGCAGCGACGCCTCGGTGAAGCGGCGCGGTGGCTGGGTCTCCTTGCGCAGCGACTCGACCTTCAGCGTCGCGACCGTCTCGCCCTGCTCGAGCTTGGGCAGCAGCTGGTCGCCGCCGGAGTCGTCGTCGCCCTTGCCCTCGCCCTGGGCCTCCTCGCCGTAGACGGCGCGCCAGCCGGGCACGACCAGGACGCGGCCGCTGGTGCGGAAGACGTTCTCCTCGACGGTGGTCTCGACGCGGGTGCGCTCGAACTCGGCGTCGGGGTGGAAGACGGCGAGGAACCGCTTGGTGACGAGGTCGTAGACCTTCAGCTCGTCGGAGCCCATCTTCGACAAGTCGTGCTCGGACTTCGTCGGGATGATCGCGTGGTGGTCCGCGACCTTGGCGTCGTTGACGACCCTGCCGAGCGGCAGCTCCGACAGCGACCGGACGAACTCGGAGGCCTTGCGGTAGGCCGGGTTGTGGCCGACCAGCTCGGCGATCGGACGGATGTCGGGCACCATGTCGCCGGTCAAGAAGCGCGAGTTGGTACGCGGATAGGTGAGCGCCTTGTGCTCCTCGTAGAGCTTCTGGGCGGCGGCGAGCGTACGGCGGGCGGAGAAGCCGTGGAGGGTGTTGGCGTGGCGCTGCAGCGACGTGAGGTCGTAGAGCAGCTGCGCCCGCTCGGTCTCCTTCTTCTTCTCGAGCTTGGTGATCGTGCCGTCGCGCTCGACGCAGGCGGCGACGATCTGCTTCGCCTCCTCCTCGGGCAGCCGCTTGCCGCCCATGTAGCGGGCCTTGTAGCGGCGGTCCCCTTCGGCCTCGAACCGCGCCTCGACGAGCCAGTAGGGCTCGGGCTTGAAGGCGCGGATCTCCTCCTCGCGGCGGGCGACCAGCGCGAGCGTCGGCGTCTGGACGCGGCCGAGCGACACGGCGCCGTCGAAGGCGGCGCGCAGCCGGATCGAGGCGGCGCGGGTGGCGTTCATGCCGACGATCCAGTCGGCCTCCGAGCGCGAGCGGGCCGCGTCCTCGAGCGACTCCATCTCCGCTCCGGGACGCAGCGCCTTGAACGCCGCCTCGATCGCGGTGCGGGTCATCGACGACAGCCAGAGCCGCCGTACGGGCTTCTTGACCTTCGCGGTGTCGTAGACGTAGGCGAAGATCAGCTCGCCCTCGCGCCCGGCGTCGCAGGCGTTGATGACGTCGTCGATGTCGTCGCGCGCCATCTGGCGGTGGATCACCTTCAACTGCTTGGCGGACCGCTCGTCGTTGGGCACGAGCTTGAACTCGTCGGGGACGATCGGCAGGTCGGCGTAACGCCACTTCTTGAGCTTGGGGTCGTAGGCGTCGGGCTCGGCGAGGCCGACGAGGTGGCCCACCGCCCAGGTGATGACGTAGTCGTCGCCCTCGAGGAACGCCTTGTCCTTGCCCTGCTTGAACGCGCCAGGCAGCGCTGACGCGAGGTCTCGCGCTACGGACGGCTTCTCTGCGACTACGAGTGTCTTGCCCATGAGCAGTCACCCACCTTATGCGGGTTCGGGGTCCGCGAGGGTAGACGAACTGTGCGACCGGCGAGTCCGGCGGGCGTCGGCATGCGGCGCCGCGGCACCGTAATTCGGGGCCCCGGCGGCCGTTGGAGGGCTGCGATGCAGATCCCCGGCGCCACCCTCTCCCCCGTCCCGGCTCTGCCCTCGGCCACGGGAGCGTGCTGGAAGGGCGGGCCACGGCGCGCTACCTTGCGATGGATGTCCGCGGCGAGCGTGACCGGCGAGGCGCCCGAGCCGAGCTCGACGGCCGGCGAGGCGCGGCTGGCGCGCGCCGCCGCCCAGGGGGACGGCAACGCCTTCGCGACCCTCTACGAGCGCTACGAGCGCCGTGCCTACAACCTCGCCTACCGCATCTCGGGCTCCGAGCACGACGCCGCCGACGCCGTCCAGGACGCGTTCGTCGCGGTCATGCGCCGGCTGCCGAAGCTCGACGACCGCGAGCTGGCGTTCGGCTCCTATCTCTTCACCGCCACCCGCAACGCCTGCTACGACCTGATGGCCAAGCGCAGACGCGCCGAGCCCAGCGACGCGATTCCCGAGACGGCGACCCCGATCGGCGCGGCGGCCGGCGGCGGCTTCGGGCTCGACCCCGGCGATCCCGAGGACGACCCCGACCGCAAGCTGGCGCTCGAGAGCCAGCAGGAGGAGGTCCGCACCGCCAACGCCCGGCTGCCCGAGCGCCAGCGCGAGGTGCTGGCGCTGCGCGAGCTCGAGGAGCTCTCCTACGACGACATCGCCGAGATCATGGGGATGAACCGCAACTCGGTCGCCCAGCTGATCTCCCGTGCGCGGATCAAGCTGCGCGACGAGCTGCGCGGGACGGCGCTGGCGTCGATCGCCGCCTCCTCGCCCGACTGCGAGCGGGCGCTGCCGCTGATCGCGCTGCGCGACGACCGCCAGCTGCCCGCGGCCGACGACGCCGCCTGGCTCAACGCCCATCTCGCCGACTGCCACACCTGCCGGCTCGGCGTCGAGGCGATGCAGGAGGCAGGGACCTCTTACCGCGCCTGGGCGCCGATCGCCGCCGCGCCGTTCCTGTTCCGCGACACGCTCGCCAAGGCAGCGGAGCTGACCGGCGGCGACTGGAGCGCGGTGATCGCCGAGCGCGCGCCGCGCCACGACCCGGCCGCCTACCACGTCGGGATGCCGCCGCTGTACCGGACGCTCGCCGGGGCTGGACGCCGGCGCCGGCGGCTGGGCGCGTGGATCGCCGGCGGGCTCGGCGCCGCGGCGCTGCTGGCGGTGGTCGTCGGGATCGCCAGCGGCGGCGACTCCCCCACCCCGCAGCCGGCCGTGCAGACCGTCGAGGACGCCGCCGAGCCGCCGCCCGAGGCCACCGTCGCCGACGACGAGCCGGCCCAGAAGCCCAGCAAGCGGGCGAAGAAGCCGGCGAAGAAGCGCGCGCCGGCCGCCGACCCGGAGCCGGTCGCGGCGGCCCCCGCCCCGGCGCCCGACACCGCGGCCCCCGCGCCACCGCCGACGAGCGCGCCTCCAAGCCCAGCTCCGACTCCGACGCCGCAACCCCAGCCGCGCCCTCGACCCCAGCCATCTCCGCAGAGCCCACCGGCGCGTACGCCCCAGCCGGCCCCGCCGCCGGACCCGCCGCCGGTGGTCGAGGAGCCGCCGGTGGTCGAGGAGCCGCCGCCCGCCCCCACCCCGCCGACGCCCGGCGGCCCGAACCGCCCGCCGACCGGCGGTCAGTAGCCGATCGGGTCGAAGCCGCCCCAGCCGGATGGGTCGGCCGGCCTGCGTCCGGGGCAGCGCTGCACGCCCGTCTTGAACGGCAGGCGGACCATCGTCGCGGCGGAGTTGTTGCGCTCGTTGGACTCGTAGATGCCGTTGCGGGGGTCGGCGGTGTGGACGAGGTCGAAGCAGCCGCGCAGGCCGGTCACGTCGATCCACTGCTCGTGGTAGCCGGGCGGGTAGACGTCGGACCAGCCGACCGAGGTGCCGAGCGTGACCTTCTGCCGCGCCAGCGACTGGTTGCAGGCCGGGTAGACGAACTTCCGCGGGGAGCGCGGCAGCCGCGGCCTGCTGTGGTCGAGGTCGCGCAGGCAGTAGCTGATCTTCGGCCCGCGCCTCGCCGTCTTCGTCCGCTGGCCGCGCCGGTCGAGGCGCCACAGCTCGAACCGCGCCGCGAAGTGGAACTTCCAGTAGTGGCCCTGGCCGGGGATCGCTTTGAACACCAGCCGGGCGCCGGTCTCGATGCCGATCCGCCCGCCGCCGCGCTTGTGGATCCGCTGGCGGGCGCGCATCCCGAAGCGGCTGTCGCGGATCCCGAACAGCTCCGCCGGGCCGCGGCCGACACTGTTGATCGAGTTGCCGGCGCGCAGCACCACGCGTCCTGGTCGCACGAACGGGTCGGCGATCAGCCCGAACGGGGGGCTCATCCGCAGGTCCGGGCAGAGCAACTCGGCGCGCTTGGCGCGATCGAGGCAGGGGTTGGACGGCTTGGCGTCGGCGTCCGGGCCGGTCTGACCGGCGGCGGCGGGCGCGCCGGCGGCGCAGACGGCGAGCAGGAGGGCGGCGCAGAGCGCACCGCCGATCGTCCGGGAGGGTTTGGGGTGGCGAGCAGGCAAGAGGCGCCCTGTTCTAGCGGACGACGCCGGCCACGCGCGGTGCGGCGAGTCCGCTCAGCGGACGCAGGGACCGGTGTCGACCGGCCGCGCGGCCCGCTCCAGCGCGGCCCTCACGATCGCGTTGGGCACCGCGAAGCCCGACGGGCGGTCGCTGCTGGTAGCGGAGGCGAAGACGGTGGCGAGCACGCGCCCGTCGCCGTCGACGACCGGGCCGCCGGAGTTGCCCGACCGCACCAGCCCACGGAAGGAGACGATGTCGCGCTCGACCGGCCCACGGCCGTAGGCGTCCTGGCTGACCGTCGTCCGGGTCGCCCCCAGCCGGGCGGGCCGGACGTCGAACGGCCCGTTCTCGGGGAAGCCGAGCACCGCCCCGGAGCTTCCCGACGCCGGCTCGGCCGCGATGTCGAGCGCCGGCACGCCGGCCACCCCGGGCGCGGCGAGGATCGCGAGGTCGTTGCCGACGTCGAACCAGACGGCCACGGCGTCGACCTCGCCGCCGTCGCCGCCGACGTCGACGGTCGTGTCGTCCTGCCCGGCGACGACGTGGGCGTTGGTCACCACGATCCCGTCGCCGGCGACCCACCCCGACCCCTGGACCCCGAGCCCGCAGGCCGTCCCGAGGACCCGCACGACGCTCTCGCCCGCCCGCCGCACGTCGGGGTCGCGCGCGACCCCGGAGTCGGGCGGCGGCACGTCGGCGCCCGGGCCGTCGATCCGCGGGAACGGGTCGAAGCGCGCGAGCGTGCGCAGCAGCGGCCCCGACGGCGGCAGCGCGGCGTTGAGCTCACGCAGGATCAGCGACCGCTGGATCGGCTCGCGCAGCTCGCGGACCCCCGGGGTGTGCAGCGCGACCGCGCCGAGAATCCAGGCGAGCCCGAGCGCCAACGTCGCCGCCAGCACCGCCCCGCCAAGGCCGTCGAGCACTCCGAGCGTCTCGCCGAAGCCGCGCCGCAGCCGGAAGCCCAGCACCTCCAGCAGCGAGGCGACCACGGCGCCGACCAGCAGCGCGCCGATCAACGCGACGAGCGGCGACCACGGCGACTGCGACCCCTCCGAGAGCAGCGCCGGGGCCAGCCGTGCGCCCGCGAACGCGCCGGCCGCGAAGCCGACGAGCGTCAGCGCCCCGACGATCAGGCCGCGCCTGAAACCCACCAGCAGCGCCACGGCGGCGACCGCGACGATCACCCAGTCGAGCGGAGTCATGGGCGCTTGACGGTAGCCTCTCGCCCACGGTGGCGCGTGAGATCACGTTTGAGCGGAGGCGGCGGCTGACCCACCGTGCCCTGCCGGCCGCCGGCGCGGTCGCCGTCGTGGCGTTCTTCGCCGGCCTCGCCGTCGGCGGCAGCGGCGAGTCGGAGACCGCCCGCGTGGCACGCGACTTCTCCGCCGCCTGGGTCCGGGGCGACTACGGCGCGATGCACGGGATGCTGACGCCCCAGGCGCGCGCCGCGCTCACCCGCTCGCAGTTCGGCGACAGCTACCGCCGCGCGGCCGAGACCGCCACCCAGCGCCGGATCGCGATCGACGCGCCAGAGACCGACGGCGAGCGCGCGCGGCTCGCCGTCCAGGTCGACACGGTCGTCTTCGGCGGCGTCGCCGGGGAGGTGGTCCTGACGGTCGTCGAGAGCGGAGTCGACTGGAGGCCCCATCTCGTCTTCCCCGGGCTCCGTCCGGGCGAGGCGCTCGACCGCCGCACCGAGGCGCCCGAGCGTGCCAGCCTGCTGGCCGCGGACGGCCAGACGATCGCCGAGGGGCCGGCCGACGGGCGGGTCCAGCCGCTGTCCTCGACCGCGCCGATCGCCGGCAGCCTCGCCCCCAGCGACGACGCCGCGGTTCGCGAGGCGCTCTACACGCGCGGTTTTCCCGAGGACACGCCGGTCGGGTCCAACGGCCTCGAGCGGGTCTTCGACAGCCAGCTCGCCGGCCGTCCCGGCGGCGAGCTGCTCGCCGGCGCGCGCGTGCTGGCCCGCTCCTCGCCGCGCCAGGCCCAGCCGGTCGAGACGACGATCGTTCCGTCCGTCCAAGAGGCCGCCGACATCGCGCTCGCCGGGCGCCTGGGCGGCGTCGCGGCGATGGACCCCGCCAGCGGCGAGATCCTCGCGCTCGCCGGGATCGCGTTCTCGGCTCCCCAGCCGCCCGGCTCGACTTTCAAGATCGTCACGCTCGCCGCCGCGCTGGAGGACGGCAAGGCCAAGCCCTCCGACGAGTACCCCGTCGAGAGCGCGGCGACGATCGACGGCGTCGAGCTGGAGAACGCCAACGGCGAGTTCTGCGGCGGCACGCTCGCCGAGGCGTTCGCACACTCCTGCAACTCGGTGTTCGCGCCGATGGGCGTCGAGGTCGGCGCCGAGCGGCTCGTCGAGGAGGCCGAGCAGTTCGGCTGGAACGCCGATCCTGGGATTCTCGGCGCCGCCGAGAGCACGATCCCCCCGGTGAGCGAGATCACCAGTCCGCTCGAGGTGGGATCGACGGCGATCGGCCAGTACAAGACGCTCGCGACGACGCTCGAGATGGCGACGGTCGCCCAGACGATCGCCAACGGCGGCGTGCGACTGCCGGCCACGCTCGCGCCGCGCGCCGGCCGCGGCGGCGGGGTGCGCGCGGTCTCCAAGCGGATCGCCCGCCAGATCACGTCGATGATGGTCGGGGTCACCGAGTACGGCACCGGCACCCTGGCCGCCGTCGAGGGGGTCGAGGTGGCCGGCAAGACGGGCACCGCCGAGCTGGGCGACACCCGCGGCGACGACCCCGAGGCGGCCGCCCGTCAGGGCGACCCGTCGAACACCGACGCCTGGTTCACGGCCTTCGCCCCTGCCAAGGACCCGCGCGTCGTGGTCAGCGTGATGCTGGTCCGCAACGGCTCCGGCGGCGCGACCGCCGCCCCGGCCGCCCAGGGCGTCCTCGTCGCCGGCCTCCAGCGCGACTCCTGACCGCCCCGCCAGGCAAAGCCGCCCAACAGCGCCGAGCGAAGGATCGTTGGGGGTATACCCCCAACGATCCTTCGCTCGAGATCAGCTGGACGCCGCCAGGCGCGGGCCAGCGCGCCTCAGAGGTCGAGGAAGAAGGACTTGGTCTCAGCCGGGTGGTCGTCGGTCCCGGGGCTGGTGACCTCGAGCACGAGCGGACGGTTCTCGGTGTCCTCGAGCGGGAAGTCGAACAGCAGCATCGAGCCGGCGGTCGGGCCCTGCTGGGCGACGCTGCCGTCCTCGGGGATGCACATGCCCGGGGTCAGCTCGCGCTGGTTGTAGGCGAACGCGTTGTCGTCGGGCAGCTCGATCGGCTCGAACTCGGTGCCCTGGTTGTCGATCACCGTGAAGTCGTCTGCGCTGAGGATCGTCTCGTCCTCGGTCGGGTTGCAGACCCGGATGAAGACGCCGTAGAGGGTGTTGCCGGGCTCGGCGGGCGGTCCCTCGTAGTAGGCCTTGTCGGGGGTGATCGCCAGGTTGAGCTGGCGGGTGAGGAAGACGTTGTAGTCGATGCCGCCGATGTCGATCGCCAGTCCCTCGCGGGCGGGCTCCTCGACCCCGAGGTCCTCGTGGTCGCCGCCGCAGGCGGCGACGGTGCCGGCGAGGGCGAGCGCGAGCGCGCAGGCGGCAAGTGTGCGATTGCGGAGGGCCATGAGCGGCGGGCAGTCTACCGGTCGGCGACCGCGACGCTCTCCCGCGGCCGGATGTGGTCGCCGAAGCGTGGGGCCTTGCCGGCGTCGTAGCCGGCCACGACCGCGCCCTGGACGTCGGCCGCGCGGCCCTCCTCGAAGAGGTCGCGCAGCCGTCGCAGCGCCTTCGCGGAGCGCCTGCGCATCGAGCCGCTGGCGCCGAAGTGCTTGATCCTGTCGACGAAGTGGCGCTGCTCGGCGTAGGTGGTCAGCTCGACGCGGGTGGTCCCGGCCGCCTCTGGCACGAAGTCGTATACGGCGACGATCCGCGACCGTCCAAGGCGGCCGATCGGACCCTCCTCGACGATCCGCCGCGGCCGGTCGCAGACCTTGATGTCGATCTCGGCCCACTCCTTGGCGAGCGGCAGGCGCAGCTGGAAGCGCGCCGCGGCCCCAACCCCGCGCGGATTGGCGCGCGCGAGCCGGTAGTGGCGCAGGTAGTGGTCGCAGTAGGCGGGCCGCTTGGCGAGGTCGGAGACGAAGTCGAAGATCTCCTCGCGCGGAGCGTCGATGACCGTCTTGACCGTGACCTGGCGCATCGCCGCCGGAGTCTACGGGCAAGCGGCACCGGAACGCCCGCAGGCCTGCCGGCTAACCGTCGGCCCCGGCGAGCTGGCCGGTGAGGCCGAGCATGTCGACCTCGTCCCAGGCCGCGGCGATCTGGCCGTCGGCGACCCGCAGCACCGCGGTCGAGGTGAAATCGACGGCGCGTCCGGTCGGCTCGACGCCGAGGAAGGGGCCGTCGTGGGTGCCGGTCCAGCGCTGGTGGGCGGCGACGAGATCGTTCTCGGCGAGGATCAGCCGGATCTCGTTACGCAGGTCGGAGAAGCCGGTGAGGAACGCCTCGACAGCGGCTCGTTGGCCCGGGCGGCCGCGGAGCTCGCCGTCGTGGGTGAAGTCCTCCGTGAGCAGGCGGTCGACGGCACCGAGGTCGCGGTCGTTGATCGCCTCGGCGTAGAAGCGCCGGACGAGTTCCTTGTTGGCTTCGGGACTCACGCGGCGGCGCGGCGCTCGACGGCCAGATGCCGCTCGGAGGCGTGGACGCGGCGGACGCTGACTACGTGGCGGTCGGCGGGCAGGTCGAGGACGCACAGCTCGCACAGCTGGCGGCCGCCGTCGGTCTCGTGGAGGCGCTCGCCGACCAGCGGCGTGCGGCGGCACTTCGAGCAGCACGACCGGCCGTTGGACAGGGCGCCGACGCAGCGGCGGACGATGATCGAGGCCATGTCGGGCATGTCCCCCACTTCGGCGGCCGGAGCCGCGTCCCTTCGCGCTGCAACCGATCGCCCCCGGAACCGAGGCGCGCAGGGCGCTCCAATGGCTACTCGCGAGGGCCGGCCCAGAAGGCGTCGCCGACGGTGACCGATCCGGCGCTCTCGGCGAGGTGGCGCAGCGAGCCGGGATCGTCGTCCTCGTAGGCGAACATCTGCTCGGAGCGCAGCTGCAGCGCAACGCCGGTGCCGCCGAGGTGGCGGTCGACGATCTTCGCGCAGCGGCGGCCCTCGGCGATCGCGGTGACCACCAGCGACTGGCCGATCCGCGCGTCGCCGCAGGCGAAGACGCCCTCGATGCGCGTTCCGTAGACGGGGGCGCGCACGTTGCCGCGCGCGTCGACGTCGAGCTCGAGCCCCTCGACGAGGCCCTCGTGCTCGGGGTGGGTGAAGCCGATCGCGACCAGCACGAGGTCGGCCTCCTGCTCGAACTCCGAGCCAGGGACCGCCTGGAGGTCGCGCGAGGAGGTGCCCTCGACCTTGCGCGCCCGCACGCCGGCGACCTTCCCGTCGCGGCCGATCACCTCGGTGACCTGCGAGGCCCAGCGGCGCTCGCCGCCCTCCTCGAGCGCGTAGGTGGTCAGGGTCCGCTTCGGCGGCAGCGGCCACGGCGTGCCCGGCAGCCGGCCCGACGGCGGCAGCTCGGGGTAGACGTCGAGCATCAGCACTTCGGCGGCGCCCTCGCGCAGCGCGTTGGAGACGCAGTCCATGCCGGTGTCGCCGCCGCCGATCACCACGACGCGCTTCCCGGCGGCCGAGATCTCGCTGCCGGGCGCGGGGTCGCGGGCGGGGCGGCCCTCCTCACGGGCGACCCAGCGGTTGCGCTGGTAGAGGTAGTCCATCGCCGGGTGGACGCCGGTCAGCTCGGATCCGGGGACGTCGAGCCCGCGCGGCATCCGCGAGCCGATCGCGACCACCAGCGCGTCGTGGCGGCGTCGCAGGTCGGCGACCGAGACGTCGCGGCCGGCGTCGACGCCGCACTCGAAGACGACGCCCTCGGCCTCGAGCAGCTTCAGCCGCCGGTCGATGATCCACTTCTCGAGCTTCGCGTCGGGCACGCCGAAGCGCAGCAGCCCGCCGGCGGCCTCGTCGCGCTCGTAGACGGTGACGGTGTGGCCGAGGCAGTTGAGCTGCTGCGCGGCGGCGAGTCCGGCGGGTCCGGAGCCGATCACCCCGACGGTCCGCTCGGTGCGACGCTCCGGCGGCTGCGGGACGATCCACCCTTCGTCGAAGCCCTTGGTGGCGATCGCCAGCTCGATCTGCTCGATCGTCACCGGCTCGTCGTTGATCTGCAGGACGCACGCCGACTCGCACGGCGCCGGGCAGATCAGTCCGGTGAACTCGGGGAAGTTGTTGGTCGTGTGGGCGAGCGCGACGGCGTCCTGCCAGCGGCCCTGGTAGACGAGGTCGTTCCATTCGGGGATCGGGTTGCCCAGCGGGCAGCCCTCGTGGCAGAACGGCACGCCACAGTCCATGCAGCGCCCGCCCTGGTCGGAGAGCGTCTGGTCGTCGGGCAGGTCGAAGTACTGCTTGTAGTCGTGGACCCGCTCGGCGGGATCGCGCTTGTCGAAGCCGACCCGGTGGATCTTCAGGAACGCTCCCAGCTCGCCCATCAGGCCGGCGCTCCCAACTCGTTGGACTCGGCGGCGGCCAGCTCGGCCAGCGCCCGCTTGTAGTCGCGCGGCATCACCTTCAGGAACCGCGCCGACTCGCGCTCCCAGGCGGCGAGCAGGCCTCCGGCCACCGGTGAGCCGGTCCGCAGGGCGTGCTCGGCGAGCAGGTCGCGGATCTCGTCGAGGTCGTCACCGCCGGGCTCCTCGAGGTCGACGAGCTCCATGTTGCAACGGCGCGCGAAGCCGCCGTCGACGTCGAGCACGTAGGCGACGCCACCGCTCATGCCGGCGGCGAAGTTCAGCCCGGTCGGCCCGATCACGACGACGCGGCCACCGGTCATGTACTCGCAGCCGTGGTCGCCGACACCCTCGACGACCGTCGACGCGCCCGAGTTGCGCACCGCGAACCGCTCGCCGGCGAGGCCGCGGAAGAACGCCTTGCCGCCGGTGGCCCCGTAGAGCACGGTGTTGCCGATGATGACGTTGGACTCGGCGGCGAAGGTCGCCTCCGGCGCCGGTCGCACGACCACGGTGCCGCCCGCGAGCCCCTTGCCGACATAGTCGTTGGCGTCGCCGTCGAGCGTCAGCGCGATGCCGGGCGCCAGCCAGGCGCCGAAGCTCTGGCCGGCCGACCCGCGCAGCGCGACCTCGATCGTGCCCTCGGGCAGTCCGGCGGCTCCGTGCGCGCGAGCGATCGCGTTCGACAGCAGACCACCGACGGTCCGGTTCTTGTTCTCGATCGTCCGCTCCACATGGACCGTCTCGCCGCGCTCGATCGCGGGCGCGCACTCGGCGATCAGCTGGTGGTCGAGCGCGTCGTCGAGGACGGGGGGCGGCGGATCGATGTTGCGCCGGGCACGGCCGTCGGCCGCCTCCTCGGGGACCGCGAGCAGCGCCCGCAGGTCGATCCCGCGGGCCTTCCAGTGGTCGACCTTCTCGTCGGGCACGAGCAGCTCGGTGCGCCCGGTCGCCTCGTCGATGCTGCGCAGCCCGAGCGAGGCGAGGATCTCGCGCGCCTCCTCGGCGACCATCACCAGGTAGTTGACGACGTGGTCGGGCTCGCCGGCGAAGCGCGCCCGCAGCGCCGGATCCTGGGTGGCGACCCCGACCGGGCAGGTGTTGAGGTGGCAGACGCGCATCATCACGCAGCCGAGCGCGATCAGCGGAGCGGTCGAGAAGCCGAACTCGTCGGCGCCGAGCAGCGCGGCGACCATCACGTCGCGGCCGGTCCGCATCTGGCCGTCGGTCTCGACGACGATCCGCGAGCGCAGGTCGTTGCGCAGCAGCGTCTGCTGGGTCTCGGCGAGGCCGATCTCCCACGGGATGCCGGCGTGCTGGATCGAGGACTGCGGCGAGGCGCCGGTGCCGCCATCGTGGCCGGCGATCACCACGTGGTCGGCGTTGGCCTTGGCGACGCCCGCCGCGACCGTGCCGACGCCGACCTCGGAGACGAGCTTGACCGAGATCCGCGCCTTCGGGTTGGCGCAGCGCAGATCGTAGATCAGCTGCTTGAGGTCCTCGATCGAGTAGATGTCGTGGTGGGGCGGCGGCGAGATCAGCGTCACGCCGGGCGTCGAGTGGCGCAGGCCAGCGATGTAGGTGTCGACCTTGTGGCCTGGCAGCTGGCCGCCCTCGCCGGGCTTGGCGCCCTGGGCGACCTTGATCTGGATCTCGTCGGCGTTGACGAGGTAGCCGATCGTCACGCCGAAGCGGCCTGAGGCGACCTGCTTGACCGACGAGCGGCGTTCGTCGGCGAAGCGCGCCGGGTCCTCCCCGCCCTCGCCGGTGTTCGACTTGCCGCCGAGCCGGTTCATCGCGACCGCGAGGCCCTCGTGGGCCTCCGGCGACAGCGCGCCGAGGCTCATGCCGCCGCTCTTGAACCGCTTGACGATCTCCGAGGCGGGCTCGACCTCGTCGAGCGGGACGGCGTCGATGTCAGTGCGGAAGCCGAGCAGGCCGCGGATGGTCGAGCTCTTGACCGCGACGTCGTTGACGTAGCGGCGGAACCGCTCGTAGGAGGTCGGCTCCTCGCCGCGCGCGGCGTGCTGGAGGTTGGCGATCGTCTCGGGGTTCCAGCCGTGGAACTCGCCGTCGCGCCGCCAGGCGTAGATGCCACCGACCGGCAGCCGCTCCGAGGCGGCGGCCGGGTAGGCGCGCCGGTGGCGGTCGAGCGCCTCGGCGGCGAGCACGTCGAAGCCGACGCCGCCGATCCGCGACGGGGTGCCGGTGAAGTGGCGCTCGACCAGCTCGGACTCGATGCCGATCGCCTCGAAGATCTGCGCCCCGGTGTAGGAGCGCATCGTCGAGATGCCCATCTTCGAGAGCACCTTCAGCAGTCCCTTGCCGATCGCCTTGACGACGTTGCGCTCGGCTTCGGCGAGGCTGATGTCGTCGCCCAGCTCGCCGCCGGCGCGGAGGTTGCCCAGCGACTCGAGCATCAGGTACGGGTTGACCGCGGCGGCGCCGTAGCCGGTCAGGCAGGCGATGTGGTGGACCTCGCGCGCCTCGCCGGTCTCGACGACCAGCCCGCAGCGCAGCCGGGTCGTCTCGCGGACGAGGTGGTGGTGGACGGCGGCGGTGGCCAGCAGCGACGGGATCGGCGCCCGGTCGCGGCCGACGTTGCGGTCGGAGAGGATCAGGATCGTCATCCCCTCGGCGACCAGCTCGGACGCCTGGGCGCAGATCTCCTCGATCCGCCGCTCCATGCCGCGGACGCCGTCGCGCACCGGCCAGGTGATGTCGATCGTTCGCGCCTCGAAGACCTCGTGGTCGACCTGACGCAGCTTCTCCAGCTCGGAGTTGCTGAGGATCGGCTGCGACATCACGAGCTGATGGCAGTGGTCGGGCGTCTCGCCGAGCAGGTTGATCTCCGGGCCGACGCACGCCTGGAGGCTCATCACGATCGCCTCGCGGATCGGGTCGATCGCCGGGTTGGTGACCTGGGCGAACAGCTGCTTGAAGTAGGAGAACAGCGGCGGCCGCTTGTCCGAGAGCACCGCGAGCGCGGTGTCGTTGCCCATCGAGCCGGTCGGCTCGACGCCGTCGCGGGCCATCGGGGTGAGCAGGACCCGCACGTCCTCCTGGCTCCAGCCGAAGGCGAGCTGGCGGGCGCGCAGCGGCTCGACGCGCGGCACGCGCGGGGTCTTGTCGGGCAGGTCCTCGATCTTGACCACCCGCTCGGCCATCCACTCGCCGTAGGGCTGGCGGGCGGCGAGCTCGCGCTTGAGTTCGGAGTCGGGGATCACGCGCTCGCGCTCGAGATCGACGAGGAACAGCTTGCCGGGGTGCAGGCGGCCCTTGCCGACGATCTCCTCCTCGGGGAACGGCAGCACGCCGGTCTCAGACGCGAAGACCACCCAGCCGTCGTGGGTGTGCAGCCAGCGCCCAGGACGCAGGCCGTTGCGGTCGAGGGTCGCGCCGATCGCGCGGCCGTCGGTGAAGGCGACCGCCGCCGGTCCGTCCCAAGGCTCGATCAGCGAGTCGTGGTAGGCGAAGAAGTCGTTGACCGGCTCGGGCAGCTCGCCGCGGCCCTGGTAGGCCTCGGGGATCAGCATCGAGATCGCGTGCGCCATCGAGCGGCCGCCGAGGGTCAACAGCTCGAAGGCCGAGTCCAGCGACGCGGAGTCCGACATCTCGTCCGACAGCAGCGGCGCGAGGTCCGACAGCGAGTCGCCGAACAGCGGCGAGGAGATCTGCGCCTCGCGGGCGCGCATCCAGTTGCGGTTGCCGCGCACCGTGTTGATCTCGCCGTTGTGGGCGAGCATCCGGTAGGGGTGCGCCAGCTCCCAGCTCGGGAAGGTGTTCGTCGAGAAGCGCGAGTGCACCAGCGCGAGCCGGCTGACGACGCGCTCGTCCTGGAGGTCGGGGAAGTAGCGCGGCAGCTGCGGGGCGATCAGCATCCCCTTGTAGACGACCGTGCGCGACGAACAGCTCGGGATCGCGAACCCCTCGACATGCTGGCGCTCGGCGGCGCGCCGGACGACGTAGAGGCGCCGCTCGAGGGCGTCCTGGTCGGCGACGCCCTCGGGCGCGCCGACGAACAGCTGGGCGACATACGGCGCGGCGGCGGCGGCGGTGCGGCCACAGGCGGTCTGGTCGACCGGGACCTCGCGCCAGCCCAGCGACCACAGCCCCTGCGCCTCGACGGCAGCCTCGAGCGTCGCGACCGCACGCGCGCGGATCTCCTCGTCCTGGGGGAGGAAGCACATCGCGACGCCGTAGCGGCCGGGGGGCGGCAGCTCGAGGCCGGCCTCCGCGCGCAGGAAGGCGTCGGGCAGCTGGATCAGGATGCCGGCGCCGTCGCCGGTCTCCGGGTCGGCCCCCTCGGCCCCGCGGTGCTCCATCCGGTCGAGGACGTCGAGCGCCCGTACGACGACCTCGTGCGAGGCCGGCGCGTGGAGCCGCGCGACGAAGCCGACGCCGCAGGCGTCGTGCTCGTACCTATGATCATGTAGCCCGCTGACAGCCAAGGGCGCCGGTGCCCTGCCGCCCGGCGGGTAGACGGGATGCGGCAATGTCCTTCCTCCGGGTCGCGCGGTGCGCCGAGCGGGCACGCGTGAGCAAGGGAGCGCGCAATCTTAGCGTCGCGGCCGCCTCCTGCGGGGCCAAGGGGCGTGGAGCGGCACGCACCCTGCTCCAGAGCGGGCTGGCGGCGTCGCACCGGGCGCGTCTCTGTATCGTCGGCGCGCAATGGCCACGACGATCACCGTGCTGTCGCAGAAGGGTGGGACCGGCAAGACCACGACGACCAGGACCCTGGTCGACGTGTTCAGGCGGATCGGACTGGCCGTCCTCGCCGTCGACATGGACCCGCAGGGCAACCTCACCGACTACTTCGGCGTCGGCGACGACCCCAGCCCGACGCTGGCCGACGTGCTCGCCGGCCGCGCCGACGCGACGGCCGCGATCCATGACGACGTGTTGCCCGCGAGCGTCCACCTCGCCGAGTCCGAGCTGCTACTGAGCGGCAAGATCGGCCGCGAGCTGACGCTGCGCCGCGCACTCGACGAGGTCGCCGGCGGCTACGACCTGATCATGGTCGACTGCCCGCCCGCGCTCGGCCTGTTGACCGTCAACGCGCTGGTCGCCGCCGACGCCGCGCTGATCTCCACCGAGGCCGAGTACTTCTCACTGCAGGGCGTCGAGCAGGCGCTCGAGGTCGTCGAGGCCGCGCGCACGTTGAGCCCCGACCTCGCCTGGCTCGGCGCGGTGCTCAACATCGCCGACATGCGCACGGTTCACGCGCGCGAGGCGCTGGCGCAGCTGCGCGAGGGCTTCGGCGAGAAGATCTTCGAGACACCGATCCGCCGCTCGGTCGCCTACGCCGAGTCGGCCGAGCGGGCGGTCTCGATCGTCGACTACCGGCCGGACCTCGGCGCCGACTACCTGTCGCTCGCCGAGGAGGTCCTCGACCGCCTCGGCCGCTCCGAGGACCGCGCCGCGGTCGCGAAGCTGCGGTCCGAGCTCGGCGTCTGAGCCACAGCCATTCCCTCGGCCGATCGCGCCGTCACGGCATCCCCTCGACGTTGCGCATCCATGCGGTGCGCAACCTCGAGAGGATGCGGGCGCGGCGTATAGGGTCGTCGGCATGGGAGCCGAGCTGCTGAAGAGGTCGGCGAGCGAGCTGGCCGCGATGGTCCGGGCGGGCGAGGTGTCGGCGCGCGAGCTGGCCGAGCTGTCGCTGGCCCGGATCGAGGCGACCGCGCCGCTGAACCACTGGACGCTGGTCGACGCCGACGGCGCACTGGCGGCCGCGGACGCGGTCTCCCCCGGCGACGAGCGGCCGTTCGCGGGCGTGCCGATCGCGATCAAGGACCTGTTCGCACCGGTCGCCGGGCTGCGCAGCGCGCACGGCTCCGACCTGCTCGGCGAGTACGTCCCCGACTACGACTACGCCCAGGTCCGCCGCCTCAAGGAGGCCGGTTTCACGATCGTCGGCAAGACCCAGACGCCAGAGTTCGGGATCACCCCGGTCACCAACCCGCGCCGCTTCGGCCCGGCCCGCAACCCGTGGGACCCCGGCCGGACGACGGGCGGCTCCAGCGGCGGCTCGGCCGGCGCGGTCGCCGCCGGCGCGGTGCCGATCGCCCACGCCTCCGACGGCGGCGGCTCGATCCGCATCCCGGCCGCCTGCTGCGGCCTGCTCGGCCTCAAGCCGACGCGCGGTCGGGTCTCGCGCGCGCCCGATCTCGGGGACCACTTCCTCTCGACCGACGGCGTGCTCGCGCGCACCGTCGAGGACGTCGCGGCGGCGCTCGACCTGATGGCCGGCCCCGAGACCGGCGACGCAACCTGGGCCCCGCCCCCGCCGGCGCCGTTCGCGCAGCTGGCCCGCGACGATCCCGGCCGGCTACGCGTCGGCCTGGTGACCGAGCTGCCGCTCGACGGCGCCACGCTGGACCCCGAGTGCGAGCGCGGAGCCCGCGAGGCGGCCGCGCTGCTCGAGGGCCTCGGCCACGACGTCGAGGAGATCGCGTCGCCGATCCCCTCCGGCGACATGCTCGTCGGCGTGTTCACGGCGCTCTGGGCCGCCAACGTCGCGGCGAGCATCCTCCACGGCCAGGTCGTCTCCGGCAACCAGCCGAGCGCCGACACGATCGAGCCGCTGTCGCTGTGGCTGTGGGAGATGGGCAACGCGACCCCCGCACCGACCTACATCGGCGCGCTCGCCACCGGCCAGGCGATCGCGCGCGGGATCGTGGCGGCGATGGACGCCTACGACGTCGTCGTCACCCCCGCTCTCGGCCAGCGGCCTGTCCGCCACGCCGACCTCGACCCCTGCGCCGAGGACTCCGCCGCCGAGTTCCGCAAGGCGGCCGAGTTCACCCCCTACACGCCGGCGTTCAACCTCACCGGCCAGCCGGCGGTGTCGGTGCCGATCGCCCACGGCGCGGACGGCCTCCCGACCGCCGCCCAGCTCGTCGGCCGCCCCGCGCGCGAGGACGTCCTGCTCCAGATCTGCCGCCAGTTGGAGGAGGCGGCGCCGTGGGCACACCGCTTCCCCGCCGAACCGGCCGCCGCCTGACGTCGGTGGGCCGAACGGCCCACCGACGTGCCCAGCGGCTGGTGGTCCAGGCCGACCCAGCCTAGGGTGGGCCAGTCGGTACCGAAACGAAGGGGTAGAGGATGAAACGGACCATCGTGGTGGCGCTCGTCGCCGTGCTCGCGCTGTTCGCTTGGGCGCCGGCGCCTGCCACCGCCGACGCGGCGACCGTCGCGCAGAAGGCGAAGGCCAAGAAGAAGGGCAAGCCGAAAGCGAAGTGCCCGGCCAAGAAGAAGGGCGCGGCGCGCACGTCACTGGCCGACGCGTCAGCGAAGAAGAAGGCCGCGAAGTGCAAGAAGGCCAAATCGAAGAAACCCGCCCCGAAGCCGAAGCCGCGTTCGAACGCCGGCCTCACCGACGGCACCTACGACGACGGCGACTTCACCGTCGAGCTGTCCGGCGACCGCACCAAGGTCGCCGTCACCACACCGGCGTCCAGCTGTGCCGGACGGGTGCCGCTGCGCCTCGACGGTCCCTTTTCCCTGAGCAAGGGCGGTGGTCGCGGAGGCTCCGAGCAGAAGGTCGGCGGCGGTGCGGCGAC